>Ga0181533_1000016_pt1 | contig 202409 bp, 153 predicted proteins | sample PEATcosm2014_Bin_45_FD_119772 | JGI IMG/M metagenome (GOLD analysis project Ga0181533, IMG submission 119772) | Peatland microbial communities from MTU Mesocosm Facility, Houghton, MI, USA - PEATcosm2014_Bin11_60_metaG | ecosystem: Environmental > Terrestrial > Soil > Wetlands > Peat | place... | reverse complement strand
GTTTCTCTTCCATCACACTGCTCGTTTTCCAGGACATGATGACGGTTTTACCGCCATCGCTCCTCGTCGCAGTGTCGGAGATGCTCCCGGTCTAATATGTCGGACATCCGCCCGGTTTATACCATTGAGAGGTACCCCCACCCCCCCTATTTCCTGTGAAACTGTGGTGTAACAGGCGCGCCAGTTGTTAAGCCGGAAGCTGCCAACATAGGCCAAAACTGCCCGTAACTCCTTATCCAGGAGGATTTTGCAGGGAACTTCTTTGTTATCAGGATTTTACAGCGCAACCATGCCCGTAAACTCAAGAAAACAAGGAATTTATTTACAAAATACGGGTGGGGGTACCCGATGTACCAGCCGCATGCCCCAGGCGTATCATTCCTGTGATAGTCGTTCAACTTTGACCGAGGAGTGTCCCATGTCAATCTTTCGGTGTACCTCAACATTTGTTTTAATTGCCGTCGGCTTTGCGGTTGTGGCTCAAGCGCAACCAGGAAAGCTCATTCCGGGAGAAGCTGAAATAACCCCCATGATCGCTCGGACCGAACAGGCGATACAGCAATACAAACCACTGCTCGACCATGAAGAGATTCAGTTAGGCGCAGATGTCGTTGCCAACGACCGCAAGGATGTGGCCTCACTAGAAGTGGCTGTGGAGAACCTTAAAAGCGACCCTCTGGAGTTTAATGGGCCAGCGGGTTTCGCATTGTTTCAATGGCTGGAGAATGCATCTCGAAACGCCGCGCTGTGCGCAAGTTCTGCATCAATGCAAGCCGAATCACAGATTAAGCGTGGAAACACAACCGGCGCGAGCTCTCTGCATCATCTGGCAGAAGGTTGTTTGGATATATCCACGTTGCTTCACACCATCAGTGTGAATGCCGGCTATTTGTACATTAGGTATGCCGACTCCGAGAAACAAATTGCGATTGAGAATGCCAAGATGCTGCAACAGTGCACGGATATGCTGAAGAAGTACGACACTAGTCCGATTAAGCCATTGCAAAAAACGGGCCCGCTCTAGGCGGTTGCCCTTGTGAGCTTCCAGCCTTCCGGCCCGTGTGTGAGTTCAAACTTAAACCCGAAGCCTCGGGCATTGTCGATGTAACGGAAAAAATCCGGCTTGAAACAATAGATGTTGCTTTGGCGAGCAGCCAGGCGCAGCACGCGCCCCAGTTTGAATCGCTTGCAATAGGCCTTGAGGAACGCGTCGCGGCGCTCCGGCTCGTTTACTTTGCTCACCATTCCGCATAATTGCACGCCGCGAATCTTCTTCCAGCTTTCCACGCTGCGATAGACGGTTGCGGCGGCGCGAGGATTTCCGGCGAGATTCTGGCTGTGCAAGCTGCCATCGGAAGAGAGCCAGAAGAGTGCAAGATCATCATCCACGATATAGAAGAGCGGCGCCACGCAGGCCTGGCCGCCCTCGCCGGTTGTGGCCAGCGACAGGGTTGTCTCTTCGTTCAGCAGCGCGGCCACAAGTTCGAGTTGTTTCCGCACGCCCCTCATTGATTTGATCCGTGTTGGATTGATTTGGCCGTTACGCTAGGGAAAAACGCGACCCCATCCATGCCGCGCTCGTATTCTGCGGCAAGGATGGGGCCCGGATATCTGACGTTACTTCGGCTGGGACGGAGTTGAAGTCGCCGGAGTTGCTGTTGGCGATGGAGCGGTTGCCGCGGCAGACGGCGCAGAGGGTTTGGGCACAGCTGCCGGTGCTGGAGCCGCACTCGAAGCCGGAGCAGCAGCTGGCGTTGGTGGAGCAGGCGGCGTGGGTGCTGTGCCAGGAGCTGACGGCGTGCCCGGTTGAGCTGGTGTTCCAGGAGCGCCGGGCATAGGACGACCACCGGGCATCGGGCGCATTCCGCCCATCGGCGGGTGGTTGGCAGGCATGGGCAGATCGTTTACTTCCACCAGCTCCACATCGAAGATCAGGTTGGCCTTTTCCGGAATTCCCGGATGTGCGGCGTCGGGTCCCGGACGGCCCTTTGCGCCGTAGGCCAGTTGCCAGGGGATAAAAATGCGGCGCTTGCCGCCGATCTTCATACCTTCAAATCCCTGATCAAAGCCAGGAATGACGCGGCCAAAGCCCTGCGGAAACGGCATGGGCTGGGGGGGCTCCAACTTGGGCTTGCCATCGTCGCCTATCACCGGTTTGTTTTCCTTGTCTTTCATCGGGGGACCTGGACGATCATAGGAGGAGTCAAACTTGCGTCCGTCGTCAGGGCGCCCGTTGGCGCCGAGCCAGCCGGTGTAATGGACCTTGTACAACTTGTTGGGTTCGGCAACGGGGCCGTCGCCTACTTTGATCTCCTGATATTGCAAGGAGAAGGCGGTCTTTTTGAGGGTCTTGACCGGTGGAATTCCGGGAGCGGGAACTCCGAGTGGCAGCTTGGCGGCAGTGGTTGTGGCAGGCGCAGCGGCTGTTGTGGCTGGCTTGGCCGCAGGGGCAGCAGGTTTGGCGGGCGCTTGGGCGTTTGCGGCCACAATACTGGCCGCCAAAAACAGAATCAGTGCTGATTGTTTCATGGCGTAATGAACTCCAGGTGGTGCTAGAGGCGAGTTTATCAGGCGCTGCGGTGGTTTAGCATCTCGCCAGCATCCCTGCGAGCATGGCTGTTCGGGGAGCCAGATGTTCTACCACGATGGACTCGTGGGGAGCGTGCGCGCCTTCTCCCACCGCGCCCATTCCGTCGAGGGTAGGAATGCCCAGTGCGGAGGTGAAGTTGCCGTCGGAGGCGCCGCCGCTCATGGCTTCTTCCAACGCAAAGCCCAGCTGGGCGGCAAGCTCCCTGGCCGTACGGAAAAGCTGCACGGTTCCGCGAGTGCGCTCCATTGGCGGACGATTGATGCCGCCATGGATAGTGAACGCGCATCGCTTGTCAGCAGGCTTGAGCGCGGCAAATTTTCGCTCCATGCGCAGGCCGTCAGCTTTGCGAACTATGCGCAGATCGATCTCCGCCCAGGCCTGGGCTGGGATCACGTTGGACCTGGAGCCGCCGCCGATGACGCCCACGTTCACCGTCAGGCCGTGCTTGAGATCGGTCCAGGCGGAAACGGTGTTGATGACGCGGGTCAGCTCCAGGATGGCGCTCGCTCCTTTTTCAAAGTCCACGCCCGAGTGGGCTGCAACACCGGCCACGTCGATGCGCCAGTGCCCGGTTCCTTTGCGCGCGGTTTTATAGGCCAGTCCCTGCGCCGGCTCCAGAACGAAAACGGCGGAGCACTCCGCTGCCAGCCGCTCAATGAATAGCCGCGAAGCTGGGCTGCCGATCTCTTCGTCGCCGGTGAGCAGCAGGATGATCTCTCTCTGCAACAGACGTGCATCAGTGAGCATTTCGAGGGCGGTGAATGCCATGGCCGCGCCGGCCTTCATGTCCAGAGTGCCCGGACCCCAGAGCCGGCCTTGGCTCAGGCGGCAGGGCATGGTCCTGAGCGTGCCGAGCGGCCAGACGGTATCCAGATGGCCGAGAAGCAGCGTACGGCGCTCAGATCCTGTCTTTGGACCGAAGCGCGCCTCCAGCAGATCTCCAAAGCCGCGCTGGCGATGAAGCTTGATACGCCCGCTCAGACCTCGTGCATGGGCAGCGGCCAGCGCGACGCATGCATCAACGGCAGCCTTATCGTCCGAGGGCGACTCGGCGCGCACCAATTGTTGAGTAAGATCGAGCAAGGCGGATTGTTTGCGGCGAGCTCCGGCCAGCAGCGCGCGCATGGGAACGGGAAGATCGGTGATTGAGGGCATTTCTGTTTACGCTCCCATCCACATGCGCAGACGCCTCCGCGCGGGTTTTTCCACCAGGAGCATCGCCGCCACGGCCACGGCGAGCAGAAAAACGTAGCTAATCCAAGGGTCAAAGCGCGCCACACCCAGCCGCTCCGGCAGATGCGTGTCGTGAATCCAGTTCCACAGGTTGAAGTGCAGCAGGTAAAGGCAGTAGCTGGCCTCGCCCAGAAAGACCAGCGGGCGCACGGCCAGGAGGCGCGCGAGCGGGTTCTCTCCGGCCAGCCCCAGAACGATACAGCCGAACAATGGCATCAGCAGAGCGTCGTGGAGGAGAACGTAAGGAACCAGCGGTCCCATCTCCAACAGGACGAAGACCCCAACAAAGCCAGCCAGCCCCAGCAGTAGGCGCAAGTTGCTGGCGCGCGGGATAAGAGCGTCCAGGCCAGCCAGCAGAATGCCAAAGACAAAGCTGGCCAGATGCGGCAGCGGGGTGTATTTAAGCACCCACAACCAGTATCCGTAGCTCCAGCGGTCAGGATGCGCGATGCCGTCCGGCTGCAAGATCATGTAGAGCGCGCCGGGAATTAAGCCCACGGCCCAGACTCCGGCCAGTAGCAGCAGATTGTGCGAAACACGCGTTGGCCGTTTGACCCGAGCCAGCCAGGGAAACAGAGAGTACATGAAGGCTTCGGCAGGCATTGCCCAGGCAGGCGTGTTCAGAAATGTAGACAGCGTGGGTACCCAGCCCTGAAGTAAGAGCGGCGTCAACACCATGCCGACCCAGAACATTCCGTGCTGCCCCGTCAGCGCGGTGTATTTCCAGTAGACCGGTTGTGCATGGGCGCCGTACTCAGGGACCACCATCCGCCAGCTCATCAGCAAGCTAAGCAGATAGACGGGATAGAGCCGTGTGAAGCGCGCTTTCCAGAAGCGAACCGCATCCAGCGAGCCGGCGCGCGCGGCGGTGGAGTAGTTGTATGCCAGCACAAAGCCCGAAAGCTGAAAGAAGAGGCCTAGCGCGATGTAGCCCGCGTTGACCACAGGCCCTAGAAAACCAAACGACTGAGGATTGGCAAAATGAAAGAAAACGATGTTGATGGCCGCCAGGCAGCGCAGGCCCGTCAGTGCATCCAGCCGTACTGGCTTTTGTGTCTCCACGATGTAGCTTTTAGCTCCTAGCTTCTAGCTTTTAGCTACAAACTTCTAGCCGCCAAATGCCCGAGCTAGAAGCTAAAAGCTAATAGCTCTCATTACGCCGTTACCAACGAGCCGACCTTTTCGCCCAGCACAACCCGGCGAATGTTCCCCGGCTGGTTCATGTTGAAGATGATCATGGGCAGGTTGTTATCCTTGCACAGGCTCACGGCGGTCAGGTCCATCACCTTCAGGCCCTGGCGCAAAATCTCCATGTAAGTAATGTGATCGTACTTGACGGCCTCCTTCACCAGCACTGGATCGGCGCTGTAGACGCCTTCCACCTTGGTTGCCTTCAGCAGCACATCGGCCTTGATCTCCATAGCCCGCAGGCTGGCCGCTGTATCTGTCGAGAAAAAAGGGTTGCCAATGCCCGCAGCGAAGATCACCACGCGGCCCTTTTCGAGGTGGCGCACGGCGCGGCGGCGAATGTAAGGCTCGGCTACCTGGTTCATAAAGACGGCGCTCATCACGCGGCAGGGAACGCCGCGCTGCTCAAGCGCATCTTGCATGGCGATGGCATTGATGACCGTGGCCAGCATGCCCATGTTGTCGGCACTCACCCGGTCCATCTCTTTGGCCTGCTCGGCTACACCGCGGAAGAAGTTACCCCCGCCAACGACCACGCCAATCTCCACGCCCAGCGCATGCACATCGACGATCTCGCCGGTAATTTCGGCGACCTTGGCGGCATCCAGCCCGAAGCCGCGCGGGCCGGCCAGCACTTCTCCTGAAAGCTTGAGAACGATGCGTTTATACATACCGTTTTGAGTATCGCATATCTACCGCTCCCGTGATTTTCTTCGCGCGCTTCCCGCCGGGAGCATTGAAACAAAAGCCCATGTTTTATTTGCACATTGAGTGCCGCTGCCGCATGTAGAATCGTAACGGTCTGATTCATAAGGTCCATGACTGAAGCAAATCGTCGCCATCCGCTGTTTGCAGAAATGGCGGTTCCGCCGCGCGACGAAGAGCTTGGGGCAGAGCCAAGACGTGAGATTCAACATGTGAGGCACTGAGATGACTTTGAAAAAATCTATCCTGTTGGGAGTTGTCTGCTCCCTGCCGTTCACAGCCATAGCGCAAACAATGCCCTATAGCGGCCTGGACAACAGCCTGAGCAATCTGCCCCGGCTGTCCGATGCCAAGACACGCTCTATCAGCCCTGAAAATCCCACCGGAGAGAAGGGCAAAGGGGGCATGGCGACCAAGGGCACAGGGGCCAACTCCGCACGCGAGCTAGGCCAGGGATGGAAGGTGAGTCCCTCCATCGTGGTCGGGCCAGGACAAACTTATACCCTCGCCAACATTGATAATTCGGGGCAAATCCAGCATATCTGGCTCACTCCCACGGGCAACTGGCGGCTTTCGATTCTGCGCATGTATTGGGATGACGAAACATCGCCCTCTGTTGAGGTTCCTGTCGGCGACTTCTTCGCCATGGGATGGGGTAAGTACTCGAGGATTTCATCCTTGCCGGTTTGCGTGAACCCCGGCAGCGGCTTCAACTCCTATTGGCCCATGCCTTTCCGGAAGCATGCAAAAATCACCTTGGAAAACCTCGATGTTAAGCCCGTAACAATCTACTTCCAGATCGATTACGCCGTGACTGCAATTCCCATAGATGCGGCCTACTTCCACGCCCAGTATAGAAGAGTCAATCCGCTTCCCTATAAAGAGGTTTACACCATTCTGGATAACGTGAAGGGAAAAGGACAATACGTGGGTACCTATCTCGCCTGGGGCGTCCATAACAACGGATGGTGGGGCGAGGGCGAAATCAAATTTTATATGGACGGCGACAAGGAGTTCCCGACTATCAACGGAACCGGCACCGAAGACTACTTTAACGGGTCATATGACTTTGAAAACCAGGAGACGCATCGGTACGAGGAATTCACTTCTCCCTATTCAGGTTTGGCGCAAGTCATCAAGCCGGATGAACTCTACAAATCGCAGCAAAGATTTGGCATGTATCGCTGGCATATTGTCGATCCTATTCGCTTCGACAGCGATTTGCGCGTAACCATTCAGGATCTGGGATGGCAGAGCGGTGATCGATACTTGCCGCTGATGGACGATATTGCCTCGGTCGCGTTTTGGTATCAAACCGAACCGCATGCGCAGTTTCCCGTTCTTCCCGACAAGAATCACCTGGAAATACACTGAGAACCGGAAACAGCAAAGGCCCAGGGTGTGTGCCCCGGGCCTTCGTCGTTTTTTCATGTGCCAGCAATTAATCGGCAGCTGCTTCCACGGGCTTGGTCTGCGCCACAGTCCATTCTGGTGCGCCCACCTTGAAGCGGGCAAAGCGCCGCACGGTAATGTTTTCGCCCAGCTTGCCCACCTTTTGCCCGATCAGCTCCTTGATGCTGATGGTCTGGTCCTTGATGAAGGGTTGCTCCAGCAGGCAGACCTCCTCGTAGAACTTGGCCATCTTGCCCTCGACGATTTGCGCGATGATTTTTTCCGGCTTGCCGCTGCCAGCGGCCTGCGCGCGATAAATCTCCTTCTCGCGCTCCATGTCGGCCGCGGTCACGTCCTCAGGCTTGACGAAGCGCGGGTCGCTGGCCGCGATGTGCATGGCGATGTCCTTCATCAGCTCCTGGAAGTCCTCGGTGCGGGCCACGAAGTCGCTCTCGCAGTTCAGCTCCAGCAGCACGCCAATCTTGCCGCCGGCGTGAATGTAGGTGCCCACCGCGCCCTCGTTGGTGGTGCGGGCGGCCTTCTTCTGCGCCGAGGCCATGCCCCGCTTGCGCAACACAACAAATGCCTCTTCGATGTTGCCCCTGGTCTCCTGCAACGCTTTCAGGCAATCGCCCATGGGCGCGCCGGATTTTTCGCGAAGCTCTTTCACCAATTTGGAATCAATCTTTTCGCTCACTGTTTTTGTCTCTCGTTTCTGAAAATTTCATTATCCAGCAATCTACCTAGTTTTCCGAGTCTGTATCAAGACTCGTCAATCCGCTCTCGACACAAACTCAAGTTCATCATCCTCGCACGGGCTGCTCGAGAATACCGAGCCAAGATGATTCGGCACCGACATCATCACGCCGCCGCCAAATTCCTTGACATACCAGCTCGTCTCCGGATCATTGACTGAAGGGTCCGCTACAAACTCGATCTCGCCGGGGAACCGCTCGGCGTAGAGGATTTTGTCGCCTCTCCTGATCTCTTCGCCGGATTGGTAGTAAAGTGGCATTTCAGTGTTACCCGGCATAAGAAAAGCGTGGCGCTCAATGCTGGGGCCACGCTCGTCTCATATAGCACTTTGGCACGCAGCAAAAATTAACGCACTCCCTCAACCACATCGGCCTCGTCTTCCAGAGCCGCCACCGCGGCGGGCGCCTTGCGAATGCCGCCGCCCAAAGCCGCTTCCAGGTCAACATCTTCGGCTGGCGCGGCATCTTCGGCCGCAGTCTCCGCCTCGGGTTCAGGCAGGGGCGATTCCTCGGCAAATGCCTTGTCGCCCACCAGGTTCACGCCCTCGGCCGCCGAATCGGCAATCTTCGAGGTGAAGAGGCGAATGGCGCGCAACGCGTCGTCGTTGCCGGGAATCACGTAATCGACCACCGTGGGGTCGCAGTTGGTGTCCACCACGGCCACCACTGGAATGCCCAGCTTACGGGCTTCCTTGACGGCAATCGTCTCATTGTTGGAGTCAACGACGAAGATCGCGTCCGGCAGGCGCTTCATCGTTTTGATGCCGGCCAGGTTCGCCTGCAGGTGCTTGCGCTCCCGCTCCAGCTTGATTACTTCCTTCTTGGTCAGCAGCTCGTAGCGGCCGTCGGTGGCCATCTCATCCAGTTCCTGAAGGCGCTTTACCGACTTCTGCACCGTCACCCAGTTGGTCAGCAACCCTCCCAGCCAGCGCTGGTTGACGTAGGGCATTCCTGCTCGCGCGGCCTCCTCGGCCACAGCTTCCTGCGCCTGGCGCTTGGTGCCGACAAACAGAATGGTCTTGCCGCTGGCGCACAGGTCGGTGACAAACTTCGACGCTTCCTTGAATAGCTTTAGCGTCTTCTGCAGGTCGATGATGTAGATCCCGTTGCGCTCGCCGAAGATGTATTCCTTCATCTTGGGATTCCAGCGCTTAGTCTGATGCCCGAAGTGAACACCTGCTTCGAGCAGCTCCTTCATTGTGATCGTGGCCATTGGCCTCCTTCGTGGATTGCATCCGGGTGGTCGATGCCGGCGCCCGGATTGAACCCGCTTCTGCGGGAATTTGTAAAACCAGCATTCAGCTATCAGCCTTAAGCTATCAGCAATTCCGAAAAGCCGGCGCTGAAAGCTGACAGCTGATTGCTGAAAGCTATCTCTTGCTGAACTGGAACCGCTTACGAGCGCCCTTCTGCCCGTACTTCTTACGTTCCTTCATGCGCGAGTCGCGGGTCAGCAGGCCTTCGGCCTTGAGCGCTGCGCGCAACTCGGGATTGAACTGGACCAGCGCGCGGGCAATGCCCATCTTGACGGCATCGGCCTGCGCCGATACGCCGCCGCTCTTGACGGTAGTCACCACGTCAAAGTTTGAAGTCATTTCCACCAGAGCCAGGGTGCGCTTTGCGGCCACGCGCTGCTGCTCGGTCACAAAGTACGCATCGAACGCCTTGCCGTTGACCTTCCACTCGCCCGTGCCGGGACGCAGAAAGACGCGGGCAATCGCCGACTTACGCCGCCCCGTCCCGTAATACTGAACCAGATCTGCCATTCTTTTCTCAACTCCTAGCTTCTAGCCTCTAGCTAAAAGCAAAAATCTCCGAAGCTCAAATGCCATAGTTAGCAGCTAGCAGCCGCACTTACGCAATCTCCAACGCCACCGGCTTCTGCGCCTCGTGAGGGTGCTTGTCGCCGCGATAAACCTTGAGCTTGGTCGCCATTTGACGGCCCATCTTGCTCTTGGGCAGCATTCCCTTGATAGCCTGTTCCAGTATCAGTTCCGGCTTGCGATTCATCACGCGTATGATCGACTCTTCGCGCAGCCCGCCAGGGAAACCTGTGTAGCGGCGATAGAGCTTGTTCTGCGACTTCAGGCCGGTCAGGCGGATCTTTTCCGCATTGATCACGATCACGTGGTCACCTACGTCGATGTACGGCACATATTGCGGATTCAGTTTGCCGCTCAACACGTCGGCGGCCCTGGTCGCCAAACGGCCCAGCGTCTTGCCGCTGGCATCTATGACAAACCATTTGCGGTCAATATTCTTACCGCTCGGAACAAAGGTACCCATCTCTCTCCTGCCCTCTAAACGCCTAAAAAAGTCCAACAAAAAACCCGCGCAAAGCGCTCCTGCCCACGCCAATCCAGCGCATGGGCCCAATTTCCACCCACTGCCAAACAAATCTGTTCGGGTGAGGAGTGCGGGGCTGGCCCTGAAAAGGGCTCTGGCTACGTCGGATCCGCGCCTGCAAAGCGCTTCTAAACTTGAATCCGGCAGCCTGTAACCTGTTCCAGCTAATACCTTTCAGGGCATCAACCAGCCGGGTCCGGGTGAAATGACTCATCCCATCGACGAAGAGCTTGCCAATGGGAGCCCCGACACACAAAGACCCCAGGCGCAACACCGCGCAAGGACTTCAGAATACCCGAAACAGGCCCCGGAGTCAACGAGATGCACGGCGTAGGGCTTATGGAGACAGGGAAAACACAATTTATGACTGACGAAGCCCCGATAGCATGATTTGAGCTATCGTGCTACTCTGGTTCTTCCCCTGAAGGCTGGGAAAGCCGCTTATCCTGGCAGGAGTTTGTATGGGAGTTTTAAGCAGGATCGGGATTGCACTGGATTCGGAGCTTTTGAAGCGGTTTGACCGCTCGATTCAGCATCGGGGCTATACCAACCGTTCAGAAGCGTTTCGGGATTTGATCCGCGACCGGCTGGTGACCGAGCAGACCGCGGCGCCGGAGGCGACGGTTGTCGGCACGGTTACACTCATCTACGACCACCACGCCCACGGCATCACCGAAAAACTGACCGAGGCTCAGCACACGCATCATGAACTGGTGGTTTCCACCAGCCACGCGCACCTGGACCACGATTCCTGCCTTGAGGTGTTAATCGTGCACGGCAAATCGACTCAGGTTGCGCAATTTGCGGATCTGCTGATCGGCCTCAAGGGCGTGCATCACGGACGCCTGGTGATGACCGTTCCGGAGCATGCGTTGATGCCGCCCTCCGAGAAAGCGCACAAGCACCCGCATAAGCATTGAGCGCCCGTCAAAAGCTTCTTCCTAACGCGAATCGCGCCAGAAACGGTTCGGTGGGGTGGGTAACGCGTCCGAATGCCGGCGCGGCTGTTGAAGTTATTTGGTAGACATAGGCGTAGTCAATGTCGGCATCTTTGCGGTTCAGCATATTCAAAAATTCGGCCGTAACGCGCCATTTCTTTAAAAACTGATAACCGATCTCCCCATTGAGCAACACCGTTTGACTTGACTGATAAAGTCCGTCAGAGGTCAAAGATCGCGGACCAAAGTAGCGCAGGCGCAAACTCGACGTAAAGCCTTTCAAATCGTGCAGTGTGGCGCCCGATGAAATCACCACCTTAACTGCTTCGGGCACAAGCTTGCCACCCGGGCCTTGCTGTTGCCAATATACGTTGCCATCTGCGTTGCCACTTACTGTAGGGCAAGATGCAGCGCCTGTAGTGCACACATATAAGGGCGCATTTACGACCTGAAACGTCGCATCAAACGGGTCTGGTTGGGTAAATTGGGCTCTGGAATCCGCAAGGTCAAAATCAAAAGCCCAATGTTCCGATGGCGTGTAATAGTTCGCCCATTCGATGCCATAGCGGTTACTCGACTGTTCTGAAGCAATCGTGCCTCCGGTGTCGCCATCCTGCGTCAGTTCGGAATTGCTGTGGAGATACCAAAGCTCAAAGGTGCTTTGCAGATGGGAGACGGACCCATTGCGCACGCCGATTTCCCCGCCTTTTTGTTCGACCAGGGGGGAGATTTTCGGCATGACAGTATAGTGGTAAGGATAGTCCGGCGAAACCGGTTCCACATGTTGCGTTGAGCCACGCCCGTCGTTCGAGTGAAAACTGAATCCGCCCTGTAAATAGAACTCAGTATTGGCCCACGGGCCGAAGATCAAACTTGCTTTTGGGCTGGGCAAGAACTTGACCGCCGAGCCGGAATTGGCCGCGTTAACCGTTTCGGTGGCGCCGTTGGGCAGAGTAATCATATCGGTCGGATAAGCCAGGCTGGCGACGACAAATTTTTCCTGGTCGCCGCGCAGGGCCAGGATGGAGCGGAATTTGTTCGCCCACTGGATTTTATTGTCCACAAAAGTACTGCCTATCATGTCCGTAAAATTATCCCGCTCCGTGGTCGCGGGCAAAGTGGGGCAGGTGGTGGTGGCATAAGTGGCGCTGGTGGGAACAGAGAAAGAGGCGGTGGCGCCGGCGGGGGTGCCGCTGGGGGCGCCGTTGATGGTGCCAGCAGGCAATATAACAGTAAGAGTAAGAGGAGTATCAGCAGCATAGCCGCTATAAGCACCTTGGCCCATAGTGATGCAGGTGGGACCATTGCCGGCATTGGGAAGACCGGAGCCGGCGGCGGGAAAGAAACTGGCGCCGGTGGCGGAATAATCGGTTTTGGTCGTGCGTACGCGATTTTGCGTCCGGTAAAGGCCGTTGTTGATCCAATCGTTGCGGAACTGCACGCCAAAGGTATTTGACATCTTGCGGCCATGCCATGTGCTGAAAACCGTGTGGTGTGCGTCCAGGTAACCCACCCAGCGCCTGTCTTGCTGATTGAACTGGTCCTCTTTGCCGTAGTCCACCAGGTAGTAAGTGTAATCGGAATATAAATCGAGATCGTAATACCATACGGCGGCCATGATTTTCGATTCGGAATTTGCGCCTTGGTGATGCCACTCACCCTGCAAGCTATAACGCTGGCTGTGCCCGCCGTCAGACGGGTTCAGTGTGCCGAAAAAACCAACACCAACGGGGGGTGGGGCTTGGGCGGTAACGGGGATTTGATCGCTTGAGTTCCATTTTCCGTGGTAAACGCGGGCCGTGACACTGAGACCATCGTTGTCATCGCCCCGGCTGTAGGTTAGCAAGCCGTTGATTTTGTTAAAACCATCCGGATGCACCCATGGGCCGTCATAGTAATACTCTTCTCCGCCGTAAAGCAAATTGCCCTTGCCGAGCTTTTGCGATGCGCCGACAACCGCCCGCCCATAGGTATGCGTGCCGCCTTCCAACTTGACGAAGTTCTCGGGCAGCGTCTTGAAGAATTCCACATGGGCATTTGCAGCCGAGCTGAAGTTGCCCACATTAGCGTAATAAGGGCCTTTCTCGAAATCCACCCGCTTCACAAACTCCGGGATAACGGTGTTCATGTCCGAGTAGCCCTCGCCGTGCGCGTGCGAGGGCAGGTTCAACGGCATATCGTCGAGGAAAATGGCAATATCTGTGCCGTGGTCGAGATTGAAGCCGCGAAGAAAATATTGATTGGCTTTGCCGCCGCCGGCGTGTTGCGTGATGATGAGACCGGGAACCGTCTCCAAAACTTCTCCCGAACGAAGAAACGGGCGATCCTGGATTTCCGCTGCGCCCACCGTGCCTTGAGAGCCGGATTCGGCAATTCCGAAGAGTTCATCCTCCCGGCCATGCACGTTGATGGTGGTGCTCAAAGAGCCCACTACCAGAGAGATGCGCAGCGGTGCCGGCGCCTCAGTGGTCCTTATGGTGACAAGGACTTCTTTGGTTTCAAAACCAGGATTCGATACCACGAGCCGATAATTACCTGGCGCGAGTCCAGAAATAATGAAGGAGCCGTTCGTCTCCGACTGTATCGTTTTTTGTACAGTGCCGTTCATGCTTTGAACCAGCACGGTAGCCCCGGCAATCACCGCACCAGATGTGTCAACGACAGTTCCTGATAACTGAGTCGGATATGCCTTATCACTAGTGGCGACATGGTGAGCCTGCGGATCAACGACGCGGCCTGTGAACGAAACCTCTTGCGCGGCCAGAAGGCAAGGAGCCAGCAAAAAGAAGAAAGAAGCCAATCGATGCGTCGTAAACGGATGGTGTACCAGCGCCATGAAAATGATTATTTCACGCGTAGCACGAATTATGTACTAGTATGTACATAATTTTATTAAATTCGTATGCGGCCGCGAACGGGCATATCTTCAGCTTATTGCGCGGGCAGAATTTTGATAGTCCGCAGCCAGGTCTCCACGCTCTCCGGCCACCGGGTCACTGGTAGCGCGGTGTGGCGCAGGCCGTAGCCATGGCCGCCTTCCGCATAGATGTGCAACTCGGCGGGAACCTTTGCGTTCTTCAGGGCTATAAAGTAGACGATCGCATTTTCGACGTGAACCGGGTCGTCCTCTGCCTGCACGATGAACTGGGGCGGCGTCTGCGCTGTGGGATTGATCTCGGGGTTGGGAGCAAAGTTCTTTTCGGCCAGCGCCAGGTAGCCGGGGTAGACGATCACGGCAAAGTCGGGGCGGCAACTGAGCTTGTCGGCAGCGTCGACGGCTTCGTAGAGCCGCTGGTCGAAGTGAGTGCTGAGGGCCGCCGCCAGATGCGCGCCAGCGGAAAAGCCAAGAACGCCGATGCGGTTGGGGTCGATCTTCCACTCTGCCGCGTGGGCGCGCACCAGGCCGAGGGCTCGCTGGGCATCTTGCAATGCGGCCGGCGATTTCGGGTAGGGACCTGTATCGGGTACGCGGTATTTGAGCAGGACGCAGGTGATGCCGGCGGAGTTCAGCCAATCGCATACCTCGGTTCCTTCCAGGTCGATGGCCAGGATGTGATAACCGCCGCCGGGGAAGACTACCACCGCCGCGCCGGTGTTCTTACCTTTGGGCGAGTAAAGAGTCAGCGTCGGCGTTGAGACGTTGCCCAGACGAATGAGCGGCCGGCCGGCGATGAGATTGTCTTTGGCGGTGGTGGTGTCAGCCTCTGGCGGCAGATTCGCAGACGCGTCGGGAGCGGCGCCGGGCCAGACCGGCAGGGTGAGATGGCCGGGCGCGGGAGGCCAGCCGCTGAGCTGGGCCGCTAGGGTAATGGAAGATGCCGCGAGTGCTGCGATAAGTAGAAGCGCTCTGTTGCTCATACAGGAATTCCCCCGTCACAACTGACAGCTTACACGGTATGGCCGGCAGCGTCTGGCTGAGATTTCATGATGCGCATGAACCGTCCAGAAGTTCGTTATCCCCTATAAGCTGCTCTGTCAGGGTCTCACACCGGGCGGAATCAGCAGGGAAACGGTTTGGGAAGCGATCTCGATGCGGACCGGCAAATCGCCGAGAAACTCACCCTCCGCCTCACCAACTGGCCGCCGCAATCTCGTCTTGACCCGCCTCTTGCTCGTCAAGCTTCTCAGGCTGATCAATTACAGTTGATTACAAGCCCTAGTACAATCGTTGCATGCCTCTCCCGCAGGAGAAGCTGCGGCGTCTCCGGTCTTTCCGGGTACAAGAGATTCCGGGGCATTTATGGTAGGCGGGACAGTCGATATGAGAAATTTGTGGTTGGTTGCGGCGGCTTGGCTGGGCATTGGACCGAGCCTGTTGATCACAGCTTGCGGAGGCAAGGGCGGCATTGTTCCCCCTCCTGTCACGACTTACGTACTCACGGTGGCTTCGACCAACCCGGTTAGCGGCGTGGCCGTGACCGTCTCTCCCGCCGACAACAGCGGCACGGCCAATGGGACGACGAACTTCACCCGCACTTACAACGCCGGAACAGCCGTCACTCTGACTGCTCCCGCCACCTCGGGCAGCAATAGCTTCTCGTCGTGGACCGGATGCAGCAGCGTCAGTACCGTTACTTGCTCCGTGACCTTGAACGCCAACACGACAGTCACAGCCAACTACACCGTGCCACCTGTCGCCGTAACCCCCAATCCTGCGACCGCATTGATCGGGAGCCAGGTGCAGTTCACGGCCGCAATCAACGGCACGACAAGCACGGCGGTGACATGGACCGTGGCCGCCCCTACCGGCAGCAGCCTGAGTCCAGGCACCATCACCACAGGCGGCCTTTACACTACGCCCTACCCGGCTCCAGCCACCGTTACAGTGACTGCCACCAGCAGCTCGGGCGCGACTAACGGGAAGAGCGCCAGCTCAACCGTGACCATTAGCCAGCCGGCCGTTGCCGCCGGCCCGGCGCTTTCGGTGGATGCCAGTGCTGCCGGCCAGACCCACGCTATTAGCCCGTACATCTACGGCATGAATGGCGGCGTCAGCAACATGGCCGAAGCCGAGGCCTTCAGCCTTCCCATCGATCGCTGGGGCGGAAACGAGGCCACCAGTTACAACTACCTGTACGACTTAGACGCAAAAGGCAGCGACTGGTACTTTGAGAACTTTATCGACAACAGCAACCCTATCAACACGCCCAGCGGCGCCCCCAACACCAGCACATTCAACACCCAGGTGGAGAATGATGCCACGGTCGGAGCCAAAACCATGGGTACTTTGCCCATTATTGGATGGGTACCCGCTGACAACTCAGCATGCAGCTTCTCTGTGGCCAAATATGGGGCACAGCAAGCGGTCGACCCGTACCGGACCGACTGCGGCAACGGCATCCTGACGAATGGAACCAAAGTGGTGAACGATCCCACCGACACCTACTACCAGGTCAACTCCGCCACCTTCGATGCCACCTGGGTAAGCTACCTGGTGAACAAGTTCGGCAGCGCGGCCAATGGCGGCGTGGCCATTTACGAGCTGGACAACGAGCCCAGCTGGTGGGACGGCGTGCACATCGATGTGCATCCCCTGTCCTTCACCTATGATGAGCTGACAAACAATAGCATTGCCACGGCAGAGGCCGTCAAGACCGCCGATCCGACCGCTGAGGTAAGCGGTCCTGTGATGGATTACTGGTGGGATTACTTTTATTCCAAGAAGGATGTGGAGGCCGGATGGAGTTCTGGACCATGCTATGAGCAATGGGACAATCCGATTGATCGGAAAGCGCATGGCGGCATTCCGTTTATCGAGTACTACTTGCAGCAATTCGCAACGGCTTCTACCACCTACGGCTCCCGCCTGCTAGATTACCTGGACATGCACACCTATTTCGGGTCCGAATATCCCCCCAACAGCGGCAACGGTGTCGGCTTTGCCACGGCGGGAGATACCGGCATGCAACAGGCGCGGCTGAACTCGACGCGCGTCTTCTGGGACCCAACCTACACGGATTCCAGTTCATATACCAGCACCAATCAGCAAAACGGCTACCCGCAGCCTAACTACATCACAGACTCGAACTACATTGACAGTTGCGCGCTCCCGCAGCAGGCTCCGCAACTGATTCCCATGGCACAGGCCTGGGTTGCAAAGGATTACCCCGGCACGAAGATAGCCTTTACTGAGTACAACTGGGGTGGACAGGAGCACATCAACGGCGCCCTGGCCCAGGCAGATATCCTGGGCATCTTCGGAAAGTACGGCCTGGATATTGCCACCTTGTGGGGAACTCCCGATCCAACCTCGCAGGTTCCCGGCCTGATGGCATACGAGATCTACCGTAACTACGACGGAACACACTCGATGTTTGGCAATACGGCTCTGACCTCGACAACCGGCAACCAGGGGATTCTGTCGGTGTACGGAGCGCTGCGCAGCACGGACAACGCTGTAACCGTGGTAGTGATCAACAAGACCTATGGCGACCTTACCAGCACGCTCTCGATCAACGGCCTGGCTGCAACCACAACCACTGCACAGGCCTATCTTTACAGCAACGCTAATCTGAATGCCATCGTCGCTCAGCCTGCCGTCACTGTTAAGCCCGGGACGGGGGGCGCCGCCAGCACCATCGCCAACTACACCTTCCCGGCGCAATCGATCACGCTTTTTGTCGTGCCTAATTAGGGACCAACTGCCACAGAGTAAAAATTCCATGCCGGACGGCTCTTCCATCCGCGCTCATTTCAGATTGATGGCCGTCTGACATGCCTGTGGCATCTTCACCGTCTATCAGGAGATCTCGCGCTTTTACATCATGCGCGCAATGTCACGCAGTTGCAGCGCAAATAACCCCTCCAGCACCTCCAGGTCGGATGCCGATATAAGCTGCTCTGTCACGGTCTCGCGTTGGGCGGAATCAGCAGGGTCACGGTTTGGGAAGCGATTTCGATGCGAACCGGCAGATTGCCCAGCAGCTCTCCATCGGCCTCGGCATAGATGTGTGGCGATGTTCCGTTGCACGGGCGGCATTCGACCGAGACTGCGTCGAGCAATTCAACCTCGCGTGTGGACCGGGGCCTGCCCAGAATAGCGGACATGATATAGAAGAAGTAGTGCATGCGGCTGCGGGTCTTAAAGGCTACCAGGCGCAGACCGTCCTTGTGCAGGGTGGCGCCGGGGGCCAGATTATGGAGAACGCCGCCAAAGTCGCGAATACGCACTGCTAAAAGCTGGGAGATAAGCTCCACGCGCGGCTTGGCGTTAGCGCTTTCTACAAAGGCCGCTTCATAGAACGGGAAGGAATGTGTGGCCCAGACGCGGAATCCCTCAACCAGGTAGAGGGGATAGCCGATTCGCCGTTTCAGAATAGGATCGAGACGGGAGAGAAACAGTGCATCGGGTCCTACCCCGGCAGCGACTGTAAAGTAGCGCGAGCGCGTCGCGCCATTTACGTCTCGATATGAGATTTGGCCGACGGAGACATTCACAAGAGAGGCTGTCAACAGCCTGTGAACCACCTTTGCCGGCGAAGTGTGCAAGCCGAGATTCGCTGCCAGCGCGTTGGCGGTGCCAAACGGCACTACGCCCAAAGCTACGGTAGTGCCAACCAGGCTCTGCAAAACTTCGTGGACAGTGCCATCGCCACCACAGGCAATAATCGTGTCGCAGCCACGGCGCACTGCCTCGTCGGCCAGCACACCGGCGCTACCGGGAGCGATGGTTTCATGGGCTTTAGCGTCAACGCCTGCCTTGCGGAGGACAATAAGCGCCTTGTCGATGGCCGCATGACGACTCCAGGAGTGCTGGCCGGAAGCCGGATTATAAATGAGCGCAACACGGCGCATCGAGCGTTTCTCCTGGAGAATCCGCGCCCGGCGCGGGAATGCGAGCGGGAGCTATCTCCTAATCATCGCATCCCGCAGGCGGCCAGGCGGTTGACAATGCGGGTTCCCTCCGGAAGTGCGGAGACTGCGGTCTGAGAATCACCGCTTTGGGCTCAGGCGCTCCCATTGAACCATTCTTGCTTTGCTCACGTAATCTTATTAGAATTGCCGACTGAAACATGGAAAGGATTTGAAATGCCAGTACACATGATGAAGAGCCCTCTACGCAGCCTCCGGCTGCAACTGATTGCCGGCCTGGTGATCGGCCTGATGGTGTTACCTTTGACGACCAGTAGCCAGGCGAAGCCGGTCAGCAAACCTAAGACAGCTAGCCAGTCAAAACCGGCCACTCCTGACAAGCCCGCGGCGCCAGCCGATGTACCTCGCTACAAAGACGCCAGCCTGCCCATCGAGGACCGGGTGGCTGATCTGCTGTCGCGAATGACGCTGGAGGAGAAGGTGGACCAGCTTGCAACCGGCTGGGAGAACCGGATTGAGGTGATCGACCCCACGGGAACCTATACCAGCGAAACGGCGCGGCAGACAATTCTGAGCACCTGGGGTCCGGAGGTAAAATTCACCGCGCGCCAGGCGGCGATTCTGCGCAACGGAGTGCAGCGCTATCAACGCGAGAAGACGCGCCTGGGCATACCGGCGCTGTTCATGGGCGAGGGCCTGCATGGCCTGATGGAGTACGGCAGCACCAGCTTTCCACAGGCGCTTGCGCTGGCCAGCACCTGGGATCCGGCGCTGGTCAAGCGGGTCTTCACCGCGGTCGGCGACGAGGCCGGCTCGCGCGGCGTGGGCCAGGTCTACTCGCCAGTGCTGGACATTGCACGAGATCCCCGCTGGGGCCGCACGGAAGAGACATATGGCGAAGACCCTTACCTGGTCTCGCGCATAGGAGTTGCGGCAATCGAGGGACTGCAGGGCGATGACTTCATCATCGGCCGCCACCATGTGATGGCCACCGCCAAGCACTTCGCGGTGCATGGGCAACCGGAGGGCGGCACCAACACGGCGCCGGGGAACTACTCCGAACGAGTCATCCGCGAGAACTTCCTGGTGCCCTTTCAGGCTGCGGTCCAGGATGCCCGCGTGGGCAGCGTGATGGCTTCCTACAACGAGATTGACGGCGTACCCTCGCACATGAATCGCTGGCTGCTGGGCAAGGTTCTGCGCCAGGAGTGGGGATTCAAGGGCTACATCATCTCCGACGACTTCGGAATCCAGATGATGGCGCAAACCCATCATGTGGCCACCAATACTCAGGATGCGGCGCGACTGGCGCTTGCGGCCGGCGTCGACTATGACCTCTCCGACGGCACAGCCTATCGTTCGCTGGTTGACCAGGTGAAGCAAGGCCTGGTGCCGGCCAGCGAAGTGGACCAGGCCGTTGCCCGCGTGCTGGCGGTCAAGTTCCGGCTGGGACTCTTCGACGATCCCTACACTGACCCGGACTATGCAGAGCGCATAACCAACAGCGAGGAACACCGCAAAATCGCCCTGGAAGCGGCGCGCAAGGCCGTCGTGCTGCTCAAAAACGACAAGGATCTGCTGCCCCTCGATCTGTCGAAACTGAAGACGATTGCGGTGATCGGACCCAACGCTGCCGACGTCCATATCGGCGGATATAGCCGCAATCCCGTATACGGGGTAAGCATTCTGGACGGTATCCGCGCGCGCGTGGGAAACAAGGCCAGCGTGTTCTATGCCGAGGGCTGCAAGATTACCACCGCGCCCCAGGGCTACCTGGGCTCGGATGCTAATAACGTTCAGCTCGTCGATCCCAAGACGCAGACTGCCTCCATCCAGGAGGCCGTGGAGACGGCGCGCAAGGCCGATGTGGTCATTCTGGTGGTCGGCGAGAACGAAAGCACCAACCGCGAAGCATGGTCGGAAGACCACCGCGGTGATCGCGATTCCCTTGACCTGCTGGGCGCGCAGAATGACCTGGTGAAAGCCGTGGTAGAGACGGGAACCCCGACGGTAGTGCTGCTGCTCAACGGCCGGCCGCTATCGATCAACTACATTGCCGAGAAGGTTCCCGCGATCCTGGAGGGCTTTTATCTGGGCGAGGAAGGCGGGACAGGTGCCGCCGAGGTCATCTTCGGCGATGTGAATCCCGGCGGCAAACTACCCATCACCTTTCCTCATACGGTGGGCGCTCTGCCTGACTTCTACAACCACAAGCCCACCGATAACCGCAGTTATGAGTTCAGCACGCGTCAGCCTCTCTTCGCCTTCGGATACGGGTTGAGTTATACGACCTTCAGCTTCGAAAATCTGCGCGTGGAGCCCAAGCAGATTTATACAGGCGGCACGGCCAAGGTGAGCGTGGATGTGACCAATACCGGCAAGCGTGCGGGCGATGAAGTGGCTGAGCTGTACGTCCATCCAAAGGTCTCCTCGGTCACCCAGCCGGTCATGCAGTTGAAGGGTTTTGAGCGCATCACGCTGCAGCCGGGAGAGAAGAAGACCGTCGAGTTCACCGTGACGCCGGAGATGCTTTCGATCCTGAATCTCGACATGAACCGGGTGGTCGAGCCTGGGGTATACGAGTTGATGGTCGGCCCCAGTTCTGACAAGACCAGCACGGTGCGGCTGAGCGTGACGGGCCTGCACACCGACACCGGCAAGACTGTGCTTCCTCCTCCGCCGGCAGGCTCCGAATCGGGCATGGTCAGCAACTTCGACGACATGAAGATTTCGGCCAGCTATGGCTCATGGATAAGCGCCGGAGACTCGATGAATGGAGGAAAATCTACTGCCTCCCTCGCCGTGGTCTCGCCCGGTGCCGACAACACAAAGGGCGCATTACAGGTGACCGGCGAGGTGGTTGCCGGACAGCAGTTCCCCTTTGCTGGAGCCCTCTACTCGCCGGGAGCCGGGCCCATGCAGTCCGTGAATCTGTCGGGCAAGAAGGAGATCAGCTTCTGGGCCAAGGGCGACGGCAACACTTATACGCTTATCGTGCTGACCGAAAGCCGTTCGGGAAACTCCGGCCAGATGCCGGCCATGACACAGTTTGTCGCGGGCCCGGAGTGGAAGCTGTATACTTTCCCGTTCTCGACCTTCGAGACCGACGGCAGCGACCTGACCGGGCTGGGCTTTGTGAAGGTGATGTCGCTGGGCAAGTTCCAGTTCGAGATCGATCAACTGCAGATCAAGTGAGCGATGCCGGACCCGCTCACTGACCGGAAGAACCGCACTTAACGAGCAAGCCAGCAGCACCGAAGTCCACAGGGGCTTCGGCGCTGTTGTTGCCTACAGGTGCGGTTTTCGCGCTACAGTTGAACTCCGCACAGATAAACGTCGAGGCCCATTTTATGAAACATGGTTGCCTTTGCAGCCAGGGCGCGATCGGCCTCCTGCGCTGAGGTCGCGTAGGCGACGCAGATGTGGTTGGATGGATGGCGAGCCATGAACTGGTTTTGATCGACGCCATGCAGAACCACGTGCATGACGGGCCATTGCGGCGTTACTTCGGCCCAGCGGCGATTGGTCTCCGCTTCAGGTAAAGTGATCGCCGTGGCGCGGCCCATATCAACCTTAAGGCGGTCCTTCTCGACGTAGACGCGGCTCCAGACCACCTCGCCAGGTTTGCAAACGCCCTTCAACGTGCCGCCGCCGAGGCGGAAGTACATGGGTGGTTGGCGCTCGCTGACCGCTCCCTTGTAACCGCCAACGAGATGCGAGGCGGGCACGGCGCCGGAGATCTGGAAGAGCCAAACGAACTCATCGAAATCCTTAGCGGCGTAGCGCTCGCCCCAGCGGACATCGTGCAGAGTTGTGGCCGGGTCGAGCCCCATCGCCGTCCACACGCGGTTGGTAACCACCGCATCGACACCGACGCACTCGTCAACCTCGTTGAAATGGGGCAGCGGCCGGCCGGCATAAAGCTCACGGCCATCTCGACTGTAGGCCGGCGGACGTTCGACGTTGTTCAGCAATCCCTCGACGAGATCGGAGGCGGGCACCAAATCCTTGAGCCCCTGCTGGTACTGGATTCCGACGGCGTCGCAGCCGAACTCATCGGCAATGCGCAGCACGGCGATGTACATGCGGCACTGGTCCAGAATCTGCGCGTCGGTCAAATCAGTGGCTTCATTGGGTCCGGTCTTGAAGCGAATGCCGCTGACGTCGAGCCATTTGCGAATCTTCTGAGCTTCTTCCGTCGTCACCTCGCGCATGGCGGCATAGAGCGCCGACTGGCTGAGGCGTTCCTTGTAAATTCCGGCGGGGTTCATCAGCGAGTCTTCGACGATGGCGTTGGCCATGCCCATGCAACCCTCATCGAAGACGCCGAGCAGCGCTTTTTTGCTGCGTAATTCATTGGCCAGCGCCGTGCCGAGAACGCGCTCGGCCTCACCAACCCTGGCCGGCTCGAAGGGATGGACATGCGATGTATCGTGCACGAAGCTCTTATTCTTAATCCATTCCCTCAACCCGCGCTTGAAGAGCGGATCAGTGAAGTCCTTGCTCCACAAAGTTGTAAAGGGAATGCCGCTTTTGCGCAGGCAGCCGTTCAAATTCAACATGCCCACCAGGCCAGGCCATAGTCCGCTCCAGTTGGCCACGGTGAGGATAGGGCCACGATGAGAGAGCAGCCCCGCGAGTACATGGGCGCTGTATTGCCAAACCGCCTCAGCTACTACGATGGGCGCATCGGGATGAATGTTTTCGAAGACCCGCATCCCCATGCGCTGCGAATGAATGAAGCCATGCTTTAAAACAGGGTCAACCGGGTGAGCGCGGCGCAGTTCGATGCCCTCTTCGAGAAAAGCGGCCGTCAACTTTTGTTCTAAGCCGGCCTGCGCGGGCCAACAAACCTCGTTGGCTGATTGACGCAGATCGCCGCTGGCAACCAACAGGACTTCGTTCGGCGCAACCGGTTTGGGGCTCACGACTTCAGGAATTTCATACGCTGCCATTTCACAATCCTCGCTATTTCCATCTTGCTGCCGTTCATTCTATCGCGCAATGCTGCCTGGGGGCAGGGCCGTGAACGCGTCGTCATGGATGAGTTGGTCGTTTGCCTTTATACTAAGGTGTTTGTTACTGACAGGCAGCGGGTTGGTATGACGCGCCTCAATTAAGAGATTTGGAAGGAGCAAGCGATGGCTCAGGCAGAGATTGGCATCATCGGCGGCAGCGGGTTGTACTCCATGCCAGGATTTACCAACATACATGAAGAGCGGGTCGAGACGCCCTTTGGCGCCCCCTCGGACGTCTTTGTACTGGGCGAGCTGGTAGGTCGCAAGGTGGCCTTTTTGGCCCGGCATGGGCGCAGCCACAGCATTCTGCCCTCGGAGTTGAACTTCCGCGCCAACATCTATGCCTTCAAAAAGCTCGGCGTCGAGCGGATTCTCTCCGTCTCGGCTGTCGGCTCGCTGAAGGAAGAGCACAAGCCCACGGATTTCGTGATTCCCGACCAGTTCATCGACCGGACCTTCCATCGCGTCGCAACCTTTTTCGGCGAGGGAATTGTGGGCCACGTGGTCTTTGGCGATCCGGTCTGCTCGACGGTGGCCAAGGCTGCCGCCCAAGGTTGCGCCACGGTGGGCGTGGTGGGCAAACTGGGCGGGACCTACGTCTGCATGGAGGGGCCGCAGTTTTCCACCAGGGCCGAGTCCCATCTTTATCGCAGTTGGGGCGCGGACGTGATTGGCATGACTAACCTGCAAGAGGCCAAGCTGGCACGCGAGGCGGAGATCTGCTATGCCACCGTGGCCATGGTCACCGACTACGACTGCTGGCGCGAGGGCCACGACTCGGTCACCATCGAGGAGATTGTGCGCGTCCTGCATCAGAACGCCGAAAACGCGGCCAAGGTCGTCAAGGCTGCCGTAGCGGCTATGCCTCACGAACGCAATTGCGCCTGCGCCTCGGCTGCCAAGTTCGCCGTGCTCACCAAGCCCGAAGCAATTCCAGCGGCAGTGAAAGAAAAGCTGAAGCTGCTCTTCGGGAAGTATTTGGGCTGGTAAACTACAGAACTGGTCGGACAAAGCGATGAATGCAACATCACAATCCGCGCCGATGACTGGCCAGCAACTTGCTTCCGATTTGGCAAAACTATGGCCGCATCGGGAGCACGAGGCGCCCTCTTTTAGCGGTTTGCTTTGCTGGGCGGGATTGCATCGGTGGCGCCAGCTCAACACCGCTGAGATTGCGCCTCACAAACAAGTGCGCTTCTGTTTCTGGTGCTCGGTCATAAAGATCGATGGGCACACTTACATGCCCTAAGCCGTTTGGGCACAACTCAGCATTTTTAGGAGGCCAATGGCCATCACCGTAGTGGGCAGCGTGGCATTCGATTCCATTGAAACACCGGCCGGTCGCCGCGAGCGCTGCCTGGGCGGTGCGGCCACTTATTTTTCGCTGGCCGCCAGTTACTTTACCGACGTGCGCGTCATCGCTGTCGTCGGCGAGGACTTTGGCAAGAGGCAGGAGGCGGTCTTTCAGGCGCGCAACATCGACACGCACGGCATCGAGCACACTGCGGGCAAAAGCTTCTTCTGGGAAGGCTCCTATCTCGACAACCTGAATGAAGCCAAAACTCATATCACGGATCTGAATGTCTTTGCCTCCTTTAATCCGAAGATTCCTGACGCTTATCGCGATTCGGAGTTTCTATTTCTGGCCAACATCGATCCGGTCTTACAAAGACGAGTACGCGAGGCCATGCCGCAGGCGCGGCTGGTGGCCGGCGACACCATGAACTACTGGATCAAGGATCATCGCCCGGCGCTGCTGAAAGTTCTCAAGGGCCTCGACATTCTGCTCATCAACGATACCGAGACAAAGATGATCGCCGGCAACAACAACCTCGTCCAGGCCGCCCGCGAGGTCAGATTGCTGGGGCCGAAGGCTCTGGTGGTCAAGCACGGCGAATACGGCGCGACGCTCTTCCACGGCGGAGGCGCCTTCCGGGCGCCGGCGATGCCACTGGAAGAGGTTGTTGACCCCACCGGCGCGGGCGACAGCTTTGCCGGCGGATTCTTCGGCTACCTGGCCTCACAGACAGAGCTGTCTCCGGCCGCCTTCCGCCGGGCGATGTTTTACGGCAGCGTGATGGGCTCATTTGCGTGCGAACGCTTCGGCACCGAGCGGCTACAGAAGCTCACGCGTTCTGAGATCGATGAACGCTTCAACCATTTACGCGAGTTGACGCACCTTGCCTGAGAAATCCAATCCGGCTCAACACATCTCGCGCGCGGAGTGGTTCTTTGTCGTGGCCTCATGCGCGGTGGCCTCTATCACCGCAATTCTCTGGAGCTGGCGCAACGGCGCCATGCTCAACTACGGCGACGCGGTGGCCCATCTGCACATTGCGCGGCGAGTGCTGGACTCGCACCGTCCGGGATTCACGCAGTTGGGCTCGGTGTGGCTGCCGCTGCCGCATCTGCTGCTGATTCCCTTTGTGCAAATTTATAGCTGGTGGGCCAGCGGCTTTGCGGGCGTGATTCCCTCGGCGCTGGCCTTTCTTGCGTCGTGCGCGGGAATGTACCGGCTAGTGCGTCACTGGCTCCGTCCGGCGCCGTCGGCGTTGGCGCTGGCCTTCTTCGCGCTAAATCCCAACCTGCTTTACCTGCAAACCACGGCCATGACGGAGCCGCTGTTTGTCTGCGAGATGGTGTGGGTTGTGGTCTGGTTGGTGGAGTGGCGTGCCTGTTTAGACTCAGACCCCATAAAACTCCGCCGCCTGCAAGGCTGCATCGTAATCGCTTTGGTAGCCGCTATCTTTACGCGCTACGACGGCTGGATCATGGCTTTCATTGCCTGGACGTGCATGGGCTTGGTGCTCCTACGTCGTGGCCGGCTGCGCTCACGTAGCTTCTGGATTGCCAGCGTTCTTCTTATTGCTGCGCCGGTGGCGTGGTTTGTATACAATTCTGTATACTTCGGCGACTGGCTCTACTTCGTGCGCGGCCCGTACTCTGCCAAGGCTATCGAGATTCGCACCTCCGTGCCGGGTTTTCCGCCGCATCCGGGATGGCACAATCCGTGGGTTGCGCTGATTTTCTTTGTGAAGGCCGCGGAACTGGACGCTGCCGCTTTGGCCTGGGGTAACGTGCTGCTGACCCTGAGCCTGATGGGAACGGCATGGGCCTGGCTGACGGCGCGCAAGCGTGCATTCACCTGGGCTCTGCTGCTGTGGTTTCCGGTCGCGTTCTATGCGTATTCAATCTCGTACGGCTCGGTGCCTATCTTTCTGCCTGTCTGGTGGCCGCACTCCTGGTACAACCTGCGCTATGGGATGGAGATGCTGCCGGCCTTTGCGCTGGGGCTGGGCTTTGCGGCGCAGTTTGCGCTGGCTGCCGTGAATGAGTTCAAACCGCGCGTGATCAACCCTTGGTGGGAGCGATGCGCGGCGGGCGCGCTGTTCGTAGCTGTAGCACTCAATATGGATCAAATGCTGCGCGAGCGTCCGCAGGTGTATGTCGAGGGGACTAAGATCATCGAAGCGCGCAGGCCATACGATGAGCAGATTCCTCCAGCATTGCGCGCGCTGCTGGCCGAGCGGCCGCAAGGCGTGATCTTAATGAACACATCGGTTTATCCGGAGATTGTAGCCTTTACCGGGATTCCGCTCCGCCAAACCATCTGCGAGAGCGATAAGGAGTATTTCAGCACCGCACTGGCCGCGCCGGCCACACACGCCGCCATTGTGCTGGCCTTTGACGGCGACGAGATCGACCGCGCGGTCAAGGCGCATCCCCAGGGCCTGACCGCGGTTCGCCGCTTTTCGACGCCCGGGAAGCCCGCGGGAACGATTTATGTCTCTGGTACGCCTGCTGCCCGCCAGGCGCAAACAGCCTTACCAGGCCGGGCGGAGCGGTGATAGCATCGCCTATGGAAGCGAGATGAGTATGACACTGGTACAGTTCGCGCAACCTTTTGCCTTTGACCATCTGCAACAGATTGTGGTGGTCAATGGCGCTATTGGCCGCCTGCTGGTAGCCTGTCTGCTGGGCGGAGCAGTGGGCCTCGAGCGGGAGTTCAACCACAAGGCTGCCGGCGTGCGCACCAACCTGCTGATCTGCATGGGCGCCGCGTTTTTCACTCTGCTCTCCGCGGTACTGGCCGGCGACGCCAACCCCGACAAAGGCCGCGTGGCCTCGAACATTGTGCAGGGCGTAGGCTTTCTGGGCGCAGGGCTGATCATACACAACCGCAGCCGGGTGAGCGGGCTGACCAGCGCGGCCAGCATCTTTGTGGTGGCCTCCATCGGCATGGCCTGCGGCGCGGGATTGTATGCGGCGGCAATAGTAGCGACATTCATCGTCATTGCGGCGCTGGAGGTGGTGGGCTTTTTGGAGCGACGCGCCAATTTGAAGGCCTATCCACTGGTCTATGAGGCGCGCGGCAGCGACCAGACGCAAATGTTGGAGTCGATTTTGGCGGCGATGGACAAAGCAGGCGAGCGGCTGACGGGCGTCGGCCACGACTCCATCGGCGATATGCAGCGAGTGAGTTTTTCCCTCTCCGCGACCAGCAAGCAACATGAGCGGTTGCGCGGAAAGCTGCTCGACAAACCGGGCATCGACGCTCTGTTCACCTTCCGTGATCCGGAGGAAGATTGATTCCTTTTGCAAAAGCTCATGCCTGCGGCAACGATTTTTTGATCGTGACCGAAGAGGCTGCTCAGGGCCGCGACCGGGCGGTGCTGGCGCGTCGTCTGTGCGCGCGCAATTCCGGTATCGGTGCCGACGGCGTCGAGTTCTTTGCCTGGACCGGGCCAAAGTCGGGCCGCATCCGCCTGCATAACGCCGACGGCTCTATCGCCGAGATCAGCGGCAACGGCACGCGCTGCGTGGCCGCATGGATGACGCAGGAACGCGGCTTTAAGCCCGGCGACGAGCTGCACATCGAGACCGATGCCGGACTGCGTGTCTGCCGCGTGAACGCGCTAAAAACGAACGGCGAGTTTACCGTCGAAGTGACCTCGGGAATGGGGGTTCCTTCGTTTGCTCCGCGAACGGTTACATTGTCCAATGGACTAGTAGGCAGGTTTGCAGTGAACGGCGTTGAGGTCTCCACCGGCAATCCGCACTTTGTCGTCATGGTGGAAGATGACGATTTTACTGTGGCCGGTCTGAGTTGGCAGGAGATTGGCGCGGAGATTTGCGGGCATAACGATTTTCCCCACCAGACAAACGTCGAATTCGTGCGTATCGTCATTCCCACCGAGATCGAGATTCGCATCTTCGAGCGAGGTGTGGGGCCTACGTCTTCCTCCGGCACCGGCAGCTCGGCTGCGGCCACGGCGGCGCTGGCATTGCACGGCTGCCAATCTCCGCTCACTGTTGTTGCTCCCGGCGGCGCACAGACAGTGGAGTGGGAAGGGCCTGGCAAGGAACTCAGGCTCACCGGGCCGGCGTCGTTGATTGCTCACGGCGAGGCCTGGCCGGCGTAAGCGCACTGCAGATAGAATTTACTCTTAACTTGGCGGAAAAATCAGTATGATTTTTTTTCTCATCTTCATGACCACGATGGTCGTCACTGGAATTCCAACAGCGATCCTGTTCATTCCCTGGTGCTGGCTGACGGGCAACGTGCTACCGCTCTACAAGGGCACGCGCTTCATGCTCCACAGCAGTTGCTGGATGGCCGGTGTGCGTTTCCACGTCACAGGCCTGGAGAACATACCCCGTGACCGGGCGTGCATCTTCATGTCCAACCACGTCTCCAACCTCGACCCGCCCGCGCTGATCTCGCTGATTCCGGGGCGCACTTCGGCCTTCATGAAACGCTCTCTGATGAACCTGCCCATCCTGGGAACCGGCTTCCGGCAGGGCGATTTCATCGCCGTGGACCGCTCCGGCAGCCCCACAGACGCGGAGAGAAGTGTGAACGAAGCCAAGCGCGTACTGGCCAAGGGCGTGCACATGACCACTTTTGTTGAAGGTACCCGCTCGCCGGATGGCCGCATGCTGCCCTTCAAAAAAGGCCCGTTCTTCCTGGCCATGGGCTCCGGAACGCCGTGCATCCCGGTCTCTATCCATGGCACGGAGTGCATCCAGGGTAAAGGCAGTCTGCGCATCAAGCCCGGCACAGCGCACGTTATCTTTCATCCGCCGATTGACCCGGCAAACTTTGCTACGCGCGAGGAACTTATGCAGGCGGTTCGCTCAGCCATCGCCTCCGGGCTGCCGGAGTGGATGCGGACGTAGAGTGCACCCGGCCAAACAAATCTCATCTCTTTGACGGAACCCTCATGATTGTCTCGCTCATCGTATTCGTCACCATCCTCGTTTTGAGCATTCCCTCGGCGGTGATCTTCATTCCGCTGGCCGTGGTTACTGGCGACGTGGGACCGCTCTACAAGGTGACCTGCCTGATTGTCAGCGCCGGCTATTGGGTGGCTGGCATTCGCCTGCGGGTTGAGGGAAGGGAGCTGGTTCCCGCCGGTCGCGCGTGCATCTTCATGGCCAACCATGTCTCGAACCTCGACGCACCCGCGCTGATCTCGCACATTCCGGGGCGCACCTCCGCCTTTACCAAGCGCTCTGTCTTCAAGCTTCCCATCTTCGGCTATTGCCTCAAGCTGGCCGAGTATATTCCCGTGGACCGCACGGGAAACGCGACCAGCGCGCGTGAGAGCGTGGCTGCGGCCACGCGGCTGCTGGCCAAGGGCCTCCACATTACGACCTTCGTTGAAGGCAAACGCTCCGCGGACGGGCGCATGCAGCCCTTCAAGAAGGGGCCGTTCTATCTCGCCATGCAATCCGGCGCGCCATGCATTCCGGTGTCGATTTACGGAACGGAGACGATGATGGCCAAGGGCAGCTTTGCCATCAAGCCGGGAACGGCGCATATCATCTTCCACGCGCCCCTCTACCCGCGCGACTACGCCACGCGTGAAGAACTGTCAGAAGCAGTGCGAGCAGTGATCGCCTCAAGTTTGCCGGAGTGGATGCGGAGTTGAGGATTTCTAATCGTTACAGGAATCCACAAATCTAATGGCGCGCAAGCGCCGTCTGCCTGGACGGCTAATCCTTACGGTTGCACGACGGCATTGTAGCCGTCATGCAGCAGCTTCTGGCACATGGCGTTGGCGTCGTTTCGGTTGCTGAAGGGGCCAATGCGCACGTGCAGCTTGTTATCGGCAGGATCGTGAAGCGCGGTAGCCGTGTAGCCGTGCTTGCGCAACGCGTTGATTAGAATATCCGCGTCATCCTGGCTAGAGACAATAGCAATCTGAACCATCAGAGTTCCGGTCATTCCCGCGCTCTGCTCAGGGTTGGTTGTTGCGGCAGGGAGAGTCGCTGCGGACGGAGCCGGTTTGTTGAGCGGCACAGTGGAGTTGGCGCCAGAGGCAAGGTCCGGGTTAGGATTTTGCGAACCTGCACCCTTCTTTTCGCCGTGTGTATCAATAACGTGCAGATTGTTCACAATGCTCTGCGCATCGGGCGTCTTTTGCTGATCAGCGGAGTGTTTGGGAAGGGAACCGGATGCCGGCGAGGCGGCTCCAGCGCCGGGTTTCTGGCCCGTGGACGCAGATTTCTGAGCATCGCTGCTGCCCATCGAGTAGCCCACTCCGAAACAGAGGCCGCAGAGAAGCGCCAGGCCAAAAAAAAGGCCCAATAGCATCATCGGGCCCATCGTCAGCTCGGTGTAGCGTCTCCGCTCGACCTGCGGAAGCTCTTCTTCGTGTGATACTTCGTGCATTCCCCCCTCTGAGCTTGTGATCGAAACTCATTGCACGTTGTGGCTGGCTGGGGTGAAGATCCCAGCCTGCCAGCCCGAACCTGCTGCCGGGTTGAGAAATCTGACAAAAAATTACATATGAGGCGCCAGTTTCCGCCTACTTCTTATCCGCCGCTGCCATGGCTGTTGCGCCCAGCTTGTTGAACAGCGTCATCATCTCCAGGGGCAACGGGAAGACGATGGTGGTGTTCTTCTCGACGCCGATTTCGGTGAGGGTTTGCAGGTAGCGCAACTGCAGGGTCATGGGCTCGGTGGCCAGCAACGCGGCGGCGTCCACCAGCTTCTGGGCAGCGTTGAACTCGCCCTCGGCGTGGATGATCTTCGACCGCTTTTCGCGCTCCGCCTCGGCCTGTTTGGCCATGGCGCGCAGCATTTGCTCAGGCAGGTCCACCTGCTTCACTTCCACCGAGATGACCTTCACGCCAAATGGTTCCGTCCGCTGATCGATGATGGTTTGAATCTTGAGATTCAGCTTGTCGCGATGGCTGAGCAGCTCGTCCAGCTCTACCTCGCCCAGCACCGAGCGCAGCGTGGTCTGCGCAAACTGCGATGTCTGGTAGACGTAGTTGGCCACCTTGATGGCCGCGTCGTTGGGGTTGACCACGTAGAGTGTGACTACGGCGTTCACCTTGAGGGTGACGTTGTCGCGGGTAATCACGTCCTGGGGCGGAACTTCGAGCACGTCCTGGCGCAGCGAGATGCGCACCATCTGGTCGAAGGGCCTGAAGACCAGGATGATGCCGGGGCCTTTGGGCGATGGCAGCGCTCGGCCCAGACGGAAGATGACCCCGCGCTCATACTCGCGGAGAATCTTAATGGAGTTGAGCAGGTAGAGGACGACGATGGCTGCGAAAATCAGTAATGATGTACTTATTTCAGGCATTGGAATTTCCTCACTTACGAAGGATTGTACTCCTTATGCTGGGGGCTGCGATGTTCTTTGTGGCGCAACCGGCTCCACGTGCAGCAGGTACTTGTCCAGTCCAATTACACGCAACGGCGCGCCAGCCGGCACGGGCGTGGTGGAAACGGCGCTCCAGATTTCGCCCTCGACCAGAACGTGGCCTTCCGGATTCAGCGGCTCCATGGCCCGGGCGCGGCTGCCAACCAGTGCCGGTGGGCCCAGCCGGGATTTCATGCGCTGTGCGCGCACCACCAGTCTGACCAGAAAGACGGTAATGCTGCCGAAGGCGGCGCTGACCGCCAGAGCCACCCAGGGGCTGATGGCCATCTCCTGCACCGGCGCGGCCACCAGGGTAAGAGTCCCGAAGGTGAGGCAGATAATGCCGGCGATGGCCAGCGCGCCATGGCCGCCAAACTTGGCCTCCAGCAATAACAGAACCAGTGCTGCCACCATCAGCAGAACCGAAGTGTATCGAATCGGCAACAGACCGAGCGCAAAGATAGCCAGCAGCACCATCAGCGTACCCAGTGCGCCGGGAACGATGGTGCCGGGGACATTGAATTCGAGATAGATCAGCAGCGCGCCGCCCACCAGAAGCAGCAGGGCGATGTTGGGATTCACCAGCCAGCTGAGCAGATTCTCGCGCAACGTAGGCTGCAGGACTTCAATCCGCGCCCCGGCCAGATGGAGGTTGAGTTTGCTGCCGTCCATGCGGGTAATCTCCCGGCCATCGAGCGCCTTGAACAGCTCCCAATCATTCGAGGCGATCAGGTCAATCAGGTGCTGGTCCAGCGCCTCCTGGGCGGTGTAAGAGTGCGAGGAGTGTACGGCGGCTTCGGCGGCTTCTGCATTCCTGTTCCGTTTTGTCACATAGGAGCGCAAAAAGGCTTCGGTGTCGTTTTCGATCTTCTGGTTCATGGTCTCGTCGGGCTTTAAGAATGGAAGCACCATCACCGGATGGGCCGCTCCGGCGTTGGTGCCGGGAGCCATGGCGGCGATATCGGCTGATTCGAGCAGGAAAAAGCCAGCCGAGCCAGCGCGCGCTCCCGCTGGAGCCACATACACGATGACTGGAACCTTTGAACCGAGAATTGCTCCGGCCATGGTGCGGGTCGTGTCCAGCAGCCCACCGGGCGTGTCCAGCTCGATTAACAAAACCTGGGCTCCGTCGGAGTTGGCCCTGGCAATCGCCCGGTTCAGTTCGCCTTCTGTGACCGGTTGGATGGTGTCGGCGAGAACAAATTTGTCAACCAGGGGCTGCTGGGCGTGGGCCGGCGCACTCAGCCCCAAGGCCGCAATCAAACCCGTCACTATCGCCAACCCGTGTACGCGCTGCATCATGGCTCACTCCTTCAGGGCATTCTCGTTGTGACCTGACTGCCCCGAGATCTACCGTTGTGACGTTTCCTTTCGCCAAAAGTGGGGAAACGCTATTTCTTCAGTCCTCCCTTGACAGCAATCTGGCGCCTGAGTTCCAGCGCCCGCTTGCTGTTGGGGTCGATCTTCAAGGCCGCATCTACGTTCTGGTTCGCCTCGTATAGGTGGTTGGCTGCCAGGTCCAGCCGCACCAGCACCAGGTACGCATCCACCGAAGGCAACAGTTCCAGCGATGTAACAGCCTCCTTGTGGGCGGCCTGGGCGTCGCCAGAGCGCTCGCGAATCTCCGCCAAACCGGCGTAAGCTGCGGCGAGCTTGGGGTCAGCGGTCACTGCGGCCTGATAAAGCCGTTCAGCCTCCAGCAGCAGGCCGTGCTCGAGGTAATCATGAGCCTGATTGGAGAGTTCCTGCGCGCGTTGCTGCGGCGGAAGAGTGCTCAGCCGGGCGCTGTTGATCTTGTCCAGCATGACAGCGGCTTGGCGGAAGGCGACTTCGTCAAATGATCGCTGGATGCGCTCCAGCGGGTCGGCCTTAGCCTCGGACTCCTCCTCCGCCTCTTCTGATCCGACGTTTGACTGTGCTGCCGGAGTCTTCTCTGGCCCGCTCGCTGCCGGTGCGGGCTTGTCAGGCGTTGTCCAGGACTTCTGGATCGTCAGCGCCTCGCTGTCGTTGGGACGCAACCGCAGACACTGAGCCAACTCGGTCAAAGCTTCTGCGTCGTCGCCATGGCGCTTCAGGCTGACGGCCAGATTAAAGTGGTAGTCGGCCTCATTGGCGTCGGCGGCCACCGCCTGGCGGAAAAGCGGAATGCCATCCTTGCCCTGCCGTGCAAGCGCGACTCCCTGGTTGTTCAATACCTCCGCCAACGGCAGAACGCGGGCCACGCCGGCAAAGGCCTCCTCGGCGCGTGCGTAGCTGCCGGAGAACAGCAGCGAGAGGCCGCGGTAAAAGCTGGCCTCGAGGGCGTCGTCGGCGCTGCCCCCCACCTTGGCAAAAGCCTCTGCCGCCTGCTCGTAGCGCTGGCCGGCGTACTCCTCCCGCCCCAGAGCCATCCAGGCCGGGCTGAACTTCGGGTTGAGCAGAACAGATTGATTGAGATGGCGCAGACGCTCCTGCTGGTCGGGCTCGGTGATGCCGCGAATGTATTGCTCAAAGGCGTCCAGGCGCAGGCCGGAGCCGGCGGCCACAAAGGTTTCTTCGGAGACTTTGAAACCGGGATCGATCTGCCGGGTCAGTTGCCAGGCCAGCGAGTCGAAGACCGTGATCATCTCGCGCATCTCGCCGCGTACGGTAACCGGCTGGCTCATGCGCAAGTGGGGCACGTCCACCAACTGCGCCTCGACCACGATATTGGTGCCGTCCGTTACATAATTGCCCACGATGATCGAATCAGCGTCTAGTGTCTCGGCAAGTTTGATAGAGCTGGCTCGTGAGGGGTGAAAGCCCTGCGGTAGCCCCAGGTGATCCAGCGCGTAAATGCGATCCGTGCGGCTCAAAGCGGCGAAACCCGCCGATGCCAGACGGCTGCTTAGAATCTCTGCCGCGGCTTCGCGAATCCATTCCAGGCTCGGCTGCCCGGTGCGGTTATCAAAAGGCAACACCAGCAGGATGCGGCCGCCTGAGGCGGGGCCGGATTCAACATTCGTCTGCGCGAGAGCGCAAACCGCACAGGAAATGGCCACTAGAAGGCCCAATCCAATTAGCCGCCCGGTCCGGCCGGCTCGAAATGAAGGAAAAGTATGCACAACAGGCTGATTATAGGCGTTGCGGACAGTCTGCGGGAGGGGCATATACGGAATCACGTAGAGATAGACCAAAGTAATCTTTTGAGTCCGTTGCAGTTGACGATTTTTCATTCATGGCAGCTCACGGCAATACTGCCCTCTAAACAGTTAGTTAGGGAGTTTCTAATGCAAAGTGCGCGTACGTTCCTGCGATGGTTGACCGTGGCTTTTTCGCTAACCCTGGCTTTGGTATGGGTGCCGGCTGAGTTGGCACAGGCCCCCGAACTCATCAGCCTGACTCCCAGCAGGGCTATTTCGGGCGGCCCGGCCTTCATACTGACTATCAACGGAATGAACTTTACTCCCGATTCGACCGTGAAATGGGGCGCAACGGCGCTTCCGATGAACTATGTAAGCGACACGGAACTCACAGCGGCTGTCCCCGCTGGCCTGATTGCCAACGCTGGCGTCACCAGCATCACGGTCACCACAAATGGCGGCATATCCTCCAGCACCTCCTTCACTGTTACTCCGCCGTCTGCCGTTTCTGGCTTGACTCCGGTGACGGCGGCAGCGAGCGAGACCTCGGTTTCTGCCAGCCAGGTTGCCACCGCTCACACAACCAGCGTCACGTCCGTCACGACTGGCGGGGTTTCTACCCAGACCGCGCCCGACGTCACTTTGCCCGCGCCCACGATCACCAGCATGAGTCCGACCTCCGGACTTTCCAGCAGCGGGTCCTTCACGCTTACCATCAACGGCTCCAATTTTGTTGCCGGTTCAGGAGCGACAGTTGTGAGGTGGAACTACAGTGCACTGGCAACAACCTTTATCAGTTCCACCCAGATCACGGCAGTTGTTCCAGCCAGCCTAATCCCTTACGGCTCTGCAACCGTCACGGTTGTCACCAGTGGCGGAACCTCGTCCGGACTCCCCTTTACCATCAATCCTGCGCAACCCGTCATTAACTCCGTGTCCCCGAAGAGCATAGTTGCCGGTTCTGGCACCTTCAAGATAAGCGTCTTCGGCTCGTACTTCGATTCCAACACTGTTGTCAATTGGGGAGCAGCACCACTGGCCACAACTTCTGCGGGAGGGAAAACGCTCACGGCGGAGGTTCCCTCCAGCCTGATTACAACAGCTGGCACGGTCAATGTGACGGTGACCAACGAAGGGGGAACATCGGTCCCCGTCACTTTTTCTGTTACGCTTCCGCCACCCGTCATCACCAGCCTGAGCCCAGCTTCAGTCCCTGCTGGCAGCGCAGCATTCACGCTGACTGTCAACGGAGCCAACTTTGACGCGCGCATGAACACCTACTTCGAATCTATATGGATCGGCGCAAACATCGTCAGCTCCACGCAGTTGACAGCTACAGTTCCGGCCAGCCTGATTGCTACTGCTGGCGAGGTTAGCGTCTCGGTCTACGAATCAGGCGGCGGCTGGTCGACTGCAGCCTTCCTCACTGTTACCCCGGCGCCGCCAGCCATCACCAGCCTCACCCCCGCTGCGGTTACCGCCGGCGGAGCCGGATTCATGTTGACCGTCAAGGGAACGGCCTTCACCTCGGATGCGACCGTCACGTGGGGCACGACCTCACTAAGCACTATTTACATGAGTCCAACACAATTGACGGCTGCTGTCCCAGCCAGTCTGATTGAGTTTTCCGGTACTGGCAGCATCACAGTCGCCACGATGGCAGGCACATCGGCTCCTGCTACCTTCACCATCAACCAGGCGCCGCCGGCCATCAGCGGACTAAGCCCCGGCGAGGCGACGGCCGGCGGCCCTGCCTTCACGTTGACCATCAGCGGTGCGTACTTCACCTCAAACTCGACCGCAAAGTGGGGAACAACAGCCTTGTCGACCACCTATATCAGCCAGACGCAACTGACCGCCGTGGTTCCCGCCAATCTGATTGCCAGCGCCGGCACGGCCAGCGTTTCGGTTACCACATCGTCTGGCACATCGGCTTCGGTTCCTTTCACTATCAACCCGCCGATCAAAATTACTACCACCACCTTGCCCTCCGGAACCGCTGAAAATGCCTACTCCGGGCCAATCAATGTAACTGGCGGCTCCCCCGGATACACATGGACGGTTACCGGTCTGCCCAGCAGCATGTCTGTTCCAAATACGAGCGATAACACGCTGATTATCACCGGAACGCCTGTCTCGTCCGGTGCGATTACCTTCCAGGTTTCAGTACAAGATACCTATGGCGCTACTGCCGGTCCTGTCACTTACACCATCAATATCGCCGCCGGCCCCAGCAGCGTCAACAACGGAAGTCTTAGCGGCAGCTATGTTTGCCTGTTTCAGGGATCAATCGACACGGATGGCACGCGCTGGGCCACTCTTGCCAGCTTTCAGGCCGATGGCCAGGGAAACTTCACCAGCGGCATCTTCGACACCAATAGCTATGACATCGGCTCGGCCTCAGGCACGATGACCGGAAGCTACAACATCGGCGCGGATAACAACGGCATGGCCTCCATTCACACAATTCTGACCAACGGAGCCGCCGGAATCCAGACTACGCAGTGGGCGATTGCGCTCAGCAGCGCCGCTCAACCTGCGCAACAGTTTCGCATGATCGAAGCCGATGATCTGGGCACATTGCCCTCCAACCAGCAAGGCTCCGCTAACTGTTACCAGGCCATGACCAGCGCCTTTTCCACTATTACCATCAGCGGCTCGAGCTTTGTCTTCGGCCTCGACGGCGAAGACAACAGCGGCAATATGAAGTCGACGGCGGGCATCTTCAGTGCCGCTCAAGGAGAGAGCGCGAGCGGCATAATCGATACTGCCCGCGGCGGCAGCGCAACCGTCCAGACAGAAGCTTTTACCGCGACCTACACCGCGCCCGATCCCGCTTCGGGCCGCTTCACCATTGCCCTCAGCGGCGCTGGAACCTCCACCGGCTTCACCGTTTACATCATCGACGCCAATCGCATGTTCGTTCTGGATAACACCTCGAATGACGGCGAGCAGGCTGGCAACATGCGTGTCCAGCGGCTGGCCTCTTACTCCGGAGCCAGCATCGCCGGCCCGTTCATACTTTATCTGCGCGGCGCTGAATTCAATAACAGCGGCAACACGCCATCGGGCTTCTACGCCGATGTCTTTCAGGGCACGGGCGACGGCGCCGGCAACATGACGATCAATCAAGGCTATAAAAACGATTCCGGCGTCTACTCGGCCGGCAACTCGAACGGTGGCCCCTTTGCTCTCACCTTTGACTCCGCCCATCCCGGCCGCGCCACCTTCCCATCGGCCGGCGGCACAACATATCTCTACCTCTTCAACACCAATAGCGCCTTTGAAATGGGCGTGGGGAACAACGGCTCTATGGAATCGGGTTGGCTGGAGTCTCAAACACAGTCCTCCTTCACCAATGCCTCACTGGCCGGCAATTATCTCTACGGCTATATGTCGCTGTTGAATGTCGAGCCCAGCAGCAGTGCTGGGGTGCTCGGCGTTACCAGCAGTGGCGTGATCAATGCCGCTCGCACTACCTCCAGCCGGGAAAACCTCTCTTGGGATCAATCCACCAGCATGACCTACAGTTGGGACGCAACCGTTCCCGGTACAGGGACCTTCCTCGTCGTCAATAATGCGCAGGGAGGAGCCAGTTGCGCGGTCATCAGCACGACAAAGTTCGTCTGCATACCGCAAACCGACACAGCGCCCAGTGTCGAGGTCGCCGAGCAATAAGCAATACAGACTACGCGTTCTACGGCTTGGCGTTGTTCTCTGCCGGAGTGGGAGTCTTCATGGTTACCGGTAATGGCGTAGTACCGTTGACCACGTTGTCCGCCGAGAGCGTTTTCACATTTTCATTGTCGTTCTTGACCAGAATCGAAATGCGCCGGTTAGAAGGGTCTGTAGGGTTGTCTTTTACGCGCAACATCTGATCGGCGTAACCGCGCACTTGGGTCACCTGGTCAGCGCGCACACCGTCCTGCTGTAAGAGCCGCCGCGCGGAGTTGGCGCGGTCGGCCGACAGATCCCAGTTGCTATAACCCGAGCTGTTTACATATGGAGCCGAATCGGTGTGGCCTTCGATCAGCAACGAATTGGGCAGCGTCTTCAGCTCCTTTGCCAGCAGCGCCAGCAGCTCCTGGCCGCTCTCGCTTAGTTTTGCGCTGCCGCTCTGGTAGAAGGTGCCGTTCTTGCCCTCGATCAACTCAATGCGCAGTCCTTCCGGAGTGATCGTGATCTCAATCTGCTTGGAGAGCTTCTCCAGGTCCTTTCTCGCCTTGATCTCCTGTTCAAGCTTGTCTTTTAGTTCTTGTAGTTGATTGACGGTAGCGGAGGACATCGTGCCTTCTCCAGTGCCGCTCACCATGGTGCCCAGCAGCTTGCCGGTCCCCTTGGGATCGTTGAAGTAACCGGCCACGGCCTTCTTGATCTGCTCGCTGGAGTTCATCAGCCAAAGCACGATGAACAACGACATCATGGCAGTGACAAAGTCCGCATAGGCCACCTTCCACGCGCCGCCGTGATGGCTGCCGTGACCGCCCTTCTTCTTGACGACGATAATCGGTTGCGTTTTGGCCGCCATGATGCCCTGTTTCTTCCTATAGTTGTTCCCGGGTCCTAAGCCGCCGCGGCCGGTTCAGCGCTGGCTGCATGGCTCTTGCAGTTCTTCTCCATCTCGTCGAAACTGGGCCGCACGTGCGCGGGAATCGCACGCCGCCCCATTTCGATTGCAATCATAGGTGCAGATCCCTTCAGAAACGATAGGATCAGCACGCGAAGCATATGCAGGTATTGGTCTTGCGCGTCGGCCGTCTTTGCCATGTTCGAGGCCAGGGGGCCTACCGCGCCATAGCACAGCAGGATGCCCAAAAAGGTGCCCACCAGCGCCGCCGCTACCTTGTGGCCAATCTCCTCTGGCGGGCCGCCCAGCGAGCCCATGGTGATAACCACGCCCAGAACCGCCGCCACAATGCCCAGTCCGGGCAGCGAGTCCGCAACCGTGGTCAGGGAACTGACCGGCATCGTAGCCCCGTGGTGATGCACCTCCATATCCAGCTCCATCATCTGGTCCATGTCGAATGGTTCCACGCCTCCGGTGATGGCCATACGCAGCGTATCGCACACAAAATCCCGGGCATGATGGTCTGCTAGAAACTCGGGATAGTTTTTGAAGATCGAGCTTTCCTTGGGCTTCTCCACGTCCATCTCCACGCTCAACAGCCCCTCTTTGCGCACCTTGTTCAGAAACTGGTACATCATCTTGAGCGTGTTCAGATATCGTGCTTTGTTAAATGGAGAGCCTTTTAATACTCCCATCAATCCGGCGGCGATGTCTTTGATTACATGGGCCGGATTGGCCACCAGTAATGTGCCGCTGGCCGCGCCGGCAATAAGCAGCAATTCGGGAGCCTGAAGAAGAACAAGAATATTGCCCTTCTCCAGCAGGAAGCCGCCGATGACCGATGCAAAAACCAATAGAATGCCTATGATGGCGTACATGCATGCCCTCCAGGCGCGGACGTAATCTGGTTCCCGCCCGCATGAAAGCTGGTTAACATTGCGGCTTTGGCCCGTTCCAGTAGGTCAGCCAGGCTGTCATCCTGTTCGGCCTGAGCCGCACCGATGCTCACGGTCAGCGATGCACGGTCACCCCACCAGCGGAAGTCTGCCGTCCGGGCCAACCCAGCAAGCGCCTGCGCGTGAGTCGCCAGCATCTCCGGCGTGCGCTCGTGCGACAGAATCAAAAACTCATCGTCGCCCCAGCGCCCCATCTCTTCGGCTGGCCGCAGCCCGTTGGCTAATGTCTGTTTCACCTTCTCCAGCATTGCTTCGCAGGCCCCGCCTCCATGCGTCTTGCGAAGCGCCGCAGCCTGGTCGACGGTAATCCACAGTACGCCGAAGGGCAGGCCGCCACGCATGAAGTCTCCAAACATCGTCGCCACCCGGTCCTCAAGGACTGCTTGGCTTGCCTTCAGGTCTCCACCTTGGTCACACTCTCCATGCGGAAGCGCATCCAGGCTGTCGGCGGGATGAAAGAGGACCGACATGCCCATGCGCCCGCCCATCCCGTCGCGCAACAAGAAATATCGCGCCATCACCTGCACATCGTGGCCCAGCTTGTGCAGCGCATGAACCAGTGTCCTGTGCCCCAGTTGCCCTCCAGCGTCCGGTTCCATGTTCCCAAGCCGTGCGCTGGCCAACAGCAACGGTTCTAGCGGCTCAGGAGGTTGACGTGATAACAGGTCGGCGCTCGCGTACCCGGTGATGGCCTCTGCCGCCCGGTTCCAGAGCATGATCTGGCCCTCGCTGCCAAGCAGAGCAATACCCTCCGGAAGACTGTCCAGCGCGACCTCAAAAAGTTCCGCGCGATCGGCCATTCATACCTCTCCATCTCCTACATCGGCACGGCGCACATCAACTTCACCGCCGTGCGATGTGGAGAACAAAGTTGAGTCTTTTTAAGGGAAGAAAACTCCAACGTGAAGGCATACAGAGGTCAAGGCAGAACTTTCCTCGCTTTCCCTGCCTGTCAACGAGTATCAAAATCCACAATAGTGGAGTGCAAATGTTCGTGACCCTTGGCATCAACAGGCTTTATGCTTATTTATGGGAAACAATAAACGCGCAGCGAGGTTGAATCCGGGATTGGACACGAAGGGTATTTGTCCTGTCCCTTTTGTTGCAGATTGAATCAATTGAAGGGTTTTCTGGGAATCTGCCGATAGGCTGCAAAGAGTAGAGGCCAGCGCCTGAGCCCGAATCTGGATTTCAGGTGTAGCGAGAAACTCGGGCTTGGCAGGCTTTAACTCGGGATTCAGGAGCATGCACTGATGAGGCGCGCATCATGAACAAGATTATTCTGGCCGATTCGCAGGCTATTTTTCGGGCTGGCACGGCCAAGGTGCTGGCCATGGACGAGGATATGCGCATCATTGCGCAATGCACTGACCTCGACCGCATGCAACACGCCATCACCACGTTTCCCGGCTCTATCGTTCTGTTTGCTGCATCGCTGCGTCCGGATATGGATCGGCTGCACACACTGCTGGAGACCACCGGCAGCCGCGGCATCGTGATTGCCGAAAACAACGATAACGCCGGCGCCTACCTGCACCAGGGCTTTCGTGGGGTGGTTTATCGCAACGTGTCCGGGCCGGCTCTGGTGGAGTGCGTGCGCTCCGTGGCTTCCGGCGGAACATGGCTGCCTCCACAGGTCATGGTGACCGAATCACCCGAGGTAGACATGGTGGGCACGCGGGTACGCGACCGTCTCACTCCCAAGGAGATGCGTATTGTTGCGCTCATCGTCCAGGGATGCAAGAATCGCGAGATTGCCAGCCGCCTCAAGACCACCGAGCAGGTAATCAAAAACTACCTGCGCTCTATTTACGACAAGACCGGCGTCAGCGACCGCCTCGAACTCGCGCTGTTTACCATCCACCACCATGTGCTGGCCGCCGCCGCCGCTGATGTGGGCAGCAAGCTGGAAGCCGAGGAGGCCGCCGCGCCCCGTCCCATGGTTTAGCACTTCTCTCTTGGTGCCCCATTCTCGCGCAATTCGCGGCTTTGAGGCCCCGGTGATTCGGGGTCCCCAACAAATAATTTTTGCTCGTTGTACTGATCTACGGTGGCATATTTATATCCTGTCAAGTCTGCCCATCCCCTGCAAATTCAAATATTTGCGGTGGAGTATTATTACCTTCTGGCGTATCTTTACTATCTGGTCTATACTTTAGGGTTTCCAGTACAAAACCGTCTACGAAGATTGTGGAATTAGGCCTAAAGGAGAACCACATGGCGAGTCGATGGATTTATCGTATTTTTCTGCCGTCGTTTTTGGCTGCTTCATCTCTTCTGTTTGCCAGTGGTCCAACGGGGACCATCACAGGCACCATCAAAGACCCTTCCGGCGCCGTCGTTCCAAAGGCGCGCGTGGTCGTCACTAACGAAGAGACCAACGCCGCCCGCAATGCGGCGGCCAATGAGGACGGTGACTACACCATCACTCTTCTGCCCACGGGCCGCTATCGCGTTGCCGTCGAGTACGCGGGCTTCCACAGGAGCGTTATACGCAACGTCATCGTGGACGTGGATCAGACGGTGCGCGTCGATTTTGCGCTACGTGTAGGCGCAGTCACTGAGGAAGTGCGCGTCAACGAGACTCCGCCCATTGTGCAAACCGACACCTCGACGCTAGGCCAAGTGGTAAATGAACGCCTCGTCGAGGATCTGCCTCTCAACCAGCGCAACTTCCTGTCCTTTGCCTTGCTGGCGCCGGGCGGACAGTTGCCGACCCAGGGTTCCGAGAACTCCACGCAGGGCGGCTCCATCAATGTCAACGGCGCCCGCGACCAGTCCAACAACTTCATGCTCGACGGCGTCGACAACAACGATCCCTACCTTAACCAGTACGTCGCGCTGCCCTCCATCGACGCCATTCAGGAGTTCAAGGTGCAGTCGGGCGATTACTCAGCCGAGTTCGGCCACGCCAGCGGCGCCCAGATCAACATGGTGCTCAGGAGCGGTACCAACGCCTTCCATGGAGGCCTCTTCGAGTTCCTGCGCAACCGAACGATGGACGCCAAGAACTACTACGATCTCCCCGACTGTACCTCCGGCTCGATCCAGGGCACCTGCGGCTCCATTCCGCGATTTGACCGCAACCAGTTCGGCGGCACGCTCGGCGGGCCACTTCGTAAGAACAAGACCTTCTTTTTCTTCTCTGATGAGCAACTCCGCCTGCGCCAGGCGAATACGCGCGAAGCAACCATTCCCTCCCAGACGCAATGGCAGGCGGCTGAAGCATTGGCGGGAATAATTACCACGTTTTTGCCCTGTCCAGCGGCTACCGGTCCGTGCGTGAACGGCCTGGCGAGCGGCCAGAGTGTGCAGAATCTTTACAATCTTTACCCCGCCAATGTCGGCTCTGACTTAACCACATCCAATACCTATCTTTCCGCTCCCGTCATCGACGAATCGCTGAACCTGATCTCCGTCAAGGTGGATGAGCAGGCGAATCCCAACGATCGCATCTCCTTCCACTACTCTCTGACGGACGAAAGCCGCTTCGATCCCTTCGATCCGGTCAATTCCTTCACCTCCCTGCCCGGATATGGCAGCGACACTTCCATTTTCGGCCAGAACGCGGGCGTCGACTGGACCCGAGTCTTCCGCTCCAGTCTGGTTAACGAGTTCCGCCTCGGCTTTACGCGCATGGGCGCCACCTTCCTCCAGCAGAACCATGGCATTGACATAGAATCCCAATTAGGTTTTCCCGATGTTCTCACCAATCCCATCGACCTTGGCGCGCCTAATATTAACCTGGGTGCTAATCTGAATTCCCAGCAGTGCGGTATCCAGGGTGGCTGCTCAATCAGCTTCAACGGCATCGGCGCGCCCATTCAGTATCCAGAGAACCGCCGCGACAACACCTACCAGATCTCCGACAATCTGGCCTGGACGGTACGCCAAAACCAGTTCAAGATAGGAGCCGATTTCCGCCGCATCCAAATCGGCAACTACATTGACTACGAGGCCCGCGGCGACTGGTTTTTCGAGGCACAGACCATGCTCGGTATTGTGAACTCTTTTGGTCTGCCCCCCTGTAATGGCGATCCCCTCTATCCCGGCGGTCCCAACATTGACGTCGGCGCCTGTGTCCTTGCCCAATTGCTCATCGGTGTTCCCGATTATGCGGTAGCTCCCAGCGGCACCACAAACAGCGACCTCTTGAGCCACGGCGTCAGCGCCTACGTTCAGGACGACATCCACGTCGTCCCACGCTTCCTGCTCAACGTCGGCCTGCGCTACGAATTCAACAGCCCGCCGGTCGAAGCGCACAACCAGTTCAGCGTTCCCGTGCTCACGCCGTGCCCGGAAACCTCATGCATTCCTTACCCTTACCCCGGTTACACGGTCACTGCGACATATACACAGGCCGGGACTGACGGAATCCCCCGCGCCACCTACTACTCAACTCCCCGCGACATTGCTCCCCGCATCGGCATCGCCTGGCGGCCCATGAAGTCCGAGCGCTGGGTGGTCCGCTCCGCATATGGCATCTTCTACGATGAGGCCATTGGCCAGATCAATGTCTTTCCCCGTGCCAACCCGCCTTATTACAATGTGGCCTACCATCCGCAAACAGGAAACTGCTTGGATGGTCTCGCTTATTCCCTCTGCCCCATCCAGGACATTCTCAGTCAGCCGGGTTCTACTTCTCAGAGCGAAATGATCGATCCCCACTTCCGCGACGGATACATGCAGCAGTGGAACCTCGACCTTCAGTACGAACTTATGCCGAACTGGATGATTGACCTGGCCTATGTCGGTTCCAAGGGCACTCACTTGGCCACCTTCATTGATCGCAATCAGCAGAATCCATTTACCGGTTATCCGTTCTCCCAGTTCTCCTCTATCTTCTACATCGAATCCGCCTCCGCCAGCTCCTACAACTCCATGCAGTTCCGCACCGAGCGTCGCGTCACCCACGGGCTGGCCTTCCTGGGCGCGTACACCTGGTCCCGCTCCATCGACAATCTCTCCAGCATCTTCGGCGGCAGCGCGGGCTCGGGCCAGCCGCAGGACTCGCAGAACCTCCGGGGTGATAACGGCCCATCGGACTTCAACGCCACCCATCGCGTCTCATTCAGCGCGGTCTACAACCTGCCCTTCGACCGTTTCATGACGAATGGCTCGGCCTGGAGCAAAGCTCTGCTCGGTAACTGGCAGGCCGGCGGCATCTTCTCCGCGCAGTCGGGATCGCCCTTTACCGTTGTACTGGCGGGCGCGCCTTCTGCCGCTGCCGCTGCCTTTGGCAACCCGGAGCGGCCCGATCTGGTTGGCGATCCTAACAAGCCCGGACCGGTGGCCGCCAATCCCACATGCCAGGCTCCTACGCAGATCCGCACGACGCAGAACTGGTTTAACCAATGCGCCTTCTCCCAGCCGGCTGCGGAACCGTTTGGTCCGGCATACGGCACCGAGGGGCGTAATGCTCTCATTGGACCTTCCTTTGCCGATCTCGATTTCTCGCTTTCCAAGAGCTTCACGTTCAAAAACGATGAACATCGCCTGCTGCTGCGCGGTGAGTTCTTCAATTTACTCAACCACCCCAACTTCGACCTTCCGTATCACGTGTTTAATTTGACCACCTGTCCAGCGCCGAACAATAGCCTTTCCTGCCCGGCAGAAAATTACGGCTCCATTCTCTCGGAGAATTCCTATGGCAATAAACCACCGCGGCAGATTCAGATGAGTGTCAAATACAACTTCTGATATAAAGTATTTTGCCGGGATCGTGACCACCGGCGTCATCGAATACCGGTGTGCCTGCGCCAGCATTCGAGAACCATTATTTTTGGTGATTCCCGATTGCCGGTCGTCTCCTGCTTCCCATCACACCCATAAATACGCATAGAGTTTGCGGGAGCTACGCAAAACTACGCATAGAAACTGCCCAAATTTACTCATAATTACGCATATATCCGCCTGAAACCCCTATTTATAATGACGCATAAACGGTCTGGAGCGAATTGGGCTCTATCTGTCCAAATGCAGCCTTACAGCTTCTCCGCCACGCTCTTGGCCTGCGTAAACAGCAGCAGGTAATCCGGGCCACCGGCCTTGGAGTCTGTGCCGCTCATGTTGAAGCCGCCGAAGGGATGCGCTCCCACCATTGCGCCGGTGGATTTGCGGTTAAAGTAGAGGTTTCCAACGTGAAATTCGCGGCGGGCCACGTTCATCTTTTCGCGATCGGTTGTGTAAACCGAGCCGGTGAGGCCGTACTCGGTGTTGTTGGCCACCTTAAGCCCCTCCGCGAAGTCGGCCACCTTGATCAGCGCCAGCACCGGGCCAAAGATCTCCTCCTGGGCAATCACCGCATAGGGCGTCACGTCCGCAAACACTGTAGGCTCAAGGAAGTAGCCGCCATTAATCTCTGGCGCCTTGCCGCCGGCAATCAGGCGGCTTTCCTTCTTGCCAATCTCGATGTAGGCCAGCATGGAATCGAGCGCGGCCTTGTTGATCACCGGGCCGAGGTTGTGGTTTTGGACGGGGTCGCCCACGGTCAGCCTGGCCACGCGCTCCAGCAGGCGTTCGGTAAATGCCTCATAAATAGAGGCTTCGATGATGGCACGCGAACAGGCCGAGCACTTTTGCCCACTGAAGCCGAAGGCCGAGGCCACCACCCCTTCGACGGCCGCGTCAAGATCGGCGTCGGCGCAAACCAGGATGGAGTCTTTTCCGCCCATCTCCAGAATCGTCCGCTTGAGCCAGATTTGATTGGGTTTAGCCTTGGCGGCACGCTCGTGAATCTCCAGGCCCACGGCCTTTGAGCCGGTGAAGGAGATGAAGCGCGTTTTGGGATGCTCGACGATGGCGTTGCCGAATGTGGAGCCGGAGCCGGGGCAGAAGTTGACCACACCGGGGGGGATTCCAGCCTCCTCCAGAACATGAACGAAGAGGGCGGCGATGGTGGGGGCGTCGCTGGAGGGCTTTAGAATCACCGTGTTGCCGGTGACGATGGCGGCAGAAGTCATGCCCGCCATGATGGCAAAAGGGAAGTTCCAGGGGGGAATAACCGCACCAACGCCGAGCGGAATGTAGTGCAGCTCGCAGCGTTCACCGGGGAACTGGATGGGGGTTTGGGCGGCGGCCAGCCGCAGCGCCTCGCGGGCGTAAAACTCAAGGAAATCAATGGTTTCGCCCACATCGGCGTCGGCCTCGGCCCAGTTTTTGCCCACTTCATAGGTGAGCCAGGCGCAGAAGACGAATTTGTGGTCGCGGATGATCCGGGCGGCGTTGAGGAGCAGGGAAGCTCTTGATTCTACGAGAGTTCTGCTCCAGGACTCGAAGGCGGTGAGGGCCGCAGAGATAGCCTGCTGGGCGTGTTCGGCGCCAGCCTTCTGATGTATGCCGACGATCTGAGCGGGGCGCGCGGGGTTCAGGGAGCGGATTTTCTCCGTGGTTTTGATGCGCTGGCCGCCGATGATGAGGTCATATTCGCGGCCCAGTTGGCTGAAGACAAACTCCAATGCTGTCTTCATCTTGCGCGCGTTTTCCGTTGCCTTGAAATCGATAAAGAGTTGATTGGCAAACTCGCCCTGGGGCGAGCACGGCTGAATGGAAGGGGTAGAAGATTTGGTAGACATAGCCAATCGATTGTAGCCGACGGGGCAAGGGCAGGGAACAGGGAACAGGGAACAGGTAGTAGGGAGTAGGGAACAAAGAGCAAAGATCAGGCGCGAAAACGAGAAAAAACAACCTCACTTCGAAGTAGAGGTTTTTTGCGCAAAATTGGGTTATTTGGGAAGCGGGAACAGGGGCCAGAGACCAGGGAACAGGGAATAAGGAACAGAGAACAGGGAACAGGGAACAGAAACTAGGGAATAGAAACAGTGACCAGGGCGCGAGAAAAATGCACTGCGAGCCGCAGATTTTATGCGTAGTTATGGAGAGCGTGGGGCACCCGTTGTAATTGGAGCGACAGAGTCCAATTCATGTTGGGCTGTTTATGCGTCAATACAAATAGGGGTTTCAGGTGGATATATGCGTCTTTATGCGTAAATCCGGCAATTTATATGCGTAGTTATGCGTAAATATCTTCCGATTCTATGCGTATTTATAGGTGTGATTCTGCCGGTTGTAACTATCAGGGTGCGGGGCATCTGTTGACAATCAACATGTTTCGGCCCATTGTACATGTAGAAAGACAACAGGTAAAAGATGATGGCCGAGAACTGAATTAGAGGCGTTACTCAAAGGTTCTGCGAGTTGGGAAGAGATTGGAGCTTGCAGATAACGAAATGAGATCGGAGCTTAGCTGATGGGCGAGAAGAGGCCGGAGATTCTGCAAGGGACGCTGGACCTGATGGTTCTGAAGACGATTGAGGCGATGGAACCGCTGCATGGCTACGGCATAGCACGGCGGATCGAAGAGGTGAGCGGCGGCAGACTGAGGCTGAACCAGGGAACGATTCATCCGGCGCTGGAGCGTTTACAGCGGCGTGGATGGATACGGGCGGAAAGAGGAAGGTCGGCGAGCGGACGGCGGGCCAGGTTTTATGAGCTAACTTCGATGGGGCGAGAAGGGATGGTTCGGGAGAGCGCGAAGTGGAAAGAGATGGCAGAGATCATGGCACGGTTATTGGGGCAGGGAAGATAGAAACAGGGAATTTGGAAAACCTAGCCGGCCCCCGGCGATCTCGGTGAGTCCAATGGCCAAATGGCGCCAGGTAAGATTCGACTGATGCAATTCGATGAACACTAGCCGACTTCCAGGAATTAATCAGGAGCTAGCGGAGGCCGTCATAGCTTGGAGCTCAAAAATCATTGCTTCACCGTCTTGGAGCATTGCCTGTGCATTCCCTTATCCAGACAGCGCGCTGATTTGCGTTGGCTGGCATGAGTAGTACCTCGACAGCCGAATTCGCTTTACCTTTGAACCACAGGAGCAATCAAACCAATCAGCGTGCATCGATTACCTGCATCGGCGTCCCGCAAAGCAGCATAATAGTCTCCACCCTTATTCATCAACGTCATGTCAGCTCTTCCGAAAAGGTCTAAACATTGCTGCATCAGAAGTGCGCGGGCAACTCTACCGTTTCCGTCGAGAAAAGGATGTATAAATAGGAAATCCGCGTGAAATTTTGCAATCGCATCGAGTTTTGCCGGTGAATCGGACAATTGGGAGTACTTTACGCACCAATCGTCGCAAAGTAAGGTCAGGCGAGAACTGACTTTCCCCGCTGGAGGTGGTTGGAGATGAGTGGCTCGGCGGCCTTCAGTATCCATGAGTGCTGCTTGTCCAGTCCGTAACTTGCCGACAGCTCGGGTAGGGAGGTCAAAACATGTGAGGCGATGAAACAGGAGAACCAAAGCCGGACTAAGTTGGGCCGAAACGGACGGGAAGTCATCGATCTTGTCGAAAGTTGATACCGAAATCAAATCCGGGGTTGTGATGCTGAACCCCAGAGTCTTGAAGATCTGAGATTGACCAGTCTGAATGTCCGACTGCACGGCTTTCATGCGTTCGATTGAAGCCTGAAGTATCCGAATCTCTCGTGTGGTCTGGATTAGCTCCTTCGAAGTTTGGCTATCTGAATCCACAAACCACGATAATTGCTCTTCCGCAGTCATCAGGATGTCGAGGTACTGAAGCCGGATACCATACCCTGCAGGAGAATCTAGAAGATTCGTTAGCTGCTGCAAATGAAGAATCTCGGCTTCCCTCCCAGCCTTCTGCGCCAAACCTATCAGGGTCTTGCGTTGGGATGGTGAGAGATTTTGATTAGTCACAAACACGAAGCCTTTATGACCAGATGGAGCTCCAAGCAAATCAGAGCTATACTTCTTCTTAATTGCTGAAAATCGAATGGGACCTGTCGGAAAGTACACAGCAGCGACCCAGGTGTATCCGCCCTTCTGACAGATGATGTCCTTTGTTCCGTCAGGACCGCCTAGCGGGCTCTGTGGATCGATCTCCTCATAACCCGACATCCGCAATGCAGAAGCTGCTAACCGCTCTGCTTGGGTAGAGCCGTCGCGCCAGAATGTCAACCTGAGCTCAGTATCCTTTTTCATTGGGAGTTCGCGTTTTGCAATATACGCAATACCAGAATACCTCATTGTCGACTTCACCGGATTGAAATTAGAAAGCTCGAATCTGCGACAGCCCAACCATGTGGCTTCATATAGGATTACTACCGCGAAATGCCCATATCGCCAAAAAGGACTCTCGGTTGATGCATCATCGCTTTATCGTAAGCCGATTCACGGGCACTGCGCTCAAGAAGCCAGCATTTGCGTGGCGCGAGGGGGAAAGAGGATTTGAGCGTGACTTCGTCGCGCGGATTGATTTCTAAAAACAGGTGGATGGTTGATTGTCGGGGTTGAGACCCCCGCCTCCCTCCGACTTACGGCACGGCTTAAGCCGTGCCCTGATACAAAAGCTGTATCCCACCCTATCCGCAAAAACAAGAACGCGGCGAGGGTGGGGCACCCAAAATTTGTGGGTAGGTTAAGAAGTGAGCACATGGTTCTTAAAAGATATGTGCGGGCGTGGACGTCCGCACGACAGTTGGTCTACCACTGTCCTTAAGACGGTTTTGCTTCGAGTATGCCGACATTCCGAACCATCAACGTGTCGCCTCCAACCGGGTATACTCCGCTCAGGATGAAGCCCGCTGCTTCAATAAGCGTCCTCCATTCGCGCTCGCTGCGCTCTTTACCGCCGGTGACAGCAAGCATGTTGAGGTCGCTCATCAGGTGGCCTTCCAGTTGCGGATCTGCATGCGAAACGATCGACGGAAGGATGAATTCAATGATCAACAAACTGCCGTTCTGCGGAATGACCGCGCGGCAGTTCTTGAGAATCGTAACAGCATCCCCGTCCTGACGCCCGTGCAGTACGTGTTTGAGCATGTATACATCGGCGCCCGCAGGAACCGATTGCATGAGATCCAAGGCAATCAGTTCACATCGGGAGGAAGGATCTTCCTGCGCGAAGCGAGATTTGGCTGCATCCACGCTGGGTTCGAGGTCCACAAGCATGCCTCGCAAATGCGGATTGAGTCCAAGCACCGCAAGAATGAGCGACCCACCGCCGCCGCCGAGGTCGGCAACCACCTGCGCGCGGGAAAAATTCCACGCCTTAGCGATAGGCGCGTAATCTTCTGCCGGAGCCGTACCCATCACCGCGCGAAAAATAGAATTGGCTTCCGGATCTTGCGACCACCGGGAAGGTATTTGGGGATCGCGGACCTGAGAGGCTGGCTTACCGGTACGAACACATTCTGTTAGCAGAGACCAACTGTCGGCAAGCAGATCCGCCCAAAAGATGACGGCTGACCAGGCGGAGTGAGGCACATCCCTGCGCAGGGGTTTGCCGTACGAAGTCAGCCGAAAATGTTCGGGCGTGGTCTCTTCCGTGACGCCTATGCTGGCCAGAGTGCGTAGCAGGCGGTATAGCGCGTCGGCATCTGCCTGGCACTTTTCAGCCAGGACGCCAACGCTGCGCACCTCGTCTCCAAGTGCATCGGCAACGCCGAGACGTGCTGCCGCGCAAAGCACTCGGCTGCGGGAATACGCCATTGCCATTTCGACGAGCCCAGTATTTGTGGTGACATTGCCGATGCCGCTGTCAGGTTGGGCCATAAAACACCTCAAATCCAATGTACTCATCGCTGACGAGCCTTGCCAAACAGTAAATTCGGATTAGTACCCAGAAACGCCCATGTCGCCAAAGACGATTATTGGTTGATGCGTAATCGCTTTATCTTTCGGCGAGCGGCTAGGTTGTGGCGAGAGCCGGGCGCGGGGCGGGGAGGACGCTGATTCCGGTCAGCTCGATCTGCGGAGTGAGGAAATCGGGGCGGATAGGTTCCTTCTGCATGAGGCCGGAGGTGAGATATTTTTTGTTGTCGTCAGAAAAGACAGTGACCACAACCGCATCGGGGCCGATCTGCTGCTGAGCTTTGACGGCGGCGAGGAAGTTGCAGCCGGAGGAGATGCCCACGCCGAGGCCGAGGCAGGCGGCCAGATTTTGCGCCATGAGGATGGAATCGCCGTCGGAGATTTCAATGGGGGCATCGAGCACGGAGAGATTGACGATGGCGGGGATGAACTCATCGCTGATTCCCTGGATGCGGTGCGCGCCGACTTTGCAGCCGGTGGAGAGGGTGGGCGACTCGGCGGGCTCGACGGGATAGACGCGAATGGCAGGATTGCGGGAGCGGAGATAGTTGCCCACGCCCATGACCGTGCCGCCGGTGCCGACGCCGGCGACGAACGCATCGGGGCAGAGGCCGGCTGCTTCGAGTTGCGACCAGATTTCGGGGCCGGTGGTTTGCTCGTGAGCCTCGATATTGCCGTGGTTGGAGAACTGGCGGGGTAGAAAGACTCCGCCCGCGGCGGCGAACTCCTCGGTCATACGGATGCTGCCGAGAAAACCGCCCTGCTCGCGGGAGACGGGAACCACGGTGGCGCCGAAGCTCTGCATGAGTCGTGTGCGCTCGATGCTCATCCAGTCAGGCATGAATATGGTTACCGGGTGACCGAGGGCATGGCCGAGGGCGGAAAAGGAGATGCCGGTGTTGCCGCTGGTGGCCTCGGCGATGGTGTCGGCGGGCTTGATGGCGCCTTCGAGATAGGCATTCTTGAGGATGTGGAAGGCCATGCGATCCTTGATGCTTCCGGTCAGGTTTCCCTGCTCGCACTTGGCGTAAACTGTGCGCTGGGCGCCGCGAAAGGTGAACTCGATGGCCAGCAGGTGGGTGTTGCCGATGAGGCGGGCGAGTTGAGCAAGCCTGGGTTGAACGCGAATCAACTGTTCTTCGTCGGGAGGGTTACAGGCCATAGTTTGGAGTCCTGTGCTATTTTACGCGAGCGGGGTCTGCGCATCGTGCGAAGAGAGCCTGTCGCTTCACCCTAAAACGGGCTCTTATTCCCGCCGCCGCACAGCTCGATCGCATGAACCACGGCCTTGGCCACGCGATTGGCCAGATCCTCATCGAAGAAGTAAAAGTACCATTCGGTATCTTCCGATTTGCGGACATCCAGTATGAAGACCGGCGGATCGATGCGCGCATCCCAGGATGGGTGGCCGGCATTGGTGTTCACTTTCTTAAGCAACTGATCGCGCGGCATAACGATCACGTCCTGCATCTCGCTAAGGTTGATCGTGAAGTCCTTGTCCGAGGTCACGTTGCCGTCCCTGGTGCGCTTCTCGTGAAAGCTGATGCGACAGGTGGCGGGATCGGCCGTGACATTCGTGTCCTCGGTGCTGAAACTATTTGTCCAGCTGGAGTTGTCGATACTGTCGTGGGTGTACCCCACATAGTTGACCACGCCCAGATGGCTCAACTTATCCTGGATGAACTGCATGGTAACGGCCAGCGAGGGGCCGCTGCCGGCGGGCGCGGGCGGAGGCGCAACCGCCTGCTGCGCGGCCGCAAGGCCAGCCAACGAAAACACAAGATACGACGCCAAAGCCATTCGCATAAAAATTTTCATAAGACTCCTGATTTCAGTATTCGCTGTGTCGCGATCGGGGAAATCGCGACTACGGTGTGGGACTCCTCGGTTAAGGCAGTATAGAAGCACTCCCGCCAGAATTACAAATTTCATAAGGGCCGGGACTGGGGAAAGATCTCCGGTAAACCAAGAAGAATCGAAAAAATTCCGGTTAAGTGGTTTCGGTGAGGGCGATAGTGTGCTTGCTCATGAGGGCAGTACGCTCCAATTTATCCCAGTTGAAGGGCTTGCCATCGATGGCGCGCTTGAGGGTCTTGAAGAGGACGATGGAGAAGAGCTGGCGGTAGGCGAAGCGCTGCAGCCAGATGTGGAAGAGGAGCCAGCCGTCTCCCTTGTTGGCGGGGTGGCGGCGCTCCAGCGAGAAAGCAATGGTAGAGGTAATGAAGTCAATGATCATGAAGCCGAGGAAGTAGACCAGAAGCTTGTAGAAGTCTGCGGGCGAGGCGGAGATGGGATGAAAGTAGCGGTCAACAAAGTAATGGACAATGCCGGCGAGGAACATGAGGTCAATGAAGGGAGAGACAAGAGGAAGCAGCATCTGGAAGATGAGGATGTTGGGTAGGGCGAAGAAGCCCATGGCCTTGTTGCGGACGAAGGCCAAGCGATGCTTCCAGACGGCCTGGAGGATGCCGAAGGACCAGCGGAAGCGCTGACGCATGAGTCCGCGGGCATCGCTGGGGGCCTCGGTAAAGGCCAGGGCGCGGTCCTCGTAGACGACCTTGAATTTCTGCTCGAGGAGATTCATGGTGAGGTCTGCGTCCTCGGCCACGGTATTGATGGGATAGCCACCAGCGGCTTTGACGGGGGCGGTGCGCCATGCGCCGATGGCTCCGGGAACGACGGTGACGACATTGAAGAGGTCGAGGGCGCGGCGCTCGAAGTTCTGGCTGGTGATGTATTCGAGGGCCTGCCAGCGAGTCCATAGATTGACGCGATTGCCGACCTTGGCGTTGCCGGCGACGGCGCCGACGCGCGGATCCTCGAAGTGGGGGATGAGCTTGCTGATGGCGTCGGGGGCGATAACAGTGTCGGCATCGATGCCTATATAGAACTCTTCAGTGAGATGGTCGAGAGCGAAATTAAGAGCAGAGGCCTTGCCTTCGTTGCGCTTGGAGAGGACCTGGACACGGCCAGCGGCGATTTCGGCGGCGTAGGCCTGGCGTGCGACGTCAAAGGTGTGGTCTCTGGAGCCGTCGTCAATAACAATGATGCGGAGGTTTTGGTAGTCGGAGTTGAGCACCGAGCGGATGGTGCGTACGATGACCTTCTCCTCGTTGAAGGCAGGGATTAGGACGGCGACGCGGGGATTGAATCCGGGCGAGGCGGGGGGGTGGGGGGCGCGCGCGCGCTCGATAACGGCAAAGATGCCAACCAGCACGAGGCGGGCGCTCATGAGGATGTTGCCAAGGAAGAAGACCAAAATGATGAACTCGCCGGCGACGTCCAGACCGGAGAAGGCTATGGAGTCAGGCAGAGCCTTAAGTTGATCCCAGAATCCGATTCTGGGCATCACCTCGTCGGTGGTTTTGCCCATCAGCGAGGAGACAGAGACGATGCTGTAACCATGGGCGCGCAATGCATCAATGAGGACGGGCAGGGCCGCGACGGTAGCCGAGCGTTCGCCGCCGCCATCGTGGAGCAGGATGATGGAGCCGCGGAACTGCGGCTTGGTCTTCATGATCTCCAACTGGTCGAGGACGGCCTGAGTGATCTCGGCGGGCGACTTGCGGGGATTCTCGTTCCAGTCGTTGGTGTCGATCTTGCTGCCGACGATGGTGTAACCGTCCTGCTGGATGCGGTAGACGGGGGCAGCCTGGTCGTCGGTTCCCGGCTCCTCGTCGATGTCGTATGGAGGACGGAAGTAGAGGGGCTGGATGCCAAGCTTGCTGGCGAAGAGGCGCTCGGTGAGCTTGAGCTCGAGGTCGAGCTGGCGGGTGGTGATTTCACTGATGTCGGGATGTGTCCAGGTGTGGTTGCCGATCTCATGACCCTCACGGACTACACGCTTCATGAGGCCGATATTGGCCTGCGCCTCGTCGCCGATAAGCAAAAAGGTAGCCTTGACGCCCTTATTGCGAAGAATGTCGAGGATTTTGGGAGTCCACTTGGGATCGGGCCCGTCGTCGAAGGAGAGAGCGACCTGGTTGGGATGGTATCCGTACTGCTCGATGACGTAAGTGCGTGGATAGACATCCATATGCTCATTGAGGATGAGCTTACGGCGGGGGTCTAGCTCGTCGGTATCGACTTGGATGGTGCGCTTGCCGGGCTGGGGCGTGCTGGTGATGCGGATGATGTCGCCGTCGCCCTCGGTGTCAACGTCATGGCTGGGCTGGACCTGGCCGAGGGCCTTCAGCGAGTCGGGGTTGCTGGGCTTGTCCCAAATGCTCCACAGGGAGCTGTCCTCCTCGCCGAGGCGCCACAGGGCAAAGGTTTGCAATCCCAAGGCGCGAGCGGCGCGCATCTGGTTGAGTACGGTGACGCCATCGAGGAACCAGACAACATGGCGCTGGTTGTTATCCTCGTCGATGTACTCGAAGTGGGGATTGAGGGTGTCGGGATCAAGGCTCAGTTCGGCTTCGGCGTCGGAGGCGCGCTGCCACGCGTCGGAGACCTGAAGCACGTCGGTATTTACGATTTCGGGTTGCTTGTGATGCCTGAGCTCCTTTTTGCTGGGAATGGAAAGCGTCCAGTCATAGCCGTAGTTGCCTATAGCGCAGATAAGCTTCTCTTTAGGGACAATCTTAAGGACGCGTTGCAGGTTGGCCACAAACCAATCCTGGCTGGCGACGGGGCCGGGCTGGCTTTCAATTTCGTGCTGGTCGTAGTTCATGAGCACAATGCCGTCGGAGTTGGCGGCAATGCGCTTCAGGGAGTCGTCGCTGGCAGAGACCAGAGTGCTTACATAAAGCCGCAGGTTGCGAGGGTGCAGGTCAGCATAGAGTTCCTGGATGAAGCTCAGATAATCCGGATTGGCGCTTTCAGGAATATTTTCGATGTCCAGGGAAAGTCCGTGATAAGCGGGGAATGCGGTAAAGAAACGAACGATTTGCTGGCGCAGCGCGGCTCGTTTTGAGACGTCGGCGAGGACGCCGGCGAAGGCCGGATCCCAGCGCTGGGAGATGGAGTTGTAGTTGTTGAGATGAGGAAAGACCTCGATGTCATCCTTGGTTGCCTCAATGACCCTTTTGATCCTGTTGGAGTCGTCGGGGTCGTGGACCGTGGCGCCTTCGATGATTGGATATTCATGGCGGTGGTCGCCGCTGGTGGCCATCAACATTCCCTGAGGAGAGTTGACATGCAGCCACTGCGGGAAGAGCATGTCGATCTGTTGAATGTGCTCTTTGAATGAGGAGTAGCTGGCGGGATCGTCCTGCACGTAATAGGCCGCGCGCAGACCCTCGCCGGTGTTGAAGGGAATCTCAGAGGGCTTGCGGGTGGTTTTGCGCCGGGTGGGGCGTTGTTCTTTAGCGCCGTGCAACAATGTGACGCGGTCGGGCAGAGCCTTGTAGTTATGCCGGGGGGTGGGCAGCAAGAGCTCGGGTAACTGCTGATAACGCAGCACATTAAAGATAAAAACTACCAGAACCAGGGTGAAAACCACGGCAGTGGCGTCGAGAATGTGGCGCAGCAGTTTCCAGCGCTTGCGTTCCGGGTCGAAGAATATCTGTTTATCCGGCATGATGGGCTTATTTAATCCTAAACGCTCCTGACCACGAAAAAGGGGTAGCCAAAAAAATGGGGGGCGCGGAAACCGGAAAAACAGTCTACGCTATACAGTACGAATCGTATGGAAACCGCCCTCCATAGTCAATCGACAACCTGCAGCGGGAGACGCTTTCCTGTAGCTGGCGCGGTGTCTGTGCTGCTGGCCCTGGCCCTCGGGCTTGCATTGCGGCTGTGGATGCTGAAGGAGTTTTTTAATCTCAACGGCGACCCGCTGATCTACGGCGACCTGGCTAAAAACCTCTTGTTGCATGGCAGTTATGCCCAGACGGAGGGCGGGGGCGTGCTGGTTCCGGCGCTGATGCGGCTGCCGGGCTACCCGCTGTTTCTGGCCCTGTGCTTCCGGCTCTTCGGGATGGAAAACTACGTTTCCGCGGCCTGGGTGCAGATTGCGCTGGAGCTTGCCGGGTGCCTGCTGATGGCCGATTTTGCGCGCCGCATAACGCCTGCGTCGTTCAGCACCGGGGCTGCGCACTGCACGCTGTGGCTGGCCGCGCTTTGCCCTTTTACCGCAATTTATGCTGCCGAGCCGCTGACCGAGGCGCTCACCTTGTTTACGATTGCTCTGGCGCTGTGGTCGGCGGCCCGCTTCCGGGCGCGGCCGGGATGGCCTGCGGCGCTGTGGTTTACGTTTGCGGTGACCTTTGCGGCCCTGCTCAGGCCGGAGGGAGGGCTGGTGGCGGTGGCCCTGGCGCCGGCGCTGCTGATCGGGCTGTGGCGCAGGGAGGGCGATGGCGCAATCTCCAGACAAAAACTGGCCCGGATCGTCATGGTCTGCGTGTTGCTGGCTGTGATGCCGTTTGCGGCATGGAGCTGGCGCAACTGGAAGACCTTCCATGTTTTTCAGCCGCTGGCGCCACGGCAGGCTATCAATCCAGACGAGATTCCCCACCCCGGTTGGGAACGCTGGGTAAGGAGCTGGTGCCTGGACTTCAATTCGACTGCTGAGGTTTTCTGGAACATTCCCGGCGACACGCTGGAGATGAACAAGCTGCCTGCGAGAGCTTTCGATTCACAGGCGCAGTATGCTGAAACCGCCCGGCTGGCCACCGAATACAACGTGGGCATGGAGCTAACGCCGGTGCTCGATGCCAGCTTTGGCAGGCTGGCCGATGAGCGGATCGCGGCGCACCCGCTGCGTTACTACCTGTGGCTGCCGTTGGGACGGATGGTGGATATGTGGCTGAGGCCGCGCGTGGAAAACCTGCCCATCGAACTGGACTGGTGGGTCTACGAAAACCACGAGGAGGAAACCTGCATCAGCTGGGCCTATGTGGGGCTGAATGCGCTTTACCTGCTGCTGGGAGTTGCGGGAATGTGGCTCAGGCCGCGCTTTTGGAGACCGATGCTGGCTTACATGCTGATGCGCAGCGCCCTGCTTATGACCATCACGGCGCCCGAAGCGCGCTATACCCTGGAGTGCTTCCCGATGCTGTTCGCGCTGGGGGGAGTGGCGCTGTGGCGGGGGTTCGAGAAGATTGGGGTGCTGGGGAAGGGTAGCGCGCGCTGGAGATGATCTACGTAGTTATAAAACGCTATCTATAGATGTGGCTATTCCACCTTCAGACCTACGCCACCCGCCCACTTTCTACTTATATCCAGCTCCAAGTTCTTTCCAAACAGCAGGGTCATCCGTTATATAAAATATTGGCTCCGGTTTTCTATGTTCGACAATGTCAGTTATGTCGTTTACAGTGATTACTTCATAGGCTGGATAACCAGGAGGAAATCCTTGCGGAGGGTGTTTCAGATAGAGAGGCCCTCTGCCTTTCGCCGTGCCATATACCTTTGTCAGTGTTTGCTTTTTCTCGTCTTGTAATATGATTTTCACATCACTACCCCATAAACTATCGTAATAGCTCATCGTAATTGAAACATCGGCGCGTGTAAGTCCCGGCGGGAGGGTAATCCATTTTGGCAGCCTCGACTCACTCGCTAATTTAAAGGTTGACTCAGGGAAGTACTCACACCCGACTATCGCAGAACCTGAAATAGTCAGCGCGATAAAAAAGATAAGAAATTTACCGAGGCATCTAATAATTTTGAACATTTGCAATGATCTCCTCCGGCGGATTTATCTGCGGGTATAATACACCTCTCTACAGCTAAATTGCATATCTGGCATGGGCCACAACCGCAAAGAATGCGGTGATAATAGGATCCCTGGCAGCATTTCAGAAAACGCTTTACCGGTTGACGTACGTGGTCTTGCTGTCGGTCTTGAAGGTGAAGGCGCCGGCAGGCAGAGGCTGATTGACCTTGATATTGAAGTAGACGCAGACCTTGTATTCGGTAGCGCTGAAGTTGAGAATCAGCTTCAGGCTCACAGCTCGTTCAGGGTCGATCCATACGGTCACATTCGAGAGGTTTTTCCGGACCTCCGGGTCTTTGGCCACCAGTTCCAGCTTCTCGGTCCTCACTCCGTCGAGCGTTTCCGGGCCAAGATACTTGATCTCCCACTTCTGCTCGAGATCCTTGCCGCTGGCGCCAAAGCCCATCTGCAAATAGCTCTCGTACTTGCTGAGTTTGCTCAGAGTGGTTACCTGGTCGATCAGCGGCTCATACAGCTTGAAGACTCCGCCAGAGACGGTGTAGACCTTGGGCACTGGCTTGCCGTTCTCCTCACGGATATGCACGCCCATCTGAAAGGCAGAACCCTTGCGCTCGTAGTAGACAGTTCCTTTTTGCACGTCCTTGTCGAGGACCGGTTCGGTTGTGATGGAATCAAACTCGAAGTCGGCGGAGGTGGAGCGGAAGTTTTTTGCAGCTTCGTCGAGACGGCGGAGCACTTTTTCTTTTTCATCGGGGGCGGCGGGAGCAGCGACGACAGGGCGGGTCGTGAACAGTAATATCGCGATCAACGCGAGGGCGACAGATTTACTTGCCTTATGCATGGATTTCCTTATCCTTAGTTGCCAGCTTCTAGCTGCTAGCCTCTAGCTTCTAGCTCGATCTTGTTTGGGTCAATGTCTACCTATTCAGACGGACGTTTTCGTCTTGCGGCTCACCGAAAACTAGAAGCTAACAGCTAAAAAGCTGCGTTCAGTGGCTCGCCCAGACCTTCCATGTCCAGTTGCCCTGAGCATCCTTCGCGGTCTCCCAGTGTGTGACAAAGACGGCGTCGCCGGTAACCGGCTCGATGGCCTTGTGCAGAGCCTTCTTCACCACCTGGCTGGAGGCAGTTGTTTTCAGGTCGAGGTCGACATCCGAGGCCGGCACGGTGATGATCAGCCCGCGGCCTCCATCTCCGATGACCTGGATGGGATGCGTTGGACCGGCGGCGCTGGAGGGCCTGTCGCCATAGTTCCACAGATGGGGCGTGATGAAGATGAACAACAGGATCAGCGTCACCATCACATCGTAGTGAAAACAACCGCGCGGGTAGGTCCAGTAGAAGTAACTTTTGAGGATTTTTAGCATGATGTCCTTATCGCGTGATGCATTTCAGGCCGCCCATCCAGGGCTGGAGCGCTTCTGGAATCAGGACCGAGCCGTCGGCCTGTTGATAGTTTTCAATGATGGCCAGCCAGGTGCGTCCCACGGCCAGCCCGCTGCCGTTCAATGTGTGGACGAACTCGGGTTTGCCTTTGGGGCCGCTGGGCCGGTAACGAATGTTGGCACGGCGCGCCTGGAAGGCTTCGAAGTTGGAGCAGGAAGAGATTTCGCGGTATAGCTGCTGACCGGGGAGCCAGACCTCGAGGTCGTAGGTTTTGGCAGAGGAGAAGCCCGTGTCGCCAGTACAGAGCAGGACGCGGCGATAGGGGAGCTTGAGTGCTTCGAGAATCTCTTCGGCGTCGCGAGTGAGGCGCTCGTGCTCGGTTTCGGAGTCTTCGGGGCGGGTGAACTTGACCAGCTCGACTTTTTGAAATTGATGCTGGCGGATGATGCCGCGTGTGTCCTTGCCGGCGGCTCCGGCCTCGGCGCGGAAGCAGGGCGTGTAAGCCGTGAGCGAGATGGGCAGGCGGGCTTCGTCGAGAATTTCATCGCGATAGAGGTTGGTGACCGGGACTTCGGCGGTGGGGATGAGCCAGTGGTCGTTGTCGCGGAACTCACCGCGGGCGACGGCCTCGGCGTCGGCGTCGGAGCAACGGAAGAGGTCATCGGCAAACTTGGGTAACTGGCCGGTGCCGAAGAGGGATTTGGAATTAACCATGAAGGGCGGCAAGACTTCGGTGTAGCCGTGCTTGCTGGTGTGCTGATCGAGCATGAAGCTGATGAGGGCGCGCTCCAGGCGAGCTCCGACGCCGATGTAGACGGCAAAGCGCGCGCCGCTGATTTTGGCCGCGCGTTCCAGGTCGAGGATTCCGAGGGCTTCGCCGAGTTCCCAGTGCGGTTTGGGGGTGAATGCGAATTTTAAGATTTCGCCCCAGGTCTTGACGGTTTTATTGTCGGCTTCGGAGTTGCCGGTGGGGACTTCGTCGCGGGTGAGGTTGGGGATGCCGGCGAGAAACTGTCGCATCTGCTCGTCGAGCTGGGCGGCGGTCTGGTCGAGATTGTCGAGCTTGTCCTTGAGGGCGCGGGTTTCGTCCATGACCGCTGTTGCGTCCTGACCTGATTTTTTGAGTGCGCCAACCTGCTGGCTCAGCTCGTTGCGGCGGGCCTTGAGACGCTCGGCGGTGGTGATGGCCTCGCGACGGCTGGCGTCGAGGGAGTGAAAATCGCCCAACAGCGCAGCCGGGTCCAACCCGCGCGCACGCAGTTTTTTCTCAACGAGTTCCAGGTTGGCACGGACAAAATTGAGATCGAGCATCGCACTTCCAGTTTAACCGACTGGTTTGGAGGTGAACGCATCGGCTGCATCGCTCGGTCCAGCGTCTATCTGGTCCTGCCAGCCGGGCAGGCGCTGGTCGCCGGTGATGAGGCGTGCGCCGCGGGTAAAGGTGAAGTAGGTCCAGATCCAGGCAGCAAAGACCGAGAGCCGGTTGCGGAAGCCGATGAGGAAGAAAATGTGCACGGTGAGCCAGGTGGCCCAGGCGGGAAAGCCGCTCCAGTGGGCCTTGAAGGGCCATGTAATCCTGGCCACGGCGTCCATGCGCCCGATGGTGGCCATGTCGCCTTTGTCGAAGTAGCGAAAGGGAGGACGGCGCGCGTCCGCCAGGTCGGCGGCGAGGATTTTGGCGACGTGGTCGCCCATTTGCATCGCGGGCTGAGCGACTCCAGGAACCTGATGGCCGTCCTGCTCCAGGTGGGCCAGGTCGCCCAGGACGAAGACTTCGGGTAGCCCCGGCGGATTGAGCCGGTCGTCCACCATCACCGAACCGCGGCGGTCGAGCGGCGCGCCTACAAACCTGCCCAACGGCGAAGCCTGCACACCGGCGGCCCAGAGTGTCACGGCGGCGTCCATCCGTTTGCCGGCCATCTCCACCCAGCCAGGCCCGATTCCCGTGACGTGGGTGTTGGTGCGAACCTCGACGCCCAACCTGCCTAGCGCGGCTTCGGCTTTGGCGGAAAGGTCCTCCGGATAGGCTCCCAATATGCGTGGCGTGCCCTCCAGCAACAAAACCCTGGACTTGGCCGGATCGATGTGGCGGAAGTCGTGGCGCATGTAGAGCTGGGCGATGTCAGAGATGGCGCCGGCCAGCTCGACGCCGGTGGGTCCTCCGCCGATGACTACGAAATTGAGCGGCGGGTGCCAGCCGTGCTCGACCATCTGGCGCTCGGCCAGCTCGAATGCCAGAAGCACACGGCGGCGTATCTCGGTGGCGTCCTCGATGGTCTTGAGTCCCGGCGCAAAGGGAGCCCAGTCATCGCGGCCAAAGTAGGAGTGAGTGGCCCCAGCGGCCAGCACCAGATAGTCGTAAGGAAGCTCAGCGCCGCTGGCCAGGGCAATCCGCCGCGCTCCCGTGTCGATGGCAACCACCTCCTCCATCAGGACCTGAATATTTTTCTGGCGTCGCAGAATAGAGCGGATGGGCTGGGCGATGTCGGCCGGCGAAAGCACCGCCAGCGCTACCTGGTAGAGCAGCGGCTGGAAGATGTGATGGTTGCGGCGATCCACCACGGTTACCTCCACCGGCAGGCGAGCGAGACCGTTGGCCGCGTGAATACCGGCAAAGCCGCCGCCGACAATCACTACACGGGGGCGGCGGGCCAGCGGTTGGACCTTTTCTTGAATTGGCGGTCTGGTCAATTCACCCACGGCGTGCGCCTCTCTCTTATGAGATGCGTGTGAGAACGATAAGTGACAGGCGGCAAGGTGATGGTGCAATTGACTACGGATGCTGCTCGACGGCGATGTTGACGCTGGCGGTGTTGCCGGTGACGGCGAGGGCGAGCAAGTTGGTGGCTATGCCGGGGAGGGATGCGGGGGCGAAGTTGACGGTGCCGTCGAGGGCGGAGGTTGCGGTGGCGGCCTGGGTGGCGAGCAAATCGGGTGAGGCGCAACGGCCATGGGGAGGGCAGGCTGGCGTCCATGCATAGAGAGCCTGATAGAGCGTGACCGTGGCTCCGGCCATGGGGTTGCCGTCCATGTCGAGGACGCGGAGAGTGATAAGGCTGGGGGTTCCGCTGACGGAGAGGCTTTGCGAGGTTCCGGAGACGGCCTGGAGGGTGGCATACTCCGGGCGGGAGCCGAAGGCGGTGAAGGTGATGCACTGGGAGGTTCCGTTGAGGCAGGCCGTGGCAGTGACGGTTTGGCCTTCGGCGAGCGGACCGACGGTGAGGGATTTGGCGGCGATTCCGCTGGAGTTAGTGGTGACCGCGCCGGACTGGAAGGTGATGGCGCTGGAAGATGTTTGCCATGCGACGGATTGGGCGCTGAGGGGCTGGCCGTTGTTGAGCACCAGGGCCTGCGTGGTCCAGGTGAAGGTGGAGCCGGCGGCCAGGGAGAGCATTGGCGAGAGCGAGGCCAAGGTGGGCGGCGTTCCGCCGTAGAACTCGGTTTTGAGGCTGGTGGAGCTATTGGTGAGCGAGGCGGTGACGGTGGACCATGTGCTGCTGGTTGCGTTTACGTTGATGGAAGCGCGGCCGTCGCCGCTGGCGGTCACGGTACAGATAGAGAGACCGCAGCTCAACGTGGCGGTTCCGCTGGTGACGGTGTAGATGACCGAGACACCGCCAGCGGGGTTGAGATTGGAGTCGAGGGCGATGACGGAGAAGGGCTCGGGTACGCCGATGGGGACGGAGCTGGCGGGCGCAGTGACCATGGTCAGCGAGTCGCCCATGTCGGAGTCGTAGCTGATGCCGCCGGAGATGATGGTGGAGGCGTAGTAGACGGGCAGGTCGTCCACCTCGACATTTACCGAGCCAGTGACGCCACTGGCGGCAGCGGGTGCGACGGCGGTGATCTCGTTGGGCGTGATGCTGGTGATGAGAGCTTGCTGGCCGCCGACCTGAACCGTGTCGGTAGAGCGAAAGCCCATGCCGTGAATGACGATGGGACCGCCGGAGGCGGGGAGGCGCGGGGGCGAGACGGTGTCAGCGTAGAGGACCCAGCCCTGGTAGGCGTAATCGGTGCGTCCGTCGCCGCGCTGGTCGGCAATGCCCAGGCGAACGATGTCGTCGCCCGCAACTGAGACCTGGAGCCAGCTCTCGCCGGTGGCCAGACCGTTGAGTCCGGCTTCAGAGCCGACGGCTGAGGAGCCAACCGCATCAAAGGCATCCCAGACGCCGAGAGAGGGTACGGCCTTGGCACTGGTGGGAGCGCCGGTCTCGTCGAGGGCTAGGGTGACGACGGTGAAGGAGCGCCCGCCGCGAACGGGGAAGGTAAACCAGTCAGTCTGACCCACCTGGCTGAGACGGCCAGCCCAGAGTCCGCTGGCAGGCAGCATGCGCGGGGCGGCCTCAGTGCCGATGGCGTCGTCGTAGCCGCCCATGGCCGAGTTTGAGACATCGACTGTGAGGGTTTGTGAACTGCCCGCCGACATGGACGGGACGGAGATGGGCGAAAGCGTGCCTGATGGCTCGGGCGAGCCGTCGAGATAAGGGCCGACGGAGTTCGAGAGGATGTAGAGAGGATTGATGGGCTCGAAGGTGACTTGATAGTTGGCGGTGGTCATGCCGGGAGGCAGAGGCATATCGCTGAGGTCGAAGAAGCCCTGCGTGGAGGCGACGTTCGATCCCCACATAGTGAGCGGATTACTGTTGGCGTCGACGAAGCCAGTGACTGGGTTGCCGTGATTGCCGTTGAAGGAGACGCCGGAGACGGCGGTGACGGTGTATTGGTAGAGCGGGTTGCCGGAGGAGTCGAGCGGGCGGGCGACGACGTTGACGCCCTGCATTCCCGCGCCGGTTTTAAAAGTGATAGTCCCCTGGATGGAAACGGTGTTCGAGGCGGTGAGCTGCTTGCCGGGAAAGCTCAAGAGGTTGCCGGCGGTGATGGGGTAGAGGCGGTTGAGGGCGGCGATGTCGTCCCAGCGGAGGACAGTGGGATTGGGGATGCAGGCTCCGCCGGATGCTCCGCAGAGGCCGCTGAGGGGCTGCATGACGGGCCAGCCGAGAGTGCCATTCAGTTCGCCGTTGGTGAGCGCGCCGGGATTTACCTGCCCGTAGTCGAGGCCGAGAACCCGCCCGAAGGCGCGCTCCAGTTCAAAGCTCATCATCTGGAGAAGGTTGGCGTTGGTGGCGCAGAGGCCATTGAGCAGGATGATGCCGTGGGCGATGGTGGCGTCGGGGTTGACGTTGTCGATCCAGACAAAGACGCCATTGTTCTGGCAACTAGTAGGCGAGCTTGCACCGGAGCCGTAAAGAGCGTTGATGATGGAGCCATCGGCGTCGAAGATAATGCCCAGCGGATAGCTGGTGGCCGAGGGAGTGACGTCGGCCGGCTCGATGATGACGCCGAGCTGGTTGGTCTGCTCGTTGGTTACGGTGAAGTTTGTGCCGCTGAGGAGAATGTTGGCGCCGCTGACGTCTTCGTTGAGGAAGCCCATGTCGGTGAGGGTGACGCCGGCGGAGGGAACGGCGCTCCAGAGAGCGGCGGCGGCATCGACCATGGCCTTGGCTTGCGCGTTGGTGACCGAGGAGTTCAAAGGCCCCTGATCGACGTAGTAATTCAGTTGGCCGTTGGCCCAGTGAAGGGGCTGACCAACGACTCCGGGATTGAAGTAGCTGACCCCGGCAATGTATTTGGGGCCGCCAGCCACCGCCAAGGCCGGCACAAGGAGCGCGGCGAGAAGCCAGGCTGCTGTGCGGTGGCGAAGGGGGTTGGGGTCGGACATGGACGGCGCTCCAGAGGGAAAGAGCCGGGCCGCTTTGGAGATTACTCAGGAAAACTCGAGCAGGTTCATAGACGGCCACAGTTTATTCATCGGCGTGGAGGGCGTTGGCTGGAAATCCTGAAGTAACAAGAGGTTATGGGGCTGATTGTCGCGACGGGGACAGTAGAGAGTCAAAAATGAACTGAAAATCATCAGACAGAGTGTGGCGGGCTTAAGAAAAGACAATCTGCCCGCAGCAAGAGCTAAAATCAAGCAAGGAAAGCACATGACAGATATTCGTTCGACCGTAATTCTGGGCTCCGGCTGCGCCGGACTGACCGCCGCTATCTACACTGGCCGCGCAGGCCTTAACCCGTTGATTCTGGAGGGGCACGAGCCGGGCGGCCAGCTCTCGATGACCACCCTGGTGGAGAACTTCCCGGGCTGGCCGGAGGGCATTCAGGGGCCGGAGCTGATTGACAACATGAAGAAGCAGGCGGCTCGGTTTGGCGCAACCTTTCAGCTTGGGCACCTGGCATCGGTGGATCTGAAGGAGAATCCCTTCCGGCTGCGGACCTCAGCGGGCGAGATTCTGACGCGGACGCTGATTGTGGCCTCGGGGGCGAGCGCGCGCTGGCTGGGGCTGAAGAGCGAGCAGGCGCTGATTGGGCACGGGGTTTCGAGTTGCGCCACGTGCGACGGATTTTTCTTCCGGGGCAAGGAGATTGCCGTGGTGGGCGGAGGCGATTCGGCGATGGAGGAAGCTTTGTTTCTGACGCGCTTTGCCACCAAGGTGACGCTGCTGCATCGCCGCCTGGCGTTCCGCGCCTCGAAGATCATGCTGGAGCGGGTTCATGCTCATCCGCAGATCGTTATGCGTCCCAACACGATCATCGAGGAAGTGATGGGCGTGGAAGAGAAGGAAGTGAAAGGCTTGCGGTTGCGCGATGTGGCGACCGGCGAGCAGACGACGCTGGCTGTCAGCGGATTGTTTCTGGGCATTGGCCACGATCCGAATACCAAGATGTTTGACGGACAGATTGATATGGACGAGGACGGCTACATCCGGACGACGGGCAATGTGCTGGTGACGAAGAATGGTGTGGTGGTTCCGGGGGTCTATGCCTGCGGGGATGTGCAGGACCGGCGCTACCAGCAGGCGATTACCGCGGCAGGGTCGGGATGCATGGCGGCGCTGGAGGCGGAGCAATTTCTGGAGGAGTAGGGGTTCTAAGCTGACTGATGGGGTTCGAGGTTTCCCACCCATGCGACCGACCACCCCAGCGACGAAGACCTGTCGCTGGGGACCTCGGTAAGTCGCATGGATGGGGCACGGGGCTGTGGGGTGCTGGACAGAATGAAATGCAGGTCCTTCGACTCGCTTCGCTCTCTCAGGATGACAGTATTTATTGATCGTGTGAGCACATGACGACGCTCAAAGAAAATCTCGAACGGCTGGAAGAGGTGATTGCGGCGGCTTGCCGGCGGGCGGGGCGAGGGCGCAACGAAGTAGAACTGATGGCCGTAACGAAGACGTTTCCGGTGGCGACGATGGCCGAGGCTGCCGCGCTGGGACTGACGCTCTTCGGAGAGAATCGGGTGCAGGAGTTTGCCGTAAAGGCATTGCATGCAGAAGCCTTACGGGAGGCGTGCGGGAATGAAAATCTCCGCGTGCATCTGATCGGGCATCTGCAATCGAACAAGGCGGCGCGGGCGGCGGAGTTGTTTGATGGGATCGACTCGCTGGATTCGCTACGGCTGGCCGAGCGGCTGAATGAAGCGGCGGGCAAGCTGGGCAAGCGGCTGCCGGTTCTTATCGAGGTGAAACTCAGTCCAGAGGAGAGCAAGACGGGGCTGGAGCCGGAGTCGGCGGAGGCTGCGGAGCTGCTGGAACGGCTGCCGGATTTCGTGAATCTTGAAGTGCGAGGGCTGATGACGATTGCTCCGCTAGGTGTGGCCGAGGCCGAGACACGAGCCTGTTTTCGCGGGTTGCGGGAGTGGCGGGAGCGCTGGACGAAGGCGTATCCGAGGCTTGCGCTGGAGACACTTTCGATGGGCATGAGCGACGATTATGAGCTGGCCATTGAGGAGGGCGCAACAAGGATTCGCATAGGGACAGCGCTGTTTGGAGCGCGCACGGCAGACAGGGAGATGGCCTGATGCTGCGCTCGACCGCAGAGGGCGTTACGCTGGCCGTTCGCGCGCAGCCCGGCGCGAAGAAGACGGCTATCACCGGAGTTTATGGCGAGGGGGCGGCGGCGCAACTGAAGATCACAGTAAAAGCCCCGCCTCTCGAAGGCCGCGCCAACCAGGAGCTGATTAAGTTTCTGGCGGAGAAAGTGGGCGTGGCGAAGAATGCGGTGGAGCTGAAGGCCGGCGAATTATCGCGGAGCAAGGTCTTTTTGCTGCGGGGGGTATCTCTGAAATGGGCGCAGGCGGCGCTGTCCGTGATGAATGCAGCGAGAACGGAATTGTGAATTCTTGAAAATGCTTGAAGTTAGCGAACTTGATGACTGAACTTACTCTATTGCAACGCAGTGCCCGCGACCTGCTAAACTTTCCCTCGGTATGATTCTCGCCTGCCTGCTTATTGTGATCATTTCTTACCTGCTTGGATCGATCCCCAGCGGCTACGTTCTAGTGCACATCTTTCGCCACCAGGATATCCGCCAATCCGGCAGCGGGAACATTGGGGCAACCAATGTTCTGCGCTACGGCGGCAAGAGCCTGGCCGCGGCCACCTTCCTGATGGATATGCTCAAGGGCTGCGCCGCGGTGTGGATGGGATGGCTGATCGGCTACCTGCTGGCGCCCGGCGCTGAGATGGACAACATGAAGGCTCTGGCGGCGCTGTTTGCGGTTCTGGGCCACGTCTTTCCTGTGTGGCTGGGCTTCAAGGGAGGCAAGGGTGTGGCCACCGGCTTTGGCGTCTTCCTGGTGGCAGCGCCTCTGGCGGCGCTGGCGGCAATTACAGTCTTCGTTGTAGTGCTGGCGCTAAGCCGCTACGTTTCGCTGGCATCGATTCTGGGCGCAGCAAGCTTTCCGTTTTTTGCCTGGCTGCTGGGATATGGCGGCAGGCTTCCGTTTTTCACCGCGGTGCAAGTGGTCGTTGCCCTGCTGCTGATTGTCAAACACCACCAGAACATTCGCCGGCTACTAGCCGGTACGGAATCCCGCTTAGGAGCCAAAAAGAGCGCATGAGCCGCATCACAATTCTGGGTTCCGGAGCTTGGGGAACAGCACTCGCACTGTCGCTCAACAGGCGCGGCGGGCACGAGCTCACCCTATGGGCGCACAGCGACGAGCTTGCGCGGGAGATTGCAGACGCCGGCGAAAACAAACTTTTTCTGCCGGGCTTTACCCTTCCAGGAAAAATCAGCGTGAGGGGCGACGAGGCCGCCGTTGGCGAGGCGGAGATTGTTGTCTCCGTGATTCCCTCGGAGTTTTTGCGCGCCACATTTACACGCCTGCGCCCTCATCTGCACACCGGACAGATCATCGTCAGCGCCACTAAGGGCGTGGAGGAGCACAGCCTGCTGCGCATGAGCCAGGTGATTGCCGCATGCCTAGCGGAGATAGGAACCGGACTCAAGCTGCCAATAGGCGCTTTCAGCGGGCCGAGCTTTGCGCAGGAAGTGGCGCAGGGGCAGCCCACGGCTATCACAGTCGCTTTTGACGACGCGGCGGTTGCGGCGCGCATCCAGGCGGAGCTGTCGTCGGAGTCGCTGCGGCTCTACACTTCGACGGACGTGATCGGGGTGGAGATGGGCGGAGCGCTAAAGAACGTGATCGCCATCGCCGCAGGAGTCGCCGACGGAGTGGGACTGAGACACAACTCTATCGCTGCCCTTATCACACGCGGGATTGCAGAGATTACGCGGCTGGCCGTGGCCTGCGGAGGGCGGCGCGAGACGCTGGCCGGGCTTTCGGGTGTAGGCGACCTGGTGCTGACCTGTACCGGCTCGCTTAGCCGCAATCGCACCGTAGGGCAGGAACTGGGGCGGGGGCGCAAGCTCCCAGAGATTCTTACCGGACTGGGCGGCAGGGTGGCGGAGGGCGTTCTGACTACGCGCGCGGCTCTGGGACTGGCCAGCAGACATGGGATTGAGATGCCCATCACCGAACAGATGGAGCTGATTCTGGACGAGGGTAAGGACCCCCGGGAGGCGATCAGGGATTTGATGCTGCGGCCGGGCAAGGAAGAGCACTAAGGAATTGAATTGCCGTGCGGCGGATCAGAAGATCTTGTAGCTGACACCCACGCTGCCGCCGTAGGCAATGTCGGTAAAGCGGCCGTATGCGGCGTTGTACTCGAAGTTCATCCTGCCATAGCCAACCAGGACTTTAGTGTAGGGAGTGGCGCGTTTGAAGCGCAATTTTCGATGGAAACCGGGGGCCAATTAGGAGATGGTCTCTTACCCCCCTTTTTGGGGACCTTGACGTCAGCTTCGCCACGCTTATGCCCCGATATGTTCTTTTTTTACATATATTTGCTCGCATCCCCTTGACAAGGCCGACGCCGTTTTAGATGCTTATTGCACTCAGCGTGTCAGTGTAAATTTCGCCGGATACCGTGCACAAGGAGTTGGGCCGGGAGCTGGCGGAGGTGAATGTGAATGGCGGAGCCATCGCGCTGGGCCATCCGATCGGAGCTTCGGGGCGCCGGTTTCTGGTGACCTTGCTCCACGAGATGCAGCGGCGCAATGCCAGGAAAGACTTGGTTTCCCTCTGTATCTGTTGGAGCATAGGTGTGGCCATTGTCCTGCAGCACGGTTGAATCCATAGCGGAAGGTGTATGCCATAGGCAGACATCCAGAATCCAGACAGAGCCAAGCAGCGTACGGTAGTGTCATAAGGAGTAAATCATGAAGGGAAAAGTTGCGATCGTAACAGGTGGTGCAAGCGGAATCGGGTGGGCGTGCGTGGAGTCGCTGGCGCAGGCAGGCGTGAACTGCGTGATTGCCGACATGGACGTTCCCGGCGGGGAACGAGCCGTGGCAAAACTGAAAGAGGCCGGGTTTACCAGCCTTTTTGTTAAAACAAATGTTTCCTCGCCCGACGACGTACGCCACCTCGTCGATGCCGCAGTCGAAAAATTTGGACATCTCGACATCATGGTCAATAATGCGGGTCTGCAACACGTGGCGCCGGTGGTGGAATTCCCCGAAGAGCGCTGGAACCTACTGATTGGCGTCATGCTTACCGGAGCGTTCCTTTGTTGTAAGTATTCCTTGCCCCACATGATCAAGCAGAAGTGGGGCCGGATTATCAACATCAGCTCGCTCCACGGCAGAGTGGCGTCGCCTTTTAAGGTGGCTTATATTTCGGCCAAGCACGGGGTGCTGGGGTTGACGAAGGTCGTGGCGTTGGAGCAGGCCGAGAACGGTATTACCTGCAATGCCATCTGTCCCGCCTACGTGCGCACGCCGCTGGTCGAGAAGCAGATTGCGGATCAGGCCAAGACTAACGGCATCTCGGAGGACGAGGTTGTTCAGAAGATCATGCTTGCACCTGCCGCCATCAAGCGACTGCTGGAACCCAGTGAAGTTGCGTCGCTGGTGAAGTACCTGTGCACGGACGAAACCTCAGGTATTACCGGCGCGGCGCTGGACATTGATTTGGGCTGGACAGCGCGCTAGGACAAGATGCTTCAAGGCGTGCCGCAAGGCACGCCTTCATAACTCGCAGGGAGAATTGCTATGCCTTCGAATCCTCTGACCACTTCACTTCAGACCCACCCTATAGCCACGCTAGCATCCGCGCGTATTCCGGAGCGGCACAAACTCGTCTCCGCTGCCGATGCCGTGCGCTTGATTCACGATGGCGATACAGTAGCGACCGGAGGCTTCGTGGGCGTTGCCTTTCCCGAAGGGGTAGCCGTTGCCATCGAGCAACAGTTCCTGACGTCCGAAGAGGAACTTGGTCCGGGTAACGGACGACCTCGCAACCTTACGCTTCTCTATGCAGCCGGGCAAGGCGACGGAAAGGAACGTGGGCTAAATCACCTTGGTCATGCGGGATTGGTGAAGCGCGTCGTAGGCGGCCATTGGGGGTTGGTGCCTAAGCTGCAAGCGCTGGCGGTCACTGGCCAGATCGAGGCGTATAACCTCCCCCAGGGTGTGATCTCGCATATGTTTCGCGACATCGCCGCGCATCGTCCCAGGCATATTAGCAAAGTTGGCATAGGAACCTACGTCGATCCGCGTTACGGCGGCGGCAAAATCAACGATCGCACCACCGAGGATATCGTCGAGTTGGTGACCATCGACGGCCAGGAGTACCTGTTCTACAAAACGTTTCCCGTCAACGTGGGCATTGTCCGGGGCACCACGGCCGATCCCGAAGGCAATATCACCATGGAGCGCGAGGCGCTGACGATCGAAATGCTCTCCATCGCCATGGCCGCGCACAACTCAGGCGGGATCGTTATCGCCCAAGTCGAACGCGTGGCCGAGAGCGGAACGCTCAATCCGCGCCAGGTGAAGATACCTGGAATACTCGTCGATTGCGTTGTGGTTGCGGAAAAGCCGGATTACCATTGGCAGACCTTCGCTACCGTGTATAACCCTGGTTTTAGCGCAGAGATTCGTACGCGGATGGGAGCCATCCCCCCGATGGAGTTATCGGCGCGCAAGGTAATTGCGCGCCGGTCGGCGTTCGAGCTGAAGACCAACAGCGTGGTCAATCTGGGAATCGGCATGCCCGAAGGCGTGGCCAATGTGGCCAATGAGGAAAAGATTACCGATCTCATTACCCTCACTGCCGAGCCCGGAGTGGTGGGCGGAGTTCCGGCCGGAGGGCTGGATTTCGGCGCCGCGGTCAATGCCCACGCCATCATCGATCAGCCCTACCAGTTCGATTTTTACGACGGCGGCGGACTTGATCTGGCCTTCCTCGGCCTGGCAGAGGCGGACCGCGAGGGCAGCCTCAACGTGAGCAAATTCGGCCCCAGATTGGCGGGTGCCGGAGGGTTTATCAATATCAGCCAAAACGCCAAGAGCCTGGTTTTCTGCGGCACCTTCACGGCAGGCAGTCTCCAGCTCGGATTCGAAGACGGCAAATTGCAAATCATCAAGGAAGGCCGTACGCGAAAGTTTGTGCACGAGGTTGAACACCGTACCTTCAGCGGCAAATATGCCAGCCTGCGCGGACAGCCGGTGCATTATGTCACCGAACGCTGCGTCTTCCGCCTCACGCCGGATGGCCTGGAACTGATTGAGGTGGCACCGGGAATCGATATCGAAAAGGACATCCTGGCGCACATGGATTTCAAGCCCATCGTGAAGCAGCCCAAGCTCATGGACGCGCGCCTGTTCCTGCCCAAGCCCATGGGTCTGCGTAGCGATTTATTGGATCTGCCTCTGGAGAAGCGGCTCAGCTATGAGCCGAAACAGAATCTGTTCTTCGTCAACTTCGAAGGCTACGCGGTGCGCAGCGTGGATCAGATCAGCCACATCGACCAGGCGGTGCGCGAGCATCTGAAGCAGGTGTCCGGCAAGGTGTATACGATTGTCAATTACGACAACTTCTCGATCTCTCCCGAGCTGTTGGGGCCGTATACCGACATGGTGAAGAAACTGATGGAGGATTGCTACTCAGGCGTCACCCGCTACACGACCAGCGGCTTCGCGCGCATGAAACTCGGAGACGCGCTGGCCGAGCGCAATGTCGCTCCTCACATTTACGAGAATGCCGAGGAGGCCAGCCAGCACCTGCTCGAGCTCGAGGGGCGGCAGGCGAAATAGCACGGGCTTGTCCGGACGGAGGGCAGACCGGGTTCATGGCGGGAAGTGGAGCCAGCCAGCGCTTGGCCGCAGCTCGATGGCTGATTGGCTCCGAAATCCAAGCAGGACTCAGGACATCAGCAACCCACCGTTTACATTCAACTCCGCTCCGGTGATGTAATCCGCATCCCGGGCGAGGAAGAGAACCGCCTTGGCGATCTCCTCGGGTTTTGCCAGCCGGCGCAGCGGTATCCTGGCGCAAATCTTTTCGAGAACTTCTGCCGGCATCGCTTCTACCATTTCCGTGCCGGTATACCCCGGGCAAACCACATTGGCAGTGATGTTCTCTTTCGCCAGCTCCAGCGCCAGGCACTTGGTGAACGCGATGATGCCGCCTTTGCTGGCGGCATAATTGGATTGACCGAAGGATCCCGCCTGGCCGACGATGGAAGCAATGTTGATGATGCGGCCGTATTTTTGCTCGATCATGGACGGTATTACGGCACTGGTGCAGTAATAGGTCCCATTCAGATTGACCGAGATGGCCGCTTCCCAGTCCTCATCGGTCATCTTCTTCAGGGTGCGATCGCGCGTAATCCCGGCGTTGTTGACCAGGATGTCGATCTTCTTCCATGCCTCCAGGATTTTGCCGACGACACTGCGCGCGGCCTCTTTTTTAGACACGTCTCCCTGCACCAACATGCACTCGCCGCCCATGGCGCGAATTTCGGCCAGGACCGCCTCCGCCGCGGCAACATTGCTGACAAAGTTGACAGCCACCGCTGCCCCACTGCGGGCGAGTTCCAGGGAGATAGCCTTTCCGATGCCGCGCGATCCGCCCGTTACCAGGGCGACTCTGCCTTTGAGCGAGTCCGTCACCGGCCCGCTGATGTTGCTCGTACTGCTACTTTCTGCCATAAAATGACTCCTTTTGTACGAATGCATTTTGTGGAGCAAGGGCACCAGAAACCGGCGCCCCGAAGCTCCGATTGGATGGCCCAGCGCGATGGCTCCGCCATTCACATTCACTGCGGCGATAGACTTAGCGGAAGCGCACGGGCGCGCCGGTGCGCTGTTCGACCATCTCGCGCGTGACGTCATCGGCGAGCTCGACACACTCAAAGCCGGAGGGCGTGACGTTGAGTACGCAGAGATCAGTAACGATGAGATGTACGACGCCCTTGCCGGTAAGCGGCAGCTTGCACTCGGGCAGCAGTTTGAAGCTGCCGCCGGGCCCGTTGTGCTCCATGATGACGATCACGCGGTGCACGCCGTTGACCAAATCCATGGCGCCGCCCATGCCCTTCACGCGCTTGCCCGGAATCATCCAGTTGGCCAGATCGCCGTGCACGGAGACTTCCATTGCGCCGAGAATGGCGACATCGACGTGGCCGCCGCGGATCATAGCGAAGGAGTCGGCGCTGGAAAAGGTGGAGGCGCCGGGAATAAAGGTCACGGTCTCCTTGCCGGCGTTGATGAGATCGGCATCGACTTCGGAGTCGAGCGGGAACGGGCCCATGCCGAGCAGTCCGTTTTCCGATTCAAGGGCGACAGTAACGCCCTCGGGAATGTAGTTGCCGACGAGGGTGGGAATGCCGATGCCGAGATTGACGTAGTAGCCGTCCTTTAACTCACGGGCGGCGCGGGCGGCCATTTGCTGACGGGTCCAGGGCATGGATGCGTCTCCTAACTTTTAGCTCCAGCTCAATCGGCGGCGATTGAGGCGGTAGTGGATTCAATGAACAATGATCAGCCTTCGCGAACGGTTCTCCGCTCAATGCGCTTCTCCGGATGCGGATTGTGGACCAGGCGATGGACGAAGATGCCGGGCGTGTGAATTTCGTCCGGATCGAGCTCGCCGGGCTTGACAATAATCTCCGCTTCCGCGATGGTGATTTTGCCGCAGGTGGCGGCGACGGGGTTGAAGTTGCGCGCGGTGCGGCGGTAGACGAGGTTGCCATACAGGTCGGCCTTCCAGGCCTTGACCAGCGCCAAGTCAGCCACGATGCCGCGCTCGAGGACGTAAGTCACACCGTCGAAGTCCTTGAGCTCCTTGCCGTCGGCGATCATGGTGCCCACGCCGGTGCGCGTGTAGAAGCCGGGAATGCCGGCGCCGCCGGCGCGCATGCGCTCAGCCAGCGTGCCCTGGGGGCTGAACTCGACTTCGAGTTCGCCGGTCAGGAACTGGCGCTCGAATTCCGCGTTCTCGCCCACATAACTGGAGATCATTTTTTTGATCTGCCGCGATTCGAGGAGAACGCCGAGGCCCCAGCCGTCGACGCCCGCGTTGTTGCTGGCCGCGGTCAGGTTGCGCACGCCAATTTCGCGTAGCGCCTGGATGAGCGCTTCGGGAATGCCGCACAGGCCGAAACCGCCGACGGCAAGCAACATGCCATCGCGAACAATGCCCTCAAGCGCCGAGCGCGCGTCGGGATAAAGCTTGTTGAGGCCGCGCTGAGAAGGAACAACAGTCGCCATAAGATCACACCCGTTCTCTGCCCTGGATGCGCCGAACCGGCTCACGATGCCAGGACAGAATGCTATGCAAAGAGCCGCGAGGCCAGAGATGTTCACTGTCTACTCTTTGGCGTTCCCTTTTCGATGCAGGAAAAACTACCGTCCACAATAACGCAACGGAAGAGCGGTTGTAAAGCCCTAATTGCTGAATTTACGGTGCAATTCAGAAAAGAACTCCACTGACGAAATTGCCGGCGCAAATATCGCCGTGCGACCTGATGGTCCAGTGATCTGGATTACATCTGTCAACCTCAATTAGCGGGGCCGTTTGGGATGAGACTTTGGCTCAACCCAGGTCGGGCGCCGGTTTCGCGAGCAGGACGCCCAGGGCGCAACTCGCGGTTCGAGCCAGTTCTCCGTCGGCACGGCCGGTGAGAACTACAGGGACTTTAGCTCCCACCACAACTCCCGCCGCTACCGCTCCGGCCAAGTACTGAAGCTCCTTAAAGAGAATATTTCCGGCTTCCAGGTTGGGGACTAACAGGAGATCCGGGTCTCCCGCGACCGGCGATTTGATCATCTTGATCCGTGCGGCGTCGCTTGAAATGGCATTATCGAAGGCGAGTGGGCCATCGACGATGGCGCCGGTAATCTGTCCGCGATCAACCATTTTGCAGAGCGCGGCGGCATCAAGCGTCGAGGGAATGCCCGGGTTGACTGACTCCACCGCCGACAGAATGGCCACCTTGGGGTTCACGACCTCAAGCGTGAGCATCATGTCGATAGCATTCTGCAGAATGTCGATCTTGGTCTCCAGGTCCGGCTGGAAGTTCATGGCCGCATCGGTTACGAAGAGAGTCTTGTGATAGGAAGGCACATCCAAAGCAAATATGTGGCTGATGCGCCTCCCCGTGCGCAGCCCTCCTTCGCGCGACACGACAGCGCTCATGAGTTCGTCAGTCTGAAGAGAACCCTTCATGAGCATTTGGACCTCACTCTTACGCGCCATCTCTACGGCCCGCACGGCAGCCGTGCGGCGATCGTCGGTATCAACGATCTGAATGCCTCCCAAGTCGAGTTGCAAAGTTTCCGCCAAGGCGCGCATCTTCGCTTCACAACCCACAAAAACCGGGACGATCAGACTGTCCTTGAATGCCTGCATTGCGCCTCCGAGAGAAACCTCGTCGCAGGGCCAAACAATCGCAGTTTTCACAGCCGGCTGGGAGTTCGCACGCGCGATCATGTCAAGGTAATGACGATAGGGATTGCTGACAATGAGCTGGGGAAGGGGAAGCGTGGCCCAGCGCAGCTTCTTCGGAGGCGCGATGAGCTGGGCCGTACCTGAAAATATGGGCAGACCGGAGCCATTGCTTGCCTCGCAATCGAAGTGAATCTCCTTTGTAGAATCGTCCTTGGCCGTAACCTGCACCCTGGCGAGAATGCGATCTCCGACACGGATGCGATTATGAAACGAGAGTGAAACATTTGTCAGTGTGCATCCAGGCCCGGGTACATTCATGCTGAAGAGACCTGAGATAAGCGAGGCGCACCACATGTTTGGTCCTGTTGGAGGTATGCCCCCGGCGCGATCAATGAGTTCATCGGTATTCAGAACGGAGTGGAATCCGGAAATCGAGGCGAAAGCCATCGCATCATCCGCGGTTAGAATGTGCTCTGTCCTAGCTGTGTCGCCAACTGAAATCTCGTCGTATGTCTTGCTCTCAATAAAACCCAGATTCATACAAAAACCCTTTCTTTTTATTCCCTCGCTATCAACAGGATATCTTACAGACGGGGTTTTCTGCCTACGCCACAAATCCAACCCCTGCGATCTTCCTCGAACACCTGGACACCTGAATATCCTGCCGCAGCCAAGAGTCCCCCGAGTTCATCGCGGCTTTGGCAAGTGACGTTTATCAGCTGTGTGAACCTCTCGTTTAGGGCACTGTGTCTCCCGCCTTTGTAAGCTCCTGCCAGGATCATCAGCGTGCCGCCGGGCTTCAGTACGCGCAAGATCTCCTTCATATCGGCTACGAGGTCCGGCCAGTAGCAGTGGGTATTGACAGCAGTGACGAGATCGAATCCGGAATCCGGGAACGGCAAAGAAGACACGGAACCGTGCCGAATCTCAACCTGGCCCGTCTCTATGAACTGCTTGTTGGCCCTACGGGATACCATGACACTCGCCTCGGAAGAATCGATACCGTAGACCCTGCCGCTGGTAGCGATTCCCGCGAGCTTCTGGACGGTCCTTCCCCCACCGCAGCCCACGTCCAGAATCGCATCGCACTTGCAAATCGCAACATGCGTCAGACCCCAGTCGATCAGCCCGGAATGCGTGATGTTCATTCCCCGCAGCAACAATCTGCCGAGCCAGCCTGTTGGATTACGCCACTGTGTCGTGATGCTCATTGCTTGCTCCGACCGTCAGGATTTTCGTAGCATACCGGAATTTCCGTTTTGTGTTTCGGCTGTGAACCAAAATACTCCCACTTGCCTTCGCGCGTGATCTTTTTGTGCTGGTTCCAAGGCCAAAGACCCGATCGTGCACGGATGTGCTGCCTCCGGAATCAACAGCAATCATATACGCATTAGAGTGGGATACATATCAGATTGCAAGACGTGTATATGCAATAGATTAGTAATTGAGTCTTGAAGAATAGACCCAAAAGTACCCCCAGCGGAGTGGGGCATAGTGAATTTTGTCTCACGAGACAGAATCACCACCAGAGCGCAGAAGGACTCCTAGGAATCAATTCCTCTGCATTTTGCTGCTCAGTTCATGCAAACGCAAAGCGGCGGAGCCGTTAAGCCCCGCCACTTTTTGTTTTAAATGCTGCATGATTCAGCAGCTACAAGTTACTTGTGCCCGCCTCCTTCATGTCCACCACCACCACCGCCGGCATGTCCACCACCGCCGCTACGCGCTGGCGCTGCGTGAGAAGCGTTGCCACGCGAAGTTGATGTACGAGTTGCTGTTGCATGACCTGCATTGGGACGCGCACCGCTTGAACGGTTAGACGCTACGTTGTTGTGAGCCTGACCACCGCCGTTGGAGCGTACTGTCCCGCCGCCACGCGCATAACTGCTGCGATTGGCCATTTCGCCGCCGCCGCCACGATAGCTTCCGCCGCCACCGTTGCTGAAACGATGGCTACCCCAGCCGTGACCGTAGCCCCAGCCGGCCCATGGGCCCACACCCAGGAAGACGCCGCCGTAGAAGTACCCCGGTCCGTAAAAACCATAGGGCGCGCAGGCGTAAGGTGAATAGTCGTAATAGCCGTACGCACAGACGGGTGGAACGCCGATGTCGACGACGAGTTGAGCCTGAACCGCTGGCGCCAGGGCCAGGCCCGCCAGTAATGCTGTTGTTCCGAGAAGAGTTTTGAGTGCTCGCATATGAGACCCCCCTTTGAGGTGTCTGTGTTAGCTGTGTTATGTGGGATGCTCTGCTGTCTTTAATAACAGTTAGTCAACAGCAGACACCATAAGGGGTTAAGTCTGTATAAGCAGACCAGAAACTTGATCTGGTCGACGTCTATCTACCCTTACACTCTTGACTCTAACCACTTGGATCGTCATTGTCTGAGCAATAGGATGCACACGTTAACTTATCGTTGCGCATCAGGGATTATACGCATCAGGTCAATATTGAGCAGCTATTGGATGAGCGACGGGAAATACTGGTATTTAGTACACGCCACGGATAGAAGGCTGCCGGAGTCTCCGGCGTGCGAACTCTTATGAACCCGACAACATACAGAGACGCATATTAACCACCGTGTAAGTGAGTCGGAGGAAGTAATGGAAAAACAATGACACTGCTCAAAGGCTTAGGAACAGGACTGTGCCTTACCGTACTCTGTGTACTCGTCGCGCCGAAAGCGAGGGCCGACGATTTCAACAGAAAGTCTATCGTAACATTTAGCGCACCGATCGAAGTTGGGGGCACAGGCGCCCAGATATTGCCCGCCGGGACCTATGTTTTCAAGGTCATCCATGCAGAAGCATACTGCCACATCGTCCAGATCTCGAACCTGGATGAAACCCATGTCTACACCCTCATCGTCGCAATGCCCAACTATCGTCTAAAGTCCACCAACAAATCGGTCATGACCTTTAGCGAGCGGCCTGCCGGACAGCCTGTGGCTCTGAAAGCATGGTTCTATCCCGGCCGTGAATGGGGCGAGCAATTTGTTTATGACAAGCCCAAAGCCATCCAACTGGCCCAGGAAACCAATGAGGTTGTACTTGCAACCCCCGTCGCACTGGCAGCCACGCCCGTCGAGGTTTTAGCGACGGTACCCGTCGTTGCAGTCACCCCAGCCGGCGAAACAGTTGAAACTGCCCAGGTTGTTGAACCGCCTCCCGCGCCTGTCGTAGCTGCTGCTGCGCCAGCTGCAACGCCAGCACCCGTGGAAGTCGCATCTTTGCCAAAAACCGCCAGCGATCTTGGCTTGATTGGACTGTCCGGTCTGATGTTATTGGGCGCCGGGTTTCTGGTTTCCGGCCTTCTCAAGAAATTCGTCTAACTCAGGAGCAACGATTCAGTAAATGAGGCGGTGCGGTAGCATCGCCTCACTTTTTCATTGGAATACGTACACAGTTAACTGTGGGGACGCTTTAAACCACGACGAAGGACAAGACTGATGACTGATATGACCGCGTCTGAGAGACGGCCAGAAAGAGAAGCCGGTTTGTCTGCGCAGGGGCATTTCTGGACAGGAATGCGTATCGTTAAGACAGGGAACAATGTGCTACTTTGCCGTATCGCTCTTGCAATATTGATTGCGTTCCCTGGTGCTGCCTGGTCTCAAATAGTCAGTGCTCCTTCACAGAATCACACAAGTGACAACTACACTCTCAAAGTCGATGCAAATCTGGTTATCTTGAGCGCGACGGTCGTGAACCGTAACAATACGCTTGTTTCCGGGCTCGATAAAAATGATTTTCAGGTCTATGAAGATCACGTTCTTCAACAAATCAAAGATTTCAGCCATGAAGATCTCCCGGTTACAGTCGGCCTGGTCATCGATAACAGCGGAAGCATGGCGTCGAAGCGCGCGGATGTGATAGCCGCGGCATTGTTGTTTGCTCGCTCCAGCAATTCGCGGGACCAGATGTTTGTGGTCAATTTCAATGAGCATGTCTCATACGGCCTGCCAGCCGGAATTCCGTTCACAGACAGGCCGGATCAGTTGCAGCTCGGGCTTTCTGATATTCAGGCGATAGGACAAACCGCGCTTTACGATGCGATAGCCTTGGCTCTCGATCATCTTAAACAAGGCAATTGCGACAAGAAAGTGCTTATCCTGATCAGCGATGGCGGCGATAATGCAAGTAAGCACAATCTGGCCCAGGTTATTGAAATGGCCAGGCATTCCGGCGCAATCATCTACGCGATCGGCATCTTCGATGAACAGGACGGCGATCAGAATCCAAGCGTGCTCAAACGATTTGCGAAAGAAACCGGCGGTGAGGCATTCTTTCCACAAACCTCGAAGGAGCTATCTTTAATCTGTGAAGGGATTGCACACGATATTCGTAATCAGTACACGCTGGCCTATGTCCCTCAGATTGTAAAGCAGGATGGCGGGTATCGGGTCATCGATGTGAAGGTTAGCTCGCCGGATCGCGGCCGCTTATCGGCTCGCACACGGGCTGGTTACTTCGTGCCATTGACGCTCCCCCCACCAACATCTGTGACGGTCGGACATGATTCCCATAACTAAACGTAATAATTACACAACGAGAAACCAGCGATTCCTGCGCTGGACGCAAAACATTTTTCTGGTCAGCGGTATTCTCGCGCTTTCATATGTTGTGTTCACTTTGGTCAGTGCAAGGATCTATCAGAAAAATGCCGTGTTGGCTCTGGATAAACAGATTCAGGCGGAAGCACAGCACAAAATAGCGCAACCCGCGCTCCCTATCAGGGAAGGGGATGTTCTAGGGCGCATTGATATTCCAAGGATTGGAGTGTCGGTAGCCGTTCTGCAAGGGACGAAATGGAGAACTTTGCGATTGGGTGTAGGTCACATCAAAGGAACGGCGCTCCCCGGCGAACCGGGGAACATAGGAATCGCCGGGCACCGGGATACCTACTTTCGCGCATTGAAAGACATTCGCAAGGACGACGAGATTCAGCTTCAGACTGCTGCTGGAATCGCGAGATACAAGGTAGATTGGATTCAGATCACTTCCCCCAGCGACAATGGCGTTTTGGCTCCTACAACAGAATCCTCTCTAACCCTCGTCACCTGCTATCCGTTTTACTATGTCGGAGCAGCTCCGGAACGATATATTGTTCATGCGCACAGGCAATAGCGACTGGATAGCTCTTCTCAATCTCCCGTCATGGCTGAAAGTTTACGTTTTACCACCTTGACTATCGGGATAACTGGCTCAAGAATGGTTTCAACTTTCGAGTTGCGAGTCTCAGCTCTGACTGTGGCAATAAGTGGCTTTTGTGAGTTATGATCCGGCAATTGGTCGAGAAGAACTACATTGAGCAAAGATTTGTTTACCTGGATGCGGCCGTTGTAATTGATATAACCGAGGGCGCGAAATCGATTCATGAAGAAACTCACCCGCGACCTTGTTGTGCCGATCATGTCCGCCAGAGTTTCCTGTGAAATGGGAGGAATGAAGGTGTCCCGTTCGCCGGGCTTGCCGAATTCCGCCATGATAAGAAGAATCCTCGCCAAACGTTTTTCGCTGGAATTGAAAAGCTGGTCGACAAGATCTGCCTGGGTGCGCATACTGCGAGCCAGCATGAATTTCAGAAAGAAGTCGGCAAAAGCAGGTTCGTCATGCATCACGTGGGTCATCTCTTTCCTGGTGATCATGAGCGCCGTGCATGTGTTGATAGCTGAGGCAGTCGCCAGGCGCAATCCAGGAATGGACGCCAGAGACTCCTCTCCGACGAAATCGCCGACAGAAAGGAGCGTGATTGTGGCTTCTTTGCCGTTCTGCGAGACGACCGTGAGTTTTGCCCGGCCTGTCTGGAGATAGAAAACGGTATCGGCCAGATCACCCTGGGAGAAAAAGGTCTCTTTAGGCTCCAGATGAACGATTTTGCGGCCAAGTCCCGCGTTTGCAAGAAAAGCGACACAGTCAAATGCAATTCGTGTGTTTCTGTTCTTCAAAATAACGCCCCATTCTAAACGGTTTGTCCGGTGTGTGTGGATGAACGCCCAGGAAAAAGCCTCTTTATTGCTTGAGGGCATTTACAGTTAAGTACTTACAATTATCTTGTTTGGCACAAGCTTATGTCTGTTCAGTTCCGCTCACATGGAACAGCAATTCATCGACCAAATGCAAATAGGGGAGATTATCTGATAACAGGCATGAATAGGCATATTCCAGACCCAAAGGGAGTCAGGATCATGAGAGAGGACTACCGCGGGGCAGGGAACGATGAGCGGAGAAATTCATAGAACGAGTCCGTAGGCGCTCAAAATGTGAGCAAAACGGAACATACTGGTACCCCGGAATTCGCTGATTCTACGAGGAGCACACTGCCAACAGCGTGGGCGCGGAGTCCTGCATGCCTGAGTACGAAGATCAATCGAGTGTTCAGCACATTGGCGCAGATCATCAGTTGTCTCAGCCGCTTCCCTGGTATCGAAGACGCTGGATTCTGTGGACAAGTCTGCTTCTGCTATTGCTTTTGGTCGCGATCATTATCATGGTTGTCCACAATAACGCCGTCAAGGCAGCGGCTGCCAAGCGCGCGCTGGCTGCTGTGAAGCCATCCGTCACTGCCACAGTAGCGACTGCCACTAAAGGTGACATCGGCATCTACCTCGATGCCATTGGCACGGTGACTCCGGTCTATACAACTTACATCACCGCGCAGGCCAACGGAGTTTTAACCGCGGTGCATTACAGCGAGGGGCAATTCGTTCAGAAAGGGGATGCGTTGATCGACATCGATCCGCGACCCTACCAGGCACAGTTGGCCCAGGCCGAAGGCGCGCTGGAACGCGACACCAATGTTCTGGCTCAGGCTCAGATGGATCTGGAACGATATCGAACTGCATGGTCACGAAACAGCATCAACAAGCAACTGCTGGACGATCAGGAGAAGATCGTGCTGCAGGATCAGGGCGCGGTGAAGAACGATCAAGGCACGGTGAATTATGACAAGGTGCAACTCAGCTTCTGTCATATTACCGCGCCGATTGCCGGCCGGGTAGGTCTTCGTCTTGTCGACCCCGGAAACGTGGTGCAGGCAAACAGCGCTACCGTTCTTGTGGTCATCACCCAGGAACAGCCTATGACGGTGGTGTTCACGGTTGCGGAAGACAGCCTTGGTCAGGTGCAGGCGCGGATGAAAAAGATGCATACGTTGCCCGTCGATGCGTGGGATCGCGCCCAAACCACCAAGATAGCGTCGGGTAAATTGCAGACGATCGACAACCAGATCGACACCACGACGGGAACGGTCAAGTTGCGCGCGATCTTCGATAACAAAAATGGCGTTCTCTTTCCTAACCAGTTTGTCAACACGAGATTATTAGTGAATACGCACAAGGGCGTCACGCTGGTTCCCACAGCGGCTGTTCAGCACAACGGGCAGGTGGAGTTCCTTTATGTGATTGCGAACGGAACGGCCAGTGTGCGCAACATCAAGACCGGCGTTTCGGACGGCGGCATGACTGAGGTACAGGGAATCAATCCCGGCGAGGTTGTGGCCACCAGCAGCTTCGATAAGTTGCAAGCCGGAAGCAAGGTCGTCGTGTCGAAGCAGGCGGCTCCAGCAAATGCTGTTGAAGGTAATACTCCGTGAATCCATCCGCGCCCTTTATTCAGCGTCCTGTTGCTACTGCGCTGTTGATGGCCGCCATCCTGCTGGTGGGTATCGTTGCGTATACCCAGTTGCCGGTCTCCGCCTTGCCGGAGGTCGATTATCCTACCATCCAGGTTCTGACATTTTATCCCGGCGCTAGTCCGGATGTGATGGCCACTACGGTGACCGCCCCACTGGAGCGGCAGTTCGGCCAGCTACAAGGGTTGAGCCAGATGACTTCGACCAGTTCCGGCGGATCGTCTGTCATCGTACTGCAGTTTGACCTTTCTTTGAACATCGACATTGCCGAAGAAGAGGTTCAGTCTTCGATTAACGCCTCGCAGAGTTTTCTTCCCTCGAATCTTCCCTCGCCGCCGGTTTATAGCAAGACCAATCCAGCGGATGCGCCAGTTCTTACGCTGGCCATCACATCGGACTCGATGCCATTGTCGCAGGTTGAGGATCTGGTGGATACGCGGCTTGCGCCCAAGCTCTCGCAGCTGAGCGGCGTCGGGCTGGTGAGCATCAGTGGAGGACAGAAGCCGGCGGTGCGCATTCAGGCCAATCCGACAGCGCTATCGTCGTACGGGCTCAACCTGGAGGATTTGCGCACGGCGCTTACACAGACCAGTGTCAATCAAGCCAAAGGCAACTTCGACGGAGCTCACCAGGATTATCAGATCAATGCCAACGATCAATTGATGACCAGCGACGACTATCGAAAGGTCGTAGTTGCTTACCGCAATGGCGCGCCCATCCTGCTGACGGACGTTGCACAGGTAGTAGACAGCATCGAGAACAACAAGCAGGCAGCATGGATGAACCAGACGCCCGCGGTGATTCTCAACATTCAGAGGCAGCCCGGCGCGAATACCATCAAGGTGGTGAAGGCCATCAAGGCGATTCTGCCCCAGCTTGAGGCTAACCTTCCGGCATCCATTAAGGTCACGCCGCTTACCGATCTCACCACGGCCATCAACGCCTCCGTCGCCGACGTTGAGTTTGAGTTGATGTTGACCGTTGCTCTGGTGGTGATGGTCATCTTTCTGTTTCTGCGTAACCTTTACGCAACCATCATCCCCAGCATCGCGGTGCCGCTCTCCCTGGTGGGCACCTTCGGCGTCATGTATGTGATGGGTTATAGCCTGGACAATCTATCGCTGATGGCGCTCACCATCTCCACGGGTTTTGTGGTCGATGACGCAATCGTCATGATCGAAAACATTACTCGCTATTTAGAAGCAGGGGACACGCCGATGAAGGCGGCGTTGAAGGGCGCGGAGCAGATCGGCTTCACCATCATATCTCTTACCGTCTCACTTATCGCGGTGTTGATTCCACTGCTCTTCATGGGCGATGTTGTCGGACGCCTCTTTCGTGAATTCGCGGTTACGCTGGCCGTCACCATCATTCTGTCAGCCGTCGTGTCGCTCACTCTTACACCCATGATGTGCTCGCGGATTCTTCACCAGACTCCCAAAGAACAGCAGGGACGCTTCTTCAAGGCTTCGGAGCGCGTCTTCGAGAATGTCATTGCCTTTTACGGCCGCACGCTCAAGTTTGTTCTGGGTTACCAGACCATCACGTTGCTGGTGGCCGCCGCCACACTGGTGCTTACGATTGTCCTCTATATCGTCATCCCCAAGGGGTTCTTCCCCACGCAGGATACGGGCGTCATTCAGGGTATCTCTCAGGCGCCGGAGACTATCTCCTTTGCGGCTATGGCGGAAAAGCAGCAGCAACTTGCAGCCATCATTCTTCAGGACCCGGCGGTCGAGAGTCTGTCTTCCTTTATTGGCGCTGACGGGACAAACACCACGCTGAATAGCGGGAGAATGTCCATCAATCTGAAGCCGCTGAATGAGCGCAACATCAGCGCCTCCGATGTGATTCGCAGGCTGCAAACAAGCCTCAAACCGGTCGAGGGCATCGTGCTTTACATGGACCCGGTGCAGAACATCACGGTGGATGACCGCGTCAGCCGCACCCAGTACCAGTACACGCTGGAAGACCCGGATCCGAACGAGTTGAACCTGTGGACCGGCCGTCTGGTCGACAAGATGAAGCAGTTGCCGCAACTTGCCGATGTAGCCACCGACCAGCAAACCGGAGGCCTGGCGGTATCGCTGGTGATTGATCGCGTCACCGCATCGCGGCTTGGAATTGCGCCGTCCACCGTCGATAGCACGCTCTATGACGCTTATGGCCAACGTCAGATCAACACCATGTACACGCAGTTGAACCAGTATCACGTGATTTTGGAAACCGATCAGAATTTCCAACGAAGCCCCGGAAGACTTCAGGATTTGTATATCCAGACCAATACTTCCGCGGGAGGCTCCGGGCCGGGCGCTTCCTCGTCCTTCGCATCCTCGGGATCATCGTCCGCTGGTTCAAATGCGACCACGACGGCCGTGGCATATACTCCGTCCTCGGCAGCACTCAGCGCGCCGTCGAATGCGATTAAATCCAATGTGGGCGCGAGCAGCAATTCTTCAGCCGCGAATGCAGTCTCCTCTACCGCGGCTTCCAATGCCGTACCTCTCAGTGCGTTTACTCATATCGAAAGAGCAGTTGAACCACTCTCGATCAACCACCAGGGCCAGTTTCCGGCAGTGACCATATCGTTCAATCTTGCGCCCGGCGCCGCGTTGGGAGGCGCAATCACGGCCATCGAGAAGGCGCAAAAGGATCTAAACATGCCGGCCAGCGTCCAGTATGGCTTTCAAGGCACCGCGGCTTCATTCCAGGGGTCGCTCTCCAATGAGGGACTGCTAATTCTTGCCGCGCTGGCTGCTGTGTATATCGTGCTGGGAATCCTTTATGAAAGCTTCATTCACCCCATTACCATTCTCTCTACATTGCCCTCGGCCGGCGTGGGTGCATTGCTGGCCCTAATTCTCTTCAAGCAGGACCTCAGCGTTGTCGCCATCATCGGCATCATTCTGCTCATCGGCATTGTCAAAAAGAATGGAATTATGATGGTCGATTTTGCGTTGGAGGGAGAACGAGAGCACGGAAAGAACTCAACGGATGCGATCTATGATGCCTGCCTGCTGCGCTTCCGTCCCATCATGATGACTACCATGGCTGCACTGCTGGCGGGTCTTCCCCTGGCTCTGGGTCAAGGCATGGGTTCGGAGCTGCGGCGCCCGCTGGGTATTGCCATGGTTGGCGGACTACTGCTGAGCCAGGTGCTCACGCTCTACACCACGCCTGTCATCTACGTCTTCTTCGATCGCATCGGTCAGCGCTTCAGCCGTTCGCCGAAGACTATCGTTAACGGCAACGAGCCACAACCGGCGGAGGGATGATGAATATCTCCGCCCCCTTCATTCGCAGGCCGGTCGCCACCACGCTGCTGACAGCGGGCATTATCCTCGTGGGGGCCATCGCCTTCAATGTTCTGCCTGTCTCCCCGTTGCCGCAAGTGGATTTCCCGACGATCTCGGTCTCCGCCAGTTTGCCCGGCGCCAGCCCCGAGATCACTGCCTCCGCAATCGCAACTCCGCTGGAGCGCCAGTTCAGCCACATCGCCGGCGTCACCGAGATGACCTCATCGAGTTCGCTGGGCAGCACCTCGATCACGCTGCAGTTCGATCTGAGCCGCGACATCGACGGCGCGGCGCGAGACGTGGAGGCGGCCATCAACGCGGCGCGGACCTATCTACCGGCAAATCTGCCTGCCAACCCGACTTACCGCAAGGTAAATCCTGCGGATTCACCGATCATCATTCTGGGGCTTACCTCGGATAAGTACGACAAGCCAACGCTCTATGACGAGGCGTCGTCGATCATTGCGCAGAAGCTCTCGCAGATCGAGGGTGTCGGACAGGTGACGGTCGGCGGAGGCTCGGGCCCTTCCGTGCGCGTGGAAGTGAATCCTACTCTGCTCAACAGCCACGGACTCACAATACAGAACATTCAGTCCGTATTGAGCCAGCAGAATGCTCACGAGCCGGCCGGCCAGATTTCAGATGGAAATACAACCGCGGACATCGTCACCAATGACCAGATAAACCGCGCAGACGATTATAAGCCGCTGATTGTGGGTTACAAAAATGGAGCCGCGGTCAGGCTTGCCGACGTGGCCGACGTAACTGAAGGGCAGTCGAACATCCGCAACGCAGGATATCTGAACGGCACGCCGTCGATCACCATCATGATCTTCCGCCAACCGGGCGCTAACATCATTGATACCGTCGACCGCGTTCGTGCGCAATTGCCGTCGATCAAGGCGTCGATTCCGCAAGGCATCAACACCACGATTGTTCTTGACCGCACCACAACCATCCGTGCCTCGGTGAGCGATGTGGAGAGCACGCTCATCCTCTCGGTCATCCTGGTGATTCTTGTCGTATTCGTTTTTCTGCGCAACTGGCGAGCTACACTGATTCCCACCGTCGCCGTTCCCGCTTCCCTCATCGGCACCTTTGCCGCCATGTACCTGTTCGGCTTCAGCATCGACAATCTCTCGCTGATGGCGCTGACCATCTCGACAGGCTTCGTGGTAGATGACGCCATCGTGGTAATGGAGAACATCTCCCGCCTCCGTGAAACAGGCATGTCACCCATGAAGGCCGCATTCCAGGGTTCAAAGGAGATTGGCTTTACCATTTTATCCATCAGCATGTCGCTGATTGCGGTTTTTATTCCGATTCTTCTCATGGCCGGCATCGTTGGCCGCCTGTTCCGCGAATTTGCCATCACGCTGTCCACGGCAATTATTATTTCGATGTTGATCTCGCTGACGACCACGCCCATGATGTGCGCTTATCTGCTCAAGGATGAAAGAGCCATCAAGCACGGCCGCGCTTATCGGATAACCGAGCGTGGATTTACGTGGATGCTCTCCGCTTATAGTCGCACTCTGACGTGGGTGTTAAAGCATCCAACGCCCATGTTGATCCTGCTGCTGCTCACCATTGCATTGAACTTTTATCTCATTGTCATCATCCCCAAGGGATTCTTTCCGCAGCAGGACACAGGAGTAATCACAGGCAACGCGCGAGGCCCGCAGGATGCATCGTTTCCAATAATGGACAACTCGATCTTACAAATCGAGAAAGTCATCCAGGCTGATCCGGCTGTCGCGAACGTCATCGTTCATACGGGCACCGGGAACACCGGCAGTATCAATATCGCACTGAAGCCGCTCAATGAGCGAAAGATTTCGGCGGCGGCCGTTATCGATCGCCTGCGGCCGAAATTAAATCGGCTTCCGGTCGCTTCGGCTTTCCTCCAGGCGGCGCAGGATTTGCGCATCGGAGGACGACAAAGCAATGCTATGTACCAGTACACCATACAGTCGGATAATGTGGCGGATCTGGCGCACTGGGGTCCCATCCTGCTCGCGGGAATGCAGAAGCTGCCCGGCTTCCAGGATGTGAGCAGCGATGCGCAGAATAACGGTCTGCAAGAGCTGATCAGCTATGATCGCCCCTCTGCCGCGCGGCTTGGCATCACGCCGCAATCTTTGGACAAGTCCCTTTCCGGCGCCTTTGGCCAGTCGCAAGTATCCCTTATCTATACACCACTGAATCAATATTACGTGGTATTAGAGGTAGCGCCGCCGTACTGGCAGAGCCCCGATGGCTTGAAGAATGTCTATCTCAACACTTCGGGCAACGGCATTGTCCCGCTTTCCACGGTCACCTCGGCGCAAGCGAGCACCACGCCGCTAACCATCAATCACACCAGTTCTTTTCCATCCATCACCGTGTCGTTTAATCTTGCTGAGAATATGTCGTTGAGCGACGCCACCCGCATGGTTGCCCAGATGCAGGAGAAGTTGAATATGCCGCAAACCGTTCGTGGCTACTTCGCCGGAACAGCGGCAGCGTATCAAACCTCTCTGGCCAGCGAGCCACTTCTCATTATCACGGCTATATTCGCGGTCTACATTGTTCTCGGCATACTGTACGAGAGCCTGGTGCATCCTATCACTATCATTTCCACTTTGCCTTCAGCCAGCGTGGGAGCCATGCTCGCTCTCATGCTGTTCAAGGTCGATCTCAGCGTGATTTCGATCATCGGTATTATCCTTTTGATCGGCATCGTGAAGAAGAACGCGATCATGATGATCGACTTTGCGCTGGTTGCGGAGCGCGAGCACAACAAGACCACCACCGAGGCCATCTTTGAAGCCTGCCAGCTTCGCTTTCGCCCTATCCTCATGACGACGATGGCCGCCTTGTTTGGCGCGCTGCCGCTGGCCTTTGGCACCGGCACCGGCTCCGAACTCAGGCGCCCGCTGGGCATCACAATTGTCGGCGGACTAATCGTCAGCCAGATGCTGACTCTCTATACCACGCCAGTCGTCTATCTGGCCTTCGATCGTTTGCGTCTCCGCTTCAAGGGTAGACAGCCAGTTACTCTACGCCAAGAAACCGCAGAGGCATCCTAAGGAAGGATGATTTTGGAGTGCTCATGATGAATAAATCGATCGTAAAATTCTGGAGACTGTCCACGGCGTTGTCCGCACTCACCGTCACTGTGTTCTGTACGATGCTGGCTGGATGCAATGTTGGGCCGAAGTATCTTCCTCCCACCATGACGGCACCACAAGCCTACAAGGAGTCTCCCGAACAGTTTAAGGAGACCGATGGATGGGCTGTCGCGCAGCCCCAGGATGCAGCTCTCCGCGGCAAGTGGTGGGAGATTTACAATGAGCCGGAATTGAATGCACTCGAAGATCAGCTCAATATCGACAACCAGAATATCCGGCAGGCCTTCGAGAACTTTATGGAGGCTCGTGCCCTGGTGCGCGAGGCGCGCTCGCATTATTTTCCAACTGTGAGCGTAGGAGGTTCCTATACTCGTTCACAGACATCCTCCAATGTAGGATCATCTGCGAGCGGCGGCGAACAAACGCAGGTGTTTTCATTTCCGGCCGATGTGTCCTGGGAACCGGACCTCTGGGGGAAGGTGCGCAACACGGTGCGCGCCAGCCAATATACCGCGCAATTAACCGCGGCTGATCTTGAAAATGAGCGACTGACTGAACAAGCCAGCCTTGCCCAGTACTTCTTTGAGATTCGCGGCCAGGACGCACTGCAACAAATCCTCAATGACACAGTGGAGGCCGACAAGAACGCACTGGAAATTATTAGGTCTGCTTACGACACGGGCGTGGCAGACCAGATCTCCGTTGTCGAAGCGCAGACAACTTTGGAGAGCGCGCAATCCGCGGCAATCAACATTGGTATTGCGCGAGCACAGTATGAACATGCGATTGCATTGCTCATCGGCAAGCCGGCCTCGACGTTATCCATTCCGGTCGAACCCAGAACGAGCGCGCCGCCGCCAATTCCCGTGGGCTTGCCGTCCCAGCTGCTCGAACGACGGCCCGACGTTGCCGCAGCGGAGCGGAATATGGCTGCCGCCAATGCGCAGATAAGGGTTGCTTATACAGCTTATTACCCGGCATTGACACTCTCGGCAACGGGCGGCATGGAGAGTTCGGCCATCAAGAATATTCTGGATTGGCCCAGCCGGTTCTGGTCTGTAGGCCCATCGGTCTCTGAAACTGTATATGATGGAGGCCTGCGCCGGGCAACCGTAAATCAGTACATTGCAACGTACAATGCTAACGTTGCCGCGTATCGTCAATCCGTGCTTACCGCGTTCCAGCAGGTGGAAGACTCGCTCGCGGCAATTCGCCTTCTGTCGCAACAGGTACGGCATCAACGGGAAGCAGTGAATTCCGCGCAAATATTTGTGAAGCTGGAGTTAGGGCGCTACGAAACGGGCATTGATCCGTACATCGACGTGATCACAGCGCAAACCACTTTGCTTGCCAACCAGCAGACTCTGACAAATCTGCAAGTGCAGGAGATGACCGCGTCGGTTCAACTGATTGAAGCCCTGGGCGGAGGTTGGGATCGCTCGCAGTTGCCAACGCCAGCTCAGGTCACGCAGAAGCCTTCAAAGGCAGAGACCGCTATTCAGCATTAGGTTTCAAGCGCGACAGGTCTGCTTGGGATTACACTTTGACCTATCTTCCCCTGCCTGCCCTACCACCATTCCACGGATCGTCGTGATGGATTCTTCGCGCTACTCTCGGGCCTGGCTGAGCGAAGAAGCAAGAGTGGACATTGAACCAGCTTGACGACCTTCTCAGCAATCGAACCGAAGACCAGCGGATGCCAGCCGGAGATGCCGTGGGTGGAGATAACGACCATGTCGATATGCTCGCGCTCTACTACCTCCAAGATGCTCCCGGCAATGTCATTTCCTACTTCGACGCTGCACCTAGCTTTGACTTTCCTGACCGCAAGGGCAGCATGGCACTTGGCCAGATGCTGTTCTGCAAATGTTCTCGCCGCCTGGATGAATTCGGTTTCCGGAATCAGGTCAGGAAGAGTAGTTGTGGTAAAAAACGGAATGACATTTACAAGATGGAGTTCGGCATGAAAGTGCTGAGCAAGGTCCGCTGCCATCTCCAAAGCCGCCTGTGATGATGGGCTAAAGTCAATGGGCAACAGAATCTTCGTGGGAATCGCAGGGAAAGTACGAGTTTTAGACATGACGGTCACCTCGCCTAACTACTGAATTGGCTGGAGCCTTATTTTCAGCAATGATGAGATCAAAAGCTGTGCTCTTTTGGACATCTGGCCTGCATATTGCATGAAGCAATGGGACTTGCATAGGTCGCCGGGCACGATCAACACACAATATAGACAAAATACCTACCGTGCAAATATGACCATCTTTGAATATCTCAGTTCTGACAATATCTCTATGAACGCAGATAAGCGCCAACATATCTCATTGATCGCACCATATGTATCAGGGAGAGCCGATGCCGACCGAAGACGAAATCTTGACGACCTCCATGAAGATACGGAATTCGCAGTCTATGCTTGCCTTCTATGGCGATCTGGCGGGAATGCTTGGATTCCGCTCGATCAACGAGCCTATCGACAAAAAGGTTCGCCGAGTATTGTTTATGCTGCTGGTAGCTATAGTCATGGCATATTTGTCAGCGACGTCTGGATCGCAATCACTACTCGTTGCGGGAGATTTCTCTGGTACTCAAGCAAGCACGACCTCAAGCCAGATTGATCTGACATATGTGCGCCCGACGCAGAAAACAAAGATCATCAACTACGTTTTTGACGCATTCGGACCTTATCCCATTGCCGGAGCCGCATTAGGCGCCGGCATTAACCAGGCAACCAATTCTCCGCCGGAATGGAATCAAGGCGTTAAGGGTTACTCCAAGAGATTCGGGTCCGACTACGGTATCGCAATGGTGGCCACAACGACGCGTTACGGGCTGTCAGAGGCTTTTAAGCAAGACGCGATGTACTACCGCTGTGATTGCAGAGGCGTGTTTCCGCGACTGAGCCATGCCATGATTTCGACCTTGACAGCGCGCCGCGGCAGAGACGGCCATCGTGTCTTTTCTATTCCTGCGCTAGTCGGGCCGTATGCAGGCACGATGACCGCCGCCTACGGTTGGTACCCCAACCGCTACGGCGCCAAGGACGCATTCAGGACGGGCAACTACAGCTTGCTGGCATTTGCCGGCGAGAATATTGCCCTGGAGTTCATCTATAGCGGACCTCACTCCTTGCTTTCACGCATGCATCTTAACAATAGGCATGGCTCGCCAGAACCTGGTCCAAACCATTGAGCAACAGCGGATTCACTACCGTCGCAGTCATCAACCCGCCGCTTCCGGGACGGCGGATTGTGCACATCGACACCGCGGTGAATTCTACGATGGGGTTAATCGGGGGATTCTTTGAGTGGTTCGGCAACCTGGGAATCTTCTTCTGGCAGGTTCTGCGCGCAGCTGTAACACCGCCGTATGAGTGGCGCGAGTTAATTCGTCAACTCGACGAGGTTGGATCGAAGTCATTTCCGGTAGTCGTCATGGCCGGCTCCGCCATCGGCGTGATTATCTCGCTGGAGGCACGTTACAGTCTAAGTCGATTCGGCGCCAAATCGATGTTTCCCGCCACTCTCGTATACTCCGTGATCCAGGTAATGGGCCCTATCATCACCGGCCTGGTAGTAAGCGGGCGAGTGGGGGCCGGCATTAGCGCGGAACTTGCATCGATGAAAGTTACCGAGCAGATCGACGCCATTGAAGCATCGGCAATCAATCCTTATCGGTATCTGGCAGCGACACGAATTCTGGCTTGCATCCTGATGCTTCCGTTGCTGACCCTTGTCTCCGATGGATGCGGACTGTTGATGGGCTGGTTTGCGCAAACACTGGTCGAGCCGCTCTCGTTTCATCAGTTCATCCAGGACGGCTTCAAGGGCGCTACTTTCAGTACTTTTTTGCCGCAAACATTCAAGACCTCGGTGTATGGCCTGATCATCGGGTTGATCGCGTGCTTTCAAGGAATGCGAACACGCGGTGGAGCTGAGGGCGTTGGCCGCGCTGCCACAAACTCGGTGGTTCTTGCATCGCTCTTTGTGATTCTAGCTGATGTAGTCCTGGTGAAATTCATTCTGGTTGTCTTTCCTTAACTCTTAACCGTTGACGCACCTTTCGAGAGATATGTATGGCCACCGCCTATGACATCGCGATAAAGCAAGAAAAATCTGAGGAAGACGGCAGTGCGCCGGTTGTCGCGGTCGAGAGCTTGCGGAAGACCTTTGGAAGTCACATGGTTCTCAACGGGATTAGTTTGAGCGTGGATCGCGGTGAAACCTTGGCCGTGCTCGGGCGTAGTGGCACGGGGAAAAGCGTGTTGCTGCGGTTGATCATCGGCCTCGAAACACCCGACTCGGGCTCGATTTGTATCCATGGCCAGAATATCGTCGGTCTGGCTCTTGACCGGATTGGCGAGATCAGGAAGAAGATGGGCTTCCTGTTTCAGCATGCGGCGCTTTACGATTCGCTCACGGTGGCTGAAAACGTGGCATTTCCCCTTGTGCACCACAGGAAAGATATGTCCAGCTCTGAGCGCAGTAAACGTGTGAAACAGTTACTCGCCGAGGTGGGCATGGAAGGCAACCTCGAGAAGATGCCTTCCGATATCTCAGGCGGGATGCAAAAACGCGTTGGCCTGGCGCGCGCGCTCGCGCTGGATCCGGAAATATTGCTTCTTGACGAGCCAACGGCAGGTCTTGATCCCATCAGCTCGGGGGAAATTGACGATTTGATTCTCAAACTGCAGCGGGAGCGCCGGATGGCATCCATTGTGGTAACGCACGACCTGCACAGCGCAAGGACTATCGCCAACCGTTTGGCCCTGCTGGATCAGGGAAATGTTGTAATCGAAGGCACGTTTGAAGATCTTCAACAAAGCGACATTGGATTTGTTGAAGATTTTCTGAAACTGTCGTAGGGGGATATATGTCAAGAGTAGCGCGGCTAGGGGCATTCATCGTTTTGGCGCTGGCAGTTCTCGCTGCCGGAGTCTTTATCATCGGAAGCAAGAACTATCTGTTTCGCTCCACTTACCAGCTAAAGGCGCAATTCGACAATGTGGCTGGTTTGGCTAACGGAGCCGACGTGCAGGTGGGCGGGGTTCACAGCGGAACTGTGCATAGCATCGATTTACCTCACAAGCCCGGTGAAAAGGTCACGGTGGTCATGGATCTCGACAGATCGACACACGAGATCATCAAGCGGGACTCCGTGGCTTCAATCGAAACTGAAGGAGTGTTGGGTAATCAGTTCGTGGCCATTTCGTTTGGATCTGCCGGGCAAGCCGAAGTAAAAAATGGCGATCTCATTGAAAGTGAACCCCCGCTATTGATGGCGGATATGCTCAAGAAGGCGAACGGAATGCTGGATAACGGCCAGCAAGCCACGGAGCATCTGAATTCGGTTAGCGCCAAGATCGACTCGGGACAGGGAACTATAGGTGCGCTGGTAAACGACAAGCAACTCTATAACAACCTGGAACAGACAACGACTACACTGCACGCCACAATGCTTCAGGCGCAGGTCGGAGTGACGGACTTCCAGGAAAATATGGAAGCTCTGAAGCATAACTTCCTCCTGAGCGGATATTTCAGAAAGCGGGGATACGAAGACTCCGCCGCTTTGTCAGCAAATAAGATTAGCGGGCTTCCGGTCGGTACGCCCCTGAAGGAGTTTACCTACACAGCGAGGCAACTCTTCGATGCTCGCGATTCGGCCAAGCTGAAGAATGAAAAGACTCTCAATGCCGGCGGCCAGTACCTGGCAGAGAATCAATTTGGATTTGCTGTAGTCGTGGTTTCAACAGGCATGGAAGGCGATACGCAGAAGGACCAGGTGCTCACCGAGGCCAGGGCTATGGTGGTGCGCGAATATTTGGTCGAAAACTTTGGATTTGACGACAGCCAGCTAAAGACCTTGGGAATGGGTAAGCAGGCGGGTGCAAACCTGGAAGCAGACTGGGGCTCGATCCAGATTCTCATCTTCCCAGTAGGAACTGAAATACCCGTGAACAAGCTGACGCCGGCTGTTAACTCACCAATTGCAGATATTGACAGGCCGGCTCAAGTTACTACTGCGGCTGCTCAGAAACCATAGCTAAGGATGCATTGAGTGGAATGGGCAAATGTGCACTTTAACAGATGCCTTCCGCTTTAACATTGCGGATTATTTCGAAATGGAGAAGAGATGACCGGCAGCAAACACAACCCCGAAGGAAATTGCAGTGATAGAGGAGAGCCGGATCCCGGCCCTTATTGGAGGCGTATGCATAGTGACTGGCGCTTCTGGGTCGGCGCAGTCTTCATGATTACGGCTATCGCTATCTACGTTCTGAGCGGAGACCTGGCGTGGGTTCCACGCGGCATGACGCGCCATTAGCTTCTGTAGAAGAATTGGCTTAGTGGGTGTCTGTCTAGCCGCCCAATTGCTTCGACGTCTATTATGGGATGGCAGACAACCGCGCTGGTGTGACTCGCCTTGACCTGCCGGATCGCCTGTAGGCAGAAGCAGATGCCGACTCGCCGGAAGCAACGTTTTGAATATACCCACCGTCAAATAACGGCTTTTTCGATTAGTCTCCTGTGCATTATAGCTCAGCTATTTGCTTATTACTTTGGAACAATGAACATGAAGAAAAATGACCGTTTTTCTCTCCCCGCTGGCTCCTGAGCTAAGGCAAATCATTGGGTTTGAGCCCTTTAGCCGCCCAGGTTGTGCAAGGGCACAAAGATCGTCATTTTCTTTAGACCGGCGCAATTTCCGTTCTTGCATATGTAACTCCAGAAATGAGCCAAGCAAGAAGCAAGCAATTCAACACGAATCTGTCGAGCGCCTCGAAGATTCCTTGAGTGTGGACAAGTCCACATAATGATTGGAGAACATCAAATGCCGCTTTACCAATTTGTTATTACGCTTGCCATAGTGGGCCTGTTGTTATGGCTCGTGAACCGCTTCGTCCCGATGCAAAGTCAGATCAAGGGGATACTCAACGGCGTGGTAGTGATTGCCGTAATTCTGTGGATCGCGAGCTTATACAGGGTCTTGCTGCTCAGTTACATCTCCCAGCTCGGCGCTGGGCCACGACTTATTACTGCCGTAATCACACTTATCGTAGTGGGCCTGTTGCTATGGCTGGTGAACCGTTTCATCCCCATGCAGGGTCAGATTAAGGGGATACTGAACGGCGTGGTAGTGATTGTCGTAGTCCTATGGCTCATGGGGCTATTCGGGCTCTTCGGTTACATCTCTCAGTTCCGCGTCGGGCATTGAAAGATCAACCTGCCGAGACCTGGTAGATTTGTGCCCGCCAATAAATGAACGTCCACCGCTGTAGGGCAGAGACCTGTCTGTAGGAGAGATCTTTAAGCTCAAGCTTTGATTTGCAGAAGGAAGTTACCGAGCGGCGGAGTTGGACTGATTCTCTTGATTATTGTTCTTCTCCTGGTTCTTGGCCGGATCTCAAGTTGAAAGGAGGGCATGATGTCACTTTCTAAGATGATGAATTCTGAGAAGCCTGGCGGAAATCCAGCTCCCGTAGCATATTCGCATATCGCCACTAAGGCGTGCAAACTACCTTTGCCAACTCGCATTGCGTTTGTGGGAAATTACCTCCCGCGAGAGTGCGGCATTGCCACTTTTACAACTGATCTGTGCACGGCGCTCGCGACCGAATACGGAGAGGGACGATTGTTTGCCATCCCCGTCAACGATCCCGATTCAAGCTATAAGTATCCGGACAAAGTTCGCCTGGAAATTGAGCAGGAGAACCTTTCCTCCTATGAGCGCGCCGCCGATTTTCTCAACTTCAACGGCAACGATCTTGTTTGTTTGCAACATGAATATGGCATTTACGGGGGAAACGCGGGCAACCACATACTGACCCTGCTGCGCAAATTGAAGATGCCGCTGGTAACTACGCTGCACACAGTGCTGCGCGACCCGGATCTGGATCAGCGGATTGTGCTTGAAGAGATAGCACAGCTATCCGATCGTATGGTGGTGATGAGCAAACTGGCAGCCAAGCTGCTGCGCGAAGTTTATGCGGTTCCAGGCGAGAAAATCGACGTGATTCCCCACGGAGTGCCGGATCTTCCATTTATGGATCCTAACTACTACAAAGACAAGTTCGGCACGGAAGGCAAGCCGGTTCTGCTTACATTCGGGTTGCTGTCTCCTAATAAGGGCATTGAAAACGTCATTCAGGCGTTGCCTGCGATCCTGGCTAGACAGCCAAACGTGGTCTATATTGTCTCCGGAGTGACCCATCCGCATATCCGCCGGCGAGAGGGAGAAAGCTATCGTGAAGAGTTGCAATCTCTAGCTGAGCAACTTGGCGTCACCGAGCACTTGATATTCAACAATCGCTTTGTGAGCACTGAAGAACTTATAGAGCACGTGGGAGCAGCTGATATTTACATCACGCCATATAAGGATGAAGCACAGATCGTATCCGGCACGCTCGCGATTGCACTCGGAGCGGGTAAGGCAATTGTCTCCACACCGTACTGGCACGCCGAAGAGTTACTTGCGGAGAATCGAGGCGTAATTGTTCCGTTCCAGAGTCCTGATGCGATTGCAGAAGCGGTCTTGGGATTGCTGGAGAACAATGTGGAGCGCCATGCTATGCGGAAGCGTGCCTATCATTACTCTCGCGGGACAACGTGGGCAAAGACGGCGCGGGCTTACATGGCGAGCTTTCAAAGGGCACGCTTTGAACGCTCTTTACATCCAAGAGCAGCCCAACAGGACGATTCTGCGATGAGTTCAGCTGATTTTCTTCCCGCTCTGAACCCAAGTCATCTGTTGACCATGACTGATGATACCGGCATCCTGCAACACGCAATCTTTTCAGTGCCGAACGCGCGTGAAGGTTATACAACCGACGACAACGCACGGGCACTGATCGTATCAGTTCTTCTGGATGAAAACCCTGAGTATGCTGACCGGTGGGAGTATCCGAACCTGTCTCACCGTTACCTTTCCTTTCTGTGGCTTGCGTTTCATGCCGATTCCGGGAGGTTCAGAAATTATCTCGGGTACGACCGCAGGTGGCTTGAAGATGTTGGGTCGGATGACAGTCATGGGCGCGCATTGTGGTCGCTGGGGAAGGTGCTGGGACTTTCACAAAATGCGGGATTGAGAGGTGCTGCGGGGAGGCTCTTTGAAGCGGTTGTTCCTGCGACACTTTCGTTTACCAGTCCACGAGCCTGGGCTTATTGCATTCTGGGCATGCAAGCTTACCTGGACTGGTTTCCGGGTGACAGGGCCATTCAGAGTGCGCGCAATATCCTTGCTAATCGGCTTCTTGACATCTACGAACGAAGTCATTCAGATACCTGGAGGTGGTTTGAGAAGAGTCTTTCCTACTCAAATGCAAGGCTCTCTCAGGCGTTAATTCTTGCAGGATGGCGGAGTGACAACCAGCGAATGATTGAGGCTGGAATGGACTCTCTGAAGTGGCTGGTTGCCGAGCAACACCGCGACGATAAGGAGATTTTTGTCCCGATAGGATCCAATGGATTCTTCATTGAAGGGAATGAAAAGGCGCGCTTCGATCAGCAACCAGTGGAGGCATGCGCAACCATTTCTGCCTGTCTTGAGGTGTACAGGCTGACGGAGGAAAGCCAATGGCTTGAGGAAGCGCGCAGAGTCTTCGGATGGTTTCTCGGCAAGAACGATTTGCAGGTCCCTCTGTATGATGCATTGACAGGTGGATGCCGGGATGGCCTTCATCCAGACCGTGTAAACGAAAATCAGGGAGCTGAATCCACGCTCTCGTTTCTCATGGCACTGCTTGAAATGCAGACTGCTAAAGTGGCAAGCGCAGATGAACTGCACCATGGAATGAGTGTCTCCTATTGAATCCAAATATCTTTCCGGTGAAATCGCCGGAGTCTGTCGCCCAGGAACAGCCAAACCCATGTGACGATTATTCCCTGTTTACGCGCTATTCCGGCAATCCGCTCCTCAGCCGCGAACACTGGCCCTATCCAATAAATAGCGTTTTCAACGCGGGGGTTGTACAGCTGGCCGACGGCGACACTTTGTTACTCTGCCGTGTTGAAGATCGCAGCGGCCTGTCGCATCTTTGTGCCGCGCGTTCAGCCAATGGTATGGATGGATGGAGAATAGACACTCAACCAACATTGTTGGCGAATCCCGATGAATATCCAGAAGAAATCTGGGGAATCGAAGATCCGCGCATTACCTATGTCCCCGAACTTGAGCAATACGCTGTAGCATACACATCCTTTGCGCGGGGAGGCCCCGGAGTCTCGCTGGCGCTCACTAAAGACTTTCGGAGCTTTGAGCGGTACGGCGTAATTATGTCTCCCGAGGATAAAGATGCGGCGTTGTTGCCCCACAGGATAGGCGGACGCTGGGCGTTGATTCACCGGCCCATGACAGCTCTTGGCGCTCATATGTGGATCTCCTACTCGCCTGATCTGCGGCATTGGGGAAGCCATAAGATCATTCTCGCGGCGCGGCGAGGCGGCTGGTGGGATGCGAACAAGATTGGACTATGTTCACCGCCGATAGAAACAGAAAAAGGTTGGTTGATGATCTATCACGGAGTGCGGCAAACGGCATCGGGAAGCATTTATCGCCTGGGACTGGCGCTCTTCGATCTGGAACATCCAGATGTGTGCCTGCAACGGGGAGACTCCTGGATTTTCGGACCGGAGGCGTCTTATGAGCGCGGCGGAGATGTCAATGATGTTGTGTTTCCTTGCGGACAGACCATCGGAGCGGATGACGATACCATCAATCTGTATTATGGAGCCGCCGATTCCAGCATAGCCTTGGCGACAGGCAGCATACGCTGTTTGCTCTCCTGGCTGGACTCGAATTCTAGTCGTGCAAACGAAGGCGTACATTAACGTGCATTGCTACGTAACAGAAATGGATGGGCAGAATGAGTAACATAAGACAAAACTTGCCCGACTGGCTGCCGCACCTGCTTTGGATACGGCGAAAGTGCCCGCGCTGTAATTCGGTGAAATTCAAGCGAGCAGAGTTGCGCTCGCTCGATGGCCTGATGGCTATGTTTGCACTAAGGCCCGTTCGATGCTTATTTTGTTGGCGACGGTATTACTGGTTTACTTTGCGCGATGCGATTGCAGAATAGGTTTTCTGCGGGTTGAGGTAGTTTCGGAACCTTGCCATTCAAACGCGAATCTAGAAACCGGCCTGTATGAATATGTTTGTTCGACAACCAGTGCAATCACCAGCGCCTCTCTTGCATCACCCGTTGGCGCCGCATTGGCTTACACACCTCGGAGCTCTGGGGCTCTTTTTTGTTGCGGTGGTAGATTCCTCGGTTATTCCTTTACCCTTGCCCGGCAGCACGGACCTGCTGTTGCTGTGGCTTGTGGCGCACAGCGGCGATCCCTGGCTGCTGGCTCCTTGTGCAATTGCTGGCAGCATTCTGGGCGGATACACCACCTGGCACATTGGCCGCAGAGGCGGCGAAAAAGCTCTGCGCTACTATGTGCCTGCACGCCTCCTTGGGCCTATCGTCGTGTGGGTTGAGCGTCACCGAATCCTCGCGGTTTTTCTTCCCGCATTGCTTCCTCCGCCGATTCCGCTCTTGCCGTTTGCGCTCGCCTCCGGCGCGCTAGGCGTTTCGCGCAACCGTTTTCTGGCCGTATACGGCGCAGCTCGCACCCTGCGTTACTCCTTCATCGCATGGCTTGGTGTGACCTACGGGCGTAGGATCGTCAGTCTATGGTCCGGAACCCTTCAGACATGGTCGACTCCGCTGCTCTGTGTCTTCGTTGGCCTAATGGTAGCCGGTCTCTGCTTTGGAATATGGAAGATTCGCGGCCTGCGCAAGATAGATGCGGCAGAGAAACTCGCACTGCATACCGGAATCATTCCAGGCATTTAACCTTAAAAGCTACTTCCTGCACTGCTGTATAACTACACAACATACATTGCAACACCCGTCGCCAACAGGTCAATTTTGTAGTGACAGCAACAGCAATCCATCCAAGGCGGGGATTTGGTTAACCCCACGTCATCTTCTAGACCAGAGACATATTTTCATGCCTGTCCGAGTCACGGCGCGGCAAAATACCTACTTACACTTTTTACAGTTGGCATCCGCCGTTGAATTCTTCATTTTCAATGTCACGCGAGTATCGAGATGCACCTCACTGTCCTCAGCGGCATCACGAACCGCATCTTTCGCCTTGCCCCAGGCATTTTCAACCTTGCCCTTTGCCTGCTGAACCATGCCTTTAATCTCAAGCTTCGTATTGCCTGTCAATGCGCCGGCTTTGCGCTTGGCGCTTCCCGCTACTTCTTCGATAGTTCCCATTACACGATTCCTGTTCACTGTTCCACCTCCGTGGATTTAACTCTTATTGATTTGATTGAGGCGCATGAATACTATTCCTGCGCCCCTACGTTCTTGAGAGTAGCGGTTCATACTGCCTTTATCTGAGCTATTGAGACCACAACAGTTAAAGAAGATGCGGGTCTTTACCGCTTCCCGGGTTCGCATGCTATAACGCCGATCCGCGCGGAAGTTAGAACAGCCTATATGCATGCTAAATTGTGAAATTCAATAGCTGGGATTAGACGCGTTTTGCGGAAAGTGTAATACCGATGCGGATTGTCTCTGATACGCCTGCAATGGCATCCGTTCTGCATGCTGCACGATCGCGTACTGAATCGGACAATGGCAATAGATGCAATCGGCCTTGCGCCTCAGGTAGCCAGTGCCGAGTGTCTGGGGAAAAGTACGCAGGCATTCCGGGCAGGTGATCGTAACACACGCATCCGGTGATAAGTCGTAGCTGTTGTGATGAATCCAGATGAGCTCGTCCGGGTTGGTGGGCGGGTGTGCTTTCCGCTCCGTTTGAGGCAGTGTCTCCATGATTCGCAACAGAGCGGCAATGCTGCTGCCTTTTTGATAAAACCCATCGGCGGCAACGCCGGAAGGAGCCTCGTTGCCGGAGAACGAGCCGCTCATGGCGATCGTCCGGATCGCGGGGAAGCGGCGCCGGATTACCGACAGCAACTCGAACCCGGACATATTGGGCATATTGAGATCGGAAAGAATCAGCCCGGGAACCTCATTCCGTATCTCGCGCAGCGCGCATAAGCCGTCTTCAGCGGAGCGCACGCGATAACCTACTTCTGCAAGTACATTCGACAACGTGAGCCTAACAGTTGGTTCATCATCGACAATCAGAAGTGCTGCTTGCGTAGCTGGCATATTACACCTCACAAATACTGCACATAATGAAGTGTGTAAAGTATCCCATTCAGCAAATTTCTATACTGTTCAATATTGAGCAGAGCTTGCATGAGTACTGCTGGCCGGCTTTGAGCGGCCTTCGGGCAATGCCATTAGATCTGACTTTTCGGCGTTGCCGTCCGGCAATTGATCGTGCAGAATCACGTTCAGCAAAGATTTGTGTACGCGAATACGGTCTTTGTAGTCGATAAAGCCGAGCTCGCGAAAGCGGTTCATAAAGAAGCTGACCCTGGATCGCGTGGTGCCGACCATCTCCGCCAGAGTCTCCTGCGAGATCTTGGGAAGCAACGCTTGCGGCTCATCCGACTGGCCGAACTCCGCCATCAGCAGGAGAATCCGCGCCAGCCGCTTTTCGCTGGAGTTGAATAGCTGATCGACCAGATCAGCCTGGATGCGCATGCTACGCGCCAGCAGAAACTTCAAGAACATATCAGCGAAGTCAGGCTCCTCGTGCATCGCCCGGATCATTTCCTCACGCACTATCTTGACCGCAGAACAGGCTGTAATGGCCGTGGCCGTGGACAGGCGTAGTCCTGGTATTGCCGCCAGCGCTCCCTCTCCGACAAACTCGCCCTCAGGAACAAGCGCAATGATTGCTTCTTTGCCAGCGGCTGAAACGACAGTGAGTTTTGCGCGGCCTTTCTGAAGATAGAAGACTGTGTCCGCGGGATCTCCCTGCGAAAAGAAAGTCTGCTTGGGAGCCAACTGGACGATTCTGCGTCCTAATCCGGCGTTGGCCAGGAAGGTAGTGATATCGAATGTGTGATTATCAGGGACTGCCATGCACCGATCACCTAACGATTATGGTTATCACGCCGGAACTGCGGAAGAACGTGCAACTGCAAAGCGCTCCAGTTAACAAAGCAGTTGCGCCGATGAATACAGATTCATCGGCAATCATCAGGATCGTTCATTGCCGGGAGTAGCTGAAACGGGAAGCCGCAGCACATATTGACATCTACTCACACCGACACCTGGCTAAATCATATGTAGGAGGAAGGGCGCGGTCTGTATACTTTTGCACACTATTGAAAAGATACCCCAAAAGGGTATTTGCCCAGTATTGCACGCCGGTTATTCCCTGAGCGTTCTAGCTCAGACGTAAGTACACTCTGCCTTTAGTGTGGTAATTACCTTGTGCGCCTTGAATGCGCGTAAAGCAGGTCACGCTGCGCATGGGTAGAAAAGGTGAAAAACATGAAGAAATTTGTAACGTTAGTGGCGGTACTCAGCTTGACGAGTCTCGGCTGGGCAGGAACCAATCGCGAAGCAGCAGTTGACCGGTTAGATCACGCGGGCGCGGTGTTGCACGAGATTATGTCAGCGCCGGACAAGGGTATTCCGGAAGAAGTTCTGGAGCACGCAATGTGCGTGGCAGTTGTGCCGCATATGATCAAGGGCGGCTTTGTCTTTGGTGCGGAAAATGGCTGGGGCGTTGCCACCTGCCGGACCGCAAACGGATGGAGTGCGCCGGCGTTCTTTACCATTACTGGCGGCAGCTGGGGATTACAGATCGGCGTCGAGGGCGTTGATCTTGTCATGATTATCCAAAACGAGCGGGGTATGCAGCATTTGATCAGCAGCAATTTCCAGCTGGGCGGGGATGCTTCCGCTGCAGCCGGACCGGTGGGACGCCACGCGTCTGCCGATACTGACTGGAAGCTGAATACCGAGGTTCTCACTTACTCGCGGGCCAGGGGCGCCTTTGCCGGACTCACTTTGACCGGAGCTGCAATTCGCCGCGACGAAGATTCCACCGTAGCCATCTACGGCCGTGATGTTACAACGAGCCGCATTCTAAAAGGCGAAATTGCCGTGCCGGCCGTGGCTGCTTCGTTCATTGACGCAGTCAGGGACGCAAAGGCTCAGGCTATCGCTGCCAAATAGTTAACAATGGTGATTTCTTGCGGGCACATAAGATTGATTGCGCTTCTCATGCGCCCGCAACATTGAAAAGGAATGACTATGCTTTGGACAATCTTTGTAATTATCCTCGTTCTCTGGCTATTGGGTTTCAGCTTCCATATTGGCGGCGGCCTGATTCACATTCTTTTGGTCGCAGCGCTGATCGTTTTGATCATCAACCTGATCGCCGGACGACGAAGTGATTAAGGAGTGAGGTATGCTTGGTCTTGCGTTGATCGTGATTTTGATTCTGGTGCTAATAGGCGCGATTCCCACATGGCCACATAGCAGAAACTGGGGCTATTATCCGTCCGGAGGGCTGGGACTAATCCTGGTGGTAGTCGTCCTCCTCATGTTGTTTGGCCGGCTTTGAATGTTTCGGCAGGCTCTAACACCCCCTTGCGCTTTGGCCAGGGTCCGGCGACGTCACATGCTACGAACGGCTGCGATCTTTCTCGCCATGCTAATGTGCGGCGGAGGCTTGTTTGCATACTCCGTTTTGACCCACGAAGAGATTGTCGATTTGCTGTGGACTAGTGAAATTCTGCCCCTCCTGCTACAACGCTTTCCCGGACTCACTGAAGACCAGATTCGGGAAGCGCATGCCTATGCCTATGGCGGATCAGTTATCCAGGATCTTGGCTACTATCCGTTCGGCAACAAGGAATTCAGCAACCTGACGCATTATGTTCGCAGCGGAGATTTTGTCAGCGAGTTGATCCTTGAAAGCAAAAACGCTAACGAGTATGCCTTTGCTTTGGGCGCGCTATCGCACTATGCTTCGGATTCTGCCGGTCATCCCGCGATCAATCGGTCCGTTGCAATTGCATATCCGAAACTGCGAGCGAAATATGGCGGTTCCGTTCGCTACGCCCAGGACAAATCGGCACATTTGAAAACCGAGTTTGGTTTCGATACGTTACAGGTCGCCAAAAATCGTTATGCGCCAACTCAATATCATGACTTTATAGGCTTCGAGGTCTCGGTGCCGCTGCTGGAGCGGGTATTTCCAGTCGTTTATGGGCTGGAATTGAATGACGTGCTTAAGCACGAGGATCTGGCAATTGGCTCCTATCGTTTCTCTATAAGCCGTGTCATTCCACAAATGACTCAGGTCGCGCTGAAAACACACAAGAAGGAGCTGATTCATGAGACACCAACCTTTGCCAAACAGAAGTTTCTCTATCGTCTATCGCGTTCCGACTATGAGAGAGAGTGGGGCAAAACGTACACCAAGCCGGGTCTCGGAACCCGCATCTTTGCCGCGCTCTTTCGATTTATTCCAAAGATTGGCCCTCTCAAGGGAATGGGGTTCAACAACCCGACTCCGCAAACTGAAAATCTTTATATCAAGAGCATTGATACAACTACCGATCAGTACCATACTTTGCTTGAAAAGGTGCGGGCAGGCAAGCTGATCCTGCCGAATCGCGACCTCGATAGCGGCGAAGTAACCAAGGCAGCGGAATACTCGCTTGCAGATGAAACATACGCCGCCCTGCTTGCCGAGATATCCGCGAAAAAGTTCAACCTGACCTCGCCACAACTGCGCGGCAATATTCTCGATTTCTATTCTGATCTGGCCCTGCCGATCGAGACCAAGAAGGATGCATCTCGCTGGCAAGAAGTGCTTGCAGATTTAGACAAGTTAAAGTCGGCGCCTTTGCCGCCGGTCGTGATTAATTCTGCACACTGATCCATTAAACCGGCATTTCCATTTTTTCCTCTCGGCTGTGAACCAATATACCCCCCATTTGCGTCCGCTCGCGAACTTTTTGTATTGGTTCCAAGGCCAAAGACCCGATCTTGTACGGAGGTGCCGCCTCCACAATCAACAGCCATCATTTACGCATTTCGGAGCGAATTTATGAATAAGAATATTCACATAACGCAAAATCACCAATGCACACGTTGAGGAGATAATGGAACCGAAGAGTTGGCTTTTTATCTGGGTATGTTCAGGAATTTGGGCATGTCTGCAGATCAGCGGGCGTATCGGACCTTAGGGTTCGGACGACACAAGCAAGGACGCTAGGGAAATATACAGGGAATAATCACGAATATGGCTTTAGATGGCGGCGCTTTAGTTCGTGATTATGATGAATATACACTGGTTATCCTCATCCATGCCCAATTTTCGTGTTGATTAGAACAGGGAAATATCACTCTTGTATCAGAGTATTGATTTCCCTGATACGGCGGAATTCGGATCCCTATTTTGTATGAGTATCTACTTGATTCAACTGCGGATCGTAATTTTGACGAGCCACAGGTCGCGGCCAGATACGCGTAAGGCGTGCATCAGGAACCAGATGTTACGAGTTCTCACTTCGTCGGATCAATCACGCGGCCCATGAACAGGATGCCTCCCGAGCGGTTGTCACGAATCAGGAAGACAAACGGGTGATCCGCGCAGAAGACAATTGGTGGCGTTCGATCCGGCTCATACCTTGCCATTGTCACCATAGTTATTGTTGTGGCCGCCGCTGCTTCGGTTCCTTCCTCGTTGACATCGATAAAAGCCTTGTGGATGACCGCGGAAATCCACAAGTCGCGGCTTCCGGTCATTCCTGAAAAATCCGCGCTCGTTCCAAACGCCTGCGGCATCCCCATTGCGCCAAGCGTGTCTTGAAGTGAAAATTGTTGCGTCATCTTAAACTTGGGTAAAGTAAGGACGACAGTGGGAACTGGTTGCAAATGGCTGAGCCATTGCTTGATATTGGACGCAGTCAGTGATTGCTCCAAAGCAGGCAGACCGTCTATATCTTGAGGCAGGAAGACGATCATGGACAATTCCTCGCTCTTATAAGGGATTTCCAGGACCTGAAACTTTCCGCTTTTGAGATAGTTGTATGCGCCCACGTGGTGCATCATGGGTGTTTTAACCAATTGCGCCTTGGATAGATGGAAATCCTCATCCTGCGTTTGCGTTATCATGAATTGCTTCTGCCAATTCCCCTTGAAATAGATGGCGTTAGTCAACACCAGCCTTGTGGCGGGGTTGAGTGCGCCCGGCTGGAGCAGGTCTGTGATCATGTTATCGGTTTTCTGCTCGACCCATTGGTTGATGGTCAACCGCGCCGTCTCTGTCGCCCCTTTGAAATCCACCTGATTGAATCCCGCGCCGTAATCGCTTCTGGTCAGCTTGAGAAAATTGTCGAGAAACGTATACCCTTGCTGCGCCCAAAGAGAATTAGCCACGCTAAGTTGGTATCCATTATGTGCGGCGTTGAGATCACTAAGCAGCGCGCCCATCGCCGGATGAAACTGATCCGGAGGCAGCGTAAAATGCAGTGTTTTCGCCATCTCCGAAGCGGTGTCACCACGCGCTCCAGCATAGGTCATGGCCAGCGCGGTGGAGATGCTTTCGGGCGAGAAGAAGAGGTTGCCACTTTGATTCCGCAATTGGCTGTATAACTCAACGGCGAAGGCATTGTTTCCCTCAACGACCGCCGCTCGGTCAGTTGCGGCCGATGGCGATACCTCCGCGGCCCATGCAGCCCCTTGCAAAACAAGGCTGGTGAGGAGCGCTGATAGCAGTGGCTTCATAAAATCCTCCGTCTAGCCATGCGTAGAGCAGATGGCTATAGGTTATTTTCTTGTCGAACTCTCCGCACTGTCAATCTTCTTATGGCCGACCTTACCTTTTCGAGCCGCACAATGGTGGTTTTTCATTTGAGTAGGAATTTCCATTTTGCTTTCCCAGTTGCTAACCAATATATACAGTTCCACCGGATGAGTCAGTATTTACATCACTTTCCATCCCGTAGACCATAGCATGCCCGGTAAGACCTTTGCCGGGCCCAAAAAGCCTTCAATCGCTCCATTTCGAAGCAATTTCTCAAACACTCTTTCGTCAACTCCCCTCCAGCGTCCAGATTGGGGTCGCCTCCCTGCCACTCCTATCCAGCTGGCCGCAGCAAAGTATGAGCGCCGGATGATCCTAGCTTACTGCAAAACGAAAGTGTCCTTCTTGGAGAAATCGAAGACCGCGGGAATCTGCGCGGACTTTGTTCCAGGAATGGATTCATCACCTTGCCCCATGCTCCTGCCAGTCTTCGCCGCGCCAGACTCAACGGATTTGTGCGCCGCGTCGGCCATAAGGAATTTGGGAACCGCATCGGCTGCATAACTCAGCCACTTGCCCACCGTAATCTCCCCGTACACCGGTTTCCAATCCGCCTTTTTATTCTCCAGCCCTTCCCGAGTTAGTTCATAACTCAGCAATCCTTGCGCCCTGAGCACGCTGGAGCCATTCTCCACCGAAAAGTAAGACTCCTGCGCCGCCTGGTCGGATTGACTAGCCGCCAGAATCCGCATCCGCTTGTCATAAGCCAACTGGCCCAGCCCGTGGCTGCCCATCGGCCCCGGCTTGAAGTCGTTGGCCTCCACGCTGCTGGCCGAATGGCAGGCATCCAGCACAAAGGTCATCTCCCCAGTGTCGATCGGCCGCAACCACTCGGCTAACTCGTCGGCGGAGATCGCCTGCCGCAGCATGGCGTCATCCACGCCGTTGCACCTGCCCTGAACGTCAGAAGGGAAGATATAGAACTGCCCGTCTCTGTTATCGCCGTAGCCATGGCCGGAGAAGCTGAGAAAGAAAACATCGTTCGGCGTGGCCGACGCGGCAATCTTCTGGAGCGCATCGTGGATATTCTGCTTGGTCGCGTCGCTCTTGTCGGTGGTCGAGACCAGCTTTACCGGCGTGACCTCCAGACCACGCTTCGTCAGCCTGTCGGTCAGAACTCTGCTGAGTTCGTCTGCGTCGGTGACCGAGCCGTACAGTTCACACCCTTTGGCCTGATAGTGATTCACACCTATCTGCAACAGATATGCTCGCGGCTTGACGGGTGGTCCCGGCTCGTAGTTGAAGTCGAATGGGGGCGTGGTCGCGCTCTTGATTTGTTCGCTCTGATTGATATCGTGGTTGAAGGCGTAGGCGGTGAAGGTGACCTTCTTTGCAGAGGTTGGCAGTTGAATGTCGTTGAAGGTAAAGTCGCCGCTTTCCAGCAATTTGTCGAGCGGAGTATTCGCAACCAACTGTCCGTTGCGGAAGAGGCGCAGGTTCTGCAGGCCGCTGGCCTGGCCTTTCTCGTTGGTGTGGCTGGCCGCATGAACCACAACATCCACGCGGCCGGGATGCGTCTTCGAAGCAGTTACCGAAACGATAGATACATCCGGCTGCACGCGATTCTTAATCTCGGCAATTGAGCGGATGGGCGGCAGCGTCTCGCCGTTCATGATGCGCGCAAGCAGCCGTGGCGTGTAATAGTCGCGCATGAAGATTTCAAGCGGCAAGATATGCATTGGATCGTCGGATACTAACCAATGGAGCGGCGCTCCGCCATCCAGATCGTTGGTGTCGAAACGCCCTTCCGGATCGACGACCGCCCAGTTCTTCTGGCCAAGAGCATATAACGCCGCGAGCTGATGCCCCGACGCCACGTCCCAGAGACGGACTGACCCGTCATAGCTCCCCGATAAAAGGAGCCGCCCATCCGGGCTGAAGGCAACAGAGGTCAACCGGTCCGTATGACCGATAAGGGTCCGCAGCACTTGGCCGCTGGCCACATCCCGCAGCTGGATCGTCTTGTCGTCGCTTCCAGAGGCCAGGATCCGGCCGTCAGGGCTGAAGGCTATGGACCAGACCGCCGGATCGAGAGGGTCAAGGTGTCCGGAAAGAGTGCGTAGCTCTCGCCCGCCGGCCACATCCCAGAGCTTGATCGTGTTGTATAGGCCCCCTGAGGCGAGCGTAAGGCCATCGGGGCTGAATGCAACGGAGAAGACGTTGGCCCCGCTCTCCAGTGTGAGCAGCTCTCGCCCGCTGGCCACATCCCAGAGTTTAATCGTGCTGTCCTGGCTTCCCGAGGCAAGTGTGTGGCTATCTGAGCTGAAGGCGACGGAGAAGACAGGCATGCCGTGCCCGGTAAGGGTATGTAGTTCCCGTCCGCTGGCCACATCCCAGAGCTCGATGATGGTGCCATTGTTCCCCGACGCCACCGTGCGGCCGTCGGGGCTGAAGGCGACGGAATTGGAGGAATCTTCGTTATCGGCAAGGGTGCGCAGCTCGCGCCCACTGGTCACGTCCCAGAGTATTGTCTTGCCGGCTCCCGATACGAGCGTGCGCCCATCCGGGCTGTAGGCGACGGACGAAACCCCATACTTGTGACCGGCGAGAGTGCTCACTTCGCGTCCGCTGGCCGTGTCCCAAAGCTCAACCGTCCCGTCCAGGACTTCGATTCCCAGGGCCAAAGAGCGGCCATCGTGACTGAAGGCGACAGAGGAAACCCAGTCCGCACGGCTAGCCAGTGTGCGCAGCTTCTGCCCGGTGGTCAAGTCCCAAAGTTGGATTGTGTTCTCCAGGCCTCCTGCCGAGGCGGCAATACGGAAATCGGCGCTGAACGTTCCGAAGGCGAACAGGTTCCATTCTTCGCTGTCTGTCTCCCGTCCGGTCCCCACGTCCCAGAGCCTGATGGTGTTGTCCTTGCTCCGCGACACCAGCGCCTGGCCATCACGGCTGAAGGCGAGGAAGATAATACTGCCCTTGTGGCCGGTCAGGGTGCGCAGTTCGCGCCCGCTGGCCACATCCCAGAGCTTGATAGTGTGGTCATCGCCTCCCGAGGCGAGCGTGCGGCCATCGCGGCTGAAGGCCAGCGCGAGCACCCGATTCCGATCACCGGTCAGCTTGTGCAACTCCCGCCCGGTGGCTACATCCCATATCCTGACCGTTTGATCCGGACTGCCCGATGCTAGGGTACGGCCATCGCGACTGAACGCGAGGGATTGGACAACCCACGTGTGACCCGTGAGTGTGCGCAGTTCGCGTCCGCTGGCTACATCCCACAGCTTGATCGTATTGTCCTTGCTTCCCGAGGCCAGAGTGCGGCCATCGGGGCTGAATACAAAGGCCGCGTAACCGGGTAATGTATGCAACACGCGTCCTCTGGCAAAGTCCCAGAGCTTGATCAAGTTATCGTCATAGCCTTTTGAGGCCAGAATACGGCCATCGGGGCTGAAGACGACAGGTGATACTGCAGTCGTGTTCCCGGTAAGGGAGCGCAGTTCGCGACCGCTGGCCACATCCCAGAGCAGGATGATATTGTCATTGCCTCCCGAAGCCAGGATTTGACCATCGGGGCTGAAGGCCATGGATCTGACCCCGCTCGTGTGGCCGGTCTCGACGATGAGTTCGGCGTTCTGGCCGCGCGCTGCCGCGCCAGCCAGCAACACTGCACCCATCGCCAACGCCCCAAACCCGAGCATTACAGAAATGTATATCCGAAGAACCCTCGCTGGAAGCTTCATAGCATCCCTTTCGTGAAAAGAAAGATAGCCGGGAAACTGCGCATCCAGTGTACGCCTGATTACTGTCCATCTTCAGTGCATAGAACAGATACTCGCGGGCGCAGAATCTTTTGCGCCTCAGCCAGGGCAATTCTCACTCTGGCATATGGCAGGCCTCGACAGGACCTTGCTGTGCGGAAGTTGGAGGCGCTCCCGGCAGGCTTTGTGTCTGGAAAGACTGTACGCTCCAGTTGGTCGGCGTGGGTACGGGGATATCGCGGAGGCCGGCGCTGGTTGAGTCAAGGAGTTCCTCAAGAGGGTCCATAAGGGCACGTTTCAGGTCTCTTGTTGTAACCACTCCTGAAAAGCTGAGAGCCGATGTGTTCATCAGTTCCGTAGCCGTCGTCAGCAGCAGATAGGTGTCGGTCCCGAGCGGCTCTTGCACGGGGAATGGCTTCCTTGGCAGTTGAATTTCGCTGCGTCTATCCTCTTCTGAGGAAGGAAATCTGCCCTGAGCCTGGGCTGGGTGGGGCCAAAGGAGCATTCCCTGACCTGTACAGTCGATCCCCAGCACATAGACCCAGCGAGGCGTGGCCCCTTCATAATCTCTTGCCTTGCTGACAAGCCACAGTTCATAGTTCCCCCCGTCGTAAGTTTTACCGTCGCGTACAAACTGCTCCTCCGAGACCCGGCGCAGAGCCAGCCGTAAGGGATATTCTGTCTGGCCGCTCAGCGAGGATGAATCAAGATGCAACCATCCATTGAGTTTAGCCAACTTTACCGCGGAGTTCGTAAGACGGCTCTCGTTCCCAACCATTTCATCCTCGGCGAACCAGTCTGTGTGCAGAGGATAAGGCGAGTTCGGCGAACAACCGGCGCTAGGCCCTTTTGGCGTTTGCACCTCGGCATCCTCGTCGCTGCGCTTGTACCATGCGTATTTGATCCCGGCGCCGGCGGGCTTGCCCGCAATCACATACATAGCCTGAGCTCGATCGGAGGCGAGTTGGGCTGCGCTGGGGAGATCACCATTGGCCGGCGGAGGCAGCAAACCTGTCGCCGACTCCTTGGGCAGCGGAGCGTCAAACCAAACGACGCTCTCGGGGGGCAGCCTTTTCAGCGCTGCTGGCGACAGTTTTGTGCCCAGCTTGACGGGATTCTCCTTCATGATTTGGCTCGCGGATGGCTTTCCGGAATGTGCTAAGAGTGTCCAATGCGCGCCGTCCCATGCCAGGTGGTGGGTCCAGGACTCGGAGGACGGGTCTTCGGTGAGCTGGACATTGGCCGAACGAAGCACGGCGAGTGCTTCCTGGATTTCGGCAAGCGAAAGGTTCGAAGCGCCCGCGTAGAAGTACAAGGTGGGCCGCTCGGCGGGCACCCACTTAGTCAACTGCACTATATCTTCGGTTTGCACCATGGCGTCGGGCGGAGAGATCACCGTGGCCCTCGAGAACGCCAGGCCGATGGAGCCGGTTACACGCAGAACGGCGCGGATTCCTTTGGTCTCAGTGAGTTCAGTGAATTCGCTGCCTTGGCCGATGTCGGAGGCGGCGCCGATATCGAGAACGACTTTTCCGGCATCGACCGAAACGATGGCGGCCGTGGTTGGACCGCTGCCCGCCTCTCCGCCAAAGAGCGGCTGCTCCTTGCGTGAGTCTGTAGTATCCAGATCAGGTTGCTGATTCATTGCGTCGGGGGCTTGTTCCATGGCGATTTGCAAACGCTTGAAGACGTCGCTCGCTGGCCGGTTGGTGGGCAGAGCCTGGAGCGTCTCGATGAGTGCTTTGGTAAACACACCGCGAGGTGGATCGCTGTGCGGGTCTTCGTATGCCAACTGCTCCTTCTGTGCAGCGGAGAGGACCAGCACGGGATTGTCTGTTCGATCCTGCGGAAGAATTCCGGCAGTCTCAGCGGGATAAGGATCATAGGGCATAGGGCGGGAGTCGTAGGGGAATGCTCGGGCCACCAGCGTCGAACTTGCCGCACCTCGCGCCAGCGACCCAGAGTGGCAGGAGTCGATGATGGCTGTCAAGTGAATGCCGCGGTCGGCGGCCTGATTGAAGATGTGACGGAGATCGCGGCTGAAGATGTCATCCTGACCGAGATACCAATCGTAGGGCACGATGGTGTTCTCTAGATACGAGAAATGCTGGCCGGTGCCGTCGAGGTCGTATTGTTGACCATGCCCTTTGGGGTCCACGCGCACTGAACCGTGCGAAGAGATGTACAGCACCACCGTGTCGCCTGGTTTCGGAACCGTTACAAGATACTTTTGCATGGCCTTGAGGATGGCGTCGTGGGTCGCAGACTTGTCCAGAAGAATATGAATGTGCTTGTCGTCGTTGGGAAAGCCGAACTCCTTGCTGGTGAGCAGGCCGCGCATCGCTTCAACGTCGTGGATCGAACCCTTGAGGTCTTCAAACTCCAAATTGGGCGTATTCCGTCCTGTGCGCTCAGCACCATCGGGCACTCTAATTTCTTCGGGAGAATGTTTGTAGGCGTTGATGCCGATGAGCAGTGCGCTCTTTGATGGGGTTGCCGGCGCCCCGGCGCCGGTTGGTGCCTGGGCGTGGAATTGGCAGCAAACGAGGGCACACAACGCTGCAAGGAGAAGACGGACTTGGCGCAGTTTCATGAATATACCTCCATCCAGACGCGATTATGGAATGCGAGCAAAATGTAGAACAAGGGTATGCTGGTGTCAAGGAATATGAAGGACCATCGTGCAGGGGCCTGATTGCTCAGTGACGGGGAATCGAGACAGATTTTAGGCATGACTTGGCGCATTCCGTTTTGATTCTCAGTCGATATAAACAGAAAACCCACACGTGCTTCGCGCCCCGGAAACACGCGCTCATTTCAAGAGGAGCAGTGAGGGCCTTCCACCTTAGCTTCGAGTCCGGGATCGGAGACTGGGTGAGGATCCGGTTTGGGGATGAAGATGAAATCGCCGCCCTCCTCCTGGGTGCCGAAGGGACCGAAGTAGGGGTGGGGACATAGTCCGTATACGGCGCTATCCAGCTTGCCCGCGTCGATCATATTCTCGGGGCTGCCATATGTCTGCAGGGTCTTGAGAAAGGTACGTGCAAAGGGGGAGTGCTTGCCCGGTTCGCCGTCAAAGGCTTGGCGAAGGCCACCGGAGGCGATGTAGAGACGCGAACGGGCCTTCATCTTGTTGGTGATCAGTGTATCCAGTGACGGAGGCGTGTCGAGGAACGCCGAAGTGTACTCGTCCATCTTCTTGCGCTCTTTGAAGCTGCCGCCATAGCAGACATCGAGGACGAGCAGGATGTGAGACACCGGCAACCCGTCTATAGTGCTGCGAAAGCGTGATAAGTTGAAGCCGGAGTCCAGGTAGGGGTCGTCGGTGGGGAGGGCCGTTTCGCGGGTGACGATGAATCCCTCGCCACCGCTCTCCATGTAGCCATGCCCGGCAACATAGACAAGAAGCCGATCGTTTATGCCGAAGGAACGGTGCTGCAGTTCGGTCAGCAGATCGTGAATGTTGCGTTTGGTGGGGTTCTCGCGATAAAAGATATTTTCCTTCGCATAGCCAAAGTTCTGGATGAGTTCCTGTCGGAGGGTTTGCGCGTCGTAGATGGGGTTATTTAGCTTGGGCCAATGGTCGTAGGTATTGCTGGCCAGAATCAGCGCGTAATCCGTGCCACGGGCCGCGGCCTGTTCCGCTGCTGAAGGTTCGCTCGGCCCAAAGCCGCGTTTTTCCTTTGTATTTTTTACATCGGGATTATAACCGTAATAAGTGTTGCAATCCCTAGGATAGTTGGAAACAGTGGCAGACAGGCATAGTCCGCGCAGGTCGGAATAGCTCAAAAGCTGCTCACGTAAGTGGTATCCATTTGGCACTTTTTCTGTCTTAATCTTCATGTCGCCCATGTGGGTCATCATGTAGCCTTCCAGATCGGATTCAGTGATGTATTCCTTCTGGTTAGGGTCCGCGCCTCCTTTCATCGCTTCGAGGAGTGTGAAGGTCATCAAGCCGTGGCCCAGATCTGGATGCTCGATGCCCTCGCCTTCTACTCCAAACAAGGCAAAGCGGCGGCCGATGGCCCGAAGCGTAAAGACTGAATCTGAATTGAGCGCGGCGTTCAGGGAGTCGAATGCAGCCGCGGATTCTGAGCTGTCAAGGATGACGATCTGGCGCTGCGCTTGAATGGAGAGCAGGAGCAGGCTCAGCTTGCGAGCGGTAAGAGAATTCGTGTAAGAAAAATTGTGTTCCGTCACTAAATTCCCAGACTCTAGCACCTTGGTAAGGGTTTCATCTTTTACCGAGCTATCGAAAACAAGAAAGTTGTAATCGGGAGCAGTCTTTTGGATTGAGTCGGGCGCGGAATGGGCGCTCAGCCGTACCCCCCGTCCTGCAAAATAAAAAACCACAACATCTTCCGGTTTGCACACCTCGATAAGGTGTTCCAAGGCAGAACGTATGCCAGATAGTGTCGCGGCAGAGTCAACCAGGGTTTTAACTTCAACTTTGTTAAAGACGTTTCCGACTTCTTTTGTTGAAAATGCCTCTGTCACACTCTGGGCGTCAGGGACTGCGAACTTCAGGTTGGAAAATTCTGGGCCCATATTGTAGGCGTTTATGCCTATGCCGAGGACATAAAGGTGTTCCAAGGCAGAACGTATGCCAGACAGTGTCGCGGTAGAGTCAACCAGGGTTTTAACTTCAACTTTGTTAAAGACGTTTCCGACTTCTTTTGTTGAAACTGCCTCTGCCACACTCTGGGCGTCAGGGACTGCGAACTTCAGGTTGGGAAATTCTGGGCCCATATTGTAGGCGTTGATGCCGATGCTGAGGACATAGAGATTGCCCTTTCTAGGTTCCTCCGTCATCAGCTTAGAACCGGCTTGTACCGTTGCGCGATTGTGTTCTCCGGCAAGGACGAGCATCATGGCGGTCAGGAAGGCGATGGAGAGGATGCGCAGCAGACTGCATATCGATGGGCGGCTGAGGCTTTTCGGTGTTCGCATACGGTTGTCTTCTCCGTTCCTTAGGAATACACCCGGAGCGACGATGCATCAATATAAATCTTGGCCAACTTCCATTTTTGCCTTCCTGGCGAAAAGAGAATATACCCCCGATTGTACTGTAGGTTTATACTGGGCGCAGCCATAGGACGAGAGAGAGGCGGCTCTCTAGCAGACGGAACTGGCACAGTTGAGCTGTCCCATGCTTCCAGAGTCTGCATTGCGACCGGAGACTTGGCAATAGCCCAATGTCGCAACTATCCAAACTCCGGGCTCCGTGAATCCTGATCGGCGAGATGCACTATTACAAAGGAGGACGAATGGGGACTGTTAATAAAATTGTGACAGGAAAACTATCGATTGCTTCGGCGCGCTGTTGGGTTGTTGCGCTGGCGTTCGGCGCTCTCTCACTCGGGTGTGTACGAGCACAAACTGCACCAGCCAAGGAGAAGGCGGACACCTCCCCGGCGGCTATCGGCTTTTCCATCGAATCGGAGATGCTGACTTATCGCGCCCTGCAATCCAACAGCGAGGCCGTCGCTTGCGATATAGCTGCGTATCTTAATGGGAGTACAGCGACATTCAAAGAACATCCTGCCCCCGCCGACCCGGTCTGCGACGTAAATCCCGGCAAGACTAATGCTATCGTTGTCGTTCTTCCCTTCGATTCTAGCGAATTCGCTGACTTCCAGATATGGCGCGCTGACATGGCTACCATGGAAAGGCTTCAGCGCGCAGCCGCCGAGGCTCAATGCCCTGCGGAGGGGGGCAAAAGCGGGATTGCCTCGGTTGTCCCGCAAATCGCTGCCGCCGAGACCGTTCTTGCCATGATGGCTTCGGAAGAATCAACCACGCCGGTTAGCGGCACCATTCATGACCAGGCATTCATGAATGGCGTCAGCCGGGAATTGGAAGATCTGCGCGTTCCCGTGTTGATGCCCACCGCCTTCACTCCCCGCTCATTGACCCCCCTAAACGTGTTGGATTCTCCGTTTCTTGCCAGCCTGGACAGGACGCTGAAGGCTCGCGACTGCCTGGAAAGCCTTGCGGCCAAGGATGAGAATAAAAACAACAAGAGCATTCAGCGGGCGATCTCGGATATCGATGACTTTCTGAAGACGCTCACGGAAAGCACCTCCTCTGCGACGAAGAGCAAAACACAGCCTGAGGACAAACTGACCACCGGAGGCGCCACTGCACAGAATCCTTCCGCACAGCAGCCTCCGGCGGTCACTCCGACACCGCCGTCGTCGTCTCACCTCAATGCGATCCTCCTCGCGGACGGTTTGGCGTTGAAGCTTGGCGTCAAGCCTGCCACCGGGAAATTGTCGCATGAAGATTCGGCGTCTATGCATATCCTCCTGCTCAAGGCGCTGGAGTCCGGAGGTTCCGTGACCAGAACCAGCAACATTCTTCTCACCAGGATTCGTTACAGCGGAGGTTCCGTTGGAACATACGCGTTGTTTACGATGGATGGCAGCCTGGAGTGTTCCGGAAATGTCTATGAGTATGGGGGCTCACTCAGAGCAAAGCATTTCCGGGAAGATCTGGAGAAGATACCCTTCGATCCGGCCAAGCAGATGGTCTTCCTGAGGCACAGTTGCCGCCCCTTGACCCCTCCCTGATAGTCAGGGATTGCCGGGACTTGTGCGCCGGGAGGTTGCGTCTTTCTTGCGCGGTTCTTCCGGCAAGGGGTTTCTCACGAAAGAGGATGCCATGAGGCTTCCAGCGGGAGTTCTTCGGATATACGTTTCTGTAATGCTCTGGTTCGGCGCGCTGGCGGTGGGCGTGGTATTGCTCACAGGCGCGGCGGCGCGGGCCCAGGAGCATGTGCGGCTGATACCACAACTTGGAATGGGCCAAGTCTTCTCAGTGGCTTTCTCCCCGGATGGCCGCTTCGTGCTCATCGGAAGTCAGGACCTGACAGCGCGGCTGTGGGATGTGGCCACTGGCAAGCAGATTCGCTTCTTCGAAGGGCATACAGATTGGATTAACTCTGTGACCTTCTCTCCTGATGGCCGTTTCGTGCTCACCGGAAGCTGGGACAAGACAGCGCGGCTGTGGAATGCAACCACCGGCGAACCGATTCGTTCCTTTGCAGGGCATACAGATGGGGTCAATTCCGTTGCCTTCTCCCCTGATGGCCGCTTCGTGCTTACCGGGAGTAAAGACAAGACAGCGCGGCTGTGGGATGCGGCCACCGGCCAGCAGATTCGCTCCTTCGAAGGGCATACAGGAGAGGTCAACTCCGTAGCTTTCTCCCCGGATGGCCGTTACGTGCTCACGGGAAGCGGCTCATTCCAGAATCAAGACAACACGGCGCGGCTGTGGGATGCGGCCTCTGGTCAGCAGATTCGCTCTTTCAAGGGACACACAAGTGCCGTCACATCCGTGGCCTTCTCTCCGGATAGCCGCTTCGTGCTCACCGGAAGCTGGGACAATACAGCGCGTCTGTGGGATTCAGCCACCGGTCAGCAGATTCACCTATTCGCGGGGTATGCATCCACGGTCTACTCCATTGCCTTCTCCCCGGATGGGCACTTCGTGCTCATCGGAAGTATGGACCAGATGGCCCGGCTGTGGGATGCGGCCACCGGCGAGCAGATTCGCTCTTTCAAAGGACACACAAGTGCGGTCACATCCGTGGCCTTCTCCTCGGATGGCCGTTTCGTGCTCACCGGTAGCTACGATCATACAGCGCGGCTGTGGGATACGGTCACCGGCGACCAGATTCGCTCTCTTGAAGGGCATACAGAGCCGGTCAACTCTGTGGCCTTCTCACTAGATGATCGCCTCGTGCTCACAGGAAGTGGAACTGTCTCCCAGAGTAATGACAATACGGCGCGGCTGTGGGATGCGGCCACCGGGCAGCAGACTCGCACCTTCGCAGGGCATACACGTTTAGTCGAGTCCGTGGCCTTCTCCCCGAATGGCCGTTACATGCTCACCGGAAGCTGGGATAAGACAGCGCGGCTTTGGGATGTGGCAACCGGCGAGCAGATTCGCTCATTCGCAGGGGATACGAATTGGATCACCTCCGTGTCTTTCTCCCCTGATGGACGCTTTGTGCTCACCGGTTGCTTGGGCCATACAGCGTGGCTGTGGGATGCGGCCACCGGCGAGCAGATTCGCTCTTTCAAAGGACACACAAGTGTGGTCACATCCGTGGCCTTCTCCCCAGATGGTCGCTTCGTGCTTACAGGAAGTCTGGACCATACAGCGCGACTTTGGGATGCGGGTACCGGACAGCAGATTCGCTCTTTCGAAGGGCACACAAGTGGGGTCACCATCGTGGCCTTTTCCCCGAAAGATGGCCGTTACGTGCTAACAGGTAGTGCAGACAACACCGCGCGACTGTGGGATGCAGCCACCGGTCAGCAGATTCGCTCCTTCGTAGGGCATACAGATGGAGTTGAATCCGTGGCCTTCTCCCCGGATGGCCGCTTCGTGCTTACCGGGAGTAAAGACAATTCCGCGCGGCTGTGGGATGCGAACACCGGCGAGCAGATTCGCTCCTTTACAGGACACACAAACATTGTCTACTCCGTGGCCTTCTCCCCGGATGGCCGCTTCGCGCTAACCGGAAGCATTGACACAACCACACGCCTTTGGGACGCCTCTACCGGCAAGGAACTGGCAACCTTACTAAGCTTTGACAACGGTGGCTGGGCGGTAACTGACACGGAAGGTCGCTACGATTCCAATGACCCCGACAACACGCCGGGGCTGGTTTGGGTGACGGATAGTAACCGCGTCATCGAACTCAAGCAGCTCAAGGACAACTACTACACGCCGAACCTGCTGGCCAGCATCATTAAGGGCGAGCGGCTGGCGGCGGTGAAAGGGCTGGACCGGGTGCCTGCTCCGCCGGAGGTGGCCATCGCCTCGCCCTACCAGCCGGAGAACAAGCGCCTTTCGCTGAGCATCGAAGACAAGGGCGGCGGAGTGGGCCAGCTGGTGGTGAGCGTGAACGATCGCCCGGCAGCCGTGCTGGAGCACCCGGTGGCCGGGCACGCGGCAACAACCAAAGGCAAATACCAGGTAACCGTCAATCTTGGTGCAGCGACGCTCAAGCCCGGCGAAAACACGATAAGGGTCTACGTCAAGGATGCCGGCAACCAGATTCGCAGCCACGAGGCGATGGCGACTTTCACTGTTGCCGTAACCAGCAAGGGATTTGGCGACCAAGAAGACGATGGCCTGAGCGCCGATTACAAGCCGCAGTTCTACGGCATTGTGATTGGCACGGCAAGCTTTCCTGGCGACCACAGGATAGACCTGCTGTATCCCGCGCACGATGCCGAGAGCATGATGACCGGCCTTGAACTTGGCGCGAGCAAGCTCTTCGGCGCGGAGAACGTTCACCTGCGCCTACTGACCACCGACGCAAAAGAGGAGAGCGGCCAACCGACGAAAGCGAACATCAAGGCGGCCTTTGCGGATGTGGCGCAGAAGGCCAAATCGACGGATGTGCTGCTGGTGTATTTCTCCGGCCACGGCGTCAACCTGGGCTCGGAAAAAAATAGCTACTACTACCTGACCACAGATGCGCGAAGCCTGGATATTGAGAACAACCCGCAACTGAGGCAGCTTTCCACGGTGAGCGCCGCGGAGCTGAGGCAATGGCTGGGGGCGAAGAACATGCCGCTGAAGGAGGTTCTGATTCTGGACACATGCGCGGCGGGCGCCGCTAACGAAGAGCTGAGCAAGCTGGCGGAGCAGCGTGATGTGTCGCCGGACCAGCGCCGCGCCATCGAATTCCTGAAGGATGCGACAGGCACCATCATCCTAATGGGTTCGGCGGCGGACAAGTTTAGCTACGAGGCGCCCAAGTATGGCCAGGGGCTGCTGACCTGGGCGCTGCTGAACGGAATGCGCGGACGCTCCATCGAGGACGGCTCGCGCCTGAACGTTACGCATTGGTTCCAGAACGCGAGCGAAGATGTGCCGCAACTTGCCCAGAGCATTGGCCGCCGCCAGAATCCCAGGATTGCAGCGCCGACGGGGATGATGGGCTTTCCAGTAGCCTTGCTGGACCCGGCGGACCAGGCAAAGATTCCGCTAGCGGCTATCAAGCGGCAACTGCTCCACCTGAGCTGCCACGACGATAACGATGAAGACCCTCTCGGCCTTGGTGCGGCTGTTCGCGAACAGATGCGTGAGATCAACTATCCCTCGACGCGCGGCCAGGAGACAGAGCCGCTCGTTGCCTACTACGATGACGTGACCGAAGGCCTCGCCGACTCGCTGACGCCGAAGATTGTCTACAGCGTGAGCGAGAGCATGGTGAGCCTGAGGCTGCGGATTGAGCAGGCAGGCAAGATCGTGAAGGAAGAACGGCTGAACCTGAGCAGCGCGGACAAGAATGCGCTGGCTAGCACAGTGGCCGCAAAGCTGGTTGAGCTGGCTGGGCAGGTCCCGCTCAAAGGCGCGAATCCGTAATTTGCGAGTGGCTGTTTGCGCAATGTAGCCCTGAAGGTCTACCAGACCGGGTGCTATACTTGCCGCGATCTTTTCCTCTGGTTGCATACGTTTCCAAAGTTTTGCCTGGAGGCTTATAGATGACCTTGTCGCGCTGTTGCGTCGCCGGTTTCACACTGCTTCTGATCGCCTTGCTCTGCACTCCCATCCTCCCCGCGCAGGAGTCGCGGTGGAAGGAACTTAATGCTCAGGCGGCAGAGCTCTATCAGGTGGGCAAGTATGCCGAGGCCCTCCCCATTGCCACGGAAGCACTCAAGGTGGCCGAAGCAACCTTTGGCCCCGACGACGCGAGGGTTGCAACTGCTCTCAACAATCTCGCCATGGTCTACGATGACCTAGGCCAATACGCCAATTCTGAGCCCCTATACCAGCGCGCCCTGAGCATCCGTGAAAAGGCTCTCGGGCCCGACCACCCCGATGTCGCTTCTGTTCTTAACAATCTCGCAGGGCTCTACGTTCATCAGGGCAAGTACGCTGAGGCGGAGCCCCTCCTCCAGCGCGCTCTGAGCATTGATGAAAAGGCTCTCGGGCCCAATCACCCAGATCTTGCCAGCGATCTCAATAATCTCGCTACGCTCTACATGAACCAGGGCAAGTACGCCAAGGCGGAGCCCCTTTATCAGCGTTCCTTGCAAATTGACGAAAGGGCTCTCGGGCCCGACCACCCCGGTGTCGCAACCGATCTCAATAATCTCGCCGCTCTCTGTGTCCACCAGGGCAGGTACGCCGAGGCAGAGCCACTCTATCAGCGCGCGCTACGGATCAACGAAAAAGCGCTCGGGCCCGATCACACCGATGTCGCACTGTCTCTCAACAATCTCGCTGCTCTCTACGTCCGCCAGGGCAGGTACGCCGAGGCAGAGTCACTCTATCAGCGCGCGCTTCGGATCAACGAAAAGGCGCTCGGGCCAGACCACCCCTATGTCGCACTGTCTCTCAACAATCTCGCTGAGCTTTACGAGGACCAGGGTAAGTACGCCGAAGCGGAGCCCCTATTCCAGCGCGCCCTGAATATCGACGAAAATGCGCTTGGCCCCGACCACCTCGATGTCGCACAGTCTCTCAACAATCTCGCTGAGCTTTACATCAACCAGGGCAGGTATGCCGAGGCAGATCCCCTCCTCCAGCGCGCTTTGCGCATCCAGGAAAAGGCGATTGGACCTGATAACCCCAATATGGCTACCGCTCTCAACAATCTCGCTGAGTTCTACAGCATAGAGGGCAAGTACGCCGACGCAGAGCATCTCTATCAGCGTGCCTTGAGCATCCGGGAAAAGGTGCTCGGGCCCAACCACCCCGATGTCGCTGCTAGCCTCAACAATCTCGCTTCACTCTATAGGGAGCAGGGCAGGTACGCCGAGGGGGAACCCCTCTTCCAGCGCGCCCTGCGCATCTGGGAAAAGGCGCTCGGACCCGACCATCCCGATGTCGCCGCTAGCCTCAACAATCTCGCTCAACTTTACAGTGACATGGGCAAATACGGCGAAGCTGAGCCTCTCTTTCAGCGCGCCTTCGACAACCTCTTCCAACAGTTTCAATACAACTTCACTTACATGACCGAGAAGGAAAGGCTGGGATTTCTGGATAAGGTTGACTACAACTTTCTACTTTATTTTAGCTTCGTCCATCGCTACCGCGATAAAGACCCGCAGCTTATTGGCTCCATGTATAACCTGCTGCTCTGGGAAAAGGGCTTCATCGCCGCCAGCATTGCGGATATGCGGCGTGCGGTGGAGGCCTCTGGTGACAAGGATGCCCTTAAACTGCTTGACCAGCTCTCCGCCAAGCGTACCCAGATTGCTGCCCTTCTGAACATCACTCCCCACGACCGCGAACTCTGGCGCAAGCAGATCGACCAACTGAAGACCGAAGCCAACGACATTGAGAAAGCTCTCGTTGCAAAATCCTCCGCCTTCGCGGAGAAGAAGAAACTGGACAAGGCAACCTGGCAACAGGTGCGCGACGCGCTCCAGCCCGGCGAGGCTGCCGTTGAATTCGCCCGCTTCCGCTACTACGACAAAAAATGGACGAACACCAGCTACTATGTCGCGCTTGTAGTGACGCGCAAGACCAAAGACCAGCCGCAGTACATCTTTCTCGGCGACGACAAGCTGATCGAGGGCGATGCGCTTATTGGCTTTCAACACGCTGTGCAGGCGCGCGGATTCGGCCAGGAGCAGGAAGACACTCTCCCCGGCGCACAGGCCTGGGACCTCATCTGGAAGCCCCTGGAGACGGCTCTCGCCGGAAAGACCCGCATCTATCTCTCCCCCGACGGCGTCCTTAACCAGATTCCCTTGGGCATCATTCCGGCGCCTGACGGCAAACTGCAGATGGAGCGATACGATCTGCGCCTGCTCTCCAGCACCAAGGACCTTCTGCGCTCCATGCCTCCACCCGCCGCCGCAACCGCTCTGCTGGTCGGTGATCCCGCCTTTGACCTGAGCGAAGAGCAACAGCTCACGGCCATGCACGCGGCCATGCGGAAGCTGGCTCTCCAGCAGCAGCAAGCGCCAGTTCTCGTGGCGGATTCATCTCCACACGTTCCGTTGCCCAACAATCTTCCGCGCGACATGGGCAACGGCTCCACGCTGCCGCGGCTTATTAACACGGGCAAGGAAGTGAATGTCATTGCGGCACTGATGCAGGATCACAACTGGAAGCCCGTCGTCTTCACCAACGACCTTGCCCTCAAGCGTGTGGTGGAGCAGGCCAGCAGTCCGCGGGTCGTCCACCTCGCTACGCATGGATTCTTCCTCTCCGACCAGCAGATCAAGACCGACCGCATGGGCCTGGGTGACAGGCAGCCTTCAGGACTAGAGGATCCCATGCTCCGTTCTGGACTTTATTTCGCCGGAGCCGACCGCACCCTCGCCGGAAAACCTGTGCCCGAAGGCCTGGACAATGGCGTGCTCACAGCCATGGAAGCAGGCAGCCTGAACCTCAGAGGCACCGAGCTTGTGGTCCTCAGCGCCTGCGACACCGGGCGCGGCGACGTCAAGAATGGCGAAGGCGTCTTCGGGCTGAGGCGCGCCTTGCAGGAGGCCGGAGCGCAGTCGGTTCTGATGTCGCTGTGGTCCGTACCTGATGTGGAGACGATGGAGCTGATGCAATGCTTCTACACCAAGTGGCTTTCCGGGATGGAGATTCACCAGGCACTGAAAGAGGCGCAGTTGGAAATGCGTGACCAGGTGAAAATGCGACATGACGGCAAAGATCTGCCCTATTACTGGGGAGCCTTCGTCCTGGTTGGTCGATGATGGCGGAATCGTCGAAATGACACCCTGCTCAAACTCCGCTCCGTAACCGCCGACCAAAACCGCCGCTAATAATCTGTTCCACTCCATTATCGATTGCGAATCGGATGTAGTACCGTCCTCTCCAATGACACAAAACGACTCGACTTCGATTAGGCTTCCCTAGATTCCCAAGCGCGATTTCAGGGAGCGAACACGATCGCGCGCAACGGGAATCTGCGTGCGCTGCGCATCTTTGAGGGATAGGATGACCTTACCCGCAAACCAGGCGTTTACCTCGTGAATCCAGTCCACATTCACGAGTGCGGAGCGGTGGATGCGGAGGAACTTTGCCGGGTCGAGCCTCCGCTCAAGTTCGACGATAGTCTGATCGACACAGTGCCGGCGGCCGTCCACGATGGCGTAAGTGAGCTTGTCGTGGGCTACAAAATGCGTTACGGCGTCGAGGTTCAGGAACGAGATGCGCTCGCCGACGCGCGAGGCGATGCGGTGCGGGTAATCGGCCTGCTGGCCGCGGAGCGATGCGGCGAGTTCCTTGAGAAGGATGGGCAGATCGGGATCGCGTTGCCAGTCTGGCCGGATGACGGGCTGGAGCCGGTCGAGTTTCTTGAGGGCGCGCGCCAACTGTGCGGTCTCGATGGGCTTGACGAGGTAGTCGATGGAGTTGACCTCAAAGGCTCTGAGCGCATATTCGTCGTAGGCGGTGGTAAAGATGACGAAGGGCTGCTCCGTGAGTTGAGAGAGGAGCTCAAAGCCGTTGAGGCCGGGCATTTGGATATCGAGGAAGAGGATGTCGATGGATTTGCCGGATTCGCTATTGAGATAATCGAGGGCTTGAGCGGGGTCGGTGGCGCTGCCCACGATGCGGAGCGAGTCGAAGCCGGCAAGCAAGCGCGCAAGCCGCTCGATCGCGAGCAGTTCGTCATCGACTAGATAGGCGCGAATCGGAGCGGTTTCCATAGACACTTCAATTATGCGGGAAAGACCAGGCGGACAACTGTCTTTTCGTTTTCGCGTGTTACTTCAAGCTGGCCGTCAGCGCCGAACAAAAGTTGCAGGCGTGCAATAAGATTGCCGAGTCCGTGTTCGGGCGTGATGGCGTCGAGCGAGAAGCCGGGTCCGTCGTCGATGACTTCGAGGCGGATTCGGCTGGAATCTTTCGGCCCAATGATCGACCCGGCGATCTGAATCGCGGCCCCCTGGTTGCGCTGGGAGACGACATGTTTCACGGAGTTTTCCACCAGGGACTGGAGCGCCAGCGGAGGCACTTTCACGTCTTCGAGGGTTTTGGGGACGGCAATCTCATAGCTCAGGCGCGCGCCGAAGCGGGTCTTCTCGATTTCCAGGTAGTCGCGGACAATCCTGAGTTCCTGGCTGAGCAGGACGAGCCTGTTGTTATTGGCATTCAGCGAGAAGCGCAGTAGCGAGGCCAGCTTGCTCACCGTATCTTCGGCGCGCACCGGGTCGGTGGGAATGAGCGCAGCAATGGAGTTGAGTGTGTTGAAGAGGAAGTGCGGATGGATGCGGGATTCGAGCGAGGAGAGCTGGGCCTCGGCCAGCAGCTTGTAGGCGCGCTCCTGCTCGACTTGCTTGGTGCGCAGTTCGAGGGTGGCGGCCTGGAGTTTGTAAAGAAGTGTGTGATAGGTTGCCATGCCAAGCCCGATTACGAGCGTAACGACAACGCTGAAAGCGAAGTTCGCCCTGAATCGGAACCAATATGTGTTGCTTTGATATAGCCCGATGATCTGCAGGAGGAGGCCGGCGACGAGGCATCCAATGGTGGCCGTGCACAGCAGAGCCAGCGCTTGCATGAGAACGACCAGGCGAGGATATTGCTCGGTGTAGCGATGGCCAAGCCAGTGAAGAAGAAACGCCGAAGGCGTGGCTATCGTTATGGAATAGACAAAAGCGGCCAGGATATTGATGCCCGTCTGGGATAATTGCGTAATTCCCAGCGAGAGTAAGACCGCAACGACGATGAGCGTGGCCGCGCAAACTATCAATATGACCCGGAGCAGTATCCTGGCGAAGCCTGCGTTGAGTTCTGACTTTTCGGAGAGATTGGGCATGGGCATATTGGCCTCGCGCTTCATAGCTGAAAACGAACTCCCACTGAAGTGGCCGCAGAGTAAGGAGTTGCGCCGTAATCCGAGGTGCTGCTGCCGGCCGGGATTTGCAAGTGCAGATAGGAGGAGAAGCGCTTGCCGAACCTTCGGTTAGCGTCGAAGACGGCGGTGTAACTGCGGTCATTCAGGTTAGCGACGATCGCGGCGGACAGGTCCCATTGCTTCCAGCCGGGCAATTCGCGAAGGCGATTCTTATAGGCGGTAAAAAACGCATAGTGCTGGCGGCCGGCCAGGGGCGAGACGAGGCCGTCCCAATAGTAGGGGATGTTGGGCGGGGTAAAGAACTCGCCGATGTAAGTTATCCCGGAGTTGGTAGTGTACTTGCCGCCCAGCAGAACCGCTTCATGCTCGCGCCAGGCGGCCTCGCCGTGCAGCTCCCAGGCCTGGCCGAAGACGCGGGTGAAGGCAAAAGCGCCAAAGGCGTCTCCGCCGCGGTCGTCGCCGGCGATCAGCGAAGTGTCGAATCCACACACCAGAATGTTATACCGGAAAGCGGTGGTGTCATGCACGTTTGACCCGGCGGGCGCGAGCACGGCGGAGGACCACGCGAGGGTGAATGCGTGCGGCCCATGCACATAGTCGGCCTTGACCATGTCGCGGCCTTCATTCAGGTTGAGCCGGTCAGTGGGGTTGGTGGGTATGCGGGGCGGGTCGAGAACGCCGGCTGCGGTGAAGGCGTAGCCGACGCCCCAGCGCACCATGCGGCGGCCGAGCATGAAGTCGAAGTCGCCGGCGGAGAGGCCGGCATAAGTCTCTTTCACGCGCAACTGGGTGTGCGTGCCGGTATAAGGTTCCAGCGCGGCTTCAAGGGCAGCAGTCGCGCCGATGTTCCCCGGAGGAAGATCGAACTGCGCGGCAGAGAGGCCGTGAAATGTATCGGCCAGGCCCACCACGCTCGATGCGACGGTCCAGCGGGAACGATAGCGAAGAGTGAAGGAGGGCTCAAGAAGCAACTGATTCTGAAACAGGGTGACAGTAGGGGCTTTCAACATATTGGCCGATGGCGGCAGCGGCGGGGTAAGGTCGCTATAGAACGTCGCGTCGTCGATGGCGGCGAAAGAGTAACGGAAGTCATGGTGGGACTCCGGCTGTGGAGCTTCCTGGGCCGGATTATCCTGGGCCGCTAATGGCAAGGAGGCCGCGAAAAGGATTGCCGGAATGAGGAGCCTATGCTTCATCGCGATTCATACCCTGGGGCGCAGTTGCAGCCGCTCGCGTCCGCCCATGTCCAGACCCCAGGACGACGACAGCGTGTTTGTGGGACATGCGCTGACGCAGGTCTGGCACAGGATGCATTCAGTGGAGAGAATCCGCTTGCCCGCCATTATGTAATCGGGAATGCGAATATCCATGGGACAGACTTTCACGCACGCCATGCATTGGTTGCAGCGCTCACGCGCACCGGAGATCTTGAGCAGCGCGAAGCGGGAGCCCAGTTTCATCAGGACCGGGACCGGGCACAAATACTTGCAGAAGGCGCGGTTATCTTTAAGCAGGAAGGCCATCGGAATCGCAGAGGCATAGTAAAGCAGATTGCCGGTTAGCATCCACCAAAGCGGGGCCAGTCCCTGGGGCCGATAGCCGAAGAGAAAGACCAGCGTGGCCACCAGCCCCAGGCTAAGCGCGAAGTGCGCGTAGCGCATCCACTTCCACGGACCGGGAACCCAGCCCTTGCTCTTGTCGTAAGGCAGCAGGTCAATGATCATTGCCGTCCAGCACGCCCATCCGCAGAAGCCGCGGCCAAAGATGAGCGGCCCGAAAAGCTTGGCAATCGAGTAATGAATGATGGCGCCCGAGAAGATGCCGGTGCACACGAAAAAGAACAGCCCCTCGAGTTGCATGTTCTGGAGAACAAAGAACCCCAGAAAACCAACCATGTAAACGCCGATCAGGAATTGAGCCAGGCGGCGGCCGATGGGCTTGCTATGGCGCGGGAGCAGTGCGTAGAGCCCGGTTCCCACGCCCAGCGAGGTTCCAATGTAGCCGATGTCGAAGAGGAAGAAGATCGTTCCCGCCCTACGCCACAGTATGATGGCCACCGCCCAGAAGATCAGCATCAGAGCGGCCGGGACGCGGAGTTTCTTAAGCCGCCCCGGCTCGGGGTGCAAGGCGCGCGGCATTGCAGGGCCGTTCTCGCTTACCGGTGCGCTTTGGATTATCGGTTCTTTCTCTGTCATCGCAAACGCTCATTGCCAATAGATCAGTTTGATTTCGATTGTGGTTTCCGCCTGGTTCACGGTGAACTTTGCCTGATCGGGAGTCGGTGGGCCATAGCTGCTGTCGGGATTATTCGAAAAGCCGTATCCATTCCGCGGAATTCCCTGAGCATCGAACTCCATCTTTCCAGTCAGGTTTTCATCGTGGAACACGGATACAGCGTAAACTCCCTGCGGGAGATCCTTGAATACGGCCGTTGCGCTCATGGTTTGAGGATTGATCTCAAGCCTTTGGGCCGCGACGGCGCTAGCAGGGTCCGACGGGAACCCCTTTGCGTCCCGGAACAGGGCAATGTGGATCGTTCCATGCGCATTCCGGAATCCCGTGATCCGGATGGCGAGGGTGGACGTACTCTGTGCAGGTGCGGGCGCAGGAGCGGGTGTTGCCTGTGCCTGAGCCGCAAGCCGATCGACGGAGATGATCGACAGTGTGCAACAGAGCAAAAAACAGGCGAATTTTCGTTTGAAATCGAGGCGGTTTCTCATCATCTCAGTTTTCCTTTCGCAATGGTTTTCAAATAGCGGTTGAGGTTCAAAAGCGGTCCGTACGCCCCTGATAAAAGAGCTTGTCGGGCAGCTCGCGCGGAGCGATGTTGGAATACTCCAGCACGCTGTGGGAGTCATGGCGAATTTCGTCGTAGAGGGTCCAGCGGCGGAGTTGGGGCCTGCCTCCGACCGAAATGTACTCGTCGAAGGTGGCGGATTTGATGTGCTTGCCACTGGTGAGATAGAACTCGGCCCTCACCGGGCGCGCGTCCTGGACTCGCAGCCAGTACAGGATGCGCTGATAAGTGGCGCCTTTGCGCTTGGCAGCGAGATCGAGGACGTAACAGTCTTCGGTTCCCACCTTCTCAGTGCGCAGATAGACGGGGTTGTAATCGACGGCGTAGTTGGTGCGGGCCACGTCGCCATTGGAGGCGTCGCCGTTGAGGCGTTCCAGCGGAGTGATGCGGATGGGACGGCTGGTGTCGGGAAGATAGACCCACATATCGTCGCCCAGCATGAGCAGGTGCTGGCCTTTTTCGCGGGGACTGAGGAACTCGACATAGGTTTTCTCCGTTCCCTTCTGCGAGACCTCGTAGAGTTTGTCCTCGTCCACCTTGCCGGATTGGTAGTGAGTGATTTTGACTCGCAAGACATACGACGGCCATCCGTTGCGGTAGGCGTCGGAGCGCTTGAGCAGAGCTTCGGCGTCGGGAGTTGCGGCGCGACAGACGAGCGCGCATGTCAGCAGAAAGCCGATGAAGAAGAGCAGCAGAAATGTGCGTAATATGCAGTTGATCCTAGACATGAGCCAGTGCCTCCGCAATTTGCAGCCGGGATGCGCGGATCGCCGGGAAGATGGATGCCAGCGCCAGCGAGACGATTACCAGCAGTGACGAGCCTATCATCAGGCTGGGCACGTGAAGAACCCTGAAATACATCGGCAGCGTGTAACCCGGAGGCGGCGGAAGCTGAAGGCCGGCGCTGTTCAACAGAACACCGAGAAGATTGCCCGCCACCACGCCAACCAGCGCTCCGAGGATACCAATGATTGTGGCTTCAAGCATGAACAGTGCCACGATCCATGCGCGGGGCGTGCCCATGGCCAGCATGGTGCCGATCTCGCGAGTGCGCTCGAACATGGTCATCAGCAGCGTGTTTACGCTGGACATGAGAACCATAAAGAAGACAATTACGCCCAGAAAGATAAAGATCATGCTGAAGAGGGAGCGAACCTGCTTGTAATAGGTGGCCAGCTCGATCCATTTTTTGAGTACCAGTTGCTGGGGCAGTCCGCGCAGGCGGGGAGCGAGTTCGGCTGCGACCTGGTCGGTGTTCTCGGTATCGTCGAGGCCGACCACGAGGTTGGTGACGCGATCGCTTTGCAGCAAACGCTGCGCCGCGGGGAGCGTGATGCGCAGATAGCGCGCATCCATCTCGGCGATGCCGGAGCTGACAATGCCCACGATCTGAACATCGACGCCGTTGAGAGCGCCGTCGGAGGTCATGGCCAGGATCGTCAGCCCATCGCCCACCTTGACGTTCATCGACTTGGCCAAACCTGCTCCGATGAGCGCTTCCACCTCGCCTCCCGGCTTGCTGTCCAGGTCCCGGCCGGAAGCAAAGCGCATGCTGAATGTGGTGTATCCGAGGCTGTTTTCCGCATCAGGATCGACCGCGCTGCCCATGAAGACCGAGGATTTGTCGCCGTTGGAGACCATGCCGTAAAACTCGATGCGCGGGGCGACGCCGAGCACATGGCCGCCGGTCTTAACGGTCGCGGCCACCTGGCGCCAATTGTCGATGCCGGTGTCGAGAACGCGGACCTCGTCGCGTTTGAAGTGATCGGAAGTGAATATCTGGATGTGGCCGAGGCCGGTTTTGATGGTATGTTCGCGGAGGCCCCAGAACATATGAGCAAAGAAGCCGCCGACCAGCAGCAGTGCGGCGACGCCTCCACCGACTATGACGAGGGTCATCATGGTGCGGCGGCGATTACGGAAGACGTTGCGAAAAGCGAGAAGAAGAAACTTACCCACGGCTGCCTCCTTCACTCGAGTTATCGGAAACCACTTGTCCGTCGGTGAGGCGGACGATACGCCCGGTGTGTTCGAGCAGGCGCGCGTCGTGTGTGGAAAAAATGAAGGTGAGACCGAGGCGGCGGTTGAGGCCGTGCATGAGGTCGATAAGCTGGGTAGCGTTATGAGTGTCGAGGTTGGCGGTGGGCTCGTCGGCCAGCACCAGTGCGGGACGATGCACGATGGCGCGGGCGACGGCTACGCGCTGACGTTCGCCGCCGGAGAGCAGGTCGGGGCGTTGGTTGGCGCGAGCGGAGAGGCCAACGCTGTCCAGCGCCTCGGCCACCCGCGTCCGGCGTTCGCGACTGCTTACGCCCTGAATCAGCAACGGATACTCGACATTCTCAGCGGCGGTAAAGACGGGGATGAGATTGAAGGTCTGAAAGACAAAGCCGATATTTTCGCGGCGTAACGTACTCATGCCTGCGGGCTTCAGCTTCGAGGTATCGACGCCGTCAACCAGGATGTGGCCGCTGGTGGGCTGATCGATGCAGCCGATCAGGTTCAGCAGGGTGGTCTTACCGCTTCCGCTGGGGCCGGCAATGGCTAAAAACTCGCCAGCGGTGACGTGCAGGCTGGCGTTCGAGAGGGCGCTGACAAAACAGTGGGCCGGGTGGCTGGCCGGCATGTTGTCCAGGGGAAATCTTCGGCTGACTGCTTCGACGTTGACAATTTCTTCCATTGGCCGTTCCCTTTCCAGAGCATCTTTACTCTTATTGGAAGATAGATGCAGTCATGCTGGAAATGCGCGGGTTTTCGGACGAGGGGTTGGAAAAGCGGATGAGGGGTGGGAATGGGGGGATGAAGCGGGAGGAAAGATGGCCATTGATTCTATGAATTGTCGTCACCTTCCGACAAACTGAACACCCCCGAGCCCGCATATTGAGAGGACTACACAGACTATTTGCCTTCAATTTAGGGGCGAACATTTGCCAACGGGAAATGATCGGTTCTTCCGCCGGATTAGCACAAAGATAAGCTGCGATCTTCGGAGTCTACGAGTTCACTGGAATATACACGGGATCAAACACATACAGATTTTGAATTGAATAGGTACCGTCAAACGTCCATATAGCCTGGAGTATTTCTCGGCTTACGCATAATCGCCTTATCACTCATCACGGGGCCGTTCAGCTAGTTGAGTATTAGGCCAAAACTCACAATTCCCCAACCAGGCTCAGGCAATTCAGAGGCATCGACCCAAGAGCTCTCCCTGGAGCACTCTGTAAAAACCGGACCTTCAATTGTCAGATTAGAGAAAAGGCCTCTTCTCAGGCTAGATTAGCGTAGCGGAGAATTTCTCTATCGATGTCCAATCCTCGCATTGAAAGGAACAGGGAAATATCACTTCGGTATCAGGGAATTGAATTTCCCTGATACTGGGGAATTCGGATCCCAATTTATCGGAATTTTAGCTGATTAAGAATCCCAGGTACACTCAGTGAGGAAACCGGCCTGTAGGTAACAGCTGAATACTCTTATGTCGGCAAATCGATGAACACTAGCCGACATTTGAGGACCTATCCATCTTCAATGAGTGCATTGGCGATTTGATAACAACTGAAAAATAGGAGGGCGGTCAACTTACAGATGGCCGACGATCATGGTGTTGGCTGATAGGTGACGGGGCGGCGTGGACTCGATGCCGAGTGGCAAGGCCTATTTGCACTAACCGAGAATCAGTTTGGTCCCTAGTCGGATCAAATGGAAACCCTAGCCAGTTAGGGAAGAGTTCGCCGAAGCATTATCTCCAACTTGCAGATCAGCCTGCAGCCGTTGCGATATCTTCGATATGTTTGAGTGTCTGCAGAAGCCTGAGCATGGGCCTTGACTGAAGTCGTTTGCGATCATCGAGAGTGACCGCGAGATTAACGGTTCTTTAATGCGATTGCTCTGCTGGCGTCATAAATTGGTATTTACATGTGCGGTGCCGTGTGGTAGTCTTCCTCGATAATCCAATCCAGTAAATTGTCAGTGTTGCAGATCACATTTCCTCAGGAGTGATTCAGCCATGATCTCGATGCTTGCCCCGATCTTCTCGGTGATCTCCGCCACTTCTTCTCATCGTGTTTCCAGCCATCCGCGGATGCGGAGTTGGCTGGCTGCCCTGTGCGCTGTTCTGACTGTGCAGCTGTGCGGCGTAGGGAGCATCGCGTCTGCCCAAACCGCCCATGTAAGCGGCACGCAAACCGTAGTGGGCAGCGGCTTCTCTTATCCCGCAGGAACGGCAGTGGACAGCAGTGGCAACGTCTACGTAGCCGATTACGGAAACAACGCGGTGAAAGAAATCATGGCGGTTAACGGCAGCATCCCCGCCTCGCCCACCATCCGAACACTGGGCAGCGGCTTTAGCTATCCAATTAGCGTGGCGGTGGACAGCAGCGGGAATGTCTATGTTGCCGATAGCGGCTACGTGAAAGAGATTATAGCTGTCAATGGCAGCATCCCGGCCTCGCCCACCATCCGCACGCTGCTGAACTCTCTCGTAAATCCATCTGGCGTGGCGGTGGACAGCAGCGGCAATGTTTATGTGGACGGCGGCTGCCCGACCGGAATCACGCTCGGGACCCCCTGCGGTGCTATGGAAGAGCTTCTGGCGGTCCATGGCAGCATTCCTACGTCGCCCAATGTGACCGTTTTTTCCGGCAGCTTCGCCAGCCCCGCTGGTGTCGCAGTGGACGGCAGCGGCAACGTCTACATCGCCGATACGGGCAACAATGCCATAAAAGAGATACAGGCAATTAATGGCAGCATTTCTGTGAATTCCGTTCTCAGTACGCTTTACACTTTCACGGGTACTCACGGTCCCGCTGGCGTGACGGTGGATGGCAGCGGCAACGTCTACGTCTCCGATATCGGCAGCAATACGGTCTACGAGATTCTGGCGGCCAGAAGCAGCATCTATGCTCCATATACCGTCATCACATTGGGCAGCAACTTCAACTATCCGTATGGCGTGGCTGTAGATGGCAGCGGGGATGTCTACGTGGGCGATACCATGAATAACCGGGTGGTGAAGATTTCTCCGTTGGTCGGGAACTTCGGGCCGGTGAACATCGGAACCACAAGCCCGGCAATTCCCATAACCTTCACCTTTGATACGGCAGGTACTTTGGGCTCGATGGCCGTGCTGACGCAGGGTGCAAGCGGGCTGGACTTTGCAAATGCCGGCACAGGAAGCTGCAAGGCCAATACCGCATATGCCGCAGGCCAAACCTGCACAATTAATGTGACCTTCACGCCCAGGTTTGCCGGTAGCCGCTACGGCGCGGCTGTTCTATACAACAACACAGGAAGCGTGATTGCCACTGGCTATGTTCAGGGTTCGGGCGTGGGACCGCAGGTGAATTTCCTGCCCGGATCACAGAGTGTACTACCCGCTACAGGCCTTAATGCCCCGCAAGGTGTTGCGGTGGATGGCAGCGGCAACGTTTATATCGTCGATTCCAATAACAGCCGTGTGGTGAAGGAGACGCTCGCTGCAGGTAGCTATACACAAAGCACAGTGGCCACGGGCATAACGGCAGCATATGGAGTTGCGGTGGATGGCGCCGGCAACGTCTATATCGCCGATACCGGCAATAACCGGGTGTTGAAGGAGACACTGTCGGCGAGCGGATATACCCAGAGCACGCTGACCAGCGGTGTTGGCTACCCCATGGGTGTTGCGGTGGATGGGAGCGGCAACGTCTTTATCACTGATACCGAGTTTGGGCAGGTGTTGAAGGAGACGCTCGCGACAGGCAGCTACATCCAGAGCACGGTCGCCAGCGGACTGAATAACCCCTCTGGCGTCACGGTGGATGGCAGCGACAACGTCTACGTCGCTGATACCGACAATGACCGCGTGTTGAAGGAGACGCTATCGGCGGGCAGTTATACACAAAGTACGCTGCCTGTTTCTGGCCAGATATCTCCTCAGGGAATCGCGGTGGACGGGAGCGGGAACGTCTATTTCACGGACGCACTCAGTAGCAACGTGACAAAAGAGACACTGGTGGCTGGCAGCTATGTCGAAAGCACTGTAGTCAGTAACTTAGATAAAATTGGCAGCCCTTTTGGTGTTGCAGTGGATGGGAGCGGCAATCTGTATATAGGTGATCCATACAACAATCAGGTGTTGAAGGTAGATTTTGCCGACCCGCCGAGCCTGACCTTCGCTGCAACGACGGATGGCGCAACCAGCTCCGACAGCCCGCAGACGGTTACGGTCGAAAACGTAGGCAATGTAGCATTGACTTTCCCAATTCCATCATCCGGAAACAATCCCAGCATTGCGACGAACTTTACCCTGAATGACAGTGGAACCTCATCTTGTGCAGTGTTGAGCGTAAGTTCCTCGGAGCCAGGAACGCTGGCTGCAGGCACTTCCTGTACGTTGCCGATTAGCTTTGCACCAACAGTGGCGGGGACTCTCAGCGGCTCGCTGGTGCTGACGGATAACAATCTGAACACCGCCGCACCGGGCTACACCTTGCAGACTATCGCGCTAAGTGGCACAGGGCTACAGGCAACGCCAACTATTGCATGGGCGACACCAGCGGCAATCACCTATGGCACGGCGCTGAGTGCATCCCAACTCAACGCAAGTTCTACGGTCGCTGGTAGCTTCAGTTATTCGCCGGCAGCAGGGACGGTTTTAACAGCTGGAGCACAGACGCTGACCGTGACCTTCACACCGACCGATACCACCGACTACACAACTGCCACTTCGACAGTGACGCTGACGGTGAACCAGGCAACGCCACCGATTACCTGGGCGACGCCCGGGGCAATCACCTATGGCACGGCGCTGAGTGCATCCCAACTCAACGCAAGTTCTACGGTCGCTGGTAGCTTCAGTTATTCGCCGGCTGCTGGGACGGTTTTAACCGCTGGAGCGCAGACGCTGACGGTGACCTTCACCCCGACCGACACCACCGACTACACGACGGCGTCGGCTACAGTGACGCTGACGGTGAACCAGGCTACACCGCCGATCACCTGGCACACTCCCGCTGCGATCACTTACGGCACGGCGCTGAGCGCAACGCAACTCAACGCTAGCTCGACGGTAGCTGGAAGCTTCAGCTATTCACCGGCAGCAGGGACGGTTTTAACCGCTGGAGCGCAGCCGCTGACGGTGACCTTCACGCCTACGGATACAACGGACTACACAACTGCCACCTCGACAGTGACGCTGACGGTGAACCAGGCTACACCGCCGATCACCTGGGCGACGCCTGCGGCAATCACCTATGGCACAGCGCTCAGTGCAACCCAACTCAACGCTAGCTCGACAGTTGCTGGAAGCTTCAGCTATTCGCCGGCAGCCGGAACGGTGCTGACCGCTGGAGCGCAGCCGCTGACGTTGACCTTCACGCCAACCGATGCGACCGACTACACGACAGCCTCGGCGACGGTGACTCTCACTGTGAACAAAGCGACGCCAACAATTACCTGGGCGACGCCTGCGGCGATCACCTATGGCACGGCGCTCAGCGCAACTCAACTAAACGCCAGTTCGACGGTGGCCGGAAGCTTTGCTTATTCGCCTGCAGCAGGAACGGTGCTGACCGCCGGAGCGCAGACGTTGACTGTGACCTTCACGCCTACGGATACAACGGACTATACAACTGCCACTTCGACAGTGACGCTGACGGTGAACCAGGCTACACCGACGATCACCTGGCCCACTCCAGCAGCAATCACCTATGGCACAGCGCTCAGTGCAATCCAACTCAATACCAGCTCGACAGTAACTGGCAGCTTCACTTATTCGCCGGCAGCGGGCACGGTGTTAACTGCTGGAGCGCAGCCACTGACGGCTACCTTTACGCCAACTGATACCACCGACTACACGACCGCGACGGCAAGCGTGACGCTGACCGTGAATAAAGCAACGCCACCGATTACCTGGGCAACACCAGCGGCAATCACTTATGGCATGGCGCTGAGCGGAACCCAACTAAACGCCAGCTCGACGGTGGCCGGAAGCTTCACCTATTCGCCGGCTGCAGGCACGGTGTTAACTGCTGGAGCGCAAACACTGACCGTGACCTTCACACCGACCGATGCCACCGATTACACGACCGCCTCGGGCAATGTCACGCTTACGGTGAACCAGGCAACGCCTACGATTACCTGGGCGACGCCCGGGGCAATCACCTATGGCACGGCGCTGAGCGTTACACAGCTAAATGCCAGCTCGACGGTAGCCGGCAGCTTCACTTATTCGCCAGCAGCAGGAACGGTGCTAACCGCAGGAACGCAGACTCTGGCCGTAACCTTCACACCAACGGATACCACCGACTACACGATCGCCTCGGCGACGGTGACTCTCACTGTGAATAAGGCGACGCCGCCGATCACCTGGGCAACACCAGCGGCGATCACCTATGGCACGGCGCTCAGCGCAACTCAACTAAACGCCAGTTCGACGGTGGCCGGAAGCTTCAGCTATTCGCCAGCAGCAGGGACAGTGCTGACTGTCGGAGCGAAGACGCTGACTGTGACCTTCACACCAACGGATACCACCGACTACACAACTGCCTCGGCGACGGTGACTCTCACTGTGAATAAGGCGACGCCGCAGATTACCTGGGCGACGCCTGCGGCGATCACTTATGGCACGGCGCTGAGCGCAACGCAGTTGAATGCCAGCTCGACGGTGGCCGGCAGCTTTGCTTATTCGCCGGCAGCAGGAACGGTGCTGACCGCCGGAGCGCAGACGTTGACTGTGACCTTCACACCAACGGATACCACCGACTACACAACTGCCTCGGCGACGGTGACTCTCACTGTGAATAAGGCGACGCCGCCGATCACCTGGGCGACGCCTGCGGCGATCACTTATGGCACGGCGCTCAGCGCTACACAACTGAATGCCAGCTCGACTGTAGCGGGAACCTTCACCTACTCGCCGGGTGCAGGAACGGTGCTAACCGCAGGAACGCATACTCTGGCCGTAACCTTCACACCAACGGATACCACCGACTACACGACGGCTACGGATAGCGTGACACTGACTGTCAATCCCGCGCCGACCTTCACTCTGAGCGCCACGCCCAATTCTCTGACAGTAGCTCAGGGCTCTTCCGGCACATCCACCATCAAGGTCTCCGGTCAGAACGGATTCACAGGCAGCGTGACGTTGGCCGCCTCCGGCCTGCCCTCAGGCGTAACCGCGGCCTTCGCCACCAACCCCACCACAGGAAGCAGCGTACTCACATTGACGGCCAGCAGCTCGGCCTCCACCGGAACCGCCACAGTGACCATCAAGGGAACTTCCGGCAGCCTGACCGCCAGCACGACCGTTGCGTTGACGATAAGTTGTGCACCCACCACAATTGTTCCGTACATTTCTGTGAATGGAGGCTCAACCTGGACAGAGGAATCCAGCGCAACAGTGAACTCCCCGTCTACAGCAGTGGACCTCGGTCCGCAGCCAACCAGCGGTGGATTATGGAGCTGGACTGGTCCCAACGGGTATAAGTCCACCTCGCGCCAGATCAACAGTATTCCTCTGACTGTAGGCACCGACTCGTATGTGGCCACTTACACCAACGCCAGCGGATGCAAGAGTACAGAGACGTTTACGATCACTGTGAAGTGAGCAAATTGTCTGGGCAGCGATCCGAACCATCTACATCGAGCCGGCCCCTTCTAGGGCCGGTTTGATGTTTTCAAGCACATTTATAGCGTGTAGCTCACATTCTGGAATGCCCACACATGTGCGGGCACCGGTTGCCTCAGGTTTTGCATTTGAGACTGATTTGCCGACCCACTATTTCCTCTTCCCTCCGTCTACATCATTGATGCGTAAGCCCTGAAAAAACCGATTTAAACGCTACTAACTCGAACTTCCTGATGCTCCATAATAAGTGAATTGAGCAGATTTCCAATTATTAAACATAATTGGTTATGATATCCATTGGGGTCAGTCCTGAAAAAGTCGGCCAGTGTTAACCATTCTTCCCGTCTCCGCACTCCAAGCTAAATCTCAATTGGCGCCAACAGGCCAATGCGCTCCCTGAACACAAGTTGGGCGGCGACCTGTGGATTAGTCCCCGAAAACGCCCTTGTGATCGGCAATCAGATCACTCGGTACTTTCAATTCTCCGTAAGTCGATTTTGCGCAGCTGGTCACGGCAGGATATTGGCGTATTTTGACTGTGTAGGCATTGTGTGTTACATGGTGGATTGTAAGAAACCGGACCTTCGATGATCGGGTCAGAGAAAAGGGCATCTCATGAGCTGTTTTTCTCTGCGCGGAGAATTTCTCTGTGCCATTTTATTCGCTAGAAAGGCCCGTAATTGCGAGCCAATACATGCATTATATTGTTGATAATAGAGAAGTTATGACTGCGTGGCGGAGGGAGAGGGATTCGAACCCCCGGTACCCTTACAGGCACAACGGTTTTCAAGACCGCCGGTTTCAACCGCTCACCCATCCCTCCGCGGGACGTGGGGCTGTATCGATTGTACGTCGAAAGGTGATTATTCTGGCAGGATTTGGCAGCAAGAAAGCGGCAAAGCACAAAAAGGGGAGCCAGAGCGGCTCCCCCTATTGTTGATAGTGATGAGTTGTTACTTCTTGCCTTGTAGTTCGTCGGCCAGTGCATCGGCGCCGTAGAGCTTGCGCAGTCCCTCGATCATTCCAGACGAGTGCACCGCGACGGTGCGATTCTTTGTGCCGTCATAAACAAAATCGCCGGCCAGCGACTCGATGTTGCCGTCGAAGACCAGGCCTACTAACTCGCCTTCGCGGTTGACGACGGGTGAGCCGGAGTTGCCGCCGATGATGTCGTTGGTGGTGACGAAGTCGAGCGGTGTAGAGAGATCGAGCTTGTCGCGGCCGGCAGCTTCTTTCGGCGTCAGGTCGAAGGGCGGCTGATTGCTGAAGCTGGCGGAGCGGTCGAAGAGCCCGTAAAACGTGGTAAAGGGCGGAGCAATGGTTCCGTTATATGGGTAGCCCTCAACGGCGCCGTAGCTGAGCCTCAAGGTGAAGGTTGCGTCGGGATAGGCGTCTTTGCCATAGACCAGGAAGCGCGCCTTGCCCAGCTTTTCGCCGGCGGGGGTGAGCACGCTGCTGATGGTGTCGCGAATGCGGAGATAGGTTTGGCGGTTGATGGGGTCGACGCGGCGCGCGGCCACAATCATGGGATCCGTAGAAGCGGCTACTGCCGCCTCGCCACCGTCGATGAGCGATTTGCGGAAGGCCGGATCGGCCAGTTTGGTCCCGTCCACCAGATCGTTGACAGTCTTGTCCACGTCGCCTCCTGCAAGAATGGCCTGCACATAGGCGTCGTTTTTGCCCAGCTTTTCCTGGGCCAGCTTGAGCGCCGTGGACATGTAGAGCTTCTCTGTGGAGAGAGAGATCCTGGCTGGCGACATCATCTGTTGATTGAGCGATTCCAGCCCGGCTTCGTGATACTGCGGCAGGCGTTCACCATCAGGCTTCTTGATCTCCGTAACGTACTGGACGATCTGCAGAGCGATAGTGAATAACCGGCTGTCTGTGCGGCGGAAGATCTGGCTCTTCATCTCCGGTTTTATTTTCTCCACGGCACTGTCGATCTCGTTCCAGGCTTTGCCATAGGCCTTTTTCCACTCTTTATTGGCATTCACTTTGGCGCGGAAGTCGTTCTCCTCGGCTTGCTTCTTGGCCAGGAAGGCAGGGTCGGCGAGGGCATCGCGGCGTCCCAGGTAAACCTTGAGGCTGTTTTGCAGACCGAAGATAAGCGTGCCCACCAGGCGCTGGTTCTCGGCACTCTGCGCGGCAAAAACCTGCGCGGCGGCAATGCGGCGTTGCAGGTACTCAATAATGGCCGGCCCTCGCACGTCGCGCTCCAGGAGCAACTGAGTTACAGTTTCATCGCGCTCGGTGGCGCCGGGATGGCCGGAGACAAAGACCAGCTCTCGGGGCGCTGCGCCCTTGTCACTCCACTTGAGATAGTTTTCGGAGTTGATCGCCTTGCCGTTTTCGTAGACGCGAAAGATGGCCATGTCGAGGTCGTAGCGCGGATAGGTAAAGTTATCCGGGTCGCCGCCGAAGAAAGCTGCCTGCTGCTCGGGAGCGAAGACTATGCGCACGTCAGTGTAGACCTTATAGGTGTAGAGCCAGTATTCGCCGCCCTGGTAGAAGGAGACAACGTCGGAGCGCAGGCCGGTTTTGTCCTTACTTTCTTTCTCGATGGCAGCAATCTCAGCTTCGCGGGCTTTTTCAGCTTTGGCCGCATCGGAAATGCCTTTGGCCGCGCCCTGCACCCGCGCGGTCACGTCCTGCATGCCGACCAGCACGTTCACCTCCAGGTCGGGAGACTTCATCTCCTGATCCTGGGTGGCCGCATAGAAGCCGTCACGCACGTAGTCGTGCTCGGCGGTGGAGTTTTTCTGCAACTGGCCGCGGGCGACATGGTGATTGGTGAGCACCAGGCCGTTGGGGCTGACAAACGAACCCGAGCCGCCGTCCATGAAACGCACGCTGGAAAGACGCAAATGGTCCAGCCATGCCTGGCTGGGATGAAAGTTGTATTTGGCCGCCAACTGCTTGAGCGGCGGGTTATCAAAGGTCCACATGCCTTCTTCGGCGTGAATCGCTGGCGCAGCGGTCAGCATCAAGGCTGCCGGCAACATTAGAAAGTAACGAAGTTTGCGACGGAACATATAACTCCTTATGGGTTAGCGGAGCTAGCGGCGTTAGCAAAACTGACGGAGCCGGCGTGGCTAACAACTCTAACTCCGCTAACTCCGCATCAGTTATGGCATTACCAGTACCTCTACGCCGCTGGCGGCGTCCTTCTGGCGGAAAATCTGTTCGGTGGCCTTCTGAAAATCTTCCGGCTTCGCGTTGGGAATGTCGATGAAGGTTTGCGGATTGCGATCGGTCAACGGAAACCAGGAACTTTGCACCTGGACCATGATACGGTGGCCGCGGCGAAATGTGTGATAGAGGTCGGGCATGGTGAAGTTGATTTCGGTCAGCTTGCCCGGCGTCAACGGCTCGGGCTTATCCCAGCTCGAGCGGAACTTTGCGCGGAAGGGCTCACCGCGCACCAGTTGTTGATAGCCGCCCATGTGCAGCGGTGGCGCGTCAAGGATGCGCTTGCTGCCGCGTGGTGTGTCATCCGCGTCAGGGTAGTCTTCCGGATAGACGTCGATGAGCTTTACGTCGAAATCTGAGTCCGTTCTGGAGCTGGCGATCCTGAGTTTTGGCGTGATAGGCCCGGCGATGGTGACATCTTCTTCCAGCGGCTCGGTCTGGTAAACCAGCACGTCAGGCCGGTAGCTGGCGAAACGCTGGTCGTCTACCATGTAGCGCTGGGGAACGGTGTCGGTGGTGTAGCCCACAAACGGCACAGGATGGTTGGGATCGCTCACATACTCGTCCACGCCGCTCAGCTCGGTGGGCGGATCGAAGCTGAGTTTTCCGCCGGCATGGAAGTAGAGCGTTTTGGGCTGCGCGGTTATGGGCGGCCATGAATCAAAATTGCGCCATACGTTTGTGCCTGTTTCGAAGACCAACGCGCGCGACAATGCCTTTCCTTTGCCTTTCAGATAGTACTCAAAGAAAGGGAACTGGATGTTGGCGCGGAAGTACTCTGCAGTTTTGGAGTTGAACTGCACATCGCCCAGGTGGGAACCGTCGCTGCGCGCCCAGCCGCCATGCACCCAGGGGCCTTCGACCAACGTGGCGGGCGTCTTGGGGTTGAATTTGCTAATCGCATAGAAGGTCTTGTAGGGTCCGCTTAAATCCTCGGCGTCGTACCATCCGCCTACCACCAGCACCGCGCAGCGCACGTTCTTCATGTGGCGCGATAGGTCGCGGGCCTGCCAGTAACTGTCGTAGGTGTCGTGACGGGCCTGGTCATTAAAGAGCCAGTTGGAGCTTTTGGGATAGAGATTGGCGATGTTTCCAGCCTGAAGATAGAACTTGTAACTGTCGGGGGTGCCGTAGTCGAAGGGGATGGATGGCTTCGGGGAGAGCGGGTTCTCCTGCGGCTTGTAGAAGGAGTAGAAGCTGAAGGTGGCGCTCAGCATAAAGGCCCCGCCGTGATAGGTGTCGTCGCCCAGGAAGAGGTCGGTCATAGGCGCCTGGGGGCTGGCGGCCACCAGCGCGGGATGCGAATCGATGATGGACGCGGAGGTATAGAAGCCGGGATAGGAGATTCCCCAGATGCCTACCTTGCCGTTGTTGTTGGCGACGTGTTTGAGGAGAAACTCGATGGTGTCGTAGGTGTCCGAGGAGTCGTCCACGTCCTGGGGTGACTTTTTCACATCGATGTGCGGACGCATTTCCTGATAGTCGCCCTCGCTCATCCAGCGGCCGCGCACATCCTGGTAAACAAAGATGTAGCCGCTTTTTTCAAACTCCTCGGAGGGGCCCAGGAGGCGGGGATACTGGTCTTCGCCATAGGGGCCGACGCTGTAGGGTGTGCGGTCCATGAGGAAGGGATAGGGGCCGGCAGCGGCATCCTTGGGTACATAAACCGCAGTAAATAGCCGCTTGCCGTCTCGCATGGGGATGCGGAACTCGTACTTGGTGTAGTGGGCGCGGACGTAGTCTTCCTTAGGCGCTTCAGGAGACGCGGTTTGGGCGCGGAGCAGCCCGGAGGGAAGGGCAAGAATGGCCAGAATGGCGAAGGAAAAGCGGCACAGCTTGAGCATATTCGGCAACAATCTCCTGAGCAACCAGATTACTCCAGCAGGGCCGGCGATTGGCAGGGCGCAGGGCTATGGGGGGACGATGATGCGATTGCCGGCTAATGCCTGCCTCACGAAAAACTGCTCTTTCCCGCAGATTCAGAGCAGGTGAACCGCGCATGCATGCCGGGACGCGGCAACCCCCGAATATTTTTCCTTATCCTACATATTTTTATTGAATCCTAAGGCGATTTCAGACACAATTGGAGGCAACTCCATACAACCACCTACCGCTCAATCATGTGTGGAGTCCCATTTCAGCATCATTCAATGCACAAGGCAAGACCTTTGGAGGTATTAACGTGAAAAAAACTCTATTGGGATGCACGCTCTTCTACATCCTTTCTACCGCCGTTTACTCATTCGCGCAGACCGCAACCACCTCGCTTCGCGGGGTGGTCAAGGATCCCAGCGGGGCGCTGGTTCCGGGCGCCACGGTCACCCTCTTAAATAAAGCCAACGACAGCAGGCTCAGCACTGAAACCAACAGCGTTGGCTACTATGTTTTCTCGCAGATATCGCCGGCGCGCTACATCATCACAGTTTCGGCCAGCGGCTTTGGCAACCAGACCAAGACGGCCGAATTGCTGGTCAACCAGCCGGCCACCATCGATTTCACCCTCTCCGTGCAGGCCAGCACGGTCACAGTGGACGTCAGCGATACCGCCCAGACCATCAACACCACCGATGCCACACTGGGCGACTCGGTGGGCAGCCTGACGATCGAATCGCTTCCCATGGAAGGGCGTGACCCTGTTTCGCTACTCACCCTCCAGCCCGGCGTGCTGTACCTGGGTAATCCCCAAGAGAACGACACCGTCGACAGTCGCAGCGGCTCGGTGAGCGGCGGCCGCTCGGACCAGGGCGACGTCACGCTGGACGGCATAGACAACAACGACCAGATCAATGGAACCGCCTTTACCGGTGTGTTGCGCACTACGCTGGATTCCACCGAGGAGTTCCGTGTTACCACCTCCAACGGCACAGCCGATTCCGGGCGCAGCTCCGGTGCCCAGGTCACCCTCGTCACCAAGAGCGGAAAGACCAACTTCCATGGCGCGCTCTATGAGTACAACAGACCCACCAACACCGTGGCCAACGACTGGTTCAACAAGTACCAACAGTTCCAGCTCAACGAGGCCAACAGGCCGCAAAAGTACATCATGAACACATTCGGAGGCTCCCTGGGCGGTCCTATCAAGGGTGGTCCCATCAAGAAAGATAAGCTCTTCTTCTTTATGAATTACGAGGGTCAACGCAGGGCCATCGACAGAATAGTCACCCAGACGCTTCCAACGCAGCCGTTTTACAGCGGGGAATTGGGCTACCAGGATACCAGCGGCAATACGCAATGGCTCAGTTCGACTGACGTGTACAATCTCGACTCCGGCTGCAGCACCAACATTGCCTGCGGCGTGAACTCCAATGTTTATAACTACTTCAAGCCGCTTTCAGACAGGGGCTTCTATGGCACTGCGCCCACGGTGGGCGATGGCGTCAACAATGCCGGTTATATCTTTGCCTCGCCGAATCCTTATTCACAGAACACTACCATTGCCAAAATCGACTACGCCATCAACAACAATCAGCACGTCTTCTTCCGCGGCGGCCTGCAGAAGGATACCCAGGCGGGAACTGAAAACCTTCCCGGCCAGCCCGCCTCCTCCTGGCATGAGGACAACACCAAGGGCATGATCATGGGGTATACCTGGACCCCCACCAAAATGATCGTCAATGATCTTCGCTATGGCTTCATCCGACAGGGATACTCAACGCGTGGTATCGGATCGGGGACGGGCGACTGGGTTGTCTTCCGCTTCCTCTCGCAACCTGAGGCGCAAAACCGCAGCATAGTGGTGAGCGTACCGGTGAACAACATCGTCGACAACCTCACATGGACCAAGGGCTCACATTCGATAAGCCTGGGCGGTAATTGGCGGGGAATTGTGAACAATCGCAGCAGCGACGCGAACTCCTACTCCAGCGCCAGCACCAACCCCTATTGGCTGTATGGCACCCCCAACGATCCATGCATTCTCACCGAAGTCTCCACATGCGCACAAGACAACAATCCTCCCACCGATGCGCCATTAGTCGGAGGGGGGTTTGAGAACTCCTACGAGATCGCATATGCCACCCTGGTGGGGACGGTGCCGCAGACCACCCAGCAATATAACTATTCGGTCACCAGTCCCACTACCGGAATGCTGCTTCCAGATGGCGCATTTATTAATCGCCATTTCAAAGCCAACGAGTTCGAGTACTATCTTCAGGACTCCTGGCGTATTACGCCCAAGCTGACGGTCACCTACGGAGTGCGCCACTCCATCCTCCAGGCCCCCTATGAGACCAAGGGCCAGCAGATTGCGCCCACCGTCGATACCCATGCCTGGTTCGTCAAGCGTGGGGCGGATGCTGCTCTGGGTATGCCCGAGTCTCAAAACGTAAATGACAACCTGGAGTTCGCGCCCAGCGGCAAGGCTAATGGCCGTCCTGGATACTGGTCTAAGCAAAAGACAAACCTCGCTCCGCGCCTTTCTGTTGTTTATGCGCCCAATTCCAAAACCTCCTTCCGAGCCGGCGCAGGCATGTACTATGATCACTTCGGCCAGGGTATCGTGAACTCCTTTGATCAGGAAGGTTCCTTTGGCCTGAGCAGTACGGTGGTAAGTCCGGCAGGCAATTATAGCGATGCAGACTCACCCCGCTTCACCGGCCCGCATGTGATTCCGCCGACGGGCTGCCCCAATCCGGCCTCCACCATCACCTATCCCTTTACTCCCTCCACCCAGCCCGGGTGCGACTTCGCCATCACCTGGGGCATCGACAACCAGCTCAAGACACCATACTCCTACTCCCTGGATCTCTCCGTGCAACGAGAGCTTCCCGGAGGCTTTGGCCTGGAGGTGAATTACGTGGGCCGCCTTGGGCGTCATCTTTTGCAGCAACTCGATCTGGCAGAGCCCGTCGATCTGGTTGACACCAAGGGCGGCGGAGATTATTTCACCGCCGGCACGGCGCTCTCCAAGCTCTCTGACCAGAATGGTGGAGATCAGAACGCGACCGTTGCGGCGATTCCCTATTTTGAGGATGTTTTTTCCTACATGGCAGGCTGGGTAGATCCCAAATTCACCACCACCAATGGGACAGAAAGTGCCACTCAGGCAATCTACACGGAGGAGTGGGCAGCCTACCGCTACAATTACGGCGAGACTACCTCGTTGGCCGATCTGGATTTCTACTGCTACTACGGAGGATGCCCAAACGCCCCACAGTTCTGGTCGAGCCAATTTTCCTCGCTCTATGCGTGGTCCTCGATCGGTACCAGTTCTTACAACGGCCTGCAGGTTACCTTGCGTCATCCCTCCGGCCATGGGTTGACCACCACCCTCAACTACACCTTCTCCAAGTCTCTCGACATGGGTTCCGGAGCGGAGCGCTCCAACGAGTTCTCCACCGACGCCTACGGCGGCGCCGGAATCCAGAACAGCTGGAAACCCAAGCTCAACAAGGCCGTCTCCGACTTCGATACCCGCCATCTGCTTACCTTCAATTGGGTTTATGCGCTTCCCGTGGGTAAGGGAAAAGCTCTACTGGGCAATGCAAACCGCGTGGTCGAAGCGGTGATCGGCAACTGGCAGTGGTCAGGACTGAGCCGCTGGGCCAGCGGCCTTCCTTTCTCCGTCTACGAGCCCGGCTTTACCACCAACTGGCAATTGGAAGGCGGGGGAGTCGTCACTGCTCCGGTCAAGGTTAGCCGCCATATCCTCAATGGCGTCCCACAGGTCTTTGCGGGAAATTTGGCGAACACCATCAATAACGGCGTTTACACCGGCACGCCGATTCGCCTGCCCTACCCAGGAGAAGCAGGCCAGCGCAACGAATTTCGCGGAGACGGCTACTTCGACATCGACTCCTCGCTGGCAAAAACCTGGAACCTGCCCAACAATATCAAGCTGAAGTTTGCCGGAGAGGTCTACAATGTGGGCAACGACGTCCGCTTCGACTGCAGTCCACTCAACCTCAACGGTAATCTGACCCAAGGCACTTTCGGCAACTACGGCGGCACGCTGAGCACCTATCGGCGCATGCAGTTCGGCCTGCGCATAGACTACTAACCCGCGAACTAAAACCCATCATAGCGAACCGGCTGGGGCACATGCTCCGGCCGGTTTGCTTTTATGGCGGGATTCGCGGTATCCCCGCGGATGGCAGCGTGGAACACCGGCCCTCTTTCTATACTCAAAGCATGGCCAAAGCTCCGGATTGCGGATGGACGCTGGAAGAGATGGCACGCGCGCGCGGTGCACGGTGCATTGCCGGAGTGGACGAGGCGGGACGCGGGCCGCTCTTCGGGCCGGTGGTCGCTGCCACGGTCATTCTTCCAAATGGATGCCGTCTCGAAGGCCTGACCGACTCGAAGAAGCTCTCGGAGAAAAAGCGTGTGGAGCTGGATGCAGCGGTTCGCGCCCATGCGGTTTGCTGGGCCATCGCCGAGGTAGACGCGGAGACTATCGACCGCATCAACATTCGCCGGGCGTCGTTGCTGGCCATGCGGCGTGCTGTGGAGCAGTTGGCGCCCAGCCCGGATTTCCTGCTCATCGATGGCCGCGACACGATTGAGTGGGAGTGCGAACAGAGGGCCGTCATCCGCGGTGACGCAACCAGTTTTTCCATTGCCGCGGCGAGCGTACTGGCCAAGGTCTATCGTGACCGGCTGCTGGTGGAGTTGGATGGCGTGTATCCTGGCTACGGCCTGGCGCGGCACAAGGGCTATGGCTCACGGGAGCACATAGCCGCCTTGGAGCGTCTGGGGCCGACGCCGCTGCATCGCAAGAGCTATCGCCCGGTGGTGCAGATTTCGTTGCGATTCGAATAAGAGCTCTCAAGCTAAACGCGGCCTGCGGTGTTGCAACCATGTCTGGATAGGCCGCGCGATCAGTAGCACAGCCAGCACAACCGTGATGGTGAGAGGCGTGCGCACGCCCGGCTTGACCTGCCACCAGTAGTGAATCACTCCGCAGACAGCGGCGGCGTAAACCAGCTTGTGCAGACGGTTCCAGCGCTTGCCGCCCAGCTTGCGGATAGCCCAATTGGTCGAAGTGGCAGCCAGCGGCAGAAGCAACAGCCACGCGGCCACGCCGACGGTGATGTAGCGGCGTTTGGCGATGTCGGCGGCCATGGCGTTGACGTCGAAGCCTGCATAGAGAGCGATATAAGTCAGAAGATGCAACGAGGCGTAGAAGAAAGCGAAGAGACCCAACAGGCGGCGGAATTTAATCAGCCAGTTCAAGCGCGGCGAGAGGCGGCGCAAAGGAGTGATGGCCAGCGAAACGGTAAGGATGCGCAGAGTGGCCAGTCCGGTTGCAAAGGTGATGGTAGCCGTGGGGTCAGCGCCTAGGTTGTTGGTTACGGCGCCCCAGAGAAGCCAGGCCAGCGGCCAAAGGCATACCAGCCAGACAATGATCTTGAGCACGATGAGAATCGATTTCTTCATACTCTATTCCGAACTGAGTTAGCGAGGCAGTTACTCACTCCGCTAACACGCGCGCAGCGCGGCTAACTTCGCATCAAAAGTACTTCTTTAAATCCATTCCGCTGTAGAGCGACGCAACCTGGTCGCCGTAGCCGTTGAACATCAGCGTGGTGCGGCGCTGCGAGTAGAAGGGCTGACCGATGCGGCGCTCAACCTTCTGGCTCCAGCGGGGATGGTCCACGTTGGGATTGACGTTGGAGTAGAAGCCGTATTCGCGGGAGGCCTGGTCGTTCCAGGTAGTGGGCGGCTGCTTGTCAAGGAAGCGCACAGCGACGATGGATTTCGCTGACTTGAATCCGTACTTCCACGGCACCACGATGCGTAGCGGCGCGCCGTTCTGGTTAGGCAACACCTCGCCATAGAGGCCGAAGGTCAGCAGGGTGAGTGGGTTCATGGCCTCGTCCATGCGCAGCCCCTCGGAGTATGGCCAGGAGATGTAGGTTTGCGCGCCCCACTTCTCAATTTTCTTGTCGTAGTAAGAGAGGAACTGAATGTATTTAGCGCTAGGCAGAGGGTCGCACTGGCGGATGAACTCGGAGAGCGAATAGCCCACCCAGGGAATGACCATGCTCCAGGCTTCAACGCAGCGATGGCGATAAACGCGATCTTCCAGCGGGTGCAGCTTGAGCAGGTCTTCGATGTCAAAGGTTTTAGGCTGCTTGACCAGGCCATCCACGCGCACCGTCCAGGGGCGAACAGGCAGTATGCCGGCGTTCTTGGCGGGCTGATCCTTATCCACGCCGAATTCGTAGAAGTTGTTGTAGTGCGTTACATCCTCAAAGCTCGTCAGTTGCTCGCCGGTGGTGGTGAGGGGGCTTTTCACGGTCTCCAGTTTTGTTGCGGCAAGTACAGATACGGAGGGGGAGAGGATTTCAGCGATGTGGCCAGCGCCGAGCGCAGCTGCGCCGGCGGCAACTGCGCCTGAAGCTGCCCTGCGCAGAAAACGGCGGCGATTGAGGTACAGGCTTTGCGGCGTAATCTCCGATGAGGGAATCTCAGGCGGCTTGCCGATGAGCATGGGCATACCTCACATGGGGAAGTGCTGATTATAGATGTTGGATGGGATGAATGGGGCGAGGGTGCAGATTATTTTGGAGAGATTTGCGGTACGCAAGGTCAAAAATCGATATTTGGGCGTCATGCATGGGAATATGTGGGCTAACTTGCTGAGGCAAATGGCCACTGTCCCAGCCGCCAGGCACGCACCATATAGATCAGCGTTCCGGAAACTGCAATGGCGGCGGCAACTGCCAGGCCTCCGAGGGCGTGGCTGCGGTTGACCAGCATGAAAACGAATCCGGCGATGGCAATCAGAGGCGGTAGTGGATAGAGTGGCATTCGGAAGGGTCGCGCCAGCTCAGGCCGCTGAATGCGGAGCAGGATGACGCCCACATGTTGCAAAAAGAATTGCAGCAGGATGCGGGTGATGACCAGCATGGTGATGACCTGCTCCAGGGGAAAGAAACAGAAGGCTGTGGCAACGAGGCCGAGGGCAACCAGCGAGCGGTGGGGAATGTTATAGCGCGGGTGGAGAGCGGCGAGGGGGCGGAAGTAGTTGCCGTCGCGGGCGGCAGCATAGGGCACGCGGGAGTAGCCCAGCAGTAGTGAAAAGACGGACGCAAAGGCGGTCCAGATGATGAGCGCGGCCATCAGGCGGCCGGCAAGGCTGCCAAAGGCGGAGCGTGCGATGTCGGCCACCAGTTGCAGGCGGACAGCATCGCCGGAGGAAACGTGCGCGGCGGCATCGCGCCCCATATCGCGCATCGCAGGCAGCGAGGCCAGGTTCATCAGCATATAAAACGCCGCGACGAACAGGATAGAGAGCAGAATGGCGCGCGGGATGGTCCGCTCCGGACGGCGAACCTCTCCGCCAAGGAAGCAGATGTTGTAGTAGCCCCAATAACAATAAGTAGTCAGTAGGGTGGCCTGTGCCAGTCCGCGGAGCGCCTCGGGAAGCGTAAGCGCAGTCGAAGCGGGCATCTGCCAGCCGTGTGCAAAGCCGGAGACGATGACTCCGGCGATGGCCGTGAGAACTCCGGCGAAGAGCACCCAGGCCAGCCGCGTAATGGAACTGAGATTGCGATAGAGCAGTGCGGTCACCAGCAGGCAGGCGGCGGCAGCGGCTAGGTTGGTGAAATGGAGCGCGGGCAGAGCTGCGATGGGGGCGTGATCCAATGACGGCCAGAACCATGCGAGGAAGCTGGAAAGGCCGATGCAGCCTGATGCGATGGAGAATGGCGCGGTGAAGCTGACCTGCCAGACGTAGAGAAAGCTGAGCCAGTTGCCAGCGCGCTGGGGGCCGTAGATCTCGCGCAGAAAAGCATAGGAGCCGCCGGCCCTTGGAAAGGCCGCGCCCATCTCGGCCCAGACCAGACCGTCGGCTACGGCGATGACCGCGCCCAGCACCCAGGCCCATACCGAGAGCCGGTAGCCTGCCGCGGCAATGACCAGGGGGAGCGCGATGAAGGGGCCGACGCCGATCATCTCCAGCATGTTGAAGGCCACGGCGGAGCGCAGGCCGATGCGGCGGTGGAGGGTGGCGGCGGAGGTGGCGGAGGCGGCGGGCATGACGCAGTTTCGCTGCCCGGATTGTACACTGACGGGAAGTATGATTTTTGCCAATCGAATTCAAAGAGTAGCAACGAGCGCGGTTCTTGCCGGGCTGATGCTGGCGGGCACACTTCTCCTGGCAGCACAACAGACAGCACAACAGCCCTTGCCGAAGGGCAACGACCTGACGCAGGTTCCACTCCCTGAGGCCAGCGAGATTGCGCTGCCCTTGCCGGAGGATCGCGGTCAGGCGGCTTTGGAGCAAACGCTGAAGCGCCTGAGAACCACCGCCAGCGTGATGGTGATTGTGGCGCATCCCGACGACGAGGACGGCGCGCTGCTGACTTACCTTTCGCGCGGCATGGGCGCGCGGGCGATGACGCTGACGCTGACCCGCGGCGAGGGCGGCCAGAATGCCATGGGCGAGGAGAGCTACGACGCGCTGGGGCTGATCCGCACCAGCGAACTGCTGAAGGCCAGCGAATTTTACGGCGCAAAACAGCTCTGGGGCACGGAGACGGACTTCGGCTTCTCCAAGACTCAGGAGGAGTCCTTCGCCAAGTGGGGACATGACCGCGTGCTCTACGACGCAGTTCTGGCCGTCAGGCGTGAGCGGCCGCAGGTGATTGTTTCCACCTTTGTCGGCGGCATTACCGACGGCCACGGCCATCACCAGGTCTCCGGCGAGATTGCGCAAGAGGTCTTCAAGGCGGCCGGCGACCCCAAGGTCTTTCCTGAACAATTAAAGAACGGCTTGCAACCCTGGCAGCCGCTGGCCATCTACTCGAGAACTCCTTTTGCGCGCATTGAAGACGGAAAGATGTTCGACTACGCCACCGGCAAATGGGCTCCTGCGCGCTTCAAAAATTATGTGGCCGGCGAGTGGACGGAAGGCGCGCTCTCGACCGATGTCACGATTCAAGTGGGCGGGCTGGACCCGGTGCTGGGGCGCAGCTACGAGCAGATCGCGCGCGAAGGCTGGGGCCAGCAGAAGTCACAGAACGGCGGCGCGAATCCCTCGCTGATCGCGCCTTCCGCAGCGAACTATCACTTGTGGGCCGTGGCTCCGGAGGCGTCAGCAAAGCCGGGAACGAATTCGAAGAATGACGACCTCTTCCACAACAGTAAGGTGAATATCGACACATCAGTTGCCGGATTGGCGCATCTCGCCGGACCCCATCCGCCTGCTTGGCTTGCCGAGGGCTGGCGTGAAATTGACAACGGCTTGGCCCAGTTAGAAAAAGACCGCCATGGAATCAGCACGCTCGAAACAGCGCACCGTCTGGCGGTTCTCTATCGCAAGACGATCCAGCTAAAGCATTCCGTCAATCTCCAAAGTGATCGGGACTTCGTGGCGATTCAGTTAGCAGAGTTGAACGCGAAGCAAGAGCAGTTCCAGGCGGCTCTGAAAGAACTGCTCGGCTTGGACATGATTGCCTTCCGGACGAATACCGCCAACACGCAGGGAGGGGGACCATTCCGCGGAAGCTCGGCCGATGAGACACCACGAAGCATTGCGCCGGGCGAGAAGTTCCAGGTGCGCGTCCACGCCACGCAAGCCACTGCGAAGACACGGCTCAACAGCGTCTGGCTCGAAACCCGAAACGACAATTCGTGGAAGGTTGAGAACATGACCGGTGCGATTGACCCCACAGCTCCCGTCAGCGATCCGATTTTCCGCGTGCAGGCGCCTGAAAACGCCGAGCCGACGCAGCCCTACTTCAGCAGACCTTCGATTGAGCAGCCGTACTACGATCTGACGAAGCCGGAGTGGCGCTTGCGGTCGTTCGCGCCTTATCCGCTGGAGGCGTGGGCAGAGTTTACCTTTGAAGGATTGCCGATTCGCGTGGGTAAAGTCGTGCAAACGCTAGGCCGCGTTCCCGGCGTGGGCGGCGTTTACGAGCCGCTGGTAGTGACGCCCATGATCGGCGTGCGCATGGAGTCCGAGGCGCGCATTCTGCCGCTGGACGGGACGGCGCTTCCGGTGCGGGTAACTGTGCATACGCAGGCTGCAGCGGAGGGAACGGTCGCGCTGCAGTTGCCCGCGGGATGGAGCTCTCAACCGGCGGAAGCGCGGTTTCATCGCGACAGCGCCGGCGACACGGAGCCTCTGCTCTTTTCCGTCACGCCGAGCGGCGCAGAGACTGGTGCTTATGCCATCAACGCCATCGCGCATGCGGACGGGCGCGAGTATAAAACCGGATGGCGGAGCATTGGCTACCCCGGCTTGCGGCCCTACAACCAGTACAAACTCGCTCAGTTGAAGACGCGCAAGGTGGATGTGAAGCTCGCCGCCGGGCTGCGCATCGGTTACGTGATGGGTACCGGCGACCTGGTTCCCGAGGCCATCGAGGGGCTGGGCGGCACGGCAAACCTTCTTACGGCGGCGGAGCTGGTTTCAGGCGATCTCTCTGCCTGGAACGTGATTGTCATAGGCATTCGCGCCTATTCCGCGCGCCCGGAGCTGGCCGCGGCCCAGCCGAGATTGGAGGAGTTCGTGCGCCGCGGCGGGACTTTGATTGTCCAGTACCAGAACGGCAACTTCCCCGCGCCGTTTCCACTGTCGATGGGACGCATGCCCGAGCGTGTGGTGGACGAGACTGCTTCGGTGAAACTACTGGAACCGGCAAATCCGTTGCTGCGCTGGCCCAATGCGATCGGCGATGCAGATTTTGATGGATGGGTTGAGGAGCGCGGCCACTCATTTCTGGATAGCTGGGACGCGCGCTATACAGCGCTAACCGAGACCGCCGACCCCGGCCAGGACGCGCAACGCGGCGGCCTGCTGGTGGCGCATCCCGGCAAGGGGACTTATATCTATGTCGCCTATGCGCTGTACCGCCAGCTTCCGGAGTTAGTACCGGGAGCTTACCGGCTACTGGCTAACCTGCTCAGCGCGGGCCAGAACCAGGCGGCGCGTGGGGCTCAAACGCAGGCGCCGCGGCCCTAGTCAAAAAACGCTTACTTGCCCGCCTCCGCTACCATCCGTTCGGCCCGGTCTACGGCGTCGAGACGGCGCTGCTTCTGTGCTTCCATATCCGTGGTCGCCGGCCGCCAATTGCTGGCCATCAGCCGTTTGGCATACTCTTCCATGCGCGGGGCGAAGGTTGCTCGGATTCCTGTGATTGCCGCCTGCACTTTGGGCAGCAGATCGTGGAAGCGGGCGATTTCCTGCTGCGCATTTTCAGGATGGTAACTGAGGCGGTCGCCGGTTTGCATGGCGTCGATGAGCACGTCGGGCGGATCGGAGACCGGCCAGGTCAGGTGCATGGCGTCGTACGCTCCGCGCAGCCGGGTCATGGCTCCAGCAAATCCGTCCAGTTCGCTGCGCTGGATGATAAGGCCGGGGGCACGACGCACCTCGACCGTCACTTTGGCTGCAACGCTTTGGCGGGGCACGGGTATCACCGTGGTCAGCGTGTTGCCCTCGAAGGACCATCCACCCTTGCCTGTTGGCCCGGCACGCTTGACTGCAACGCCGTTGACTGTAACGGCGGCTGGCGACCAGTCTGCGGGCAGACGCAGCTCGTATCCGCGGGTCTGCGGCATTCCGGGATAGCTGCCCTCGACAGGGCCGATCTCGACCTTGAGCATGTCGCCAGTTTGCGCGGCTCTGATTGGCGTGTGCGCAAAGACGCCGCGCTGGTACTCGACCGAGACACCAGAATCCTCATAGACCGAATAGCTGGAAGCCGTCCCAGGGTTAAGCGGCCACACGTTCACGATCAGCGGGTCCACGGGCTTTTCGCCGGTGTAGCGCATAGGCGGCTGCATGGGGACAATGGCCCCAACGCGCAGATAGACCGGCGTCTGCTCGATGGAGAAGCTGCGTTCGAACGTTGCCGGTCCGGTGAGGTGCTTGCCCGTGGGCCACTCGATCCACTCGCCCTTGGGCAGCCAAACGGTTTCCGTGGTCAGGCTGCTTACCTTGTCAGCGGGAGCGGTGACCGGGGCCACCAGCATCTGATCGCCGAAGATGTACTCGCCCTTGCTGGTGTACGCGGTGTCCTCCTGCGGCCAGTCATAGTAGAGCGGCCGGAAAAAGGCTACGCCGGTGTCGTATGTCCGCCGCGCCTCGGTGTAGAGATAAGGCTCCATCGCATAGCGAAGCTGGAAGGTAGAGCGCAGGATCGACGAGTAAGGCTCCGGATAGGCCCAGACGCGGCGTTCGGTTTCGGGGTTCTTGGTGGTGTGGGTGCGCAGAATGGGGCTGAATGCGCCAAACTGCACCCAGCGCGTGTAGAGTTCAGGCTCCACGGCTCCGGGCATGTGGCCGCCGATGTCGTGGCTCCAGTAGGCGTATCCCACGTTGGCCGCCGTGGCTGTGAACCACGGCTGGAAGGCCAGCGAATCCCATACTGAGATGGTGTCGCCGGAGAAACCGATTTGGTAGCGGTGATTGCCCAGCCCACCCCAGCGATGGAAGAGCAGGGGGCGCTTGCCCTCGCGCTGCTGATCGGTAAAGTGCACGTAGTTCAGCCACCAGGTAGGCATTACGCCGGGGATTTTGGTGCGCTGCTCCTGCTGCCAGTCCAGCCACCAGAAATCGATGCCTTGCCGCTCCAGCGGATGATGCACCAGGTTCATGTAATTCGTCGCGTACTTCTTGTCGGTGATGTCGAAGGGCACGTATTTTCTGGTGGCCGGATCAATGCCCATAGCCTTGGCCATGGCCGGGTAGGCTGCCTCCCACGGCTGCACTCCCGAGGCAGGATGCAGGTTGAGAGTCGTCTTCAGTCCCTCGGCGTGCAGCCTGGCCAGGAAGTCATCGGGGTCGGGAAAGAGCACCTTGTTCCATGTGTAGCCGGTCCAGCCCAGATCATGGCCGGATTGATCCACCTCGCCCGCAGCCAAGAGTTGGTCTTTGCTGATGTGCCAGCCCATGTCGATGACCAAGACGTCCAGCGGCACATCGTTCTCGTGGAAGCCGCGCACCAGCTCGTCGAGTTCCTGATCGCTGTAATCCCAGTAGCGCGACCACCACGCGCCGAAGGCGAAGCGCGGCGGCAGCGGGATGCGTCCCGCCACGCGCACAAAATCACCCAGAGCCTTCTTGTAATCGTGGCCGTAGCCAAAGAAGTACCAGTCCTGTCGCTCACCGGAGGGCCGCTCGACGACCCACGGCCATGGGCTCTTTTCGCCCTGCCGGAAGCTGAAGTCAGCCGAGTCGAAGAGCGGGCGCGTCGAGTCGTCCACCAGCGCCCAGCCCGAGCGCGAGATGAGCCCCTGTGCAATGGGCTCCTGAGTTTTGCCGCCCAGCGCGCCGTCGAGGGTGCGCGTGGTGCCTTGCAGATTGTCCGGGTCGGTGAGACCCGGATGCCACGTCACCGGCTTGCCGTCGACCTTGAGAGTAATGGAGAGATTGTCGGCGGTGAATGGCCCGTTGCTCGACATGTACACGAGCCTGAGCGCTCCAGTGTCGATGAAGGAAGGAATTGACTGCTTCTCTGGCGGTCCGCTGAGGTCCAAGCCTTGCTCAAACTTTGGCACCGGCAACCTTCGGTTCAGAAACACGAGCGAAGCGTGATCTTCAAACTTTCCGTCCGCCGCCCACTCCATACGGATCAGCTCCGGCGTCAGCACGGTAAACCGCGCATTGCCGATGGTTACCACAGCCCTGGGATCGGCTACCGGGTTGTTGGCTTCCCCGACTGCCTGTGCAGGAATCGCCGGTTTTGAAGATGCCACCACAGCCGGTTTAGCGGCTTGCCTGCCTGGCGCCGGCGTCTGCGCGGTTAAACCAATACTGAATCCAACGATAAGTCCGACGGCGGCTAGCTGCGGCAAAGAAATACGCACGTGTCCCTCTCCTTATTACTCCATCCGGAAGAGTAGCACAGCGCTGCAGGTTTTCTCGCTACAGTAGTGGGAGGGAACTGCGATTTAGTCGTGGAGGACCACGTTCAACAGAGATTTATGTACTTTAATGCCGCCGTTGTAATCAATAAATCCCAGCTTGCGAAAGCGATTCATAAAAAAGCTGACGCGCGATCGCGTAGTCCCAATCATCTCCGCCAACGTTTCCTGGGAGATCTTGGGAATCAAGGATTCCGGCTCGCCCGGCTTGCCGAAATCCGCCATCAGGAGCAGAATCCGCGCCAATCGTTTCTCGCTGGAATTGAAGAGCTGATCAACCAGATCCGCCTGGGTTCTCATGCTGCGCTCCAGCAAGAACCGCAGAAACAGATCGCTGAAGGCGTGTTCCTCGTGTATCACGCGGACCATCTCCGTGCGCTCGATCTTGAGCGCGGAACACGGAGTGATGGCCGAGGCTGTGGCCATGCGCAAGCCAGGCGTTCCCGCCATTGAATCCTCGCCCACAAAGTCGCCTACTGTCAGCAAAGCGATGGTTGCCTCTTTGCCTTCTTTTGAGATTACGGTGAGCTTTGCTCTGCCGCTCTGAAGGTAGAAGACACAGTCGGCCGGATCGCCCTGGGAGAAGAAGGCCTCCTTGGGCTTCAATCGGACAATTCTCCGCCCCAGCCCGGCTTCTGCCAGGAAAGCTGCCGGATCAAACTGTGCGTGGGTTATATCCGCCATTCGATCAATCTGTCCCCTTCCATGATTTGGCCCGGGGTCTTTCCGTAGAGAAACCGAAACGCACCACCTTTCTTACCCCAGGTTCGAGCATAGATACACAAGTTTTCTATAATCTCGCTGTGTTTGGAAGACCGGTCTGTTCACTTCTGCTCACATGTTATTAATTCGTTTTGAAAACAGCAAAAACATTTTCAGCAATATCAAAATCCGTATCTGAGGAGTCCCAGCACAGATTCTGTCAGGCTTCCAGCCGCCTCCGCGCACCTTCATCTAACAGATTCGATTTACCGTAAGATATTGCAAAGATGCAACAATGGAAGGAGCGCCGGGTTGGCATGATCCCATGCATCCCGCGCAGGAGAATTCTGTGGCCAAGCTACGGGTTCTGTCGACGCACCTCTACATAAACCAGCGCCTGCACGCCGGTCTGCTGGAGAAGGCCGGCCAGTGGGGCGCGGAGGCGGTGGAACTGTTTGCGGCGCGCCAGCACTTCGACTACACCAGCCGTGTGCAGGTGGCGGAGTTGGCTGCCTGGTTCCGGTCGAACGCGCTCACCGCCTGGTCGATGCACGCTCCAATCTACGCCGATGCAGAGATGGGACGCTCCGGCCCGCCTGCCCTCAACCTGCTGCACATGGAGAGAGCCAGCCGCATCGAGGCCATGGACGAGATCAAGCGCGCCCTGGAAACAGCCGAGCAGATTCCCTTCCGCAACCTGGTCATTCACCTCGGCGATAAGGACGATGAGTGGTCGCCGCGCACCGCTGAGTACGCGTTTACAGCGCTGGAACATCTGGGCGCCTTTGCGCGTCCGCTGGGCGTTCGTCCCCTGGTGGAGAACCTCTTCAACGAGCCCACCATGCCCGAGCATCTGATTGAGATTCTGGAGATAGGCCATCTTGACCAGATTGGCGTCTGCCTCGACCTGGGCCACGCTCACATCACGGTTGGCGTTCCCGCGGCCATCGGCACGCTGGGCGGGAGGATTGTCCAAGTTCACGCGCACGACAACAATGGCACAAAAGACGAGCATCTGTTGCCGGGGGACGGCGCCATTGACTGGCCGGCCACGGTTGCGGCCCTCAACGCGTTGGCCGAGCCGCCGGCAGTCGTGCTGGAACTCAGTTCCAAACTCGCCGACGAACTAGCGACATTGCCTGGGCGAATTCGGCGAGCCTTCGAGATGTTCATTTAAACGATTTCATCACCTTACTGGGTTATCCAACGAAGAATATCAAATCCGTCGTCAGCGGAAACACTGCAACGGTTTTGAGTATTAGAAATACCCATGCCAATTAAAGACCCATAATTTTCGGCACGTTGTTTTGCTCCCGTGCGCAGCAGTTTTGAAAGCGTCGTAACTTCATCCTGCGTGAAGCTGCCTTCGATCATACCCTGGTTGCGAATTGCGCTCTTGATGACGGCCACCTCGCGGACCCGGCCGCCCATCACCACGGCCAGGCTATGGCCAACATTCTTGCTCGTATAGTCGTAGAACCTGTCGCCGGCTTCATTGGTCAAGATGAACATAACCTCTCTTTGGCCTGTGTATGGACTGGTGCTCGGATCGGCGGAGCGGAAGTCATTGCCAGCCACGATCGGCGTGCGTTGCAGCACATACACACCGGAACCGCCCCCCATCACCCCGGTGAAACTCTTTAGTTCCTGGTCTGCGGGAATGCTGCCGCCCAGGCTGGCCGTCGCTTCCTGCTCGTCCTTGTAGGGACCACCGACCACGGCGCGAATCTCCAGCCGAGGCATCGAAGCTTCCCCATAAGGTGTATAGGTCATTGTTATTGGTGCCTGAATCTCCTGATCGCAGTTGAGCTTCCAGTGAAGACTAGCACCAGAAGCGACATCACGCGCTTTGGCTTTGTAATAATGATGAGCTGAATTCTTACTCACGTTGTTCACTGCGGTGCCGCCGTCAAACCCATAAATGACACTGAAGCTAACTTCGTTCGCTGAAGTAACCTTCACTACTCGAGGTTCCGGTCCCCACCGGAGATTACTGTTGGTCTTGGCATAGTGTGAGATTGCCATGACAGCAAGAAAGATTGCCAGACTTAATCCCAAAACACAAAGGCTAGTGATTATGAGAGCTTTTTTCATGCTGTCATTCTACGCCGGACAATACGGCAAAACGCACCCTGATACAAAGCTTCTTTGAAATGTGCTCTAGTAAATATGCGGCAACTGCTCGCCACGCTGCCTGCCATTGTGTTGGAACTCAGCTCCATGCTTACCGGCGAGCCTTCGAGATAATTGACTAACCGTAACTTGACTCCACAGGTATTTCAGGCCCTGTGGCCGGGATATCAACGGTAGATAGCGACGAGCCAATTCTGCGATACTGCATCCGGGCCGGTGCGGCAGGAAAGACAGCGGCCAGGGTTCACCGCCTACTTTGATTTGTGGGAGCTGATAATTATGCGAGTTCTCGTTGCCTACGCAAGCCGTTACGGAGCCACGCAAGGTATCGCGGAGCGTATCGCCACTACCATCCGCCAGCAGGGCCTGGAGGTTGAGCTCGACTCCGTCAGCCAAGCCGAAGATCCGGTTGCATACGACGCCGCTGTCATTGGAAGCGCAGCCTACTACTTCCACTGGATGAAGCCGGCCACGAAGTTTGTGCGGCGCAACTCGCAGGCGCTCGCCAGCCGGCCTCTCTGGCTTTTCAGCAGCGGTCCGCTCGGCACCAAAGCCAAGGATGATAAGGGCCGGGACTTCTGTGAATTCTTAGAACCCAAAGAAATCGCTGAGTTCAAAAGGACCGTCAAGCCCAGGGAACACCGCGTCTTCTTCGGCGCAATGGACGGGAGCAAACTAGGCTTCTGGCATCGGCTCATCTATAAGCTGCCTGCCAACCGCGACGGTGCACTCTTTCCTAATGGCGACTTCCGCAACTGGGCCGCCATCGATGCCTGGGCCAGCAGCATCGCCCAAATGCTGAAAACCCAGTAAGAAACCACGCCGCTCAGCAAATGCGCGGCAACTGCTCGCCAATCTGTGTGGGAATGACTCGGTTTGCGCCCATTGCAGTGCGCGCGACCAACATGCGAGGATGCTCAGCGGTAACCGTGCCGATGCGGACGGCGTCGCGGCCCAGAGGGTGAGCGCGCAGGACGGCGAGAATCTGTCCGGCAGCCTGGGGCGCGACAAAAAATACCGCCTTGCCCTCGTTGGCCACATAGACTGGATCAAGGCCGAGCAGCTCGCAGGCGGACTGTACTTCCGGGCGTACGGGCAGGCTGGGCTCGTCGATCTCGATGCCGACGCCGGAGGCCACAGCAATTTCATTCAGTGTGGAAGCGAGGCCTCCGCGTGTGGGGTCGCGTATGGTATGTACTGCCGCGCCGGCCGCAGCCAGCACTTCGGCGATCATTCCGTTCAGCGCGGCGCAGTCAGAGCGAATTTGGCTCTCGAACTCCAGGCCTTCGCGCACGCTCATAATGGCCATGCCGTGGTCGCCGATGGTTCCGGAGAGTAGAATCGCGTCGCCGGGCTGGGCGCGATGCGGGCCAACCGTGATTCTGGGCCGCACGAGGCCCACACCAGTCGTGTTGATGTAGCATCCATCTCCGTGGCCGCGCTCCACAACCTTGGTGTCGCCGGTGACGATTTTCACGCCTGCCTCTGCCGCTGCACGCGCCATCGCCTCAACAATCGCCGCCAACTGCGCCAGCGCAAAGCCTTCTTCCAGAATGAAGCCAGCGCTCAAAAACTTTGGCTCTGCTCCGGAGACGGCCAGGTCGTTCACCGTTCCGTTGACCGCCAGCTCGCCGATCGATCCGCCGGGAAAAAACAGCGGCTGCACGACGAAGGAGTCGGTACTCATGGCAACTTTGCCGCCGCCTAATTCAAGCACCGCCGCGTCACCCAGATTCTCCAGCTCCGGATTGCGAAAGGCGGGCAGAAACAGATGTTCCACCAGCTCATTGCCCAGCTTGCCTCCTCCGCCATGGCCCATCACAATGGTCGGATAGTCGGCAAGGGGAAGGGGACAGGACCAGTTAGCAAATTCCGATTTTGCAGCTTGCATCGTTTCCTTCATAACTAACCCTGCCGACTTGCCGACTTGCTGACTTGCTGACTCGCTGATGAAGCTCTTCCCGCTCCTGCCAGCTCCTCAGTCGACAAAAACCGTCCGTAGTTGTAATAGGCCGCGCAGGCGCCCTCGCTCGAAACCATGGTCGCGCCCAGCGGATGGCGCGGCGTGCATTGTTTGCCGAAGGCAGCACACTCTGCGGGCTTGATCACCCCGCGCAGCACATCTCCGGAGCGGCACAGCGGCGACTCTTGTGTGCGAATGCCGGAGATCTGAAAACGCAGCTCTGCGTCGAAGGCGCGATAAGGCTCGCTCAGCCGCCAACCGCTCTTGGGAATCACGCCAATTCCCCGCCACGCCCGGTCAGTGACTTCAAAGACCTCAGCCAACAGCTTCTGTGCGGCCTTGTTGCCCTCGAATGTGACGATGCGCTCGTAAGCATTCTCGACCTCGTGGCGGCCAGCCTCCAGTTGAATCACAGTACGGCGAATCCCATCAAGCAGATCGAGCGGCTCAAAGCCCGTCACCACCATCGGCACCTTATACTTGGCTGCCAAAGGTGGATACTCCCAATAGCCCATTACGCTGCACACGTGCCCGGCGAGCAAAAAGCCATCGATCTTGCGTTCCGGCGCGCTCAGAATCGCTTCAACCGCAGGCGGCACCAGCACATGCGAAACCAGCAGCGAAAAATTCTTCAACCCGCGCCGCTTGGCCACGTGCACGCTCATGGCGTTGGCCGGGGCGGTGGTCTCAAAGCCTACGCCAAAGAAGACAACCTGCTTATCTGGATTTTTGACGGCTAGCTCGACCGCGTCCAGAGGGGAGTAGACGACGCGCACATCGCCGCCGGCGCCCTTCACCTGAAACAAATCGCCCTCGGTTCCCGGCACCCTCAGCATGTCGCCGAAGGAGCAGAAGATCACTTCCGGTTGCGCCGCAATTGCCAGCGCTTTGTCAATCAGCTCCAGCGGAGTCACGCAGACCGGGCAGCCCGGCCCATGAATCATCTCGATCCCCGAAGGCAGCATCTGGTCGATACCGTTTTTAATGATCGAGTGGGTCTGCCCTCCGCAGACCTCCATGATCTTCCATGGCCGCGTGGTGACGGAAGCTATCTCCCGCGCCATGCGCTGCGCGATCTCGCCATTGCGAAATTCTGTCAGATACTTCATTGACTCGATTTGGCTCGCGTCAGCGTCATCTCGCCGCCGGGAAAATCCGCACTATCGGTTTTGGTGGTCAGCTTGATGGTGTCTCCCGTGACAACGCCTTCATGATGGATCGTCATGCCGTTGAAGCTCACGTTGAAGAAAATCTTGTCGCCGTCAACCTTGCCATCGGTGATTTCCTTTGGATCGCCCATCGGTCCGCCGACCGTGCCTGTCAGCTTGGCGGCATCCTGCTTGAAGGTAAAGGTGATTTGCATGGTATCCCCGCCCGGGATCGCGATGCTGCCCGTCCATGCGCCGGTCACATCGGCTGCGCCTTGGCTTGTCGGGGTGCAGCCTCCAGCCGGACAAACCGGCTGTGCCGTGGCCGTATCCGGTGTCTTGGCGCGGGTCAAAGTCACCTCCCCGCCAACTGGTTCTCCCTGATCATGATTTGGGATCAGCTTCACCTGATCTCCGCTGATTACGCCTGCACTCTTGATCGTCGTGCCGTTATAGATAACGCTGAACGACAGCTTGTCGCCATCGACGTTGCCGTCAAGAAGATCCATCGAGCCAATCTGCGGACCGCTCACCGTTCCGGTCAACTTGGCGCCGTCCTGCTTGAAGGTAAAGGTGAGTTGGATGGTATCCCCACTCGCGGTAACCATGTTGCCAGTCCAGGTGCCGGTTAGATCGGCTGCGAATGCGCTTGCGGCGCTGAAGGTCAACAAGAGTGCCGCACAGTAACACAAGAACTTTTTCATCGATAAAACCTCGTACTAAATTTGTGTTGTCGAACGTGATCGATTGCAAACTACCGCACAGTACAACAGGATGGGAAGAATTGCCGGGAAGTTTCTCAGCCTGATGCTAACTGGCTGACTCGCTAACGCCGCGTTTGCGGCGCTAATTTGCTGTTTTTTCGCAACTCCCGTCTGGACACGAGGACGGATTCGCCGCGGCGGCCCTCGCAAAGGCAGCTTCCTCGCCGGCCAGTTCCTCCTCCAGCATGCCCATCTCGCGGAAGAGAGCCAGCGTCTTCTCGGCCTCCTCCTGGTCGATTTTGGAGAGCGCAAACCCAACATGGACAATGGTATAGTCACCGACCTGGACCTCGGGCACGTAGTCCAGGCAGACGCGCTTGACGATGCCGCCAAAGTTTACCCGCCCAATGCGGAGATCGCCCTCGGTGGTGATTTCCTCGACTTTTCCGGGAATCGCTAGACACATGGTTTCTCTATTATGACGGGTTTAGGGCACGTTTGGGGTGATTTAAATCACAAAATGTGTCTCTTTAGGCCAGACAGCCCAACTGCCTTGTCATCTTTCGCAAATGGACGCCGATTCGCGTGCCGGAATTTCAAGCTAAACTAGGCTAATTTTTGATAGACTTCGGGCATTCTCTGAATCGGATTTATATGTTTTCGCTGGAGGTGACGCGCATGCGGAAGCGTTTGGTGTTTTTGGGCATTCTGATGGTGTTGGCCTGCCTCCTGGCAGGCACGCGTGCCAATGCGCAAGACGACGATCTCGTCACTGCGGCTAAAAATGGCGATTTGCCCCATGTTAAGGCTCTGCTCTCCAAAGGGGCCGATGTCAATGCCAAGGACAACGACGGCGTGACCGCGCTTTTTGTGGCTTCCTATTACGGGCATCTTGATGTGGTGCAGGTACTGCTCGCCAAAAAGGCTGATGTCAATGCCCGGTCGAATGGCACAACATCGTTATATATAGCTTCCCAGGAAGGCTACCTTGAGGTGGTGCGGGCGCTGCTCGACAAAGGGGCTCAGGTCAATCTCCAGGACAATGATGGCGTGACTGCGTTGTCAATAGCCTCTCAACGCGGCCGTCTTGACATAGTGAATACATTGCTTGCACATGGTGCGGATGTTAATCTTTCGGATCACGAAGGCTGGACTGCACTGATATGGGCCTGCCAGGAGGGTTATCTCGATGTGATTCAGGCGCTGCTTGGCAAAAAAGCCGATGTCAATGCGAAGGGCAACGATGGAGCGTCCGCCTTGCTTCTGGCCTCCGAAAAAGGTCACATTGATATCGTACGGGCGTTACTTGCTCAAGGCGCTGAAATTGGCGTCAAGAACAACGATGGCGCGGGCGTGCTCATGGCTGCAGCATGCAACCATCATCTTGATGTTGTGCAAGTACTGCTCGACCATGGCGCTGATATTAACGCCAGGAACAACATTGGCGCGACTACATTGTTTTGTGCCTCTTTGAACAGCAACCTGGATGCGGTGCAATTGCTACTCGCCAAGGGAGCTAACGTCAATATCAAGAGGACCGATGGCACAACCGCACTGATGGCTGCCTCATTGAATGGCAATCTTGATTTAGTGCGATTGTTGATTGCCAACGGAGCCGAAGTCAACGCCAAAAGCAGCATTGATGGGACAGCGCTGATGTTTGCCTCTCAGGGTGGATACATCGAAGTGGTGCGCGCCTTGTTGGCTGCCAAGGCTGACGTGAACTCGAAAACCTCTGATGTAGGCACCACGCCGCTGATGTTTGCATCGGAGCACGGACACCCGGATGTTGTGCAGGCGCTGCTCGATGCCAAGGCTGACGTTAACGCCCGGAAGAACGATAATGCAACGGCACTGTTAGGCGCCTCGCAAGATGGCTACCTTGATGTGGTGAAGATACTGTTGGCTAATGGAGCCGATGTCAATGCCGAAGATGCAAACAGCCAGACAGCACTGCTGTTGGCCGCTGCAGAGGGGCATACCAACGTAGCCCAGGCGCTTCTGGCCAAGGGTGCCGATGTCAATGTCAAGAATGACAAAGGCGCAACCGCGCTGTACTTAGCCTCTGAAAAAGGAACTCTTGATCTGGTACAGGCGCTTCTTGCCAGGGGCGCCGAGATTAATACCAAAGATGCTAATGGGATAACTGCTTTGATGAAAGCATCCTACTATGGACATCTTGACGTGGTGCAGGCATTGCTCGCCAAGGGAGCCGACATTGATGCTCTGAGTGACAAGGGTGCAACTGCGCTAGGCGCGGCAATCTTAGGAAAACACGATGATGTTAAAGAGTTATTGTTGAAGGCTGGAGCTAAACAATGATTGCATGAGGTCCTAAAGCCATCAGCCAGCCGGCATGATCTCTCCGACGTAAACAGCACTCTTCAGTACCCCGCCTCGCGTCCATGCCGGACGGCTAGAATCACGACTTCCTTGCCATCATAGCGATACAGGACAACATACGCCCCGCTTCCGAATTCAATTACCCATTCGCGAAATTCAGTGGGCAGCTCTTCGACCGGGCGTCCCATCTCTGGAAACCTGGCGAGCAACTTCACTCCCTGCCGGATCGCCATGACGGCGCGCCTGGCCGCGTCTTGGCTTTTGGAAGCGAGAAAATCATGCAGCCGCGCCACATCCCGCAGACTTTGCGGCGTCCACTTCAGATGTGGCATTGGGGAGCCTTTGCATCCTCACCCGCTTCGAGTTTAGCCAGCCACGCGTCTGTTTCCTCGGCGGTCGCGTGCAGGCCGGTTGCCTGATATTCGTTCCAGGCGGCCAGCGCGTCCTGCCGGAACTGTTCGCGCTTTTCTTCGCGGCTCACATACTGTTCGACGGCTTCGCGCATGATCCAGTGCGCCGACCGGCGGCGCGCCGAAGCGAGCTGCTGCACGCGTTGCTTGAGTTCAAGATCGAGCTTCAGGCTGGTCGTCGCTGATGTCGGCATGATAGGTGCTCCAAGGTGTTAACTGGGAACACTATAGCACACCCCGCGCCTCCGCCAGGTACCCCAGCCACTCCTCCATCCCCGCGCCAGTCTTGGCGGAAGTCTCAAAAATCCGAATCCCCGGCCGTATCTCGTTAATATTCTTGATCGCCAGCTCCCTGTTGAACTCGCAGGGCTCGGCGATGTCCATCTTGGTAATCACGGCGGCATCGGCGGAGTTGAAGAGCGTGGGATACTTCAGCGGCTTGTCCTCGCCCTCGGTCACGCTCAGTAGAGCCACGCGAATCTTCTCGCCCAGGTCGTAGCTCGACGGGCAGACCAGGTTGCCCACATTCTCGATGAACAAAAAGTCGAGATCTTCCAGCGTCACGCCTTCCCAGCCGTCGAGGTGCCTGCCGATCATCTCTGCGTCGAGGTGGCAAATTCCGTGAGTGTTGATCTGGCGGACGGGAGCGCCGCTGGAGGCGAGACGGCGGGCGTCGTTGTCGGTTTCCAGATCTCCGACCAGCGCAGCCACCCGTAAACCCCTTGATTTCAACTCTTTGAGCGTTCGCTCCAGGAAAGTTGTCTTGCCCGTGCCGGGGCTGGAGACGAGGTTCAGGACCAGTACGCCGGCGGCCGTATAGCTGGCCCGCAGCGCAGCCGCCAGCTCATCATTCTTCTTCAAAATCCCCCGTCGCAGCTCGACTATTCGTGTTGTCATAACCTCATCCTAAACCGCGTTTGCCCCACCGCAGGTCATCGCCTTGACAGCCTGCTCTGAGCAACATCGAAGGGGCTAGTTTTGCAGATAATTAACCCCTCCCGGCGCATAATCGAAGCAATCAGATAATGATGCCACTCCTGATCTTTCACAACCGACTCGCTGATAGCTGAAAACCGCATCTTTTCGCCTCCACCACTTCCGCAAACCATTCATAAACCATTGGTTAGCTCCGCCGTAGGCGAAAAATGCAACAAAAGTTTTCCCCAAATTAGTCATGAAAACCAAAAACCAAATCCAGTAACAAGCCTGAAATCAATAACATAACCAATTCACAAGGGCAAACAAAGAGCGAAACCCAGGCGCGGGAATTGACGCGGAAGCCCTCACGCCTTCGGCTCGTCCTCCTCAATCTCGATGGAGTCAATCTCCAGCTCCCGCCCCTGCTGCATCTCGCTGCACGGCTCGCCGCACTTGGGGCAGCGGAAGCTCTGCACGCCCTCCAGCTCTACATCCTCGCCGCACGCCGCGCAATGCATCACCACCGGCAGCACGTTGACCACCAGCCGCGAGCCCTCCAGCGGCGTTCCCTCGCTGGCAATGCCGTAGCAGAACTCCAGCGACTCGGGAATCACAGAGGACAGCGCCCCCACGCGCAGCCTGACCTCGAGCACCCGCGCGCCTCTGGACGAATCAGGCAAGGTGTTGAGCGTCTCGGTTACCGTCTCCACAATGCTGCTCACGATGGAAAGTTCATGCATTCAAGATGGATTTTACCCTTTGGCGCTTCTGCCCAGCCGAGGATGCCTTCGCCGTCATCTTTCGTAGCTACTTTCGCGCGGTTCCGGTACAGCATTGCCACGGATGCTTAATCCAAAAGCCACTGCGTTCAAGTCGATGCGACCAACAGGGAGCAGCAACCTGTTTCGGAACTAAAATAAACGTAGTATCCCGGGCAATGCTCTAGACTGAGAGGGCAATGAGTTCCTTACACAGAATGCAATGCGCCGCACTACAGGCCGGGCTGGCTGCCGCAGGCCTGACTACCTCGCTGCTTCTGGCTGGCTGCGGAACGCCGGCCGCGCCGCAACCGCCCTCGCTGAAGCTGCCAGTTCCGGTGGAAGACCTGGCCGCCAGCCGCACGGGCAACCAGGTGACGCTTACCTGGACCATGCCTAAAAAGAGCACGGACAAACTGCTGCTGAAGGGCAGTGTGGCTGGATTCGTCTGCCATAAGGAAGCGGCAGGCGGCAGTTGTGCTGCGGCTGGTGGCGAACTGTCGTTCGATCCGGGGGCAGCAGGAACGTTTACCGAAACGCTGCATGCTGAGTTGGCTACCGGAGCGCCGCGCCCGCTCAGCTATTTTGTCGAATTGAGAAACCGCAACGGCCGTTCAGCGGGGTTGTCGAACGCTGCCGTGGTGCTGGCCGGGGAAGCGCCCGCGCCAGTGACGGGCCTTTCTGCTGAACTCCGCAAAGACGGCGTGGTGCTGCGCTGGTCGCCTGTGGAAGCCGCGACTCAGGAGATACGGCTGCATCGCGAGCTGCTAAGCCCGCCACCATCCAAGCCGAAACAAGGTGAACAAGTTTTGCTGGCGCCAACGCCAGAGCCGGTGGAGGTGAACCTGCTGGTGGATTCCTGCACGCTTGAGGCAGGCAAGGGGAGCTGTCGCGCCCTGGACAACAGCATCCATTTTGGCCAGGTTTATGAATACCGCGCGCAACGCGTGGCGCGGGTCACGGTGGAGGGCAAAACGCTGGAGTTGGCGGGCGAGCTTTCCGCACCGGTGCGCGTCGAGGCGCGGGACATATTTCCTCCCGCCGTTCCTACCGGATTAGCCGCCGTGGCCACCACAGGAGAAAACGGCGTGGGTAACGCGCCCCAATTCGCAATCGACCTGAGCTGGCAGCCTGTCACAGACGCCAATCTGGCCGGATACGTGGTCTACCGCCAGGAAGGCGACGAAGGATGGCAGCGCATCTCGCCCGGAGGGCCGCTGGTTGCACCGGCATTCCACGACGCGCTGGTCCAGCCGGGGCACACTTACCGTTACGCCGTCAGCTCCATCTCCCAGGGCGGATATGAAAGCGCCCGTTCGGCGGAGACCGAGGAGACGGTGCCCAACCCCTGACGAACTTGCCGCGCACGAAGGAGATTTCCCATGAGATACTGCCGCTTTCTCTTTGATGGTCAAGCTCACTATGGCGCGGTAGAAGATCGCGAGGGGGAGCCGTGGATCGTGCGCCTGATTGCCGCTCCCGAAGAGGACCGCGTATTCCGGCTGGTGCATGGGCGGGAGACATCCTGGAGCTTCGACTTTGATTCGATGCCGCTGAGCGCCGCTGAACTGCTGGCGCCGGTTACGCCCTCGAAGATTGTCTGCGTGGGGCGCAACTATCGCGATCACGTGAAGGAGATGGGCAGCGAGCTGCCTGCCGAGCCTCTGTTGTTTTTCAAGCCGGTGTCGGCGTTGAACAGGCCAGGAGGCGTGGTGCGCATGCCCGCCGTGTCGGCGCGCGTGGACTACGAAGGCGAATTGGTGGTGGTGATTGGCCGCCGCTCGCGCAATCTCAGGGAAGAAGATTGGCGCTCGGCGGTGCGCGGATACACGCTGGCTAACGACGTGACCGCCCGCGATTTGCAAGAGAAGGATGGCCAGTGGACCCGCGCCAAGGGCTTCGATACGTTTTGCCCTGTGGGCCCGGTGGTGAACGATGAAGTAGACCCCGAAGCCGGACTCACTCTGCAGACGCTTGTAAACCGCGAACTGCGCCAGCGCGGCTCGACCCTGGACTTCATCTTTCCGATTCCCAAACTGCTGGCTTACATTACGGCCATTTTCACCCTGGAAGCAGGCGACCTGGTGCTGACCGGAACGCCTGCCGGTGTGGGGCCGCTCAAGGCTGGAGATTGCGTGGAGATCAGCATCCCCGGATTGGGCGTGCTGGCCAACACATTCCAGCCAGAGCAGGGCTGAGCCGAAATCGCCCATGTGCAACCTTGACCGCACGAATGAATCAAACAGCGGTAGACTGAATCCGAACGCGCCTGAGATATGACGCGTGTGTCCCCTGGAGGATTCATGCCGCAGAATTTACTGGAACAATTGCGCAGCTTCACGATTGTTGTTGCAGATACGGGCGACTTTAAGGCAATGGAAGAGTTTCGCCCTCAGGACTCGACCACCAATCCCTCTTTGATTACCGCGGCTGCGCAGTTGCCGCAGTACCGGCCCATTGTGGACGGCGTGCTGCTGGAAGCGCGCAAGGAACTAGGCGCGGGCGCAACCGATGCGGCCATTGCCAACCTCGCCTTTCAGCGGCTGGCCATCGCATTCGGCAAAAAGATTCTGGCCATTGTTCCGGGGCGCGTCTCCACCGAAGTTGACGCGCGCCTCTCCTACGACACTACGGCTACCATCACGCAGGCGCGCAGCATCATTGCGCAGTACGACGCCGAAGGCATCGGACGTAAGCGTGTGCTGGTTAAGATCGCTTCCACCTGGGAGGGCATCCGCGCCGCCGAAGTGCTGGAGCGCGAGGGGATTCATTGCAACCTGACCTTATTGTTCGGATTGCACCAGGCCATTGCCTGCGCTGAGGCCGGTGTCACACTGATATCGCCCTTTGTGGGCCGCATTCTCGATTGGTACAAGAAAGATACCGGCAAGGTTTTCCACGGCGCGGACGACCCCGGCGTGAAGTCAGTGACCACGGTCTATAACTACTACAAGAAGTTCGGCTATAAGACGCAGGTGATGGGCGCTAGCTTCCGTAACATCGGCGAGATTACGGAGTTAGCGGGATGTGACCTGCTGACGATCTCGCCGCAACTGCTAGCCGAGTTAGAAGCTGCTACAGGCGAGCTGCCGCGCAAGCTTTCGCCTGAAGCTGCCCGTACGTTGCCAATAAAAAAGATTGCCATGGACAAGGCGGCGTTTGACAAGATGCACGCCGCCGACCGCATGGCTACTGACAAGCTGAAGGAAGGCATTGAAGGCTTCTCGGCCGCGCTGGTCAAGCTGAAAACGCTGCTCGCCCAGCGCTTGGCCGAGTTGGAAGCTAGGAATAGCGCATGAGGGTGCGCCTACTCCGACCAAACACTCAGCAGGTTGCCCAAGCCATCGGTGAAGTGGAAGCGCCGCCCGCCGGGAAATTCAAAGGTGGGCACGACGACGCTGCCGCCGGCGGCGATGATTGCCGCTTCAGTAACCTTCAGGTCCGCGGAGTAGAGCACCACGAGAGGCGCGAACTTAGGCTGCACCTGTTGCGCTGCGCCCTTGGCAAATCCGATGGCGACGCCGGCGCTTTCGGCGGTCGAGTCAATGTAATCCGGGCCCCAATCCTTGAAGCTCCAGCCAAAGACTGTGGAGTAAAACTTCTTGGTCCGCTCGATGTTGGTAGTGGTGAACTCGATGTAGTTGATCTTGTGGTGCAGTGCTGGATTGCTCATGATCTCTCTCCAATTTTGTTGCTACGCGTGTAATCGATGAAATGACAGCGAAGGCTGGCGATGTACGACAACAGGCTAGCAGAATTTCACGACTGCCGCATTGAATCAATTTAGAAATTCACCGCCCTAGCCAGAGCGAAAGGCCGCCGGTGATGGAGCGGCCGGGCATGGCGACGCCGTTAATCTCCTGATAGCCGGTGTTACTCAGATTTGCAAGGCGGAGATAAGGGCGCAACTTCCCCGCATCGCGCGTCATAGCGGCATTCCACACGGGATAGGGGTTAGCATTCCAGGGCGGGTTGCCAAGCTGCTGATAGGGCTTTGTCAGTGCAACCGAGTTAGTGACAATCAGAGCGTGTTTCAACGCGACCGTCCATGTGGCACGAAGATTCTGGACCGGGTAGTTGAGGGCATACTCGGATTGCAGGCCGTTCAACGGCGGTTGCGCGCCAATAAGCGCGGTCCATGCGAGCTGGACTTTTTGTCCTTTGGCGGGCACCCAGGTTGCGGAAGACTCGACTCCAGCAAAGCGCAGACCGCTGAGATTGACCGCGCACCAGGTGTTAACGAGGCACCAGGAAGGAAGCAGAGAGTTAGGCAGGGAAGCGGCGCGGAGATAGTCGATGGTGTCGTGCTGACGGCTGTAAAAACCTGTGGCGGAGAGCAACAGGTGGCCGGATGGCGCCCAATCGGCTCCTCCTTCGCCGCTCCAGGCCGACTCGGGCTTCAACTTCGGATTGCCGATGGTGGCCGGATCGGAGTAATAAAGGTCGGTATATGTGGGCAGACGGAATCCATAGCCGCCGCTGGCGCGCAGTTTGAGCTGATTAGTCAGGCGCATACTGCCTGCAAGGTGTGGCGCCAGCGCGGATTGCAGTCCGCCGGAGAATAACTCCTCGCGCAGGCCAGCAGATATGTTCCAGCGCGACTTAGAAGGCTTAAGGTCTAAATCCACATAGCCCGCGCCGCGATTGCGGGCATGTAGGCCGAGGTTGTTACTGTGGATGCTGTCGCCATCCGACTCCAATCCGAGTAATAGTACAGATGAGTTAGTAACTGGAAGGGTGTGGCGTAAAGAGGCCTGCCAGGATCCGTCGATGTGATTATTTTCGTAAACCGATGGGGCATTGCGCAGCAGGACAAACTCATCGGTGTGGCGGCGATAGCCAAATGCGGCCACAGTGCGGCTGCCTAACTCCTGGCGCCCGGAGGCAAACCACACTTTGGTTCGCTCCCACGAGTTATAAGATCCGTAAAACTGGTTTGCGCCGAAGGAGCGGTCGCTTGACGCGAAGAGTAAGTCGGAGATTCCGAGCCGCGAACTGAGCCAGCTCTCCGATGACGCATCTTCGTTACGGTAATCGCGGTCGGCCATGAAGCCGGTAGAGAAGTTGCGGTTCGCAGTCAGCCGGCTGCTCCACTGCCTTCGAGCCAAGGAGGCCGCGAGTGATTCTTCGTTCTCGTTGAAGCTGCCGTATCCCGAACGCAGGCGAAGCGAGTTCGCGGCAGGCGCGGCGGTGAGAAAGTCGACCACGCCGCTCAACGCGTCCTCGCCATGCAATGTGGAACCCGCGCCGTGCAGCACTTGAATCGAGTCCATGGCATCGAGGGGGATGGGCAAGTCGAGGTTATGATGCGCGGTCTGGCTGTCGTCGACGCGAAAACCATTCAACAGCACCAGGGCCTGTTCAAAAGAGCCACCGCGCAACACCAGGTCGGCTTGACCGCCGCCCGCGCCGCGCTCTTCGAGAAAGACAGACGAGTCCTGGCGCAGTAACTCCTGCGGCGATTCGAGGGTGAGTGTTTTGCCATCGACGGGCAGCACAACAACCGATGCGGATGATTCTGCAAGGGGCACGGGCACCGCCGAACCAAGTACCACCATGGTCTCAGTGGGATGAGGAAGCGGTGGGGGTGGTGATTGCGCATAGGACGCAGGTGCGCAGGCTGCCATTATGATGCAGGCTGACCTGCACAGTGTTCTCATGAATTGCATTGCAACCTCAGATACATGGGGAAATTTGAATCATGCGCCGGCAAGCAAGCTTGCAGCCGGATTCAAAGCGGGGAAAGCTGCGCTCGTTTCTTGAGTTTACATCAAGACTGCGTAGGGGGCTCCTGCTTGTTGCGCGGCCCTTAGCTCAAGCCGAGAATCCGGCGATTCTGCTGTTCATCCGAGCTTCCGCCGGCAAAATCGTCGAAGGCGCGATCGGTTACGCGGATGATGTGCTCCCGGATGAACTTTGCCCCTTCCGTCGCCCCGGCCTCCGGATGCTTCAGGCAGCATTCCCACTCCAGCACCGCCCAGCCGGGGTAATCGTACTGCGCCATCTTGCTGAAGATGGAACGAAAATCAACCTGGCCGTCTCCCAGCGAACGAAAGCGCCCCGGCCTGTCGATCCAATCCTGGTAGCCTCCATAAACGCCGCTCCGCCCACTCGGCCGGAACTCCGCGTCCTTCACATGGAAGGCCCGAATGCGCTCGTGATACAGGTCAAGGAATTCCAGGTAGTCCATCTGCTGAAGAATCATGTGGCTTGGGTCATAGAGAATGTTTGCCCGACGGTGTTCGCCCACGACGGCGAGAAACCTCTCGAAGGTTGCGCCATCGTGCAAATCCTCGCAGGGATGCAATTCGTAACAAACATCCACGCCCGCCTCATCGAAAGCGTCAAGGATCGGCAGCCAGCGCCGTCCCAACTCCGCAAAGGCTTCGTCAATCAGGCCTGCGGGCCGCTTAGGCCACGGATAGACGAACGGCCAGGCGAGCGCTCCGGAGAAGGTAGTGTGCGCCTTCAAACCGAGCCGCTGGCTGGCTTTTGCCGCCCACAGCATCTGCTGAACCGCCCATGCCTGCCGGCCGGCGGGGTCAAGCGCCAACTCGCGCGGCGCAAAGTCCGCGAAGAGCACATCATAGGCCGGGTGCGTCGCCACCAGTTGACCCTGCAGGTGTGTGGCGAGTTCCGTCACGCAAAGTCCGGCCAGTCCCACTATGCCGAGCACTTCGTCGCAGTAGCTCTGGCTCTCGGCCGCCAGCTTCAAGTCAAATAGCCGCCGATCCCAGGTTGGAATTTGCACGCCGGTAAATCCCAAGCCTGCAACCCAATCCACTATCCCGCCCAGCGAATTGAACGGCGCCTTGTCGTCTGCGAACTGCGCCAGAAAAATTCCAGGTCCCTTGATTGTTTTCATTTTTTTCGCTCCGTGACCACTGAACATTAAAACTCAACCCAGGCTTGCCGCTTATTGCTCTCGATGGCCCGGTCAATGAACCGCATTCCGCGCACTCCGGCGCGAATTCCCGGCAAAGTCACGGGCAGCGGGTTCGGCTTGCCCGCGCGCCAAGCCGTCATACCATCGGCAAATTCCCTGTACAACACCGCGAAGGCCTCGATATATCCCTCAGGATGTCCCGCGGGCACGCGCGCAACGGCCTTTGCATCCTGCCCCAGGTAACCCGTGGCCGCGTGATGAATCTCCTCCGGCCCGTCGAGCAGCTTCACAATCAGACGATTCGGATCCTGTTGCCGCCAGTCGAGCGAGCCCTTTTCGCCATATACGCGCAGGCGCAGGTCGTTCAACTCTCCCGCTGCCACCTGGGAGGCCATCAGCGTACCGGTTGCGCCATTTTCCAGCCGCACAAGCGCATTGCAATCGTCATCCAGTTTCCGCCCTTCCACCACCGAGCGCAGCGAGGCATTGATGCCCGTCACGTCGAGCCCGGTCACATACTCCAGCATGTGAAAAGCATGCGTCCCGATGTCGCCGATGCAACCTCCCGGCCCGTTCAACGCCGGATCGCTACGCCACGCCGCCTGCTTCTGCCCTTTCTTTTCCAATGGCTCACTCAACCAGCCTTGCATATATTCGACGGCAACCTTGCGAATCGTACCAAGTTTCCCGCTCGCGCATATCGCTCGCGCCTCCCGCACCATCCCATAGCCGGCGTAGGTATGAGTCAGCCCATAGGGCAGCCCGGCTTTGGCAACAACCGCCTCCAGCTTCAGAGCTTCTTCATAGGTAGCTGTGGCAGGCTTGTCGCTCATCACCGCAATTCCCGCCTGCAATGCGGACACGGCTACCGGCAGGTGCAGATGATTGGGAGTGACAATCGCTACAAACTCGATTCCATCATCGCGCTTGCTCTCGGCCGCGAGCATCTCCTTGTAGTCCGCGTAGGCCCGGCCTGCATCGATGCCGAAACTCTCACCAGCCGCCCGCGATTTCTCCGCCGACTGCGAAAAAGCACCGGCCACGAGCTCAATCCGCCCGTCCAGTTCGGCGGCCATCTTGTGCACCGGCCCAATGAATGCGCCTGGCCCGCCGCCCACCATCCCCATCCGCAACTTCCGGCTCATGCTTTCCTCCGCTCTTGTTTATAGCTCCACCGCCCGCGTTGCCTGCCGCTCTGACAGAGTTTCCGTTGAAGTTACGGCCGTCAACGGTATGGTGAAGTTGGAGTGTTAATCAGGCAGGGCAGACTGCATCCGGATTACAGAATATAACGCGACAGATCCTGATCCTTCACAATGGATGCAACCATCTGCCTGACGTACTCGGCGTCGATGTGGAAGACCTTCTCCGGACCGGCCGGTGTTGTTCGCTCCTCGTAGGGCAACGGCGCGGAAGACTCATTCTTGATGGCCTCCTTGAGCGCCGCGGCAGCAGCTTCATCGGGAACGCGGCGAGCCACGTCGGGCGCCAGGAAGCTCACGTCCTCCAACACCCGCTCCATGATGGTTTGCAGGCGGCGCGCGCCGATATTTTCGGTTTGCTCGTTGACCTTGAAGGCAAATTCGGCCATCTCGCGCAGGGCATCGGGAGAATACTCCAGCTTTACTCCCTCGGTCTCCAGCAGCGCCGAGTATTGCTTGGTGAGCGAGGCCTTGGGCTCGGTGAGGATGCGCAAAAAATCATCGACGGTTAGCGACTTCAGCTCAACGCGGATAGGAAAGCGCCCTTGCAGCTCGGGAATAAGATCGCTGGGCTTGGAGACATGAAACGCGCCGGCGGCGATGAAGAGGATGTGGTCGGTGCGCACCATGCCGTAGCGCGTGTTGACGGTGGTTCCCTCCACGATGGGCAGAATGTCGCGCTGCACGCCCTCGCGCGAAACATCGGGACCGTGACCGCTCTCGCGCCCGGCAATCTTGTCGATCTCGTCGAGGAACACGATGCCGCTGGATTCGACGCGCTCCACCGCGGCGCGGTTGACGGAATCCATGTCGATCAGGCGGCCTTCTTCCTCGTCGACGAGGTAATCAAATGCATCGGCCACCTTCATCTTTCGCTTCTTGGTGCCGCCGCCGAAGATGTTGGGCAGCATATCCCTGAGGTTCATCTCCATGTCTTCAAGGTTCTGGTTGCTGATGATGCCGAACTGCGGCATGCCGCGCTCGCGCACGTCCAGCTCCACCATGCGCTCGTCGAGCTTGCCCTCGCGGAACTGCTGGCGCAACTTTTCGCGGGAGCGCTGATAACTTTCCGTGCCGGGCAGCGTGAGCTGGCCCTCCTGCGCTGGAGGTACGGGCGGCGGAGGCGGCAGCAGCACGTCGAGCAGGCGCTCCTCGGCATTCATCTCCGCGCGGTCCGCCACCTCTTCAAGCCGCTCCTCGCGCACCATGTCGATAGCAATCTCGACCAGATCACGAATCATCGACTCCACATCGCGGCCTACGTAACCGACCTCGGTAAATTTGGAGGCTTCTACCTTGAGAAACGGCGAGCCGGTCAGCTTGGCCAGCCGCCGCGCAATCTCCGTTTTGCCCACGCCCGTCGGCCCAATCATGATGATGTTCTTGGGCATGATGTCGTCGGCGATGTCGGGCGGCAGCTTCTGGCGTCGTTGGCGATTGCGCAGCGCGATGGCCACGGCGCGCTTGGCTGCCTTCTGGCCGACGACGTGCTTGTCCAGTTCGGCGACAATCTCGCGCGGCGTCAGCTCGTCGAGCGAGAGTTCCTGTTCTTCGGCGGATGCGGGCAGGTAAATGGCCATGGATCAATGCGCAGGCGGATACAAGCCGCTAGCTCTTCAGCTCCTCAATCGTGACGTGGTGGTTGGTGTAAATGCAGATTTCGCCGGCAATCTGCATGGCCTTTTCGGCGATCTCGCGGGCGCCTAGGTCGGTGTTCTCCATCAGCGCGCGAGCAGCGGCGGTGGCATAGGGTCCGCCGGAGCCGATGGCGGCCAGAGGCTCGTCGGGATCGATGACGTCTCCCGAACCGGAGATGAGGAAGGTCTGCCCGGCATCGGCCACCACTAACAATGCTTCCAAATTGCGCAGCATCTTGTCGGTGCGCCAGTCCTTGGCCAACTCGACGGCCGAGCGGTTGAGGTTGCCGGCGTATTGCTCCAGCTTGGACTCGAAGCGTGCAAAAAGCGAGAAGGCGTCAGCCGTGGAGCCGGCAAACCCGGCCAGAATCTTGTCCTGGTAGAGGCGGCGAATCTTATTGGCCGAGTGCTTGAGCACGTGGTCGCCGAGCGTAACCTGGCCATCGGCGGCCATCACCACCTGGCCGTTGCGGCGCACGCAAATGACGGTGGTGGAACGGATTCCGCCTGGAGGCTGATCACCAGACCGGTCACGCCTTTGGGAATCAGGCGCCACAACGGGATTATTACCAAAAGCCATGACAAAACCTCTGAAAAAGGGCATCTTGCGGTCCAGAACTCCTTCAAGATGCAGTCAAAGTATACCGCAGCGCGTAAACAGAGGTTGCAAAGAAGTGAATCCTTAGCCAGGTGCACAGCCCTCCGGCTTCATACTGACTCCACTGAGGTATCCTCTAATTTAGGACTGAAGGGAAGGTATCGGCCTCGATGACTCAGCTCAGCGCTAACACGTGGGAGATAATCGCTGCCGGCGCCTTTGCCGCCGCGCTACTTGGGGCAGGTCTCTGGCTGCTGCTGCGCAAAGGCCCCACGCCGGAGGAGCGGGAGCGCGCGCGCCGCCATTTCCTCTCTCACTCGGGGCGCGTGGTGGACGGCATGTTGCTGGATGTCTACGAGGTCGAGGCCCCGGCCAAATCCAAGAAGGAGCCGGCCCGCACCCTCACCATGCTGCTGTATAGCTATCGCATCGGCGGAGTGGACTACGAGTCTTCGCAGGACATTACCGAGCTGCTCAGCCGGGTGGATGCGTCCCAGGTGCGGGCGGGCTTTCCCTGTTCAGCGCGCTACCATCCGGGCTTTCCGCAGAACAGCATCGTGGTCTCTGAAGAGTGGATCGGCCTGCGAGCCGGTTTGCCGGTGTTGCCAGAATTTGAAGATCCTGAACCCATCGATAGAAGCCATCTGGAGGGTTTACGCCCTGGGCGCGGATGAGCGATGGCTCCTGGCTCGCGCATCTTCTCTGCATAGCTCAGAACGCCCGCGCCGGAAGCTCCGCCGTCTGTGAAGATCTGCTCCGAATATTCCCTTAGCCGCCTGCCGCAAAACCGGCTACCTGCTTGCCGAATCGCGCCGCATCGCCAGGCCACACACCATGAGTGCAAGCGCCACCGATGCATAAAAATAGTGCGGCCAGGAAACCACCCTCAGCATCCAGCATTCCGTCGTCAGATAGCCCAGCAGCACGCATCCCTGAAACACGACCCAGAGGCCATAAAGCGGCTTCCGCCTCAATAACAGCCATAGCACCCAGAGCGGCAGCAGGCCATTGGACACGAGCAGCAGAATTCCCGGAATCAGATAGGAATGAAAGGGTGAGTACTGAAGCAGGCTCAGGGGCATGACCCCCCACTGGTTGCTACACGGATGAACAATCATAGACACCGCGCCTACGAATGCGCCGAGGGCCAGAAAAGCCAGTAGAAAGATAGCTACCGGGCGGACAAATCTCATAGCATTACCTCACGAACAGTTGCGAAAAAAACCAGCGCCAGTCTAGCCCAGCTCACCGGCCTCAGTCCAACTCTCTCACCTCTGGTGTAAGCTGAGGCATGGTCGTTGCGCCTCACTCCGCTACGCTCATTCCGGCCGTGCAAGATAGCGCGGCCTATTACTGTTCAAGAGGATTCCGCTCATGGTTGTGCGCAAGCCGTTTGCCTCGCTGGTTTTTCTGGCGCTGATTTCATTCGCTCTTTTCCCGGGACTTCTGTGCGCCCAATTCGTTGCACAGCCTGCTCATCCCGCGGTCTTCGGCTATGCGGACTTCACCGCGCAGGCAAAGATCGAGGAGAAATTCCTGGCTGTTCCCGACGCCAAACTGGCCGGCCAGCACCTGAAGATACTCACCAGCGAGCCGCATCTGGCCGCGACCCCCGAGGACCGCAAGACCGCCGAATACGTGGCGCGGAAGTTTCGCGCGGCCGGCCTGAAGACGGAGATTGTTCCTTACCGCGTTTTGCTGAACCAGCCAAAGGTAGTGCGCGTCGAGGCTTGGGACTCCAGCGGCAAGCTGCTGATGAGCGGGCCGACGCGGGAACACGTCGAGGGCGATCCTTACCAGGACGATGCGCGGGTGGTGATGCCGTTCAACGGTTCGTCAGGTTCAGGCGACGTAACCGCCGAGGTGGTGTACGTCAACTACGGCCGGCTGGAGGACTTTGACCTGCTGGCGGCCCGGCACATCGACCTGAAAGGCAAAATCGTGCTGGCGCGCTACGGAGGCAACTTCCGCGGCGTTAAGGTCTTCATCGCCGAGCAACGCGGAGCAGCCGGAGTGCTGATCTACTCCGACCCGCAGGACGACGGCTTCACAAAAGGCGAGGTTTATCCAAAGGGGCCCTGGCGGCCGGAGACAGGCGTGCAGCGCGGCTCGGTGCAATACATGTTCGAGTATCCGGGCGATCCGGAGACGCCGGGCGTGGCTTCGACGCTGAAGCTGCCGGATTCGGCCCGCGTTTCGCCCTATGGCAGCCAGCCCCACATCATCTCCATTCCTATCAGCTACCACGACGCCGCACCGATTCTGCAAGCCTTGCAAGGCCCCGTCGCGCCGCAGGAGTGGCAGGGTGGGCTCAACTTCCGCTATCACATCGGAACGGCTGAGGGGCCGGGCAGCGTGAAGGTTCGCCTGGTCTCCGTGCAGGACTATCAGAGGCGGATCATCTGGGACGTAATCGGAAAGATCAAGGGAACAGAGTATCCCAACGATTGGGTGGTCATCGGCAATCACCGCGACGCCTGGGTCTACGGCGCAGTCGATCCCAACAGCGGCACCGCGGCCATGCTCGAATCGGTTCACGGCGTTGGCGCGCTGCTCAAACAAGGCTGGCGGCCCAGGCGGACGATTGTCTTTTGCAGTTGGGACGCCGAGGAAGAAGGCCTGGTTGGCTCGACGGAGTGGGTAGAACAGAACGCCAGTGCGCTGGAACACGCCGTGGCCTACTTCAACACCGACGTAGGCGTCGCCGGGCCGGATTTCTCAGCTGCCGCAGTCCCCTCGCTCAAGGAGTTTCTCCGCGAGCTGACGCGCTCGGTACCCAGTCCGCAGGGCGGAACTGTGTATCAGCAGTGGAAGATCAACTCCGCCAAAGGGAATGAGCGACGCCGCTCCAACGCTCCACACATAGACGGCGAAGAAGTGCACGTGGGCGATCTCGGCTCCGGTTCGGACTTCACGGCTTTCTTGCAGCACGTGGGCGTGCCTTCCACCGACATCAGTTCCGGCGGGCCGTACGGCGTTTATCATTCGGTCTTCGACAACTACGCCTGGTATACGCAAAACGCCGACCCTAATTTTGTTTATTTGCAGGAGATGGCCCGCGTCCTCGGATTGGAAGCGCTACGCATGGCCGACGCCGACGTGCTGCCCTACGACTATGTGGCCTACGCGCGCGCGATCAGTTCTTATATCGAAGCGGCAAAGCGCCGGGCCGTGGAGCAGGGACTCTCGTTGGACTTTGGCGTGGCGCAGGCTGCCGCTGCGCGCTTCACTGCCGCGGCGGAGCGTGTTCATGGGCTGCAAGTAGCCGCCTCCAGTGATCGCGCAAAACTCAATCTTGCCCTCCGCCAGGCCGAGACCGATCTGCTCTCCGAGGCCGGCCTGCCCCACCGCCCCTGGTTCCGGCACACCATTTTTGCCCCCGGAGAGTACACCGGCTACGCGGCAGTCGTGATTCCCGGAGTCAACGAGGCGATTGACAGCAAAGATCAGCAGCGAGCCGCGCAGCAGTTGACCGTGCTGACCCAGGCGCTGACGCGGGCTGCGCAGACGCTGGAGGCGGCGCGGTAAGAGGGGGACTCGTCTCTGCGGCGTTTGACCCGCGCCCTGTCCGCCTCGTATCGTTAGGGGTGATGATGAATACTTCCCCTAACTCTACACGCAGCAAATCCCGGACGCCCATGATTCTTGGCGTCTCGGTATCCGTCCTTGTGGGCGTCACCCTTATTTTGGGCACCATTGTCTGGCTTGCCTTGTCCGGCATTGGCGCCAACAAAAGCTACTACGTCACCATCCCACAACTAGGCGCGATGGGCGACAAGGCTTACCACAGCCAGTTACGCGTGGAAGGCTTCGTTCAGCCCGGCTCCATCGAGCAGAACGGCACTCATGTGAACTTTGTGCTGAACGAGTTTGAGAGCCACTCTCCCAAGGCAGCCACGGGCCGCGTGCTCACGGTCAACTACAGGGGCGCGGAGCCGCCGCCGGACACCTTCAAAGACGACGCTCAGGCCCTGGCTGAAGGGACGTATGGCCGCGACGGTGTCTTCCACGCCACTGTCTTGCAGGCCAAATGCGCCAGCAAGTACGAACCGACAAAGCCCGGCGCTACGCCCACACAGCCTGCCGCAAGCCCGAGCACTGCCGCCTCGCAACCGGTAGCGGCAGCCCCGGTAACTGCCAACTGATCGCAATGACTGCTTTCGCAACCGAGACCGCGGGTTCAACTGTTGGCGTCCAACACGTCTTTGCTAGTTTGGACAAGGTCTCCAAACTTTTTGGCTCCTTTGCTGCGTTGCGCCAAGTCTCGGTGGAGTTCGAACCTGGACGCTGCTATGTCCTCCTGGGCGAAAACGGCGCGGGCAAGTCCACCCTGCTGCGCATTCTCGCTGGCTTGCTCAGGCCCAGCTTTGGCACCGTCCGCGTCTTCGGCTCGCTTGAACCGCATGAAGCCCGAGAGCGCATCGGATACATGAGCCACGCCCCCATGCTTTACGACGAGCTGACCGCCGAGGAAAATCTGCGTTACTTTGCCAGCCTTTATCCCGGACGCGATTGCCTTGCGCCAGCCGAGGCCCTGCGCCAGGTGGGCCTGGACCCGGAACTGAAGCGCATCGTAGGCCAATACTCGCAGGGGATGCGCCAGCGCACCTCTCTGGCCCGCGTGCTGCTCTCTGTTCCTGAGTTGCTGCTGCTCGACGAGCCTTTCTCCAACATGGACGTGGAGAGTGCACACCAGATGGTCGAGCTGCTTGCCCGCTTCCGCCAAGGCAACCGGACGATTGTTCTAACGACCCACCAGCGCGAGCTGGCCGCGCCCATTGCCGACAGGGTGCTGACGCTGCACGCCGGCAGAGTGGCTTCGCTGGAGCCAGGGAGGCCAACGCTATGAAGACCAACGGCGCGCGTCTGCTCGAATCTCTAGGCATTCACTTCGAACTCCAGGAGTACGAGGTCGACCCGGAGGATTTGTCGGCCATCGCGGTTGCAAAGAAGATAGGAATGCCGCCGGAACAGGTTTTCAAGACGTTGCTGACTACCGGTGGAGCGGGTAACTACTTCTTCGCCGTCATCCCCGGCAATACGGAGCTGGACTTCAAGAAGCTGGCGCGAGCTGCAGGTTTGCGCAAGGCGGATATGGTCCCGGTCAAGGACGTGCAGCCGCTCACCGGCTACATCCGCGGCGGAGTCACCGTATTCGGCGCGAAAAAGCCCTTTCCTGTCTTCGTCGATGAGACTGCGATTCTCTTCGATAAAATCAGCGTCTCGGCCGGCACGCAAGGTACGCAACTTATACTTGCGCCAGCCGATTATTTGAGAGCCACTGAGGCCCAGACAGCCGACCTGACCAAATCTACTGCCGCGGAGGGACATGCACGATGACCCGCGCCCTCTGGACCCATCTCATCAAGGAACTGCGCATTGAGTGGCGCTCGCTGGACGCCATCGTCTCCATGCTGTTTTTTTCATTACTGGTCGTCGTGCTCTTCTCCATCGCCTTCGACCCGCGCGGGGCCTTTTCACAGCAGATTGCTGGCGGCGTACTCTCTGTGGCTATCCTGTTCGCCTCGGTCAGCGCGCTGAACCAGGCATGGGCACGCGAGATACGCCACCAGGTGATGGACGCGCAGCGCATGACACCGGCTCCAGGCGCGGAACTCTACCTGGCCAAGGTCCTGGCGAACTTTCTCTTTGTCTCCATCGTCCAGGTCATTCTGGCGCCATTATTCTTTATTTTGTATAACCTTCACATCGCGGGCCAGGCCTGGCTACTGGTGCTGGTGTTGCCTCTGGGCACATGGGCGCTGGTGGCGAACGGCGTCTTTTTTGCCGCGCTCTCCATCCGCAGCCGCAACCGCGAACTGCTGCTTTCGCTGATTCTCTTTCCGATTTTCATTCCGGCGCTGCTGGCCATGGTGAATGCTGTCACCGCTATTCTCACCGGCGAAAGCGACCCCACGCTGTGGATCAAGATGCTGGTGGGCTACGACATCATCTTCACCACGGTGAGTCTGCTGCTCTTTGACGTGGTTTTTCACGCCGAGTAGCAAACGAGGTCAGCACGGTATTCTCAGGGAATCCATTCCTAAGATTATTCATTCTTTTACCGTCCATTGGCCGATCAAAGCTCCCTACTTCCGTTTTGAACCGATGATTTCATTCCCGGAAGTCTCTGCGAACACTGTGACTGGAATCACTCGACAGTGTACAACGCGGATGATAGCCTTCGGATGGCCTTGTTTCCGGGAAATCAATCGCGTTTTCCGGATTTGTTCGTGGTAAACCATCAATAATTTTCGCTTGGGAGGATATGTGACTGTAACGAATTGGGTGGAATTTTTTCTGGCCGTCAGCGTGCTATCGCTCATTGTGGCTTTCTTCTTCGCGCGCCAGGTCATCGGCGCGGACAACGGAACCCCGGCCATGCAGCAGATCGCCGCTGCCATCAAGGAAGGCGCCGAGGCTTTTCTCAAGCGCCAGTACAGAACCATCTACGCGCTCTCCGTGGTGCTGGCGATCCTGATCTATGCCCTCTACCTCTTTCTTGGCAAAGGGCAGCCTTTAGCCTTGAAGACGGTCATCAGCTTCTTTGCCGGCGCGGTCTGCTCCGGTCTGGCGGGATTTTCGGGGATGTTCGTTTCCATCCGCGCCAACCTGCGGGCAGCCTCGGCGGCGCGCAGCAGCCTGAACAAGGCGCTGAAGATCGCGATACGCGGCGGCGCTGTGACTGGCCTCTCGGTGGTGGCGCTTTCGCTGTTGGGCGTGGGAATCATCTTTCTGGCCTTCGGCGGAATGTCCAATCCCACTCAAGTTCCATATGAAATTGTCGGCTTCGGCTTCGGTGCCAGCTTTGTAGCCCTCTTCGCCCAGTTGGGCGGCGGCATCTACACCAAGGCAGCCGACGTGGGCGCTGACCTGGTGGGCAAGGTCGAAGTCGGCATTCCCGAGGACGATCCGCGAAACCCGGCGGTCATCGCCGACCTGGTGGGCGACAACGTCGGCGACTGCGCCGGCCGTGGAGCTGACCTGTTCGAGTCCACCGCCGCGGAAAACATCGGCGCCATGATCCTGGCCGTCGCGCTCTTCGCCACGCTTAAGGACAAGGCTCCGGAGGCGGCCATTCTGGCCATCTTCTTCCCGCTGGTGGCCCGCGCCTTCGGCCTCATCGCCTCCATCATCGGCATCTTTACCGTGCACCTGAGGAATGAAGAAGAGGACGCGATGTCGGCGCTGAATCGCGGCTACCTGGTGACCACGATCCTCGCCGCCATAGGCTTCTGGGTCGCTGTCAAGTACCTGCTGGGAGGCATCCCGGGGGCAGACTGGCAATGGTTCTTCTATGCCGGCCTGATCGGCATGGTTATGTCCTTCCTGTTCGTTTGGATCACCCAGTACTACACCGAGGACCGCTATCGCCCGGTGCAGTCGATTGCCAAAGCCTCGACGACCGGTCCGGCCACCAACATCATCGCCGGCCTGGCCGTGGGCATGGAGTCAACCGCCATGCCGGTCATCGTCATCTCGGCAGCCATCCTGGGCAGCTACTTCTGTGGAATCAAGGCCCTGCCTATGATCTCCGGCACCGCCGCCGGATTCTTCGGCACCGCCATCGCCACCATGGGTATGCTGGCTACCTGCGCCTACATCCTGGCCATGGACACATTCGGCCCCATCACCGACAACGCCGGCGGCATCTCCGAAATGTCGCATCAGCCGGCAGAGGTTCGCAAGCGCACCGACCGCCTGGACGCTGTGGGCAACACTACCAAAGCGCTCACCAAGGGCTATGCTATCGGTTCGGCGGCCCTGGCGGCCTTTCTGCTCTTCTCCGCCTATCTGGACGAAGTGGCGGAGCTGGTCCGCCAAAAGACCCACAACATGGCCTTCGAGTTCGCCTCGGTCAATTTGTCCAAGCCGCCCGTTTTTGTGGCTTCGCTGATTGGCGCTGCCTTGGTGATCCTCTTCAGCTCCTTCGCCATCCAGGCCGTCGGCAAGAGCGCCTACGCGGTCATTGAAGAGGTCCGCCGCCAGTTCAAGGCGGACCCTGGCATAATGGCTGGGACATCTAAACCCAACTACGGCGCCTGCGTAGACATGGTCACCAAGGCCGCGCTCAAGCAGATGGTAGTCCCCGGACTCCTGGCCGTGGGTGTGCCCATTGCTGTCGGCTTCCTTTTCCGCTTCTTCAATACGGCAGTTGACCCGACCCTGGCTGCCGAGTCTGTCGCCGGTCTGCTCATGGTGGGCACCATCAGCGGCATCCTCTGGGCCATCTTCATGAACAACGGCGGCGGCGCATGGGATAACGCCAAGAAGTTCATCGAAACCGGCCAACTGGGCGGAAAGGGCTCCGACGCCCACAAGGCAGCCGTGGTGGGCGACACGGTAGGCGATCCCTTCAAGGACACCGCCGGCCCGTCGATTCACGTGCTCATCAAGCTGCTCTGCACGGTCACCTTTGTCATGGCGCCGCTGTTCCTGTAGAGCCACAGTGAACTACTCCGCCATTTCTGGCGGATAACCGAAAGTCCGGCGGCTCTATGCGATGAGCATGGGGCCGCCGGCGTTTGGGGCGGCTATCCCTATGCAACCTGGGCGGAAGGTTGGCCTCACCCGCTGATTTTTTGGCAAAGTTGGCCAAAAGTTCTATACTTAAGGCGAGGGATCCCTATGCCGACTCGCAATGTCAGCCTGCCTGAAAAGTTGGATCAGTTCATTACCGCCAAGGTAGAAGCCGGAGAATACGCCAATGCCAGCGAAGTGATGCGCACGGCCTTGCGCCTGCTGGAGAAGGAAGAGCGGGTGTACGAGGAGAAGATGGCGGCGCTCAGGGCAGCGATAGCCATTGGAGACGCCAGTGAAGACGCCGAAGAGGGCGTCTTTGAACGGATTCGAGAGAAATACGGGCTGCCGCGGAGAACTGATACGCCGGTTTGCATATGAAACGCTCCGTGGTTTCAGTTGAAGCTCAGGCTGATATTGATCAGATTTCCGCCTATACAACAGATAAGTGGGGCTGGCAGCAGACAGATCGGTATTTGAGTGAACTTGAAGACTCTATCCAGCTTCTCGCGCAGAATCCTGAGATGGGCCGGGCGTGCGATGCAATCAGTCCAGGTCTTCGCAGGCACGAAGTCAGCAAGCACGTTGTCTTTTACCGATTGAAGCCAGGCGGAATTCGGATCGTGCGTGTCCTGCATCAACAGATGATTCCAGTTAAGCCACATTTCGAGCGATGAAAGGCTGCATGGTTCATTTCTGGCGGATTATCATGCCGAAATACTTTCGGGCTATGTCCAAAATGTCTGCATCTGTCATTACGCCGTATTCAATATTCGGCTTCTTGCCCGGGGTAGCGAAGTAGTAACCGATGCTGATTTTGCCCGTCCTAAATGTCCTTACAGTATTTCCGTAGCGAAGTCTGAAAGAGTGCGCATACGCCTCCTGGAATTCAATCCCCGCCTTGTGAAGAGGGGCGCTTGCTTTGTCGTTGTAAAACTGGAAGTCGGCTAATGCCTCGTTGGTGTTTTGGTCACTATCTAAATCCTTTGCCGTCACGGGCGGAAAGAACGCCACGATGGTTGGGCCGTGGATCACGAAGTCGGGCACAGGCTTTGTGGTGTTCTGCGCGATTCCTGTTCCGGCCCAAACGATGAAGAGCAATAGAGCCCAAATGAACCGCTTCATGCCTATGAGTATACGTCGCGGTAAGGGGAATCCCATTCATATATGGTCGTACGTTATTCGTCCGATAGGAAATACTCCCCAGTCCCCACACCTCCCACACCAACACCCCTCAACAGCACCATTTCTGCTCCTTATCCCCGGCCTCACGCAAGATTGCGTGGGGCCGCTATTTTTGGCTAACCTACTCTGGAGTACGGAGAGTATGATGACGGACAACACCCAAAAGCTAGTTTTTCGGGGCGATTTTGACAAAAACCAGCGCGGATCTCCGCGCGGAGGAGGATGGAAGATGCGCATTCATATAGTTGCAGGCGTGGCGTTGACGGTGGCGGTGTTGTCTTTGCCGCTGACGGGTGCGGCTCAGAAGTTCCAGGAGCCGACAAAAGAAGAGTTGCAGATGACCTCGGATCCCAAGGCTCCGGGCGCTCCTGCTGTCTTTCTCTATCGCGAGTCGGAAATCGACAACCGATACCATTACATCAGTAGTTATGCGCGCATCAAGGTGCTTACCGAGAAGGGCAAGGAATGGGCCACCGTCGAAGTTCCCCATATTCCGGGCTATAGCGCTACCCCCATCATCGAGGGGCGCACCATCCACTCCGACGGCACGGTGGTCCCGCTGGTGGGCAAGGCCGCCGACCTGCTGGTCGTTAAGACCAACAACTCTCACAGGAAAGTTTCGGTCTTCAATCTGCCGAGCGTTGAGGTGGGCAGCATTTTGGAGTACAAGTGGACCATTCCGCTTACGTCCGCTGGAGAGATAGGCGGTATCGCCAACCCGGCGAGAGAAAGTTACGAAACCGCCGCGATGGCCGGCTCCGAATTGCCTCCCCCCGTATGGGATGTGCAACAGCCGATCTTCGTCCACAAGGCGCACTTCTACTGGAACCCGTTCTCCGATATCGAAGCGAACGCCATGAATACCCTGAAAGGAAGCTCGATCGACATCTACGTTGATGGGGAACGGACCCACTACCTGCTGTTCACTCAGCGCCTGCCCGTCGGATTCACGACCACCCGGAGTCCCAGGGGCGATTACACACTGGACATCCAGGATGTGCCCGCCTTTGTGCCCGAGGCCAATGCGCTTCCTGAGGAGGCCTTGCTGTACAAGGTGCGCTTTTTTCGCACACCCTACAACTCCCCGGAGGTGTATTGGGACAACGAGATCAAACGCTGGTCCAATCAGTTGAACGAGTTTGCCAGCCAGAGTAATACGATCAAGGACGCGGCTGATCAGATTACCGCCGGAGCAGCAACGCCCGAGGCCAAGGCCCGCAAGCTGTACGATGCGGTGCAGGTGCTGGAAAACACTGACTTTACGCGCGCGAAGACCCAAGAAGAGCGCAAGCAGCTGCATCTCAAGAAGGAACTGAAGAAGGCGCAGGATGTGTGGACCGAGAAGAGCGGCTCGGGCAACGAAATAGCGGCTCTTTACCTGGCGCTGGCGCGCGCTGCGGGCCTGCAGGCCGACGGGCTTGAAGTAGTGAATCGTGACCGGTCGGTCTTCGATTCCAACCTTCTCTCGCTCCATCAACTGGACGCGTTGCTGGTTGTGCTGCACATTGACGGCAAGGATATTTACCTCGATCCGGGCGAAAAGCTCTGCCCCTTCGGCCAGTTGCATTGGAAGCATCTAATGGCCGGCGGAATCCAGCAGAACGCCAATAAGCCGGTTTTATCCCCGCCCAACTCAGCCAAGGATGCCACAACTTTACACGCCGCCGATCTGACTCTGGATGCGCAGGGCGGGATCACCGGAACTGTACAAATGGTAATGAACGGCCCCGCTGCGCTCCATTGGCGCCAGCTCAACCTGACCTCCGACCTGGAGGAGGTCAAGAAGCAGCTCAACGAATCCCTGCACAATCAGCTGCCACAAGGAATTACCGGAGAGGTGGACAAGATCCAGGGGCTGGAGACCGCGGAGGGTTATCTTTCGATTTCCGTCAAGGTTTCCGGACAGATAGGCAGCTCCACCGGCAAGCGTTTGATGCTGCCCGGCTTCTTCTTCTCCACCGGCGCGCATACCCAGTTCGTCGCCGAGGAGAAGCGCACGGCCGCCGTCGATCTGCACTACGCCGATCAGGTGATTGACGATGCGGTCTACCATCTGCCGGCCGGCTTCACGGTCGAAAGCGCTCCCACGCCGGCGCTGTTGCCCTGGGAAGGTCACGCCGCCTTGGCTGTCAAGTCGATTCCCGGCGCGGGGACCATCGACATCCGGCACACCTTTGCTCGCGGCTTTGTGTTGCTCGACCCCACGGAGTACCCGGCCCTGCGCGACTACTACCAAAAGGTTGCCACCAGCGATCAGCAGCAGTTGGTGCTGGTCAAGGCCGCAAACTGACGAACACGGCCTCTGGAAACAAATCATGGGTATGGGCGAAGGCTCATACCCATTTTTCTGTTGTGGCGGATCGCTGCCGCTGCTCTCAAAGTCTTACGCCCTGTTTTCCGCATCTCCCACATCCACACCTCCAAATGCACCGTTTTTGCGCCTTGTCCCCGGCCCCGACAAGGACTAGGCTTGGATTCTGAAGGCAGTTTGGTTGCCAGTCCCTTGGGTTGCACTGAAATTTGGGCAAATTTTTACATACGGAAACCCGCGTCCCGCAAGGGTCTTTGGAGCTTTCCACAGGCAAATGCCTTTGTTTGCAAAGTTGGTGCCTGAAATGTCAACAAAACACTAGATATTGTGGTTTTTTGTTGACATGTACAACCGACAGAGGTACTTTTTCATCTGCGGCCTTAAACGGGTTGTAACGATTTCCAGTGTGAACGTTCCACAAAGAGGCTGCTGAGAACAGAGAACTTGCGGTATTTTTCATCCCCGCTTCCCGTTCTTTGACCGAGACATTTTCTGACTCCCCCAGGCTCCAGACAGCATTGCACTGGAGTGGGGCAGACGTTTTAACGATATTTGCCGATTGTGAGGATTCCATGAACGAGGTCCAGTATCATTCTTCTGCCGCCGCCCAGCAGACTCCCCAAATCCAGAAGGGCCTGACCTTCACTCGCCGCTTCACCACCGAGGGTGTCTCCCCCTATGACGAGATTCAGTGGGAGCAGCGCACCGCGTCGATCTTGGATCAGAAGGGCAACATCATCTTCGAGCAGGAAAACGTTGAAGTGCCGGCGGACTGGTCGGTCACGGCAACCAACATCGTGGCTTCAAAGTACCTGCACGGAAAGCAGGGCACACACGCGCGGGAGTACGGCGTCCGCCAACTGGTGAGCCGGGTGGCGGAGACCATCCGCGACTGGGGTCTGGCGGGCAGCTACTTTGCCACTCCTGAGGATGCGGCTATCTTTCACGACGAGTTGGTTCACATGCTGCTGACGCAGAAGGTGGCCTTCAACTCGCCGGTGTGGTTCAACGTGGGCTGCGACCGGCTGGAGCCTGAGGCGGAGGGGCAGAACTGGCATTGGGATCCGGTCACCGGCGGCGTGCACTATTCCGCATCCGGCTACCGGAATCCCCAGTGCTCGGCCTGCTTCATCAACTCGGTTGAGGATTCGATGAGCGGCATCATGGAGCTGGCGCGGACCGAGGCCATGCTCTTCAAATTTGGCTCGGGTACGGGCACGAATTTCAGTTCCTTGCGTTCCAGCAAGGAATTTGTTTCGGGCGGCGGCGTAGCCAGCGGACCCTTGAGCTTCATGCGCGGCCTGGACGCCTTTGCCGGAGTCATCAAATCCGGCGGCAAGACCCGCCGTGCGGCCAAGATGGCGATTCTGAACGCGGACCATCCGGATATCGTTGATTTTATTGAGTGCAAGGCTAAGGAAGAGGCCAAGGCTCACACCCTCGTTAAGGCCGGCTACGACGGCTCAGGCCCTGATTCAGAGGCTTTTTCGTCCATCTTCTTTCAGAACGCCAACAACTCTGTCCGCGTCAGCGACGAGTTCATGCGCGCCTATGAGAACGACGGCGAATATACCACCTATACGGTGAAGGACCATAAGCCGGTTGCGACCTACAAGGCGCGCGAGATCGTGCACAAGATTGCCGAGGCAACATGGCTGTGCGGCGATCCCGGCATGCAGTTCGATACGACCATCAATCGCTGGCACACCAGCAAGAACACGGCGCGCATCAACGCTTCGAACCCTTGCTCGGAGTACATGTTCCTGGACAACTCGGCCTGCAACCTGGCCAGCTTCAATCTGATGAAGTTTGTCACCCCGTCGGGCGGCTTTGACATTCCGGCCTACCGGCACGCCATCTCCGTGGTCATCACTGCCATGGAGATCCTGGTGGACAACTCCGGCTATCCCACCGAGGCCATCGCCCGAAACTCCCACGACTATCGGCCGCTGGGGCTGGGCTACGCCAACCTGGGAGCGCTGCTGATGGCCATGGGTCTGCCTTATGAATCCGACGCCGGCCGCGACTATGCGGCCACTCTGACCGCCATTCTCACCGGCCAGGCCTACCTGCAATCCGCCATTCTGGCCGCCAACTGCCCGCCGATCACATCGGCTACGCCGCTGACCGCAAATGTCGAACACCAGGGTGGTGCCTGCCCCGGCTTCTACGTCAACCGCGAGCCATTCCTTGACGTGATCCGCATGCATCGCGCAGAAGTTAACAACATCGGCCAGTCGCGCCAGAGCGGCGAGCCCTTCACCGTGCCCCAGCTCGACGCCCTGATCGATGCCTGCCGCGAGAGCTGGGATATGGCCCTGCTTTACGGAGAAAAGTACGGCTACCGCAACTCCCAGACAACGGTTTTGGCGCCTACCGGCACCATCGGCTTCATGATGGACTGCGACACCATGGGCATTGAGCCTGAACTGGCGCTGGTCAAGTACAAGAAGCTGGTGGGCGGCGGCAATATCAAGATCGTAAACAGCACTGTTCCCGAAGCCCTCTTCAAGCTGGGCTATATGGCGGATGAAGTAAACGCCATCGTCAGCTACGTTGACGCCACCGGCACCATCGAGGGCGCGCCCGGCATCCAGCCGGAGCACTTGTCCGTCTTCGATTGCAGCTTCAAACCGATCAAGGGCACCCGCTCCATCCATTACATGGGCCACATCATGATGATGGCCGCCGCGCAGCCGTTCCTCTCCGGCGCCATCTCGAAGACGGTGAACCTGCCCAACGAGGCAACGGTCGAAGATATCGAAGAGGCCTACGTGCAGGCCTGGAGACTGGGCCTGAAAGCGGTCGCAATCTACCGCGACGGCTCCAAGGGAACCCAGCCGCTCAATACCAGCATGGACGACCGCCATGGACTGGACGCTGCCGGCACGCGCGTGCTGTCGCAGTTGGCCGTCAGCCTACCCGCCGCCGAAGCCGACCTCAAGGCTCTTGAAGGCAAAAGCGGCGAAAAAGTCGAGGTCCCTGCGCAGACGGTCTTCCTTGCCGGCACCGCCTTCCAGCGCCTGCTGGATGAGATTGCCAAATTAGCCGCCGTACCCACTTTGCAGCCCTCGGCAGCGCAGGAGGCCATAAATCCCGATGTGCAGGACCAGAATGCCCCGCCTCGCGCAGTCCGTCACCGCCTGCCCGGCGAGCGCGCCTCCATCACTCACAAATTCGCTCTCAATGGCCACGAGGGCTACATTACCGTCGGTCTCTACCCCTCCGGCCAGCCGGGCGAAATCTTCATCAGAATGGCCAAGGAGGGTTCCACCGTCGGCGGCATGATGGACTCCTTTGCCACATCCATCTCGCTGGCCCTGCAGCATGGCGTTCCGCTCAAGGTGCTGTGCAACAAGTTTGCCTACACTCGTTTCGAGCCCTTCGGCTGGACGGGCAACCCGCAGATCGGACAGGCTACCAGCATTATGGACTACATCTTCCGCTGGATGGATCTGCGCTTCCTCTCCGGCACGCAGTTGTCGCTCTTCTCGGGGCTGGTTCCGCAGGCTTCGCAACTGACCCCCTCGCCCAGCATGGTGCCCGAGACCGAGCCCTATCAGGATTCGCTGGCGCAGAGCCACTTGGCCCAGTTGGCCGAGGAGGTTGCCAAGCGTCTGAATCAGGTCAGCGGCCCGCCGAGCGGCGGCGGCATTGCTCCCGCGGCGCAGGCTGCCTCATCTTCCGCCGCCGGTGCCTCCCCGGCGCCGCAACTCCAGGACCGCGGCATCTACCACGCCACCGAAGCCATGCGCGAGATATACGAGATGGGAGATGCGCCCAGTTGCCCGGTCTGCGGAGCCATCATGGTCCGCAACGGCTCCTGCCACCGCTGCCTGAGCTGCGGCACCACCAACGGCTGCAGCTAGGGAATCTCTGATGAAGTTGGCGTTTTGAAAGGGGCAGCTTGCCCGTTCATCACTCCTGAAGAATCACCCTGATCCATGGGAAGCTATACAAACAAAGCTGTGCCCCGTTCATCGCAGTCTTATCGCGATGAGCGGGCGGGTAGCTGTAAGCCAAAAAAAGCTGTGCCCCGTTCATCGCGGCTTTATCGCGATGAGCGGGCGGGTAGCTTGAGGTCAGTTCGTGGTCGGACTATGATCGATCCATGCCGTACGGTCTGAAACGGTACCAGAAAGCAGAAGCTCTTCACTTCATCACCTTCAGTTGCTTTCACCGTCTCCCTTTTCTCGATGCGCCGGGCGCCAGGGAGACAGTCGAGTCCGTACTGGAACATACTCGCGCGCGACACCAGGCGAGAGTCTACGCCTACGTCCTGATGCCCGAGCACGTCCATCTGCTCATCAACGAGCCACCATTGATCCTCGTGGCCCAATTTCTCAAAGCCGTAAAGCAGATCACTTCGCGCAAACTGAGAGGTCAGCGCGAGAAGTTCTGGGAGCAACGTTATTTTGACAGCAACATCCATGGTGAAGAGGCTCGCTTCGAAGTGATCCGCTACATTCATCGCAACCCGGTGAAGCGCGGATTGGTTGCATCTCCCGGCGACTACCAATGGAGCAGCTTTAACCACTACGCGACCGGCGTTCGAGGAGCGGTTGAAATTGAGTCAGAGTGGACGGCAAGACATCGCGGCCCACTCATCGCGATAGGGCCGCGATGAATGGGGCACAGCCTCCCATCTTGGCGAATGATCGAGGGAGGTAGAATCAATGCCTGGCCACCTGCCGGCCTGATCAGCAAACGTAAAGCCTCAGTGAGGGATTATGACAAACGCAATTATTGAAAATTGGTTTAAGCAAGCACGGGCAAACGCTGCGCAGGGGAATCTCGTCGTTGTATGTGATGACGGTAAGCAATTGCTTTTGCCAGCCTTGCAAACAGCTTCTGTGAAGCCTGAAATGGTGATGGCAATCGAACAAATAATTCCTTCTACTACTAAACGAAGGGTGGCAGTGATTGGCGAAACATCCTGGGCATCAAGCGGCAAGCCAAATCTCCAGGCAGCCAACCAGGCTATACCTTTTTGGGGATTGTTGATGGGGCTTGCCAGTATCGGCCATGCCATCTGGGTTTTTAATGGATCTGGTAATTTACTTTGTGCTGGCTGTAATGGTGCTGATGTATTGATAGTCGATAGTAATTCCCTAGCAACGTTACCGGGTGATTGGCAAATAGAAGTTGCAAAAGTGATGCGGAATCCACAGATATTGGTGCATGATCGTGCTAGTTATAAATTGCTCTATGCTGTGGTAGGTAGCCCGCACATCAACTCCGAAGAATTACAGTAAGCCATGGGAAGCTGTACAAAAAAGCTGTGCCCCGTTCATCGCGGCTTTATCGTGATGAGCGGGCGGGTGCTCCACGTCTCGTTTTGAGATCTGGGAGACCTCGAACCCTCTTCGGCAGGTGGCCCGCTCAACAACCCCGAAGAGTCATCCTAAGCTTTGAAAAGCTGTGCCCCGTTCATCGCGGCTTTATCGTGATGAGCGGGCGCAGGATAGAGCCTACCAGGCCTCCATCTCGAAATCCCGGTACTCGCGAATCAGTTCGAAGTCGGTGCGATTCGATGTAATCAGTTTGGCTCCGTAGCTTCGCACGGTCAGCGCGATCAGTACATCGAAATGAAGCTCGCGCAGCTTATTCGGATCGAATCCATTGTCTTCGCGCATCTTCGCAAGAAGCAGGCCCGACTCCAGCCAATGGTTTCTGGTTGGAGTCAGGATGGGGTAGTTTTTTTCGAGTGTATGCAGAATGTTCTTGTCAACCGGCGAGACAGCCCCGCGCCAAAGTTCCGCGAGAACAACCGACGAGTTGCGCACCAGAGCGTTTAGATTCGCCATGCGCAGTGCATGACGATCGGTCCTCAAATGGTCGACGAGGACCGAGGTATCAAAGACTACACACTCACTCATCACATCCCGTGAAGGAGCATTTGCCGCCGTACTTCCTCATCAGGTCTTTGAATTCCTGAAGAGCAACGATCTCCTTCAGCGCCACGTGAACAGCCTCGGTGCGCGACTTGGCGCCGAGAACGCGCACGGCCTTGTCTGCAAGCTTGGTATCCAGCCGGATCGAGGTCAGGGGTATGGCCATGGCATCTCCTTCTATATATATCTATTGTGCCATTAGTATATATAGTTGTCAAGCCCGTTCGATGGAGGGCGATGGGGCTGCGCATGACTTCTTCAATCCCATTACCCCAATTGGCCGGGTATCCCAGAGCCTGCCCTGAGCTTATCGAACGGGTCCCTCGCATTTGGGGACCCGGGATACCACGAACCCCATGCGAGCGAATAGCGAGCGTCCGCCCGGACGGCAAGTCCTTTGCAGATTAATTCAATACTTCGTTGCACAATGATCCTAGAAG
>Ga0181533_1000014_pt1 | contig 204775 bp, 180 predicted proteins | sample PEATcosm2014_Bin_45_FD_119772 | JGI IMG/M metagenome (GOLD analysis project Ga0181533, IMG submission 119772) | Peatland microbial communities from MTU Mesocosm Facility, Houghton, MI, USA - PEATcosm2014_Bin11_60_metaG | ecosystem: Environmental > Terrestrial > Soil > Wetlands > Peat | place... | reverse complement strand
GTTCTCCGAGGTGTCATCCTGAGCGCAGCCGGGGTCCCCGGCAACGGCCACTTTTGCCGTTGCTGGGGTGGAGGAGCGAAGGATCTGCTGTTTGCGCGTGCTGAAAATAAAGCAGATCCTTCGATCGCGCAAAACCGGCACGACCTCAGGATGACAACTGCTATGAGTTTTCAGCAGCCTCCTAGTAATCTCGCCCTCCTCTAGTAATATTGTTTCCGGTGCGACCATGGCAACCGTTGAATCCAAGGCTGGTATTCCTCTACGCCCGAACTGGGCTGAAGTTTCTCTCCGTACTCTCCGCAACAATTTCAAAGCGATTGTTCAACAGGTTGCGCCTGCGATGGTTTGCGCCGTGATCAAGTGCAACGCCTATGGCCACGGCGTGGTGGAATGCGGACGGGCGCTCGAAGCTGATGGCGCAAAGTGGTTTGGCGTCACTGCTGCGGAAGAGGGCGCATGTATCCGTGAGGCTGGCATCAACGGACGCATACTGCTCATGACCGGCTTCTGGCGCGGCGAAGAAAATGCCATCATCGACAACCGCCTGACGCCGGCCGTCTGGACCCTGGATCACATAGAGCGCCTTGAGCGTGCGCTGCAGGCGCGGCGCGCTAAGGGGAAACTCCCCGTCCACCTCAAGATTGATACCGGCATGGGCCGGGTGGGAGTTCCTGCCGCCGAAGTCGAGCCGCTTGCACGCCGCATAGCAGCTTCGGAATACGTTGAGTTGGAAGGCGTATGCAGCCACCTTGCTTCCTCCGAAGCGCTGGACGCGGATGACGCTGCCGCGCAGATCGATTGTTTCAAACAGGTGCTGGCCACTTTGCGGGTCGCCGGATTGGAGCCGCCTTTGCGGCACCTCTCCAACAGCGCCGCCATCGGCGGGCGTCCTGACACTTGGAACACAATGGTGCGTCCAGGGCTCGCGCTTTATGGCTATCTGCCGCCGTTCAACGTTCATGCCGGGGTGAAGCTTCCCGCACCGCTGCCCGTTGAACCGGTGCTTACCTGGAAGACCCGAATCGTTTCTCAGCGCGACATGCCGGCCGGACAAGCCATCGGTTACAACGGAACGTATGTGACGAAAGCGCCTTCACGCATCGCCGTGATCGCGGCTGGATATGGCGACGGCTTCAACCGTGCAATGTCGAATAAGGGACGAGTCATCGTCCGCGATCACTACGCTCCGGTTGTCGGCAGGATCTCCATGGATATGACGACGATCGATGTCACGGGAGTTCCTGGAGCGGAGATCGGAGACGAGGCGCTATTGATCGGGAAGTCCGAACACTGCTCCGTCACTGCCGCGGATCATGCGAACTGGGTCGGCACGATTCCCTATGAGATTACGTGCGGAATCAACTGGCGCGTACCGCGCGTTTACCTCGATTAACCGGCTCAGGAAAAGGAAAAGAGAGAAGAGGGCGCTCCAACTCCCTTTTCGACTACCTGTCAAAAATTCGCCGGCGTACAGGCTGAAAACACCTCGGCTTCGGCCTTGCCGACATTCCGAAAGCGATGGGGTTGCCGGCTATTGAAGTAATAGGCATCGCCGGGTCCAAGCACTTGCCTCTCGCCACCCACGGTCACCTCCAATTGGCCCCGCAGCACAATGCCTCCCTCCTCGGCTTCATGGCGAAGCAGGTTCTCTCCTGTATCCGCACCGGGTGCATAGTGTTCATGGAGAATTTGCAGACTGTGGTTGGCGAGGTTATGGCCGACCTGGCGGTAGCTGATTTTACCGCCCCCTATCTCCACCAGTTCAGCGGCTGTAAAGAAGCACTGCTCGTGCGGGTCATGATGATTCGAAAAAAAATCGGCAAGCGAAACGAGGATTCCATCCAGGATCTTTTTCAGCAACCCGATCGAAGGGTTGGTCTTGTTCTGCTCGATCAAGGAAATCACTGCATTCGACACTCCGGCGCGCGCCGCCAAGGCGCGTTGCGATAACCCGCGTGAGTTTCTCAGCGTCCGCAGACGGTTGCCGACATCGAATCCTGAGTCCTTCTTGTTGGACGCCCTCGAGTTAGGCATATCGAAATTCACTCCTCTCTCGCTCCGGTTAACATGTTAAATATATTAGTACACATTAACAAAGCTTAGGCCAAAAAGGCATTAAATCAGAATATTAAAGATCGGCATTGTTAATTATTGTTATAGATGATAAAAAGGAGCGATCCTGAGGTTGGGATGAATCGCCGTTTCCAATCGGCGCAATGCGGTGCGCCCGGCGCGCTTCACCGTATGCCGGAACCGGCGTTCCCGCCAGCCCGGGAAGAATTCGCGATTACAGCTTGGCAGAGAGACTACTCTCGGATTGCGAGGACTTATGAACGATACGATGCGGAAGTACAGGGACTACGTGATGACCGGGTTCGTGAAGCAGGTCGTGCCCGTGGTCGTTGAGAAAGCCAGTGGCGCGGTGGTCACTGACATCGACGGACGTGAATACCTGGATTGCTTTGCCGGAATTTCGGTCGTGAATGCCGGCCACTGCAATCCGGAGGTTATTGCCGCTGCCAAGGCGCAGATGGACAAGCTGGTGCATTGCTCTTCGTACAGCTACTATGTCCAGCCGGTTGCTGACCTGGCGGAAAAGCTGGCAAGCCTCACGCCGGGACGATTGCAGAAAACCTTCTTCGGTAACGGTGGCGCTGAAGCGATTGAAGGCGCATTAAAACTTGCGCGCCTCTACACCGGCAAATCGGAGTTCATCGCGCTTCAAGGCAGCTTCCACGGCCGCAGCATGGGAGCACTGAGCGTTACCGGCAACCAGGGACGCAAGAAGCGAGGCGGTCCCTATCTGTCCGGCATCGCTTTCGCGCCGGCGCCCTATGTCTATCGCTCGATGTGGCCCAACGATCCGGAAAGATGCGCGACCGAATGCGCGAAGGCCCTGGAAGAGGCCATTCTCTATGCGACTTCGGGAGATGTTGCGGCTTTTATCGCCGAGCCGGTTATGGGTGAGGGCGGAATTATCGTTCCGCCGGCAAACTATTTTAAGGAAGTGAAGAAAGTCCTCGATAAATACGGCATCCTCTTCATCGCTGATGAGGTTCAGTCCGGGTTTGGGCGCACCGGAAAACTATTCGCTATCGAGCATTACGGTGTCGAACCAGACATTCTCGTCAGCGCCAAGGGGATTGCAGATGGATTCCCGCTCAGCATGTTCACTACCCGTCCGGAAATCGCGGACGCCTACAAGCCTGGCGATCACCTCTCCACGTTTGGCGGCAATCCAGTCTCATGCGCGGCATCTCTTGCCAACATCAAATTCATGGAGAGGGTGAATCTCTGGGGCCATGCCGCCGAAATTGGCGAGTATGCGATGCGGAAGTTCCGTGAGATTCAGAAGACCAATCCGATTATCGGCGATGTTCGCGGCAAGGGACTGATGATCGGTATCGAACTGGTAAAGGATGAAAAGCTGACGCCGGCCGCCGCTGAAGCCGATGCGTTGAAGGACGCCTTGTTACGTAATGGCGTCTTGATAGGCTTGGGCGGAACCTTTGGCAATGTCTTGCGCTTCCAACCGCCGCTCGTCATAACTAAGCAGCAGGTTGACTATGCTGTCGAAGCATTTGCTGCTGCACTGCAGACGGTGGTTCAGCCGGCCACGGTTTAGACCGGATACGCGGAAGGTACACCCCGCGAAGGAGCCGGGCTTCCAGGCCCGGCGGTGCTAGTACTGGGTACATCAACCTTGGAACTGCTCTAATAGCGAGTTGCTTTGAGCGGATAGTAGCTGGGCCGGGTCAGCCGGTCCAGCTACCACCGGAACAAGGAACGCCGCACCGAAGTCATTTCTGACGCGAGTTCAACTCTTCGAGCTTGCGCTTCAACTCTTCAAGCTTTTGCCCAGCCTCGCCGAGTTTGCCCGCCGCCGTCAGGCGTTGGTATTCGGCAAAGTCTTTGGAGGCTTCGGCGATGAGCGCCTTGAGATCCATCGCAGGTTGAGGCGTGCCGGCAGACACCGGTTTATGTGGCGCCGGTTCGGCGGGGGCAGCCGCGGCGCTCGTTGACGAAATCCCTCCGCCGAAAAGTCCCGTCATTGCCGACTCGAACGTCGGTCCATAGGCGAGTCGATCCTGCAGGGCGAGTACGACGAGACGCAGCTCCGGCATCGGGCTCCGCTCCGCCTGCAGGTAGATCGGCTCCGCATACAACAATCCCCGCCCGATCGGAATTACAAGCAGGCTGCCGCGCCGCACGTGCGAGCCCTGCTGATTCCACAGCGTCAACTGTCCCGAGAGCTGCGCGTTCTGATCGATCCGGGCCTCGACCTGCAAGGGGCCGTCGATAAGCCGCGTTTTCGGAAAGTTGTAGACCATTGCCGTGCCGTAGTTCGCGCCATCGCTGCGCCCGGCAATCCAGCCAATCAGATTATTCCGGTTCGCCGGCGTGAACGGCAGAATGTCCACGAACTCCACCCCGGCTTCGCCCGGCAGTTTCATCAGCACGAAATTCGGCTCCATCGGTTGCGTCGTCTGCTGGCCACGCTGGTCTGTACTCGCTTCGGTGGCGAGCGTCCACAGATCCTCGCGGTTGTAGAACACCTCGGGGTCAGTCATGTGATAGAGGCTGTACACGGATGCCTGCAGCTTGAGTAATAACTCCGGGTAGCGCACGTGCTTACGCATCGCCGGCGGCATCGCCGAGGCATCTTTGAAGAGGCTCGGAAAAATGCCGCGATACGCCGCGACAATCGGGTCCTCCGGGTCAAACACGTAGAACGTCGTCGTCCCGTCATAGGCGTCAATGACTACTTTCACGCTGTTCCGCACGTAGTTATTGAGGGTGCCGCCGAGACGGTAATGGCGCGAGTACGGGTAGCTGTCCGAGGTCGTGAACGCGTCCATGATCCACGACAGCCGGCCATCGTCGCCGACCACGATGTACGGGTCCGAATCGTAGGTGAGGAAAGGCGCCAGTGCTTGCACGCGAGCACGCACGCTGCGCCGCATCAGCAGCCGGCTATCCTTGTTCACATCATCGCTGAAAGGCAGTTTCGCGATGTCGCCGCGGTCGAGCGCGATGATGAGACGGCGCAGGAATCCCCCAAGGACGATACCGCCTTTGCCCTCGTAGGACGTGAGGCTATTGGTCTGGCCTTGCGGGTAGTTGAATTCCTTCTGCCTCGTCTTCACGTATACGTCGGTGTTAGTCAGCTCGCCGAAATAGACCTCTGGACGCGTCACGCTGAGGCCGCGCACCGTGCTCTGGACGGGCATATTGCTCAGGATCAGCCTTGGCAAACCTTCCGGCGTGAATCCGTTTACAGGGTTCATCGTGATGCCGTAGCCGTGAGTGTAGATAAGCTTTTCATTGATCCAGTTGCGGCTGCTCTCCGGGAGCTTGTCGACGCTTAGCTCGCGCGTGGCGAGCATCACCTGGCGGATCGTGCCGTCGATTTCATAGCGATCAATGTCGATGTCGGGAAAGTCGTAGTAGGTACGGATTTCCTGAATCTGACGTAGCGTGTCCTGCAGTGCATGCCAGTCCCACAGCCGGATGTTCTGAAGCGTCGGCTGATTATTCACCGCGTCGGTCGCCTCGACGGTCGTTTCAGCGGGGAACTCCCGCTGCACGATCCGGTTCAATCCATAGGCCTGCCGCGTCAGTTCGATGTTATGGGCAATAAAGGGTTGCTCACGGACCAGTTCGTTCGGTTTGACGATAAAGCTGCTGACGTACCAGCCCAATGCCTGAAGGGCGAGGTAACATACCGCAGCCGGAACGACCGCTATGACAAACCAGCGTATGCGCGGCACCGACACGGCGTTGAAGGCGACGATCAGGGCGCCGATAACGAGCGCCACGCAGACCACGAGCAGGCCGGGGAGCGTGACGTGCGCGTCAGTATAGGTCGCACCGGAGAAGATTGTGTGATCGGCAAACAATTGCTCGAAGCGATCGATATAGACGCGCATCGCGAGGATCAGCAGCAAAAACGAGAACGCGATGGAGACCCCGCGCAAGGACAATGGGATGCCGCGCTCTCCGGCAAGCGCACGCGCGCCGCCGGTGATGAAGATAAAGAAAACGGCGAGCACGCAGATCATCACCGCCAGCATCATCAGCCAGCCGGCGATGAGCTGCCACGCGGGAAGCGTGAACAGAAAGAAGTTCAGCGGCCTGCCGAAAATCGGGTCCACAACGCCACCCAAAGTATGCGGTGCGTTCCAATAGAGCGCGAGCGTCGGCCACTCCGCCATCATGCCGGCGCCAGTCATGGCGGCGATGACCAGCGAAAGGCCGAGCGCGACGGGGTGCAGAATGGACTCGATCGGCACCCTCACCGGCTGCCCGCCGATGAAAATCGTGTGACCGCTCGGCAAGTCGTTGAGGTGCGCCCGCTTCAGAGCCAGGAACGATCCGTACAGAATGAGAAATGTGATCGCTGCAAAGGCCGTGAAGACCCCGGACTGCAAGCTCAGTGTTTTCCAAAACACGTCTCCGTAGCCCAGCGACCCGAACCAGAGTGCATCGACGTAATACGACGACGCGATGCGGCCGCCGAAGACAACGGCAAGAACGGCGAAAAGAAGAATGAGAATGAGGCGGGCGCGGCGGCGTGGCGAAAGCGGCGAACGCGGCGTACGCGGAGGAGGCCAGTCGATAGACACGGGCATTACTCTACCTCGGTTTTCTCCAGCATTTCCGTTGGACTACTGGCGATCTCTTCATATTGCCTGGGAGACGCGTTGTGGCCGATGCAAACCTAGCCCACGATGTGAACGAGACGAAAAGAATGCAACCGCACGCTTACAATACTACTCCTTGGAACGGCCGCTGAAGATTTACCTGTAGCCCCGCCCGGGCCAAGTCCATGGAATGGCGCTTGCGTACGCATCACTTTCGAGACGGAGAATCCTCCGGGTTCCGCCCGGGGCACGATGCCGGCAACTCTACGGCAGTCCCTCGGAGCAGGGGAGAGGCCGATGTATCGAGTGCCTCAGCAACGGCCGGCCACACTCAGTTTTCAGCTTCCTGAGCGGCCGTGGCCAATACCAATTGCTGCTTTAACGGATACCGAATCATAACCGCGTGGTCTTGGGATCGAAAGAATGTAATAGGGAGCACACTATACAGCACTCGCCCGGCTTCGCTCATGTCGCGAGCGATCACCTCGCGTTCAAGGTACTGCCAAGTGCCGCGAAATCTCCACCGGGCTTGTGCAACATATGTGTTTTGCATGTCTGTGACCACAGATTCTTTGATAACGAGAGTAGCATTATTTTCGCCAATTTTCATGGCGATTCCGATCAGTGACAGCCATTTTTCTCTCGTGAGGAACGATCATCTCCCAGTTGCACATATTGTGAGTCAATGCAACTGCTACTCATTAGTTCTACGCGGATGATGCGGTGGAACACCGCGTTTCTCCTGTTCGAAGGATGGACTCCATCGTGCGGGGCGGAAACAACAAGTCCTGTCGAGGCAAATAGGGCCGGTAGCTCTTCGCCATGTTTGAGAAGTCGCACACTCGCGCTACTCGACAAGCTGGAATACAGACTGTATGTGTCCATTGATAGGTATCCATTGGAATTACTATCCACGCGCACTTGCCTCCTGTTATTCTTAATTGTCAGTTAATTTGAGGAGAACATTTGAGTGGATACTAAGAAGATTCTTTCCGACCTCCGCGCCGAACTCGCCGGCATCAATCAAGCTATCGCCGCGCTTGAGGCGTTAAGCAACACGGGCGTTCAACAGGCCGCACCCGAACCGGCGCCGAAGCCGCGCCGTCGTCGTATTAGTGCCGCTGGTCGCAGACGTATATCCGAGGCTGCGAAAGCAAGGTGGGCGGAGAGACGCAAGAAGACAGCTAAGTCTGCCTCCCCGAAGCAATCGGGCGGTCGCCGGAAGATGAGTCCTGCTGCCCGGAAGCGCATATCCGAAATGATGAAGAAGCGGTGGGCAGAACGCAGAAAGAAAGCTGCGAAGACGGCGTAGTCCGTTTTCCCTTTTCAAGGACGGGAACCTGCAAGGCTTGCGCCTCTCGGGCGATTTCGCGCCGTACCGCGACGGTTAGCGCGAATACGCTACCGGTCCCGACATCTGGTTGAGGAGGCCGGGCTGGCCGACCGCTTGAACGTATAGGGTGTAGGTGCCTGCGCTCAAGGAGTAGCTACCAAGGTCGGCAGAATGGGTGCCAGCATTCACGGTTCCCAGGGGCACCAGATTTACTCCATCGGCGGTAGCGAAGATAGCGTAGTGGTGCAATGTGTTCTCTTGCCCGGAAATACTCCAGCTGAGAGTCTGCCCCGTAACGGACGCCGAGATAGTGACGCAGTTGTCGATGCCGGTTTCAATTTCGGTTCCTTCCTCGTAATCGTTCCAGGTTGGGATCTGGATGTTGTTGAGTTGGTTCCCCGAGGAGTAGTGGTTGCTGATATCGGCCAAGGTAGTCAGCCACGTCTGTCCACACTGCTGGTCGAGTAAGCGATTCGATCCCCACGGCGCGATGGAATCGTTAAAGCCCTTGTATCCCGAGCCGAAAGTCTGTTTGGCCGGCGCGGCCAAAGCCGTCTGGTAGAAGCTGTCCAGATAGGCTAGTCCAGGGTCAGCCGGATTGCTGGTGAGCCCGACCCAGCTAAAGCTGCCCGCCGACTGTGGCTCGGTGAAACCCCCGCTATTGCGCCAAATGAAAACGGGGTTGCCCTGTATGCTGGCAGCGACCTGCGTCCAGTTGATCTGAAGCGTCTCTTCGCCGAACAGAAAGATGACGGGCTGCCCGTTCTTGCGCATGTAATTGGAGGACTGCTCGAAAGTGCTGTAGATGTAGTTGACATCGGCAATGAGCTTGGCGGTAACGTCAGGCGCTCCCGTTAGCGCCCCCGCATCTTCACAAGCAGCGAATTCAAAGCCGGGATGCTGTTGGGCCTCGTTCATGATCGCGATCAGCGCATTGTTTTCATGCGTACTCTGCGGACCATACCAGTCGAGAACAAGCCCATCGATGCCGCGGCTGATCATATCGTTGATCTGGAGCTTGACCTCGGCGGGGTCGGCTGAATCGTAGCCGATATTGATGTGTGAACTCTCTCCCCACCAGGGCATGACGTGGACGTAGATCTTGGTGCTGGCGCCGGAATAGAGCAGGTCACGGAACGAGACCTTGCTGACATTCCCCGGTTGCATGTTGCCGTTGCTGGTGCCGGCGAAGCTGTCGCTCGCGCTGGTGTTGTTCGAAGTCGCGGCCGCGAGCGTAGTGGCCACCGTTGTGCCAGTAGGCGAGGCGGCGGTAGGCGAGGCGACAGCAGCCTGATTGGCCGATCCCGAGCCCGACCCTGACCCGCACCCGATCGTCCCCACGAGAACAACCATCGCAAGTATGAAAGCGCCGGTTCTTGATTTCATTGATTCTCCTTTGGGAACCGGTTGTTCCGGCAAAGGAGAGGTTACGGGCTGGCGCCTTCAACTACAGTCGAGCATCTACCTGATGCTCAATCTAAGGGAACCCCTAAATTCACTAAGGTTTTCACCTAGTCCTCGGAGCACTGGTACCACCCAAGCGATACCTGCCTGGCGAAACCGGCTAGCATTGTGGTTGAACTCTGGTTTTCAACGAGTTGTAGCGGCCTGGTGCAACGGAATTCGAGTATGTTTCGAGCGAACTCTGACGCGGAAGAGCAGTGAAAACTGCGCTCAGAAGATCGAGATGAATACTAGTTGGTCGGCAAAGTTAGACATTTGTCATCAGGTGAACGATTGAGTGACCCTGATTGAGTCTTATCTCCAAAATCTGGATTGCTAATGTGAGAAATTCTCCGCCATCCTCTTTAGACCGATTCGGGGTTTGTCTAAAAAAGATTTAGGTCCAGCTCAAATTGCGGTCCAGCTCAAATATGCGACGGCGGTTGCGGATTGTGTTTTGTTGTTTACCTCCGATAACGCCTTTCTTATACTTGGCGGTCTGCTGAAAAGCGTACCGAACAGCGAGCGAGGCGCCAGCCAAGGTATGGCACGGGCGCGCACCATGCGAGCTATCAGGCTCCGCCTGGCAAGGCTGTTTTTCAGCGGCTATTAACCACTTCGTAAATATGAAAGACTTCCAGGGTTATGAAAACGTAAGAAGGAGAGCAAGGCGATGAAAAGAATCTGGATCGTTTTGATGGTGATTGGCCTAGTGGCCCTTTTCGTCTCGGCGAACCTGGCGGAAGTTAAGGCTCTCTACCCGGTAACCGGGTTGGGAATGCAGGTGAGAACGGATGTGAAAGCGAAGCGAAAGTACACGATCGCCTGCATCGTAAAGAATTCGACCAACCCATACATGGTGGCGCAATTGGCGGGCGTAAGAAAAGCCGCACAAGACATGGGTTTCGAGGCAATTACCCTTGCTCCGGCCAAGCAGGACAGCATTGAAGAGCAGGTAAGAATCGTCGAAGACCTGCTGCAGAAGAAAATCGATGCCTTGATCATTCATCCAGCCGACTCGAACGGCATTGTCCCTGCCGTTGAAAAGGCTGTTGCCATGGGAGTTCCCGTTGCGACCATCGGAACTCCGGCTAATAGCAATAAAGTGCTTTTCCGCACCGGTGTCGACTATGCGGAAACCGGAGTAGTGATTACGCAATGGGTGGCGGAGAAGATGAAGGGCGAAGGCAACCTGATTATCCTGGAAGGCCCGCCGCAGGCCGACAACGCCAGGGAGCGTCTTCGCGGCATCAATGAGGTCCTGAAAAAGTATCCGAAGATCAAAGTAATTGCCTCGCAGCCCGCGAACTTTCAGAGGGTTGCCGGTATGCAGGTGATGGAGAACTTGCTGCAGAAGTTCACGAACGTGAAGGCGGTCATCGCCGCCAATGATGAGGAGGCCCTGGGTGCAATCATGGCCATCAAGGCCGCGGGACGACAGGGCGAAGGCATCATTGTGGCCGGGTTTGATGGAAGCGAAGATGCAAGCTGGGCTCTCAAGAGAGATCAGATGGCCGTTACCTACAATACCGATCCTTATGGAAGCGGCTACTGCGCAGCCGCCTTTATGGTGCGGTACCTCAACGAAGGCGCCAAGCCGGCAAAGGCCTTTATGCCTTTTCCCTCAGCCCAGGATAAGCCGATAATCTCCAAGGCCACCATCGACGACTATTTAAAGAATTCCGCCTGGTGGAAAAAATAGAGAATGAAGCTGCGCGAGGCTGGACCCGTTTGGCTTCCTCCAGCGACAGAGGAAAACATGGTGGCTCAGGCACCGATTCTTCAGGCCCGGGGAATTTCAAAGGAGTTCCCCGGGGTTCGCGCCCTGGAGAACGTCGACTTTGACGTCTATCCCGGTGAAGTGCACACCTTGATCGGTGAAAACGGCGCCGGGAAAAGCACCTTGGGCAAGATCCTGATGGGGGCCTACACGCACGATAGCGGGGAAATCTTGTTGGCGGGAAAACCAATCAAGATTAACCGCCCCGTGGAGGCCTTGCGGCACGGTATCGGGGGAGTACATCAGGAGTTCATGTTGGTTCCATGGCTGAATGTGGCCCAGAATATTTTTCTGAACCGGGAACCGCGCCGCTGGGGCATCGTCGTTGACCACCGCCGCATGCACGAGGAGAGTCGAAGATTGCTGGACTCCCTCGATGTCCATATCGATACCAGGCAGCCATTGAAACATTTCGCCACTGCCATCCAGCAGATGGTGGAATTATGCAAGGTGATGGCGGCAAATCCCCGCATCCTGATTCTCGACGAACCCACCGCGGTTTTGACCGAACGCGAGGTCGAGTGCTTGTTCAAGCGGATCAAGGAAATGCGCGCGCAAGGCATCGCGATCATCTTCATCTCCCACCGCTTGCAGGAAATTCGGGAGATCGGCGACAGAGTAACTGTTCTGCGTGATGGAAAGAATGCCGCTTCCGGATTGATGAACGATTTCAGCAACGATGAGTTGGTTCGTATCATGGTGGGGCGGAGTATCTCGCAAATGTACCCCCGGCGGCGGCGGCCACCCGGGGAAGAGGCGCTTCGCACAAAAGGACTTTCCGTAAGAGGCGGCCCCAGGAACGTTGATCTGGTTGTGCGCAAAGGTGAGATTGTGGGGATTGCCGGGTTGGTGGGGTCGGGCCGCACGGAACTCGCCCAGGCAATTTTCGGCATCCGCCAGATCGAGCAGGGGGAGATCACCCTTTTCGGCGATAAAGTGACGCCGCGCTCACCAGCTCAGATGGTGCGAAAAGGGGTCGGATTGATTCCCGAGGACCGTAAGTTTTTCGGCCTCACCCTGAAGTTCTCCGTGGCATGGAATGTTGTGATGGCGAGTCTCAGACTTCACTTTCCACACTTCATGGTCAACTATTCCAAGGTAGCCCGCCTGGCCGAGAGATTTGTAAAGGAGCTGAGGATTGCGACCCCTTCGGTGAGCCGGCAGGTGAAATACCTGAGCGGGGGGAATCAGCAAAAGGTAGTCCTGGCAAAATGGCTGGACACGGAATCAAAGCTGTTGATCTTCGATGAACCAACGCGCGGAATTGATATCGGGTCCAAAGTGGAAATCCATGCCTTGATGGATAACCTCGTACAGAAAGATATTGCGATTCTGATGATCTCGTCCGATTTGCCGGAGGTCCTGGGGATGAGCGACGTTGTTTATGTGATGTACCAGGGGCAGGTGAGCGGAAGGTTCAACCATGACGAGGCCACCCAGGACAAAGTAGCTTCCTTGATGCTGGGGGTAAGTGGGGCGTGATGAAGAACTATGAAGAATAAAGTTCAGCTTCGCGTCGTCAGCATCCCCCCGGTGATCTGGATTGTTTTGGCGTTGTTTGTTTTGTACAGTTTTTTTGCCCCCGGGTTTTTCTCGGCGGGCAATTTATGGAATATAGGGGTTCAGGCTGCGCCGTTGCTGGTCCTGGCGATCGGGGCCACCATAGTGATTTTGACGGAAGGCATTGACCTGTCGTGCGGCATTGTCCTCGGCTTTGCAGGAGTCGGATTTGCCTTGCTGGCGCAACGGGGCTTTCCGATCTGGCTGGCCATGTTGGGTGGCATACTGCTTGCCGGAGTCTGCGGCCTGGTCAACGGCGTGATGGTTGCCTGCCTCCATCTGCCGCCCTTCATCGCCACGTTAGGCATGGCAAGTGTTATCACCGGTGCCGGGCTGGTTTCTACCGAGGGGATGTCCATTGCGGTAAGGGATGATGTTTTAGAGTTTGTCTCAAACGGGGCGCCGCTGGGCATCAAGATGCCAATCCTGATTGCTTTGCTGATTTTTGGCGTAGTTTTGTTCCTGATGAGATTCACCGCGTTCGGCCGCAACATTTATGCTCTTGGCGGAAACTCCGAAGCGCTTCGGTTGAGCGGCGCCAACCTTACAGCGGCACAGATTGCGACCTATACGGTCGCGGGGTTGCTGGCAGGGATTGCCGGGATTCTGGTTGCTTCCCGTACTGCTTCCGGTCATATCACCGCGGGATTGGGGTGGGACTTCGATGCCATTGCCGCCACCATCATCGGCGGGACCTCATTCGAAGAAGGCAAGGGCGGCGTTGGCTATACGATTCTCGGAGTCGTGCTCATTGCCGTTCTGCGCAATGGACTGAACGTTGCAGGCGTGCCGAATATGTATCAGTTTGCCCTGATCGGGACGGTGGTGCTGGGCGCAATCATATTCGATATTTTGGTTCGGCGCCTGTCCGGGGCGGAGGAGAGCCGGTGAGTGAGGCAGCGGAAACCGCAGGCTTTCTCCACCAATGGAAAGGCGCAGGCTTTAAGCGCTTCATCGGTCCACTGCTGCGTCCGCTCGGGCTCCTCGCCCTGTGTATCGTTTTATCGTTCCTGAACGAAAACTTTTTCACCCTGAAGAACATCATCAGTGTCTTACGGCAATCGACGATCCTGGTGGTGGTGGCCGTTGGAATGACGGTCGTGATTCTTACCGCCGGGATCGATCTTTCCGTGGGAGGTGTGATGGCCTTGGTTGGCTGCCTGACCTCTCAATTGATCATCAACGGTACGCCCATCGTCCCGGCTATCGCCTGCGGCCTTGCCCTGGGCACCCTCTTTGGCTTGTTGAACGGAGTCCTGGTACGCATTTTCGGTCTTCCACCCTTCGTGGCGACCTACGGCATGATGTGGATTGCCAATGGCTTGGCCATGATCTTGATGCAGGGAAAGATCATCTTCGGGCTCCCCGATAACTTCTTGTGGCTCGGTTCGGGCTATCTGTCGATTATTCCCATTCCCGTCATCCTTGCGGCCGTGGTGGCAGTTGCTTTCCATTTCTATTTGAAAAAAACCGTCTCCGGCCAGGAAATCTATGCCTTGGGCGCCAATCGTGAGGCGGCGCGCTACTCGGGCATCAAGATAACCAAGACGCTGCTGCTGGTCTACAGCTTGAGTGGGTTTACGGCGGCCATAGCGGGAATTATTATGACGGCCAGGCTCGACGCCGCCCAGGAGGGAATGGGAGAGCCATTTATGTTGCAGGCGATTGCGGCCGCGGTAATGGGCGGAAGCTCTCTGATGGGGGGCGAAGGGGGAATTCCCGGAACGATTATCGGGGCCCTGATTCTGACCCTTGTGGTCAACGGCTTGAACCTCATGGGGGCGCCTTCGATGGTCCATCCCCTGGTCACGGGAGCCGTGATTTTGACAGCAGTCTTCTTTGACGTAGTCACGCGAAAATGGTCAGACTAGACCGGATTCGCGGAAGGTATACCCCACGCAGAAGCCGGGCTAATCGGGGTCCCCGGCAAACGCTGCCTTTGGCGTTTGCTGGGGTGACATCCTAGCCCGGCGGTGATATTGAGGTGTATACCAACTGTGGAATTGCGCTAGAGAGGTTTCAGAGTAGATGCATCCGGAGCTTTTCGAAGAACTGTTCATGAAACCAGCTCCAGGCTACCTAAGACAGTTGTAGGAACTCATGCGTAAGTGGAGGCGTTGAACTTCAATGGCGAAATTAACCATCAGGCCGATCAATACAGGGTTTATTCCCACCTTTCCCAAGCAATACCATTACCATCATTCGACTGTTGAATACGTCAAGAATATCAGCGATCAGAAAGTTGCCCTTCCGGTATTTACTTTTCTTATCGAGGGCGGGAAAGAACTTATCCTGGTCGACACCGGCATGGCCTGGACCGAGCGGGCCGACAAATACCATCATGGCGGCTCGTACCAGCCGGAAGGAATGGCCATCCACGAGCAGTTGGCAAAGGTGGGTTACAAGTGTGAAGACATTGACAAGGTTATCTTCACCCATCTGCACTGGGACCATATTTACTACATGGAGAAATTTACCAAGGCCCGGTTTATTGCCCACCGCACGGAATATGAGTTCGCGCTGAACCCCATTCCTCTCTACTACAAGTCTTACGAACACCCTGCGCTGGGACTCCGCCGTCCTTTTGAAGGGCTGAAGATCGATGTCGTAGACGGCGAGGAAGAGATTGTCGCGGGAGTGAGGGTGTTCCCGACGCCGGGACATTCACCGGGGCACCAGTCGGTTGAGGTTGACACGAAAGACGGCAGCTACATCTGCGCCGGCGATGCGTTTTTCCTTATGGCGAATCTCAACCCTATTCCCCAAATCCACTACACGATCACGCCTCCCGCACGCTACGCCAATATCGTTGAGTGCTGGAAGAGCATCGAGCTACATAAGAAACGGGCAGCAAATCTGGGGCTGCTGCTCCCGTGCCACGAGCCCGAGTTTGTCGAGCGCTTTAAGAAAACGCCCGTGTTGGGTCTTTAGCAGGCTGCGGGAAAACGCGCCGAAGCCGGTGTCCCCGGCATGCGCCGTCGCGCTAGCATGATTGCCGGCTCCGGGAAGGTGCGTCGCGCTATCACACCATGAAGAAGACGATTGCGGTCATGGCCAGCTTGGACACGAAAGGGACCGAAGTCTCTTTTGTTAAGGAGATGATTGAGCGTCTGAGTTGCCGGGCGTTGATCATCGACGTCGGCGTTTTGGGCGCGCCGGCTTTGACCCCGGATGTGCCGCGAGAGGATGTGATAAGGGCGTGCGGCAGAGACTGGAAGAGTCTGCAAGGCAGCCAGAAGCACGAGAAGATCGCGGCTATGTCAGAGGGGGCGTCAATGCTGGCGCCCGAACTCTACAAGCGTGGGCTCTTCGACGCAATCTTGTCGATCGGGGGCGTGCAGAATACCCTGATCGGCGTGGCCGCCATGAAGGCGCTCCCCATCGGGGTTCCCAAGCTGATGGTTTCCACGGTGGCCAGCGGGCGGCGAACTTTTGAGCCGCTGGTGGGAAGCAAGGACATTCTCCTGATGCCGGCGGTGGCGGACATAGCCGGGATCAACGTGCTGACCCGCACGATTCTGGGTAATGCGGTTGCCGCCATCGTCGGGATGGCCACTCACGGAGGAAAGCCGCTATGCGCCGGGGACGAGTTGATCATCGGCATGACTCAAATGGGAGTGACCAACGGGGTCGTCCAGGCGGCCCGGCTTCTTGAAAGAGAGGGATACCAGGTGATCAGTTTCCATGCGACCGGGGCAGGCGGCCGGGCCATGGAAGAGCTGATTGCCGGCGGAACCATTAAGGCGGTGATGGATCTCACTCTCCACGAGATCGTTGCTGAAATGTTTGCCGGAGGTTTTTCAGCAGGCGCGAGCAACCGGCTGGAGGCAGCCTGCAAGGCGGGCATTCCCCAGGTGATCGCACCGGGAGGGGTCGACTTTATCGACTTTGGAATCCACGAACTGCCGGCGGATATGGACAGGCGGAAATATATCTTCCACAATGCAGACATCGCGCATATCAAGTTGCACCAAGAAGAAATCGTACGGGCCGGATCGATCATCGTTGAACGCCTCAACAGGAACAATGGTCCAGTCACGGTCTTGATACCGCTCGGCGGCTTTCGCCAGGCCGCCTCACGGGGCGAACCCTTGTGGGATGCGGAAGTGGACAACGCCTTGATCGAGATTTTGCGCATGCGGTTAAAACCCGCAATCAAGGTCATCGAAATCGACGCGAATATTAACGACATAAAATTCAGCGAAGCGGCAGCGGGGGCCATGCATGAGTTGCTTGCAGGCAAGAAGGACCAGTAATCGCGGAATCGTGGAGAGGAGGCAATCCCTTGCTACCCTACTTTGATCTGCCTTTCGATCACCCGGAATCGTTGCATGAAGGCAGCTATGTCCTCGCCACTTACCTTGCCTTCGGCGTGACCGACCAGGATGTCTTGAAGCGGGCAGGCAACTTCGCCTCCGGCCAAACTGTGGGCACATGGCTGCCATTGCCAGGCATTACCAGGGCAATGATCGATAGCTATCAGGCTCGGGTCGTCGGATGCTATCCCATGCCGGGAGCCGATTCCTCCACGAGCCTATTGCGCATTGCTTTTCCGCTTCATAATTTCGGAGGAAGTCTGGCGATGCTCCTGGTTGGGTTGGCCGGCAATGACGTGTCCACCGCGATCCGGATCAGGCTCATCGACCTGGAGCTTGTCGGCGAAGCAATGTTCGCTTTTCCCGGTCCGAGACAAGGTATTGCGGGCTTACGCCGCCTGACCGGTGTAATGGATCGGCCCTTCATCTTGAACATGATCAAACCATGCCTTGGCTATTCCCCGGAGGTGGGCGCCGATCTGTTTTACGAAACCGGCAGAGGCGGCGTCGACCTGATCAAGGATGACGAGGTGATGGCGAATACCAACCTTAGCGGAGTGGAAGACAGGGTCAGGGCCTACTTGCAAGCGGCGCGAAGGATAGCGGAGGATACGGGCCGGTCGCCTGTTTACATCGTTAATATCACCGACCGGCCAGCCAGGATGCGGGAGAATGCCAGAGTGGCCATAGCTGCGGGCGCCCAGGCGGTGATGGTTAATTTCGTCATGGCTGGACTCGACTCGTTGGCAGAATTGACCGCTGAGTTCGGGGAAAGTCTCTGTTTTCTGGGCCACTATGCTGGTGTCGGCATAATGAATGCGCCCACTCAGGGAGTCAGCAGCGCTGTCATGCTCGGACTGCTTCCGAGGATGGCGGGAGCGGACGCGGTGATGATCATGCACCCGACGGACAGGAAGGGCCCTGGCTATCTGGAGTATCTCCAGACGGTGCAGGCGCACAGGCTCCCCCTGGGTCGCATGAGACAGGTATGCACGGCGGTCGGCGGCGGGATAACGCCTCTCAACGCGGCCGCAATCTGCCGTGATCTGGGCCCTGACACCATCCTCGGTGTCGGGGGAGCCATTCAGGGGCATCCCGATGGGGCTGCCGCGGGCGCTAAAGCAATGCTTCGGGCCGTGGAAGCAGCGGTAAGGGGCGTGGCCCTGGAAGAGGCTGCAACCCAATGCCCTGAATTGCGGAAGGCGATGGAGACTTGGGGTTAGTTACGTGCGAGAAGGAGGGATTCTCATGGCCAGAAAACCGATCGTGATCGGATGCGACAATGCCGCGGTTGAATTGAAGAACGTTCTGATCGGCGTTTTAAAAGAAGAGGGGCGCGCCTTTGAGTGCGTCGGGGTAGACAGCGCGGAGGATCAAACCGGATATCCGGTGATCGCTCAGCGGGTTGCCGATAAGATTATCGCGAGCAATTACGACAAGGAGGGTATTCTTGTCTGCGGCACCGGCATCGGCATGGCGATCACGGCCAACAAGTTTCCCGGTATCTATGCCGCAGTCTGCCATGACAACTACTCCGCCGAACGTGCCCGGCTCAGCAACAACAGCAACGTTTTCTGCATGGGTGCTCGCATCATCGGCCCGGAGCTGGCCAAGAAGGTCTTGCGGGAATGGTTGAGCCTCGAGTTTAAGGGTGGCCGCTCGCTTTCGAAGGTTGAAACGATTATCGCCATCGAGAAAGCGAATTACGCAAAATCATGACGGCTCGTAAACTCCATATCGGCACCAACCTGAAGATGTACAAGACCATCAAGGAGACGGTCTCCTACCTGACGGATATTGAGCGCTTGACCTGTGACCTTTTCGACGATCTCTGCCTGTTTGTCATTCCCTCCTATACAGCGCTCCCCGCGGCTTCAGCCGCAGTGGACCGCACCCGGGTCAGGCTGGGGGCGCAGAATATGCATTGGGAGGAAAGGGGCCAGTTCACCGGCGAGATTTCACCCCTCATGTTGCAGGAACTCGACCTCCAGATTGTCGAGATCGGTCATTCCGAACGGCGCCACATCTTTCGCGAGACCGATATCGAGGAGAACAAGAAGGTCATCTCCGCCATTAACCACGGCTTCATCGCTTTGCTCTGCGTGGGAGAAACCGGTGACGACAAGGAACTGGATATCGGGGATGAGCGTCTCCGGCAACAGTTGAAGATTGGGCTTCATGGATTGGGTGAAGCAGACTGCGCGAGATTATGGGTGGCCTATGAGCCTGTCTGGGCCATCGGAGTAAACGGAATACCCGCCCGATCCGATTATGCTGACGTAAAGCACCGGCTGATCCGCGAAACCTTGCTTCAGCTCTTTCCCCATGAGGGGCGCAACGTGCCGATACTCTACGGCGGAAGCGTCAATCCGGATAATGCGTGCGACCTCATCGGCCAGCCGGCCATTGACGGCCTTTTCGTGGGACGGTCCGCGTGGGATGCCTCACGCTTTAACGCGCTTATACGGCAAGTCCTACCAGTCTGGCGGCAAAAACTCGCGAAGGGCTTGCAAGGATGATGAAAAATCGAGTCGAGAGATGAGAACTCTGTGATGAACGGTTTAGGAGAAGTAGCGAAGGATTTAATCGAGGCAGCCGCGAGGGCCTACCGTCGAGGTATTCAAACGGGAAGCGGCGGGAACCTGAGCGCCCGGATTCCGGGTAAGGATTTGATGGTTGTAAAACCAAGCGGCATCTCCTTCATTGACTGCAATGAAAAAAACCTGGTCGTAACCGATTTTGACGGCAAAGTAGTTGCCGGAAGCGGCAAGCCCAGCCGCGAGGCCTTGTTGCACGGCGTCCTCTATCGCAACGTGCCGTCAATCGGAGGGGTAGTTCATAGTCACTCCCCCTGGGCAACATCATGGTCTTTCTCGAAGCAGGACCTGCCGCTGGTGACGCATCATGCGCGCATGAAATTCGGCGTTCCCATAGCCACCCTCGATATTGACGCTCCTGTAGTTCCGCTGGAGGAGATGCCGAAAATTATTAGTTTGTTTGAAAAATATCCCACCCTTCCCGCCTTTTTGTTAGTGGCTCACGGGATTGTGGCGGTCGGCAAAAACGTCTTGGATGCGGAGAATGTGGCGGAGATGGTCGAGGAGACGGCCCAAATTGCCTGGCTGCGTGAGATTGGGAAGAAAGTTTTCGCGCCCTAGCAGGCTGCTGAAAAACTCGTAACAGTGTCATCCTGAGGCCGCGCCGGTTTTGCGCGACCGAAGGATGTGCTTTAATTTCAACGCGCGCAAACAGCAGATCCTTCGCTCCTCCACCCCAGCAACGGCGAAAGCGGCCGTTGCCGGGGACCCCGGCTGCGCTCAGGATGACACCTCGCAGAGCAGTTTTTCAGCAGCCTGCTAGATCTTTTCGGCGAAGTCCAACGTTTCGGGCGATCATTGGGTGAAAGGATTTTAGAATGGCGGGAATCCTGATTCTTGGGGCTGGAGCGATGGGCAGCGCCTTTTGCTTTCCGGCTGCGGATGCCGGACATTCCGTGCGCTTGGTTGGGACTCACCTGGACTTGGAATGGATCTATAGCGTGCGCGAAACGGGCGTTCACCCCAAGCTCAAAATGAAGCTCCCGGGACAGGTATTACCATTTACTCACGACCAGCTTAGCGAAGCGCTTAGCCCGGCATGCGATCTGATTGTGCTCGGTGTGAGTTCAGCGGGCATCCCCTGGGCTGTGGAACAGCTTGCGCCTCTTATCAGCAACACGACGCCAATTCTCTTACTGACCAAGGGGCTTCAGGCTCGAGATAATACTCTTCAGATCCTGCCCGATTCAGTTCGAGACGGTCTGGCCGGCCATGGAGTTAAGAACGTGCCTGTCGCAGCAGTCGCCGGACCTTGTATTGCGAGTGAGCTGGCGGCGCGGCGCCATACCAGCGTGGTAGTTGGATCTTCCGAAGCCACGCTGTTGGGATCGATCGTGCCCCTCCTGGCAACGCCCTATTATCATGTTCGCCCGAGCACGGATGTCGTTGGCATTGAAGTGTGCGCTGCGCTGAAGAACTTTTATGCCCTGGCCGTTGGCTATCCTGCCGGCCTTTTGGCTAGACAGGGAAAAGCCGGCAACGGTGCGCTCATGCATAACCTGGCGGCCACATTGTTCGCACAGGCATTGGCGGAGATGACTCAAGCCGTGAGTTTCCTTGGCGGGAGACAAACATCGGTGATGGGCTTGGCTGGTGTGGGTGATCTGTACGTAACTTGCCAGGCAGGGCGGAACAGCCGCATGGGTTGCCTTCTCGGGAGCGGCTTGCGTTACAGCGACGCAAAAACCAATCATATGGCCGACGAAACCGTGGAGGGAGCCGAATTGGCTTTCGTGATTGGTCCCACATTTGATCGCCTGTTCAGGCAAGGGCGTCTTGACCCAAAAGCGTTCCCTCTCGCAACCGCAATCATCGATGCTATCTGTCACGACCTTCCCATGGAAATTCCCTGGGCAGCGTTCCATTAAAGATCGACCGACGTGCCATCAACGCAACCTAAGTCGAGCCGCTCGTGCTCTACTGGTTTGACCGGGGGCTGATGTCGATTTCATTTGTCTCGCTCAGGCCCGGTGGACGGCAGCGTCAGAGTACTGGTCACGGCAAAATCACTGACACGTAGTTTCCCGACGGTGAGATCGCCGATCTCCAGCGAGCCGAGAGAAGACCTGCGCACAGCCAACCGGCCAACCGTGAGTCGTCCGACTGCCAGGGCGCCAATCGCCAACGCACCCGCTGCCATCGCGCCAATGGCGAACGAGCCAACCGAGATGGCGCCAAGAGCTGTAGCTGCAAGTCTGATGCAAGAGATCTTTCGTTTCTTCATGAAGCACCCCTCACTAGATACTAATGCGCTGTCCCATAAGTTCGCTGTAATGTAGTGTTCTGTCCAGGTGGTCTGAGGAACGACCTTGTCCGGCAAAGACTCGAACGAAACTGTGCAAGGCTTGCGGGCGCTTCGCCTCGTCGGCTTACTGTTTATCGCTCAGATCTGCTGTTTGTCCGGCTTTGCCGCGTTCGCCTCGACCCTGGTAAAGCTGGCGAGTCTCTGGCATCTCGACTCGACGCGCGCGGGATGGATCAGCAGCGCCTACTTCCTCGGCTACACCATCGGTGTGCCGCTGCTGGTGGCGCTGACCGACCGCGTCGACCCGCGTGTGATATACCTCACGGGCTGTGCCACCGGAGCGATTGCGGGCTCCGGACTCGCCTTGTTCGCCAACGGCTTTTGGAGCGCATTCTTGTTTCAGGCGCTAGCCGGACTGGCGGTCGGGGGCACCTACATGCCCGGCCTGCGAGTGCTGACTGGACGCCTCACGGGACGAATTCGAATCCGGGCAGTTCCTTACTACACGACAGCTTTCGCCGTAGGCATCAGCCTATCGTTTCTGATCAGCGGTTGGGTGGAGGCCCGCTACGGATGGCGAGCAACGTTTCTTGCCGGCGGTGTGGGCTCGGCATTCGGAGCAGTGCTCGTTCTGCTCGCGACCCGGGGCATTGCGGTGCAACGCGAAGTGAGCGTCGTGCCGACGCGGCACCCACTGGATTTCCGGCCGGTGCTGCACAATCGCGACACCATGGCTTATGTGCTCGCCTATGGCGGCCACTGCTGGGAGCTGTTTGCCTTCCGCGCCTGGCTCCCGACGTACCTGTTGTTCGCATGGCACCGCTTCAGCAGAGCCGACGCGGGGTTAGCGTTGTCGCGATGGGCGATGCTGATCGTGCTCGTCGGCGTCCCCGCCAGCATTATCGGTGCGGAGTCGGCAAACTCCGAAACCCGCAACCGCTGGATTCGGCGCTTCGAGTTCGGCGCCATCGCGATCTGCGGGTTGACCGTGGTCTGCGCCAAGGTGTCGTTCGGGCTGGCTCTAGTCGCGCTGTTTGCGTATAACGTCGCCATCGCCGCTGACTCCGGCGCGCTGACAGCCGGCATAGTCTCGGCGTCACGAGCAGATGAGCAGGGCGCTACGCTGGCAATCTATTCATTGGTCGGTTTCCTGGGGGGCGCGATAGGACCGTTGTTGGTAGGCAGTGTGCTCGACCGGGGCGGGGGATTCGGCAGCGGACACGCATGGCTTCTGGGGTTCGCGGCCATGGGGACAGGCTCGGCGCTGGCAGCGGTCGCCATCTCACAAGCCTCTGGCCACTCCAAAGCCTCGTCTGCCGCCCCGCCCGATAACAACTAGAGCAATTCCATAGTCGGTATACCCCTATATCACCGCCGGGCTGTACGCCCGGCTTCTACGCGGGGCGTACCTTCCGCAAATCCGGTCTAAGCGGCATCCTTATCGCAGATGAACTCGACACCATAGGAATAGATATGACAGTTGCGGACGATGCCCTTCATCATTACCGGCTGTCTGGAATAGGGCGGCGTGAACTCCACGGCAACAGGGTCGCCGATATGCAGGTCAGTCGGGAGAAATATCGTCATCCCACCGCAGCTCAGTGCTGAGCCGCGACCTTCAACGACAGTAACCTTCCCATGTCTTCGGAAAGTTATCACGACGGGCACCTCAACCTTATAGCGCGCCCAGCGTCGTGAACTTGGATAGCCCCAACCCGGCAAGACGATTTCCGTTCCCATAAGATATACCTGCCATGAAGAAGCTCATCGAGCAGTTGTTGCTTCGCGATCGGCGAGAAACTGAAGGCAGTTCACCTCTGCATTGAGTAACGCCGACGATCGGCTGCTGCCGAGATTTTGCAACGCCTCTTTGCAAAGAACGCGAGGGAAATCCTGGTCATGCCCCAGCCAGTTCCTCAATCGGAGCTGTTCTCCCTCGGAGACCTCGGTGAAGTGCAGCCCCGCGCGACCAGAGCAGTCGCACCACACCACCTCGGCTGTTCCCGCCAGTTCGGCTCCGGCTTTAGGCAACGGCAAATTGAACTTGAGCGTTTGTCCCACTTTTAAGGGAAGCACCGTTTGGATTGCCATGCCGCCTTCGCCGATATTTAAGACCAACCCAAAGCCGCCGGATATCCGTGCGTAAAGCAACCGGCTCATCTCGATGCGGGGGGCACCGGCTTCCAACCTTGTTTTAGAACCAAGTATTTGTGAGGCCGTCGCGAGAATCATACGTGCTTGCGAAGCATGTCGCCTTCCACACAGATGCCTCTAAAGCAAAATACCTAGCACGGCGGCTTAATACTAGTATCAACCGCAGTTACAGGGAACTGCGTTGCGGGTGGCTCACCGAAGAAAGCCGGAGATGTGCAATTTCTTCTACTCTGAATGAAATTTCGACATAGCAGGCACAAGGTTTCGAATTTCAACTTCAGGTTAGAAACTCTGCGGGCGATCAAGAAACTTCGCGCCATTGACCAAGCAACGGAAAGTAAAGTGCCATCCTGATTGGGTTCGGCTCAAGGCAAGCCATGACGGTCCGGTACCGGTACAGGTCGGGACGAAACTTTTCAACCTGCGCATCGATGAACGCCGCGGTATTCCCACTTCCGATTTCGCTGGTCTTGTAATCGACAATCCAGCGCGTGCCCTGCTCGTCAATGAAAGTGCGGTCGAGCTTTACCCGAACTACCGAGTTATCGATCAGCGCCGACAACTCCAATTCGCATGCCGCGTCGCGATGCGCGCCGAGAATCCAGCGTCCTTGCGGATCTGAGAGCGCGTTTTCCAGCGCGCGCCGCACCAGGTCGACGGCCTCATCCACTTCGTCCGCGGCCACGCCGAGCTCGATCAATAGATTTCGGATCGCGCCGGCGTGCCGGCTAAGGCGCCCCGCATCCCAGCTCTCGATGCCTTCGCGACTAATCTGCTGCAGAAGCCTGTGAGCCGCGGTCCCAACTTTGCGAAGGCGCTGGCTTGCCCAATCGAAGGTATGGGCCTGCGGCTCTAACTTGCCGGCAAGCTCGTCTCTGCTCTGCCAATGCAAGGCCGGCGGCGGAGCAGGCTGTCGCCATTCGAGCGGAAGCCGGCGAAGCACGCTGGGAGGAATGCGAGGCTGAGTGACGTCTCCGATGGAACCGTGGAAATGCTCGAACTCCGAGCGCAGCCCGCGTACCGGCCAGAGCAGTGAGAGCATGGAACCTCGGTGGGGATCTTTGTCTTCTTCAGGCAGCTCCGCCACCAAGTGCAGGGCAGAGCGTGCGCGAGTGCAGGCAACATAGAGCAGGCGTTTCAGCTCCTCCCTGCCGCGATCGGATGAAATTCGCTTAAGATATTTCTCCACGCCGGCGTCCAGGCCGGCATTGGCGGCCGAGTCGATCGGAGCGAGCAGTAGATGAGCCTGCCCCTCGCTCACGGACTCGCGCCAGTAGAGCAGTTGTTCATCTTCGTGTCGAGTGGAGCGCCCCAGCGCCGGAAGGATTACGGTATCCCACTGCAAGCCTTTGGCGCCATGGATTGTCATGATCTCGACGGCTCCGGGAATCTCGGTTTCCGTCGGGGCGAAGAGCTGTTGCAGGTTCTTCTGGAACGCGTCCGCATCCGCGAGTTCGCCGCCGGCTTCCGATTGCTGCAGCAGATCGAGGTAAGCCATGGCGTCACGAAGGTCCTGATCGATCTTTACGGAGCTGGCAGGTCCGCCGACAACGATCCACGTGCGTTCGACAATCTCGCGCAAACCTCTCCGGCCGCGCAGAGCGATTGCCTCAGCAAGCACGGCGAACAATCGCTCACAACGCTGGCGCGAATTTTCCGAAAGGCGCGAGGACCGCGATGAGAGCAGCTGCGGAATGGTAGCGCGGTCATCACCGCGGCAGAGTTCGAGAAGGTCGGGCAAGGCGAGTCCGCAAACAGGCGAGCGCAACAGCGCAAGCCACGCGATGCGATCGGCAGGCTGGGCAATCGCGAGCGTCAAAGCATGCAGGTCACGAACGACCTGGCTTTGGCCGAGCGGTTCAATGTCGACCGCGCGAAATCGAATCTCCGCGGCCTGCAAGGCGCGAACAATTTCCGGCAAGTGGGTCCTGGCACGAACCAGGATTGCAATGCGGTCTGCGGGACGCTGTTGGCGCACACGCTTGACAATATCGGCGACACACGCGCCTTCCGATTCGCCATCATCGGCCCCGTGCAGGTGCACTCCGTCCAACTCGGACGGGTACGCACGGTCGAATTGCGCGGGCTCGGCCGGATTGTACTTGACCGCGCCAGTCGCCCGGTTTGGTTCGCACAGCACTTCGCCGAATACCCGGTTGTACCAGGCAACCAGGGGCGCCGTGGAGCGAAAGTTCACTAGCAGTTCCTGCGGCACAAGCGATGGCAGGCCGGCACGGCCGCGGCGCGCATCCTCGAAAAGGCTGACCTCGGCCTTGCGGAAGCCGTAGATCGACTGCATGGGATCGCCGACGAGGAACAAAGTGTTGTCGTCGCCGATTGCCCACTCCGCCGTGAGCCGCTTCAACAGCTCCACCTGCGCTACCGATGTGTCCTGGAATTCATCAACCAGCACGTGCTGTATCCGGCAGCCTAGAGCAAGCGCAAGCTGCGAGGGTTCAGCCGGGTCCAGAGCTGCAAGCGCGGCCTGTGAAACTTCAATGAAATCGCAAGTCCCTAGCTCGGCAAAAACGACCTTCAACCCGGCGGCCGCCAGCGGCAAGACAACGAGGAGAGAGCGCACGCACTCCCACTGTTCGCCGGTGTAAGTAACCGGCGGCAAGAACTCGAGCCGGCCAAGCGCCGCCGCCAGTCCTTCCGCTTCAGCATTGCCGCTGAGCCAAGAGAACAACTCCTCGCAACGCTCCTTGTGTGGTCTGCACTCCGGAAGCGGCGGAAAACCATTCTTCACCGTCAGCCGGCTCCAGAGCTTTCCGCTTTTATTCAGGAAAAAATCGCGAAGTCCGAGCCAGAGCTTCACTTCCGCCGGATCTTCCCCGGGCAAGTCCTCGATGGAGCACAGCAGTGCAACCCGGCTCTCCGGAGCGGAAGTTTGAAGATTCCGCGCGGCATAGCGAGCCAGGCTGACGAACTCTTCAGGGCGAGCGCCGAGTGCGGTCTGAACACGGTTGCGAATCTCCGCCAGTTCGGTACAAACAGCATGACGAAGAGAGGCTTCCAGCTCTTCGCGAAAACGAGTCAGTTCAGCAGCGTCGAATTGATCGCAACGGCCCAACAAGGGAAGCCACTGGTCGCGCCGCTTCAGCATTTCTATCAGCAGCAATTCCGCGCGTTGCAGATTATTGTCGAGATGGCGCTGCAAGGTTTCCACCGCCGATGCAATGCTGGCCGTGGGATGCGCCAGCAGCCGCAGCGTCCGCTGGGCAGCCTGCTGGTAGAGCGCATCGCAATCTTCGCTGACGTTCGCACCGGCTGAAAAACGCGCCAGAATCGGCATTTGACGGCTTACCGACTCGCAGAAGGAATCGACTGTGCGCACTTGCAGCCGTCCCGGGTTTTCCAGAATAGCCCATCGGAGTTGACGGTCACGCCGGAGAACGGCGGAAGCCAATTGTTGCGTCAGGCCGGGGTCCCCAAGATACGCCGGGTCTCCACCGCTGCTGCCGGATGCCGCCGCCTGCTCGAGGGCGCCCAGGATGCGGTTGCGCATCTCGCTCGCCGCCTTGCGCGTAAAGGTGATGGCAAGGATCGCTTCGGGTTCTGCTATTTCCGCGTAGGCCAGCAGGTTGAGGAAGCGCTGGATGAGTAGCTCGGTTTTCCCGGAACCGGCGGGCGCCTGCACGATAAAGGAGCGGCGGCAATCGATTACGGCTTTGCGCACCGCGGCGTCGGCGGGCTCGCGAACGATCTCCGTGCTAGTCGAGTTCATCGGGCTGCTCCTCCGCCTGCTCCCGCGGGAAATCGATTTCCGCCATGCGGCAGACCGCGCGCAAGTGGCAGTAGGTCTCATCGCAAGTCGATCGGGAAGCGGAACCCGGCGCATGCTTTGGATCTATGCGCGCATCGCCGCGCAGAAATGCTTCGGCGAGCGATTCCAGCTCCGGGCCCCATTTCTCCAGGTATTCCTGCAACGCTGGGCCGCGCAATCTCTTGGCTCCGAAAATTTCGGGCCGGACGCCGGCGCCCGTCATGCGGCACTCGCCACGATTGACGAAAGCAAATGCGACACCGGAGAGATTCGTGCCGGGAGCGCGCAGCAAAGCCGTCGCATAGAGTGGAAGTTGCGGACGCACGGGACGAGGTGTGTTCCAATCCCCGACGTGGTAGGACTGGCTGCCGGTTTTGTAGTCGATGATCACCAGCGAGCCGTCCTGAAGACGATCAAGGCGGTCGATGCGGCCCCGCAAATCCAGGCCGGCTAGCTGAAATTCAATATCCTGCTGATGCACAACCTTGCTAAAGTCTTCACGGCCGCGCTCGAACTTGAGCCACTCGTGGACCAGCGCTGTCAACCGCTGCCGCTCCAATTCGAGGTATCGGGTTTCCCAAGTATCGCTCGGCTTCAAATCCAGCGAGCTGAAAGCGCGCTCCACGGCAGCGCTGACGATTTCCTGCAAACGCTGATCGCCACATGTATCGAGAGTGGATTTGTCGTGAAGCTCATCCCATGCGCACTGCAGGGCGGTTTCAACAAGCTGTCCACGGTTGGCCGGCGTCAAACCCGGTTCCACGCGCTTAGCTTGGGCGGCTGAGAGGCGCAGCTCTACGAAGGCGCGGAACGGACAGTTCGATTGCTGCTCCAGAATGCGAGTCCCATGCGATCGCATTTCGCCGCCGACAACCGCCGGAGCCCGATAGTCCTGCACCGACTCCAGCGCCACGGAAGGGAATAGCTCCGCCAGGCTCTTGGGCGATGGCACGCCCAGATCGTCGCTGCCGACAGCCGGCAGCAAGCCAGCTAGCGGCGAGGGGCGGAGTTGACGATCTTCTTCCCCGGCCGGCCAACTGACCGTGACTTGCGCGGCACTTTGCAGCAAGCGATCGGACACGCCGCGTGCAAACTCGAGCTCGTTCTCGGCGGAACTATGGGGCAAGTTGTACTCACGCTGCAGCGCGATCGGAAGCAACGGGTTCGGCGCTCCCCGTTGCGGCCATGCATCGTCGCTCCAGCCCGCGATCCAAAGCGCATCGAAGCAAGAGCCCGCGGCCTCCAATTCGCCCATCACCTGCACCGGAGCGCTCTGATTCTGCGGTTTGAAAATCCGGGTGGAGGCCGCCTCGACAATGCACTCGACAACTTCGCCGAATTCCATACGCGGCCGTACCAGATCGAGGCTGCCAATTTCGGCGAGCAGGTCTTCCCACGCTTCGCGAGCTTGATATTCCTCGGTGGTCAAGCGAAGCCCATCAACTTCAGCGGGCCAGCGCGCAGCCGCAAGCAGAGCGAAGATCTCGCTGATCCAGCGGTTTGGGGGCAGCGCTTGCGCGCGCATGACGAACTGCCGCGCAGCTTGCAGTTGTCTGCCGAGGTCGCCAACCGCGTATCCCTTGGCGACCGCCTTCGCCGTGGCTGCAAGCACAGACTCGAGTGTTACGGAAGGCGGGAGCACCTGCGACAAGAACCAATCGAGTTGCGCGCGCTTGCCGCCCGCTTCGCCAATTGCACCGAAATAAGGCGACCGAAGCCAGGCAGAAAAGTCCGCAAGCGGCACGGACACCGAGAGCAAACGCAGGAAGATCATGGCGCCACGGACGATTGGGTACTCGGAAAGCGCGCGGCCAAGCGAAATATCGAAGGCACGTTGAGGAACATCGCGAACCGCGAAGTATTGTTCCGGATGAAGAATGGCTGAGAAAGTCTGCTCGGCCCTGTCCTTGATTTGCGAGAGTTCCGCAATCACAACGCCGAGATTTGCCGACGGATTGGATTCCAGTTGAGCACGCGCCCAGCCCGCGGCCATCGTCAACTCGGTTGAGCGGTCGGCCAGCTTAACGCTTCGTATCGTATCCCCGGCATCCAAGCCAGGCTCCGCGCTTAGGATTCTTACGGTTATGCCTTGCAGCGAGAGCGCGGCGATCAGTTTCCGTTGTTGCGGTGTGAGCCGGTCAAAGCCGGCAAATATCATGCTCTTCGGCAGCAAACTCTTCAGTGCCGGAAGCAGCGGCTCCAGGACGTCGAGCTGCCGTGCGGCATCGAGCCACTTGCTGCCGGCAGTGACATCGCGATAGGCATTAGCCCAGGCCAGAAAGGAGCTCGATTCGACCGTGTCGCGGAATTCCGGCGAGCGGAATGGAACCGAATACGCGTGCATCGCTTCCCACGCCTGCGATGCAAGCCGGGCTAGCTCGCGGCTATCCAGAACGACGGATGAGGACGGCGATTCGCCAACAATCTGGGTCCAGAGTGCCTGCTGCTGAAGCGGCCCGAGCAGCGTTTGATCGAGCGCCCCGCTCACCTGCGCCGATTGCCAAAGCTCGATTGCCCAAGCCGCCAGCGGCAACACTGAAGGTGTGCGCCACGCTCCCGCGCCTGCCTTGCGCCGCTGGTCGCAGGCGCGCAGCAGGTTGCGGGAGGCTCGCGTATTCGCGGTTACCACAGTCGCGCCGTTGAGAGCCGCCTCGACCGTCTGCTCCAGTTGAATCCTATAGGGAACGAGCATCGAGTTTCCGACGGATGCGCGGCGTCGCCGGCAGAGCCGTTTAGCCAGACGTTATCACCAGCCTCCCTCACACACAATAGGGGTTTGGCCGGCGCGGCATCATGCTGAATGCAGTCATTGCGCCAACCCGGACTTCAGCGAACTCATCCAACGCGCAGGTTTGCACCGGGCTCGAGTTCAAATGGTGGAATGCCGCGCTTGAAGATCCGTGCTCCGCGCGTGCCCTTCAGGATCGCCTCGCCGTTCTCGCAACGAATCATCGCTCCCTCTGGAAGGCCCACAACCGGGATTTCGTTTTCTTCCAGGTATTGCAGCAAGCGCTCTTCGCGAGTCTCGCCCATGTGGGTTGAGCTTGGATCGGGCGCCAGATAATGGGGATTGATCTGGTAATGAAACAGGTTTAAGGCGGCAAGGCTCGGAGGCTCGACGATGGGCATATCGTTCGTCGTGCGAATGGTTGGGCAGGCAATATTCGACCCCGCGCTCGATCCGATGTATGGCATCCCGCCGCGCACCCGTTCGCCGATAACCTCGAGCAGCTTGAAATCGTAGAGGGATTTCAGCAATCGAAAGGTGTTGCCGCCGCCTACGAAAACCGCCTCGGCAGTGCGGATCGCCTTCCTCATGTCGTTCACTTCGTGAAGCGACGTGACTTCATAGCCCATTTGCGCAAACCGCTGACGCGCCTTGTTCGCGTAAGCATTGCGATCATAGAGTGCAAACGGCACAAACAGCAGGCGGCGGACAGCACCGAGGAAACTTCGGATTTCAGCCTCCGCGTGATCGAGGTAACCGCTGCCATGCACCGCGGAGGCGCTAATGAGAAGCAAGCGCATCGAGTTCATTGCGTTCACCTGGAAACGAGCTTGCGGGCCGGCAACCGGCGCCGAACAAAGCCGCGTTGACGAAAGGACCTGGTCAATTACTCTAGCAAACCAGCACCGGGCCGCAGTGGGAACCGGCGGGCGGCTCGGAATTGGTCAGCAACTCTTCCCGCGCCTGTTGCTGACCGTTGACGACGAACTTGAGACGACCGTCCCTGAGAACCAGTACCTGATCGCTTCTTTCCAGCGTGCTCAAGCGATGCGCGATCATGAAAGTCGTTCGACCGCGCATGAGCTTCTCCAGCGCATCGATGATGAGCTGTTCGGCATGCACATCCACGGCGCTGGTCGGCTCGTCCAGAATCAATACCGGCGCATCCTTCAGAAACGCCCGCGCAATCGCCAGGCGCTGGCGCTCTCCTCCGGACAGAACAAATCCGCCTTCGCCAAGCGGAGTGTCATACCCTTTCGGCAACCGCATGATGAATTCATGAGCACCCGCCATTTTGGCTGCCTCCACTACTTCGGTACGACTCGCCTCCGGCCGCGCGTAAGCTATGTTTGCGGCAACGGTCGTGGAGAACAGCATCGGCTCCTGCGGCACGATGGAATACTGCTGGCGGAGATCGGCGAGGCTGTAATTTCGCAGGTCAACTCCGTCGAGCGAAATGCAGCCCTCCACCGGGTCGTAGAACCGGGTCAGCATGTTGATCAGTGTTGTTTTGCCCGATCCGCTCGGACCGGCGATACCAACCCGCGTGCCCGGTTGCACCTCGAATGAAACATGGTTCAGCACAGGGTGTCCGTTCGTGTACTGGAACGAGACATCCGAAAAAACAAAATGTCCCGCGACTCTTTTCAGTGGAAGGGTTGCCGGACTTTCACTCAGCTCCGGAATTTCATCCAGCAGCGAAAAAGCGCGCCGGACACTGGAAACAGAGGCTTGCAGTTCGGGGATCTTGCTGCTGATGTTGCGCAGGGGTTCGTGGAGCTGGGCGATATAGGCCATGACAAGCAACAGTTCGCCCACCGTGATTGCGTGCGCCTGAACTTGTGCAACGCCGATCACAAGGGCGGCGGCTGTCCCCACGGCGATCGCGAAGCCAATGAGCACATGGAAACTGGCCTGAATGGATGCCAAGCGGATTTGTTGCCTCATGCGCTGGCGCGACTTGCGGCGGAAGAGCTCGTCTTCGTGCGTCTCTCGGCCAAACGCCTTCACCACCCGAACGGCGGCGAGCGTCTCGTGCAGAACCAGCATCGCCGAACTGTCGAGTTCGCGCACCTCATCGTAGCGGCTGCCGACCTTGCGGCCTGAGTTGTGGGCCAACAGCCAAAGCACCGGAGACAGTATCAAAGCCACGATCGCCAGCCGCCAATTGATTTGCGCAGTGACATAGAGCATGGCAACGAAGCCAACCGCGGAGCTCACAATGGGGAGCAGCCCATGGATCAGAATGTTCTGGATTGCAGCCGCGTCATATTGGATCCGGTAAGCGGTATCGTTGGCGCCGCGCCGGTCGTGGAACGCCAGGCTCAACCTTTGCACATGCCATAGCAGTTGGCCCCGCAACTCGTGTACCAGTCTCTCGCCCGTGTAGGTTTGCAGCAGCCAGCTTGCTAATAACTGCAAGCTGCTGAGCAGTGCGATGAAGACCAATAGACCCGCGGCCAATAGCAGGCAGGCGGTGTGCGAAAGCACGGACGGAACCAGCAGGGCAAGCCAGCGCGGCAGAGGCTGATGTCCCAGCACGGAATCGACAGCAATCTTCAGGGGCAGCGGCATGAGCAGCGCAATCGGAGTGGAAAGGATGCTCAGGCCCAGAATTCCGGCTAGATGAAGCCAGCAGTGACGGGCTGAGCTTGCGACCCGCTTCCAAAACCGGCGTTCTTTCTCGTGTAGCCTTAGGCGCACTGATCCCCCGAAGCGCATCCGGCAAGGAAGCGGCTCCAACCGGAACTTGCGGCAGCGTAAGCATAAGCAACGCGATACGCCGCTCACAATCGGCAGGAATCAGTAGTTCCCGAGCTCGCAACCTTAATCCTTTCGTACCAGGAGCCTTAGATTAGCCCAAAGTGGTTGACTTGCCGAACCCGGCAATGGATCACGCAAACACCTCGGACGAGTGCCGCGTTAGCTTAGTTTCAAAATTGAACTGCATTTCAGGAAAGCGATTCGAAACGGGAAGCGGCGCGGCCGGCGGATTACATCGCCGCACACCTGATCTGGTTCGCTCGACGTTCAATGGCGAGTGAAAGCACGGCGCGCGACAGGTCGGTCTTCCAGATCTCGGCCGAGCGATAGATTTCCGGCATCAACTTTTTGGCGGTTCGCCGCAGCAAGGCGCGAATGCGCGACTCGGCAAGCGGCAGCGGGGCGGAGTCGGCAGCCGACAGCAGCACTAATCCGCTGCGAACCAGCACCTCGGGAATCACGGCAATGCCTCTGGCGGCCAACTCCGCTTTCGCTGCCTGCGAAACGGAATCGGCACCGCACTCCACGATCAGCTTTGCCTGCACCTGTCCGGAATTGGCCGCCGTGATCTGCATGGGCGCTTGCATGATGAGCACGTCGCATGCGCATTTCGACAGATCCGCGCTATAGGCGTGTTCAGCCCCTGAGTATCCGAACAACATCTGTTCGCGCTGGATGTGGCTTTCCAGTCGTGCGACATCCACTCCGGCGTCGTTCAGGATCGCGCCACTGGCGTCCGACATCATGATTACCTTGGCGCCGCTGTTGCCGGACAACGCCGCTGCCCCGCCACCTGAAACCGCCCGCGCAATCGCCAGCCCAAGACCGGTGCAACCTTGAATCGCGTAAGTCCGTAGCCCCGGCTGTTCCGCCGCGGCGATCAATTCGGTGATCCAGCGCGCCAGCAGCGTCCACTGCGATTCTGCCTGGCGAACTGCCCCGAAACCGTTTCCCACGCCTTCCAGGTCATGGCCGAGCCAGTCATGAATCGCCCGGTTGCCGCCGTACACCCGCGAAAAACCGAAGAAACTCGGCAGCGTTGCTCGCAGCCGCTGGCAATAGCCGCGAAACAATCGGCGCATCTCGCGTTCGGAGTATTGCGAAAGATCGCAGATGATTCCTGCCGCGCCGCCGCGTAGCGCCAGTCCCAGCAGGGCACAGCTCAAGTCGTTGGCGTAAGCCGCGGCGCGTACCTGGTTGAGAAATACGTCCGGTCCGATGGTAAGCTCCGTGATGCACCCGGAGGAATGCGAGTACAGGCATTGCAGCGTGCTGATATTAGCTGCCGTCCCGTCGGACTGCGAAGCTGGCAGGTGGATCGTGAGTTCCAACTCCGCGTGCCGCATTTGCTCCAGGATCACGTCTTCCACGTCGATCGCCCGTGCGATACGTTCAAGCTCCACCATGTGCAATAAGTGAGGATCGACCCCCCGCTCCGCATCCTGATCGATCTGTGGCAGAAGAGTTTCCTGATTCATCGCATCCTCCCTCGAAGGCTGGGAAGCTCACGCGGGGCTGGCCGGCAAGCGCTTTGCAATACCGGGCGCGAAGTCCCCGGCAAGCGTCTTTCGCACTTGCCGGGGACCTCTCGAACCAGTCTATCGGTTGCGAGTCAGCGGTTGAGGCTATGCCTCGGCCGGAGCCGTCACCCACTTGATCTTGGGCAGCAGCTCGCGCTTAGGCACGATATCGAGATAAATGATCGCCCAACGGAACGCGCATACGCCCGCGGTCAACACGGCAATGGTCAAGGCGAACTCGGGCCACTTCGGCACGTAATTCGCGCCGGTCATAGCGTCTACCGCCGTAATGGAAACGTTCAGGCGGTTGGCCATGAAGCCCATGACTACGATCGCGCAGGTCCAGTACAGGAACTGCGGATTGTTGCGCACTTTCGACTGGCTCAGCAGGGCCAGCGGCAACACGACCAGCAGTATGATCTCGGCCCAGAAATAGAGCGTCTCCGCGCGCCGCACGAACAGGTACGGCAACGCTCCGTTGCGCACCAGGTCGAGCGCGCGGAATACCCCATACACGCCCAGCAGGAGTGCCATCACCCGGCTGAAGTCCTCCAGGATGGCGAACTCGATCTTCGCATTCAACGATCGCACGCAAAGATAGAGCGCGATGATCAGCATCGCGATCCCGGCGGGAATTGCCGACAGATAAAACATCGTCGTCAGGTAAGGGCTGTACCACAGCGGATAGACCTTGCCCTTGGCGATCAGGAACAACGCGCCCAGATAGGACTGGTGCATCGAGGAGAGCAATGTGCCGGCCATGACCAGCGCGATCGTAAGCCGGTGATGCCAGTGCAGGTAGAACTCGCGGAGCCGCGGGAACGGCAGTTTCTCGATCAGCGACGGCGAGAACTCCAGCGTCAGCACGCTGGTATAGCACATCACGCAGAGCGAAACGTCGAACAGCACCGAGTGCGGATTCCAGTACACCATCGGATGCCAGATGCGCCAGGGCAGGCCGAGTTCATAGAGCATGCCGATGCATACCGTCGAATAACCGAGGAACGAGAGCAGCACCGAAGCCTTCAGTACGGGACGATAGCGCTCCATCCCGAGCAGATAAACGGCCGCGGCGATTGCGAACCCGCCGGCGGAAAGTCCGACCCCGCAGAGTGTGCCGAAGCCCACCCACAGTCCCCAGGGCTGCGCGTCGGTCAGATTGGTGGTCACCTGCCAGCCCCGGAAGAAGCGCAAATAGGCCGCATAAATGCCTACGACGAAGATGATGGCCGTAACTGTGCGCCAGAACGTTAACTTGGGAACATTACCTGACATGACTACTGCTTTCCTTTCCCCGAGTCGTGTTTCTCTTCCTCGGCTTCTGCCAGCGCCACCAGTTTGCGGCGTTGCGTAATCCAGTACAGTGCGGAGAGCATCGACCCGCCCACCAGCACCACCATCGGACTCTCGCTCAGTGCCGCGGCCGAAAGCGTCGGCAATGGCTGGTTTCCAATGGCCGGCTTCACAAAGCCGAGGTCTTCGAACGGCACATCCGTCAGATAAAGTACCGACGTCCCGCCGAACTCCTCCGATCCGTAGATCCGCGGCACGTAACCGGAATCGTTGCGAATCCGGCTCCAGGCCTCGTTCAGCAAGGCTTCGCGAGTGCCGAACACGCTCGCCTCAACCGGACACGCTTCCACGCACGCCGGCTTGCCGCCGGTGCTGATGCGGGCAAAGCACATGTCGCACTTCTGCACATAGGGCGCCAGCTTCGACCATTGATACTTCGGGACTCCCTGCGGACAGGCAATCATGCAGTACCGGCAGCCCATGCATTTCTTGTTGTCGTAGGTTACCGGTCCGAGTGCGCTCTTCTTCAATGCGCCCACCAGGCACGCGGACGCGCACGCCGGTTCTTCGCAATGCAGGCACATGCGGCGGACAAACTTTTCGTTCTTCTGCTCAACGAAAGTGAAGGCCACGTCCGACAGGTGTGCCGGGTGCTCCTTGGGGAAGTGATGAATCTCCTGGCAAGCCTGTTCGCAGGCTTGGCATCCGACGCAGCGCTTGATATCAACGAGTATTGCCTTGGTGTTTCCCATAAATCCTCCTCCCTGTGTTCATCACCGCGCTACGTTAGAAAGAACTCGTGAACAATCTTGCGCTGGGAACCGGAATCCAACTGCGACATCATCCCCGCGACCGGCAAGCCGCCGTCTTGCGCCAAGGCCGGCGCCATCTGCGTCGCCATCGAGGTAAGGCGCGAAATGCTGTTCTGCATCCAGGGCGCGACCAGCGGACCCTGCACCAGGTTCTTCAGATTGGTGGCAACCTCGGGAGACTTCACCACGCAGATCCATCCATTCTGGTATGGGTCCTTGACGGCCAGGCTCGGGTCCTTGATCACCTCATGATTGACCGAGCTGATGACACCCTCGATAGGCGACAACATATCGAAGACCAGGTCATCGCGCTTGATCGTCATTACCTTCTGCCCCTGGCGAACCCACCGATTCAATCCGGCGACTTCAATGCCGTCGATCTTGCCCAGCACCTTGCCGGTAAATGCATCGATGCCGACACGGGCATTCTGCCGGCCTTCATCGAGCACCCAGGTGTGGCCGGGATGGAAGCAGTAGCCTTTCGGAATCTCAAAACCCAGCTCCGAATTCAGCTTCGGAGCCGCCGTGCGGGCCCATAGGTCAGGACGCGGCTGTGCAGCCGGCCGCGGCTCCGGGCGCCGCTTAAAGTAAGTAATCGAAATCACCAGCAAAAACGTTAAAAGTACGAATAAGATTGACATAATTGCCTCCCGGCCCGCTCCCTAATCGCCTCAACTCCTGCGGTAAAGCGGTCAGCCGTTACCCTATGCATGTGCAATTGCAGTGCAAATGTGAGTAGATCTTTTGATCGCTGAAAAGACGGGACTTACTTCGGGCAGATGCACTTCCCAAAAACCAAACCACTGCATTTTGCTAATAACCACTGCGTTTTGCAGCACTGCAAAGTTCGCTAACATGCGCGCCGTAATGCGGCTATTTGCGCTCGCGACAGGCGTTAGAAAGGTGAACCCGCGTGACGGGCGTCACGTAAGAGGCATGGCTGATAAAGACTTTCCGTGGCCGCTACTCGCCGTCTTCTTTCTTCAGTTTGCGCAGCAGCGATGTGGAGTGAATGCCGAGGATGCGCGCCGTCTGTGCCTTGTTGTTGCCGGTGGCGGCAAGTACCTCGTGAATGTACCGCTGCTCGAGCTCGCGCAGGGTCACGAATTTCCCGCCCTCGGGGCCGGCCGCGGCGTTCGCCATGGGTTGATTCGCCGTAATTTGGAACTGGTAGTCCCGGATCTCTTCCGGCAGGCTAACGGCGTCGATTTCGCCCTCGGGCGCAAGAATCATGGTGCGCTCGATGACGTTCTTCAACTCGCGGATGTTGCCCGGCCACGGGTATTGCGTCAGCAACTCGGCGGCGGCCGGCGTATAGCCGGCGAAGTTCTTCTTGAGTTCCGTGTTGTACTTCTTCATCATCTCCAGCGCCAGCGGGACGACATCCTCCCGGCGTTCGCGCAGCGCGGGAATGAAGAGCGGCATCACATTCAGGCGGTAGTACAGATCCTCACGGAACTCGCCTCGCGCAACCGCCTCCCGCAGCACTTTATTGGTCGCGGAAATCATGCGCACGTCGACGTTGATTGGTTTTGTTCCGCCGAGCCGCAGAAAGCTGCTCTGTTCCAGCACCCGCAGCAGCTTCGCTTGCACGGCGAACGACATGTTCCCGATTTCGTCGAGAAACAACGTCCCGCCGTTCGCTTTTTCCAGCAACCCTTCCTTGCGGCGCCGGGCGTCGGTAAAGGCGCCCTGTTCGTAGCCGAACAGTTCGCTCTCCAGCAGCGTGTCGGGCAGGGCGGCGCAGTTGAGTTCCACCAGCGGGTTCTGGGCGCGCGGGCTGGCGTAGTGGATCGCCTTGGCCAGCACTTCTTTTCCCGTCCCGCTCTCGCCTTGGATCAAGACAGTAGTCCGATCGCTCTCGGCGGCCTTGCGGGCCATCTCCAGCATCTCCCGATAGCCGGGATTCCGGGTGACGACTTTTCCAAAGTCGTATCGGCCCTGTTCGGTCTGCACCGAATCGCGCACGCGCACGTGCAGCGTGAGCATCTCGCTGGCGCGGCGGACGGTGTTCAGCATATCGACGATGTGAAACGGCTTGATCAGGTAGTCATAAGCGCCCAGCTTCATCGACTCCACGGCGCGATCCACCATGTGGTAAGCGCTCATCATCAGCACCACCGTCGCGCTGTTTCGCTTCTTGATTTGCCGCAGCACCTCGATCCCGTCGATGCCGGGCAGCACGACATCCACCAACGCAAGCTCTGTCGCCTCTTCATTGAAGAGCTTCAGACCTTCTTCGCCCGACATTGCCACGCGGACTTCATAGCCTTCCGCTTGCAGCGCCCGGCCAATGGTGCGCAGGGTAAGTGCTTCATCGTCGATGACCAGGATCGAGTAAGCCATGAATCCTTTCTCTCTGTGCTCTCACCGCCGCCGTTGGGAGTGATCCCTCGTCGTCAAATGATGACTTCTTCGCTCTCCATGAATGCGCTCTGCTGGCGAATCGGAAGCGTGAGCCGAACCGTCGTGCCGCGTCCCGGCAAGCTCTCCAGGCGGATGTCGCCGCCGTGGCTGTGCACGTAAGCCTGACTGATGCTCAGCCCCAAGCCGGTGCCCTTGCCGCGTTTGGTGGTGAAGAACGGCTCGAAGACGTGCGGCAAAATGTCGGCCGGAATGCCCGCTCCGGTGTCGGCAACGGCGATCTCGACGTTTTCCTCAAACTTGATTTTCGTCGCCGAGATCATAATCCTGCCCCCCTCCGGCATCGCCTGCGCCGCATTCAGCAGCAGGTTCATCAGGATTTGCGAGAGCTGGTTGGCATCGGCGCTGATCATCGGTAGATCTTCCGATATCTCTGTCGCAACATGGATGTTGCGGAACATCGGCTGATGATGCAGGAAGTTCAGGGTTTCGGTCACCATCCGCTCCAGGCTGATGCGGCTGATGGTGAGCGGAGCCGGCCGCGCGTAGTTCAGCAGCCCGCGCACTGCCGATGAAATCCGCTTCGCCCCTTCGATGCACTGTTCGATTTCCGTCCGGCTATCATCGTCCCGTGCATCCATCAGTTCCAGCTCAAGATGCGAGAGCATGCCCAGCAACGGGTTATTGATCTCGTGGGCCGCGCCGAGCGCAAGCTGCGCCAGCGAAGCATACTTCTCGTATTCGGCAAGTTGTGCCTCGAACTGCATCTTCTGCTTGGCCAGCTCGCGCTCCTCTTCCAGCCTTCTCATCAGCTCCTGCTGCGCCAGGTCGCGCTCGCGCTCGCGAACCGCCGTGAGATCCCTGGCACGCTGCAATTCGGCATTCACCCGCGACAGATCGCGGTTGCGTATCGAGACACCCGTCGCCAACAACGCCAGGACAACGGCGATTCCGAACAGAATGGCCGTCTCAAACTGGACAAAGCCCGGCACCCAATCGGGCTTGGCCCAGCGCACCGACTCCGGAACTGCGGCCAGCATTAGGCTCGGCATTGCCGCCACGGCGAACAACAGTCCTCTCCGGACGAATCGGCTTTGCTTTTTGCAGGGCACTAAGCTGACTTCAACACCATTGTGCCGAGGACACAGTGATAACAATCACCTCGGAAAGTGACCCTCAACCCCAGATTCGTGGCGAATCGTTACACGACCAAAAGACAGCCGCCTGCCCGCGGGCGAATCAATGGCCGCCTGCCGCTCCGCCTCCCCGCAAATGCCGGGGCTTGCGCATGATCAGGATGAAGGGGATCATAACGAAGAACAGGATGCCCAGCAGCCGGAACGCCTTGACGAACGCGAGCATTGCCGCATGCTCTTGCACCATCCCAAACAGCACCCCATAGGCCTGCCTGGTGGCCGTCACATAATCGGACCCTTTGGCCATGAACATCTCCCTGGCCGAGTTGATCATGCTTTGCGTGCTGAAATTCCAGATGTTAACGTTCGCACCGAGGACATTCGTGTTGTGCTGCTCCGCGCGGGCAACCATGGTAGTGACCGAAGCGATCCCGATGCTACCTCCGACGTTACGCATCAGATTGAAAATGCTGGTCGCGTTTCCCATTTCCTCCTTGGGGATGGGATCGTTGGTGATGGTCGTCAGTGGAACGAACAGCAGGCCCATGGCGGCTCCCTGGAGAATCTGCGGCCAGAAAATGTCCCAGTAACCGGCGTCCAGGCTCAGGTTGCCGAGCAGGAACAGGCCGCTTCCCGCCGCCAGGTATCCGACCAAGAGCAGCTTGCGCGGCTCGACCCTGCTCATCAGAATGCCGACGAGGGGCATAAACAGGAATGAACCCAAGCCGCGAGGCAGCACGGCCATCCCCGCCTGTAGCGCCGGATAGCCCATCAGCGTCTGCAACCAGATGGGTATCAACACGGTGCTGCCGTAGAGCACGAAGCCCAAAACCGTCATCATGAATATGCCGGTGGCGTAAGTCCGGTTGCGAAAGACGTTGAGCTTGACCACCGGGTCGCGGGTCATTAATTCGCGAATGATGAACCCCGTCAGGCCCAGAACCGCCATGACGGCCAGCACGATAATGAACTTTGAGCTGAACCAGTCTTCCTGCTGGCCTTTGTCGAGCATGATCTGGAGCCCCGACATGCCCAAAATCAGCAGACCGAATCCCCAGTAGTCGATCCGGTTGGAGGCGCGCCGGATGTAGGACGGATCGAAGACGAAGAGCTTCGCCATGACGGTGGCCGCTATGCCGATCGGCAGGTTGATGTAGAAGATCCAGCGCCAGGAATAAGTATCGGTAATCCATCCGCCGAGCACGGGCCCGAGCATCGGCGCTACGACAATCCCAAACCCCCAGAAGGCCATGGCCTTGCCGCGATCCTGCGGCGGAAAGGCCTCGAGCATGATGGCTTGCGACAGCGGTTGCAGACCGCCGCCGGTTGCTCCCTGGATGATGCGGAATGCGATCAGCGTGGCCAGGTTAGGCGCCAGACCGCAGGCCAGCGACGACACCGTAAACCCGAAGACCGAGGCCAGCAGGATGCGCTTGCGCCCAAAGTGATTGGAAAGCCATCCGGCGATCGGCAGAATGATCGCGTTCGAGACCAGGTACGAGGTCAGCACCCATGTCGTTTCGTCAACCGTGGCCGACAGATTGCCCGCGATGTGCGGCAACGCCACGTTCACCACCGTGGTATCAAGCACCTCCATGAAGGTGCCCAACATCACCGCAATCGCGATAATCCAGGGATTGATCTCGGGATGCGCCCCGGGCACACCGTTGCCGTTCGGCCCGGATTCCGTGTTCGATCTCGCAGTCATGCAAGCCCGGTTGCTATTTGGTAGTCACCGTCGGTACAACCGACATCCCTGGCCGCAGCAGATGATGAGGATCTTGCCCAGCATCGAAAACGATTTTCACCGGAACCCGCTGCACCACCTTCACGTAGTTGCCAGTGGCGTTCTCCGGGGGAAGCAAGCTGAACCGCGATCCTGTAGCGCCGCCGATGCTGTCGACGTGTCCCTTCAGATCGCGATCGTAAGCATCGACGTATACCGTAACTTCCTGCCCGGGACGCATGTTCTTGAGCTGCGTCTCCTTAAAGTTGGCAGTGACGTAGATATCCCGAACCAGCACCAGCGCCGCTAATGGCTGGCCGGCTTGCACTACCTGTCCGACCTCCGCGCTACGTTTGCTGACGATGCCCGCTCCTGGCGCGCGCACGGTGGAGTATTGCAAATTGAGCCGCGCCTGCACCAGCGAGGCCTCGGCGCGCTGTACCAGCGCCTCTGCCGATCCCGCGCGTGCGCGGATCACCGCCACCTGCTGCGGCGCCGTTTCGGCCGTGCGGACCATGGCCTCGGCCTGAGCCACTTGCGCCTGTGCGGCGGCAACGGAGGCATTCGCGGCATCGACCGTGGCTTTCGCCGACTGGTCGGAGGCAACCGCCGAATCGTATTGCTGGCGCGAGATCTCATCGCGCTGCACCAGGTCGCTCATGCGCTCAAGGTCCTTGGCGACTTTCACATAGTTGGCTTCCGCCTCCCGGCCCCGGGCCAAGGCAGCCTCCACCTGCTTCTGGGCCGCATTGCGGGCGGCAAGCGCGTTCTGCAATTGGTTGGAAGTGCTGATATGAGTGATGGGAACGTTGGTCCCGGCCGCGACCGCCGAAGCCTTGGCATCGGCAAGATCGGCCTCGGCGTGCTGGATGGCGACTTCATAGTCCTTGGGGTCGAGTTGCACCAGCACCGCGCCTTCATCGACAAACTGATTGTCGCGATAGTTGACCGAAATGACGGTGCCGCTCACGCGGGCGCTGATCGGAGTGATATGGCCATCGATCTGGGCATCGTCCGTCGACTCACGAACCGCGTAATACCGCCAAACCACGATCAGAGCCACCAGCAGCACAATGCCGCCGATGATGAGTGCCCATTTCAGAGCGGAGTGCTCGCGCAGATAAGAGCGCGATCTGCTGCCTGGCAGCTTTTCCTGCCACTGCTCCTCCGAACCCGGCTGATTCTCTCCCGTCTCTGCCACCTTCTCTGCCACCCTACTTTCCTCCAAGGAACTTCTTTGCCGCTTCTTCGGCGATGCCAAGCGCGCGCGCCAGCGAGAGCTTGGCGAAATTGTGCGCGAACAGCCCTGCTATGTAATTTTCCTCGGCCGTTGCCTGCGCCTGCTGCGCCTGGATAACTTCAACATTGTTGGTCACCCCGTAAGTGAAGCGGTCCCGCGACTGCTCAACCTGCTGCCGCGCCAGCGCCAGCGCGCTCGTCGCAACTTCTAATTGTTTGCTGGCGGCATTCACGTCGAGAAATGCCGTGCGCACTTCGTATTCGATGCGAGAGCGGAGATCTTCCAGCTCTGAACGGGCCTGTTGCAGCCGTGCGTCGGCCTGCAACACGTCTCCCCGGACTTTGCCGCCCTGGAAAACAGGAACCTCCAAAGTTCCCACTGCCGCAAACGTGCCGTGCGAATTGCCCGGAGTTTGGCCGGTAACTGCGTAATTTCCATTGAGGCCTAGCGAGGGCAGTCTCTCGCCCTGCGAGGCCCGCTTCAGCAGCTCCGCCGAGCGCACCTGCGATTCCGCGCGCTTATAATCCGCACGGTTGTCATAAGCCCTTTGCAGCGCCTGCTCCAGGGTCATCTCCACCGGAGCGGGAGCGGGAATCTTGTCCGTCAGGACGAACTTCTGTCCCGGGGGAAGTCCAATCACGCGCGCCAGGGTGAGCAACTGTTTTTCGTAATCGTTCTGCGCCACCACCAATCGTTGCTGCTCTGCTTCCAACTCCACCTGTGCCCGCAGCACATCGATTCCAGGAGCCATCCCCACGCGCCGCATATCCTGAGCCTGGTCAAAGAGAGCCTGCGCGGTCTCTACCTGTGCCTGCACACTTTCCACGCGCGCGGCATTGGTTTGCGCCTGCAGATAGGCGGCGCCAACCACGAGTACCACCAAGTCACGAGTGCTGCGGTAGGAGAGTCCGGCGGCCTTGATATTCTCCCGCGATGCCTTCCAGGTGTTGAAATCCTTCAAGTTCAAGGTCTCGCTCAGCGTCGGGCCAACCTGGAACACATTGAACGGGCCCAGGATCGCAACCCCCTGAGGAAGGAGATACTTTGGGAAACCCTCGGCTACAAGGCTTACCTGCTCCTCAGCTCCCTGCAAGGCCAGCGCGACGTTGGGCAACAAGTGGCTAAGCGAAGTCCAACGCGCGCCCTCGGCAAGCCTGGTGTCCTGGTTAGCGAGCAGCAGACCAAGGTTGCGTTTCAATCCGCGGTCGAGGGCATCAAGCAGGGTAAGTTGGATCGGGTTGGGATCGAGTTTGCCCTCCGGCACGGACCCGAGGAGCGGGTCGGAAGGATTCAATGTTTGCAAGGGACTGCTAACCGTGACCGAAGCCGTCCCTGCCGGTGACGGCAGCCCCTGTTGAGCGCTGCCAGTGCCTGCCAGCAAACAGGCGGCCAGCACGGAAACGATAAAGGAGACGGAACAGCGCCGGCAAAAACCACCAGTCTTACACACCATCGCACTCCAATGAGTTCACTAAAAAAAGAGACTCAGTGCCGGAACAGCAAAACCCGGTTTATCGCCAAAACCCGCCAGGCACACCCGCCACCGGACTCCAGTTCTGAGCCATTCGCCACGCCGCTCACATTGTCCGCGCCGCGGCCTCGCGGTCGCCAACCGGCGCGGTGGCAGCCGGCCGGCGCACGATGTCCGCAGGGCAAAGCTTATTGTACATGTACAAACCAGACGGCAGCCGCAGACCGGATTAGCGGAAGGTATGCTCCGGAACAGAGCCGGGCGCTAGCGGCTGGCCGATGTGAGTTCGGCGGCAGGCTGAAAAAAATTCGGCGAGCGCGAATCCTTCTCGTAGACTTCCCGCTCTTCTTAATTAGGAAGGTGCTGTGCAGGAGGAGAAGCGTGGAAGCAACTGTTGAATCTGGCGCGATCATTACAGCGCACGAACTGAATAGCAAATGCGCCGGCGTAAGGCCGCAGTTGGTCGATGTCCGTTCCGCGTCAGAGTTTGCCAGCGGCCATCTGGCGGGAGCGATCAGCATTCCGCTGGACCAGCTTGAATCGCGAATCGCCGATCTGGATTGCCATAGGCCTGTGGTCTTGATTTGCAAGACCGGCTTGCGCTCTACGATTGCCTGCACTCTGCTGCAACAGCTCGGCAAACCTGCGCTCGTGCTGCAAGCTGGGACCGCGGCCTGGGAGCAAGCAGGCTTTCCGCTCGTATCCAGTGTAAGAACGCGTTGGGCCTTGGAGCGGCAGGTTCGCCTCATCGCCGGCTTGCTGGTCGCCGCCGGGTCGCTGCTGGCGCTGCTGGTGGACACTCGATGGGCGTATCTGTCCGGCTTCGTTGGCTTGGGACTAACGTTCGCCGGCATTACGGATTTCTGCGCAATGGGGATACTGCTCGAGAAAATGCCCTGGAACCGCGCCAGAAAACCGGCTTCCTCGCCCGGCTGTTGCGCGCCGTAAACCTGGGTTCGGGGCGTATGCCGCGGTTGCTGGCGGACTGTACGACCCAGTGCTGGTGATGCGACAATGCCAGCGTGGACTTCGAAAAGCTTGCGGTCGAGCACAAGGACGCCGTCTATCGGCAGATGATCCGCGTCTGTGGCAACCGGGAAGATGCTGAAGACGTATTGATCGAGGCGCTGCTGAAAGCCTATCGCCACCTGGAGCAGTTGCGCGATCCCAAAGCCTTCCGCGGCTGGCTCGCCCAGATTGGCAAGCGTGTCTGCTGGCAGTTGAAGCAGCGCGAGGCCCTGATGCCGCTGATGCAGCTTTCAGTTCTGGAGGACGAGGGCAGGCAGCTCTCCGGCCCGGAGGATACGGAATCGGCGGTTGCTCTCCGGCAGATGAAACAGTTGCTGGCCGACGCGCTGGACCAGTTGCCGCCGGCCTGTCGCGAGGCCTATCAACTTCGCGACGTCGAGCAGTTGCCCGGCGAAGAAGTCGCGCGCAGGCTCGGTATCTCGCTGGCGGCCATGAAATCGCGGCTGCATAGGGCTCGCACGATGGTCAGGCAGTACCTCGACGAAAAGCTTGTGGTGGCCGGTAGCAACAGCGTTAAAGCAGGGGGAGAACAATGATAGAGGTCAACGTAGAACATCTTGGCGCGGTGAAATTCGAAGTCAAGGCGCGGAAACACACAATTGCCTGCGATCAGCCGCCCGAGAACGGCGGCTTGGACGAGGCGATGACGCCGCCGGAGCTGCTATTGGCTTCGCTGGGCACGTGCGCCGGCTACTACGCGGCGCAATACCTGAAGAAATTCAACCTGCCGGCGGAAGCGATACGCGTGCGAGTGACGGCCGATAAGGAAAAAGGCCCGGCGCGGCTCGACAATTTCCGCATAGAGGTCGAACTGGCGGCGGAACTTAGCGACGAGCATCGGGCGGGAGTGGAGCGCTCCGTCCACCACTGCCTGATTCACAACACGCTGCTAAATCCTCCGAAGATCGCGCTCGAGATTAAAAGCATGGCTGTCGCGGCCGGGTAGAGCCACGGTCAGTTTACCCCTGAGTATCACCGCCGGGCCGGGAAGTCTGCTCCTTTTGCGGGTATATCTTCCGCGAATCCAGTCCAGCGCGGGTGTTAGCGTTGGTGTCTCCCAACAACGATCATTCCAGCGTGTCACCCTGAGGTTGAGCCGTTTTGCGGGCGTCTGAGCCCGCAGGCGAAATCCTGAGCACAGCGAAGGAACTCGGCGACGCGACGTGAGGGCCCATGTATTTGCTTTTCCGGCCTTCGAGTGACGCCCGGTGAAATGCATAGATCGTCACGTTGGTTCGCAAAAGCGGCGAACCTCCTCACGATGACACCCGTAGCGAAGGACACAATATCTCTGGTACGGCTCTAGGTCAGCAACAACAGCTTGCCGGTGGTCTTTCGCGACTCCAAGTCGCGATGCGCCTGTACAGCCTGCTCTAGCGGGTAACGGTGCTCGATTCGCAGCTTCAGCTTTCCAGCGGCGATCATGCCGAAGACTGCGCTCGATCGCTCTTCCAGCTCCGTCCGGGCGGCGGCGTAGTGCTGAAGGCTCGGCCTCGAAAGGTATATCGAGCCCTTTTCCATCAACACCATAGGATCGACGGGAGCAACCGGGCCGCTGGCCGCTCCATAGTTGACCATGTGGCCGCGGGGCCGCAGCACGTTCAGTCCTTTCAAAAACGTTGCCGCGCCGACGGCGTCGTAGATCACATGTACGCCCTTGTTGTCGGTCAAGCGGCGTGTCTCGGCCTCGAAATCCACCTGCGAGTATAGAATCACGTCATCGGCGCCGGCTTCGCGCGCCAGAGCCGCCTTCTGCGCGGTGGAGACCGTGCCGATCACGCGCGCGCCCAGGTGATGACACATCTGCACCAGCAGCAGGCCGACTCCGCCGGCGGCAGCGTGCACCAGCACAGTGTCGCCGCGCTTTACCGGATAAGTGCTATAGCACAGGTAATGTGCGGTCATGCCCTGCAGGATCGCAGCCGCGGCTTGTTCGTCGCTCAAGCCCTTGGGAATGCGCACCAGCTTATCGGCCGGCACGGCCGCATATTCGGCGTAGCTACCCTGCACGCCGCGATAGGCAACGTGATCGCCGGGTTTGAGATTCGCAACGTCCGAGCCGACCTCGGTCACCACGCCTGCCGCTTCCTGGCCGATCACCATTGGCAGCTTGGACTTGTATCTGCCCTCGCGCACGTAAACATCGGCAAAATTCACCCCCGCCGCCGTTATCTTCACCAGCGCTTCGTTGGCTTTGGGCTTAGGCACCGGAATATCGACCAAGGTCATCACTTCCGGGGCGCCACATTCTTTGACTTGTATCGCTTTCATAGGTCACCTTTCCAAGGGCGTTCTGCTGGAGCCGCGAACTGCACCGACGGCGATTATATGGCAGGCTGCGCGAAAGAGTCACTGCATCTGCTCTTTATCCAGTCACCTCCATGATTGCGGTTGTTGGGTTGGCCAGATTATCCTGCACACGAACTCGTACACTTGCCGGAACATGATTCGCGAGGGAAGCGCGCAAAATCCCTCTGGGAGAAGCTGATGGCATTGACCGTTGCGAATGCTCTCGTACCGGTTTTTTTTGTGATGTGCCTGGGATACTTCGCCGGGCGGCGCGGAATGATCGACAACAGAAATGTCGCCGCGCTTAACGTGTTGGTTTTGGACTTCGCCTTGCCTGCGGCCTTGTTCGTCGCCACCGCGCAGACTCCCCGGCAGGCGATCCTCGAAGACTGGAGGCTGTTTCTGCTGCTGGCGATTTCCATGCTGGCCATCTTCGGCGTCAGCCTGTTTCTTCAGCTCAAGCTGTTCAAGCGCACGCTGGGCGAGAGTTCATTGTTGGCCTTGAGCCTTGCGCTCCCCAATTATGTCGCGGTCGGGTTGCCGCTGTTCGCCAACCTTTTCGGCCAGCAGAGCACGGTGACCGTAGCCGTCGCGATTGTCTGCGGCAATCTGACCATGGTTCCGCTCGGCCTGGTTCTGCTGGAAACCGACAGGGGTGAGTCCCATCCGGGAAATACGCTACGGCGGTTTCTGGCCGCTCTTTGGCGGTCGATCCGCAAACCGCTTGTCATCCTCCCGGCTGCCGGTATCGCGCTCTCCATGGCAGGCTTCGTGCTTCCCCCTCTGTGGGTCAGAACCTTCGGGTTGCTGGGACAGACGACGGCAGCCGTCGCGTTATTTCTTACCGGATTGATTCTCTCCAGCGAACCGCTATCGTTCGACTTGAATATTATTTTCGCGGTTGCACTGAAAAATCTGGCTCACCCTCTGCTCACGTTCATCATTGCATCGTTGATGAACTGCCCCACGCAGATGGTGCGAGAGGCGGTGCTGCTGACGGCGATTCCGGCGGGGTTCATCGGCGTATTATTCGGAATTGCTTATAAGGCTAAAAGTCTGGAGGCCGGGTCGGTGCTGTTGCTCTCATCGCTGACGAGCGCCCTTACGCTCGCGATTACAATCCTGTTGCTTCCCTTGATCCGTTAGACGCGAGCGGTTCCCGAAGTTTATGGCGAGCGCCACCCGGCTCACCGCTCAGACGAGAAATCCTCAGGCGGGATTCAACCCTGCCGGAGGACAGACATTCCGATGCGCCGCGGATTCGTCCCGCGTTCAGGCGAAGCTGCGAGGCGCCACTCTTACCGCATGAACTTCAGTGCCAGCGGCAGTTCAACCAGCAGCAATGCGCCGAGGAAGAACATGCCGAAAATGAATCCCAGGGTCCAGAACTCCTTGGTCTTGATATAGCCGGCCCCGTAATAGATCGGCCCCGGTCCCGTCGCATACGGCGTGATGACGCCCATCAATCCCAGGGTATAGCCGATCACCATCGTCACCGGCCTCATCGGAAGCCCCGGCAGAGTCATCATCGCGGCCAGGAACACCGGCAGCAGAGCTGTCGTGTGGGCACTGAGGCTGGCGAAGAAATAATGCACCAGGAAGAAGATCGCCACCAGCGCGACCATCATCGGCACCATCGAGACCTTTGACAGAACCGACGCACTCGTCTTGGCAAACCAGGAGAGGAAGCCCACCTGGGCCAGACCGTCGGCCATGGTGACCAGCGTCGCCAGCCACACCAGGTTCGTCCAACCCTGCTTGTTGGCCGCAATATCGCCCCACGTGACGACCCTGGTCAACATCATCAACGCGCAGATCACCAGCGCCGTGGTTTCCGGAAGAATCCATTTAGTGGCGCCGATCCAGCAGATCAGGGCGATCATCGCCAGGATCGCCATCGTCAGTTCGCGGCGGGTAATTTTGCCCAACGCGGCCAATTGCCCTCCCGCCCACTTCGGCACCTCTTCGCTGCTCTTCAACTCAGGCGGATACAGAATGTAACTGAGCAAAGGCACCGCCAGAAAAAGCACAATTCCGAGCGGCAGGAATCCGTAAAACCATGCGGTCCAGCTGATGTCCACCTTCGCAATCTTGCGCGTAAGCTCAACTGCCAGAACGTTGGGCGCCAGAGCGGTCAGGAACATCGAGCTGCTGACGCATTGCGAGGCAAAGGCGGTCCACATGATGTAAGAGCCGATTTTGCGCGGGTTCTCGGTGGGAGATGAGCCGTAGAGCGGCGGTATGTTGCTGACAATCGGAAAGACGCTGCTGGCGCGGGCCGTATTGGAAGAGGTGAACGGGGCCAACGTCAAGTCAGACAAGGCGACAGCGTAGCCAAGCCCCAAAGTCTTCCCGCCAAGCTTATGCACCAACAGCAAGGCGATTCTGCGCCCGAGCCCCGTCACTTCGTATCCCAGCGCAAACAGGCTGGCCGCGTAGATGAGCCACACCGTACTGTTGGAAAAGCCCGAGAGAGCCCACCTCAATCCGTCCCCGGGCGTCTTGCCGACAAACACCATGGCGCCGCCGAAAGCTATGCCGACGAATCCCACTACCGGGCCCGGAAAAGGTTCGGTGATCAATGCGGCAATCACGGTAATAAACAAGGCAAAGTAGTGCCACGCCGCGGGCGTCAGGCCCTCGGGCCGCGGTATGACTAAGACGATGATCCCCAGCGCCAAAGGGACAGCCCACTTAACCCATTTCCTGCTGTCTGAATCTTTGGCCGGAGCCTTACCTTCGAGCACTGTCTTGGTGGAACCCATTCGCACGCCTCCGCGTAAGCTGGTTAAAAGTGCCGCCATGAATCGTTGCGTCCGGGCATCCGGCGCGCGGGCGTCTGTTGAACTGGAGGGTGTCCCATATTTGCCGTCTGCTGGCAAATGTGGGGTTGTTCGGCTCCGTCTCTTCGTTCTCCGATCTCCGTCGCCGCCGACCAACTCCAACGCACCCGGTAGCCCACACCCCGTTACCGGCGCACTCAACCAGAACTAATGATTTCAGAGCAGCTTATCTTGATGGTCCTTGGAAATCTACAGAAATACGCCGCCGGTTTCGGTGCGCTCCATCACCATTGCTTTGTGCCTCCGCGTTGCTGGTGTTTAATAGAGTCTACTAAGACAGTTCCCTTGTTGGTGTATGCAAATCCCAACAGGATGTCATGGCGACCGGAGCGCCGAGCGCCAGTGGCCGGAGCAGCCCAGGCTGCGTACCCGACGTTACATTCTATAAGCAAGAAGCTGTTCGGGCGCGGAGTGGAGCCACCCTTTGTTTTGGTAGCAGAAACAAAAGGTGGCTCGACTTCGCTCGCCATGACAGTCTGATATGTCCGGATATACCTAAAGGGCCGTCGCTGGCGCATTTGTCAGCCGACCGAGAGCATCAGAATGACCTCGAACCGCAGCTATTATCAGCGCATCTCCGACCTGATCGACAAGACCCAGGCCGGGATTCCCGGTAATCGTGACGCCGACGGCAACCTGAAGGGCTTTAACTTCAAGCGTCTGTTCATCCTAGCGGCCCTTTTCCTGTCTGTTCTGATCGCCATCGCCTACGTTTGCGACTATTGCGCGCTACGCTACAAAATCGCCCGGAATCGCGCCCCGTACGGTTCAGTGAATGTCCAGCTCTATTACTCCATGCTGCAGAAGAACGGCAAGACCGAAATCACCCTCGGCGACACGCAAACCCAGACCTGCGTGCATTCCCTGTTTCCGCACATGGGCTACAGCCCGTGCTGGTACGCCGGACGCAGAACCGACAAACGCATCGAAATATGATTCGACGGGGCGAACCGGCTGCGGGCTGCCACGCCAGTGGTGATCGCAGCAGAGTAGGCGTAACATTGCCGTAATGTCGTTGTGTTAATTTGCGCTACAACGGCGTTGCAGGAACAGTTTCGCTGCCCGTCGGCCCGTCGCTTGCTGGCGTTCAAGACGGCTCGGGCATGACCGGATTCGCGGAAGGTGTACCCGGTAAAGATGATATTTTTCAGGGTGCGCCAACTCTAAAATGTTCATGGAGGTTGAATGAACGTCCTTGTCGTCGTCGTCGTGGTTGCCGCCATCGGGCTGCTGTTCGTCGTCTTGTATAACGGCCTGGCCCAGCTCCGTGTGCGCGCCGACAGCGCTTGGTCCGACATTGATATCCAGCTCAAACGGCGGCACGATCTGGTTCCGAATCTTGTCGAAACCGTGAAAGGTTACGCCGCCCACGAAAAGGGCACCTTCGAAAACGTCGCCAAGTTTCGCTCCGCCGCCATGTCGGCCACCAGCCCGGACGAACGGGCGCAGGCCGAAGGCGGGCTGACCATGGCGCTGCGCGGACTGCTGGCAGTCGCCGAAGCGTATCCGCAACTGCGCGCCTCCGAACAGTTCCAGTCGTTGCAGGCCTCGCTGGCGCAGTTGGAAGATGCGATTCAGAATGCGCGCCGCTATTACAACGCCGTGGTTCGCGATTTCAATACCAAGATCGCGACCTTTCCTTCCAACATCATCGCCGGCATGTTTGGGTTCCATCCGCGCAGCTTCTTCGAACTCACCGAACCCACCGATCGCGATGTGCCTGCCGTAAAGTTCTGAGCGCCGCCTGGGAGCGAGCGAGGACGGAACCATGAATCAACGGTTGCAATGGCGGTCTTGGGCGGGCGTGCTGTTGATGCTGCTGGCTCTCGTGTCTCCGGCCTTCGCATGGCCGGGGCCGGCCGTGCCTGGCGCGAGACCGAGACCGGCGGGACGCAGTTGGCGAATCGCCGAATTCCACTCCAATCTTTCGGTCATGCCGGATGGCGCCATGCTGGTGAACGAGGACATCACGGCGGTATTCACCGGCGAGTATCGCTGGATCAGCCGTTCGATCCCCATCGAGTACCCCGGACCGCGCGGCACCAACTTCACCCTTTTTCTGAAGATCGGCGGCGTTACCGACGAGAATCGAAAACCGCTGAAATATGAATCCAACATCCGAGGCGAGTATCGCTATCTGAAGATCTATCTCGACAACGCCTTCAACACCGACAAGACGGTCCGCATCACTTACACCGTCCAGAACGGCGTCCGCTTCTTCGACGATCACGACGAACTCTACTGGAACGTCACCGGCAACGATTGGCCCGTTCCCATCGACAACGCCTCCGCGCTCGTCGTCTTCCCCGACTCCGCCTCCGGTTCGCTGCGGGCGCAGGCTTTCACCGGCGCTTACGGCTCCACGGAACGCAGCGCGCAAACCGATGTCAACGGCAGCCAGGTCACCATCGAAACCAACAATCCGCTTCCCATGCGCGGCGGGCTGACCCTGGACGTCTATGTACCGAAGGGCATTCTGCACGAACCCGGGGCCATCACGCGCGCCCTCTGGTTCGTGCGCAGCAACGCCATCGTCCTGCTGCCCGTGTTCGCCTTCATTGTCATGTTCACCATGTGGTGGTTCAAGGGACGCGACCCGAAGGCCGGTCTCTCCGTGGCCCCCATATACGAGCCGCCCAAAGGAATGTCGCCGGCCGAGGCGGGCTCGCTGGTGGATGATTCCGTCCTGCCACGCGACATTACCTCGACCCTGGTTGATTTGGCGGTGCGCGGCTATCTCAAGATCGAAGAGAAGAGCGATAAGGTGTTGTTCTTCAACAACCGCGATTACGTCTTCCACCTGATGAAACCGCCAGCCGAGTGGAATGACTTGGCAGACCATGAAGTCGAGATCCTGCGCAACATGTTTCCCGAGGCGAGCGCACGTTTGACTACGCTCTCCGGCCTCAAGAACCGCTTCTACATGGCGCTGCCCTCGGTGAAGCAGGAGATTCTTGGCGAGTTGAAATCCAAGGGCATGTATCGCGTCGATCCGGAGAGCGCCCACGGCTATCGCCTCGCCGGAATCCTGATCATCGCCCTTCCTTTCATCGGGCTGCAAGCCATGGGAGTGGCACAGTTCTTTCTTTCTCCGCTGGTCGCGATCATCTCGATTGCGATGGCTCTGCTCATCGTCTTCCTTTTTGGACGCGAAATGACCGCCAAAACCCTGCGCGGCGTTCGCACCGTCGTCGAAATCCAGGGCTTCAAGGAGTTCATGACGCGCGTGGACGCCGATCGCCTGAAGCGCATGCCGCCCGATACCTTCGAGAAGTTCCTGCCTTACGCCATGGCCCTCGGCGTCGAGAAACATTGGGCGCACGCCTTTGAAGGCATCATCCATGACCCGCCAAGCTGGTACGTGGGTCCGCAGCCCGGACTTTTCAATCCCATCTTCTTCACCAACTCCATGTACACCATGACGAACTCGGCCTACGAGGCCTTTTCGGCCGCTCCCCGCGCCAGCAGCACCGGCAGCGGCTTCTCCGGCGGCGGAGGCTTTAGCGGAGGCGGATTCAGCGGAGGAGGCTTCGGCGGCGGCGGCGGCGACGCGGGGTAGCAAGTTGCTGGGTTGCCGGTTCCCAATGTGCTCAATGCGCGCCTTCAGGTACTGCTTCAGTAAGAGGCAACGTCATTTGTGCGAATGGGTCCACGTATGTCTTTGGCTCGTAGCTTTTTAGATAGATGTCTTTGACTAGGGGAGATGCAATGTAAACCCTTCCTCGCGTTTCCCCTTCAGCGATTAGTAGGCCCGCTTTGACGAGAGCTTTAAGGTCTTGGTTTCCAACCTGCTCGGAAACTTCTGCCTGCGGACTATACGAAGAATTCCTCACCCGGTATCCAAAGGCTGCATCACTAAGCGCGGAAACTGCCCTTGCGGGCAAACGTCGTGCCTCCAAGAGCCTTTCCAGTTCGTCCCATACCCGCTGAGTCATCCGAATACGCTGAAGGAGCCATGTCCCCTGTCTGTAATGGGCAACCAAATTGAAGCGAATCCAAGCTCGGCAATCATTTTTCGGGTGCCAAGAACCCTCGCCTACGGCGGCGAGAACGTCATAATATTCCTGTGTGAACCTGCCGAGATATTCCTCAATACTACAAAACGGCGGCTCGATAAATTGTTCGCGGGCGAGAATGAGCGTCTGGAGGCAGCGAGCCATTCTTCCATTGCCGTCTGAAAATGGGTGGATCATTACGAGGTTCAAATGTCCCATCGCTGCCCTAACTTTTACAGGAAGGTCTGACGATTCATTTAGGTTCTGGACCAATTCGGCCATTAGTTCTGGAACTAAATCAACATCTGGGCCTTCATAAACATTCACCTGTTTTTTTTCATCCCGAATAAATATCATTCCCGGTCGCCATCTTCCGGGATGTTTGGCCAAGTCGTGCTGTGCGATCATGAAATGCAGGCTGCGAATCAAGGATTCGCTGTAGGAAAAATGAGGATCGGACGCGAGTTGCAGCACATACGTCATTGCATCTCGATACCCGACGGTTGCCTGCCACACGGGCTTAGCGGTCTCCGTGGGTTCCTGATTCTCAACGGCGGCCATAGCATCGTCTCTCGTGACATTAATGCCCTCAATGCTGTTAGAGTGGCGAATGTTGCGGGCAAACGTTGCCCGGCGAAGGGCTCCGTACCAGCGCGCAGGAGTGCTGATTGCATACTTCAGTGACTGACGCATTGCATCAATCTGCTCAATGACCTCAAGCTCCTGCTGGTTTAGCTTTGGGGCTACAAACAGCATCCCTGCCTCCCGTCATCTAAGGTGTTTATATGATAATATAAAATAATTTATTTGTAAGTATTAAATTATTCATTATTTCCTTGACGTGTTGTTGTTTCGCGACCAAAACCATCCCCGCATTAAATAGATATGTTTACCCGTCAACTGACTGAAAATAAATAGCTTAAATGTAAAATATGCATGAACGCAATTCTGGTTCAGCTAATTAGAGCAGTTTCAGAACAGGTCACCCCGGAGCTATCCGGCTGTTCACGGGATATATACCTTTTGTGAAGCTGGTTTTGGGGCCCACAGTCGGTCTCCAGCTACTCTCGATTGCGCTGCACTCCCGCAAAACGATCCTGGGCCAAACCTCATCCAAATAAATGCACCGTTAATCCCGCATGGAAAGCGAGGACGTATATGGCTCATGAACCTGCCCCAATTCCGAACTTAGAAACCTGGCCCGATTCCAGCCCGCATACGGCATCGGCCGCGAGCCGCTTGCCCGGTACGTCGCCAAAAGTGGACGAGGCGATGGGGAGACAGATGGAACGGGAGCAGCAGATGCACGAAATTGCCGAACAGATCGGCACCGCGCTAGGCAAGGCGGTCAATGAGATACGCGGCCTGCCGGACCGCGTACGCAACGGCCTTCACGTCGTAAAGGGTCAAGCGCGCGAACACGCCGGATCGGCAACCGACGCGGCTTCGGAGCTGGCGCAGTCCATGAGCGAAAGAATCTCCAGCCTGCGTCAGGAGGCGTCGCAAACCGCGGCCCAATGGCGAGAGAAGGCAGGCCAGCGCGCGGGAGAGCTTAACGAATTGGCCGGGGAGCGAATTGCCGAGGCTCGGAGCCGCGCCGCGCGGTTCACGAGCGAGAATCCCATTCAGATGATTCTGGCTTTTGCGGCGGCTTCTTTTGTCATCGGATTCGGGCTGAGTCTTTGGAGGTCAAACCGTGGCTGACGGACTAGGACAGAATGGACGAACCGTTGCGGAAGTGTTGAATAGCTGCAAGGAAGATCTGAAGGATTTTGTTGCCACCAGGGTGCAGATGCTGCGCGGCGAAATGAAGGACAAACTTACCGGTCTCAAGCTGGCGTTGCCGGCGCTGGTGGTCGGCGCAATCTTGCTCCTCGTAGCCTTCTTCCTCTTCACCTGGGGCTTGGTATCGCTGATTGCAATGGCCATGATTGGCCAGCCGTACGCTTACACGGTGGCGTTTTTTGCGGTTTTTGCCTTATACGCCCTGGCGGGCGGGGCAAGTGCCGCCTACGGGCTGAGGACATTGAGCGCGCACGGGCTCACGCCGGAGCGCACCTTGCGCGTGCTGAAAGACGACCAAATCTGGCTGCACTCGGAGGCGAGAACACAGCTATGACCAACCCCTTACCCGCCGAAGCGCTGGAGCAGCGCGCCGCCGAACAACGCCGCCGGCTGCATGATTCGGTAGCCGAACTGCGTAGCGCCGTGCGCGAACGGCTGGATGTAAAGCGCACCGCCCGGGAGCATTTCTGGCCCGTTGCCTCGGTTGTTTCGCTGGCTATGTTGCTGCTCGGATACGGCATGGCCAGTATTTTTAGCGGGGATTGAGCCAGTTTTCGTGTCCAACTAGGTACGCGAATCAACTTTAAGTGTGCAAATTTGATACTTCCGGCTATGCGGGGGCGCTTTTGCCGTGGTATAACCCGGGTTGAGCTGTAAACGTCTTTTAGGTACCGAAGGATATCCCGTGACGGACGCAAGGACCGGGACACGATTCCCCGTACATCTTCCGATTAAGGTGCTCGGCACTTCAGAAGCCAAACCGGAGCTGGAAGGTACCACTGAGAACATCAGTGGGGCTGGAGTTTACATCTGGGTCGACCAGACACTCGAGGTAAACTCCCGCGTCGAGTTCGAAATCACGATTCCGGGTTCGGCCATCGCGGCGGAGAAAGACGTGGTTCTTCACTGTATTGGCCGCGTCGTTCGAGCTGATTCCAAATCTTCGGAAAAATCCGGCGTGGCGTGCGTGATCGACGAGTATGATTTCGTGCGCCGGGAAGGAGGTAGCTGATGCTGAAAATTGTCGTCGCCGATAATCAAGCTATCTTCCGCGCTGGAATCGCCAAGGTGCTGGCGGTGGAAGACGATATGCGCGTGGTTGCGCAGGCGCCAACCGTGGAGCAGACTCGCATGGCGCTGGAGAAGTTCCGCGCCAATATCCTCGTTCTGTCGGCGAGTTTTTTGAGCGAAGATGCCGGCATCCGCGTCGTTGCCAACCAGCTTGCCGCCAAGCTCATAGTTCTCGCCGAAAATGGCGACAATCCGCAGCGTTTCCTGACCCTCGGAGTAGATGCCGTCCTCTTCCGTTGCGTCACCGGGGAGGTGCTGCTGGACTGTGTGCGGCGCGTCTCCGCCGGGCAGACGTTTGTCCACGATCTGAAGCAGACGGGGAATGTGGCGGAGAGCGATGATTTCGTGGGGGCAAGAGTGCGGGACCGGCTGACGCCGAAGGAATTGCGTATCGTCGCCTTGATCGTGCAGGGATTCAAGAACAAGGAAATCGCAACGCAGTTGGGTACCACCGAGCAAGTCGTCAAGAATTATCTGCGTAACGTGTACGACAAGATCGGCGTCTCCGACCGGTTGGAACTGGCGTTGTTCACCATTCACCATCGGATTCTTGCCGAAGCCGCTGCCGCGATCGCTACCACCATTCGTCCGCAATAATCACGGGCGCACCAATAAATAAGCCCGCCGTCAAGCGGGCTTTTTTCTTTGGCTCTGGAGATTCTAGAGCAATTCCATAGTTGGTATACCCTTCAATATCACCGCCGGACTTGAAAGCCCGGCTTCTTCACGGGGTATACCTTCCGCGATCCGGTTTATCCGCCGATGTTCTTGTCGCTCGTTTTCAGGAGCTCGTTGACGATCGTGACCAGTTCTTCGGGATTGACCGGCTTTTCCAGGTAGAGATCCGCGAGCGGCTCGGCTGCTTGAAACGCTTCCGCCACGTACCCGGAAACCACCACGACCGGCATGGTCGAGTGCGACTTGGCTGCCTGCACGACCGCACGTCCGTTACCGTCCCCGAGCCGCCAATCGGTTACAACCGCGTCGTAAGTGTTTGCCTCCAGCTTCTCAATAGCCTCGTGTGCAGAGGTGGCTGCTGTAACCACGTGACCGGCAGCTTGCAAAATGGCGCACTTCAGCGTCACAACATGCGGCTCGTCGTCGATGCACAAGATTCTGGCCATACGAGATTATCCTTTTCAGGAAGTCCGAAGTGTTCCACTCTTCCTGCCACAGAACCGCGGGCCGGCAGTTCTGGGTACCTCACGACCGACCTAACCCTAATTGATTTTCAGCGTCTTTGCAGTGCTTGTCAAATCAGGGCAAACCTGGCTCCCAGAGGACACTGCTCGTCAGCTTAGCTTCTTGCCCACCGATTTCGCCTGCGTAAACAGATACAGGTAATCCGGCCCCCCGGCCTTGGAATCGGTTCCCGACATATTGAACCCACCGAAGGGATGGGCTCCCACCATGGCGCCCGTCGATTTGCGATTGATGTAGAGATTGCCGACGTGAAATTCGTGCATCACGCGCTCGATTTTTTCTTCCGCCGTGCCGTAGTAGGAGCCGGTGAGTCCAAACACGGTGTTGTTAGCGATTTCAAGGCCATGCTCGAAATTCCGGCATTTAATCACCGCCAACACGGGCCCGAAGATTTCTTCCTGCGCGATGGTCGCCTTGGGTTCGACATCGGCAATGACGGTCGGCTGAATGAAATAGCCCTGCGGGCCACCGGCTTCTGCCTGAGTAGCGGGACCGCCGCCGCAGATCAACCGTCCTCCTTCGTCCAGTCCTTTGCGGATGTAGGAGAGAATCGTCTCCATCGCGCCCTTGTTGACCACCGGACCCATGCCTGGATTTGCTTCGGCGTCACCCACAGTGATCTTTTCGACGAGGGCTTTCAGGCGCTCGAGAAACGTTTCATAGACGCGCTCGTCGACGATCGCCCGCGAGCAAGCCGAACATTTCTGGCCTTGGAAACCAAAGGCCGACGCGGCGACGCCCGCCGCCGCTGCGTCCAGATCGGCATCGGCGTCGACCAGTATCGAATTTTTTCCGCCCATTTCCAGGATTGTGCGCTTGATCCATATCTGGCCGGGTTGCACTTCCGCCGCCTGCCGGTTGATATGCAGGCCCACTTCTTTTGAACCGGTAAAGGCGATGAATCGTGTCTTCGGATGTGCGACCAATGCGTTCCCGAAACTGCTTCCGCTTCCGGTGCAGAAGTTCACCACGCCGTCCGGCATGCCGCACTCTTCCAGAACTTCCACCAGCTTGGCGGCTATGGCAGGCGAGTCTCCGGACGGTTTCAGCACAACCGTGTTTCCGCAAACGATGGAAGCCATGGTCATGCCCGCCGTAATCGCCGAGGGGAAGTTCCAGGGCGGAATCACCGCGCCCACTCCGAGCGGTATGTACCAGAGATAGTCGCGCTCGCCCGGGTATTGAATTGGCGGCTCCGACTTCGCCAGCCGCAGCGCTTCGCGCGCATAGAACTCGCAGAAGTCGATGGTTTCACCGACGTCGGCATCGGCCTCGGCCCAGTTCTTGCCCACTTCGAAAACCATCCACGCCGCCCACTCGAATTTGCGCTCGCGGATGGTCTTGGCTACCCGCAGCAGCAACTGCGCCCGCTCTTCGACCGGGGTTTTCCGCCAGCTCTCGAAGGCGCGCAGGGCGGCTTCCATGGCGAGCGGGACCTCTTCGGCGCCGGCCTTTTGGAACACGCCAACCACCTGCGAAGGCCGCGAAGGATTGATCGATTCGAACTTGTTGCCGGCCTTGAGTCTGCGTCCGCCAATAATCAGGTCGTACTCGCGGCCGAGTTGAGTCCGCACACGCTCCAGCGCCTGGCGCATCTTGTGCGCGTTTTCCTCACGGCGGAAGTCGAGAAACGGCTCATTCCTGAACGGCCCCGATTCAATGTATGCGCGACCCTGCGCCTGCGTAGTAGCCATTATGAAAGCTCCCAATCCGGATTCCTCATCAACGTACTCTTATCTATCTCATTTTAACGCCGAACCCCAGCACCGTGCAGCAGGCATACGTCCCTGCGTCAGCCGGCGATGCGGCTACGAACTCGCCGTAGCAGAATTGCTCAATGGTCCTGGGTGACCGGCTCGGGTGTTCGAACCGTGGCCTTGCGCTCCAGTTTATCCCAGGAGAACGCGCCGCCTTCGGCAGCTCGCTTCAGGGTTTTGATCAGCACGAGAGAGAATAGCTGGCGATAGGCGAAGCGCTGCAGCCACACGTGGCCCAGCAACATCCAATCCGCCCGCCCCTCGCGCCGTTCCAGAGCGAATGCAATCGCGGAAGCGATGAAATCGATGACCAGGAAGATGGCGAAGAAGACCACCAGTTGCTGGAAACTCGCCGGGTCCGCCGTATCCGGATGGAAATGCTTGTCCCACACCAGGTACTTGAGCGTGCCCACGACGAACATGAGGTCAATAAACGGCGAGAACAGCGGCAGCATGATCTGGAACACCACGATGTTGGGAAGGGCCATCCAGCCGAGCGCTCCCTTGCGGGCAAATGCCGAGCGATGTTTCCAAGTGGCCTGCAAGATCCCAAACGACCAGCGAAAACGCTGCCGCATCAGCCCGTTGGCCGACGACGGAGCCTCGGTAAACGCCAGCGCCCTGTCTTCGTACTCGACTTTGTATCCGGCTTGCAGCAGCGCCATCGTCAGGTCGGCATCTTCGGCAACCGTGTCGACGTGATATCCGCCGCACTGCTTTACCGCCTGCGTGCGCCACGCGCCGATGGCGCCGGGAACAACGCTCACCGCCGAGAACGTATTCAATGCGCGGCGCTCGAAATTCTGGCTGGTGATGTACTCCAGGGCCTGCCAGCGTGTCCACAGATTGATCTTGTTTCCTACTTTGGCATTGCCCGCCAGGGCGCCGATCTTCGGGTCGGTGAAATGCGGCACCATGCGCCGGATTGCATTCGGAGCAATGATCGTATCGGCGTCAATCCCTACAAAAATTTCCTCGGTCACGTATTCAAGGCCATGATTGAGCGCCGAGGCTTTTCCCCCGTTCGCTTGCGTCAAGATGGTCAAGCGGCCCTGCGCGATCTCCTTCCGGAACGTCTCCCGCGCCACTTCGCCGGTGCGGTCCTTGGAACCGTCATCAATGACAATCACTCGAAGGCTGGGGTAATCCGAGTTCAAGACGGCCATTACCGTGCGCTCGATGACCTTCTCTTCGTTGTAGGCAGGGATCAGAACCGCGACCCGCGGCTGGTAGTCAGACACACCCGGGTGATCTGTCCCGCGCCGCCGGAAACGGTCGTACATGGCAAGCGCTCCGACCGAGACCAATCGCCCGCTCATCAGCAGGTCGCCGACGAAGAAGACCAGCACGATGAAACTGTTGACCATGCTCAACAGCCAGAAACCTGTCGCATCGACGCGCGCCCAGAAACGCTCGTTGTTGGCGATGGGCGGCATGACATCGTTGTAGGTCTTCCCCAGCAACGTGGCCACCGACACGATTTCGAACCCGCGCGCGCGCAACTCGCGAATGATGAGGGGCAACGCGGCAACCGTCTGCGCACGGTATCCGCCGCCATCGTGCAGCAGAACGATGCCTCCGCCGCGGCGTTGCGCCTGCTCCAGCACGCTTTCCGCGATCTGTTCGGGAGTGGGACGGGGATCGTCGCGCCAATCATTCGGGTCAATTTTGTCGCCGACGGTGATGTAGCCCATTTGCTGCGCGACTTCCAGCGGACGCACCTCATCGGCCGTATCCGGCTCCTGATCGATCGAGTAGGGAGGACGGAACAGGACCGGCTTGACACCCAGCTTGGCTTCGAACAGGCGCTCGGTCAGATTCAGTTCGACCATCATGTAGCGCCTGGAGATTCCGCTGATGTCCGGGTGCGTGAATGTATGATTCCCGATCTCATGCCCCTCGTGGAAAATGCGCTGCAACACACTGGGAAACTTTTCCGCTGACAAGCCGATGACGAAGAACGTCGCCTTCGCGTTCTCCCGTTTGAGAACATCGAGGATCTTCGGCGTCCACTGGGGATCGGGACCATCGTCAAAGGTGAGCGCCACCATCCGATTGCCGCCGCCGAACTGGCCTACGCGGTATGGTGTGGGAAGCTTGCTGAAATTCTCGTCGGTGATCACGCCGCTGGATGCATCCACGTCAACATCGCGAGTGCCATTCGATGGAAGGTTTTGCACCTGAAGGATCTCGCCCGAACCCTCCATATCGACGTCCTGCCCGGGAGGCACATCGCGCAACTTCTCCGGCGCACGCGCTTCACTCGGTTGATCCCACACCGCCCACAACGATCGATCCTCCGAGCCCAGCCGCCACAGCGCGAACGTCGAAATGCCCATCGAGCGGGCAGCGCGCATCTGGTTCAGCGAGGTCACCGCATCCAGATACCACACGTCGTGACGATTCTTCTGATCGTCCTCGTAGACAAGGTGCGGATTCAACGAATCGGAGTCGAAATCAATCTTGGCTTCCGAATCGCGCGCCTCCAGCCATGCTTCCTGCACCGAGACATTGTGGACACCGGCCTGCCCCGGCTTCTTGCCCTTCTGAGTCGACCAGTCATACCCATAATTGCCGATGGCGCAGATAATTTTTTCACGCGGAGCGACCTTCAGCAAAGTTGTGAGATTCTTGACAAACCAATCCTGGCCGGCGATCGCACCCGGTTCGCCACCCGGGTAGTGCTGATCGTAGTTCATCAGGATCAGCCCGTCGGTTACTTTCGCAATCAACTGGTAATCGAAGTCCGGGTTGTTGGCGGGAACGCTCACGAAGAGTTTGAGTCCGCGCGAATGCAGATCGTTCGCTAATTCCTGCACCAGAGCCCGGTATCCCGCTTGCGAGTGCAGGGGGAATCCTTCGATGTCCAGGGTCACTCCGCGATATGGGTTCGTGGCCAGAAACACCGACAGCTCCTGCCGAAAGTGCGCCCGCGCCTCGGGAGAGTCCAACATCCTGCCGACATCCGCCTTCCATTCGTTGACGATCGGATCAAAGTTGTTGACCAGGGGCAAAACTTCCATCTGGGCATTTTCCTGCTTCAGGTAGGGCATTACCTTGTCATCGACCGGCATGACACGGCCGTTCTGGATAACATCGAAAAGCGTGTTAGCCTGGGTAACTCCCTGCAGGCGGCCGTCCGGAGTCAGCACATGCAGCCATTCCGGAAACAGAAGGTCGATCTGGTGAACGTACTGCCGTAGCGAGGAGAAACTCGCTGCATCCCACTTCACGTAAAATGCGCCGCGAATACCTTCTTCGGAATTCAGCACCACCTGCGACGCCGGGACACTCGTTTTGCGGTGTGTGCCGGTGCGCTTGGCGTGTTTCTTTTCGTTCACTTTCAGCGCGTGGTAGGACTTCTTCTGCGTCGCCAGCAGCAACGCCGGAATGCTGGCATCGCGCACCACCGTGATTACGAAAAACGCAATGAGCAGAGAAAGAACGATCCCGATGACGTCGATGGTGCGGCGGATTCGCCTCCATCGTTTCTTCTGGGGATCATAAAAGACCGGCTTCAACATGGGAAACTACAGCTTACCTCTATGTTATGGGGCCACTTGGGATGCGTCAATGAAAGTACCACGCCGTGGCACCAATCCCAACTAGCCCGAAGATGTATGATTCGGTGCGTGTTCGAATTCGTTCGCAGGAACCTTAGGTTCGTTCTCTGGGTGACGGCGGGGGCGCTCTGTCTGCGGCTCCTTACCGTATATAAACTCGGAATGGTCGCCGGAGACTCGCTGGTTTACGACGATATCGCGAAGAATCTCTTGAATCACGGCAGCTATGCGCTGACCACGTCCGAAGGCATACAGCCTACTCTGGTTCGACTGCCCGGTTACCCTTTTTTTCTCGCGCTCGTGTTTGCCGTTTTTGGCCAGGACCACTTTCGTGCGGTCATGCTCGTGCAAGCCGTCATCGATATCGGTACTTGCGTGTTGGTTTGCGACATGGCTCGACGGACTATCTCTGAAGCAGCGGCGCGCATAGCGTTTCTGCTCGCCGCCCTCTGCCCTTTTATCGCAAACTATGCCGCTACGCCCCTCACGGAAGTGACCTCAATCTTCTTTCTCACGCTTTCCCTGCGGCAGGCGATTCTTGCTTTCGACGACCCGCGCTGCCGGAACTGGATCTATTGCGGCTTGGCCGTGGCTGCGGCCATCCTGCTGCGTCCCGACAGCGGCCTCCTGCTGGGCTCGCTAGGCCTCGTCGTTCTGTTTCAGCTCTACCGCAATCCCGCGGAGCGCAAGAAGCTGCTCGCCGGCGGACTGTTGATGACGGCGGTTGCGCTTGCGCCCCTGGTGCCCTGGACCATACGAAACTGGCGGGTCATGCATGTCTTCCAGCCTCTGGTAACGATGGAGGCATCCGACCCTGGCGAGTTCATTGCTCGAGGTATGGGGCGCTGGCTGGGAACCTGGCTGGTGGATTACTCCAACGTGGAAGATGTCGCCTTCCATATCGACGGCGAGCCGGTCGATGTTCAACTTGTGCCGGCACGCGCCTACGACAGCCCGCAAGAGCGTGAATACGTGGCGCAGCTCTTTGCCGAATACAATAAGACGACCGTCACTACCCCCGAGCTCGACCGGCAGTTCGGCGAATTAGCGCAACAGAAGATTCGCCTCCATCCCTTTCGCTATTACGTCGGTCTACCTGTGCTGCGGCTCCTGGACATGTGGTTCCGTCCGCGCACGGCAATTCTGCCCTTCGATGTGCACTGGTGGCGATTCCGCATTGATCCCTGGAATACCGTCGGTTCCGTCCTGCTCGGTCTTTTCAACCTGATGCTGGTGGGCGCCGCCATCGTGGGCATCTTCCGCGGCGAACCGGTGCGCCACATGGCTCTGCTGCTCGTCTATCCAGCGGTGCGCTCGCTCTTCCTGATGACCACGGGAACGGCGGAAGAGCGCTATACCCTGGAGTGCTTCCCTTGTGTTTACCTGTTGGCGTCACGCTGGTTGGCGACTTTGCGGGCCGTCCGGAGGTGAGAAAACCACGGTCTACATTGATAACGGAGGTTCGGGTTCGGGTTCGGTTGGCTGAAGCGGCGAATCGCTCATCCGGAACCGCGTGCGGACGTGCTCGGAAATCAGTTCCACGGCGGCGCGATTGTCGTCCGGGCCAGTCTTGATGAGATACCTCATGGCATCGACAAGCAGACGCTGGCCTTCAACATAGCGAGGATCGGAGGTGCGGTGACGATTCAGATGCTCTGCGCTGGGACGGGCCGGAATGAACAAAACTTTACCCATGAAACCTCTAGAGCAATTCTAAAGTCAGCATACCCCTCATCTCACCGCCGGGCCTGGAAGCCCGGCTCCTTTGCGGGTATACCTTCCGCGAATTCGGTCTAACTACTAAGAGTCCGGGGTGCGCCCGTGCCGTTGCCTCACCCCGGGCTATTCTATCTCAAGCCGCCAAAAAGATGGCCGGCAACGTGCCACTCCCCAACCAGGGTCCCCGGCAAACACTTTGGCGTTTGCCGGGGCAAGCGTGGCTCTTGGCCCGCTACATTCCGCCCTGCGGCCTGACCGTCCTCGTCTTGCCGGTAGTTTTCTGCGTGAAGACTCCATCCGGAAGCTTCTGGTTGAGCTTGATGTTCGAGTATTGCGCCAGCCGGTAATTGCCTCCGCCCTGATCAAAGCGCTGCTGCACGGCGATTCCGCGGTCGGCATCGATCCAGAGTGCAATCAGAGGAAAGTTATTGCGCGCACTGGCTGTCTTTGGAATCAACTCCAGCTTGTAGGCCGTAACCCCGGCCACCTGCTCGCTGCCGGCGTAGCGAACGTCGAAGTTCCTGGCCAGATCGCGCCCCGCGCCGCCGAATCCCAGCACCAGGAAGGCCTCGAAATCGGCCTTGTTCTTGCCCACGTTGTAGACCGTCACCTGATCGATCCTGGGCTCGTAAACGCGAACCGTGCCTGCTTTGAAAAGCACGAACTTCGGGGCAGGCTGCCTGATCTCGGCCGACATCTGCACGTCTTTTCCCGAGCGGCTGAAGTACATCACGCCCTTCTGGTAGTCGTGATTGTTGACTACCCGTTCGAAGTCGTCCCAGGTAAAGTCGGTTTCGACGGTGCGAAGGGATGCCGCCGTGCGGTCCATCAGATTCAAGACGGTTTGCAGATCGGCGGGCCGATTCGCCTGCGCCACAGACCATAGGCCGGCGCAAATGAGAAAGACGAGCAGAGATAAACTTTTCTTCATGAGCGGTCCAAGAAACATAAGAGTCGGAACCAACAAGTGGCGTTGCGCCTTGCCCGGACCGGGTGATCCTCGGCCGCAGCAGACCTGTTCTTCAGCAGCCTGCTATCCGCCCAGGCCTCGCCGTACCCATACGTTGTAGGCGATGATCTTGCCCTTGTTGTCCCGAACTGCTTCGTAGCGAATGAACTTCACCTCGCCCGCAATCGGCTCAATCACTCTCATGAGGCCATCTCGAATCTCTGCCTCAGTCTCCCCTTGAATGGCGGAAGCCTCTATGCGGCATACGAAGCCATTCTTTCCCTCGGGAGTGACGATGACGCCGGTCAGATGCGCGGTTCGCTCGACTGGCTTGTCGTTGAAGCCTATGAACGACGGTGCGACGAAGATGAATAGCAGGATGACCGTAACCATCACGTCATAGTGGAAACAGCCGCGCGGATAGGTCCACCAGATGTATCCCTTGAGCGTTTTTGCAATACTATTCATCGATCGTGAGCCTTCCACCGGGCGCGCTCCGGACCAGTTCTCAGTGTAGTGGCAGAGGGTTCGTGACGCAACCTTAGCCGCCTGCCGAGGACAGCCTACAAATAGGAGCAGGCCTCGTAAACCTTGGAATCGCGCAGCAGGCCGTCTTCTCCAAACCTGAATACGAGTTGGATACGGCATTTGCTGATGAGGTTGGAATACGACGGTTGCGGCAGCCCGAAGATCTCATTGCGGGTAGAAACGGATGCGGGCTCGATGGCTCGATCTTTGAGAAATGATTCGACCCGCGCAAGGCTGCTGCCGGCCGGAATCTCCCGCCTCACCTCGGATCGAAGCTCTTCCAAGGCGGCGTTGAAACGCCGTTTTTCCCGCAGATCCATCAGGTCCACGGACAGCACCAGAATAAACAGCAGCGTGAACACCGCCGCCAGCAGAGAGAACGCGAAACGCACTTTGCGTCCCTTCTCCATTTGCCTAGAGTTTCCTCGGCGTAATCCGGTCGGCGCGCATGTAAGGCTGCAACACTTCGGGTATCACCACGCTGCCGTCCGCCTGCTGGTAATTCTCGACGATTGCCAGCCACGCGCGGCCGATGGCGAGTCCGCTGCCGTTCAACGTGTGCACGAATTCCGTGCCTTTTTTTCCCTCCGTGCGGAAACGGATGTTAGCCCGGCGCGCCTGGAAGTTCTCAAAATTCGAACACGACGAGATTTCGCGAAAGACGTGTTGGCCCGGCAGCCAGACCTCCAGGTCATAGGTCTTGGCCGCCGAAAAGCCCAGATCGCCCGTGCACAGCAGAACCCGGCGATAGGGTAATTTCAGGCGCTCCAGAACCTGTTCGGCATCGCGCGTCAGCTTCTCGTGCTCTTCATAGGACTGCTCCGGCCGGGTGAATTTCACCATCTCAACCTTTTGAAACTGGTGCTGGCGAATAATGCCGCGCACGTCCTTGCCGTAGGACCCGGCCTCGCTGCGAAAGCACGGGGTGAACGCGGTGAGCGAAATCGGCAGCCGCGACGCCTCGATCACCTCATCGCGATAAATGTTCGTGACCGGGACCTCCGCCGTGGGAATCAGCCACAACTCGCGCTCCCGGTGCGGCACCCGGAACAGGTCAGCCGCAAACTTCGGCAACTGCCCGGTGCCGAACATCGAGTCGGAGTTGACCAGGTACGGGGGCAAGACCTCCGTGTAACCGTGCTCGCGGGTGTGCAGGTCGAGCATGAAGTTCATCAGCGCGCGTTCTAGCTTTGCGCCTAGGTCCCAGTACAGGGCAAAGCGAGCGCCCGTTAACTTCGCCGCCCGCTCCAGGTCGAGCACGCCCAGAGTTTCGCCGAGTTCCCAATGCGGCTTGGGCTGGAAGCCGAACTTCGGCGGCTCGCCCCAACGCTTGACTTCTTTGTTGTCGTCTTCGTTTTTGCCGACGGGCACGCTCTCGTGGGGAATGTTCGGGATGGTCGTCAGAATCGCCCGCAGGCGGGCCTCCGCCTCTTCCACCTGCTTCTCCAGCGGCGGAAGCTGCTCGCGCATCTGCCTGGTTTTTTCGATCTGTTCGCCGGCGTCCTGCTTGGCCTTCTTGAGTCGCGCGATCTCTTCCGTCAAGTGATTGCGCTGCTCCTTCAGCCTTTCGACCTGGGTGATCGCCGCACGCCGATGCTGGTCGATCTGGTGAAAGTCTTTCAGCACTTCGTCGGGGTTGATGCCGCGCTCGCGCAGCTTCTGTTCGACGAACGCAAGATGGTCGCGTACAAAGGCAAGATCAAGCATAGGGCTCAACAAGGGCCAGCAGGCCAACCACAGTCCCCGGCAGATGCCTGCGAGGGACGCATAACCCTCTAACATACCGGAAACCCGGCTGGAATTCACGGATGAGGATCAAAGCGGGAACAAAAGGTGGCTCGACTTCGCCCGCCATGACACGTCTGAGTTTGTGTTGGAATATCTACCTGGAACCGCTCTAAGCCTTTCGCGGCTCACAGCGAAGTCTGAGATGATTACTCCCAAGTCTTGCCAGCGCGCCATGAGAAAATAGGGGCGAGGAGATCATGGATTCCAAGGCTCCCGGCACACCAACCCCAGCGGCTTCCGCGCCTGCCGCTTCTTCGCGGCGCTCGCCGGTGCCTCTGGACATGAGCACCAGCTTTGCCGGCATAACGCTGAAGAACCCGGTCATGGCCGCGGCCGGTACATTCGGTTACGGCGTTGAACTCGAGGACGTGGTTGCCCTTGACAAGCTCGGTGGCTTCGTCGTCAAGGGCCTTTCGCGCGAGCCCATGCCGGGCAATCCGCCGCCGCGGCTGTGGGAAACCCCCGCCGGAATGCTGAACGCCATCGGGCTGCAGAACATCGGCGCGCGCGCCTTCCTCGAAGAAAAGCTTCCGATCCTCCAGAAGATTCCCAACATCGTTGTCATCGCCAATGTCTTCGGCTATTCCGTCAACGACTACGAGGAGACGATTCACATCCTCAACGCGGGAGAAGGAATCGCCGCTTACGAGTTGAACGTCTCCTGCCCAAACGTCGCCCGCGGCGGCATCAGCTTCGGACAGGATCCGGCACTGCTGAGAGAACTGGTCTGGGTGGCGAAACACGCGGCGCGGCGGCCGCTCATCGTTAAACTTTCGCCCAACGTCTCCAGCATCCCGGAGATGGCCCGCGCGGCCGAAGAGGGCGGCGCCGACGCCATTTCGCTCGTCAACACCTTCACCGCCATGGCCATCGATCCCGAGACGCGCCTTTCACGCATCGCCAACATCACCGCCGGGCTCTCCGGCCCCGCCATCAAGCCCATTGCGCTGCGCATGGTTTACGAGGCCGCCCGCTCCGTCAAGCTTCCGGTCATCGGCCTGGGAGGCATCAGCACCGCCGAAGACATCGTGGAGTTCCTGCTGGCCGGAGCTGTCGCAATTGCGGTGGGCACGGCGAATTTCTGGGACCCTTGCGCCTGCGAAAAACTGGTCGACGACTTGGAAAGATGGTGTCTGGAGCATCGCGTCCAAAGCATCCGCGAGCTGATCGGCGGACTGATTGGGCCCTAGTGTTCCATCTCAGAAGTACGCGCAACAATCCTTCGAAGTGTCATTCTGACGAAGTGCCGGGTGCCCCAGGTTCCGCGCCGCGCAGTTCGGCGCTAACCTGGGTAGAGGATTTGTGCTTGAGTGCTGCGAGACACACCGCGTTAGCGCAAGGGACGCTGCTTTGGTATCACTGTCCGCCGAGGCGCAGCCGCAGCTCTTCCGGAATGTGTTCGCGTACCCGTTCGGGCAACTTGTCGTGCACCAGGCGGGCTCCGGTGCGGGCAGCGTCCACCACCACCAGCGGGGCCGGCGTGGAAACCGCTACGATGAGCCAAAGGAGCGTGGAGAGCAGGAATCCGCCGACGGCCGCGATCTCCAGAATGAATGCGTTACGCGGGCCAAAGTAGCGGATGACTCCATAGGCCAGCAGGAAAACAATGGCCGACACGGAAGCCAGCCCGATCAAAGCGACATCGATGGTCCGGTGCAGATGCTGGCGCGAGCGGCAGAATTCGCAAGCCGCCAAGTGGGCCTCGTAATCGACGCGCATTTCAGGCGTAATCCCAGAAATGTCATAGCGCCAGCCCGCCAGGATTTTTCCCACCACCGGATCAATACATTGCATCATCGAGTTTGCCTCACCAAGTCAACGCCTGCGTTTGCTCATCGCGTTTACATCACAGCGATATGCTTTGCAATCCATCATCTTGTGAAGCCAGCAGGATCCGGTTCTTCCAGAGATCGCGGCGTCCGTCCAAAGCACGCTCCGCCGCCATCCTGGCGCGAATCGGCTCGTTATTCTGCTCCGACAAATGAGCCAGGATCAGGAATGCTGCCCCTCCATCATAATCGGTAGCCAGAAATTCCGCGAGTTGCTCATTGCTCAGGTGCCCAACGCGACTCATCACCCGCTGCTTGACCGCCCAGGGATAAGGACCGACGCGCAGCATCTCCAGGTCATGGTTCGACTCGATCATCAGGCCGTCGCAGCCCCGCAGATGTTCGCGCACGCTTGCCGGCAGATAGCCGAGGTCGGTTACGTACCCGAGTTTGATTCCCTCGGCGGTAAAGGTGAAGCCCACCGGGTCGGCCGCGTCGTGCGGAATGGTGAACGGCAGCACCCCGATGTCCCCTACCTCGAAGCGCCGCCCGGCCTCGAACAACTCCAGCCGCTCTGCCCTCACCCGGTTGCCTGCGCTGTCCGTGAACGTCTGTTGCCATGCGCCGTGCGTGGCGCCCGTCATGAAGACCGGAATCCCCAGCTTTTTGGCCGTTACGTGGAGCCCGCCCACATGGTCGGCATGTTCGTGCGTGATCAGAATTCCCGTCAGGCTGCGCGGATCGATTCCGCTGGCGTGCAGCCGCTTGCACGTCTCCTTGCAGGAGAGCCCGCAATCAATCAGCAGGCGAGTGCGCGAGGAGCTCACAACCGTGCTGTTGCCCCCGCTGCCGCTGGCCAGAACCGTTACTGAGATACCCATCGGCCATCAGCATAGCTTGCACTGCCCCGCCACAGGGAGTGACATAGTAGTTAACAGGCAAATTGGTGATGGATTTAGGGAGAAAAGGCTGGATCAGTTTCGCAAGGGTGTATCCCGTGAAGCAGCCGAATAGTGAACTCGGTGTCGATCGCTCCGGGATACACCTTTTGGACCGGGCTACCCTACCAAGCCAACGACAATATCTTCAATACCGTGCTCCAGGAGATGCTCGCCCACTGTACGGCAGCCACGGTTACACCGGGGATTGCTGTTCAGCACGAACCATCCCAGAGCTACGAACGCGAGACCTACCAAAACCTTATCGTTCGTTTTCATAGGTAATATTTAGGATCGGTACCGTCTTTCTCCGATAGGGGCCCGACGTGTCACCCGCTCTCTTGGCAAATGCCGCCCTTAGCGCCGATTTTAACTCCGAGCTGCAAAATTACGCGGTAAATTCTGGGGATGTAACGAATCGAGCAACAACGAAGGAATGGCACCGTCACCGCCTTGTTGGGTTGGGGCGGGTTTAGAGGACAGTTTCGAAACGCCTGTCTATTTGCCGAACATTACCCGCATGAAGCGACGGCCAAAGTGTCCGCCGAAAGCGCCCGCAACACCCGGCAACATGATCAGCGCCGAGCCGTACAGGCCCGCCCGGCTCAAATCCCTGTAATAGCCCATCAGGTTGGCGCCGCTCATTACGGCGGGAACGAACAGGCCGACCAGCAAGACCCATCGCCATGGCCTGGACGGGCGCATGTAGCCCAGGAACATGGTCGACACCAGCACGCTCAGAGCCGTCAACAGCGGGTCTCGCACGCCAACATGTATCACCCCGCAGAAAACACCGAGCGTCACCGCAATGCCATAAAACACTGCATCGTTGTCTTCGCGTTCCGCGGGCGTTTCCATCGTCTTTGGATTGCTACTCATGATGTCTCAACAGGCTGCCGATGAACAGGGTGCGTCCGCAGCCGTCCTAACCGTTTAGAAGCGTTTGCCGGAAAAAGGAAGCTGCCGGTTGGCAGGAAAGATCGCCTCTGCTTGCCAATTTGGGAAAATCACGCGCTACGCGCCCGGTTGATCGTATCTGTAGAATCCGCGTCCTGACTTGCGGCCAAGCCAGCCGGCATCCACCATTTTGATCAGCAGCGGGCAGGGCCGGTACTTGGGATCGCCCAAGCCAGACTGCAAAACCCGCATGATATCCAGGCAGACATCCAGACCGATGAAATCGGCCAGCGTCAGCGGTCCCATGGGATGCGCCATCCCCAGTTTGAACACCTCATCGACCGCCTCGACGGTCGCCACGCCTTCCATCACCGCGTAAACTGCCTCGTTGATCAAAGGCATCAACACGCGGTTGGAAACAAAACCCGGCGCATCGTTGACCTCCACCGGTGTCTTGCCTAGCTTTTCCGCGAGCGCCTTCACCGTCTGGTATGTCTCGTCCGAGGTCGCCAGCCCGCGGATCACCTCGACCAGTTTCATCAGCGGCACGGGGTTGAAAAAGTGCATGCCAATAATTTTGTCGGGCTTCTGCGTGACCCCTGCCAGCTTGGTGATCGAAATGGAAGACGTGTTCGACGCGAGAATAACTTCGGGGCGGCAAATCGTCTCCAGGTCGCGGAAGACTTCCGCCTTGATCTCAAACTTTTCGGTCGCCGCCTCAACCACCAGGTCGCAGCCGGCGAGGTCGCGGCGAGAGATCGACGGACGAATCCGCTTCAGTGCCAGTTCGCGCTGCTCGGCCGTGAGCTTCTGCCGCACGACTTCGCGCTCCATGTTCTTGGCGATGGCCTGCATCCCGCGATCCACAAAGCGCTGCTCGATATCGACCAGCACAACCTCGTAGCCAGTCTTCGCGAACACGTGCGCGATGCCGTTGCCCATGGTTCCGGCGCCGATCACGCCAACGGTTTTGATCTCCATGTTCACCCCCAGCCAGAGAAGTTTACCAACTTACAATGATTCGCAGGCGGAAACAAAAGCCCCGGATTGATTCCGAGGCTTGGCAATGCGTTCCTATGATTTCCCGTCTGTGCTGTCTTAGTGTTCGTTCTTCTCGGCCACCTCGATACGCGTTTCGGCGCGCTTGAGGGCGCCCTGCGCCTCGTCGTAGTTGGTGTCGGGAGCCTGGCTGCGCAGGATTTCTTCCGCCCGTTGCTTGGCCTGCTGGGCGCGCCCCACGTCGATCTCGTTGGCCCGCTCGCTGCTTTCAGCCAGGATCGTCACCTTGTTCGACAAAACCTCCGCGAACCCCCAGGCAACCGCCAGGCGTGTGGTGACACCGCCGCTACGGAAGGTGATCTCACCCACTCCCAACTCGGTGATCAGCGGCGCATGACCGGGAAGCACGCCCAGATACCCGCTGCGTCCGGGGATCTGCACCTCTTCCACCATTTCGTGGACGACCAGCCGTTCCGGGGTTACGATTTCGAGTTCTAGAGTTTCAGCCATTTCACAGTTCTCAGTTGCCGCTTACGCCGTGGTCTTCATCTTCTCGGCGGCTGCCAGCACCTCGTCGATGGAGCCTTTCATGTAGAAGGCCTGCTCGGGAACGTCGTCGTGTTTGCCCTCAACGATTTCCTTGAAGCTGCGCACCGTGTCCTCGACCTTCACGTACTTGCCCTGGAAGCCGGTGAACTGTTCGGCGACGTGGAAGGGCTGCGAAAGGAACTTCTGAATCTTACGGGCGCGCGCCACGGCAGTCTTCTGCTCTTCGGTCAACTCGTCGATGCCGAGAATGGCGATGATGTCCTGCAGGTCCTTGTAGGTCTGGAGAACGCGCTTCACTTTCTGCGTCACATCGTAGTGTTCCTGCCCCACGATGCGCGGATCGAGAATGCGCGAGGTCGAGGACAGCGGATCGACCGCCGGGTAAATGCCGATCTCGGTCAAGGCGCGGGAAAGCACCGTAGTGGCGTCCAGGTGGGCGAAGGTCGTCGCCGGAGCCGGATCGGTCAGGTCGTCGGCGGGCACGTAAATCGCCTGCACCGAAGTGACCGAACCTTTCTTCGTCGAGGTAATGCGCTCCTGCAACTCGCCCATCTCGGTTGCCAGGTTCGGCTGGTAGCCGACGGCGGAAGGCATGCGGCCCAGCAGCGTGGAAACTTCCGATCCCGCTTGCGTGAACCGAAAAATGTTGTCGATGAACAGCAGCGTGTCGGCGCCTTCGGCATCGCGGAAGTACTCGGCGACGGTCAGAGCCGTGAGCGCCACGCGCAGACGCGCTCCCGGCGGTTCCGTCATCTGGCCGTAGATTAGCGCAGCCTTCGAGTTGGCCGGATCGCCCGGCTTGATCACGCCGGACTCGCTCATTTCCAGCCACAGGTCGTTGCCCTCGCGGGTGCGCTCGCCGACGCCGCCGAACACGGAATAGCCGCCATGCTGCTTGGCGACGTTGTTGATGAGTTCCATGATGACGACCGTCTTGCCCACGCCGGCGCCGCCGAACAGGCCGATTTTGCCGCCCCTGAGAAAGGGCTGGATCAGGTCGATAACCTTGATGCCGGTCTCAAACATCTCGGCGCGCGTCGACTGCTCGTCGAAGGCGGGAGCCGGGCGGTGAATCGGCATCCTCTCCTCGCACGTAATCGGGCCAAGTTTGTCGACGGGTTCGCCGATCACGTTCATCACCCGGCCCAGCGTTCCGCGGCCCACGGGGACTGTGATCGGGCGGCCGAGATCGATCGCCTTCATGCCGCGCACCATGCCCTCGGTCGGCTGCATGGCCACGCAGCGCACGCGTCCTTCGCCGAGGTGCTGCTCCACTTCCAGAATGACGTCAATCGGCGTGGGGGTGACGAATCCCTCGCTCACCACGCGGATCGCGGTGTAAATCAAAGGCAGCTTCGCTTCGGAAAACTGCACGTCAACGGCGGGGCCGGCGATCTGAACGATGTGTCCAATGTTTTCAGCCATGAGAATCCTGTTTCTGTTCCGAAAGTTTCAAAGTTTCAAGGTTTCAAAGTTTCGCGCGTCGAGGAACTTAGCCTTGCCGGAACACTAAAATTGAAACTCGCTGTTCCATCCCTTTAGAAACTATGTTGAGAATCTCTTGCAACTTCGAAAACTTGCAACTCTGAAACCTTGAAACCTCTGAAACTTTGCAACCTTTACAGTGCGGCCGCGCCGCTTACGATTTCGATGATTTCCTTGGTGATCGAAGCCTGGCGCGCCCGGTTCATCGAGAGCGTCAGCGAATCGATCATGTCATCGGCGTTGTTGCTTGCCGAATCCATGGCCGTCATGCGCGCCGCGTGCTCGGCCGCCACCGACTCCATCATGGCGCGATAGACCTGCACCGTCACATACTTCGGCAGCAGGTCGCGGAAAAGCCTCTCGGGCTTCTGCTCGTAGATGTAGTCCACGTCCGCGGTTGCGAACTGCGCCGCACGGCGATCCACTTCCTCGGTGTCGTGTGCTTTCAGGCTTACCCCGGCGCTCGTAGCCGCCTCGCCGGCGCGCTCCCGTTCCTCGGCGCTGAGCTCGGTCACATCGCGGATCACGCGCTCTCCAATCTCCTTGACCGGCAGCACCTCGTCGATCACCAGCCTCTGCGCAATCACCGATTTGAACTCGTTGAACACCACGTATACCGAATCGATCTCTTCTCGCGTGTAGCGGTCGATCACGTCTTCGGCAATCTTTTGCACTTCGGCGAACTTCAACTGGTTGAGCATCCCGATGTGTTCGCCCGTGATCTGCACCGGCGCCTTGCGCGCTTCCGCCGGATCGGCCGCGGGATAGCGCCGGCGGAAGAAATCGCGCCCCTTGCGTCCCACGCACTCGATATCGATATTCTTTCCCGCGTTCGCTGCCAGAAACCGCGCCGCCGTTTTGATGATGTTGGAATTGAACGCCCCGGCCAGCCCGCGGTCGCCTGTCACCAGAATCAGCAGAAGCGTTTTTTCTTCCCGTTCGGCCAGCAGCGGATGCCGCGGTTGTCCCGTCTCCGGGTCAACAACGTCGGCCCGCCGCACCAGCGACTTGAGCACATTGGCGATCATCTGCGCGTAAGGCCGCCCGGCCAAAGCACGCTCCTGGGCGCGCCGCAGCTTGGCCGCGGAAACCATCTTCATGGCCTTGGTAATCTGCCGCGTGCTCTTCACGCTGCGAATGCGCCGCCGGATGTCGAGAATGTTTGACATAGTTCGTTAATTTCGCCCTTAAGCCGGACGGCCTTAGACCAGATTCGCGGAAGGTATATCCCGCGAAAAAAGCTGGACATTCAGCCCGGCCTTGAAACGGCTCTATCTGGCCGCAGCCGCGGCTTTCTCGCCCTTTTCCGCGAGGAACTGCTCCTTGGCCTCCTTGATAGCCGCGACCATATCGTTCTTGATCTGGTCATCGAGCGCCTTCTTTTCCTCGATCGTGCGCAGCAGCCCCGGATGGGCGCCATCCACGTGCGCGTAAAGCGCCTTCTCGAATGGCCGGACGTCTTCGACCGCTATGTCGTCGAAGAATCCGTTCGTGCCCGCGTAGATAATCAGAATCTGTTTGCTGAACGGCAGCGGCTCGAATTGGTCCTGCTTCAGCACCTCCACCAGGCGCGCGCCGCGATTCAACTGCGCCTGGGTTGCTTTGTCCAGGTCGCTGCCGAACTGCGAAAAAGCCGCCAGCTCGCGATATTGCGCCAGTTCCAGCTTCAGGCTCGATCCCACCTGTTTCATGGCCTTGATTGCCGCCGAGAATCCGACGCGGCTCACCGAGATGCCGACGTTGACCGCCGGACGCACGCCGGAGTTGAACAGGTCGGCCTCCAGGAAGATCTGGCCGTCGGTAATGGAAATCACGTTGGTCGGGATGTAAGCCGAAACGTCGCCCGCCTGGGTCTCGATGATCGGCAGCGAGGTGATTGACCCGCCGCCGTTGGCGTCACTCAGCTTCGAAGACCGCTCCAGCAGGCGGCTGTGAAGATAGAAAACGTCGCCCGGATAAGCTTCGCGTCCCGGTGGGCGGCGCAGCAGCAGAGAAATCTCGCGATAGGCCACGGCGTGTTTGGAAAGGTCGTCGTAGATGCACAGCGCATGACGCTTGGTATCGCGGAAGTACTCGGCGAAAGCCGTGCCCGAATAGGGCGCGATGTACTGCATTGGCGCCGGATCGCTGGCCGAGGCGACGACGACCACTGTGTAGTCCATGGCGCCGGCGTCTTCCAGCGTCTTCACCACCTGGGCAACCGTCGAGCGCTTCTGGCCGATCGCCACATAGATGCAGATCAGGTCCTTGCCCTTATTGTTGATGATGGTGTCGAGCGCGATTGCCGTCTTGCCGGTTTGACGGTCGCCGATGAGCAGCTCGCGTTGTCCGCGGCCAATGGGAATCATCGAATCGATGGCCTTCAGCCCGGTCGCCATCGGTTCGCGCACCGGCTGCCGATCGATCACACCGGGAGCGATACGTTCCACCGGATTGTATTGGTCCGTCTGGACCGGCCCCTTGTCGTCAATCGGCAGTCCCAGGGCGTTCACCACTCGACCGATGAGGGCATCGCCCACCGGAACGCTCATGATTCGCCCGGTGCGCTTCACTTCGTCGCCCTCTTTCACCTCTGTGTAGTCGCCCAACAGCACCGAACCGACCTGGTCTTCTTCCAGGTTCATGGCGATTCCGGCGATGCCGTGCGGGAAAGCAAGCAGCTCGCCGGCCATGACTTTCTCCAGGCCGTGAATACGGGCGATACCGTCGCCCAGCGAGAGCACCGTGCCGACTTCGTCGACCGTGATCTTGGATTCGTAGTTTTCGATCTGCTCGCGAATGAGCTTCGTAATCTCGTCTGCTTTAATCTGAGCCATAAGTGAGTTCTCAGTCGTCGGTTTTGAAGGGGCGCGGCTTACATGACAGCTCTTCGCTACGGGCTTAATGCCTCGGGTTAGGCATCACTCCGGTCTCAAAAGAGTTCATGTTAGCCGCGCCGTTTCCTGACCGAATATCTTCGGCTTTAGCCGCCGAGGGATCGCCGTTCGTACCGAAGCGGCACGCTATTCGCCGCTCAGTTGCTCCTTCATCTTCTGGAGCTGCCCACGCACCGAGCCGTCATACACGGTGCTTCCCACCCGGATGGCCGCGCCGCCAATCAGCGATGGATCGATCTTGTACTCGGCGCTCACCCGTTTGCCGGTCACGCGCTCAACCTCCGCCAGCAGCTCCCGGCTCTCCGCTTCCGCCAGCGGACGCGCGCTGGTGACCTCCGCCTCGACGATTCCGAGCCGATGGTTCAACTCCGTCTGGAACTGCCGGGCAATCTGTTCGACCTCGGAAATTCGGCCGTGATCGATCAGCACAGCCACAAAGTTGCGCACCGGACGCAACATTGCGCTTCGTTCGATGATCGCGTCCAGCAGTCTCCGCTTCTGTTCGGCAGGTATCGCCGGACTCTCCCACACGCGGCGAAGCTCGAGGTTGGACCGGTACAGCTCGACGATCGCGTTGAGCTCTTCCGTCACTTGCTTCGCGTCCAGCTTCTTATCGAGCACCACGTCGGCAAAGGCGCGCGCATAGCGGCTCGCAACGGCTGACATTTTATTTGCCGTCCTTTCCGAGCTGGCTCACAAAGCCGCGCACCAGCGCCGCGTCCGTTTGTGCATCCACCTTGATGTTTTTTTTCGCCAGTTCCACGGCCAATTCCGCGGCATAGATCCTCAACTCGCGGCGCGCGCTCTTGGCGGCAGAGGCAATTTCCGACTCGGCGGTTTCGATCACCCGCCGCGCATCCTCTTCGGCGGCCTTCTTAATGCGTTGTTCCTCGGCGGAAAAATCGGCGTCAGCCGCGGCGCGTATTTCGACTACCTCGGAATCGAGCTTGGTCAGACGTTCCTGGATCTGCCCCAGGCGGGCGTTGGCCTCGGCGCTTGCCCGTCGCGCCTCTTCGATGCCCTTCTGAATCGCCGCTGTCCGGGCGCGAAAAGCCTGTGCCAAGTTGGTGCGTGACGCCCAGTAGATGAAGCCGACGACAATCGCGAAATTCAGAAAGACAAAGACCCAATAACCGGCCTCCGGGCTGATCCCGACCAGATGCGAGATCCAGACCACGGCCTTCGAGCGCTTGAATTGCGCATTTTCTTCGCCACCGGCCGCCTCCGACTCCGTCGCAAGTTCGCGGTCGACCGCCGTGTCGGGATTCGCAACCTGCGCGCTGTGCTGCGGCGCGGACTTCTCGCCCGCGGGCGCCTGCGTCTGGGCCACGCCCCTCACCGTGGTGACTGCCAGCAGCAAGCACAAAAGCGACGTTCTTATCGTTCGTATCAGGGAGCTCATAATTGCCCGCCTGGCGCCGGAGCCTCAGTCCCGCCGGCAGGCTGAAGCACAGCACGAATAATCTCCGCTGCCAGCCGTTCGGCTTCCGTTTGCAGTCCTTGCTTGGCCACCACAGCTTCTTCCTGAACCTGCTTCTTCGCCTGCTGTATCAGGGCGTCGGCGCGCTTTCGCGCTTCGGCAACGGCTTCGGCTCGCGCCGCCTGCGCCTGCTGCCGGCGGGTTTCCTGCGCCCGGAAAATTGCCAACTTCGCTTCCCGTAATTTGGCCTCGTATTCAAAGGTCTTCGACTCGGCTGCGGAGATATCGGCGCGCGCCTTTTCGATTGCGCCCTCGGTCCTGCTCCGGCGCTCGGCCAAGACCTTCTTCAGGGGCTTGTAAACCAGCGCGGTATACAGCCCATATAGCATCAGCAGGAGCAGTATCGTCGGAACTGCTCCAAGCAGTAATTCACCTACTTGCTTAAGGGTTTGTTCCATCCTGAAGTGAGTGCCTGTTCGGAAAGTGAAGGGCTGCTAGAACGTTAAAGAATTAACATCTTCCGCAGCCGGTGTCAAATTCACCCCTTTCAGGGCGAAGGCAAGGCGTATAGGGTAAATTACCTAGAAGAGCTGTTTAAGGTAAAATATCCGGCGCAAAACCCGTGGGAACACTCAAGTTTCCTTGACATCGCCTCCGACGGGGGTAGCATAGCTATATCACCTCCGATCCGCTTCCGGATCGAATGGGCTTGCAGACAAGGAATTGTCACCGCTCCTTGTCGGCAGGCCCATTTTAATTTCGCAGCCGAGATTTACGATTGTTAGAGCAATTACTAAGTAGGTGTATCCGGAACTATCACCGCCGGGCTGAATGCCCGGCTCCTTTTCGCTATATACCTTCCGCGGAACCGGTCTAGATGGCTCACCACCAAGGATAGATGACAACGAGCAGCGTCGTGATAATGTGAACACCCTATTCAGTGCTCGCCAGTCTCACTCTTCAATCTGAAACTTCTTCAGCCGTCGCGCCAGCGACTCCGGTGCGTCTACGTCGAGGTCAACGGCTCCGTCCACGTACTGGCGGGAGAGTATGCGGGTCTTTCCCTCGAGCATGGCCAGCACCTTGCCTTCCGACTGCGGCACGCGGATGTGAATTCGACGCACCGGATCGCCCTGCAAGTGCCGGTCAAGCGCCTCCAGCAAACGGTCGAGGTTCATGCCGGTTTTGGCCGACACATGGATCGTGCGCTCATCGTCCACCAGCGCCTGGCGTTGATCGGCGGGCAGCAAGTCGATCTTGTTCACCACCAGCAGGCGAGGCGTCTGATCGCTTTCCAGTTCGCGCAGCACCGCCTCCACCTGCTGCATCTGTTCGGAGGCCGTCGGACTGCTGGCGTCGGCCACGTGCAGAATGAGCGCCGCCCGCTGCACCTCTTCCAGCGTGGCGCGGAAAGCGGAGATCAGGGTGTGCGGCAGATTGCGAATGAATCCCACGGTGTCCGACAGCAGCGCCTGGCGCCGCGACGGCAGCGTAATCGAGCGCAGCGTCGGGTCCAGGGTGGCAAACATGCGCGCCGAGGCGAGCACGCCCGCGTTGGTGAGCGCATTGAACAGGGTGGACTTGCCAGCGTTGGTATATCCCACGAATGCCACCGTCGCCACCGGCACGCTCAACCGCCTCTGCCGCTGCTGCGAGCGTATGCGCCGCACTTCTTCCAATTGTTTTTTAACATGGCGTATGCGCCGGTAGATGCGGCGACGGTCGGTTTCCAGTTGGGTTTCACCCGGACCGCGGGTACCGATTCCGCCGCCGAGTTGCGACATCTCCGCGCCTCGACCGGCGAGCCTCGGCAACAAGTACTCCAGTTGAGCCAGTTCCACCTGCAACTGGCCCTCGCGCGTGCGTGCGTGGCGGGCGAAGATGTCCAGGATGAGTTGCGTTCGATCGATGACCCGGCAGTCAAAGGCGCGTTCGAGATTGCGCTGCTGTGAGGGCGTTAGTTCGTGGTCGAATATGATCAGTTCCGCGGAAGCCATCTTGGCCGCCGCAGCCAGCTCTTCCAGTTTGCCGCTGCCGATCAGGGTGGCCGGGTCGGGACGGTCGCGGCGTTGCAGGAATTCACCGGCGATTTCCGCGTCCGCGCCGATTGCCAGTTCGCGCAACTCGTGCAGCGATTCCTCGGCGGTGAAGGGCACCAGATGCTCGCCCACGTTCTGCCGCGCCTGTAATGCCTGTTTGGCTTGGCGTGCCGTGGGAGGCACGGCACCCGGCTCGCGGCTGGAGGCTCCTGCCGCATCATCGGGCGGCGTAGGTCGCCCCTTCTCGGCGCGGCGCGCGCGGTGCTCGATGCCGACAAGGAAAACGCGCTCGGGCCCGGAACGCAGGGTCGAACGCGGATCCCCGGGCTTGGCCGGCCGCCGCAAGGGGTTGCTCTGCTCCGAACGGCTGAGAATAACCTATCCCTCCGATGAGGGCGAACCCGATCCGGCGGGCGCGGTGTTATTGGTACTTGGGGCTGGCGTTCCAGCAGCCGGAGCTGGGCGGAACTCCGCGCGATCGCTTACATGCGCACCACGAGCCATGACAACGGTCGAAATCGCATGCTTAAAAATAAGCTGCTCCTGGTTGTTGGTCTCCAGCACCACGGAATACTTGTCGAAGGAACGAATCCGCCCGGACAATTTGACGCCGCTCAGCAGGTAGATGGTAATGACAGACTTGTCCTTGCGCGCCGTATTGAGAAACGAGTCTTGTATGTTCTGCGCCGGCTTGTTATCCATTGATTACTTTCTCCTTTAGAGCCAAAAACCGCAAAACAACGAAAACGAACCAAATCGATCAATCAAACAGCCACTGAAAAAAGACAGAATTTCCATCCGGGCCGCTTCACGGACACAACTACGATAAGTCGTCAGCCTTCCAAATTCAACTGGCGCCCGTGTGGTTGTTCGGTTAATTTTGCAACTCTCGTTCGCGCACCGGAGGACCGATGATGCAAGTTCCCGCCGCCTTGGCTTTCCTGGCTATCTCCGCCGATGCCAGCGCCAAACTTCAAATCGGATTACGGTTTGTTCATATTCTGGCCGGAATCCTCTGGGTTGGGCTGCTCTACTTCTTCACTCTGGTCAACCTGCGCTTCTTGCGCGAACTGGATACCCAAACCCGTCTGCTCCCACACCGCCGGAGATCCAGAAACTCATGCTCCTATCGGCGGTCACCGCCCGGACAAACTTCTGCCTTACCTTCCCGTTGCTGTTTTTCATGATCTCCGCCAGCCACTACGTTCTGTTCCTGGCGCACTGAGTTTGTCGGCGGTGGCCCACATTTGCCGCAGTTGGCGAATGTGGGGCTCGCAAAGAACGGGGAACAAGCAGCGGGTGGCCCATTCTAGTCGCCGCTTTTGCGACTAGGGTGGGGTTTTTCCGCCGGCCATTGCGGCATGGCACCGACTCCAGAATTGCTCTAGAATCGATAGCTCACCCGGCATTTGCCAACGAAAGCGGCAGCCATGGCCATGCGCGGTGCTTGCCGGCCAGGGGAGATCGGAACCTTCGTGAACGAACATTCTTCTCAAGCAACGGCGACAGATGCCGCCCCGCGGCAGACGGTGCCGCTACTCGATCTCAAGCGGCAGTATGCAACCATTCGCAGTGAAGTTCGCGAGGCCATCGACCGGGTTTGCGAGTCGCAGAGCCTGATTCTTGGCGACGAGGTGGCTGCGCTGGAACGGGAAATCTCGGCGTTTCTCGGCGTCACTGACACGGTGGCCTGCGCCAGCGGCACGGATGCGCTGTGGCTGGCCATGGCTGCCGCCGGCGTTCGTCCCGGCGACCTGGTGCTGACCACGCCGTTCACCTTCTTCGCCTCGGCCAGTTCGATCGTGCGTTGCGGAGCCCGTCCGGTCTTTGCCGACATCGATCCGGAGACGTTCAACCTGGATTCTCGATCGGCGCGCCTGGCCATCGAGCGGTTGCGTCCCGCGGCGGTCAAGGCGATCATGCCGGTGCATCTTTTCGGCGAATGCGCCAACATGGACGTTTTCGAGCAAGTGGCTCAGGATTACAAGCTTTCGATTATCGAAGACGCCGCGCAAGCTTTCGGCGCTTCGTGGCGCAAGCGCAAGGCGGGAGCCTGGGGCGAGGCGGCAGCTTTCAGCTTTTATCCCACCAAGAACCTCAATGCCTTCGGCGATGCCGGCTGTGTCACCACCAGCGACCCGGAACTGGCCGGGCGCGTCCGCCGTCTGCGTAATCACGGCAGCTCACGCCGTTATCACCACCAGGAGATGGGCGGCAACAGCCGCATGGACGCCATCCAGGGGGCGGTGCTGCGCATCAAGTTGCGGCACCTTGAGGATTGGAATGCGCGGCGACGGGAAATCGCGGCTCGCTACGACCAACTCTTTTCCGCGGCTGCGCTTGCGGGTGCGCCGGGACGCCCGGTGCGCCCTCAGATCGTTTATCCCCAGGCGCAACATATCTACCACCAGTACGTGGTGCGGGTGCCGAAACGCGATGAACTGCGTGCGTTTTTGGCCGCTCGCGGCATCGCCAGCGAAATCTACTATCCGCTTCCGCTGCACCTGCAGGAAGCTTTTGCCTATCTGGGGTATGCACCCGGCTCGATGCCCGAGGCTGAAAGGGCTTGCCGCGAAGTTTTAGCCCTGCCGATCTTCCCCGAACTCCGCTCCGACGAGCAGCGACGAGTGGTGGATGCCATCGCCGAGTTTTTTTCCTGAGACCCTGGGGCGATGTTTCAGAAATGCCCCGCATAACTAAACACACTTCATGAGTGTCATCCTGACTTCATAAAGTGTCATCCTGAGCGCAGCGAAGGATCTGCTTTTCTCGCACCTGAAAAAAAGCAGATTCTTCGCTCCCTGCGGTCGCTCAGAATGACACTCCTTAACATTCATTGCACGAACTTCTGGGCACTACCCTGGGTCGGTAGTCCCTACGCCACTCTGATTATGCCGCCGGCTTCCGCTTGCGGGCTCTCCGGCTTTGGCCCGGCGGCCTCTTGCACAGTCGCCTCGGAGCACGTGGAAAGATGTTCGGCATAGCGGCGGTAGCGTTGGAAATCGCGCCATAGCAGCGGCTCGTCGAAGCTTCCCGCACTGGCCAGAGCGGCCATTTTGCACCAGCCCAGCCGGAAGGAGACATAAGCTCTCAGGTAAGGCGGCAGGCGTCTGCGCGCATCGTCTCCGCTGAGGCGGCGATACTCCTCCAGAAAATACTCCGCTTCAGGGCCTGTCAGCTTCCACTCGACGATGGTCCCTGCCAGATCCCATGCGATGTCGCACGGGCCGGGAAAGAAATGGTCGTCGCCGTGGGCTGCGCCGTCGAGTTTGAGCAAACGGCCATCGCCGAGTTCCAGCCATTCATGCGGCATCATGTGGGCGTCGCAGAAGACCCTGTGTTCGATCTCAACCGGGCCAAAACCCGGTGAGTCGCCAGATTCCCCAAACTCCAACGACCAGTTCCAGGGCGCCATCTCGTTGATCGCCGAAGGCTGCGAATCGTCGGCCTTGAACTCTCGCTGGCGGAAGGCGCAATAGCCTGCCAAATGCCGTAATCTCCCCGAAAGATCGTGCGGCTTCAGCCCTCGACCCCGGCTCACCCGGTAGATGCCAAACCCTGATTCATTGCCCAGATACGCCGGCCCCAGGCCGGCCGCCGCCAGCGCGCAAGCCCGCTTTCCGATATCGCCGCCGAAGTGTCCGAAGCCTTCGAACTTGTAGAAGAGTCCGCGGTCGGCGGAGAGGAATTTCGCCATTTCCAGTTGCGTCCAACAGGCAGGCGGATCGCTCAAATCGGCCAGGAATTCCTGCCGCCACACACCGCCTCCGATGGCGATCGCGGCGCCCTCCGGACAATAGGGGTGCGATGCCATGCAGATGAAGCGGAAGCGGCTCCAGCGCTCGATGGCATTCGGGGAACGCAGTTGAGCGATATCGGGCTGGCGGCTCCCGATCAGAAGAATTTTTTCCTGCGGCACCCCGGCTGAGACAAGCCCTTCGGCAACCGCCAGAAACGACGATCCGCTCAGCCCCGGGCCCTCGTCGATCACCATGAACTCGGCTCCGCGGCGAGCCTCGATCCACGCCATCTGCTGCCTGTCCAGCGTGAGTTTGCGGTCATAAGGGTGGCCGGTTGGGCGGACCGTGGTGCGGTCGGCGGCGTATCCGCGCTGTGTGAGCGCTGCCTTCAGCACGGCGCTCAAGGTGACCCCAATGCTGCGAATCCCCAGCACCGCCACTGGCACATCCGGTGCAAAACCGGCGCCTGCCGCCGGCCCGGACAAGACATCTCGCAGCAGGTCCACAATCTTCAGCGGGTGCAGCGCGTAGTAGGCAAAGCCCTCGTGAACACTGAGGTGCAACTGCGCCGGAGGCGCCAAAGACTCCAGTTGCGCCAGCAATTGCCGGATGAAATCTTCGCCGTTGGACGCGTCTCGGGCAGTCGGGGCCCCCGGCGAGCCCTGCTCGCTGGGGTGATTGATCGCCGTACGCACCAGCATGCCGGCTACGGCATCGCTGATGGCCGCCGCGCGCGCTGCCAGCTCGGAGCCGGCATCAGTGAGCGCGCATTCCAACTCACCGGCGGCAACTAGCGCATCCAGCAGCCGATCCGGTGAAAGGCTGGGCCCCCGCTCGAGGGCCGCCAGCGCGGCGCGCAGCTCAGAGACAAGTCTCTGCCCCGGAACAATCCTCCGCCCGTCCCGGAAGACGTACATGTTCCAACCTGAATTGTCCATAGAGCTCAGGCGGCAGCGCGCTTCTTGGTTCCTCGCGGGGAACGGGAGACGTCGCCTTCCTTGTCGATGAAGTACAGATACTGGTTGTCGCGCTCGACCGCGTTCGGCACCAGGATTTGGGTATCGCCATTGCCCGACTTGGGCTTCTGGCAGACGTTTCCACTGCCGTCGATAAAGTAAAGAAAGCTCTTGTAATCCCTTTGGAGATGCAGCTCCTTAACCTTTTCCGCCATTGCGAAGCCCTCCCGCTCAATTGGATTCCAGGCAGCGCCGGGTGGATGGCCGGGACGGGAACTCAGCTTAGGGCGAAACATAAGCGCAGCAGAACACATTCCGGGCTGTCATGCTAAGCGGTAGCGAAGCATCCCATTTCAGCGTGTAGCTGAATTGCGGCCTGAAGACTCATCAAAAATCCCGGAGCAGCGCGGAAGCAGGCGTTTTCCAGGGATCCTTCGCTACTCCACCCCAACAAGCCAATTGCGGGCTTGTCGGGGACCCCGGCTCGCTCAGGATGACACCCTGAACATAAGCACTAATTTCCAGTACTAATTTCCGGGAAGGCTCTACCGAGAATGGCGGTGATGGCCTGGCGCGGCGGCCTTCTTCTTGTGTTCCTTATGGATTTGGGCGAGTTTCTGGGCCTCTTCTCCGGGGGCAAGCACGCGCCGCACCAGTGTACCGGCAAGCCTGTAGGTGTGAGCGCTCGCTTCGCCGCCCTCGTTTTGCAGCTTCAAGGTAAAGATCGGCTGCGTTCCTTCCTTGTCGAAGTTCTGAGTACCCACGCTCGCCGGCAAAAATCCCATAATGTTGCGTTCGCGATAAGCGGTTTCGTAGCGATGCTTACGCAGATTCCAGGTAAATACCCGGAAGGAGTTGAAGTCAAACGGCATGCCGTCTTTGGGCTCGGTCATGAGCACAAGGTACTGCGGCACGTCCTTGTCTTCGTCGCGCAGGCGGTTGAGAACGAAGCAGGCCTGGATTCGCTGGCCTTCGGCATATTGCGCGACCTCCATCGGCACATCGATGTCGATCATTCTGGCCAGCACCCATCCCACCCGCCCCCGTTTTTCGCGCACCAACCACCAGTCGTCCATCGGCTTGGCTTCGGCGGGCTTGCCGTCGGCTGGCGCCGCTTGTGGAACACTGGCGTTGACCACCTGCGGCGACACAGCATTTGCGTCCCTTACCGTGGGCAGCGCGGCCGGCACAGCATTTGCATCCCTCACCGTGGGTGGCGTGGCCGAAGCACCCTTGCCGTTCACCGCCGGTTTGGAGCCTGGCTTTCGCGGCTCGGGTTTGGATTGGTTGGATACGCTGAAGCCCTTGGGCGCGCCCGGCGTCTGCTTTTCCGCGGTAGCCCGTTTCAGAATGTCGACCTTCTCTCCTTCGGCCAGTTGATAGAGCTTTTCCGCGTCACGCGTCGGAATCAGATGCATGTTCAGTTCGGCTCGCGTCGCGCCTTTTGCCTGGGCCGGCGTCGTGCCATTCTCTTTGGCGAGCTTTGCGAAGCCGTCGAAGACATCCTGGCCGGCAAGATACCGCTGCTCGATCCAACCTTCCTGGTTGCTTTCGGTCCGCACCTTCACAAAACGCTTTTGCCGTTCCAGAATCTCCACCTTCTGCCCGTTGGTAACCGTTCCAACTTTGTTGTAGAGCGCGGCCAAGCGGTCGCGCAACACAGCCTGGGGAACCGCGACGTAGGCGATCTCGTTCGACCGCAATGAACCACGTTTGCAGCCGGCTGAAAACAGCGCGAGCGCAAGCAGCCACCCGCACAGGCACACGACGGCGATGTTGGGAAGAGATCTTCTGGACTTCTTAAGCACGAGAGACGGTTCCTACGAAATTGTAGTGCAGAGCGCTCCGGCATACCACAGCAAAAGCCGGGACCGTAGTCGAAGTGAACGCCAATGTTTACTGTGGTTTCTCAAAAGACATAACTTAGGATGTCATGCTGAGCGTAGCGAAGCATCCCAGGGAACTGACCCACTCCTCGCCGCTCTGGACTTTTTGATGAAATCCTTCGGCTGCGCCTCAGCCCCACGCCGTGTTGGGATTCCGGGGTTCCTTCGCTACGCTCAGGATTTCGGCAGGCGGCTCAGACGCCGCCTCAACGCCTCAACTTCGCTCCCTTTGGTCGCTCAGAATGACACCCTAAACAATTACAAGTAGCTGCCAGCGCTGACAAGCCGCTTCTAATACGCTGCCATCCGCTCCCGCCTCAAATAACGGTAATCGACTGCGAGGTTGCGGTGAGGGTTGTGCCGCCGTTGGTAGTGACAGTCGCAGTAATCGTCGCCGTCGTTCCGGCAGTGGCGGTCAAAAACGTAAATACCGCGCTGTTGCCGCTGCCGCTGATGTTCGCGCCCGAAGGGATAGTCCAGGTAACAAAGTTAGCTGGGACCGTCGCCCCGGTGTTCGTGACGACTGTTGCTGTCACAGTGCCCGGTGGTGTCACGGTCGTGGTATCCAGATTTATCGTGATACTGCTGATTGTGCCAGTGATGACCTCGATCTGAACCGTCGCGCTTTGCCCGCCGGAAGTTGCCGTTACCGTCGCTGTATTGCCAGCCCCGGTCACAGGCGTGACCGTCGTGGACGCCCCGGTCGTTGGGCTGATCGTAAGGATAGCGCCAGTGGTATCTGAAGTTGTCCAGGTCGGCGAGATGGTGGAGCTGTTGCCGTTGACTAGTAGACCGCTGGCGGAAATTGTCAGAGTCCCGGCGCCACTCGCGGAGCTAAGAACAGCCGTAGTGGGGCTGACCGTAATGCTGGCCAGCGAAGTCGGCGAGACGAAAAAACCATTGCAGCCGACCATCAATCCCGCAACGACAGCCAAGCTTATAAGAACGAGAAATGCCGTGCCCGTTCTAGACATAGCTCCCCCTGAACACACCTTTTCATCTTAGTAGAAACCCAGGCATTCTGAATAGGTTTCGCGTGGCACCGGATTTCTCAAGTTTTAAAAGATTCTTCATGGCTTGAAGTGTCAGCCATAGCTTGGAGCGTCAGGCGCTGAACGCAGCCGAAGCAGATTCCGGGCTGTCATTCTGAGCGCAGCGAAGAATCCCGGCACAGCATGGGGCTGAGGTGCAGCCGACGGATTTATCGAAAAGCTCACAGCGGCGCTGGTAGGACAAAGTTTCCTCGGGATGTTTCGCTGCGCTCAACATGACAGCCGAGGGTAACCCACATTTGCGTAGCGGAAGGCGGAGCTAATGTGGGGTCGTTGCCTCAGCCCCACGCCGCCCTAGTTGATCTGATCGGGCTTGGCCCGCTGGATACGTTCGTCGATCGGCTTGCGCCCGGCGTAACCTTCTTCCAGGCCATGCCAGTGAGTGATTGCGGTCTCACCCAGCTTCCAGCACAGAAGAACGATTTCGCCGCTTTCCACCTTGCAGGGGAAGTCCAGTAATCCCATATCAAGGTCCTTCACCTGCACGCCGATGGCATTGATCTCGGCGATTGAATCCTTCGCCTTCCGCAGAGCCTTTTTGCGCTCGGCGCCGCGGCGAGCCCATAGCTTGACGTTGAGCAGCGTGCCGCCATCCAGGAAAACTCGCTCCTGCACGTGCTGCAATTCGGCTTCGATCTCCTCGATCTTCTGTTTCGACTCGATCGAAGCGCGCAGCAGCGACTCCAGAACCGGCAGCATCGCCTGCGCCTCGTGTAAGGAAAAAGTGCGCATGTCTCGCATCCACGCTTATTCTACGCGAAGCGTCATTCCGAATGCATTCAGTGGATCTCAAGCATGCGGTCGACAGCCTAGCCTTAAGCTGTTCGAAACCCGTTTATAGCCCCGCCGTTCAGTGGATCTCCAACATGCGGTCCAGCGCGACGCGCGCCCAATGCTTCACCTGCGGATTCACCTTGATCTGGTTGACCACGACGCCGTCGACGAGGCTCTCCAACGCCCAGCACAAGTGCTGCGGTGAGATGCGATACATGGTGGTGCACAGGCAACCAGCATCGTCGAGCGTGATGATCGGCTTCTCCGGATGCTGTTTGGCCAGCCGGTTTACCAGGTGAATCTCGGTTCCAATTGCGAAGCGGGTTCCGGCAGGCGATTCCTCCACCAGCTTGCGCAGCTTTTCGGTCGATCCGATGTCGTCGGCCTTCTGACAGACCTCCCATCGGCACTCGGGATGAACAATCACGCGGATACCCGGATAAGCGGTGCGCACGCGCTCCACGTGCTCCGGCAAAAAGCGCTGATGCACCGAGCAGTGTCCCTTCCAGAGAATGATGCGGGCGGCACGCAGACGCTCCGGGGTTTGCCCGCCCATCGGCATGAAGGGGTCCCACACCACCATCTCGTTGAGCGGAATGCCCATCGCGTAGCCGGTGTTCCGTCCCAGATGCTGATCGGGCAGGAAAAACACCTTGGGATTGCGCGCCAGTCCCCAGCGTAGCGCCGAGGCTGCATTCGCCGAGGTGCAGACGGCGCCGCCGCGCTCTCCGCAGAAAGCCTTGATGGCCGCCGCCGAGTTAATGTACGTCATCGGCGACACTCCTTTGCCGTCGTCCGCGGTGATGCCGAGCGCTACCAACTGCTCCCAGCAATCTTCCACCTGCGAGATTTCAGCCATGTCGGCCATCGAGCAGCCGGCGTTGAGATCGGGCAGGATCACGGACTGGTCGGGACGCCCGAGGATGTCGGCGCTTTCGGCCATGAAGTGCACGCCGCAAAACACGATGTAAGCGCCCTTCGCCGCCGCGGCCTGCTGTGAGAGCTTGTAGGAGTCACCCTGAAAATCCGCGAAACGGATCACTTCGTCGCGCTGGTAGTGATGCCCGAGGATGACGCATTCTTCTCCCAGCGCTTGCCTGGCAGCCGCAATACGGGCGTCCATCGAGAGATCAGGGAGTACCAGATAGTTGTCGAGAGAACAGCTTTGATTCGCAGAAATAGCCGTAGCCACAGTTTTTCTCGCCTTCAGTTCCGCAAAGCGGCGGAACGGGGATGTTGAAAGCTTCCGTTGGCTTCAGCGGATGCACTGCCGTGATGGGAAGCCCATCGAGCCCCACCCGCGGGGTTGTTGAAGCCAGGGGATAGTTCAGCTCTAATGATGCACGAACCCGAGGGTTCGTTGCAACTTTCATAAGTGAGGCGCTCGGTGCCCCATATCTGCCCGTTTTTGGCAGATGTGGGAATTAGGACCAGTGTCGCGGTACCTTGTCCTCCGACCTTCGACGGTGCCCCATATCTGCCCGCTTTTGGCAGATGTGCGACGGTGCCCCATATCTGCCCGCTTTTGGCAGATGTGGGAATTAGGACCAGTGTCGCGGTTCCTTACCCTCCGATATGTACCATGCTGCGCGAGGGCGGCACGAAACCCGGCTCGCCGATGTGATGCCGCTCTTCCTTTTGGCTGATGGCTTCAATGATGAACAGCGACAAGCGCTCGTCGCTGACGCCGCGGCGCATCAGCCCGTAGAGATCGTGTTCGATCACCGAGAACAGGCAGGTGCGGATCTTGCCATCGGAGGTCAGCCGCACCCGCGAACAATGGCCGCAAAACGGCATGGAAACCGGAGCTATGATGCCGATCTCGCCGACGCCGTCGTCGAACACGTAACGGCGCGCGGTCTCACTCGCCCCGTGTTCGATCTCGCGCAAAGGCCGGAAGCTCGCCATCCGCTGCAGAATCTCCTTCAGCGGAACTACGATTTGAGGCGACCACACGCGGTCCTCTTCCAGCGGCATGAACTCGATGAAGCGCACCACTACGTTTTCTTCGCGGGCAAAGCGGCCGAATTCGGTAATCTGGTCGTCATTAAAACCGCGCAGCAGCACGCAGTTGATTTTTACGGGACCTAAATTTGCCTCTTTGGCGGCGCGAATACCTGCCAAAACCTTGTCAAATCCGTTGGAGACGCGCGTGATGCGCGCGAACCGTTCGCGATCCACGGCGTCCATGCTGACCGTCACCCGCTTTAGCCCCGCAGCCGCAAGCGGGCCGGCAAGTTTCTGCAACAGATGCCCGTTGGTGGTAATCGCCAAGTCCAGCTCGTCGCCCTGGACAGTGCGCAGCCGGGCCAGTTCGCCGACCAGCTCCGGCAGCTCACGGCGCAACAGCGGCTCGCCGCCCGTCAGCCGTATCTTGGTGATGCCAAGCGAGACGAACACTCGCGCCATGCGCAGGTAATCCTCGCTCGGCAGCTCGGCAAAGAGCGCGCCGTCATTTCCCGTGCGGCAGTAGACGCAACGATAGTTGCAGCGGTCCGTAACCGAGATCCGCAAGTCCGTGATTCGGCGGCCGTGCTTGTCGGTCAGTAGCGTGTGGGCGGAAACTTTGTCTGTCATCTCAGCGCTGAACATCGCAGCCATCCGATCTGATGAAACGATGCGTTTTATCGAGTTCCCAAACTCAGAACTCGAAACTTGAAACAATTCTTAGCGCTGGGACACGAGGGCGGGGCGGGATTGAAAGCTGGATGACGGACTACCGCTCCATCCCGGACAGCGTTCTCTTTCCAAGCGCGGGAGGCGCAACGGTTTCCCACTGCACCCTTGGTCCTGGCTGAGGGTTCAGTCCTCTACCAAAACGGGCCGTCCCTCGCCGGACAACCGCCGCCTGCTCCGGGCGTTCGTCTTTGAACCCTTCGGCAGCCGGCGGTCGAAAACACTTAACTATACGGATGCTTGCAGGCGCCACCGAGCAGCAAAAAAACGAGCCCGGAAGGTGCGGGCTCGTCGACTACATCCCATCAACGGGGAACAAGAGGTTGATGCATCGATGAAAACCCGGCACAACTTTGAAAGTCGCGCAGAAAAATTCGGGGGCCAGCGAATAATTTGCGAGCTGCGGCCGGGAGCATCTGGACGCCATCTGTGCCGGCAGTGTTGAAGCTCTCTCGTATAATCGAGCTATATGGCTTTCCGTCCCGTCGAAGAACAGTTGCAATACCTGCGCAAAGGCGCGGTGGAGATCATCCGCGAAGCCGACCTCCGCGAGCGTCTCGAGGAGTCGTACAAGACAGGCCGTCCGCTGCGCATCAAGCTCGGCATGGACCCCACGGCGCCCGATCTCCACCTCGGCCACACCGTCATTATGCGCAAGCTGAAGCACTTCCAGGACATGGGCCACACGGCCATTTTCCTCATCGGCGACGGCACCGGACTGATTGGCGATCCCACCGGGCGCAACGCCACGCGTCCGCCGCTCACCCGCGAGCAGATCAACGCCAATGCCGAGACCTACAAGGCGCAGGTCTTCAAGATCCTCGATCCGGCCAAGACCGAAATCCGCTTCAACAGCGAATGGCTGTTTGCGCTGGGCTTCGAGGGCTTTATCCGCTTGGCCGCCAAGTTCACGGTTTCGCAGATGCTCGAGCGCGAGGACTTCCACAAGCGTTTTCAGGAAGAAAAGCCTATCTCCGTTCACGAGCTGCTGTATCCGCTTACCCAGGGCTATGACTCGGTTGCGCTCAACGCCGATGTCGAACTCGGCGGCACCGACCAGAAGTTCAACCTGCTCGTCGGCCGCGAACTCCAGCGCCATTACGGACAGCTCTCGCAGATCGTGCTCACCACCCCGCTGCTCGAAGGTCTCGATGGCGTGCAGAAAATGTCAAAGTCTTACGACAATTACGTCGGCATTACCGAATCGCCCGACGAGATGTTCGGCAAGCTGATGTCCATCGCCGACCCGTTGATGTGGCGTTATTACGAACTGCTCACCGACCTGACGATTCCCGAGATTGAAACGCTTCAAGCGCGCGTACAGGCCGCGGAGTTGCATCCCATGCAGGCGAAGAAGGATCTCGCCAAGCTCATCATTACCGACTTTCACTCGGCCGCGAAGGCCGAAGCCGCCGCCGCCAACTGGACACGCCAGTTTCAACGCGGCGAAGCGCCGGAAAATATCGAGAGCGTGGCCCTGCGCGCCAGTGAGTGCGGCAGTGGCTCCGATGGCGGAACCTGGTCGATCAAGCTCGACAAACTCATGCTCAAGGCCAGGCTAGCCGACTCCGCTTCCGATGCGCAGAGAAAGATCAAAGCCGGTTCAGTGCGGATCGATGGCCGGCAGACTCACGACCTGTATCTGAATACGATGATTCCCACGCAATTGCTGGTACGCGTCGGCAGGCTCATGAAGAAAGTCGAGCTGAGCTAGGGCGGTGGTGGGGTTGGTGTATCCCAACGATTATTCCAGCGTGTCACCCTGAGGTTGAGCCGTTTTGCGGGCGTCTGAGGGGTCCCCGGAAAGCCAGATTTCAGGCTTTCTGGGGTGCTCTGAGCCCGCTGGCGAAATCCTGAGCGCAGCGAAGGAACTCGTTAGGGCGCGATCGGGGTCCCCGGCGGCAAAAGCGGCGAGCCTCCTCACGATGACAGCGAAGGATACAGTATCTCTGGTACTGCTCTAGCCGCCAAGCCCACCGGCACAGTAGCCCGATTCAGCAACTCGGATTCTCTTACTTAGTCCCTTCGTCTTCTTCACTTAGTACCTCTTTGGCGGGCATCTCCCAAGCTGCTCACTCCATCTTCCTCACAGCAACCATTATGGTTGGTCCGCGAGGGATGGTAGAACCAATGAAACGATGTATTGATGTGCTGCTGGTTTCCGCTCTGCTGCTTGTCCTATGGGCCTGTGGCTCCGGGTCGTCCTCGAATAGCTCGACCGCTGCTGCAAATCCGGCCCCAACCCCTGCTACTCCGACTCCCACTCCAACGCCAACTCCAACGCCGACGACGCCAACGCCAACGCCGACGCCGACTCCCCCTCCGCCCCCAGGAAACGGCAGTGTTACCCAGTTGAATCACGTCATCTTCATGCTGAACGAGAATCGCACTTTCGATACTTATTTCGGCATGTTGAATCCGTATCGTCAGGCCAATAATTTCAGTGTGGGCGATGACGGGGTCATGTATAACGTCGATGGCATCGACGACAAGCTGACTACGTTCACCAACACGTACAACGGCAAGACATTTCTTCCGTTCAAATTGGCCACGGCATGCGTCGACGACATGAGCTCCGATTGGCCGGCCAGCTTTCTGGACGTGAGCAACAGCGAGTCGATCACGCGCAAGATCACGATGAAATACTTCGTGCAGGAAGCCGCGGGCTATGCCATCGGTTGTGCCGCCTCCGGTTGTGGCAGCGGAACCCTGACCGATAATTCCCCCAACGATTGGGGCACGCGCGCCATGGGGTATTACGACCAGGATTTTCTCAACTACTACTACTACATGGCCTCGCAGTTCGCCCTCTCCGACCGCTGGTTCTCCCCGGTTGCCAGCAAGAGCACGCCGAACCGCATCGCGACCATCAGCGGCGGAACTACGCAAGGCCTGACGAATGACCCATTCAAGAACGATGGCATCACGAGTTCGCTCGCCATCACTACGATCTTCGAGGAATTGGATCAGGCCAAACCGCCGGTTTCGTGGAAGATTTACTACGGCCTCACGCAGAGCGGATGCGTGCTGCCGAACAGCGGCACCCCCGCGTGCCCCGGCCTTCCGGAAGTCGACTTAAACTATTTCACTTACGGCTTTAAGTACCTTAATGCGTCAAAGCCCTGTGGCTCGACTGCCGCGCCGACGACCGTTCCTTCCACGGCGGTCGGCGATCCCAAGAACTCCTTCTGCATCGACCCCACTCACATTGCGCCCATCACCCAGTACTTTGTCGACGTGGCGAACGGCACGCTGCCGAATTTTGCTTACATCATTCCGGCCTATGGGTTCTTCGATGAGCACCCCGGCTCGGGCCAATCGATTCTGGCCGGGCAGGTGCAAGTGGCGGCTATCGTCAATGCGCTGATGAACAGCCCCTCGTGGAAGGATTCGGTCTTCTTCTTCAGCTACGACGAAGGCGGCGGTCCACTCGAACACGTGCCTCCGGTGCCCAAGCACACCAACGATTTCACCGATAAGTCGCTGGGAATCACCACCGACATCTCGGCGATCGCGGTGAATCCCGATAGTTTCCTCCCGTGCGAGCCTCCAGCAGCGCCTCCGCCGCCTGCACCGCCTCCGCCCCCTCCGCCACCCTCGCTGCACTGCGACCTGACGCCCGCCTGGCCCGGCACCCATCCCAACGACGCGGCCACCAAACTGGGCTTCGCCGCGCAGCTTGGTTTCCGTCTGCCGAACTTGATCGTTTCGCCGTTCACGCGCAGGCACTACGTCTCGCACATCCCTATGGACCACACGGCGATCATCAAGTTCGTCGAGAGCCGCTTTATCGGTCCGACGGCGGCCTTGACGTTCCGCGATGCCGCGCAGCCCGATTTGTTGGATTTCTTCGACTTCACCAACGTGCCGTGGGCGACGCCGCCCACGCCGCCAACCCCGGTTCCAGATACCGGTGCAACTTGTCAACCCGGTAATCTGGGCACAACGCAGTGAGCATTTAGTTGAAACGGGGCGGCGAAGGCCGCCCCGCAACTGCGCCTTCCGACAGCCTGCGTCTTCCGGCGGCCGGTCAGTCAGAGAGCGTTCGCGAACTCAGTGCTGCTTCCGCTTGGATGCGCGCGCCGGACTCTGATCCGCACTCTCAAAAACAGCCTGCTGCGCCACGGCCCCGCTGCCTGCGGCAGGTGGCGTTTGCCCGGCGGTCATCGACTCGCTCTCCAGGTGCATGGTCGTGGCGTTAGCGGGAGTCCCGGAGACACGGTCGCCTGCATCGGGCGCCCCACCGGTGAAGCCCGGCGCTGGTGGAAAGGAATACGCCGTCTCGCCGGTCAGTGTTTGGTTCTGGTTGGTGGCGCCGCTCATGCTGTTCATGGCTCCGGTCTGAGCCGTCGCCAAGCCGGCAAGCAATAAAACCGACGCCGCATGCAACAGGTTCTTCATGGAATCTCCTGATTCTCCGCCTGTCTCATTCGAAGCCGCGGCGTTGCCTTAGGTTTCCCAAGCCCGATCTGGCCGCAACCCGCCCAGCAGAGTCAGAACCCATCGATGCCTTATAATTAGCTGGTTTGCTGCTGTTGGCGCCCCCGGCAAGCGCCCTGATTGTGCTTGCCTGGTATTTCGATTGGTTTACCGGATGCAATTAAAAAATAGCGCAGTGGAGAAGCTGGCAGGCGTTTGTCCCACTCAGTCGGATGAGCCGGTTTCTCGAAATCATAAGCTTTTCATTCTTCTCATCGTTGCTCTCTGGGCGATCCTGTACGTTCCTGGCATGTTTTCGCCGCCGCTGCTCGATGACGTCGATACAGTGCACGCGGAAGCATCGCGTGAGATGGTGTTGAGCCACGATTGGGTCACTCTGCACGTCAATGGCATCCGTTACCTCGAAAAAGCCCCGCTGATGTATTGGGGAATGGCGGTCAGCTACAAACTATTCGGCGTCGCCGATTGGAGCACTCGCTTGCCGCTGCTGCTGGGCATGCTCTGCTGGCTGCTCGCCGTGTATGAACTGGGCCGGTACGCGTATGGGGAGAGGGCGGGAGTTTACTCGTCCGTGGTGCTGGCCACTGCGTTGAGTCCTTATCTTTTCACCCGCTTCATGATTCCTGACGCGCTGGTCGGACTTTGGCTCACCCTGAGCGTCTATTTCTTTTTGCGGTCATTGCAAGAGAATTCCCCCACCCGCTTCAGTTGCTGGGGACTCGCGGCGACCTGTGCCCTGAACGTGCTAACCAAGGGATTGATCGGCATTGTCTTCCCTGTGGCTACGATCGGCGCCTACTTGATTCTGACAGGAAACCTGCGCCATCTGCTGCGCTTGCGGCTCTTCTCGAGCACGCTGGTTTTTCTGGCCTGCGCCGCACCGTGGCATATTCTGGCGGCTCTGAGCAACCCGGATCAAGGCGCGACACGCGGGTTCTTATGGTTTTACTTTGTGAACGAGCATTTTCTACGGTATCTGAACAAGCGCATACCGCCGGGGTATGACACGGTGCCGCTGCTGATTTTTTGGGGCGTGCTGATCCTTGGCCTGGTGCCCTGGAGCATTTTTCTGCCGCAGGCAGTAAGAGAGGTTCCCTGGCGCTGGCGTCAGTTGAGGAGCGCACTCGGCAAGCAACAACGCGCCAATTTGCTGTTCGCGCTCTGGGTGCTCGTGATTATGGTTTTTTTTAGCTTCTCGACCCGTCAGGAGTACTACACGGTTCCCGCTTTGCCAGGCATGGCTCTACTCGTAGGAAATTGGCTGGCAAAGGAATCCGCGTCGCCCGCCGATTCCCGCGAGCGCCGAGCGGGCAGAATTTTCTCCGCGGGATTCTTCGCGATTGCCCTCGCCGCTTCGCTTTTGGGCGCGGCGCTGTTCATGGCTTCGCATCGACCTCCACCGGGAACCGATCTGGCGGACCTGCTCAAGAAGAATCCCACGGAATACGATCTCTCGCTCGGTCATGTCCTGGATCTCACGCCGCAGGCGCTGGGCGCGTTCCGTATCCCTTTGTTAGGAGCTGTGCTTTCGCTTTCGATCGGTGCAGGTTTGAATTGGTTTCTCAGAGTGCGCAGGCGTCCCAGGGCGGGCAATGCGGCCCTGGTCTTGATGATGATTGCGCTGCTTGCCTGCGTGCATTCGGCCTTCGTTACCTTTTCGCCGATCCTATCTTCATACCAGCTCGCGGTGGCAATCGAACGTCACTACCGGCCGGGAGACATCATTGTGGTGGGCGCCGAATACTCCGAGGCTTCCAGTCTGAATTTTTATACCCGGCTGCCGGTGCGGGTGTGGGATGAGCCCAGCGGAGTACTGTGGTACGGGTCAAAATTCCCGGATGCGCCCCATGTTTTCGAAACCGAATCATCCTTCTCCACCTTGTGGTCCGGTCCAGCGACGGTGTTTCTATGGGTGGACCAGGATCATCCCAAGCAGTTGCGCGGCGCTCAGTCCTATTTATTGGCCCGCAGCGGAGGCAAATCCATTCTGACCAACCGGGTTCCTGGTAACTGACGTGACCGCCGTGCTCCTCGTACTCCTCGCTCTGCTCGCCGGCGCTCTGGTCTACTCGCTGCTATCGATCGTGGCAGCGTTTCGCTACCTCTCCGTGCGGCCGCCCGTGTTGCAGTCGCGGGAGCCAATCAGCATTCTCAAGCCGCTCTCCGGCCTCGATTTGGGACTCGAATCCAATCTGCGAACCTTTTTCGAGCAGGACTATCCGGAGTTCGAGATTCTGCTGGCGACGCGAGATCGCGACGATCCCGCCGTGGAAGTTGTCGAAAAGCTGCAGCGCGAGTACCCGCACGTCAAGGCGCGGTTGATGGTGACCGGTCCCGCGCCATATCCCAATGCGAAAGTCTTCAGCCTGGACCGAATGCTCACGGCGTCAGCGAATGATTTGGTGGTGATGAGCGACAGCGATACGCGGGCCACTCCAAGCCTGCTCTCCACCGTAGCTGCTGAATTCCAGGACATGCGTGCCGGCGTAGCGACCTGTCCATACCGTGCCGTTTCCGGCCCCAGCTTCTGGTCACGGCTTGAGGCTACCAGCATGAATACCGACTTTCTCGCCGGCATCCTCGTGGCTCGGATGTTGGAAGGTATGCGCTTCGCCGTGGGCGCCACCATTGTGGCACGGCGACGGACGCTGCTGGCGATTGGCGGTCTATGCCGGCTCAAGGACTACCTGGCCGAAGACTTTGTGATGGGGAAGTTCGCTGCCGAAGCTGGACACGGCGTGATTCTTTCCTCATATGTAATTGAGCACCACATTGGCAGCGCCGATCTGCGCCACAATGCGTCGCACCGCCTGCGCTGGGCGCGCAGTACGCGGCGCTCCCGACCGCTTGGCTATCTCGGGCAGTTGTTCACCATGCCCTTGCCGCTGGCACTGTTGGTCTGCGCTGTGAATCCGGCCTGGTGGCCGGTGCTGCCGCTGACGCTCGCCGTGCGCTTCGCGGCAGCGTATGTCGTTTCGGCGCGAATCCTGAGTGCGAAACTTAACTGGCTGTTATTGCCCCTCGAAGACGTGACCGCTTTTGGATTTTGGATCGCCGGATTCTTTGGCAACACGATCACTTGGCGCGGACAGCGTTATCGCTTATTCGCGGACGGCCGCTTTGAGCCGCTCACGTCTTCGACCCCGGATGTCTAGACCGGACTCGCGGAAGGTATACCCCGCGAAGAAGTCGGGCGTCACGGCCCGGCGGTGATACAGGAGTATGCCGACTATGAAATTGCTCTAGTGGGCTGCGGAAAAACAGATGTCGCGGCAAATGCGGCGCATCATCTCGCAATCCGCTAGTTGTGGTGCGTCCCTGACCCCAGCTTTTGCAGCTTCCCCTCAGAAATCCGGAATCTTTCTCCCCGCCAAACCACGGTGTTCCCCGCGAAGCTGGTAATCCAGACCAGCAATGCGACCACGTCTCGCAGCGGCAGCAGCCACAGGTCAAGATCCGCCGCCTCGTCGTGCAGCACGCTCGTGCACAGCGCCGCGGCAACCGCGAAGCGCAGCAAGGCGGCCATCGCCAGCAGCCCCAGGCTCCAGCCCGCCAGTCCCGAACAGAGGCAGGCCAGCAGCGCCCACGGCAATACATGGGTAACCCCAAGCCCTATATACCCTCCCAGGCGCCGATCGCGGATCGTCCTTGCCCAGCGCAACTGGTGTTGGAACATCTCCCCGAAGCTGGCGCCGGGCAGTGCGGTCTCCACTACCAGCGGCGCCAGCACCACGTCGAAGCCGGCGCGCGCAATGCGATTTCCCAGCTCGTAATCATCCGCAGCGTAGTCCAGCAGCGGACTCAGGCTACCGATTGCCTCCAGCGCTTCGCGCCGCACCGCCAGGGTCGAGCCCAGTCCGAAGCTCAGCCGGCCTTCCAGCGCATACGCGCTCAGCACGCCTCCGGCGAAATCGGTGGCGATCGTAAGCGCCTCCAGCCGGGAAGCCAGGGTCGAGCCGGCAACCGGGGTCCCCGACAAGCCCGCTGTTGGCTTGTTGGGGTTATCAGCCGGGGTCCCCGACAAGCCCGTTGTCGGCTTGTTGGGGTTGCCGGCAGCGCGATACAAAGCCGTCACCATCCCCGTGCGGCCAGCCGCGGCGCCTCTCGCGGCGAAGCCCGCCGCGATTTGCCGCAGGTAGCCCGGAGGCACCAGGATATCGCTGTCATTGATGAGCAGCAGATCGTAACGCGCCAGCGGCAGCAGTTGCGCCAGCGTACTTACCTTGCGATTGGTGCCGAGCGACTCCGGACACACCAGCAGATGAATACGCCGCGACGGAAACTCCCGCCGCAGCCGTTCCACCTCCACCACCGCCGGATCGCTCGCCTCCGCCACGCCGAAGATAATTTCAAACGCGGGATAATCCTGCAGGCAATGACTGCGAAACGCTTTATACATTCGCGGATCGGCGCCGCGCAGTGGTTTGAGGATGGAAATCGGCGGCATCTCGGGTTCGTCCCGCCCTGGCGTCGCGCCGTCCGACTCAGGCTGGAGCCGTGGCAAACGGCAAAACTTGACGATTCCGGCGATCACCAGGAACTGATAGCTAAGTCCGCAGATCGCCAGAACGGCAAAGAAATATGACAGGTGCAGCCATGAAAACTGTAGATATGAAACGTGCATGTGAGTTATGCAAACAGCTTAGCAGATCGGAGATTGAAGTCCGGCGGCCCGCGGCGGCGCCTACTCGTAGCGCAGAGCCTCTATGGGATCGAGGTTGGCGGCTTTCCACGCGGGATAGATTCCGAATACCAGCCCGATGAATGTCGACGCGGCAAAGGCGAGGGCCGACCACGGTATCGACATGGTCGCCGGCAGAGCCGGAAAAACAAAGGGCACCAGGCTGCTGATCAATCCTCCCACCAGGATTCCCAGCACCCCTCCAATTGCCGTCAGCGCCACCGCCTCCAACGTGAACTGCACCAGGATGTCGTGTTTGCGCGCCCCTATCGCCTTGCGGACGCCGATTTCGCGCGTCCGTTCCGTCACTGAAACCAGCATGATGTTCATCACGCCAACGCCGCCGACGACCAATCCAACGCTGGAAACGGCAAACATGAAGACAAACACGCCGCCGGTGATCTTGTCCCACACTTCCACCAGCGAGTCCTGGCTGAAGACCGCGAAGTTGTCCTCTTTGTCCAGCGCGACCCGCCGCCTGCGCCGCAACAGTTCACGCACCTCGTCGACGGCTTTCGGCATATCCTCCTGCGAAGTGGCCTTGATGCTGATCCAGTTGTCCTTCAGCTCCGGATGCAGCTTATGGAAGGTGGTATAGGGAAAGAAGACAATGTTGTCTTCAGGGTTGGCGCCGCCGCTGAAAGCCGCCCGCTTCTTTTCCGCCACGCCGACCACGGTGAATAGTTGGCCTTCGATGTTGAGTTCCTTGCCGACCGGATCGGCGTCGTCGAACAGCGTCTGTGCGGTGTCGTATCCGAGAACGATCACCGGGCTGTGCTGTTCTTGCTCCGCCGGAATGAACCAGCGCCCGCGCTCCGGCTTGTATTCGAAGACGTCGGCGGCCGAGACCGTGTCACCTTCCAGAATTGTGTTCTTCGCCCGCCGTCCTTCGTATTTCACGACGTAGGTTCCGGTCCCAAATTGTCTCAGAAACAAACGGACTCCGGAGGAAACCGCCTTCACGTGCGGCAGGCTGCGCATGGCCATGGCATCGTCATACGTCAACTCCTTGCGGTTCAGCATCTCCGCCGTTGGCCGGCCAAGCTGGAACGGTTGCAGATGGTAGGCAAAGATGATGTTGGAGCCCATCTGCTGCACCAGGCCTTGCACATTCGAGTTGAGGCCGCGCACCACGGAGGAGATCGCGATCACCGTCATGACCCCGATCACGATGCCCAGGATGGTCAGTGCGGAACGCATCTTGTTGGTCACCAGGGTGTCCAATGCCATGCGGAAATCTTCGGCAAGAAGGTTTTCGGTAACGTCGCTTCGCATCGCTATAACTCGAATCGCAGCGCCACAATCGGATCCAGACTGGCGGCCTTGCGCGCGGGATAAACTCCGAAGAAGATTCCCACGCTCGCTGAAACCAGCAACCCGGCTGCCACCGCCCACAGTTCAATCGCCGAAGGCATGCCGATCATCAGGGTTACGGTTTTGGCCACCGCAATCCCCACGATGACACCCAGAATGCCGCCCACCAACGCCATCGTGCCCGACTCGATCAGGAACTGCCGCATCACGTCGCCGCGTCGCGCGCCCATGGCCTTGCGGATGCCGATCTCGCGCGTGCGCTCAGTGACGGACACCAGCATGATGTTCATGATCACGATGCCACCCACCACCAGAGCAATCGAAGCGATGGCAATTGTGACTACAAAAAACGTGCGGCTCAAGTCGGCCCAGAGGGAAAGAAAGTTCTGATTGGTTTCCGCCGCGAAACTGTCAGGTTGGCCCGCGGAGTCGTGCCGCCGCGCCCGCAGGATGACCCTTGACTGGTCGATCGCCGCATCCAACGCCGGCCCCATGCCGTAAGCCTTCGCCCACACGCGCAGGCTGACCCGGCGGCTGCCATACTGCTTCAGCCAGGTTGTAATCGGCATGACCACCCAGTTGTCCATGCTCATACCGAGCGTCTTGCCCTTGGGCGTGGCGACACCGACCACTTGGTAGAGGTGGCCATCCACGCGGATCTCTTTTCCCAGCGGATCAACCCCGCCCATCAGGTTTTCCTGAATATCGTGGCCGATCACAACCACGTTGGCCGCCGTGTTCATGTCCGATTCGGTGATCGAGCGGCCGCTGGCCAGATCAAGATCGTAGATCGGCCCTATCGAAGGGGTCCAGCCCCGCGCCCAGCTATCCGCGCTGCTCTGTTCGTTGTATTTGACGCTGGCGTTGGGCGCCGCTGTCATGGCGCCCACGAACTTGCAGGCCGAGCAGCCGGCGGCCACCGCTTCGTAATCCTCGAGGGTGAGTTCCTTGCGCCGCTGACTTTCCAGGTACTGGTCGGCATTGGTGATCACGTTCGGCGCCTTCGAGAGAATGAAGACATCAGCCCCCAGGTTGAAGATCTTCTCGGCAACATATCCGTTGATGCCGTTGACGAAGGTGACCACGGCAATCACCGCGGCCACGCCAATCACCACTCCAAGCAGCGTCAGCACGGAGCGGAGTTTGTTTGCCCAAAGCGACTGCAGAGCAATCCGGATGGCCTCAACCGTGTTCATGCCAATGACCAGTGACCAGTGACTTTAAGTGTAACAGCGCCGGACCAAGGCGACGCCCTTGCGGCCTTGCGGAACAGCTTGCGAAATTGGCTGATGAATCCAGCTTCTAGTGTCGCGTCCCAGAAGTTCGCGCAATAAACTTTTGAAGTGTCATTCTGAGCGAGCGTAGCGAGCGAAGAATCCCAGCACCGCGTGGGGCTGAGGTGCAGTCGAAGGATTTCATCAAAAAGCCCAAAGCGGCGCGGGCTGGGACAGTTTCCACGGGATGCTTCGCTGCGCTCAGCATGACATCCCAAGTTATGTCACAAACTTTTGGGACAGCACACTAGCAGGCTGCTGAAAGACTCTTTTCGAGGTGTCATCCTGAGCGCAGCGAAGGATCTGCTGTTTGCGCGTGCTGAAAATAAAGCAGATCCTTCGGTCGCGCAAAACCAGCGCGATCTCAGGATGACACTGCTACGAGTTTTTCAGTAGCCTCTAGAGTCGTGAAACCAACTGCGCCAGCGAAATACCAAACCCGTCGGCAATAACCTCCATGCTGCGAATGCAGACCTGTTTCTTGCCTGTTTCGATGTCGGAGATATAGCTGCGGTCTATCCCCAAATGCACAGCGGTATAAACCTGCGACCATCCCTTTTGTTTGCGTCCGGCGGATGCGCGAACGGCGATTTCGGAACGTGGACAGCAACCAAAACGGGCTAAAGAAAACAGCCCTGAGTTGAAATTAGGACGGCACCGGAGCAGGGAGCAACCGGCATGTTGGGCGCCCGCGCTATATAATTAGACCCATAGCGGTCGAATCGGGCGGTCGCTTCCGAGCCGTGGTTCAGGGGTCCCCGGCACGCGCTGTGCGCGTGTTGGGGCAGAAAATCACGGACTCCGGGGTCAACACTCCGGTCAGGAAGAGGAAAGTCCGAACTCCGCAGAGCAGTGTGCCGGATAACGTCCGGGCACTTGGGGCCAGGGAGTTCCGCTCCACGCCGTCAGGCGCGGGCCGACGCTCTCGAACTCAGGGTGACGGAAAGTGCCACAGAAAACATACCGCCAACCGCGTTCCGCAAGGAGCGCGAGGTAAGGGTGAAAAGGTGCGGTAAGAGCGCACCGCCTGGGCAGTAATGTCCAGGGCAGGGAAAACCCCACACGGAGCAAGACCAAATAGGGAGGGAGTCTTGCTTGTCCCATCGGCTGCGCAAGCGGCTGGCGAGGCAGGCAAACACGTGCCGGCTCGGTGCGTCACAACTTTCGGGTAGGTCGCTGGAGCCGGGCAGCAATGTCCGGCCAAGAGGAATGATCGCCCTGCCGGTCGCGGAGCCCAGCACAGCAGTCGCTGGCATCTCCTGCCGGCCGGCAGACAGAATTCGGCTTACAGATTCGACCGCTACTCTTTCTTTATTTTCTTTTGCTTACTGGCTGCGCTTGGGTGTTTGCGGCACCGGTTTGGCCGCAGTACGCTTTTCGCGGTAACTGTAGATTTATGTCAGGTGTCAGACAAAGCGAGGTGTATACTTTTCGCTGAGGGCCAGAGAAAAACGTCGTCTACTCGGTGATCGTCGCGGACCAGCACGAAGAGGTGTGCCGGCCATGAGCAACACATCCAAGCACCGAATCCTTGTTGTTGACGACGAGCCAAGCGTTCGCGGGAGCTTGGCGGGGTTGCTGAACGACGCAGGCTACGACGTCACTACTGCACAACATGGCTTTGACGCGCTCTTGCAACTCAGAAGCGCGACCCCAGACGTCATCATCTCCGATCTCAACATGCCGCAGATGTCGGGATTCGAGTTCCTCTCTGTGGTGCGCCGCCGTTTTCCTGAAATCCCGGTCGTCGCGGTCAGCGGTGCTTACAAGTCCGGGGATTGTGTTCCGGGCGGAGTGATCGCCGATGCATTCTTTGCCAAGGGGCAGCACCATCCCGACGAGCTCTTACGCACTGTCGCCGAATTGATTCGAACCTCGGTGGCGCGGGCGATGAACCATCACCGGCAGTCGGCTCCGGTCTGGATACCACGGAATGGAAAGGATTCCAAGGGAGTGCCTTACATCGTGCTGACCTGCACGGAATGTCTGCGGTCTTTTCCCTTGAGCGTGTTGCGTGAAGACGTGCAGGAAATCCAGCAAACGCCCTGCCTCTTCTGCACAACCCCGGTCAGATACATCATTGATTTCTCGCTTTCCGTTTCTTCCCCAAAACACGACATAACGGCAGAAACGACCGGCGATTAATCACCCAAGAAGCCGTAACGTCTCGGCGCGAGTAGCTTTCTCTTCATGGGCATGGTCCGCCCGCCTTTGCCGGTAAGCTGGCAATTCCAGTCGCCGGCTCGCCCAATCGAGACAGGGAAAGAAAAACCGCTAAGTTGCGGGCGTGTATTATGATCGCCTTGAGGCACACACCCGGCAGCGGCCTATTGGCCGCCCCGCAACCAGAGAATCGCATGAGTGATGAACCGAATATTACGGTCGATGAGGTCAGCGTGTTAGATGGCGGCCGACTCGACATTCAACAGATCCAGAGCATTCTTCCCCATCGCTATCCCTTTCTGCTGATCGACCGCGTGCTGGAAGTGGAGCGTAAAAAGCGTATCGTCGCGCTCAAGAACGTGACTGCAAACGAGCCCTTTTTCAGCGGCCACTTTCCCGGGCGGCCGATCATGCCAGGCGTGCTGATCATCGAGGCGATGGCGCAGGCCGGCGCCACGCTGCTGCTGACGGAGGTTCCGGACCGGCATGGCAAGCTGATGGTTTTCACCGGCATCGAGCGCGCCAAGTTCCGCCGTCCGGTAGTTCCCGGGGACCAGTTGCGGCTTGAGGTTGAAGTAGTTGTCTGGCGAACCCACGCGGTGAAAATGTTCGGCAAGGCACAGGTGGACGGCAAACTTGCCTGCGAGGCGATGATCAGTTGCCGCCTCGTCGACATGCCCGCCTCCGACAATGGGGAGCGGCCGGCCGAATGAAGATTCATCCCAGCGCAGTCGTCGATCCGGCGGCAATCATTCCAGAATCGTGCACCATCGGCCCGTTCTGCTACGTGGGTGCCGAGGTCGAGCTGGGCGAGCAGTGCGAGCTCATCTCGCACGTCGTGCTGCAAGGACCGACTCGAATCGGCGCCCGCAACCGGATTTTTCCCTTTGCCAGCGTCGGCATGGGTCCGCAGGACCTGAGTTACAAGGGCGAGCTTACGCGCCTCGAGATGGGTGACGATAACCAGGTCCGGGAATTCGCGACCATTCACCGCGGCACCGTCAAGGGCGGGGGCGTGACCAGCATCGGCAGCCACACGCTGATCATGGCTTACGCACACATCGCGCACGATTGTCACATCGGCGACTGGGTCATCATGGCCAACGCCGCGACCCTGGCCGGGCACGTGACGGTGGAAGATTACGCCGTGGTCGGGGCGCTGTGCCCGGTGCATCAATTCGTGAGAATAGGCAAGCACGCTTACATCGGTGGTGGCACCACGATTACACAGGACGTGCTTCCATTTTCCAAGACCAGCGCGGTGCGCGATGTCCATGCCTACGGAGCGAATTCGGTGGGCTTGCAACGGCGAGGGTTTTCGCCCGAGCGCGTACGCAAGATCCAGCGCGCATTTCGCCTGCTGCTGGCCTCCAAGTTGAACACTTCGCAGGCCATCGAGCGGCTGCGTAGCGACGGCGACCTGGGCGAAGATGTCGAAGGCCTCATCCAGTTCATTAAGGAATCCGAGCGCGGAGTGCTGAAATAGCCTCCGCGGGCTGAAGAGGCTGCTGAAAAACTCGTAACAGTGTCATCCTGAGGTCGCGCCGGTTTTGCGCGAACGAAGGATCTGCTTTATTTTCAGCACGCGCAAACAGCAGATCCTTCGCTGCGCTCAGGATGACACCTCGGAGAACAGTTTTTCAGCAGCCTGTGAAGCCGCGTTTGACTCCGGCCGCGCAGTGCGCTAGCCTCAGCCTCTGACCGTGCTGAAACACCTGCCGACCTTCCGTTTCCTCCTCGCGCTAATGCTGTTCTCCGCTTGTCTCTCCTCGGCTGAGGGCATGCGTCCGGTGCACGCCCGGCGGGCGATGGTAGCCAGTGTGCATGAGCTGGCATCGCAGACCGGGGCGGACACAATGCGGGCCGGGGGAAACGCGGTTGACGCGGCCGTGGCTGCCGGTTTCGCGTTGGCGGTCGTGCATCCGGCGGCGGGAAACCTGGGTGGCGGCGGGTTTCTGCTGCTGCGGCTGGCGAATGGCGAGGTCCACTTCCTCGATTTCCGGGAGAAAGCGCCGGCCAAGGCTTCGGCCGGCATGTACCTGGATGCCAAAGGAAACGTAATTCCGCAGGCGAGCCAGATCGGGTACAGGGCGGTCGCCGTTCCCGGCTCCGTGGCCGGGCTGGTGGAGGCGCAGCGGCGCTGGGGCAAGCTCGCGCTGAAGCAGGTGATGGAACCGGCGATCAGGCTGGCGCGCGACGGTTTTGCATTGCGCTACACCGATGCGCACGCGCTGCGCGATGAGCTGCTTGCGCAGTTCGCGGAGTCGAAACGCATCTTCCAGCGCAACGGCAACTACTATGAGCAGGGCGAAATCTTTCGTCAGCCCGAGCTGGCGCGCACCCTGGAACGCATTGCGCAGGACCCGGATGACTTCTACCACGGCGCACTGGCCCGCGAGCTGGCTGCGGCCATCCAGCAGGGTGGAGGCCTGATCTCGACCGATGACCTGGCGAACTACAAGGTCGTCGAGCGGCGGGCGGTGCGCGGCACCTACCGCGGCTACCAGGTGATCAGCGCACCGCCCCCGTCTTCCGGCGGAGTGGCGCTGCTGGAAACTCTCAACATACTGGAAGGCTACGACTTGCACGCCCTGGGCAGCAGGTCGGCGAAGAGCATTCACCTGACCGTCGAGAGCTTCCGGCGCGCTTTCTTCGACCGCGCCGAGTTCATGAGCGACCCGGATTTCACGCCGGTGCCAGTCGCGCAGTTGATTGACAAGCAGTTTGCCGCCCGCTGGCGGGAGAGCATTGATCCCGTGCGGGCGACGCCGAGCGACAGCCTGAAACGGCCAAAGTTCGAAGCGCTGGACCAACTGGCATCCACACGGGCGCCGATGGCCGTGCGCGAAGGCGGAAATACGACGCATCTTTCCGTGGTCGACCCGCAAGGCAACGCGGTGGCGATGACGACTACCTTGAACGATTCGTTCGGATCGCGCGTGACCGTGCCCGGGCTCGGCTTCCTGTTGAATGACGAGATGGACGATTTCACCGTCAAGCCCGGCGTGGCGAATCTGTATGGATTGATTCAAAGCGCGGCCAACGCCATTGCCCCCAACAAGCGCCCGCTTTCGTCGATGACACCGGCCATCGTGCTCAAGGATGAGCGGCTGTTTCTGGTGCTGGGCTCACCGGGAGGCGCGACCATTATCAGCACGGTCGCCAATATCATCATGGGCGTGATCGACTTCGGGTTGGACATACAGCAGGCGGTCAATGCGCCGCGCTTCCACCAGCAATGGGTGCCGGACGAGCTACGCCTGGAAAAGTTCGGGTTTTCGCCGGATACCCTTCCGTTGCTGTCGAACGGCGGATATGAATTAAAACAAACCGGATACTGGGGCGATGCCGAGTGCATTGCCGTGGACCCGCGCACCGGCGACCGCTTGGGAGCAAGCGATGGACGCAACGGCGGACGCGCTATCGGTTTCTAGAACAGTTTCCTTGGTGTTGTATCCAAATTCCCAAAAAGGGCGTCATGGCGACCGGAGCGAAGCGGAGTGGAGCCACCCTTTGTTTTGGTAGCAGAAACAAAAGGTGGCTCGACTTCGCTCGCCATGACAGTCTGAATTTGTTCGGGTATACCTATCGGGGAGCGCTCCCCGTTTCGCGAGGTTAGGGCTGCGCACTGGCGAAGGTGTTCCCATTCGTGGCATTCTGGATTTGGCGGGAAGGAAAAGGAAACCATGTTGAGAGCGATGTCGACCTACGTGCACGTCCGTGAGCGGTTGCATCCGGGATTGCTGGACAATTTCGTCAGGGGTGGCGCGCAGGCCATCGAGGTGTTCGCCGCCAAAGGTCACTTCGACTACACCAGTCCGCAGCATATACGCGAGATCGCGTCGTGGTTCCATGGCAATAGCATGGTGTTCCACTCCATGCACTCGCCGATGTACAGCGATGCCGACTGGGGCCGCCACGGCGGGTCCGCTCTGAACATCGCCAGCCGCGACCGCAAAACCGGCATCGAGGCAATGGACGAAATCAAGCGCGCCATTGAAGTTGCGGAAAAAGCGCCTTTCAAATTCCTGGTGCAGCACATCGGAACCGGGGGCGAGGAGTTCGATGAGCACAAGTTTGACGCTGCCATGACCTCGATCGAGCATCTCCGGGCCTTTGCCAAGCCTCTCGGGGTGCGCATCCTGGTGGAAAACATACCGAATGAACTCTCAACTCCAGCCCGCCTCGTCGAGTTTATCCACGTAACCCACCTGCAGGACGTCGGTGTTTGTTTCGATGTCGGGCACGCCCATATGGGGAAGGGCGTGGCGGCAAGCTTCGAGCTGTTGAAGCCCTTCATCCGTTCGACGCACGTTCACGACAATGACGGCGGTCGCGACGCGCATCTGTGGCCCGGCAATGGCAAAATCGACTGGAAACAAACCATGGATTTGCTGCGTCAAGCACCGCAGATTCCGCCGCTGCTGATGGAGGTGGAGGGCGATCCGGACGGCTCACTCGAATTTGGCGGAAAACTTCCCCAGTTGATGCAAGACGCCTATCGCAAGCTGGAAGCATCCGAGGGCTGACGCCGGCGCAGCCCGATCGAGTATTCCTGGGTTGGTTCCTTGTCTTCTACGCCTATCTAGCCTACGATTTCATGGGCGGGTATCCCATCGCAATTCGCGTGGCGCTGCCGCGCGGTAAGCGGCCGGAGGGAGTCACAATGATTGGTAAATTAGGGCTGCCGGAACTGCTTGTAATCTTGTTTATTGCTTTGCTGATTTTTGGTCCCAAGAAAATCGGTGAGCTCGGAAAAGGGCTTGGAGAAGGTATTCGCAACTTCAAGTCTGGCTTAGCGAACGACAAGCCGGAAGCCAAGAATTCGGAAGCCAAGGATTCGGAAGCTAAGAAATAGCAGGACTTCTCTATGCCGGACATGTTGTTCATCATGCTGTTGGCCGTCCTCCTGTTCGGCCCCAAGAAGCTGCCAGAGGTGGCTCGCCAGATAGCGCGCTTCAAAAACGCCCGGGATAACCTGAAAGCACAATTGGAAACTGAGTTTGGCAAGCTGGAAGCAGAGGCGCGGGACATTATGCCTTCGGGGGCTGAAGACCTGAAATCCGCCTTTGAACCGCTGACGAACCTGCGGCAGCATTTTGATAACGTCATCTCGTCGAGCATTGAGCCCGAGGACAAACCGAAGGCATTGCCGGATGCCCCAGCGTCCGAAAATCCGGCCCCAGCCGCGGCGCCGCCCGAGGCAACTTGACCGCCTGAGCGAACCGATGCCGTCCGAATCAAGGCCGCAGTCGACAACCACGGAGCGCTCGAAATCCGCCGAAAAGCCTGTACTGCCGGCCGGCATTGAGTGAAGGTCACCGCCGCGGGTGATCTTTATCACTGTGTGAATGTCCGGCTTCGGCTAAATAAACAGAACGTTCCGCACACAGTCTGGGATTCTGTGTAGTCGGCAAGAGTGAGAGCCTGTTTCTCCCGAAATTGATTTCTGAAACCAGCTTTCGTGTCGTGTCCTGTGAAAGGTATGTCACGAATGTGCAGCCCGCCATATTAACCGGATACGCGGAAGGTATACCCCGCGAAGAAGCCGGGCGTATCGGGGTCCCCGGCAAACGCTTTGGCGTTTGCTGGGGTGACATCCGGCCCGGCGGTGATATACAGGGGTATACCGACTAATGAAATGGTGTCAGCAGGAGACTTCCGAGCATGGGCGCCCACAATGTCTCGATCATCTTGTCGATTGTCATTACCTATGTCCTTCTGACCGTGCTGTTGAGCCTGTGGACCAAAAAGTTCACCAGCACATCCTCCCGATTCATGACCGGCGGACGGGACATGGGGGCGTTTGTCATCGGCGTCCTGATGATGTCGGAATTCATCGGCACGGCCGCAACCATGGGCACGGCCGAAGCCGCCTTTGGCAAAGGCATATCCGCCGCCTGGAATCTCGTGAGCATGTGCCTGGCCTTTATCTTGTTTGCCTGCTTCATGGCTCCCAAGTTTCAGCGGCTGGGTGAATATACGATCTCGGGAGCCATCGCCACCAGGTACGGTGAAAAAGTCAGGTTGATGACCTCCGTGATCATGATCTACGCGCTGCAGGTCGTGAACGTCAGCATGTACGTCGGCGGCACCGCCACCATCGCCACCATCCTGCACTTGCCGACCTACATCGCAACCTTGATCACCGCCGCGGTTACGATCCTTTATGTGGCGGTGGGAGGAATCAAGGGAGTCGCTTATACCAACCTGATTCATGCCTCCATCAAGTACTTCGGCCTGATTATTACCACCGTGGTTGCGCTGCAGTTCAGCGGCGGCAGCTTGACGCACCTGCGGGAAGTCATGCCGCCCGTCTATTTTTCACTCACCGGCGTTGGCCTTCCGACGATCATTGCGTGGACCATCGGCAATATTGGAGCCGTCTTCTCGACTCAGTATGTGATTCAGGCGATTGCCGCCATCAAAGACGAACATAAGGCCAGGAAGGCAAGCTGGTTGGCTGGACTCCTGATGATTCCCGTAGGTCTGATGTCGGCATTTATCGGAGTTGCGGCCAAGTATGTGTTTCCGCAAATCAAGGGAGTCAGCGCCATTCCCACGCTGGCGGCCCGCATGGACCCGTGGTTCGGCGGCCTGGTGATTGCCGGACTGGCTGCGGCGGTGTTCGGCTCGGTGTCCGGAGTTACGCTTGGCTCGACTGCCTTGGTGATGAAAGACTTCTACGTGCCACTGGTAAAACCAGGCGAGAAGCATACCCTGATTGCCTCCCGCATAATTTCGATTGTTATCGGTTTGTTGCCGGTACCTTTCGCCATGTTGATGCCGGGCGTGCTGAAGACCATTTTTTTCGCCAGAGCACTAAGGACTTCGATCGCGATTGTGGCCACGTGCATGTTTTTTGCGCCCGGCTTCAGCAGCGGTACCGGCACGTTTTGGGGACTGTTGCTGGCTGTGCTCGGAGCTTCGGGCTGGTTCTTCATGGGAAACCCATTTGGAATTGACAACATATACGTGGCGGCCGCTATTCCGCTGGTCGTTATGATGATCGACCATGTTCTGAAAGGCGCGGGTTCAGGGCCCGCCGTTGAGCAAAAAACCATGGGAGCAGGAACACAATGACAATTACTTCGATGCGTCAGTGGCTGGCAGTCCTGGCGGAAGAGAAACTGTTAAAGGTGGTCAGCCGCCAGGTCAGCCTTCAGTACGAACTGGCCGCGCTCGGCAAGAAAGCCGACGGGCGGTGGGCATTGCAGTTCAACCATCCTGAAGACTTCGACATACCGGTCGTTACCGGGTTCGCCGGCAGCAGGGCTTTGATAGCCAAGGCAATGCGCGTTGCCCTTCCATGCATCTCCGAACATTTCTCATGGGCGCAAGCTCATCCCTCAGCCTGCAAGATCGTGGATCGTGCCTCTGCTCCCGTGAAACAGGTGATCGCCGCTGGAGTGGACCTTGGCCGCTTGCCGATACCGGTACACCACGAAAAGGATGGCGGCCGTTACATCACCGCCGGACTTCTGGTCTCCAAGGACCCTTCCACCGGAGCCAGGAACGTATCGATTCATCGCCTGCAAGTGCTGGGGCCAAATCGGCTGGGAATCCTGATTCTGCCGAGGCATCTGGCTCACTTCTATCGTGCCGCCGAGCAGGCGGGGAAAGCGCTGGAAGTGGCGATCGCGATCGGCGTTGATCCCGTGTTGCTGCTCTCCTCACAGGCCCTGGCTCCGCTGGGATTTGACGAATTCACCATCGCCAGCACCCTGTACGGAGAACCATTGAAACTGGTGAAGTGCGAAAGCGTGGATCTGGAAGTTCCGGCGGAAGCGGAGATGGTCCTGGAAGGCCGCATTCTGCCGGAAGTGCGCGAAATCGAGGGGCCTTTTGGCGAATACCCAAAATACTATGGGCCGCCTTCTCTCAAGCCCGTCGTTGAATTGACGGCGATGACTACGCGCAAGAATCCCATTTATCACACGATTGTTCCGGCTACGCTGGAGCACCTGCTGATTGGTTCCATCCCTCGCGAAGGCGGCATGTTACAGGTGATCAGGGGCGCGGTGCCGAACACGCTCGCCGTCCATCTGACCCCCGGTGGCGGCTGTCGCTATCACGCCGTAGTGCAGATTGATAAGAAGAATGAAGGCGAAGCCAAGAATGCGATGTTGGCGGCCTTCGCCAGCAGCCAGGAGATCAAGCGCGTAGTCGTGGTCGACAAAGACGTTGATATCTTCGATCCGGTGGAAGTCGAGTGGGCAATCGCGACTCGATTCCAGGCCGGGCGGGACTCGACGATCATCACGCGCGCTTTAGGAAGCAAGCTTGATCCGTCGGCTGAGGATGGGGTCAGCGACAAGATGGGACTCGACGCGACGGTTCCGCTGGGTGCCGATCCGTTTCGCTATGAACGTATCCGGATTCCAGGAGAAAAGGATATCGACTTGGAATCCTATTTCGATTAAAACTCGTTTCCTAAATAGTTTTTTGAAGGGGCGCGGCTTCAGAGACTGCTGAAAAAACTCGCATCAGTGCCATCCTGAGGTCGCGCCGGTTCTGCGCGACCGAAGGATCTGCTTTATTTAGCACGCGCAAACAGCAGATCCTTCGCTGCGCTCAGGATGACACCTCGGAGAACAGTTTTTCAGCAGCCTGTTCAGCCCCTGAGAGGATTTGCGGTTTCCTTTCGGTTTATGAAACAAGGCTCAGAGCTGGGAAGTTGCTGAAAAACCAGACCGCGCTACCCGCGCACGGGAGAACTTCGATGGAATGGTATGGCCAGATGAAGCAGCAGGAGCGGCGCGCCTTCTGGGCCTGCTTTGGAGGCTGGGCGCTGGACGCCATGGACGTGCAGATGTATGCCGTCGTGGTCCCGACTTTGATCGCTCTGTGGGGAATGACGAAGGGGCAGGCCGGCCTTGTCGGCACCGTAGCGCTGATCGTCTCCTCGATCGGCGGCTGGATCGCCGGCATTCTTGCCGACCGCTACGGCCGCGTCAGGGTTCTACAGATCACGATATTGTGGTTTTCCCTCTTCACCTTTCTCAGCGGTCTTACCAATTCCTATAACCAGCTTCTGATCGCCCGCGCCTTGCAGGGCCTGGGGTTCGGCGGTGAATGGGCGGCAGGCGCGGTGCTCATCGCGGAGACCGTGCAAGCTCGATACCGCGGCAAAGCGGTGGCGGCGGTTCAAAGCGGCTGGTCGGTCGGCTATGGCACGGCGGCGCTCTTGTTTACCATCTTTTTCAATCTGTTTCCCGCGCAGCAAGCCTGGCGGTACCTGTTCTTCGCCGGATTGTTGCCTGCGGTGCTCGTCTTTTTTGTCCGGCGCTTTGTCAAGGAGCCGGAGATTTACGTGGCCACCCGGCGGAAAATCGAAGCTGGCGCTCAGGCGCCTCGCACCTGGGAGATATTCCTGCCGCCGACCGGCACGACGACGATCCTGTCCACCTTGCTTGTCATGGGCATCCTCGGTGGAAACTACAACATACTCACCTGGCTGCCGACATACTTGAGGACCGTGCGCCATCTGTCCATCACCAACACCGGGGCCTTTCTGCTGGTCAATATAGCGGGGTCTTTTTTCGGCTACATCATCGGCGGCTATATCGCGGACATCATTGGCCGAAGGTTGAGCTTTATGCTGTTTGCCTGCGCCGCTACCATTACCGTCATCGTCTACATGTTTGCGGCCGTGAACAACACCATGATCCTGGTGCTTGGTTTTCCGCTCGGTTTCTTTCCGTCGGCCCTCAATGCCGGCGTCGGCGCCTTTTTGAGCGAACTCTTTCCGACCAGGATTAGAGGCACGGCGCAGGGCTTTGCCTACAACGCGGGACGAGGGATTGGTGCGTTCTTCCCGGCGCTTGTCGGCCGATTCGGTGACCAGTTTCCGCTTGGCCAGGTGATCGGCACGGTTGCCACGGTTGCCTACTCGCTGGTGATCGTCGCGGCTCTGTTGCTGCCGGAAACCAAGGCAAAGGAGCTGGCCGTCTATTCCTGACAACCACGGTTACAGAGACTAAAGTGTGCCCTTCAGGGAACTTAACTTAAATCTATACACAAACCTCACGCAAGGCGAGAGGTCCGAAAACTACCCCACGTTAGCCAAAAGCGGGCGAACGTGGGGCACCATCAACTTTCTTATTTCGATATGTGACCTGCCCTGAAGGTCTTTGACTCCGCTGCCACACTGGCCTAAACTTGAGTTATCGCCCCGTGCCACTGGAATTTTCCCGCCAGCAGACTAAGTGTGGGCGCGTATTGGAGGCTGTATGATTGGCAAGCTCGGTATGCCGGAGCTGCTCGTGATTCTTGGTATCGCCCTGCTGATTTTTGGGCCTGGAAAGCTTTCCGACCTCGGCAAGGGTTTGGGAGAGGGCATTCGCAACTTTAAGTCCGCGATTGGCAGCGGCAAAGAAGGCGAAGGCGCTCCCCCGGCGGAGAAGAAGTAGCTCTCCGGTAGATTCAGCGACTCTGCTTGATTCCTGCACCACACACTCAACGGCACTCATGCTGTTGCGAAGTTTTGTGCCGCGCCAGTTTTCTATTCTCGTCAGAATCTGTTCAAAGAATTCCCGTTAATCCCGTCCGGCTTCAGCTGGTCGCCAGTCCCGTGCTCCCGCAGCATGCGGTATACCAGCGCCACCGGCAGTCCCACCACGTTACAGTAATCGCCTTTAATCCCGCTGATCCAGCGCGAAGCTCTGCCCTGAATGGCATAGGCTCCTGCCTTGTCGAGAGGTTCTCCCGTCGCCACGTAGTCGTCGATTTCACGATCGTTCAGCGGCTCGAAGCGGACCTCTGTGGACTCCAGGCGCAAGTCGTTGAATGCAACTCCACTTGAATCCCGCCCGCGCAGGCAAACCCCCGTGATCACCTCGTGCGCCCGGCCCGCGAGCAGACGCAGCATCCGCTTCGCATCACCGCCATTGGCCGGCTTGCCCAGCACGTGTTTATCCACCACGACAATCGTGTCGGCGGCCAGGACGCAGAGGCCATCGGCTTCCAGCGCGGCCACCGCCGCGGCTTTTTCGCCTGCCAACCGCATCACGAAATGCCGTGGCGATTCGTTCGCCTGGCGGCTCTCCGCGATCTCCGCCGCATGCACCCGGAATTCGATTCCGGCACTCCGCAGCAACTCCGCCCTTCTTGGTGACGTCGATGCCAGTATCAGCATGCTTTCGATTCTAATAGCTGGCGCCTGATAACACTTACCAGAGCCTGTTTCATAGATAGTTCTTTGAAGGCGCCGGCTTTCAGCCCGCAAAGGCACCGTGATCACCCGATGCATCCTGCCCGGAATCGCGGCCGTCCAACCGGAGGTGCCGATTGAACCATTGGAGAATCTAGAGCGGTTTCAGAGTGGGTGTATCCCGACAGATCAGACTGTCATGGCGAGCGAAGTCGAGCCACCTTTTGTTTCTGCTGCCGAAAACAAGGGGTGGCTCCACTTCGCGCTCGAACAGCTTCTTGCTTGTCGAATGTTAACATCGGGTACGCAGCTTGGCTGCTCCGGCCACAGGCGTTCAGCGCTCCGGTCGCCATGACATCCTCCCGGGAATTTGGATACAACAAGGAAACTGCTCTAAACGGCGCGACCGTTCTCCGTACGGCGGCCCCAGCCGCTTCGCGGGTCGCATTCCGCGTCTGGGCGCCCAACGCTCACGAGATCGCCTTGCGCCTGCTACCTGCTGATGGGGAGAGCAAACTGATCGAGTTGCGGCGCGGCCCCGGCGAGTTCCCCGACCAAGATAGAGATACCTGGGAAACGGTGGTCGAGGCGCGGCCCGGCGACCGCTATTCCTATCTGGTCGATGGCAGCGAAGTACCCGATCCAGTCTCCCGTCTGCTGCCGGAGGGTGTTCACGGCCCGACGGAGATTGTCGATCCGCTGCAATTCCAGTGGACCGACTCCGAGTGGCGCGGGCTGCCGTTTTCCGACTATGTCATCTACGAGCTTCACCTCGGCACCTTTACGCCCGAAGGAACTTTCGACGGGGCAATCAAAAAGCTCGATGCTCTCCAGCAGCTCGGCGTGACCGCGATTGAGCTTATGCCGGTGAACGCCTTTCCGGGCCGACGCAACTGGGGCTACGACGGCGTCGGGCTCTACGCTGTGCAGGCCGGCTACGGCGGGCCGGAGGCGTTCCGCCGCTTCGTCGACGAGGCCCATCGCCGCGGCCTGACCGTCACCCTCGACGTGGTCTACAACCATCTCGGCAACGAGGGAAATTACCTTCGCCTGTTCGCGCCATACTTCACCGCGCGCCACCAGACCCCGTGGGGTGAAGGCGTCAACTACGACGACGAAGGATGCGAGGGCGTGCGACGCTTCATCGTCGATAACGCCCTCTACTGGCTCACGGAATATCACCTCGACGGTCTGCGCCTGGACGCCGTGCAGACCATCCGTGACAATTCCCCGCGGCACATCGTTGCCGAAATTGCCGAACGAGCGCACGCTCTCGGCGCGCACTTGCAGCGTACCATCTGCATCACGGCCGAAACCGACGAGAACGATGCCCGCTACGTGCTTCCTCCAAGCCGTGGGGGCTATGGCCTGGAAGCGATGTGGAGCGATGATTTCCATCACGTGCTCCACGCCATATTTACCGGCGAGCGCGCGGGCTACTACCAGGATTTCGGCGACCCCGGGCAACTGGCGAAAGTGCTCAACGAGGGCTACGTTTTTCAGGGGGAGTTCTTCCATTTCTGGAAAAACATCCGCGGCACCGCGGCCAGGGATGTGCCTCTGCCGGCAAACATCATTTGCATTCAGAACCACGATCAGGTGGGTAACCGCGCCCAAGGCGAACGGCTGACGGTGCTGGTGCCGCGTGGCGTACGCAAGCTGATGGCCGCAATTCTCCTGCTCGCCCCGCATACGCCGCTCATCTTCATGGGACAGGAGTTCGATGAAGCGGCTCCCTTCCAGTTCTTCACCGATTTCGCCGACCCGAAAATACAAAAGGCGGTTAGCGAGGGCCGCCGCAACGAATTCAAGGATTTCGCTTTCGGCGAGGTCCCCGACCCGCAGCACCCGGCCACCTTCGAGCGCTCGCGGCTGAATTGGCCGCAGGCGAACCAGGCTAACGACATGCTCCTCTGGTACCGCAACCTGCTGCGACTGCGCCGCAGCCTGTTTCCACCCCAAGGCGCGCAACCACCCCAGACCTCGGATCGCACCTGCTACGCACGTCTGCTGCAGGCAGACGCCTTGCTCCACATGTATGTGCCGCGCGAGAATCCGCGCCTGCTGCTCACCTGCAACCTCAAGCCTGATACTCCATTGGCGCAGATGACCGGCTGGCAACTACGCTTGTCATCCGAGGAAGATGGCTACGCCGTTCGCGTCTGGACGAGATGACACTCTGAAACCCATGCCGCGAACTTACGGGACAGCACACTAGCAAGCCTGTTTTTCAGCAGCCTGCTAATACACCTCACCGCGAGCCGGGTTGTAGAAGAAGTAGAAGCGCAGCGCCAGATAAGGCCCGTGGAACTCCGACGGGAGGGGCGAAAACGGATTGGAGGCGGTGATGCCGCCCCAGGCGGCGCGATCTAGCGCAATGTCTCCCGATTGCCCCATCAGCCGCATGCCGGTCACCTTGCCGTCCGGCAGGATCACGAATTCAATTGCGACCTTGCCTTTTTTCAGCATCGGCGGACGCGCCTCTTCGGGAATCAGGTTGTACCAGTTCATCCGCACTACGGCCACTATACGGGAGAGGTAAGGGCCAAAATCGACACCCATCGTGTCGCTGAGCACGTCGAGGCCGCTTCCGACCTTGCTTCCACCGCCGTTCGGAAGGCCATAATCGCCTCCGCCGCCCGTCGAGTAGCTTCCTCGCCCGCTGTTTCTTGCCGCCTGCTCAATGGACGAGCCAGCCGACAGGCCCGCAAAGGCACTGAGATTCTGCGACGGTGTGGGCCGGGTTGCGGGCGCGGTGAATGGCGAAGTATTGTTCGCCTGTTGCTGATTAGCCCCACTCGACTGCGCCGTAGCTGGCGCTCCCGAGGGCGTGCTTTGCGGCAGCGGTTGTCCCGGAGGTCCCGGCAGCCCCTTGCGCAGCGACTCCAGAGTCTGGCGATCCGGCGTCGGCATCTTCGAGCTTGCAATACGGTTCTTGTCCGAAAGGAACTTCGTATTCGGAGCCTTCGCCAATGGCCGTTGCGCATCCTTCGGCAGCTCCAGGTAGGTGAAATCCTTGTCGTGGATCATCTGCTCCGCCGTGCGCAGCTCCACCGGATGCCAAAAATTCGGCAGCAGCTTGGGAGACAGTGCCAGCAGGATTATGCCCAGCAAGTGCGCGACCAGCGAGATCCAGAAGGCCTCGCGCAGCCGTGAACGCGACAAGTCATCCTGCAACTGAGTGAGCAGAATGGGCGTGAACTCCGTCCCTGGCTGCCCGCTTCGCGAGGACAACTCCGGCTCGGCAACTGGCTCGGTCTTCAGTGATGGAAATTCAATTCTCGCCATGCGGTCTTAGTAAAACGCGGCCCGGCTACGGCAAAACCAGGGATGCTATGTTTTTCTTCGTTTCGTTCAAGGTCGCCGCTCCTCGGGGTCCCCGACAGACGCCGTCTTTGCGTCTGTTGGGGTGTACTGATGGTCGCGTCGACTGGAGTGTTCTGGCTCCGGGATACATCCTCCCTGGTTTTGCTATAACGCCGACCTTGGTTTGCGGACACAAAACTCCCTATGACTTAAACCCGACGAAGCGCGAGGGGTTGCTGAGGATATTTTCTCACCTTCCGAGCCTCTTTTTCGACCACAAACCCAAGAAGAAGGGTTTTACCCTAGGGCCGGTGAATACTGACCTGTGAACGCTGATAGGACGAGCGGCGTTGCCAGCGAAAATCGCCCCAGACAAAGCGGAGTCCGAGGCGCATGGTGATTCCATCTTCGAGGACAACAAAGGCTGGGCCGCTATTCGCCGCCACACTTCGGCACGGGGCCGACTGTTTTGAAAACCGCTCTATCGTAAGTTCATCAGTCCGGGCAGGCCCACGCGGCGGCTATGCTCCTCCATCCGGGATCGCACCTGGAGCGCCAAATCCAATGCCCGCCTGCCGTCTTCCAGGCTCACCACCGGACGCGTCCGGCTGGCCACCGCCTCCAGGAAGCTGCGCAGCTCCGCCCTGAGCGGCTCCTCGCTCACCACCTCTGGTTTGGAAGGAACAATTTCCGGCAGCGAGAAACGGCTTCCCGGGGTCCCCGATGAGCCCTGCGTTGGCTCATTGGGGTGGAGGCCCGCTTTTGGATTGCTGGGGTACGCGTCCTGGCCCGCTGCCGCCGGCTTGACGGTGAGCATGAAGACGTCGCGTCGCGAGTAGTCCAACGAAACGTACTGCTGCGGCTGGAAGAAGCGCAGCTTGCGCACCCGCTCCGTGCTGACGCGGCTGGCGGTGAAATTGGCCACGCATCCCGACTCGAATTCTACCCGCACATTCGCGATGTCCACCTTCGGGGTCAGCACCGGCAGGCCCACCGCGCGCAGATCGCGTACCGGCGAGTTCACCAGCGAAAGCACTACGTCCAAGTCGTGGATCATCAAGTCCATCACCACGTCCACGTCGAGCGAGCGCGCCGTGAACACGCTCAGACGATGCACCTCGAAGAACATGGGACGGGTGACATGCGGCAGCGCCGCGCGCACTGCCGGGTTGAAGCGCTCCAGGTGTCCGGCCTGCGCCACTCGTCCATGCCGGCGCGCCAACTCGATCAGCGCGTCCGCCTCTGCCAGGTCAACTGCGAGCGGCTTTTCCACCAGCACATCAACGCCCGCCTCAAGCAGCGTTCGTGCCACTGCCAGGTGCGCAATCGTCGGCACTGCCACGGTCGCCGCATCGATTTTTTCGTTCGCCAGCAGGGCATCTATGTCGGTATAGGCGTGCGCGCCGAACGCGGCGGCGACAGCTTCCGCCCGCCCTCGATCACGGTCAACCACCGCCGCCAGCTCAAGTTTGCCGGCGGCTCCGGCTTGCTGCCGCTCGTTTGCCAGTTCGCGATAGACGCGCGCATGATTGCGGCCAAACGAACCGACCCCAATCACCGCAATGCGGAGTAATCCTTCTTGTTCTTTGCTCATGGCTTATAGCGCTTCCCGATAGGTATATCCCTCATAAACTCAGACTGTCATGGCGAGCGAAGTCGAGCCACCTTTTGTTCCTATTGTTCCTGCTGCCGAAAACAAAGGGTGGCTCCACTCCGCTCCTGAACAGCTTCTTGCTTATCAAATATAATGTCGGGTACGCAGCCTGGCTGCTCCGGCCACAGGCGCTCGGCGCTCCGGTCGCCATGACATCCTATTGGGAATCCGGATACACCAACCAGGAAGCTGCTCTTTCGACTTCAGCTTCTGTGCGGAGTCTCGTCGGCCACGATGGTGATTCCAGCCTCGTCGGCGGCCTTGATCACCGCCTCGCCATCCAGCACCAGGCATCGGCCGGCATCCAGAGCGAGGCAGGTGGCGCCGGCAGTGCACATTGTCTCAAGCGTGCGTATTCCGATGACCGGCACATCGAAGCGCATGTCCTGGTTGGGCTTGGCGACCTTCACCACGGTGAGTGCGCGGCTCAGCATCGCCGACTCGCCATGCAGGCTTTTCATCAACGCGCCGGCCCGCAGGATGGCCGCGTCGGTGCCCTCCATGGCTTCAATGGCGACGCAGGCGGCCTCGGCAATAACCACGGTCTGCCCGATATCGAAGCGCGCCACGTGATGCGCCACCGCGCGCCCGTAAGTGATGTTGGTCTGCTCCTGGTCGGTCGGCTGGCGCCGGGTGAGCACGCCCGCGCGCGCCAGCAGCGGCTCCAGCAGCGAGGTCGAATTCAGCAGCGTGATGCCTTCTTCCGCCAGAATCTCGGCCACCCCGCCGATCAGCGAATCGGTATTGCGCATCGGCAGGGTGAGCAACAGCTTGGCCAGCTTCCAGTCGGGACGAATGCTGCTGAAGATCTGCTTGTGCTTGACCTGCCCGGCCATGATGGCTTCGGTCACGCCTTCGCGCTGGAAGGTGTCGATCAACTTCGAAAGCTCGCCGAGCGACATCCAGTGAACCGAGCTGGCGCCGCGCTGCTCGATCTCCGGAAAGGCTTCTTCCTTGATGGCGGCCACCACCACTTCGTAGCCGCGCGAGCGCGCCGCATCCAGCACCAGGAGGGGAAACTTGCCGTTGCCGGCGATCAGTCCAAGACGAGCTTTCATAGCCTTCCTGCAGCGCTGCCGAGAGGTTTCGTGATTCCGCAACAATCGATCACCTGCCCTGTAGCATATCAGGCAGGACAAGGCGCAGGGTTTCAAAGGTTTCGGTAGTGTCTCAGTTTGGGTATTGCGCTAATCGGTCTTTGGGGGTTTCCGGCTCAAAAGGTATATTACGAGGAAAATGCCGAGTCCGCCGATAAGGCCCACCGCTGCCAAAGCTGTTCCAGTGATCCCGTGATCCCTCAGAAAGGTGACGATCCCAAACATGATGGAGAGACACCCAATGATCGCTCCAGCTACTTGAAGAAATTTTCGATCAAACAACAGCTCGACTTTTTCAAGGACTGTCTTTTGGGAATCATCTACCTTCCCAAAAAGCTTTTTGGTCTCGTCCGCTATCGTTTGCTTGAGGAGCGCGACGTCGCCGGAAACAACCTCAAACTTGCCGTGCAGGTCTACTAATTCCGTACTGATGTGGTCGAAGGGGTATCCCGCCTCACGAAGCTGCTTCTTGGGGTCTAGGCGCTCGACGGAAGAACTGACGACCTGTCTTTTGGGGATACTCGCAGGAATCGTCCGGGTAGATCGAGATATGCCTTCGGTATTCTGATAGCGATCATCGGGGCGTTGACCGTATGGGATCTCTGGAATCTCGTTTCCTTCAAGCAAAAAGAAAGTCAGCTTGAAGATCGGCTCACAGTAGCCAAGAACGAAGTCCCGAATAGAGCTGTTGCGAAGGCCCCAGTTGAGGGTTCCACTCCAGCCCGAATCCACTTTCGTCGCACACTGCATAATCCCTTCGCGCATCATGGTCGTCGTTGGAGTAATAAGAGCCATCATGTCGCATCCAGGAAAGACCTTGCCAATCGCTTCCTTCGTGAAAACGAATTGCTCGTAACTGGAAATTGTTACAGTCTCTCCCGGCAATATTTTCAAGAACGTATCGGGACCAAGTTCTTTCTCTTCATCCGTGGAATGGAAAAGTACGTATTTGCCGAGACGAATTTCTATTCCGTTCGGATTGATTCTCTTTTCGTCGGCGTTCAGAATGACGGTTCCAAGAAGCTTGCGAACCTCTTTATCTGGAAGAATCTTGGCCACAAGTTCCTTTTTCTTTCACCACCGCAGTTGCGGCTATTGCAGCTTGCAGTGGGCACACTCCCATGTAACCGTCTGAGTGCTGCCCAAACAGTTTCTCAAAAGCCCGACGGCAATCGGGCTTTTCTTTTCGAAATACTACTACGGCCCTAACCTCCCTGCTAGTTCTTCTTCGGGTACTGCCAGAAACCTAATTACCCCGGGCGCTTGCCTATGTTTCTCCTATCCGCGCCTGGTAGTGTCCTAATTTGAGCATCTCACGCTCCGAGAGCGGCAAGCGACGTGCTGCGAATCCACTCCGAGACGCTCTGCTTGTTCGCCTTTGCCGCTGCCGTGATTCGTTTTAGATCGTTGGCATTGACGCGGATCGGCACAATCTTGCCCTTGGCCTCACCCTTCGGGAATCGTGGTCTTCCGGCTTTTCTAGGCTTCTTCTGCTGTGCCAAGGTTTCTCAACTCCTGTAGGATCGCTACTCTGACCGCTGTTTCCGGTGATACTGCCGGGGGAACATGGAGCACTGTAACGCTTCGCTTTGGCTTGTCTGGATCATCGGTAGCATGTGACCAGGCATAGGCTGTATTGGCCTTTGGATGGCCGTGCAAGTCGAATACCTCAACAATCCCATCCCAGACCGTTTCACCGTTGAAAACCTCTTTTACGGGAACGCTGGCACGATGCGTAGACTCTACACCGTGCAGTTTGCGAATCACGTCCCGGAGTTCGTCTATGTAATTCACGCTGTCGCCTCTACCAAATCTCCCACACTCCAGAATCCCTGCTCAACTCCTGCTGCCATCGCGGGAGTACAGCGGATCGTGCTGTGCCGCTTTACGAAGTTGTAATAAGCGAAGTGCAAGCCAACCGCAGCCTCAAAGTTCTCACGTTTCTTGCTGAAAGCCAGCGTCAGGCGGGTTAGACGGCGCATGTGCAGCCGAGTCGTTGCGTTCAAACGCTCAACGTAACTGGTCGAAATCAGCCGCTCGTCCGGGTTGCCGACGAAAACCTTTTTCTCAGACGAAACAAACTTAGGGGCGCTGTATCTCCGATTGTCGCTGACTTCTTCGTGACCGTAGGTTTTGATGATCTGGGCATAGTCAACATCGCTACCGAAAGCGTTCTCAATCGCTTCCCGATAGGCATTCAAGCCATCCGTTGAGATTTGAATCCGGTTTCTCATCCGGCTTGCGATGTCCTGCATGAAAGCATTCGCCGTTGCAACGTCCCGATTGCCTATCTTGAACGCGGGAACTAACTTTGTCTCGGCATCGACCGCACAGAACGTCCATACGTTTCCGAGTTTCGGATCATCGCCCGGCTGGAGGTTGCGATCCTTCTTCCCGACAAATCCCCAAATCTCATCCATCTCCAAACGGTTGCAGGACAGGTCGCGCATCTTGGCATCCATCAGCGCCGTGCATCCCTGCCCGACCTTCACGCCAAGCCGCATGATCGTGTCACGGTGAACGCCAGTAATGCGCTCGATTGAACGGATGCTGGAACCTTCGGCCAGTGCTCCGATTACCGCGATTTTCTTTTCGGTCGGGAGGATATTTGCCATTACCGTTCTCCTATCAACTGTAATTAGTGTATTACAATAATTATAGTTTGTCAAGTCATTTCTAAATAATTTTTGTGTTACACTATTTCCGCCATGAAAACGCTCATATTGGCCATGATGATATTGTCCGTCATGCAAGCACTTGGGCCAGTCCCAGGGCAAGCAGCCGACAATCCAAGTAGCACAAGCCAAAGCGTCAAAAGCGATGCCAAAAGCGATAAAAAGCCAACCGCTAAGCCTCCCGTCGAAAAGCCTACTGCCACCAATCCACAGCAAGATCGCTGTCAGCCCAAAGCACCCCAAGATGAAAAACAGTCCATAACGGTCCGCGTTATCGCTCCCGTGGACGTGAAGAAAGACGGCTTGGATCGTGCCTATATCGTGCTTACAGGAGCACTGGTCGCCGTTGGTATGCTGACCCTGTTGGCTATCTGGAAACAGGCTGGATATACTCGGAAAGCTGCTGATGCCGCCCTCTTTAATGCCCAAGCCGTCATTAACGCTGAACGTCCGTGGGTTATTGTGACTGTAAAGCAAGAAGGTGTGGGGGGTATAGCGTCTATTTTCTACAGTAGTGTTCGCGGCAGAACGCCAGCGATAATACTCTCGAACTGGGCTGATCGTATTTACGTTGGCGATCCTCAGAATTTGCCCGTACCGCCAATATACGGGGACGAGGGGACGGTGTTCGCTGCTCAGCCGCTCGTCACTGCCGATGATCCACCCTCCGTCGCCTATCAATTTTCCATTCAACTCGCGCTGACGGCATTGACTGACGATAAACGAAGCAAAATCGCCTATATGGACGAATGGCTTTGCGTTTACGGGAGAGTTCGGTATACCGACCTCTTGGCGAAGGACGCGCAAGGCAATCCCGTTGTTCATGAAACGCGCTGGTGTTACGTCTATTATCCGACCGAACCAGCCGGAACTTTCGTTAAAGACGGGCCACCCGCTTACAACGGCTACACGTAGGCTTGGCGGCTGAACCTTGAGCGGAAAACAGAAAACCCCAACCGTGAGCAGCAGATAGAGCCCTAAAAGGCAAATTAGGACACTACCCCGCGCCTTTCACTTGCTGCTTCCGCGCCGGAAGCGTGGTATGCTGCGAGTTCTATTCTTACCATCTCCTCATTCAGGAGTTTTCCATGGCAGACGAGCGTCCACGCGCAATCGAATTAGCTCTCTCGCAAATCGAAAAGCAGTTCGGCAAAGGCTCCATCATGCGGCTGGGGAACAAGGAAGCCATCGTTCCCATCGCGGTCATCCCCACCGGCTCCATCTCCTTCGACGCCGCCCTCGGCATCGGCGGATTCCCGCGCGGGCGCGTGGTTGAGGTCTTCGGGCCTGAGTCCTCGGGCAAGACCACGATCGCCCTCCAGGTGATCGCCGAGGCCAATAAGACGGGCGGAATGGCCGCTTTTATCGATGCCGAGCACGCGCTCGACCCCGCTTATGCCAAGCGGCTCGGGGTCGATATCGATAACCTGCTGGTTTCGCAGCCGGACTACGGCGAGCAGGCGCTGGAGATCGCCGAGGCCCTGGTGCGCTCCAACGCCATCGACGTGCTGGTGGTCGACTCCGTGGCCGCGCTCGTCCCCAAGGCCGAGCTTGAGGGCGAAATGGGCGAGAGCCACATGGGACTGCAAGCCCGCCTGATGTCGCAGGCCCTCCGTAAGCTCACCGGAATCGTCTCCAAGTCGCGCACTTGCCTGGTCTTTATCAACCAGATCCGCGAAAAAATCGGCGTCATGTTTGGCAATCCCGAGACCACCACCGGCGGACGCGCCCTCAAGTTCTATGCCTCGGTGCGCGTCGATATCCGCCGCATCGCCGCCATCAAAGACGGCGACAACGTTATCGGCTCGCGCACCAGGGTCAAGATCGTTAAGAACAAGACCGCCGCGCCCTTCCGCGAGGCCGAGTTCGACATCATGTACGGCGAGGGCATCTCGCGCGAGGGCGACCTGCTCGACTTGGCCGTCGTGCAAAACATCGTCGAAAAGTCCGGCGCCTGGTTCAGCTACAAAACCGAACGCATAGGGCAGGGACGCGAAAACGTTAAGCAGTTTTTGAAAGACAATAAGGACATTACGGCCCGCATCGAAGCCGAGGTGCGCAAAGCGATTGGACTGCGAGCCCCCGCCGTTCCGGAACCGCCGCCCGCCTCGCCCGAACAGAAAGCCGTGGCCGCCAAGACTGCCGCCGCTCCGGCAAAAAAGTAGGTGGACTAGGGCCTGCTAACACTGATAGGGCGGCCACCCAAGGCCGCCCTGCATTTCGTCCGCAACCTTAAGATCAGCGAGCCTGCCAAGCCCTCCAGATTGCTCTACCGTTGCGCCAGCGTCACCTCGGACGCCGGCTCGCGGCTACATCGGTAGGCCAGCCAGTGCTTCCACAGGATGCGAATGGTGGCCAGCGTCGGGGTGGCAAGGTAGATGCCGATGACTCCCGCCAGCTCGCCCCCCACCAGCACGCCAAAGATCGAGGCCAGCGGCGAGATTTCGACTTTGCCGCCAAGTACGCGCGGCGAAATCACGTAGTCCGTGCACATGCGCCAGGCTCCCATTAGGACAGCCAGCACCAGCAGGTGCGGATAGTACAGACTGAAGCTGATGCCCAGGATCAGCACCGCCGCCAGCAGCGGTCCGACCAGCGGAATGAACTCCAGCAGGCCGCCGATTGCGCCCAGCGCAAACGCATACGGAACCCGCAGCGAGACCAGCAGAATGGTGTAGGCAGTCCCGGAAATGAGGACCATCAGCAATTGCGCGCGCACGAACTGCGAAAGCATGGAATCCAGATCCTGAAGGATGTCGTGCAACAGTTCACGTTTTCGCCGGTCGACAATGAGATCGTCGAACGTGCCCGCCACCATGCTCCTCAGTTGCGATTTGCTTTTCAGAAAGAACAACGCCAGGATCGGCACCAGTCCGACCCATCCCGCGTTGGAGACCAGCAGCGCCAGTTTGGAACCCAGGGCCCCGACAATGGCTATTGCCTGTTCGCGGTGTCCGGCAAGGAATTTCTGAAGTTCGGCTTGCGTCTCCTGGCTCCAGCCTCTCTGGGCGCCAAGCTGCCAGGCAATGTTGCCGCTGCTGATCTTTTGGTAGAGATCCGGCATGATCTGCGTCAACTTGTGGGCCTCGCCTATGACCCGCGACCCGATCAGGAACCCGGCAACCGCCAGCGCAGCCAGCCACGCCAGGTAAACCACGGCGATGGCCGCTCCGCGCGAGCGTATCCACCGCTGAACGTATGAGATCGCCGGTTCCAGCAGGTAGGCAAAGAGCATGGCGAACAGAAAAATAAGCAGCGGCTTGATGGCCAGGTACACGAAGGCCAGGAGGGCTGCAAACAGCAGGAACGTCAGCAGGACTTGCGTGGTTCGCTTATCAAAGAAGGTCATAGTTGGCGCCAAGCCTGCCCGGCACGGCCGCTCAGGCGGTCCGCCCTCCGGCTAGCGCGATAGATGATTGCCGTCGGGCTTATGATGGCTTTGCCGGATCCGCCTAGGCCGCAGCCGTTCAAGCACCTATCATAAGCCTCTTAGGGTCTGGCCGTTATTCCGTTGCCTGCGATAGGAACCGGCGATTAGAATTCCTTAAGGACCTAACCGCTTCGCCCATGAATGAGGCGCTTTGAGAAAGCAAGTAGTCGCCATCTACCCGGGTAGCTTCGATCCTCCGACGAACGGTCATCTGGACCTGATCGAGCGCGGAGCAAAAATTTTCGACGTGCTCATTGTGGCCGTCCTCCGGAACTCGGCTAAGACTCCGCTATTTTCAGTCGAGGAGAGACTGTCGATACTGCGCGAGACCACCAAGAAGTGGAGCAACGTTCGCGTCGACGCCTTCGAGGGACTGCTGGTTGACTATGCAATACGATGCGGAGCTAAAGTCGTCCTGAGAGGAATCCGCGCCGTCAGCGACTACGAATACGAGTTGCAGATGGCCCTGATGAATCGCAAGCTCGATGCCAGGGTGGAGACGATCTTCATGATGCCGGCGGGAGCATACTCGTACTTGAGTTCCGGGCTCGTGCGTGAAATCTCGGCGCTCGGCGGCTCGGTCTGCCATCTCGTTCCCGAATTGGTGGAACGGGAGCTCGAACGCAAGCTGCCGGCGCCATCCCGGAAACCACGAACCAAGCAAGAATAATTCACGGAGGACATTATGGCTGCGAGTTCTGGAGTAGTAATGCCATTCACTGACCGGATCAACCGGATTAAACCTTCGGCCACGTTGGCTGCGGTTGCCGAAGGCGACAAGCTGCGCGCGCAGGGCGTTGACCTGGTTTATTTTGCGGCTGGTGAGCCGCACTTCAACACCCCCCAGCACGTCAAGGATGCCGCGATTGCAGCCATTCAGGCTAATTTCACCAAGTACACTGCCGTCGGCGGGATCGAAGAGCTGCGCGATGCCATTGTGAAGCGCCACGCGGCGGACTTCGGCAGCAATTACAAGCGCGAAGAGGTTACCGCCTCGGTCGGCGGCAAACATGCCCTGTTCAACCTCTTCTCGGTACTCGTCAACCACGGCGACGAAGTCATCATCCCCGTTCCTTACTGGGTCTCGTTCAAAGACATGGTGGAGTACTGCGGCGGCAAGTGTGTTTTTGTCGAGAGCGAAGAGAAGAACAATTTCGCCATCACGCTGGAAATGCTGGAAAAAGCGATTACGCCGCGGACCAAGATTCTGCTGCTGAACTTCCCCAACAATCCCTCCGGCGCGTCGCTCTCGCCCGACGAGATGACGGCGGTGGTGCGCATGGCCGCCAAGCGCGGCATCTGGGTCATGAGCGACGAGTGTTACGTTTATCTCGACTACAGCGGACGTCTCTTCTCCGCCGGATCGATTCAGGACGCGCATGATCGTCTCATCGTCGTCGGCTCGCTCTCCAAGACTTATTCCATGACCGGCTGGCGCCTGGGTTATGCCATGGGACCGGCTGCCGTCATCAAGGAAGCCACCAAGCTTCAGAGCCAGTCCACCTCGAACCCGACCTCGATTGTGCAGAAGGCCGGCGTCGGCGCTTTGAACGGACCTCAGCAGTGCGTTGCCGACTTCCGCGCCGAATTCAAGCAGTTGCGCGATCGGATCGTTAAGGGCTTGCGGGAGATCCCCGGCATCACCTGCACCATGCCGCAGGGCGCTTTCTACGTCTTCCCGAATTTTAGTGCTTATTTTGGCAAAGGCGGAATGAAGACGCCGGCTGATGTCTCCCGCTGCCTGCTGCACGAGGCCCACGTGGTGACCGTGCCCGGCGAGGCGTTCGGCAGCAATCAGCACGTCCGGCTTTCCTACGCCACTTCGGCGGCGGAGATCGACCGTGGACTGGAGAGGATGCGCAAGTTCTTTAAGTCGCTCTAGCCACTGAAGAATCGGACCCGGGGCCAACTATGGTTGGCCCTTTTTTCAGGGCTCCGGCAACGTTACGGGCCATTCAGGTACTCTAAATTGGTTGTCCAGTGCGGCATTGTGTCCCCCAATGTCTGATCTCTATCCATTTCTCATGATTCCCGAGTTCAGCCCGCGTCCCTGGGGAACTCGCGATTTGCGGCCCATCTACACCCGGGTCGTCGGCAAGGAGCCTATTGGCGAGGCTTGGCTGACCGGCGACGAATGCCGCGTGGCTAACGGGCCTTTTTCCGGAGCATCGCTCAGTGACCTGTGCCAGCGCTTTGGCCGGGAACTGATCGGCGAAGCGGCTCCCCAACCTGGTCGTTTTCCGCTGCTGACGAAGTTTCTTTTCCCGCACGACAAGCTGTCGGTGCAGGTGCATCCCGATGACGAGGGAGCCCGCGAACTGGGGCAGCCTTGCGGCAAGACAGAGTGCTGGTACGTGGCCAAGTGCCTGCCCGGAGCCCAAGTCGGGCTCGGCCTGACGCCCGGAGTCGGCAAAGCGGAGTTTGAGGCCGCCATCCTCGCCAACCGCGCCGAAAACTTGCTTAATTGGGTCGATCTTAACCAAGGCGATCTGATTTACTGCGATGCCGGAACCGTCCACTCGATTGGGCCCGGATCGATTCTGATCGAGACGCAACAGAACTCCGACACGACTTTCCGCCTCTATGATTTCGGCCGCGGCAGGGAACTCCATATCGAGCAGGGCTTGCGGGCCATGCGGGAATCGACCAACGCGGGCAAGGTTTCGCCGCGGACGATTGGCGGCCACGATGGGGTCCCCGACGCGCGCCGTAGTGGCGCGTGGCGGGGCAGGCTGCTGGTTGCTTCTCCGTGTTTTGTGGTGGAGCACTTTGCCATCACCAAGCCACTGACCCTCGCCGCCGCGCCCGGGCGCACCTCGGCGCAAGTTCTGGTTGCAGTGGAAGGCAGCGCCGTAGTGGAATGGGAAGGCGGCCAGCCAGTCAGCTTCAACCGAGGCGAAGCGGTCGTGATCCCGGCCAGCATTGAGCAAATCGGGCTGCGCCCGCAATGGGCGGTGGAGTTTCTTCTCATGCGCGTGCCCGGCGAGCCGGTGCAGCCGCCCGTCGTTGAAAAGCTGACGGAAGGCGTACGGACGCCGGAGTAATCGCGTGGCAAAATTCGATAAGCGACACTTCTATCCCGTGGTTCTTGCCGGCGGCCGGGGCACCCGTTTTTGGCCGCTCAGCCGCAAACGGCTCGCCAAGCAACTGCTCCCCTTGAACAGCAGCAAGACCATGATCCAGGAGACGGTTGCACGCCTGGCGCCGGACAGCCTGCTCGGCAACTTCTGGATTATCAGCAACCAGGATTTGCGCCAAAACATCATCCGCCAACTGCCCAAGTTGCCGCGGCAGCAGGTAATCGCCGAGCCCCTGGGGCGCAACACCGCGCCGGCCATAGGGCTGGCTGCGTTTTTGCTTCTCAGGCGGGACGCGAAAGCCGTCATCGGCATGTTTCCCTCCGACCACGTTATCGGCGACCAGCGCCGCTTCCGGAGCGATTTGGCGGAGGCGGTGGCAATTGCGGCGGCGGGTGAAAACATCGTCGTCATGGGAATCGATCCGACCCGACCCGAGACGGGGTATGGCTATATTGAAACCGGCGAAAAGACGGGCGCCGCTTTGCGCGTGCGCCGCTTTACGGAAAAACCCAAGCTCGAGCGCGCCGTCGAATTTCTGCAGGCCGGGAATTTTTTCTGGAACAGCGGCGTGTTCGTATGGTCGGCGGCGACGCTGGCTGCCGCCCTGCGCGAGCACCTGCCGAAAACCGCGCCGTTGCTGGAGGAGATTGCCGCCGCCTACGGCACCCGCCGATTCAGCGAAACCTTCCGGCGGCTCTATCCCAAGTGCGAGAACATCAGCGTCGACTACGCCGTGCTGGAGCCGCGCTCGGCCAAAGGCGAGCAGCAATCGAACATTTTCTGCATTCGCGCCGGCTTCGGCTGGAACGATCTGGGCTCCTGGTCGGCCCTGCACGAGCACCGCATGATGACGGCCAAGAGCGATCGCGAACGCGGCAACTATGTGGGGGCCCTGCGCTCGTTCATCCTCGATGCTGAAGGCAACTATCTTCACGCGCCCGGCAGGTTCGTGGCCGCTATGGGCGTGAAAAACCTGGTGGTGGTCGTGACCGATGACGCGCTGCTGGTAACCACTCGCGCGCGCGCGCAGGACGTCGGCAAAATCGTTTCCTTCCTCGACGCAAAAAAACTAACGGAGCTTACCTAGGGAACTCCATGGCTTCTGCAATCAAGTTTGGCACCGATGGCTGGCGTGCCATCATCGCGGATGACTTTACCTTTGAAAATGTGCGCCGTGTCTCGCGCGCAATCGCCAACTACATCCACCGGCACGAGGACCCCGCCAAAGGCGTCCTGCTTGCCTACGATACGCGTTTCGGTTCGCGCCGCTTCGCCGAAGTGGCGGCGGAGCAACTTGCGGACGCGGGTCTCCAGGTGCGCTTGGCGAACGATTACACGCCGACCCCGGCGCTCTCTTACGCGGTCAAGCAGATGGGCGCGGCCGGCGGCGTCATGATCACCTCCAGTCACAATCCGTGGAGTTGGAACGGGGTCAAGTTCAAAGCCTCCTATGGCGGCTCGGCAACGCCGGAGATCATGAGGAAGATCGAGGGCTACCTCGACGCCCCGGCCACGCCAGCGAAGGGCGGACGGGTGAGCGAGATCGATTTCAAAGCGCCCTATGTCGCCGCCATCGAGAAGTTCGCCGATATCGGCCTCATCTCCAAGGCTGGCTTTCGCTTCGCCATTGACGTCATGTACGGCGCCGGGCGGGGAGTGCTGGCCGGCATCTTCCACAAGGCCGGGGTTCCCTACCTGGAGATTCGCGGAGAGGTGAACCCGCTGTTTCCCGGCATCAACCCGGAGCCGATCCTGCCGCACGTGAAAGCCCTCCAGGACACCGTAGTGCGCGAAAAATGCAGCGCCGGCCTGGCGGTCGACGGCGACGCCGACCGCATTGGCGCGGTCGCTGAAGACGGCAGCTTCGTCGACTCTCACAAGTGTTTCGCAGTGCTGCTGGAGTGGCTTCTCAAGCGCAAGCAGTGGCCTGGCGCCGTCACCCGCGCCTTCAACACCACCAGCATGCTCGACCGCATCGCCCGCAAATACCATCGCGAGCTGATCGAGCACGGCATCGGCTTCAAGTACGTCTGCGATATCGTACTCAGCGGCCGCGAAGTCCTGGTGGGCGGCGAAGAATCCGGCGGCATCGGCATCCCGCGCCATCTTCCCGAGCGCGACGGCATCCTGAACTGCCTGCTGCTGGCCAACGTTATGGCCGAGGAAGGCAAGTCGCTCGGACAACTGGTGGAGCAACTGCAAAACGAATACGGCCGGCACTATTACGGGCGCCGCGACCTGCACATTGCCGACGAGCTGAAGCTCTCAGCCCTCTGCCGGGCCGCCGCACACCCGCCGAAGATCGGGTACAAGGTGCTGCGCATGGAGGACATGGACGGCTACAAGTTCTTTCTGGACGCTCCCAGCAACGGCGACGGGGCGGAGCCATGGGTGCTGCTGCGCGGTTCCGGAACCGAGCCGCTGCTGCGCATCTACTGCGAAGCCTCCAGCCCGGAATTGGTCGAAGAGATTCTCTCCGCCGCCGAGTCGTTCGTCTATTGCAAGGCAACCGTGGCGTGAGCCAAAGCGACTCTCGGGTGCCCTACCCTTGCGCCGTGGTTTTCGGCGCAGGGTGGGGCTTTTTTGTCGGAGCCCCGCTCGCGGGGGTATACCTTCCGCGAATCCGGTTTAGTATGATCGATACTTTCCCGGAATCTTATGTGGTCTGCTCCATCATCTTCGGTCGATTCGCCGGAAGCGCGGCGCTATAACCGCATCCACCGCAGGCTGAGCGTGGCTGACGCCGGCCTCGGGCTCGGCTTGATGCTGGTGCTGCTGCTGAGCGGATGGAGTCACACGCTTCGCGACCTGGCATTCCGCATCGCGCGCGGCGAAAACTATGTTCTCGCGCTCTTCGTCTACCTGCTCTTTCTGACATTGCTGAGCAAGGCGGTCGGCCTGGGGATTGATTCTTACGGCTTCCGGCTGGAGCACCAGTACAATCTTTCCAATCAGCGCTGGCGCGGCTGGGTGTGGGATCAACTGAAAGGATTCTTCGTCGGCTTGGTCATCTCCGCGATCTTGGCGGAGATTTTTTATTTGCTGGTTCGCAAATTTCCGCAGTCGTGGTGGATCGTCGCCTGGGCCGCGTTCACGGTGCTGTTCGTGCTGTTTGCGCAGATTGCGCCGGTGGTGCTGTTCCCGATCTTCTACAAGTTCAGGCCGCTGGAAAATTCCGAACTGCGCAGCCGGCTGACGCGGCTGAGCGAAAACGCCGGCACGCGGGTCCGCGGCGTCTATGAATGGAATCTTTCGGAAAAGTCCCGCAAGGCAAACGCCGCGCTTACCGGTTGGGGAGCGACCCGGCGCATCATCCTCTCCGACACGCTGCTTGCCAACTACACCGACGACGAGATCGAGGCCGTGCTCGCGCATGAGCTCGGACATCACGTGCGGCGGCATATCCTGAAGTCGATGATCGTGCAGGCAGTGATCACGTTCGCGGGGTTCTGGGCGCTGAAATGGGTACTGCGCTGGGCGGTTCTGCGCCGCGAGTGGTTTATCTCGCAATACGATTTCGCCAACCTCCCGTTGATCATCCTGGTGACGACGCTGCTTTCGCTGGCCTTGATGCCGCTGCTCAACGCCTACTCGCGCATCAACGAGCGCGAAGCCGATCGCTATGCCTGGCAATCGATTCCCGCCATCGGCCCGTTCATCACGGCCATGAATAAACTTGCCGAACAAAACCTCGCCGAGCGCAAGCCCTCGCGGATCGTGGAAATCCTCTTTCACTCGCACCCGCCGATCGCCAAGCGAATTGCCGCCGCCGAAGCATGGACGAAGCCCGGTTAGGCTTGAAACTCATTGCTCAACCAGCGATTTTGAAACCGCCGCTCTAGCTTCCACCCAGCAGAATCTGCTCCACGCGCCGCAGGTCTTCCTCGGTGTCCACGCCTATGGTTTCAAAGGATGTTTCCGCCACGTGAATGGCCACGCCGTTCTCCAGAAAGCGCAACTGCTCGAGCCGCTCAATCCGCTCCAACCCGGACTCGGGCCAGGAGCAGAACAACTCCAGCGCGTGCTTGCGGTAGGCGTAGAGCCCGAGGTGTTTGAAGTAGCGAACTTGCCCGCTGTGTTCGCGGTCGAACGGAATCGTGCTGCGGGAAAAATAGAGCGCGCGGCCGGCGGCATCGCAAACCACCTTGACCGCGTTGGGGTTCGAAAGGTCGGCTGCGGCACAAGCGATCTTCAAAGTGCCGACCTCGACTCCGGGCTGTTGCATCAGGCGGATCAGCAAATCCAGGTGCTCCGGACGCGTGAGCGGCTCATCACCCTGGACGTTGATGTAGATATCGGCCTCGACCGAGCCGGCAATCTCGTGCACGCGGTCCGTTCCGCTGCGGTGCGCCGGCGAAGTCATGCGCACGGGGATGCCGAGTTTTTCGCAGTGCTCCACAACCTCGCGCGCATCGGTGGCAACAATCGTCTGGGAAACCAGTTTGCTGGCGGCCACTGCTTCGTAGACGCGGGCGATCATGGTTTTGCCGGCAATTTCGCGCAGCGGTTTGCGCGGCAAGCGGGTCGAGGCCAGGCGTGCGGGGATAACGGCAATGCATTTCACAGTCTGTGCTCCCTGACGGCCCTTGTTAGGATTATCAGATCGATGCCAGGATATCGGCGACGAATTTCACAGGTGCTCCCTGGTTTGCGAGTTCCAGTTTCCGCCTTTGGCTGAAATCGCGCAAGAATCAATCCGGTTACGGCGTTGGCGCCCGGCGGCCCCAGTCCACGGCAACGCGGCAAGCCTGTCAGGATACAATGGATTTCCGTTCCCGGAGGTGGTGCATCGGCGATGACGACAAGTGAAAACCGAATCAGGAAACAATTGGTCGAGTTGCTGCGCGGCGGGCAGGCACACGCAACTTTTGAGAATGTGGTGAAGAACTTCCAGCCTAAACTGCGCGGCGTGGTTCCGCTGGGGCTGCCTTATTCGGCGTGGCAAATCCTTGAGCACATTCGAATCGCACAGAATGACATCGTGCGCTTCAGCATGAACCATGACGGCAGCTACCACTCGCCGAAATGGCCGGAGGGCTACTGGCCCGCCTCCGCTGCTCCCGCCAACACGGAAAGCTGGGACCACTCGGTTCAGCAGGTTCAGGAAGATCGCGACAAAATGATCCGCCTGGTTAACAACCCTGCTAACGACTTGCTGGCGCCTTTTCCCTGGGGCGAGGGGCAAAACCTGTTTCGCGAGGCCCTGCTGGTGGCTGATCACACCTCTCACCACCTGGGTGAGTTGATCGTCATCCGCAGGCTGCTGGCGGCTTGGCCGTCTAGACCAGTTTAGCGAAAGGTGTGCGGTTGAGGTCATGGTAAACGCGGGATACAGTAGTCCCTAAACCGCTCTCAATAGCAGCCATCCACAAAACAAAAGCACTCGCCCATCGAGTGCTCGACATCTTTTCACCGGGATATTAAGTGCTGCTTTACTTGGCGGTCGCGGCCATCTTCTTCACCATGGCCAGCACCAATTTGCGGTCGCTATCGTTCAGGTTCGAGGAGTAACGCCGGATTTGCGAAAGGAAGCGCACTTCCTCCTCGTTCATTTGCGATGCCGCCCGGGCCGCCGTATCCGCGCTACTTGTCGCGAAGAACTGGCCGAGTGGAATGTCCATGGCAGAGGCTATCTTGGCCAGCGTGTCCAGGGAAGGGATGGTGTGACCGTTTTCCACGCGCGACAGATAGCAGCGCAACAGCCCCGTGCGCTTTTCGATATCTCCCTGCGACATCCCTTTCTGCAACCGGAAACTACGAATGGTTTCGCCAATATTCATTTGCATTAGTTATCTTCTAACCAAAACTACAGCGCTCAAAGTTAGCAGCATAGTAAAATTCAGCAACGCTGCATGCAAGGACAATCTTTACCGAAACCGCCCGAAAGTGCAATCCGGTACATATTTTGGTTCCCTACGGCATCGACGGACCCAAATTTCAGATGAATCCCCTAGTGCAAATTCGGTTAATAGCACGGGGAACCCGGTCCTGGGCTCACCCCATTAGCATGCCACCGTTCACATTCAGGACGTCACCGGTAATATAGCTGGCCTCCTCCGACGCCAGGAAGCGGACCGCGTGTGCCACCTCCAGGTCGCGCCCCGGCCGTTGCATCGGGATCATCTTGAGGATGGTGTCGCGCATTTCGGGGGTGATGTCAGCGGTCATGGCGGTTTCGATCCAGCCGGGCGCGATGGCATTGACGGTAATGTTCCGTGAGGCAACCTCGCGCGCCACCGACATGGTCAACCCGATCAAGCCTGCTTTTGCCGAAGAGTAATTCGCCTGACCGATCTGGCCTATCCTGCCGAAGATGCTGGTGATATTGATAATGCGTCCCCAGCGTTGTTTGAGCATGGAGCCGAGCACGGCCTGGATGAGTAGAAACGGCGCAGTCAGATTCGTGGCCAGCACCGTGTCCCAATCGGGGCGTTTCATGCGCATGGACAATTGGTCGCGCGTGATGCCCGCGTTGTTCACCAGGATGTCGATCTTTCCATGCTCGGCGATAATCTGCTTGACGACCGCCTTGATTTCGTCCTCCGAACTCACATCGAGTTTGTAGACGCCGGCTTTGCCACACGCGCCTCTAATCTGCGCGGCCGCCTCCTGGAGTTTCTCTTCATTGCGCGCCGCCAGCGCCACGGTCGCTCCGGCCTCGGCAAGAATCAATGCACAGGCCCTTCCAATTCCTTGCGAGGCGCCAGTGACGAGCGCGACGCGTCCGTCCAGTGATTGCATAGCCGCTCCTTGAACCGCAAACTTGAAATCGGGATGCGAGTGGATCAAGCAGCATTATACGGGGCGGCAACTCCCAACCCAATGGCGATCGTACAGGCACCGCCGCACGGGCTGTGATGGCTCAATAGGTATATCCCGACATATCAGTAGGTATATCCCGACATATCAGTTTGTCATGGCGAGCGAAGTCGAGCCACCTTTTGTTCCTGCCGCTGAAAACAAAGGGTGGCTCCACTCCGCGCCCGGACAGCTTTTTGCTTATCGAATGTAGTTTCGGGTACGCAGTTTGGCTGCTCCGGCCACAGGCGCTCGGCGCTCCGGTCGCCATGACATACCGTTGGGAATTTAGGTACACCAACAAGGGAATTTTGCGCGCAACTATCTGAACCAGAGGCTCCAGACAACATCAACGGCGGTGTGCGTAATCGCGGACGCCAGCACTTTTCGCTCCGCGCGCCATGCCCGGCCATAAAAGATTCCGGCGATCGCGGCCAGCAAAACGTACCGCCAATTGAAGGCGGCGCCTTTATGGAAGTGCGAAAGGCCAAACAGCACGGAAGTCAGAACGAGAGCCCCGGTTCGGCCGAGACGAGTCTCCAGCAGATTCTGCAGAATGCCCCGAAAGAAGATCTCTTCCGGCACAGCGGTTAACAGAAAGGTGAGAAGCACGGCGGCGGCGGCGTGCATTGGCGAGGGCAGCCGTGGGTGGAAGGTGATGAACTTCAGGGCCAGCCCCAGACCAATGCCAAACGGAGCAAAAAAAGCCCACTCGCGCGCCGCGATCAGGAAAGTTCGCCCGCTGGGAATGAACGAATACCCCATCCCGTCGATTCCGCGCACGACAAGGTAAAGGTAGAGCGCCACATCGGCAAGGTAGAGTTTGGGCAGGCTGCCCAGCCCCGTGTAAGGCCAGGCCGGCGTCAGCAGCCGCAATTCGAGTACGGCCGCAAGCGCCAGCAAGACCACGGCATCGCGCCAACTGAAATGAGGCTCGACCGCCGGATACACCAGAACGGCCGCAAGCAGCACCGGAAACCCGGCCATGGCTACCGCCAAGGGCCATTGGAACTCATGTCGCGGGATGGAGAAACACAGGTATGGCAGGCAGCAAAGCGAAGCCATGGCTACTCGTTGCCCACGCCTTGCCAGAGCGGTTCGGAGGGCGTTTGCAGCCCCAAATCCGAACAACCACAGTGGGGAGAGCAACAGCGCAAAGCAGAGAAAAGCCGATGCGATGTGTCCCTGCAACGGCCGCGCGATACTCGAATCCCGGAATCCCACCCAGATGCTGGCCAGCAGCAGGGCAAGAATGGCAACCGCGACGCGACCTGGACTCTGGTGGCGGTTATCCGATGCCGCCATGTAGCGACTCCTCCGCCTCGCTGCCGGCTTCGCCGGAGGGCGCCAGCGCGGCGGTTTTTTCACGAAACAGTATGCGCAGCACCGGCGGCGGGAGGATGGTAGTGATCGCCGTCATCATAATCACCAGGGCATAGCTCCGCTGGGAGATCATGTTCATCTGCAAGCCGATGAGCGCGACGATGAGCGCGACCTCTCCCCGCGGCGTCATACCGACTCCCGCGCGCAGCACCGTCATCCAGCCCTCGCGGATGAGCGGCAAGCCGCAGCCTAGCATCTTGGTAATGATCGCCAGCAGGGAAATGGCCAACCCCATAACGACCACCTCTCGCGAGAAGACCGAGAGTTGCAGGCGGGATCCCATGGTGAAGAAAAAAAACGGCGCCAGCAGTTGGTTGATTGCCTGCGCGCGCGGTTCCAGGTTCCACTCCGGCGAGTAGTCGGCAAATGCCAGGCCGGCGAAAAAGGCGCCGATGATGGCAGCCATGCCGATTTTGGTGGCCACCACGGATAGACCAAGGCAGATGGCCAGCGCCAGCACGAGCGGAGCGTCATGAGTCTGCATGCGTTGCAGTCCGGGCCGTATGCGGCGCACCAGGCGTGGACCGAAATAGATCATGAACACGGCAAAACCCGCGGCTTCCACGATAACCAGGCTGAGATGCAGCCAGCGGATGCCCGCGCCCGTCGCCACGCTGACCACGATACCCAGCAGGATCATGCCGAGCATATCGTCAAACACCGCCGCGCCAAGCACGATGCGCGACACCCGCAGCTTCAGCACATGCAGATCGCGTAGCACGCGGGCGGTGATCCCGACGCTGGTGGCCACCATGGCGGCGGCAACAAATGCCGCCTCGTGGACTGGCTGTCCGTCGGCCCGCAGAAGCCAGAAGCCGGCGATGAAGGGAAGAGCTACTCCGCCGACGGCTACCCGCAGAGACAAACGCGAGACACTGATGAGGTCTTTAGGGTTCGTCTCCAGGCCCACGGTGAAAAGCAAAAAAATTGCGCCGATTTCAGCAATCGAATAAACCGTGGGGGAGGGGATGACAAACTGCGTGGCGTAAGGACCGAGTATGATGCCGGCCAGGATCTCACCCAGAACAGCAGGCAAGTAGAGGCGTTCGAACAGCTCTCCGAACACCTTCGCCCATACGAATATCGTAAATAGCTGTAACAACAGCCCTTCGGTTCCGTTTGCCATGTTCAGAGAAGCGGTGAGAAACGCGGGCCTTTCCGATCCTTCACAATTCTGACAATAGCCGGGAGATAAATCCAGCAAAACCCCGAGCGACTGCTGATAATCGATTGCTGCTGGACCGAACCGCCACAGACGTGACCCCACCACTTTCGCGAAGAGTCTTACCATAAGTCGGGCAAACGCCAGGTAAGCTGGCGAGCGCTCGATTTTTGCGGCGAGACCCTGAATCTATGCCATTCTAAGTTAGTTCGTGCGCGGTAGCACTAAAGCGCGCTTATCTTCATTCCTGCCAACCACGAGGTGGTCTCCGTTGCGGAGTAAGGTTGTAATTGCATTGCGGACCCTGACTGGGCTTTTCCTCAGCCTGGCAGCAGCTTTCATTGTCGCCGGTCTCTTTTCCCATTCGAACTTCCGGCTGTTTGTGCCACTCGGGTTCGTGTTCATTCTTATCGTCTTGGCGGCTCGCTTCGGACTCATCGTCAGCGTTCTGGGGTCGCTGGTAGCGGCCATCGTTTTTGCCCATAGGCTCTACCCTCCCCTTGGCAGCATCCGTGTCGAGCAGGCAGCGGCGAGAGAGAGCCTGGGATGGATGATCCTCGCCGCAGTCGCTCTTTCTTATTTGCTGTTTCCACCGCGAGCGCGCCCAGACCGTCCGCGCGACGACGGAGCACAGGAACCCCGCAACTAGGATCTGCTGACCCTGTTCAATCATCGTTCCGGCTTCGACCAACGGGCCATTCTCCGCCCGCATCCAATGAAAAGAGTTATCAACTAACGCGCGTACTCTGGTTGGGCCAAATGTGTGCCCCCCGGGGCGGCGCGCTTTTGCGCTCATGAGGCGCTGGGGGGGGCACAAGCGCTCCCAGCCGGATCGGGGGACTTCTGGTGGCAACTGCACAACTGCCGTCGGGGAAATTGCAGCGTTGGGCGAAGTCGCCGTTTTTCTTCAATACTGTCGCCCATCTGCTTCGTATCGAACGTGAGCAGGCTAGAAACTTGGGCGAGTTGCTGGAAGGATTGCGCGCCTGCTCCGATGGTTCGATTTTTCAGCACACTTTTCGCACTTTGCAGGAACATCACTTCATCAGGGAAGGTTTCTCGAACGATTTCGCCCACTGGGCCTTCGAGGCCTGCAACGAAATTGGTCTGGCCGAGCGGCTGGCTTCGTTGGATATCCGGGAATTCACGTCGATTCCAACTTTGCGCGAACGCATCATCGCCATTATTGAGAATTATTTGAAGGCAAACTCGCGCGCCCGCGAACGTGCGGCGATGGAACCGTTCTATTTTTGCGCCTCCGACACCATCATCATTCCCACCACGGTTGTCGCCCGCAACTTGCAGGAGTTCGCCGATGGGCTTGAAAAAGTGAGCCTGAACAGCATTCACTATCACTTCATCGACGCCCGGTTGCGCTTGAAACTGAATTCCAACGACTTCTCCGTGTGGCTGGACAAGGAAATGGACCTGGGACCATTGGCGGACAGACTGAACCGCATCGATATCTACACCTCAACTCTTCAGGATGTGCGCCGGCAGATTATCCGCGACATCCAATTCGCAATGTAGTGCCGCCCCGCAACGCCTGGGGCGAAGCGAAATCGAGGCAAGGAGCAAGAGCGCGCAATGAAAGACCAGATCCAGGAAAAAGCCGCCGCGAGCGCCACCAAAGAGGCTCACGCCGCGACCGGCACGGAAGCACTCCGCGAACGGCGCAAGCACCCGCGCATCAGCGAGACGCCACCCGTACCACCGCCTCCGCCCAAGCTGGATGACTACGTTCCCATCATTGGGCAGGCCTACATCGACGAGTTGCGCTACCTGGCGCAACGTCTGCGCGGCAAGTCGCTCAAGATGGTGAATTCGACTTCGGTGGGTGGCGGCGTGGCGGAAATTCTGAACCAGCTTATCCCGCTCATGAATGAACTGGAGATTCCCACCAAGTGGGAGGTCATCACCGGCGGCAATGATTTCTTCGAAGTGACCAAGGGATTTCACAACGCGCTGCACGGCGGCGAATACAACCTGTCGAAAGACGCCAAGGAGATATTCCTCCTCTACAACGAACAGAACCGCCAGCGTATGGAGTTCACTGAAGACATTGTCGTCATCCACGACCCGCAACCGGCGGGCCTGATCGCCAGCAAGCAGAACACGCGCGGCAAATGGATCTGGCGCTGTCACATCGACTTGTCCAATCCGCATCCCGACGTCTGGGGATTTCTCCGGCCGATGGTCGATCAGTACGATGCCGCCATCTTTTCCTCGCCTTCCTTTGCCCGCCAGCTTTCGATCCCGCAGTACCTGTTCTATCCGTGCATCGATGCGCTCTCGGAAAAAAACAAGGAGCTGGACGAGTCCTATCTCAACAAAGTCTGCGACGACTTCGGCATCGATCGTAAACGGCCGATCGTGACGCAAATCTCGCGCTTCGACCGGCTGAAAGACCCCGTGGGCGTGATCCAGGCTTACAAACTCGCCAAAAAGTACGTCGATTGCCAACTCGTGCTCGCCGGAGGCGGCGCTTCGGATGATCCCGAAGGCGCAGTCGTGCTGAAGGAAGCGCAGGATGAAGCCGGCAGCGACCCCGACATCATCATCCTCAATCTGCCGCCGTGGTCGGCGCTGGAAATCAACGCCTTGCAGCGCGTCTCAACCATCGTGATACAGAAATCGATCAAGGAGGGTTTCGGGCTCACCGTGGCCGAAGCCCTGTGGAAGAAAAAACCGGTGATCGCCGGTGCCGTCGGCGGAATCCCGACGCAAGTGATTCACAAATTGACGGGAGTGCTGGTGCACTCGGTGGAAGGCACGGCCTACCAGATACGCTACTTGCTCACGCATCCGGAATTTGCCGCCGGCTTGGGACGCAACGGCTACGAACATGTCAAGGAAAACTTCCTGATAACGAGCAACGTGCGCCGCTGGCTGCTGCTGTTCCAGATCCTGCTGGGCACGGCACATCCATCCGGCCCGGAGCAAACCTAGCCGGCTGGGTGCCTCACTTCAGCCTCTCCGGCGCCCACACCAGCACCTTCAGCAGACGCGAGAAGTGCGCCAGATCAGGACGAAGCGGCAGCCGTAAGCCTATGGGCTCAGCCATCGTGTTGAGTTCGACTTGAACCGCAGCCTCCTGCAGCGGCCATGGCAGGTGATGGATCTCGGCACGATACAGCTTGTTGCGGTTCCAGGCATAAAGACAGTAGCGCTCAGTGAGAAACTCTTCCAGGCTGCCCCGGCGCGCCGCACGCGGCGGCGAGACCGGCATGTAAACCGCGCGGAATTGCGGCATGCCAGCGGCGGCCTTGGGTCCATGCAGCCGTCGCGCTTCGTAGCGGATCTCCTGCTTCCCTTCCGAACGCATTTTGGCGTGCCAGTACGGCAGCCGGTAAAACATGCGGGCGCCCCACACCGCCGAAAGATTCGAAGCATCCAGACTGAAGAAGTACACCCCCGGCTTGTTGCGGTAAGTGACGTAGGTGCGGACATTCAATTCGTGAAAGCGCGACAGCTTCGGGACCGGCGGAATCCCCGGCGGGCGCAGCGAGCCGATCCAGAACGGCGTGATCGATAGCCACGCCTGGTCGCGGTAAACGTCAAGCGTGAGCACTTCCGGGACGAGGCTGCGCAGAGTTGCAGGTTCCACCCGAAAGTGAGCGAACAGAAGATCATGCCAGGTGTGCGTCATCGCCCATTGCCGCTCCGGCAGCGGCCACGGCCGATGCGCCGTAGCGTAGAGAATGCTGTCTGCCCCGATCCACCAGGTTTGAACTTCGCTATCGGTCTCCACATCTTTAGGGTAGCCAATTCGGTGGCGCTTGTGAACCGCTGGCCGCCGACATTCGTCCGGGCCTGCCCAAGTTGGAAAACCGCCCCGACAAGAACGATAATGGGATTTATGATGAATGAGATTCGCGCCTCCGCGTTCGGGACGCTGTGCGTACATGACCTGTTGGCGCTAAATGGTCAGCGGCTTTCTCTGGCGTGACGGCACCCTTGATTGTGATACTGTTAGCGCGGTTCCGCTGCTCTGCCCAGTGCCGCGCTAACTTGTTTCAGGGCTTCAGGGCACCCTGCGAGTGAAACAAAATGCTAGGCTTCGGATTTAACAAGACCAAGGTTCTGGCTTCTGCCGAGCGCTACATTCAGCAAGGCAGGCTTAGCAATGCCATTGCCGAGTACCAGAAGATCCTCAAGAATGACGCGCGGGATCTTACCGTCTTGAACACCGTGGGCGATCTTTATGCCCGGGTGAACCAGGTGGAAGAGGCGACCGGGTGCTTCCAGGAAGTTGCCGAGACTTATGCGGGAACCGGCTTTACGGTGAAAGCCATTGCGGTTTACAAGAAACTGTCGAAGCTGAATCCTGGAAACCTGGAATACGTTCTGAAGCTTGGGGAACTCTACCGGCAGCAGGGGCTCCACAACGATGCGCGTTCGCAGTACTCGCAAGCCGCCGATTCCCTGCTGCGCTCCGGGAACACGGAAGAGGGAACCCAGCTTTACGAAAAGATTCTTGAACTCGACCCGGAGAATCTTGCTTTACAAACCAAGCTCGCTGATCTGTATCTTCGCCTCTCGCGGAACAAGCAGGCTTCCGATCTGCTGCTCCGGCTGGCGGAAAACTCTCTCCGCCGGGGTGTCCTCGATGGTGCCGAGCAGGCTCTGGGCCGGCTGGCCACCATTGTCCCGAACGATCCTAAGGTTCTGGAACTTAAGGGCCGGGTAGCCCTCCAGCGCGGTAATCCGGCACAAGCCGCGGAATTCCTCGAGAACCTCCCCGCACTGCAGTCGAGCGAATCCGGCCTGCAACTCCTGGCCAAGGTTTACCTGCAATCAGGCCGGATCGACCAGGCAGTAGCGGTCGCAAAAAAGCTGCTGGTCGAATTCTCTCAACCCGATTTCCTCGCCTCCTGCTGTGACTACCTGATCTCCAGTCACCGCGTAGCCGAAGCCCTCCAGCTTTTTACGGAATTCTCCGGCCCCTTGCTCACCAGTAAGGTTGTTGAAAAGCTCCACGGTTACATCGTCCCCTTGCGCGAAGATCCTGATGCGCTGGAAAGCCTGAAGAAGCTCCTGGAGAATGCAGGCGACACCACCCACAGTGCCGAGATCCTGGAATTGATCGCGCACGCTTCGGTTCAGAAGGGCAATCTGGAGCACGCCCGCAACACGTATCAGCAGTTGATGCGGTTGGAGCCTCAGGATGAAACCCACCAGCGCAACTATCGGCAGCTCCTGACGAAACTGGAAACGCCTGCTGCAACCGCCGAGGAAGAGTTGCAGACCACCGCACGGACAGCCACTCCCGCCGGTCAATCGTACCCGGAGGAGTTGGAAGAGGAGATTCGAACCGCGCTCGCCGAGTCCGAGCTGTTTGTGAACTACAACAAGTCATCGGAAAAGGCCATTGCCGCCTTAGAGGCCGTGCTGCCCTCCGCTCCCTTCGATTTGCGCCTGAACCAGCAGCTTGCTTCGCTCTATTCAGGCGACCAGCGATTTGCCGACGCCGCGCAATGCTGCGAGAAAGTGAACCAGGTTCTCTCCGTCTCCGGCAAGAAGGAGCAGGCGCAAGAGTACGCTGAGATGGCGGCCCAATACCGGGCCCAAGCCGACGCCGAAACGGCGCAACCCCAGGTTGTCGAGGCTTCGCATCAACTTGATGAGCCTCCGGCTGTCAAAGACCACACCCCAGTTTTGCCGCCGAGTCCTTCTAGATCAACCGGCCACGCCGTTGACCGTGCCCCGGAGGAAATCGATCTCTCCGCTGAGTGGGAACAGGTCTCGGCCCAGCATGTCTCAGAGGATGCGGATGCGAGTATTGGCTCGGATCAGGCCGGGGAAATTGTCGAAGAGATTCAGTTTTATCTTACGGAGTTGCTGCTGAAGGAAGCCGCATTTGCCATTCAACATCTCTCGGAGATCGATCCTCACAACCCGGAGCTGCCTGCCCTTCGCCAACAGCTTGCCGCCAAGCGCGATGCGGAGGCTCCCGCAGCCAGTGTTTCGGTAGAGGAAATCGAAATCGAGCCGCCAACGTTCGCGGCGGCAGCGCCGGCGAGCGTGGCTGGCAACTCGACACCTGCAACCGGTACCGGGGCGATTCCCTCCAACCTTGGCGATTTCGTCAGCCAGTTGGAGACCTCATTAGGGAGTGACTTCACCCTAGCGAAACCTCCTTCAGCGTCAACTGCAAAGCCAGCGCCGGTCACTCCAGCAGTGGAGGCTCGTGCCGTTGCCACCCCGACGCCGCCCTCACCCGCCGGGCGGACCGGCCCGCCTGCGGTGGCCGCCGACAATTCCGCAGGTCAAGCTTCTGCCGACAGCATCAATCCGCTGCTCTCGGATGTGTTCCAGGAATTCAAGCAGGACATGGAGGCGGGAACGGGGACCGAACTGGACCCGGAGACTCACTACAATCTCGGGCTCGCCTTCAAAGATATGGGTTTGGTCGAGGAAGCGATCGGGGAGTTTCAAAAGGTGTGTCAGGCCATCGACCAGGGACAGCCATTCTCGCAAGCTATTCAGGCCTACACATGGCTGGCGCAGTGCCTGGTTTCAAAGGGAGTTCCCGAAGCCTCCTTCAAGTGGTACCAACGCGCTTTGCTGGCGGCGCCGGATGAGCAGATCAAAACCGCCATCTATTATGAGCTGGGGCAGGCCTATGAAGCAGCCGGCCAGAAACCAGAAGCATTGAAATGTTTCCTTGAGGTGTACGCTTCCAACATCGACCATCGCGACGTCGCCGAGCGCATCCGGGGGCTGAAATCGTAGAATGCGGTTATATGGACCCTACAGACACCCCCGGCTCCGGCCAACCTTTCGGCTTGCCTGAAGACAAGAGCCCGGAAAATCCCCAGCCCCCATTTTCATCGACTCTCCAGGTACCTCAAGCCTCATCCAAGCATAGCGTGGGCAATGAACCGTTAAACTTTGACCGTGGCATCAGCGCCGGAGAATCCGGGTCCAATCTGTTGCAGGCTCCCGCTACGGATGTGCCTCATTACGGGGTTTCGCGCTGGGTAAGTCGCATTTTCCTGGTCATCGAGGTGATGATCTGGGTCGAGCTCGGGATGATCCTTGTCATTGTGCCCTGGACGCGTGCCTGGAGCGACAATGGTCTCGTCCTGAATTATCCCCGCATCCGTGAGTTCCTGAGCTTAGACTTCATCCGCGGGGTTGTAACCGGAATTGGCCTGCTCGATATCTGGGTGGGAGTGTGGCAAGCCATACACTACAAGGATCCGGTCAGTACAAAGTAGAGACTGTTTCATTAACAGGTCTTTGAAGGGGCGCGGCCTCAGCCGTCCAAGCTCTAGAAGACGAACTGCCGTATTTGTGCCCGCCGCCTCAGGAGAGGGATAAGAGAACAACCATGGACGAACTAGACCATCTGAAGAGCATTCGGGCTTCACTCGCTTACGAGAACAAGAAGTTTCTCGAAGGTCCGGACGGCCGCCCGCTCCGGATTCTGTCCGAATACGCCGAGCCATTGGCGCGCTTTCGCCGGCAGAACGTTCAAGATACCGTCGTCTTCTTCGGCTCGGCTCGTTTCCACAGCCGCGTCAAAGCCGAGGAGGGACTCTCGGCGGCTGAGCGTACCCTCGAGTTGCTGGAGAAGCCGGGCTCGGCTGCTCTGGCCGCGCCCGACGAGCAAGCCAGAATCAAGCGCGCCCGCGTCGCCGTGGACATGGCCCGCTATTACGAGGACGCGCGCCGCCTCGCTTTCCTGCTCACCCAGTGGAGTCGCACGATTCCCTCCAAGCGCCATCGCTTCGTCGTCACCACCGGCGGAGGCCCCGGCATCATGGAAGCCGCCAATCTGGGAGCGCGTGAGGCCGGCGGACAAACTATCGGCTTAAACATCAACTTGCCTTACGAGCAGATGCCCAATCCGTTCATCAGTCCGGAGTTGAACTTCGAATTCCACTACTTCTTTATGCGCAAGTTGTGGTTCGCCTACCTGGCCAAGGCGCTCGTGGTCTTTCCCGGAGGCTTCGGCACTCTCGACGAGCTGTTTGAAATCCTCACCTTGGCGCAAACTGAAAAACTCGCCAAGAAAATTATCGTGCTGATCTACGGCAAGCAATACTGGAGCCGAGTGCTCAACCTGGAGGCGCTGGCCGACGCCGGAACCATCTCTCCGCAGGACGTGAAGTTGTTCCAATACGTGGATTCGCCCGAGGAGGGCTTTGAAATTCTGCGCGACGCGCTCACGACGCATCACCTCAATGTTCCCGCCAAGCGCACCCCGGAGATCGCCAAGACGCGGCCTTAGCGTCGCGTCCCAGAACTTGACGAGCAAGACACTTTCCTAAGCAAGCCGCACGGTGTAAGAGTTACTGTGGGCCAGCCGCGCCGGTCAGGCGGACCGCGCGGAATTCTCCAGGGAGGTAGTAGCATGAGAACCCTCAACCCACTTCACCCCAGCGCGCGCAAGCCCGGCGATCGTTGCCGCCTGAGGTTCACCATCGCACGATTGCTGATTGCGGCGGGTGCGCTGGCCGCGACTGTTGCGGCTGCTCAAGAATCGCCGATCACGCTCAAAGAGATGGGCTCTTTCCATGTTGGCGGCCGGCTGGTGGAGATCAGCGGCAAACCGGTCAAAGAGGTTATGTTCACGCCGGGCGGGGTTCCGGCAAAAGTCGACCCCAACGGAACCTACCAGGTTGAGCAGATGTATGTGCAGTATTTCATTCCGCAGAACCGGCGCGGTACGGTGCCGCTGCTCTTATGGCATGGCGGAGGTCTCACCGGCGTGACCTATGAGACCACGCCCGATGGACGCGAGGGCTGGCTCAACTACTTCCTTCGCCGCGGCTGGAGCACTTATAACTCGGACGCGGTCGAGCGCGGACGCGCCGGGTGGGCACAGTACCCGGACATCTTCAAGGGCGAGCCCGTCTTTCTGACCGTCGCCAATCCGTTCGAGCGCTTCCGCATTGGCGCAGGCGAAGGCTCGTATTCGAACGATCCCGCCAAACGCAAGCTGCTGCCTGGCGATCAGTTCCCGGTCGAAGCTTACAGCAACTTCGTCAAACAGACCGTGCCGCGCTGGACCACAACCGACGACGCGACCATCGCGGCTTATATCGCCGAAGTCGACCGCGTTTGCCCATGTGTCATCCTCTTTCATAGCCAGGCCGGCCAATTCGGCTTCAAGGTCGCGCAGGCCAGGCCGGAGAAAGTGAAAGCCTTGGTGGCAGTCGAACCAGCCGGAATTGGCGACCCTACGAAGGCTGCCGCATTGAAGAACATCCCGACGCTCATGGTGTTCGGCGACTTCATCGAGCAAGATTTGCGCTGGCCCAAGATTCGTCAGAACGCGCTTGACTTCGCCGACAAGATCAAAGCGGCGGGCGGAAGCGTCGATGTCGTCAATCTGCCTAAGATCGGCATCAAGGGCAACTCCCACATGATGATGATGGACAAGAACAACCTGGAGGTCGCGGCAGTCATTCAGAAGTGGCTGGCGGAAAAGGGACTTTATCACTGAGCGGGAGCAGGACTGACTCACGCGGCCTGGCTTCCTGCCGTTCAGGGCGTGCTAAAATTCCGCTCATGCGCTTCGTCGTCAGGACCATCTGGCTGACGCTTATTTTTCTGCTCATCTCCCAGGGGTTCGTGCAGTGCATTTACCCGCAAGCGATGCGGCGGATGCTGGACCGGTTTGGCCGCGCCCTGGAGTTAACCAGCCCCGGCGAAAGAGAACGGCCCGGCCGCACCGGCAAGGCTAGAACTTCGATCATGCAGCGGGCGTTTGGCCTATTGCTGATATTGATCGGATTGCTGTGCCTGATGGTGACGTTCGGACTGATTCGCTAGGGCAGTCATGGGCGCCCCCACCACGGCCGTTTCGAGTCCACCGGCCAGGCCTTTCCGCTAAACTTGTATCGTGCTGACGCCCCTTGAATTCCGCCCGGAAAGCGATGAGCAGTTCTTCGAGCAACTGCCGGCCTCGCCCGCAGTGTTCGCGCTTCGCGGTGAGCAGGCCGGCGCGGAAGCCTACATCAGCAAGACCGCAAATCTGCGGCGACGCGCACGGCGCTTGCTCGCGCTGCCGGCTGCGCCGCGGGCCGCAAGTTCCGATTTCATCCCCACCGATGCAAACGCGGCGGTGTTGGCGAAGCCCGATGCCATCGCCCGGCGACTCAATCTGCGAGATCGCGCGCGCTGGCTTGAATATTCGCCGACGGGCTCCGATTTTGAATCGGGCTTCCTGCTCTACAAGCTGCTGCGGCAGGAATTTCCGCAGGCTTATGAGAAGCGGCTGCGGCTGCGGCCCGCGCCGCTGCTCCGCCTCATTCTGGAGAACCGATACCCGCGGCTCGTGGTCACCACCCGCCTTGGCGGCCTCCACGGGAAGTCCGCCTACTACGGGCCGTTTCCAACCCGCGCCGCCGCCGACAAGTTCTCCAGCGATGCGCTCGACTTCTTTAAGGTGCGGCGTTGCACGGAAGAGCTGGACCCCGATCCGGCATTCCCCGGCTGTATTTATTCGGAGATGAAGATGTGTCTTGCGCCCTGCTTCCGGGGATGCACCGACGAGGTCTACGCCGGCGAGGTGTCGCAGTTGGAGCATTTTCTTTCGAGCGGCGGGCGCTCGCTGCTGCATGCGGTGGCCGCCGAGCGCGACCGCGCCAGCCAGGCGCTCGAGTTTGAAACAGCAGCGGCGATGCACACGCGCTTCGAAAAAGTTCAGACGCTCATGCGCGAGCTGCCGGAGATCGTTCGCCGCCTCGACCAACTGCGCGGCGTCATGATCCAGCCCTCTGCCCAGCCCGGTTCGGTGGCGCTGTTCAAGATTGAAGGCGCGCGGATTCTCGATCCTGTCACTTTCGCCCCGGCCAGCACAACCACGGTCGTTACCCAGGGGACCGACTCGTTTGGCCGTGCCGCGGAGTGGAAAATCAAGACGCCACACTCGATGGAAGCGCGCGCCACCGAAGCGCTCGCCGCGGCGGCACCGGCCCAGGTCAAATCGGGCCGGGAACTCATGGAACATCTCTCGATTCTTAAGCGCTGGTACTACTGCAGTTCCAAGGTCGGCGAACTGTTCCTGGCCGATGACAAGGGAGAGCTTCCCATGCGGCGCATCGTGCGCGGCATTTCGCGCGTGCTCAAGGGCGAAGCACCGCAACCCGATCTCACCGAGATGGCGCGCGATTACTGGATCAATCGCGGCAAAGAGGCCGAAATCAAGCCCGAGTAGCGAAACATAAGGTTGACCACTTGAATCAAATCAGCTACTCTCCGGCTCATCAATGAGCACAATCCGGAGGGTACTCGTTTGCGCAAAGCAATTGTTTTCGCGTTGTTGTTACTCCTAGTCACGACTGCCCTGGGTGCGACAAAACAGCATGAGTTCCAAACTGGCAAACTGATCGATGTCACTGCCGATGAGAGGCTGATCGACGGCACGTCGTATCGGCGCGCGATTTTCACGGTGCAGTTAGGCGAGCTAACCTATTCAGCGAGGGGCGGGCGAATTTCGCGCCGGTCGCGTGATTACGCCCAGGGCTTGATCATAGGAGACCCTGTCCAGGTTTCTATTGACGGCGATCACCTGATCCTCCTTAAGCCTGACGGAAAGGAACTGAATACAACGATCATAAAGAGGGTACGAACACAGCAATAATCGTGAATGCTCTTTATCGTTGCGCTTCTGACGTTCAGTCTAACTGCTGACGCGTCTTGCGGAAGATCACCCGAATTCCCCGCCGCCAATGCTCGTCCAGCCCCAGCAGCTTCCACTCAATTTCCGGCGAGAGATGCCGCAGCAGGCAATCGGTGGTGGGATGGACGTGCAGCGACGGCGCGGCCATCAGCAGCAGCGGAGGCTCCGGCGAGAGCTCGCGTCTGGGGAAATAGCCAAAGCGCTGGAACTCGCCACGCTGCTGGTGCCAGCGCACGCGCACCCAGTAATCGAGCCCCTGCAAGGGCAGGTGCATATCCTCTTCCGCTTTCAGCTCGATCACCACCAGCCGCCCTTCGCGGGTCACGCCGAGCAGATCGATCATGGCGCGATCGCTGGCGGTGAAGGCGGGCACTTGCGAGTAAACTACCGCCGGGTCGAGCCGCTCGTCGAGCGCGCCGAGGTCTCGCCTGACGCTCGCCTCCAACCATCGCTCCGGGCTGCTGCGATGCAGTGGATGATGGCGGTCGTCCACCCCATCGCGCATAGCCGCCACCTGCTTGACGAAGTCGCGAAATCGAGACTCGGTGTTGGAGTCCACCGCGATTTCCGAGCCAACGTCCGACGCTTCGGTGTCGGGAAAGAGCAGGACGGGCTCGGTGCGAAACGAACCCGCGACCTCGCGCATCGCGGCGCGGGCGAATTCCAGGCCGTGATAGCGGAACGAGACCTCGGCGGCGGAGACGACCTCGATCTCTACCCGCGGCAGAATCTGTTGGACCCGCGCAATCGCCTCGGCAAAGCGCGCGGCGGCCCGCTCGCGATCCGGGGCTTGCACCAGCCGGGTGGAAAGGTTTCCGGCATCGCGCGGGTCGAGTTCCTCCAGCGTTTCGGTCCGCTCGTCGAACTCCGCAAGCTCCCACTTGGCAAGCGCATGATTGAGATGCGCCAGTCGAAGCCGCACCACCTCCGCCCGGCCGCGCGGCACAAACAAGCGCGCCCCGGCGACGTGCATGCGGTCGGCGTAGCGTTCGCGGCAATGCTCCATCCAGAGCACCGCGGTTGCAATGATTCCGTCGACGGCCGGCTGCGCCTCGTCCGCGCCGACTCCCACGACCGCCATGGCCGAGTTGCCGCGCCGCAGGATGCCGCGCACATAAGCCGGCCCGAAGGAATGCTCCAGGTCGGGCGCCGCGACCAGGTTTTGCAATTTCCATCCCGGGCTCGACTTCTCCAGCATGCGCGCCAGCAGCCGCTGAAACCCGGCACGGGCAATGCGTTTCGCCGTGGGTGCGCGGCGCTCGCGGCTGCCGCAGATTTCCAGCTTTGCCGGCTTCGTCTGCCCAAAGCGCAGCACTTCCAGCTTGAGCACGCCGTTCTTGGTTTCGGCGCCGACGACCCGGCGGACGATGTTGCGCTCCTCCGACCAGATCTGCAACACGCAGCGCTCGCCCTCGGCACGCAGCGAGAACTTTGCCGTGCTGAAGTCGAACAGCACCTCGCCGTTCTCGATGACCAGCGCCGCCGGGGAATCGGCGATGATGGCATTCAGTTGTTCGGAGACGAGTTGGCAAAGAGGAGGAGGAGGATTCATACCGGGGTCAATTGGATACTAGCAGGCTGCTGAAAAACTCTTCTCCGAGGGTGTCATCCTGAGCGCAGCGAAGGATCTACTGTTTGCGCGCGCTGAAAGTAAAGCAGATCCTTCGGTCGCGCAAAACCGGCGCGGCCTCAGGATGACACTGTTACGAGTTTTTCAGCAGCCTGCTAGGATTGGTGTATCCCAAGAACAATAATGCCAGCGGATCACCCGTATCTCAAGAACGATAATGCCAGCGCGTCACCCTTTCCCACCTGTCACCCTGAGGAGCGTCCGTTAGGACGCGACGTAAGGGCCCATGTATTGTATTTGCTTTTTCCGACCTTCGGGTAGCGCACGGCTAAATGCATAGATCGTCACGTCGGTTCGCTCAATTACCCCAGCGAGCCGAGCCTCGCTGGGGACCCCGACGCCGGCGAACCTCCTCACGATGACACCCGCAGCGAAGTTCAGCGCTTTTCTGTTCCATACTCCCACGACTTAGGCGATGTCCCAACAATATTTGGACAGCATTTGAACTGCCCGAATCTACGGAAGAGGCCACTCGGGGAATCAGCCGCACATCGAAATCATGCTTGCTGCATTTGATTTACTGTCACCTGCAGAATGCACCCGGCCACGCTCTCCTCCAAAAACCTTGAAATGACTAAAGATTGAGATATTTGTGAGCCGTGAGCAAATGTGCACAGATTCAGCGGTGATGGGGCTCTATCATCCTTTCTGTATACGTATCAAAGGAGAATCACATGACTTCCAAGAAACTATTTGCTGCCGCTATGGGGCCGCTCGTTATGCTAGCCCTATCGTTGCCTGTAATGGCGCAGACCAACACGGAATCCCACAGCGACAGCAGCACGACAACCACGTCGCAAGATACACCGCGACGGGCCGAAACCACTCAGACGACTGAGACTAAGAAGAAGTACAAGAACCACCACCATAAAGTAAAGGAAAGCGAAAAAACCACCACGACCACCGAACCCCGGCACAATGACGAGCAGAGAAGTACAACGACGAGCACAGAGTCCCACGAACAGCACGAGGAACACACGCAGCAATAGTCAACGGGCATTCATAGCAAAACAAAATGTTCGCACACCGACAGTCTCTGCGCTCGAGTTTCGATCTTCGGATTCGTCGTAGGGACTTTCGCCGTGACCTAAATCAGCAAGCCTGTCCTGAGCGGCACTCTGTTTCCCGTCTCCTGATTCGTCGGCGGGTGGCCCATCCTACCCGATTTTGGTAGGGTGGGGCAGTTTACGCTCCTGCCAAAACAAAAGCCCCACCCAAACTTCGCTTGAATGGGGCACCCCTGACCGCTGCTCCCCAGCACCTCGCATGGGATAATCATCTGTTTGCCTGCCCCTCGGGAGTCTTGCAAGGGAACTGAGCAGGTGGCCACCCTCGGATTGGGGAGCTTTTGGTAGTCTAAGAAATATGGAGAGGAAAATTTTCGAAAGAGAAAACGACAGTTATCGGAGTCGCCTCGCCATTCGGAATGGTTGGCGGTGCAGGTTTTGCGGTCGACTCCCAGAACCTGGCCAGTCATTCGATGAAGATGAAGTCTGCCCGCCGCCTTCCCCGCACCCATTATGGGATAATCATTGGATTGCCTGCCCCTGCGGAGTCTTGCAGGGGAGCTGGGGCATCCAACCGATGTGACTATGGATATGGATAAAGACAAGCGGTTTTTCTTCCAGAAATACGGCCTCAACGCGGTCGACGTGCAGCGCTATCTGGCGGCGGCGCTTTCGGCAGGCGGCGACTATGCCGACCTCTACTTCGAATACATGACGGCGACCTCTCTGGGCCTTGACGAATCGATGGTCAAATCGGCTTCGCAGGGAATTTCGGCGGGCTGCGGCGTTCGCGTCATTGCCGGCGAGCGCACCGGCTACGCCTACACCGATGACCTCGCGCCGGAGAGGATTCTGCACGCGGCGCGCACGGCTGCCTTGATTGCGCAAGGTCCCTCCAAGGTTCCGGTGGTGGATTTGAAGGAGCATGCGGCTCACAACCTGTATCCGGCGGCGCCCGTCGATTCCGCGGTCACAGAGAAAGTTGAGCTGATCCTGCGCGCCGACCGCGCGGCCCGCGCCTACGATCCGCGGATCACGGAAGTACGCGCCAGCTACGTCGAGGAGCTTCGCCGTATTCTCATCATCGGTTCCGACGGCACATTTGCCGAAGACGTGCAGCCGCTGTCGCGGATGAGCGTGTTTGTCATCGCCCGCTCGGGCGAGACCTCGGCTCGCGGCACCTCGGGCGGCGGCGGACGCCACGGCATGGAAGCGTTTCTGACCGAAAAGACTCCCGAGCACTTCGCCCGGGAAGCGGCGCGGCAGGCCATCATTCAACTGGATGCGCGAGAGTGCCCGGCCGGCGAAATGGAAGTTGTGCTGGGACCGGGCTGGCCCGGCATCCTGCTGCACGAAGCCATAGGCCACGGGCTTGAGGCCGACTTCAACCGCAAAAAGACCTCCGCTTTTTCCGGCTTGCTCGGCCGCCGCGTGGCCAGCGACAAGTGCACGGTAGTCGATAACGGTACCCTGCCCAGCCGCCGCGGCTCGCTCAACGTCGACGACGAAGGCAACGCCACCAACAACACGGTGCTGATCGAAAAGGGAATTCTCAAGGGTTATCTCAGCGACCGGCTCTCGGCCAAACTGATGGGTTTGCCGAACACCGGCAACGGACGCCGCGAGAGTTACGAGCACATCCCCATGCCGCGCATGACCAACACCTACATGCTGGCCGGCGAGGATTCTCCCGAAGACATCATCCGCTCGGTGAAGCACGGCGTCTATGCCGTGAACTTCGGCGGGGGGCAGGTGGACATTACGAATGGCAAGTTCGTCTTCTCCGCGTCGGAGGCTTACCTGATCGAAGACGGCAAGGTGACGGCACCGCTGAAGAACGCTACCCTGATCGGCAACGGCCCCGACGTTCTTACACGGGTCAGCATGGTCGGCAACGATCTCAAGCTGGATGAGGGTGTCGGCACCTGCGGCAAGGATGGCCAGTCGGTACCGGTTGGCGTTGGCATTCCAACTCTAAAGATTGACCGCCTTACCGTCGGCGGCACGGGGAGCGCGCGATGAGCACCGAGACCGAGACGACGACCGCTGCCGCCTCGCAACTTGATTTGAAAGAGATCGCCGCCGACGTGGTGCGACGCGCCATGCAACGCGGCGCTACGGCGGCCGAATGCGTCATCCGCGACGGCACGGAATTCTCCACAGTGGTTCGCCTGGGCGAGGTCGAAACCCTGAAGGAATCCGACAGCAAGGCGCTCGGCATACGGGTTTTCGTCGGCCAGCGGGCGGCCAACACCTGGACCAGCGATCTTTCGCCGCAAAGCCTTCAGCAAATGATCGACTCCGCCCTGGAATTGGCAAAGGTCACTACCGAGGACCCATTCGCCAGCATCCCCGAGGCCGCGCAACTCGGCTCGATCGACGGCGATCTCGACCTCTATTACGACGACGTCAATTCGCTTTCCACGGCCGCTCGTATCGACTATGCCCGGCGCGCCGAACGCGCCGCGCTCGATTTCGACCCGCGCATCTCGAACTCCGAAGGCGGCTCCTTCGATGTCGCCACCGGACGCAAAGTGCTAGCCAACTCGCATGGCTTCCTGGGCGAATTCCAGCGCTCCTACTGCTCGGTTTCTGCCGTCCCGATCGCGCGCGACGAACAGGGCAAGATGCAGAGGGATTACTGGTACTCGGTTTCGCGAACCATGGGCAAGCTGGAGTCGGCCGAATCCGTCGGCCAGACGGCTGCCAAACGTACGCTGCAGCGCCTCGGCGCGCGCAAAGTGAAGACCGCGCGCGTTCCCATCATTTTCGACCCCCAGGTCGCGCGTTCCCTGCTTGGCCACATCTTCGAGGCGGCCAACGGCGAGAGCATCTATCGCAACGCTTCGTTCCTCACCGGCAAGCTGGGCGAGCAGATCGCGGGTGAAAATGTCACCGTGATCGACGACGGCACCATTCCCGGGGGCTTCGGCAGCAGCCCGTTTGATATGGAGGGCGTGCCGACGCGGCGGACAGTCGTGGTCGAGAACGGCGTGCTCAAGTCGTATCTGCTGAATACTTACGCCGCCAAGAAACTTGGCCTTGCCACCACCGGCAACGCTTCGCGCGGGCTGGCCGGAAACCCCGGCATAGGCTCCGGCAACTTCTTTCTCAAGCCTGGTGCAAAAACTCCGCGGCAAATCATCGCCGATGTCAAGGATGGCCTTTACGTGACGGAGTTTCTCGGCTTCGGGGTCAATCTGGTGACCGGCGATTTCTCGCGGGGCGCCGGCGGACTTTGGATCGTCAATGGCGAGCTAACCTACCCTGTCGAGGAGATCACAGTCGCCGGGAACCTGAAGGAGATGCTGCGAAACATCTCTGTAATCGGAAACGATCTCGAATTTCGCGGCTCGGTCGCCTGTCCCACGATCCGCATCGACGGCATGACCGTCGCCGGCGAATAGAGCGGTTTTGGTCTTCGCGAAACCGGTCCAGCCGGGCGCACTTACGCTTAAGTCTGACACGACCCGGGCTCGGCGCTTGCCTGCCCGATTTTGCTTGCAATTAAAAGGGTACGGGCTTGCGCGAATGCATGCGCAACCGGAGTAGAATGTGCTCCGGAGACTCAGAAGGCTCGACCACTTCCCGGAGAGGCACCGAAGGTCCCGGGAGGTCGTGGTTTGCGCCACATGGGATGACATATGCCAGACCCGCTTCCAGAGCCGTTTACTCCCTTTCAAACCCGCCAAGAGCGCAACTGGACTCCGATTCTGATCGGGATTGGAATTGTGATTGTCGTGCTTGCCGGGATCGTGATGTTGACCCGGCAGGCAAGGAGACCGGTATCCACCCCTGACCCCTACGCGCAGAAGCTACAGGTTTCGGAAGCGAAGATCAGCCGGGCCAACAACTTTGTTGGTGCCAGCGTCACCTATCTGGATTGCCGTGTGACCAACACGGGCGACCGGACCGTCACCGGGGCGCGGGCCGAGTTGATCTTCCGCAACACTCTCAACGAAGTGGTGCAAAAGGAAATTGTCCCCATACGCGTGCTGCACACCAATAAGCTGGGCGGCTATCAGGACGTTGTAGATCTCAGCCTGGCGCCTCTTTCTCCGGGACAAACGCAGGGCATCCGCCTCGTGCTCGAGCACGTCTCCAACGACTGGAACCGGAGCTTTCCAGAGCTGCGGTTCGTAAATCTCAGCTATCAATGAGGCGGCCGCTCAGGAAAGCGTCAGCACGACTTTGCCGAAATTCTTGCGGCCCAGCAGCAGCCTGAAGGAATCCGCCGCAGCCTCGAATGGAAACTTCGCGCCGATTACCGGTTTCAACTGACCGCTTTCGATCCAGGGCTGCATCGCTGCCAGCGCCCGGTCAATCAGTGGGCGATTCCTCGACAGGCGGCTCAGCCACAGCCCGTGAGCGCTGAGGCTTTTTTCGTACATGGCGAGCGTATCGAACTTGGGGCGCTCGCCGCTGGAAGAACCGAATAGCACAACCCGGCCCAGAAATGCGCAGCAACGCAGGCTCTTGCCGGTGTGTTCACCCGCCAGACTGTCGAAGACGACATCTACTCCTTCGCCGCCAGTCAGCTCCTTGATCTTCTGCTCGTAGTCTTCTCGTGCGTAGTTGATGGCATGGTTAAGGCCAAGTTCCCGCAGGCGCTCCAGCTTTTCGTCGGAAGAGGCAGTGCCGAATGTCTCGAATCCCATCAGCCTTCCGAGTTGCACGGCCGCCGTACCCACGCCTCCGGCGGCGGCGTGGATCAGCACGCGCACCGGCCTGACGGGGTCCCCGGCAAGCCCGTTCTTGGCTTGCTGGGGTGCAAGTCTGAGGTTCACCGGCGCATGATCGGGCGAGCCGATGTCGGCCACCACGCCCGCTTTCCAGTAGACCAGCCAGGCCGTGAAGTAGTTGACCGGGAAAGCTGCTGCCTGGATAGAGGTCCAAGCAACTGGCTGCGGCCAAATGGAGTTGCGCGAAATGGCAATTTCGCCGGCCCAAGCGTCCTGTTGCGTATAACCCATCACGCGCTGGCCGGTGCCTTTGATGGTGCCGGCGAATTCCCGTCCCGCGACGTAGGGAGGCTTGGGACCTCCGGGGTAAAGCCCCATGGCGCTGCGGATGTCGGCGAAGTTCACTCCCACGGCTTCCACCTTGACCAGAACCTGGTCGGCGGTTGCAGCCGGTTCCGGAACCTCGCGCAGCTCAAGCCCGTCCGGGCCTTCAAAACGCGTCACGACAATTGCTTTCATCGTCTTTCCAATTCCCCTGGGTTGCCGACGCAGCGGCGGATTTGTCGACTTGCGAGGAATTCACTCCAGGCGCCACTGTTGCGCTATTTGGGTGTCCGGGCATGAGCGAATACTAGCGCCAGCTTGGCTTCCGCCGTGCCGGGGTCCAGGCAGCGTATAGCTTGCCAACTGGCAGGCTCTCCTCGGCGGTGATTTTACGCGCTTCCAGATCGCCGATGTTGGATTTTCGCTTCGCCGATCCGTTATTCAGCATCTTTCAAGATGGACAGGCCGTCGCGCCTGCTTGTACGTTGCAGCGGCCAGCCACGGGCGGCGCGTTTGGAGCTGCTGGTATACTCGTCTAACCCCTTGGTGCCGTGCGGAGTGGCGCGGCACTGCGGACCGATTTAATAGTTGGTTGTGTTTAATAATCGGTTGTGCTGACTGGAACGTTTGTCATTCTGTCCGTACTTGTCACGATCCTTGGATTCTTTTTAGACGACCGGGTCGCACAAGCATGGACCTTGCAATGAGGTCCGCTTGGAACTACTAATTATTCGTGCGCTGTTTATTCTTGTAGTCGGACTCGCCTCTTACTTCCTGGAGCCGTTTGGCTTGACTCGGTTGGTTGACGCAGTGGTGGGCGTCGCGCTGGGAGGCGCCGTCATCCTGTTCGAGATCCGCCTTCGCAGCGTCAGCCTGAAACGGCTGATTGGGTCCGCAATCGGTAGTGTTCTGGGAATTATCGGCGCTTACCTCTTCTGCGCGGTGATCCGCTACAGCATTCAAAGCGGGCCAACGCAGAGCTTTCTGCAACTAACGGTCATCCTGATCATGTCCTACGTCGGTTTGATCGTGGGCGCAAGCAAGGGAGATTTGCTGAACCTTTCGGCGCTCGGCGGAATTTTTGGCGGGGAGAAGCAAGGCCGGCGGAGTTACAAAATCCTCGACACCAGCGTCATCATCGATGGCCGCATTGCCGATATTGCCGAAACCGGATTCCTCGATGGTGTGCTGACGATTCCATCGTTTGTCCTGCGCGAACTGCAACTGGTGGCCGATTCAGCCGACTCGCTGAAGCGCAATCGCGGCCGCCGCGGACTTGACATCCTGCAACGCATTCAGAAAATCACGACCTTGCAGGTGCAGATTGTCGAAGATGACTTCCCGGCCGTGCGCGACGTCGATATGAAGCTGATCGAGCTGGCCAAACTCTACGAAGGCAAGATCGTCACCAACGACTTCAATCTCAACAAGGTGGCGCAGCTTCACGGCGTCGCCGTGCTGAACATCAACGAGCTGGCCAATTCGCTGAAGCCGATCGTTTTGCCCGGCGAAATCATGAAGGTATTCATCCTCAAGGAGGGCAAGGAATACAACCAGGGTGTGGCTTATCTCGATGACGGCACCATGGTTGTGGTCGACAATGCCCGCAAAATGATTGGCAAGACGGTCGACATCTCCGTGACCTCGGTTCTGCAAACCACGGCCGGCAAGATGATCTTTGGCAAGTTTGACGAGCGCGGCATCAGCAGCATGGCGCGTCCGGAACCGAGACCTCCGGACCTCCGCAAGAGCAATCCGCAACCGTCGCTGGTTCCCGACAATTCGAACTCGAGCGCGGGTTCTTCTTCGGGTGCGGGGGCAATCGCGCCGGCGAACGGAACCACCGAACAGCACTGAGCGGACAGAAATTTAGACAAAGGTGGAATCCTTCTGGAATTCGCGGCATGATCGGTTCATGAACTCAGGCGTGATGAGCCGCCGGATCACAAGGGCGAGGCTCGAACCCGTGCCGTCCGAACGGAAGTATCGGATTCTCGACTTGTTCTGCTGTGCCGGCGGTGCCGCGATGGGCTACTCTCAAGCCGGCTTTGAGGTTGTCGGCGTCGACATAAACCCGCAACCGAATTACCCCTTCTCGTTCGTTCAGGCAGACGCTCTCAAATTGGACATGCAGTATCTTGCGACGTTCGATGCCCTACACGCTTCACCGCTAACTCCCTAACCTACGTCTTGCTTCCCTTTGACAGAAAACTCCGCAGCCAAGGCGACAAGAGCCTCTCGCGGGCTTTGGGATTTGCTTCGATGAACGCTATGAACCTATTACATGCCGCGTGCACTACTCCACGGATACAAATCTCACATCCGGTTTTGCAGTGCTCATGATTATGCTCCAAAACGTTGACGAGCTGTTTCTTACATTCGCCTTCGTGTTTAATATTTCGAGCGCAGAAGTAGCAGTAATTGCTATCGTATCCGCAAACTGGACAAACGCCCTTTTGTTCGCTTAATAGCTTAATCCGAAGGCTCTTTCGCTCAGCCGCCGTCATGCCATCTTTCATTTGTTACCGCCAAGCAGCCAAGTGACGTCCACGTCCAAAACGTCCGCGAGAGCTTTTAGTTCGTAGTCAAGAACACGACGATAGTTGTTTTCGATTTTTGCGATCGCGGCTCGGTCGAGCAGAATCCCGCGCGCAGCGAGCTTTCCTGAAAGAGCGTCTTGCGTTAGTGCAGGTTCTAAACCGTTACGCGCTTCAGCCAATCGCTTTCCGATAATGTTCTTCTGCACAGGCCTCTTGGACACACGGAGAGAGTACCCTTTACAAAAACCGGAAGTGTTCTAAACTAGAACATAGCCGTGGCTCCCACTTATGAGAGGGGAAACTGATAGTGAGAAAAGAGACCGAGTTCACTTGGACCGGCGGGGAGCAGAATCGACGATTAGGCGCTTATAGGCCGTGTCCATGCGGCTCTTGTTCCCGAAAGGGCGTTGGCTATGTGTCATCCTCTGACTCCAGGGGACGGGGCTTTACGATCTGGATAGAGAGCGAGGAGGTTTTTAGAAGACTGAAGCGCGCTTTTGATCGCCTCTATTTGGCAAAAAGTACCCGGGAGGTGATTGGCTGAGTAGATCGGGCGTGCAGGAGCAAAGGGTTTCGACCGGAACGGCGTCACCTGTCCGATGTGCGGGTTGGCGCCGGGCGGAATCGACCCGGCAACGGGCCGAAAGGGGAGTGCGAAACCAAGCGGCAGGACAAGTTAGTATCCCGGCTTCGCAGGTTTCTCGGTTAGAATTGTCCCCCTGCCAAATACAGGATTTGAAAGTTCGCTGCCTTGCCTTGTATACTGCTGACCCCTATGAAAGTAATGGTAATTATTCCCGCCGCCGGCCTTGGCACCCGCATGGCGTCTTCCACGGCCACTGCTCAGGGCAGGACCCGCAGCAAGCAATTCGCTCAACTGGAAGGCGTTCCGATCCTCATACACACGCTCCGCAAGTTCGCGCAGACGCAGGAAGTCAGCGAAATTTGGGTGGCTATGCGGAAATCCGAGTCGGAGCTGTTCCGGGAGGAGGCCCGGAAGCATGATCTTGGTCAAAAGGTGCATATCGTCGAGGGCGGTGAACACCGGCAGCAATCCGTCGCCAACGCGCTGAACGCGTTGCGCGCCGCCGAGGACGATATCGTGCTGGTGCACGATGCGGTGCGTCCGTTTGTCACCTCCGAGACTATCGCGGCGGTCATTGCCGCCGTAAAAAAGCATGGTGCAGCAATCGCCGGCGTGCCGGCCGTCGACACCATCAAGCAGGTCGAGCGCACCGCCGACGGAGCCGTGATCACGACTACCATCCCGCGCGAGATGATCGTGCAGGCACAAACGCCGCAGGGGTTCCGCTTTGGAGTGCTGAAGAAGGCGTTCGACGACGCCACCGCCGAGGGCTTCTTGGGCACCGATGAGGCTTCTCTGCTGGAGCGCCTTGGTCAGCCTGTGCACGTGGTGATGGGCTCCGCCCGCAATATCAAGATCACAACCCCGGCTGACCTCGAATTGGCCGAGTTCTTCATTTCCCTGGAAGATCGCCGCAAGGCGAGCATTTCCGGCTGAAGAACCGCAACAGACAGCGGCGGCAGGCGGTTGCGAGACACTTCCCGGGACAGGCCTGTCCGGCAGTGTGGCAGGCGGTGAAGCTACTTTATGCGAATCGGTTACGGTTGGGACTCACACGAATTCAAGCCCGGCATTCCACTCCGGATCGGCGGCGTTGAACTGCCGCACGACAAGGGACTCGCCGGCCACTCCGATGGCGACGTGCTGCTGCACGCGCTGACCGATGCGCTGCTGGGCGCGGTTGCGGCGGGAGACATTGGCGCCTTCTTTCCGCCAAGCGATCCTAAGTGGAAGGGAGCGAACTCGGTTATTTTCGTCGAGGAAGCGATGCGCCACGTGGAAAAAGCCGGCTATGCGGTGACCAATGCCGATACCACGCTGATTCTGGCCGCTCCCAAGATCGGGCCTCATGCCGCCCGCATTCAACAGCGCCTGGCCGAATTGCTCAAAGTGGACTGCAACTGCGTCGGGGTGAAGGCGAAAACACCGGAGGGAATGGGGACCGACAACGCCGCCATCGCACATGCCGTGGTGCTGCTGGAAAAGCGCAACGACGGCCGGCTTGACATGATGGAGGCCGTCGAGGCCCTGCCGCAGGAGGTCGTGGATGAGATGGTCGAGGAGGTACTCGAAACTATCAACCCTCCTACGTCCAAGAAGATGTAGCGAAATTGAGGCGTTAAGGCGGCGTTGAGCGGGGGTGGGAAGCGAAGCCACAGCATGTCGCATATATAGTCATGCTGAGCGAAGCGAAGCATCCGGAGGGACTGCCCTACTCCGCTTCTTTTCCAGTTCCTGAAAGACCTTCATGAGGTTTTCCAGCAGCAAAAACAGGGTCTGGTTTACTCGCTTCAAATCGGTCAGGAAGTAGCTCAGGTTCAAGACAAGCAGATTCTCACCGACCACGTCAAAGATCGCGTTTTCCAGCAGCCGCGCATGCTTGATGAGCAACGGAACGGAAAAGCCTTGGCGATACCTGACTTTGGCCCAATGCGCGACGACACGCGCGGTCTCACCGCGCGCATTGTCCGGGTCGGGAGAATCCAGCACATCGGCCAGCATACCCAGGACCGGCCCGATGGGAGCGACACGATCCTCCTCGCTAATTCGCAGGACCATGAGTTCGGGATCTGCCTTCATCAGTGCCAGCGTCCGATGCACAATTTCATTCGACAACTCCCGCAGCAAGCCGGAAAGGCGTTTGCAGGGAAGGAACCGGTGGCGAACGGGATTTTTTAGTTTTTCTTCAATCTCGGCGAGTAGTGAAGACACGCTTGCCGGCTTGATCAGGCAGCCATCCACCTGGCTGCGAATTGCCTGTAGCGCCGCTTCCAGTGCTGGATACCCGGTAAGAATAAAGTTGATGCACTCCGGTTGCGTGCGGCGCATGCCGCTGACCACCGTATATCCATCTCCGGGTTGACCGATGTTGAGATCGGTGATCAGCACGTCGAAAGAGCGGGAGGTGATCGCCGCCAAGGCTTCGGCGACCGTGCCAACGCAGAATACGTCATATCCGTGCAGGGTGAGTATCCGGGGTACGGTCTCTCGAATAGCTGCTTCGTCATCGACAAACAAAACTCGGGCAACTGCCACCGAACACCTCCCAAGAAAGCGGGCCTTTGCCCTTGCCTTGGATTCGATGCAAGTTTCCGGAAAGGAGAAACTCACTTCCAGACCAGATTCGCGGAAGGTATACCCCGCGAAGGAGCTGGTCGTCGAGCCCGGCGGTGATATATAGCGGTGATATATAAGGGCTTACCGTCTATGAAATTGCTCTAACGGAGGGTGTCAAAAACGGCCTCGCCCCGGCTAGCCAGTCTGCTAACGGACCGGGAATGGCACGAGAGTGTTGGCCATAACACTGATGGGGATTTGGAATACACCACCAAGGGAATCGCTCTAGCCCTTAGCTGATGGCTTCGGGTCAGCGTTTCTGCCCGGTCGATTGGGGTGAGCGTTGCCCCTTTTCGATCTTGGCCCAAGTATCTTTCAGGGCCACGGTGCGGTTGAATACAGGTTTGCCGGGGCTCGAATCGGGATCGACGCAAAAGTACCCGAGGCGCTCGAACTGATAGCGGCTTCCCGCGGCGGCATTCGCCAGCGACGGTTCGAGCTTGCAACCGGTCAGCACCTGCAACGAATGCGGATTGAGGTTCGCGGTGAAATCCTGTCCTTCCTCGATTTCGTTCGGGTTTTCCTTGGTGAAAAGATTGTCGTAGAGGCGCACTTCAGCGCCGGCCGCATGGCTGGCTGAAACCCAGTGGATTGTTGCCTTCACTTTGCGCCCGTCCGGAGCGTTTCCGCCCCGGGTCGCCGGGTCATAAGTGCAGTGAACTTCGACGACCTCGCCTTTGCCATCCTTCACCACGCTGGTGCAGGTGATGAAGTAGCCTCCGCGCAGACGCACCTCGCGTCCCGGCGACAAGCGAAAATACTGCTTCGGCGGCGTCTCCCGGAAGTCGTCCTGCTCGATGTAGAGCGCGCGAGAGAATGGAACTTTTCTCGTGCCGGCGGCGGGATCTTCGGGATTGTTGACCAGCTCAATCTCTTCGACTTGGTTCTCCGGGTAGTTGTCGATTACGACCTTCAGCGGCCGCAACACGGCCATCGCGCGTGGCGCGCGCTTGTTCAGATCTTCGCGCACGAAGTGTTCGAGCATGGCCAGCTCGGTCTTGCCGCTGGTTTTGGAAACTCCCACCGCCGCGCAGAAATTGCGCAGCGCCTCGGGCGTGTAGCCGCGCCGCCGGATGCCCGACAAGGTCGGCATGCGGGGATCGTCCCAGGCTTTGACGCGGCCTTCCTGCACCAGTTGCAGCAGGCGGCGTTTGCTCAACAGCGTGTAGGTGAGATTCAGGCGGTCGAACTCGGTCTGCTGCGACGGGAAAATGCCCAACTGCTGAATGAACCAGTTGTACAGCGGCCGATGGTCTTCGAATTCCAGCGTACACATGGAATGCGTAACCCGCTCGATGGAGTCGGACTGTCCGTGGGCGTAGTCGTACATCGGGTAGATGCACCACTTGTCGCCCGTGCGGTGATGCTCGGCGTGCACGATGCGGTACATTACCGGATCGCGCATGTTCAGGTTCGGCGAGGCCATATCGATCTTGGCGCGCAGGGTGCGAGAACCATCCGGGAACTCGCCGGCCCGCATACGCTGGAACAGATCCAGGTTTTCCTCAACCGAACGGTTGCGATAGGGGCTGTCCTTTCCGGGCTCAGTCAGGTTTCCGCGATACTCGCGCACCTGCTCCGCGGTCAGATCGTCGACATAAGCCTTTCCGGCTCGAATGAGCTGCAAGGCCCACTCATAGAGCTGATCGAAGTAGTCAGAGGCATAGTAGAGCCCGTCCCACTCAAAGCCGAGCCAGCGCACGTCCTCCATAATGGAATCGACGTACTCGGTCTCTTCCTTCTCTGGATTGGTGTCGTCGAAGCGCAGATTGGTCTTGCCGCCGAACTCGTCGGCCAATCCGAAGTCGAGGCAAATTGCCTTGGCGTGCCCGATGTGCAAATAGCCGTTCGGCTCCGGCGGAAAACGCGTCTGGATGGTCGCGTCCCCGAACTTCTTGGTCCTGACATCTTCGATGAACATGTCGCGTATGAAATTAGAAGGGGCGGGCGCGGAGTCGGCAGGCGCTACGGCGTCGGTATCGGTTTTATTGTTAGGCATGTGCATACAGTTCGATCTTATCGCAACAGAATCACCGTCAAAGTGCTGAGCTGCGAAACGAATGCTCTACTCCGGATTCTGCGGGCCCGCGACGGGTGGCGCAGGGCTTTAGCCCTGCGGTCCGGCCACTGAAATTGTGTGCGGCTTTACAGGCTGCTAAGAAACTGTTCTCCGAGGTGTCATCCTGAGCGCAGCGAAGGATCTGCTGTTTGCGCCTGCTGAAAATAAAGCAGATCCTTCGGTCGCCCAAAACCGGCGCGACCTCAGGATGACACTGCTGCGAGTTTTTCAGCAGCCTCTTTAGCCGCTGTCAGTCTCAATTACTAAGATAGCAGGGCTGAAGCCCTGCGCCACCCCAGGGATTTTGCCTGGCATTGCTGAACAGAACAGTAGGGATAAAGCTCACTCTACCCACCTGTGCTTCGCCACCTGAACAACATGGTCTTCAGCCGCTCCGCAAGCCTTGCTACGAGTGTCCGCGCTATTCAATTTTCCGAATCGCCTGCTCGATTCGCTCCAGGCTCTTTTCCCGGCCCAGCACTTCCAGCGTCTCGAACAGCGGCGGCGCCTGTTTGCGCCCGCAGACGGCTACGCGGATAGGCTGGAACATCTGCCCCGGCTTGATCCCCATCTCCTGGGCCGCGGAGCGCAGCGTGGCTTCCAATGCCTGATGGTTGAATCCGTCCGCTGCGGGTTTCTCTGCCTGGGCCACCGCCGTTGCCGGGATGGAGGCCAGCAATTCCCGCGAACGCCGCAGAATCCGCAGGGCCATTGCGGCATCGCCTTTCTGCGGGATCAACTCGGCGCTGTCGTAGGGCGGCAGCCGGTCGACCAGGAAGAAATCCGCCACCGCGAACACGTCGCGCAGCAGCTTGATGCGCTCGCGAATGAGCGGCGTAATCTGCAACATCCGGGACGGGCTCACGTCGTAGTCCGCGGCGCGCACCACCGGCAGCAGCCGCCGGCTCAACTCCTCGACCGGCAGGGCGCGGATGTGTTCGGCATTGAGCCACACGGCCTTGGGATCGAAAGGATCTTCTTCCTTGAAATTGATCACCGCATTGGCGCGATGGATTCCCTCCAGCGAGAAGGCGTCGACCAGTTCCGGCCGGCTCATCTGCTCGCGGTCGTTCTTCGGCGACCAGCCGAGCAGACACAGGAAATTCACGAACGCCTCCGGCAGAAAACCGGCGTCGCGGTAGGTGGTCACGCTCACGACCGGTCCGTGGCGGCGCTTGGAGAGCTTGCTTCCATCGGGCGCCACCAGCAAGGGAAGATGCGCAAACTGCGGCGGCGCGGCGCCGGCGGCCTCGAAGATCAGCCAGTGCTTGAACGTGTTTGAGAGATGATCCTGGCCGCGAATGATGTGGCTGATGCGCAGGTCGGCATCGTCGGCGCAGGATGCCAGATGATAGGTCGGCATGCCGTCGCTGCGCAGCAAGGCGAAATCTTCAATGTCGGCCGTGGACTTCACCTGCTCGCCGTAAACGGCATCGGCGAAGCGCACTTGCCCCTCGCTGTCGCGCGGCACGCGGAAGCGTAACGCAAAAGCTTCTCCGGCGGCGGCGCGGCGGTCGCTTTCCTGGCGGGGAAGCTCCCGCATGCCGGCATTGAACAGCCACCCGGGACCCGCCGGGTTCTCGCTCTCCTCCGTCCGCGCGGGCGTAAAGTCGCGATAGGCGAGTCCCTTCTGGAAAATCGCCTCGGCCATCTGGCGGTGCAGAGCCAGGCGCTCGGACTGCTTGTATTCTTCATCCCAGCCAAGATCGAGCCAGCGCAGACCCTCGAAAATAGAGGTCAGCGAGGCCTCTGTGTTGCGCTCCACGTCGGTGTCATCGACGCGGAGAACCATCGTCCCGCCCTGGTGGCGGGCATAAAGCCAGTTGAAGATGAAAGTGCGCGCGCTCCCGACGTGCAAAAAGCCCGTGGGAGAGGGCGCAAAACGGACTCTGACCATAAGTTTTAGTATAAACGCCCCGCCCAAGAGGACATCAACGGACGGCGAGCTGGCCGACTTCGTTCTGGCGGCCGGCATGAACGCCTTTGGGGCCGCACCTTTTTGGGACTGCACCTTTTTGGGAACGTACCTTTTTGGGGCCGCACTTTGGCCGGGGATTACTAACGTCACCTAGACGGGGGCGAAACATCCCCCTAAAGTGGGTGAAGGAAAACGTATGTCGCGTGCCTTCAGCTTCATTGCGTTAATCATTGTCGCCGGCCTCGGAATCTACCTGTACATGCGTCAGGCACAGGCGGTCTCGCCGGCTCCGGGTTCAAACCCCTCCGTCACCGTGAATCTGGTGACCGTGCAGCAGGACTTGTTGCAGATCGCTCGCGCCGAGCAGCAGCACATTGCCTCCGACGGGCATTACCTCACCCTGCAAGAGATGCGCGATGCCGGCGACACCGGTCTGCCGCCCGACTCGCGCGGCGCCTACAACTACGCGGTGGATCTCTCCGAAAATTCGTTCAGCGTGACGGCAACTTACTCCGGAAGGCCGAACGCCGGAGTTCCTCGGCTGTTGCGCACCGGTCCCCAAATGACGATAAGTTCAGAGTAACCGGAACCGCCCTATCCCTTGATATTCGGGCTCTGAGCGGGATTCTTGCGCTTGTGATCCGTGGCGCTGCGAACCACCTTCACATCGAACGCGAACTCCTGTGTGTGCGGCGGAAAGCATTGACGGTCGCTGCATGCCTGGTAGCGCAATTCGCCGCGCACTCGGTAGGTGCCGGGCAAAACCGAGTTGGTGGTCTTCAGCACACCCGTAACGTTAAACGTCCCCGAGTAAACACTCAGTTTCTCTTCCGGCATAAAGGGCAATGCCATCTGTTCTCCGGCGGGGTACTCGATTTTTCCCACCAGCATCTCCGAAGGCGGATTGAGCTTGACCGTGGTCGGAATCAGGATTTCCTGCGTCGGCTTGTTGGAGTTGATGTGGAAGCCCGAATTGATGCGAAAACTCATCTTCAGCGTCGCCGATTTGCCGGGCTGGATGGTGACGGGCTCGATCGGTAAAACCGTGACGCCAGGACCGCCGAAACCCTGCGTCTGCCCCGCCGCGGAAGCAAAAAGCGCCGCCAGCAAAATCAGGCAAACCAGCATGCGAGTTCTCATAGCGCTCCTGTTTACGCCGGCCGCAGGCGTCTGCTCTGGAGGGTTGATGCGGAAGGCGCCAGCGCTTTTTTCACCTGCTCTTCTATTTCCTTGCGGTTGATCAGGCCCTGCACGTGCGAGACGATTTTCCCGTCGCGGCCAATATAGAACGTATCCGGCAGAAACTGAACATCGCCGTAGGCCTGGGCGACAGATTCCTTGCCCCGCAACACCGGGTAATTCACGCCTAACCGTTTGGCGAACGATTCAATCGTCTTCTGGTCCGAGTCGTCCATGGCCACGCCGATCACTTGCAGTCCTTGTGCCCCGTAGCGCTGCTGCAAATCGACGAACCAAGGCATCTCTTCCTTGCAAGGCGGACACCACGTAGCCCAGAAGTTCAACAGCACGACTTTTCCATGATAGTCGGAGAGCCGGACATTCTTGCCCGCCAGGTCTTTCAACTCGAAATCGGGCGCCAGTTTTCCCTTTGCGTCTCCGCTGATCCTCGCCGGGTCCGCGGCTCCACCGTGCGAGCGGTTTGCCAGGTGGCGTCCAGCGAAAAACATCGCCGCCACCAGCACCACCAAAAGCACAGCGGTAGGTAGATTGATTTTCACGCCGGCCTCACATTAGAGCGGTTTCAAATGGTCTAGAGCGCGAATCGATTCAGAAAGCCAAGATACCCGGAGAGCATGCTGAAACGTCCAAGCGCAATCAGGACTCCGAAAACGATCAGCAGAATGCCGCTAACGACCTCTACCGTATGTAGATGCCTGCGGAAGCGCGAATAGAACCCGAGAAAACGGTTCACCCCGATTGAGGTGAGCAAAAATGGGACAGCCAACCCGAGCGAGTAGACCGCCAGCAGAAGAATTCCCTTGGCAACCGTGTCCTGCGAACCAGCCAGGACGAGGATGCCGGCCAGAATAGGCCCTATGCACGGGGTCCAGCCGAAAGCGAACGCGAAACCGACCAGGAACGCCCTGAGCGGACCGGCGGCTTTCATGCTGTGCAAGCGCTTGTCGGCATAGAGCGCCTTTATCTTGACCAGCCCGGTCAGGTGAAGTCCGAAAATGATGATCACGGCCCCGGCAATCATCGCCAGCTCGCGGTGAAACTCGCGCGTCAATTGTCCAACGGAGGTGGCCACCGCTCCCAGCGAGATGAACACCACGCTGAAGCCAGCAATGAACAGGCATGAATTCAACATGACCGTGCGCAACATCCGCCGGTCCGCCGATTGCAGGTTCTCAACCGTGGCGCCTGAGATCAGCGAGACATAGCCGGGCACCAGCGGAAGCACGCAGGGCGAAAGAAATGAAAGCAGCCCCGCAAGGAACGCGGCGATGGGCAACGGCAATGCCGACATGTTTATATTCTAGCGCGGAGTCTCTCGCCTGTGTAAAGCGCCGGAAATCAGCGTCATGCAAGCCGCTTCCCAGGCCAACCCTAAATCGCTTCAAGCGCTCCGCCAAGCCGCAGCCCGACTTCCTATTTCCGCAACCCGCTCCAGGTCTCGGAGGTCACGATCGAGTTGCTCGGGTTGTGCGGATCGTATTTGACGCTGGCGGGCTGCCCCAGGCTGCGGGAGGGCACGTCGACGAACTGGCGCAGGTGCGTCACGTCCTGCGAGCACTCGTACTGCACACCGGCGACATCGTAGGTGTAAACCAACAGTTGCTGCGGCCCGAGTTTGGGGTCTTCGATTTCGGTCACGTCCAGGACCGTGCCGTCGGTCAAGCGGCCTATGGCGTTCAGTTTTGCGCGGCGCCGGCGCTCGCGCTCTTCCGGAGATTTACGACGGCTGGCAAGCCAGACGGCCACGCTTCCGGAGGCCAGGGCGACGCCGCCGGCAGCCAGCAGAACAATACGAAATGGAATCATACTTTCAATCGACGCCGAAGATTATTCGTTGACCACCGGATTGCGCAACGTACCGATGCCTTCGACGATCACCTCAACGGTATCACCGGAGTTCATGGAGCTTACGCCCGGAGGAGTTCCCGTAGCGATGATGTCGCCTGGCACCAGCGTCATCACCTCGCAGATGTAGCGCATCATGTAATCGATGCTGAAGATGAAATCGCGAGTGTTGCCATCCTGCCGCACGGTGCCGTTTACCAGCGCCTGCACGCGAAGCTGCGAGGTGTCGAGCCCGGTTGCGATGACCGGGCCAACCGGACAAAACGTGTCGAAACCTTTGCCGCGGGTGAACTGGCCGTCTTTTCTCTGCAGATCCCGCGCGGTGACATCGTTGAGACAGGTGTAGCCGAGAATGTAATCGCGAACATCTTCTTTCGGCCGCAGTTTGTGGCAGGTGCGCCCGATGACGATCGCCAGTTCCGCTTCGTGATCGACCCGGTTGGAGATTTTCGGCCGCACGATCTTGCCGCCGGGAGGCAGCAGTGATGAAGGAGGCTTAAAGAAAAGAAGCGGCTCTTCCGGAACCGGGTTTCCCAGCTCCTTGGCGTGTTCGACGTAGTTCCGCCCCAGGCAGACGATCTTTGTCACCAGGGGAAACGGAATCAGCAGCATCGCCAAGTCTAGCGGAATCGGCTTGGGCAAGGATTTTGCGCCGGCGGGGTCGGGTAGCGACACGCTGCCGGGCATCCCCGACTCGCTCATTTCCAGGTGTGGACCACTCATCCGGGCGGTGATGACATCCTGCCCGTTCTGGTTTTCGACAAGGCCGTAGTGAACTCCATCTCTGTCAACAAAACGGCAAAAACGCATAAACGAAACCTCGAAGTTATGGTTGGGGTATCGATTCCACGGCGGTTTCAGAACGTGCGCTTTGGTTGCCTCGCTCGTCGACCGCACTTACCGAGTAAATAAAACGATGTCCGGCGACGACGTTCTCGTCCCGGAACGCGGGAGCCTTCACCAGTTGACGGTTAATCTGGTGCGCCGCTTCTCCCGGCTCGCTGCGGAATACGTTGTAGCCCGCAAGATCGGCTTCCGTGTTCGGAGCCCACGTCAGGTCGATGAACGGCTTTTGCCCCACTCCCGAGAATACAGCCTGAAGGCCGGTCGGAATCGCTGGAGGAAAGATATCATGCGGGAAAACATGAATGACCGGCGAATCGTCGCCCTCGAATTCCATCTGTTCCCCAGCGGCCAACTGCACCCGGGTCACGCTCGTCACTCTGTAATCATAAGCATGCTCCCACTCAAAGCTGCGATCGCCTACCGTTTCCGCACCAGCCTTCGCAGCCAACTCCTGTATCAGCGTGTAGTCGGGAGCGTTCGCCAGCTTGCGAAATACGCGATAGAAGAAGCGAAGATTAGCGGCACTGGGGAGTAGCTCAGGCGCTGTCCAACTGAGGACCACCGAGTCGGCCGTGACCTCGGCGTGCAAGTCGTTGGGCGCAGGCAACGACGGAGCCAACGAAATCCGCACCTGATTGGAAAGACCCGCGCCCTTGTCGCGCCGGTTCCGGACCTCGACGGCATAGGTGGCAAACTGCGTTGCGCTCTGCATCTGCGGACTCAGCGCGTCCTCGAACATTACCTGCGGGCGCCGGCCCGCTACCGGGGACAGGGAGTGCAGATCCTCCGGACGCAACTGCTTTACGACTTGGCATTCCTTCATCGGGAACTCGCCAATGGCGCGGCAGATCACGGTCGGCCCCAGCCGCCGGATGTTCTGGCGATCCGTCGTCTGCATCGGTTCGGTCCAGGTAAGCACCACACGGCCGCCTTTCCGCATGGCGGCTAGATCGTCGACCGGACGCGGCAACGCCAGGGACGGCGGCATGGGAACACCGGGCGCGCCGCAACCGGCGGCGCACCACAATAGACCGATGACGAGGATGCAAGTGAAGGCAGTCTGATTCCGCATGTGCGAGCAATCAGCCTAACACCCGGAACCGGTAACGGAAAAGTCTTGAACTCTGAAACGGCGCAAAATTCGCCCGCTTCAGCTCCCGGACACCGAACTCATGCGATCCCGATACGCGGCATAGTCCGGCACGAGGCGTTCGTAACTGCTTCTCATCAGCGGTGAGGAAATCATGAAATCGGCCGAGGAGCGATTGCAGGCAACCGGAATGTTCCACACGTTTGCGATTCGCAACAGCGCTTTGATATCCGGGTCGTGCGGCAACGGTTCCAGCGGGTCCCAAAAAAAGATGACGAAGTCGATTTCCGCTCCCGCAATCTTTGCGCCAATTTGCTGATCGCCGCCCAAAGGGCCGCTCTCGAGCTTGTGAATCGGGATCTCCAACTGGTTTTCCAGAAGCTGTCCGGTGGTGCCGGTCGCGTACAGGTTGTGATCAGCCAGCAGGTCGCGATTGAAGTGGGCCCACTCGAACAGGTCCCGCTTCTTGTTATCGTGAGCGACCAGGGCAATGTTCTTCTTGGGAGACATTGGCAGGATGTTATGTTTTTTCAATATGATAATTACCCCTTCGTCATTTTCGCGCGCCCAGGTTACAGCGTGGTGAATCTTCGGGCGAGCTGTTTTGACGATACCAGTATTAGATGCCCGGAAGTGCGCTCCTGGTGCAATGTGCGGCTTTTTGCGAAAGAGGCGCACGGATTCCCAACCGCTGCGCCGTTGATAGCAAGCGGATTTTCCCGGAGAAATCCAGATAGCGCAATCGCGATCCGCGCAGATGCTTGATTGCATTGATTTTTCGTCGCTATGTCACTGTATCTGGGGCGGTGCTTGTGCAATAATCCGCGCACGATAGATGTGCCTGTCGTATTTGTATCTATGTTTGTGTACCCATCTTTTTCAGTGCACTGGAGGTGTTGTGAGAACAACTCATAAACTAATCGTCCTGCTATTGGGCGTGTTTGTGCTGATGGTTGCTTCGCTGGCATTTGCCCAGGCCCCGAAGCCGCCGACGAGCGTAGTTCTTCCGGCGCCAAATGGCGCGGTGACCTTCGACCACGCGGCACACATCAAGGTCGGCAAATGCGCCGAGTGCCACCATGCGTCGAAAGCGCAGAAGCCATCGAAGTCCCCGACCGAGAAGTGCGGCGATTGCCACACTAAGACGGCGACTCCGCCGGTAACGACGAAGTTGCAGGCCGCTTTCCATAATCCAACCGCCACGGCCGGAACCTGCATAGATTGCCACAAGAAGCAGAACGCGGCCGGCAAGAAGGCACCCGCAAAGTGCACCGATTGCCACAAGAAAGCCTAAGCGGCATTCTGTTGAGAGCATGCGAACCCGCGACTCAAATCGCGGGTTCACTGTTTGCAGTCGGAATTCTGCGAAGGGAAGAACGTGCCGGCTGAGCTTGCGCAGGCTGTCTCACGGGATATGCCTTTAGCAGGTCTCAATCGGCATTGTCGGAAACGGCTTGCAGCGCCATCTTCGGCAGACGGCCGGCCATCTCGGCTCCGGCGTCGGACGGCAAAGTAAAGGCGGAATAGGCCGACGATGCGGTGATCAGTCCCATGATGAGAAGAGCCGGCCAGAAATCGCTTGCCACGATGGTTCCGTGCCTTTGCAGGAAGCTGGATGCCTGCAAAGCAAACGCGCCCACGGTAACGCCCATTCCAAGCGACAGTTGCTGCACGGTGGCGTACATGCTGGTGGCTTGGCTGACAAGCGGGTCGGGAATGTCGGCGTAAGTGATCGCATTCAGGGACGTAAACTGCAAACTGCGGACGCATCCACCTAACAGAAGCACCAGGAAGATGATCATATGCGGTGTTCTTGCCGTGAAAAGTGCCATCACGGCCACGCTCGCCGCCGAAAGCAGGGCATTGTAGGCGAGCACCGAACGGAAACCATATATCCGTAGAAGCATCCTGATGGCGCTCTTGATGAACAAAGCGCCGACCGCCGAGGCGCAGGTCAGCAGTCCTGATTGCAGCGGGCTCATGCCGAAACCCAGTTGCAGCAGCAGCGGCAGCAGGAGCGCGATCGAGCCGATCCCAATCCGAAATAGAGAGCCGCCGCCAACTCCGACCAGAAATGTCTTGATCTTGAACAGCCCGAGATCCAGCAGTGGTGTTTCGGTGCGCCGGGCAAGGCGAAAATATGCATAGGTAATGATGGCGCCAAGTACGATGCTTCCAACCGCGAACTCTCGCGGCAGCAAGCGCTCGCTGATCGTGCTCAGCCCAAACATTAACAACGACAACCCTGTCGCCGACGTGATGAAGCCGGTCACGTCCAGCCGCGGAACCTCAGCCTCGCGGATATTCTCCATGAAGCGAAGGGCGAGAAAAATGCCCAGGATGCTGATCGGAACGTTGATGAAAAAAATCCAGCGCCAACTCAGGTAGGTGGTGATGAAGCCGCCCAGCGGCGGACCAACCAGCGGCCCAAACAACGCTGGAACAGTCAGGTAATTCAGGGCGGTAACCAGCTCGTCCCTGGAAACCGTTCTCACAATTACGATTCGCCCCACCGGCACCATCATGGCGCCGCCGATGCCCTGCAAGAAACGCGCCGTCACGAAGAAAGCAAAAGAACGGGCCATGCCGCACAACATCGAGCTGACCATGAAGGTCGCAATCGCCGCGCAAAAGACGGTTCGCCCGCCAAACTTGTCGGCCATCCAGCCGGAGATCGGTATGAAGACGGCCAGGCTCACCAGGTAGGCCGTCAACCCGAGTTTGAGCACGATCGCATCCATGCCCAGATCGCGGGCAATCATCGGCAGCGATGTGGTGATTACAGTCCCGTCGACGTTCTCCATCAACAGAGCACAGGCGACGATCAGCGGGACGAAAAGCTCCGGCCGGATCTGGGGCCAGAGCTTCCGGCCAAATAATCTCTCCGTTAAAGAATTTGAGCGACGTGCGGGTAATGCGTCAGCTATTTTTTCAGGATCTTCTAGAATTTTTGCCACGAGTTCTTATAAATAGTATCTCTGTTTTGCCGCGAAGTCGCAAACCAGCGGACCTATGAACTCCGCGAAAAGACCTTTCCGCCAAGCACGGCACGACTGGTCTCTAAGAGATTCGCCCGAATGAGCGGAAGCGGACAGCCTTCGACAGCCACTCCTAAATAATCTGATGCATGTGAGCTTGAGCGGTTTCAAAATAGTGTGCCTGGCTTCAAGGGCATACCGTTCGCGAAACTGATCTAAGATGGAAACCGTATGCCGCGAAACGAACGAGACGCCTGGAACCAACGCTATCGTGAGGGATCGCACGGCGGAAGCGGCCCCGACCCATTCCTGATCAAGAGCTGCGAAGAGTTCATCCAGCCCTTGTTCCCCGCGGGTGGCACGGCGCTGGACGTCGCCGGCGGCGCCGGCAGGCACGCCGTATATCTTGCCGAGCGCGCCTGGCGCGTGACGCTGGCCGATATCTCCGAGTTGGGAATCGAGCGTGCGCGCGACTTGGCCAAGCGGCACGGTGTGACGATCGATTTCTTAATTGGTGACGCTCGCAGCATGGATTTTGGCCGCGAACGATTCGACCTCGTGATGGTTTTCTTTTACCTGGAGCGCGACATTCTTCCCAGGCTCGGCGCTGCCCTGCGTCCCGGCGGGCTCATCGTCTATAAGACGTACACGCACGAGCACGAGAAATTCGCTGTCCACGGCCTTTCGCATCCCATGTACTTCCTCGGCGACAACGAACTGTTGCACGCCTTTCCGGGCTTTCGCGTGCTCCACTATCGCGAGTCGGTGCATGAGCGCGGCATCGCCGAACTGGTGGCACGCAAACCGCTGTAAACGTTTTGCAAAACTGGTTTAGGGGATCACTTTGCCCGGATTCATGATTCCCAGCGGGTCGAGCGCCGTCTTAATTTGGCGCATCGTGTCCAACTCCACGCCCCCGCGCCATTTCTCCATCATGTAAGCCTTGAGCTGTCCCACTCCGTGTTCGGCGGAAAAGCTGCCGTCGAAGCGGCGTACCACCTCATTGACTGTGTCCATGATGGCGTGGTCCAGCTTGAGAAATTCCGCGTTGCTGGCGCCTACGGCCGGGAACAGATGAAAATGAATGTTACCGTCTCCCAGGTGCCCGTAGGCCATGATCCGGATCTCAGGGAATTTGCGTGCACACGCCTCTGTGGCCTGGGCGATAAACGCAGGCGTTTTGGAGACCGGCACGGAGACATCGTTCTTGATGATCGCGGACTCGCGCTTTTGCGCCTCGGAAATGTTTTCCCGCATCTGCCACAATGCAAGACGTTCGGCTGAGCTTCCCGCCAACACGGCATCCACAACAACGCCGGAGTCCATGGCTTTGCCCAGCACGTTTTCCAGTTTCTCGCGCAATCCGGCATCGGGAGAAGCGTCGGCCAGCTCCACCAGGACGTAGTGATCCGCGCGCTGGCTCAAGGGCGACCGCGTGCCGGGAAAATGCTTGAACACAAGGTCCAGGATTTCGCTGCCCATATATTCGAATGCCTGAATCGAGGCGGGATGATATCGCCGGCACAACACCAGAAGGTCCAACGCAGCCTGCGCCGAGGGCACGGAGCAAAATGCCAGGGCGATGTCATGCGGGCGGGGAACCAGCTTTAACACCGCCGCCGTTACAATGCCGAGCGTTCCCTCGGCCCCCACGAAGAGCTGGCGGAGGCAGTAGCCGGTGTTGTCTTTGCGCAGACGCCTCAGTCCATTCCAGATGCGGCCGTCGGGCAAAACGACCTCCAGCCCAAGCACCAGCTCGCGGGCGTTGCCGTAGCGAACGGTGTTGTTTCCGCCCGCGTTGGTCGATATGACGCCACCAATCTGGGCGGTGCCTTCCGAACCCATGGAGAGCGGCAACGTGCAGTTCTCGGCGGCGGCCGCCTCCTGCGCGGTCTTGAGCGCCACGCCCGCCTCGACGGTCATGGTCAGATCGACCACGTCAAGCTCCCTGATCTTGTTCATGCGGGATAGTGAGAGCACGATCTGGGTGCCTTCCGCACTCGGAGTGGCGCCACCCATCATGCCGGTATTGCCACCTTGCGGCACGATTGCAATCCGCTTCTCCGCGCAGAACCGCACAATCGACGCCACCTCCGCGGCAGAAGCCGGACGCACCACGGCCGGCGTTTGCCCCTGGTAGAGCTGGCGCCAATCCTCGCAATAGGCGGCCGTGTCCTGCGGATCGAACAGGCAGCCCTTCTCGCCGACGATGCTCGTCAGCGCCGAGCGGAGTTCAGAGTTGGCAACCGATGCGGCAGTGCGTTGAGACATAGGTCCCTTCTGTCGAAGAAATGAGAGTTTTAGTAACGCTGATTATGCAGACTATACGCGCGGTTTTTCGATTGCAACTGCCGGGTGAGTGTCTGCCGACAGGTATACCTATTTTGAAGACGCTGTCAGAGTTGAACCCAGGCGAATGGGCGTCGAGCACAATTCGCAGGCTGTCAAATGGTGTGTCCGGAGACGTGTTTACGACGGCAATCGCATCCGGCACTGGAGCGGGGATACGGGAGCATGATAAAACTGTGACGCAGATGCAGCCCGAGAGCTCAGTTCGTCCCGGCAGTGACAACGCGAGTCTTGAACGACCGCCGGCGCCTCGCCGCTACGGCGCGCCCCAGGTGTTTGCCGCCACGTTGCTCCTGCTGTTCCTGGTCCAGTGTGGCTGGTTCGTCGCGAACGTGCCACTCAGTCAGGTTGAAGGCAACTACATCCTCCGCGGCATCTCCCTGCTGCATGGCGTCCGCACGGCCGATCGTCATCACTCACCGTTGGTTGCGGAGGCCGCAGTTGCCGGTATCTGGCCGGTGGCCATGCGGGAGGCGGAGTCCACTTGGCTCAGCGGACATGAGCCGCCGCTCGATCAGTTCACACTCGATCGCTACCGCTGGCTGGTACGCGCGCCTTTCCTGATGGCTGGCCTGTTCCTGGGAGCTTCCGTGTGGTATATCGCGCGCCGGCTTTACGGCAACGGCGGCGGCTATGTCGCCATTAGTCTCTACTGCTTCACTCCCGGTTTGGTGGCGCGCAGTTCGCTGGTTGGTCCGGAGATCTTTGGCGCCTGGGGAACTTTCAGCGCGGTGTTCGCTTCGATTGCGGTTGCGCACACTCTGTACGCGCCGCGCGACGCTTTCCTCTGGAACCGGAAGCGAATAGCCATGCTCGGAATCGCCATTGGCATCATGGTGGGCGCGCAATTCGCGCTGGCGCTCGTGCTTCCGCTGGCGCTGGCATTCATGCTCTGGGCCGTGCCTGGCCGAAGGCGGGCGGCGGCCGGAATTTTAGCTGCGGCGTGCGTCATTGCGCTGCTGTTTCTCTGGGCCGTTTACGGCACCAGCCTCAGCTTCTTCGCGCTGTCAATGGCCAAAGCGGAGTGGGCTGCTTTTGCCCGTCCGGCTCTCGCCGGAACGCTAAACAGCGCCGTGGCAGGTTTCTACTTGCGAGAAGCCTCGGCAACAGCTCTGCTCGCCGTTTTTTCGGTTATCACTTATCTGCTGTGGCCGCGCACCCGCTTCTTTGGCAATACGGCGCCGCTGCTGGTCGCCGGAGAAATGGTTCTGCTCGCAATCTTTATGCCCAATGCGGCAGGCGGCATTTTCTTCTTCTACTGTCTGCCGTTCTTCATCGTGTTTAGCGCCGGAGTCTTTGCCGATCTGTTCGAAAGCCGCCGTTACCACTCGCTTGCGGTCGGCGTCGGCTACGGAGCCATTCTGGCGCAAGCTGGCTTCAGCGTGGTGGGGCTCATCCAACTTGCTCGTGGTTACCGCGGCTTCTGACCTTTGCAAGCTGCTGTCCGCGAAAGTTGCCCCGTGAAGCCGGGCCGCCAGAACTCCGGACCCGTGCTGGCCGATTGTTCTTAATTCTGTAGCACCGTGTACTTCTGTCGCATCTAAAAGGGACAGACCGGGGTTATCCTTAATTGCGAGGTGTGGTATGCGATGGCTTGCAGCGGCTTCGCTCGCGCTTTTCCTCACGCTGTCCCAGGCGGCGACAGCCCAGGTTCGGGGCATGGGAACGGCACCGGGTAGTGTGCGTGCGGGAAGTTCCTCGGGAATTCAGATTGGCGGTACTTTTTCGAACCCCTCCGCGGTAGTTCCGCCGGGGATTCACATTGGCAACACTATCGCCGTCCCTCCATTCGGCTTCCGCAATCCCAATTTCCCTCATCACCATTTTCCCCGGACTTTCGGCTATGTTTTGCCGTATGGGCCGTATTACTACGGCGGCTACGCTCCATACGCGATGGACTACGGCGACTATCCAGGGTATACCGGCTATGTCGCCGGCACCTTCGACGCGAGTCCGTATCCCGGATACCCGTATCCAGCGCAGTACGCGCCTCCGCCCAACTACTATTCGCCCTATAGCTCTCCGCCTCCGGTGAACAGCGCGCCTGCGCCGCAGTCGTACCAGCAGAGACGCAGTGGCCGAGACGACTCAGCCAGCGATAACGCCGAGCCCACCGTGCTCGTTTTCCGCGACGGCCATCGGCAGGAGGTCGCCAACTACGCGATTATGGGCTCGACGCTTTTCGTGCTCTCCGGACCGCGTTCGAAAATTCCCATCGCCGAGCTGGACGTTCCGGCGACCGAGCGGGTGAACCAAAGCCGTGGCATAGAGTTCCATGTGCCCAAGGGGCAATAAGAGCCGCGTAGACGAAAATCGGCTTTGGCCTGCGAGCGGTCCGTGCCGCGCAGAAGGCTGCACTGCAGGGTAATGCCCTCTTTCGGATGTCATCCTGAGCGAGCCGGGGCCCCCGGCGACGGCCGCTTTTTGCCGTCGTTGGGGTGGGGAAGCGAAGGATCTATGCATTTTTTCTGCGCCGAAATACATAGATTCTTCGCCTCCGCCTGAATAGCTTCTTGCTTATGGAACGCAACGTCGGGCCGGGGTCCCCGACAAGCCCGTTGTTGGCTTGTTGGGGTGGAAGGGTACGCAGCTTGGCTGCTCCGGCCACAGGCGCTCGGCGCTCCGGCTCAGAATGACATCTCCCTTAAATTATTCGACTTGTGACGCACTTGGGTCATACCGTGAATTCAGGCAGGGCCTCTCATTGCGGGCGCCGGACGGCGTTCTCGTGCTATAATAAAAACGGCTCTACCTGTGCGTAACGTCCTGTAAATGCAGGCAGTTACATGTGACGACCAGGGCGGAACCGGCATCGCGAAAGGGCTCTGCGGCGGTCTCTGTTGCGCCGCACCCGCGAGGGCGACGAACCGGGCCCCCGGTACGCGCTGTAGTTCGTGTGCTGGGGTGGAAGAAAGCAGGGAAGTGAATGGCGGACGAGCAGAACAAGTTACCTCTAGGCGGCGACGGCCAGGGGCCGGGCGCGGCCAACGTAGTGCCCATCAACATTGAAGATGAGATGCGGCGATCGTATCTCGACTACTCGATGTCGGTGATCATCGGTCGTGCGCTGCCCGATGTGCGCGACGGTCTCAAGCCCGTGCACCGGCGCATTCTCTATGCCATGCACGACATGGGATTGCTGCACAATCGCAAGCACGTCAAGTGCGCCAAGGTCGTCGGCGAAGTGCTCGGCAAATACCATCCGCACGGCGACAGCGCGGTTTACGACGCGCTGGTGCGCATGGCGCAGGATTTCTCGCTGCGCTATCCGCTGGTCGACGGCCAGGGAAATTTCGGCTCGGTCGACGGCGACCCTCCGGCAGCCTATCGTTACACCGAAGCGCGGGTGACGGCCATCGCCGAGGAGTTGCTGGCCGACATCGAGAAGAACACCGTCGACTTCTCCGCCACCTTTGACGAGACTTCGGTCGAGCCCTCGATTCTGCCGACCAAGGTTCCCAATCTTCTCATCAACGGCTCCGATGGCATCGCCGTTGGCATGGCGACCAAGATTCCGCCGCACAATCTGGGCGAGATCGTCGACGCCACCATTCAGCTTGTCAACCATCCGCACACCACACTCGAAGAGATTCTCAAGCTGGTGCAGGGGCCGGACTTCCCGACCGGCGGCTTCATCTATGGACGCAAGGGCATCCAGGACGCCTATACCAACGGACGCGGCCGCTTCCTCATGCGCGCCAAGGCCGCCATCGAACACATTAGCAAAGAGCGCGACGCCATCGTCGTCACCGAGATTCCCTACCAGGTGAACAAGTCGCGGCTGATCGAGCGCATCGCCGAGCTGGTCAACAGCAAAACCATCGACGGCATCTCCGACATCCGCGACGAAAGCGATCGCGACGGCATGCGCATCGTGGTCGAACTCAAGCGCGGCGCCGAATCGCAGATCGTGCTGAACCAGCTCTTTAAGCACACCTCGATGCAGGAATCGTTCAGCATGATCTTCCTGGCCGTGGTCAATGCGCAGCCCAAGGAGATGGGGCTGATCCAGGCCATCCAGCACTTTATCGATCACCGCATCGACGTGGTGCGCCGGCGCACCGCCTTCCTGCTGCAAAAGGCGAAGGATCGCGAGCACATCCTGGAAGGCTACCAGCTCGCGCTCGACCACATCGACAACGTCATTTCCATCATCCGTGGCAGCATCAACCGCGCTAACGCCCGCGAGAACCTGGTCGCCTACTTCACCGGCAAAAAGATCACGATCAACCTTACGGGACGTCTTCCGGAGGTCAACCCCGAGAGGCCCTTCAGCGGCCGGCAGGCCGACGCCATTCTCGAGCTGCAACTGCACCGGCTGACCCGGCTCTCCATCGACGAAATCCTGAAAGAGCTGGCGGAAGTGCGCGACCGGATCGCCGAATACGAAACCATTCTCGGCTCCGAGAAGAAGCTACGCGCCGTCATCGTCGACGAGCTCAAGCAGATCAGGAAGGACTACGCAGACGAGCGCCGCACCATTATTGTGGACGAGGCCAAGGAGCTCGAGCTCGAAGACCTGATCGCCGACGAGCAGGTGGCCGTTACGGTTTCGCATGCGGGCTATCTCAAACGCACGCCGATCTCGATCTATCGCCAGCAGCGGCGCGGCGGTACCGGGCGCAAGGGCATGAGCACGCGCGAGGAAGATTTCGTCGAGCGCCTGTTCGTCGCTTCCACGCACGCCTACATCCTGGTGTTCACCAATACCGGGCGCGTTTACTGGCTCAAGGTGTACGAGATTCCGGATGTGGCCGCCGCCGGGCGCGGCAAGCACCTCGGCAACCTGGTGGCGTTGCAGCCGGGCGAAGCCGTGCGCGCGCTGCTGCCGGTGCGCGATCTGGAGGAAGCGGACAAGTACGTCTTCTTCGTCACCCGCAAGGGCACGGTGAAGAAAACCGCGCTCAAGGATTTCTCGAACGTCATGTCGCGCGGCATCATCGCCATCGGCATCGAGCCGGACGACGAGCTTGTGGCGGCGCAACTCACCGATAGCCAGCAGATCGTCTTCCTCGCCACGCACGAGGGCATGGCCGTGCGCTTCGACGAAGACGAAGTGCGCGTGATGGGACGCCCCGCTTACGGCGTGCGCGGCATGAAACTGGCTGCCAAGGACTACATCGTCGGCATGGCAGTGACGGCCAAGCAGGTTTTCACAGCCGAGCAGGTGGCGGCGCCCCGGCGCAAGAACAAAGACAAGTCAGAGGCCGAGCAGGCGGTTCCGAATCTGATCCTCACCGTCACCGAAAACGGCTACGGCAAGCGCACTCCAGCCGAGGACTACCGCCTCACCGGACGCGGCGCCAAGGGCGTGATCAACGTGAAAACCACCGAGCGCAACGGACGCGTGGTGGCGATTCTGCTGGTGAGCGAGGTGTCGGAGGCCATGCTGATTTCGCAGTACGGCAAGATCATCCGCATGGGCACCGATCACATCCGCGAGGCCGGACGCGCCACCCAGGGCGTGCGCCTGCTGCAACTGGAGGGCGGAGACAAGGTCGCAGCCGCAGTCGTCATCCCACCCGAGGAAGAGAACGGCAACGGCGACACTGGAACACTGTTGCAGTAGAGTAGGGGCAGCATAGGGCGGGCCGCCCGCGCCAAAAGCCGCTCTTTAACGCCGAACGCAGGCATGGGGATCTAGCGGCTCAACTTCGGAAGTCAAACAAGCTTAACCGTCATCGGCGGCAGGGGGACTGGAGCCGCGGAAGATCAGGTTCAAGATGTCGTCAGCGGTGGTGGCGCCGGGGCAGTTTCGAAAGCGTATGCGAAAAGCGCTCTAGTGCGATTGAGCCCTTCTGGTTCTATTGCTCTTGGCTTCAATTCCGTTCGCCCGCTTTAGTCCCTTCTTTTCCTTATACGAGCGGATCATCTCTCGGCGCAGCAGGGTGTTCGCCTTCGTCTGATAGCCCGGCCCATCCTTCTTCAGCCATTCGATGATGTCGGCGTCCAGGCGCATGGTAACGGGCTTCTTGATCGGCCGGTACATCTGGCTGCGAATCGCGCGGCTGAGTTGCTCTTCCGTCAGCTCGGGAATATCCGAAGTGTCAATTCGATCATCCGGGATCGCCGCGACGGCTTTCAACTCCCTCTGCCTCTGCTTATTGGTCAGCTTCTTCATAGAACCTCCGCTCCCTTGGAGTGGCCTTTCGCGCTGAGATAATTCTGGTGATTTCCTCGCCGTGCTCATCCCGGGTCGTATGAACAACCACCAGAATCACGAGATTCTCCAGGCGCCCGATCGTCCAGAACCGCTCCTCGCCCTGAAACGTCTGGTCCGCAATTGTCAGGCAGAATGGATCCGCGAAAACTTCCGTTGCGATTCCGAACGAGATGCCGTGCCGCTTGCGATTCTGACGGCTCTTGCCCTCGTCCCATTCGAAACGCATTTGTCCGGTCCTTACCTATGCACAAGCCTATTGTGTATGTACATTATTGTCAATACATATTTATATTCGCTTACTTTCCGATGCAGAAGGTTATAAAGATGGAGATCATCAATGTTTATTGGGGTATAAGACTACGCGCCTTTTCTGGAGACATACTGGAGACATAGATTCCTCACGTACCCCCCTTGCCTCGGCTGGTGGCAATTCGCGCCAGAATCCCCCACAACGCGCCGATGAAGTTCGAAGGATGTCATTCCCCCACCGCTGGTTAATGGGAGCTAGGCCGCTGCACAGGTGTCCTCCGCCGGACGGGATCGACGCGGCTGCACGAACTCGGATTTCCGTCCGATGTGGTCGAGAAGGCTCTCAACCACACAATCGGCGGTGCTCGTGGAGTTTACAACTGCACCCAGGATGCCGACCAAAGACGCGAAATGCTTCAGTTTTGGGCAGTTTTTGTGGAGCAATTATCGAGACCACACGATTCTTCGGATAAAATCCCGTTCTGAGAAAAGAGGGCGTCAAGATGGAACCACTTGAGTACTGGAGAGCTTGTGAGGAACTAACGGTCATTCAGGCGATTCTGCTTATTGTTGGGGTTGATCCCTCACTGTGGCAGCACAGGATCGAGGATTGCCCGCCACAAGATCGGCCTATTGGTTACGACGCTGTAGCCGCGGCCCTCTTTCCGGATGTCCTTGGTGGCAGACTGCGGACGACGATTCACGGGGTGACGGTTCCACATGCCACCCAGGGTTGGCCACAGGTGATAACACACGAGTATCCGGGGGGACCAGCATGCGCCCCACGCGGTTTATGTATTCGTCGGTTGCCGGATCGCTGTACACCCAGCCCTTGTCTTCGATGTACTTATCAAAAGCGTCGACCTGCTTGAGAAGATCCAAATCGGCTTTCGAAAACTTGAATTCCTGCGCTTCAGGGCGCAATCGGAAGATTCCTTCCGCCGCGAGACTGCCTGCCTGGGTTGACTGCGCAGGTGCCGCAAGTTCCTGTGCCAGCGCAGATGTGCCAGTCGAGTCGACACCATCATGCCGAAACTGTTAGCCATTCCCGTAAGCATGCCGGCAGCCGACCAGAACGATACGGCAAGGGCATTCATTCTACGCGCCCCGACTTTATCGGTCAGCCAGCCCGTGGGGATTAGAGCGGCTGCATATGCCCATAAGAATGACGATAAGACAATACCCATCGTTGCCGGATTCCAGCCAAACTCCTTGGCAATTGCCGGGGCGGCAACAGACATATTGATGCGGTCGACATAGTTGATAAAAGAAGCGCCGAATAAAAGGGCCAGGACAATAAGTCTCTTGCTGGTCCACAGGAAATCGTACTTCTTGTTTGCATAGGAATTCATTAAACTGTCCTACCACCCGTCAGCGCGGCTTATCGCACACTCCGTTGTGCCAATACTCAGTTGCGGGAAGTCATGCTGCCCAACAAAAATCAGATACTTGCCAAACGGTTACTTTGCACAACCAGAAGCTATGAACAACTACTTTCGTGATGGATTGGTGCGCCTCCCCGGCTGAATCTTACCTCCGCGCTCAAAAGCTTCATTCGCACCTGTAACTCACTTGTTACGCGAACGCGAGCCGAAATGATTGCCTGCCGAAGTACCGCACGATAGGATCAAGACTTGCTTGATCTCAGAATCTGCATTAATCTCCCGGCCGATTTGACTCCCTCAAGCCGGAAAATCAAGCCTACGGCCTCCTCTACCTGTTTTTCTGGAAGACGTGTTCTGGCATAGGTCCGAAACTTGGTCTCGATTTCCGCGCGTGAGAGAGGGTTCTCCGGAGATCCTTTGGGTTCGTCACAGCGAACGTTGATTGTCGAACCGTCGACGGTCTCCACCTTTACAACCGCTTGCACCCCGGCCAGATTGGGATCCGGCGCGACACGAACACGCTCCGAGGCAAACCGGGCCAGCTTGGGATCGTTATACCTTGCTGGTTCGAACTGGGCCATTGTCAACTGCCGGTCGTGCAGGATCACGGCCGCGGCATAATGCGACGACAGCAGCGCCTGGAACTTTCCCTCGTAATTAGCAAAACCGCCGTGCAGGTCGAAGGCCGGCTTGCTCAGCGAGATATTCACCTTTTTTGCCTGATCGATGCCTATGCCGTATTTTTCGACTACTTCGAACACGGCCGTGATCAAGCCTTGGATGGTCGACGCGGAAGGCCACAACCGGAGAGCAATTTGTTCCAGTTCCCAACGATCTCCCAGCCGTTCAGTGACCGCTTCCGGGCGTCCCCCATTTGAGTAGCTGTTGTACAGTCCGCCGTCTTGAGCAGTAAGGAACTGTCGCGTGGCAACGAATTTCTGCTGCGCCAGCAGGGCCGCCATCAGTCCCGACAACGCGCCCCGGCACTGGTGAAATTTGACAGTGGGGGTCCTCCACGCCGCAAATGTGCCGCCAGCCTGACTGCCCGCTAGGCCGAACGCCATCGCCATTGTGTCGGAGTCGAACCCCAGCAGTCTGCCCACCGCCGCAGCGGCCCCGAACGGACCGATCACCCCAGGTCCATGAAATCCACGTCTACGGAATGCTGGATAGTCTAGGCCAAGGCCGACTCGCGTCGTGACCTCGAAGCCGGCGGCAAGGGCAACCAACAATTCGCGGCCAGACAATGAGTCTCGTTCCGCTATGGCCAGAGCGGGTGGGATCACTTCTGGAGTTACATGCGTCAAAGTGGAGCGATGGATGTCGCACATGGTCACGGCAGTGATCAGGTATCCATTTAGCAACGTTGCTCCGGTGAGCGAGAGCCGATCGCCACCAATGATGCTGCTTTCCTTCGATTGCGCCAACGCCGATGCCAGCGCCGCAACTTGATGAGTCTCTTCCCCTTGATGTCCCGCCATGGCGCATGCCAGCGAATCCAGCAGCAGGTCCTTGCAATACTCACGAACGCGCTGCGGGACATTGTCGTATTCCAGGGTCGCCGCAAAGCAGGCCAGAACCTGTGTCACCTCAGTTGGTATTGAAACCTTCACGTCAGTTGCCATTCAGTTCTCTCTTGTGATGGGTTGGATGGCCGCCTCAGCATAGGGCTGATCTTCGCCAGCAAATGAAAGTACACGTCATATCGTCGCTTGTCCGCGACGGCTTTACTGGATTTAACAGCAAATGCCTGGTTACGGATTGATTTCTTCCAATTGCCGGCGACGGGTTTCCGTTGCGCCTAATGTGGCAAGGAAACCGACAATGGTGACCGCCCCAAACACCAGGAACACCGCTGCAATGCCCCCACTCTTGAGCACGAACCCAACCAGGAATGGCCCCGCCGCCGATGCCGCACGCAGGAACGAAGTGGCTAAGCCCGTTCCCGCCGCGCGCATACGAGTCGGATAAATCTCAGGCGTGTACAGATAAAGCATGGTCGCATTCGAGCCGAGAACGGCAAAGGTGAGCGACCCAAGCACCACCACTTCGCCGGCCGTCTTGGCGCCAAGCAATCCCAAGCTCAGCATCAGAGCCGCAGAGACGATAAATGCGCCCCCAAACCACAGTTTCCGCCCGAGCTTGTCGACGAACAATGCGCTGGCCGCGACAATGAGTACCTGCATGATATTGGCGATCGATCCCCAGCGGAGGGAATCGCTGACGCTCATGTGGTAAACCGTGCGATAGAGACTAGGCAGCCATGTACCGATGCCGTAATACACAAAATAGGTGCTGGACCAGAGGAGCCACACAATGATGGTTCTGCGCCGGTAAAAAGGCGACAGGACTTCGCTCCACCCGGTCTTCGCGGTCGCAGCCGAGGCGGTCATCCGCCTGGCTGCAGGCTCAATCCGGACCGGCGTGGTGGCTTCCACTTGCTTAACGATCCCCTCAGCTTCGTCCAGCCGGCCCTTGCCGATCAGCCAACGTGGAGATTCAGGGAGACGCCACACCAGAACCGCGATTAGAAGGGCTGGAAGGCCGCCCAGAACGAACATAGACTGCCAACCGAAGTGGGGCACCATCAGAATGCCCATCAAGCTCGCGCCCAGCACTCCGCAAGGGAAGATCGTTTCATAAAGCATCACGAAACGTCCCCGGCCTTTGGCCTCGCAAAGTTCGTTGATGTAGGCTGCTGCCACCGGCACTTCCCCGCCCAAACCACAGCCCTGGATAGTACGAAACACCGCCAACGCGGCAAAATTCGGCGCCAAGGCGCAGCAAAGGCTCATGATGCCGTCTACCGCCATGGCGAAAGCAACGGATTTCGTCCGGCCAACCCTCTCCGCCAGCCAGCCAAAAAATAAAGCGCCGACAATTTGCCCGAGATAGCCGACCGAAATCATCATCCCGATCTGGCTGGGCGTTAGCTTCCAAGCACCGATCAGCGCGGGCAGCACGAAGGCGATCGTCAACGCCCCAAACGCATCGAAGAAGGTTGCCGAGCCCATGGTGATTCGCGGACGAGTGTGCCAACTGCACAACGGCACTCGTTCCATGCGCTCTATAAGCTGCAGTCCGCGCGGTACCTCTGTGATTGATGTTTCCACTGTCCCTCCAATCTCCCTAGCCATATTCGAAGCCCGCAATAGCAAACACATACGAATACTTCGGACTCGCCGGAGCCACGACAGCCTGCAGATTTCTCACCATCCGCTTAAGCGTTCGCACCGGCTGGAAACCGTACTTCCGTGCAAGGGCAACGGCCTCATGGTTGTCCAGCAAAACATCCCAGCATATTTGTTCCCGGGAATGCTGCGCCAAAAACCACCGCAGCAGATCCTCGGCGGCAGCAGGCGACTTCGCGACACACGGCCCGAAATAGGCAGCCCTGGACCCCGGCCGCATCATGGCATAGCCCTCGCCGTCGCCCACCGACGCTGCCTCTACGCGTGCCAAACTCGCCAGCAACTTTGCCCGGTCGGCTCCGAATGCGAGCCGATCCAGAGCGGGAGCGGGTCGCCACGGACCAACCACTGCCGGCGATACGGGCTTGGCATCTGCCGGACGTTCCCACCTTTCAACAATGCATTCGGTTTCGAAGCCAAAAGTCCGGTAAAGAGGGAATCCCATGTCCGTGGCATCTAAGCCGACTTTCCCCACACTGCGGCTTACGGCGACCTCCAGGACGCGCTCCATGAGCCGGCTGGCAAGGCCCTGTTTTCGGAACTCAGGCAGAGTCAGGACCATTCCGATCCAGGCAAGATCAGTACCGTACAGCACCACGGTGGCGGAGGCGGCAACGACATCCCCTTGCGAGATGACAAAGCAGCCTTCCGGCCCCAGTTCCAGCAACCGCTGCCAGTCCTCTTCCGTCTGGTTCCAATGGGCGGCTTCCTTCAGGCGCAGGGCGCCGGCGATGTCCTGCTGCCGGAGCGAGCGAAGCCGCCTGACCGATGCAGTTTCCCCCAATGTTCCTGAGCCTGGCATACCCCTCACATCGTCCATCAGGTACTCCTCCCAACGCATGACGTCCGGGCAGGTCCGCGCTAGCGGAGAACGTTGTTTCGTTTGTCGGGCTATTCTACTATTAAGCCGACAGTCACCCACCCACTAACGCTGCAAGTGGAGGTCAAGTGCACCCCCAGACAATTCGATCCGAGGAAGAACTGGAGGACGAGCTCTCCCGGCCCTCCCCGCAGGATGAGATCGCGTTGCGGGAGATGGAGGGCGATCTTTTGATCCTCGGCGTCGGCGGCAAGATGGGACCCAGCCTAGCGCGGCGGGCAGCTCGTGCGGCCGTAGCCGCCGGTGTTCGGAAGAGCATCATGGGCGTGGCTCGCTTTTCCAACGCTGGGGCAGAACAATGCTTGCGCGCGTGCGGTGTTGAGACATACCGTGCCGACTTGCTCGAAGATGACCAGCTCGCCCAGCTTCCGGAAGCCGAAAATGTAATCTTCATGGCAGGTCGAAAGTTTGGCTCTACTGGGGGAGAAAGTCTCACCTGGGCGATCAATACCTATCTGCCCGCCCAAATTGCTCAGCGATACCGTAAGTCGCGCATCGTTGTGTTCTCGAGCGGTAATGTCTATCCGTTGGCGCCAGTGGTCGGCGGAGGCGCGACTGAGCACACGCCGGTAGGTCCGATCGGCGAATATGCCCAGTCTGTTCTAGGCCGGGAGCGTCTCTTCGAATACTTTTCGGGGCGCTATGGAACGCGGGTCTGCCTGCTGCGGTTGAACTACGCTATCGATCTACGCTATGGCGTATTGCTGGATATTGCCGGCAAAGTCTTTCACGGCCAACCCGTCGACGTAAGCATGGGCGCGGTGAATGTCATCTGGCAAGGAGATGCCAATTCCATCTGCCTGCGCAGCTTCTCTATCTGCCGCACGCCGCCTATGGTTTTGAATTTGACCGGCCCCGAAACACTCTCCGTACGCGAACTCGCGTGCCGCTTCGGAGAACGGTTCGGCAGACCGCCGGTTCTGCAAGGACAGGAGGCGGACAACGCATTGTTGAACAATGCCGGACTTTGCCATAGCCTGTTCGGTTATCCCTCAGTGAGCGTGAACCAGATGATCGATTGGATCAGCCAGTGGGTTGCCAGTGGCGGAGCCGTGCTGGATAAGCCAACACACTTTTCTGCCAGAGACGGAAAGTTCTGAGAGGCTGCGGAAAGCAGATTTTGGATTCATTACAAAAGAGGTGCGGGAGTTGAAGCAGCTCGAGGCAAATATCCAGCGGGTCTTGTCGCGAGGAACGGTGATTCCGGCGCATCCTCTGGCCCTTACGGCAGAGCGTCGCTTGGACGAGAGACGGCAGCGAGCGCTTACACGCTACTACATTGCTGCCGGGTCGGGCGGTTTGGCGATCGGGGTACACACTACCCAGTTTTTGATACGGAACCCGCGTATTGGACTGTTCGAGCCCGTCTTGAAGCTCGCGGCCGAGGAGATGAATAAGGCCGACCGCGGCCGCGCAGAACCTTTGATTCGCATCGGTGGCATCTGCGGCGCAACCGCGCAGGCGGTTCAAGAGGCCGCGCTGCTTGCGGACCTCGGTTACCACGCCGGGCTATTGAGCCTGGCCGCGCTCAAGGATGCCGACGACAGAGCCCTCGTCGCGCACTGTCGAACGGTTGCGGAGATATTGCCGGTGGTCGGATTCTACCTGCAGCCGGCCGTTGGCGGCCGTGTGCTTTCGTTTTCGTTCTGGCGCCAGTTTGCTGCGATCGAGAACGTGGTGGCAATCAAAGTAGCCCCCTTCAATCGCTATCAGACGCTGGACGTAGTCCGTGCTGTGGCAGAGTCCGGGCGGAATATCGCTCTTTACACGGGTAATGATGACAACATCGTAGTGGACCTGCTCACGCCTTACAGCTTCAAACGCAACGGAAGCCGGAAACAGTTCCGCATAGTCGGCGGACTCCTGGGGCACTGGGCAGTGTGGACGCGGCAAGCAAGCAAACTCCTGCGGGAATGTCACGCAGTTGCGCAAGGGACAAGCAGTGTTCCGGAGGAACTGCTGCGGAGAAGCGCTGAAGTTACGGACAGCAACGCAGCGTTCTTCGATGTGGCGCACGGCTACGCTGGCTGTATCGCCGGTCTGCATGAGGTGTTGCGGCGGCAAGGTTTGCTGGAAGGCATCTGGTGCCTGGATCCCCACGAATCTATGAGTCGAGGGCAAAAGGAGGAGATCGACCGCGTGTATTGCGCATACCCTCATTTGAACGATGATGACTTCGTCCGTGAGCACCGCGACCAGTGGCTGAAGCCGTGACCAGAGGCATTGGAGGGGACGAGGTACATTATTCCGTCACGGTTGTCCTTGCGCCGTTGGCTTAAAGCTTTTGCTTTCGAGATTGGACGAGTTGGTCGCTCGTGCGTCAAATTAAAACCCGCTAATCCCCGACATCCCTGGTCTACTTTTGCTCCGCCCCAGTGGTCTGCTATTAATCTGCCCTTGACACCTTGTCCTGGAATTCCCGCAACCGCTCGTACATCCTTAGGGCGATGCTCTTTGGAATGCGCAGCGTGTAATACCGGCGTTCACACGCCAGTCGCAGTTTCCCGCAGTACAGGCTCCGCACACGCCGGATCATCATTCTTGACCAGATTCACCCGGCTGCTCACTTCGTATCGCTGCATCAATTGCTGATCGAAGGGCTTCAGCAGGTCGCAGATGGAGTCTGCCTTCTGGAAACCGGGGTCGAGCCACAGATCGTAGGCATCGTCGGGCAGGATGACGGGCATGCGGTCGTGGATGTCGACAAGGAGTGCGTTCGGGGTCGTGGTGATGATGGAACATGTTTCGATGGCCTTGCCTTCCGGGTTTCGCCACGAGTCCCAAATCCCGGCGAATGCGAAGATGGAACCGTCCTCACTTGGATTGTCACAAAACAAGACGGTCGTTGGTACATCAGCATCTTTCACGAATTCGACTTCTTTCACGAATGCGACTGTCCCAGCAAATAGCCCGAGCGGAGAACACCCATGCGCTCCTCTATTTTGCCGTCATCGGCGTGTATCCGCGCCGAGCAGACCGCAAAGCGTTCCTAACCATACGGCAGAGCTGATCTGAAGGAGGCAGGCAACCGGGGTATCCAGGTGGCGAAGATTTAGCTCTCGCGTGATGACTCGAAGAGACGATTGACGGCGAGGAACGCTCTCGATCATGTGGCGTGGCCCAAAATGGCACGGCATCGCGCCGTTTTCCGTTTGCAGATGCGGCTTTGGCCTGTTATTAGCCCTTGCAGAACTGCTAACGAGTAGTACACTTTGGGCGATTCAAAGCCGAAAAGAAAGATTCCGATGAAAGAAGAGGATTCCGATGGAAAACGATAGCGATCGAGATGTGGGCCTAACCGTGGTCGATAAGTTCCACATCACCCGGCGCAGGATGATGCAAATCACGCTTGCTGCCGGGGGTCTCGCCGGCATGGGTGTGGCGTCTCCCCTAGTCGCCTTGGCGCAGGCCACTCCAGGGAATGACAAAGGCGCACCAGGTTCTCCGAATCTCGCGCTCGCGTTCTCGCGGCTATTCTCCCAAACGAAGTTCAGCGATATGTCGCCAACGTCGATCAAGTACGCCAAGATAATCATCGCCAGCACGCTCGGCAGCGCGGCGTCCGGCACCCTAATCAAGTCGGCCCGTATCATCCGCGATCTGGCGAAGGAGCACGGTGGGCGGCCGGAGGCCACGGTCTGGTTCGACCCGACGAAGCTGCCAGTGACTGAGGTCGTGCGGGTTAACGCCATGTTGAGTGATGCTGCCGCTTTTGATGACAGCGACCTTCGCAACGTCGCTCACACCGGCACATCCATCACTGCGATCGGCCTGGCTCTCGGCGAAAGTACAGGTGCCACAGGCCAGGATGTGCTCTGCGCGATGGTGACCGGCTACGAAGCTGCGGGTAGGTTCGGCGCTGCAGTGCGAGGTGGTAGGCCGGGGTTGCACCCGTCGATGGTCGTCGCCTTTGGCGGGGTCGTCACGGCCTCTAAGCTTCTTGGACTGACGCCTGAGCAGATGGCAAACGCCATCCGCCTGACCGCAGTGACCATGGGCGGAATTATGATCGGCACCTACAGTTGGGCACGTGAATACCAAGGCGGAAATGCGGCCCTCTGCGCCGTGAACACCGCTCTGGCAGCCAGCCGCGGGTATACCGTCACCTTCAACGAGGACATACTGGAGGCGAAGGGTGGCTTTTTGGAGGTCTATGGCAACCCCAAAGTGGATCTCAAAAGTCTGATCCGCGACACCGGTCCGGATTGGGACATTGAGAAATACTTGGCTATCAAGTTGGTGCCCGGTACTCATGCGATGCATCCCACGATGGAAGCTGCGATCAATGCCGCCCGGCAGGCGAATGTATCGCCGGAACAGGTGACCAAGATTCTCATCTCCGGGCCTCCAAAGTGGGCCGTCACCTACACTCAGAACCCACCCAAGGACATGGTCGAAGCTATCCACAGCCTTCCATATTTTGTAGCATCCGCCGTGGCTGACAAGGACTTCTCCTTTGTCAACCTCACGCCGGAGAAGATCCACAGGCCGGTCGTCGCCCAGCTTATGAGTGTGGTCGAGGTCGACCCGGCGCCGACCCCGGTCCACTACGACTGGTTTTGGGGTGGAACGGTCACGATCATTATCAAATCTGGAGCCCGTTACACGAGCACCGTCGACGCACCGCGAGGCTCCGGGCCACGTGGCATTGAATGGAGCGACGTTGATGCCAAATACCACAATTTGATGCCGGACTCCGGCCTGCCAGCGAAGCGCGTCGAGGAGATATTGAAGATGATCCACGACTTCGACGGGGTGACAAACGTGTCACAGTTCACCCAGTTGCTTCATTGACAAGTCAATGGGACTAATCGGATCCAACCAGTTACGAATTGGAAGTCTTGTTTCGGCGTCGTTCGGCCGTAAGTGATCTTCCGGGGCTATCGTAGCTCCGGTCTACACGTAGGCGATCCACGCGGGCAGGCAGCACACTGCTCAAGTCGCGCAAGGGCGTAGATTCCCCGCACGATCGGTGGCGGAACGTCTGCACGGCCGGTGATATCGACTGAACTACTTCACCTTCTTCGAACGGCTGATGTCGCCCAGACCGTGCTGCGTCATCTGCTTAGTGACGAACATGATCTGGCCGGTATGCACCGCGAAGTGCTCCACCACGGTGAAGATGTTCTCCAGCACCAAGCGGTCGTACCCTGGTTTGGGCGTTTGTTCCGTTAGGCGTTCGGAGGGAAATTGCCGCAGAACAACCACCGCTTCAGAAATCGTAGCGCTAAGCTGCTGGCGCAGCTCTTCCGGCGTGCGCCTCAGGCCAGGATCAAATTCCGCGTTGCGATCGCGCATGCTGGGACCGCCACGGCCTAGGGCCAGCGTGATGCGCTCGTGAACGTTTCCGCAGAGATGGACGACGAGGTTTCCAACGGAGTTCTGTGCTTCGCCTCGCCACCAGATTTGATCCGAGGTTAGACGGCCCAGGCACTCGTCAATCCAGGAAAAGAGTGCTTCCAGGCGTGTACTGGAATAACGAAGGAAAATTGTCCCGGCATTGCTGTTCATAACCGCAGTGTAGCTGGGAGGCTCAGGGGTGTCCAGCGAACCAGGTGCCTCATACGCGACCCACAGCACGGCACAACCTTCTATGCCACCACGAAGCTTGCGGTATCGGCACTCGCACCTTCATTCGCAGCTAGGGCCTGTTCGATGGCATCATCGATTTTGACGCAGTGACCTCAACCCCTAGAGCGGCAGTTTCAAAGCCGAGTTAATTCCGGAGAGCACGACAGGTATGAATGGAGGTCGCGGAACATTGTAAATTACCTTCGTCACTTGTAATGCGCGCGACTTTGGAGGACTCTCACAATATTCGAGAGGCTGGCACCCGCGCCCATCGACTTAGGGTGAGGCGAATGCCAGGTTGGAACGAAGATATTATGTGTCAGCTGTTATGGCATTGTAAGGAAGACAAAGCGTGATTGGCCTAGCCTGGATGTATAACCACGACGCAATGCTAATTGGTTTATTCTTCGTCGCCTGCTCCCTGGCTGGTTTATGTCGCGGTCATTTCAGCAAAAGAGCAAGTAAATAATTTGGAACGGGCAGGCACAGCATTCGAAATCTTTCTGCTCAATTTCCCCTGCCCAGGCATTGGCAACATAGTGCTCGGTGACTGGGGAGCTCGCAAGATCATGCCGAGACTGGGTTCGGCTGCCTCGCCGACAGGAGAGCCGGGGGATCTCCCCACGCATTAACTCTCTGCACTGTTCCTGGGGGAAGGGCCCGCGCCGACCGTCGGCACGTCCGCAGCCAACGCTACAGCGGCCACTGCTGCTGTCCCAGCAACATCAGCATCGGTGTCTTTAGCGGTGCTGCGCCCCGTGGGCGTTGCCGGAAGTTCAGCTCTCCATTTATTCCGAAACCTCTCGGCCGGCCAAATCCGCGCCGGCGTTTGCCGACAAGCAAGACACCGGAAAGTACTGGCGGCTTGCCCCAGAAAGTGTAGCGCGTGCCATTAAATGTGACGTGTCCGCTGTTCGTGTCCCTGATGCCCCCAATCGTGAAGATGAGTTCTGGAGACGGGTTGATGACACCATGAACGAGGTACTGCTGTAGAAAGGCTGGCTTATGCGGAACAAACTGGTTGAGCGATGGCGGGTTGGGTTCGGTGGAAACGGTGGCATTCGGCACACGCTTATGCCATTTGGATTATTCCGGCACGGCCACCGCTGCCAGGTACGGACTGAGTCGGGCTTAATCGTCAAACGCGGCGGCAGCACGGATTCATCATCGCGAGTTCGTTTTGGCGGCGTGATCCTTAACCCACCTCTGTACCCGCTCTTGCACCTGCGATAGCTCCGTCTTGGTCAGATGAGAGGCTTGCTCATCGCGTGTTTTTGCTACGTCTTCCTGTTTTACACCTTCTACTTTTCCCGTTGCAGCAAGGCTCAGCCAGAAGTAGGCTTCAGCATTGTCCTTCGGGACACCAGCGCCGTCGCGGTATGCGGCTCCAAGGTTGAACTGCGCCTCTGCATCGCCCTGATCAGCGGCCTTGCGGTACCAACGCACCGACTCAGCTTCATCCCTTGGGACACCATCGCCAAGATCGTATGCCACGCCGAGCCTGAACTGAGCCTTTACATACCCCTGATCGGCGGCTTTGCGCCACCAACGTATTGCCTCGGATTTATCCTCAGAAACACCATAGCCATTGGCATACGCCACGCCAAGGTTATACTGTGCCTTTACATCTCCGGCAGCGGCTTGTTTCTTGAGTTCGGCAATGTTTTGGGCCGATACCGCGACCGCCATGGATAGGAACAGCAGAGCCACATAGAACACTTTGACGGTATGACGTGCAATGGACATAAAGCCACCTCCGGTTCGGAACAACGGAACTATGGTGAATTCCAGCGCACGGCAAGTCAACACCAATGTTGCTCACGGGCACATATGCATCGGTTGCACAACCCCACATCGCTGCCCAGCTTTATTTGGCTAACTTCAGATGTTGCTGAATCCATAAGTCAGCATCAGCTCTTGAGTGGAACACCGAAGTGCGCCATCCGGTTTCATGATGTGCGTACGCTTCCCACATCCGCGCCAAGCCGAACCCAAGCTGTTGCGGAGCAGCGATAGCAACTAGCACCCCCGGCTCTGCTATTGCGGCAAGCCGCTTGTTCTCGGCGACCATCTTCCGAATTGCATCCATGGGAATTTGAAACTCATGAACATGCGTCAAATCTGTAATTATGTATCGCAGATTCTTGTTTTGCTCTGTGACTAAACTCCTCTTAACGTCTATCAACTCCTTCCCAGTTAGCACGCCTGAGCATAAAAGAACGAGGCCCTTGTCGTTTCGCACCTCAACCGTAACCGCCATTTCAGCCTCCTTCTATGAGACTTCTTCTTTATCACAAAACGGAGGCCGCAGCCGAACTCTATTTGCCTTATTTCTGCATGGAAAGCGAACCGAAATAGATTTCAAAATGGCACTGCTTCGCTGCCCCGCAATCTCAAGATTGGAGATGCTTGGCCACTTAGCCCGATTCGGATATGATTCCCACCGTGGCGAACGAAAACGGTGAACATGAGCGGCTGAGGCTGGCAAAGCTTTACTGTGGTTCTGGACGTTTACCACACCAGCGAGCCACCTTGAGCCGGAATTCCTTCTTGACTTCGAAATCGGTAGAGATTGTACGCCCATTCGAGATGACCTGACGAGTGACGAATTTGATCTCTGTGCACTGTGATGTCCGCCTTCCCGTGTTGAGCCCGTGCAGGCGGTTACAGAGCCCCAACGTCGGCGAAGGACGGCCTCCAGACGAGTGTCCGCAGGTACACCCCGAACTTCCCACCGATTGTCCCGCCGACCCGTCTCCGGCTATGCTACGGTCGTTCTTGCAAGCAGCAGTGCGGTTTGTGATTTCCCCCTTGCTTTTCGCTTCTTTTTGGGCCCATGCTGCAATTGGAAGGGCGAGGGTCAATGTCATCCGTCCCGGAGTGTGCAACGCCTGACATCGGCACCTAAGTATGATCTTGGTGTGAGGAGAGGAACAGAATGAAGGTCGTAGGCGGTCGTACTAATTATGGCGAGTCCGTTGGCATTCTCATGCTGGATACGGTATTTCCAAGAATACCGGGCGACATCGGTAATGCCAGTACTTTTCCGTTCCCAGTGCGGTACCGGGTGGTCAAAGGAGCTTCGCTGGCACGGGTTGTCAAGCAGTGTGATCCCACGCTGATCCAACCTTTTGTCGATGGCGCACGGGAACTTGAGCGTGAGGGCGTGAAGGCCATTACCACAAGCTGTGGCTTTCTCGCCGCCTTCCATCCGCAGATCACGAGTTCCGTCAGTATTCCTGTTTTTACCTCAAGCCTCCTTCAGGTTCACATGGCGCGAGCGGTCATCCGTGCCGATCAGAAGGTCGGCATCATAACGGCGCGTGCACAATCGTTAACCGAAAAGCACTTCGAGGGCGTTGGGATTCAGAACATTCCGATGATTGTGGTCGGAATGGATGAATCGCCGGAGTTTTCCTGCACATTTATTGAAGGCAAAGCAGATTTCGACCCGGACAAAGCGGCGGAAGAAATGAGTGCCGTCGCTCGCAATCTCGTGCAGCAGCACCCCGAGGTAGGTGCCGTCGTTCTTGAGTGCACCAATATGCCACCATTCGGGCATTGCGTTCAGAAGGTGACAGGGCTGCCTGTGTTCGACGTTGTAACGATGGTCAAATATGCCTACTCAGTAGTGGCGCGGCAGCGATTCAGAGGGGTAATGTAAGGGCTTCGCGGCCAAAGCCGCGACGGCACAAGATGTGTGAGGTGAGGCGTGGGCAGATGTCGCCGAGCATCCTTCGCTTCGGTCGGCTGAAATTTAGTCTCCTTGCTTTGCTCCTTCGGAGGTGCCACATTCCCGAGGATCACCGGAGTCACCATGGACTCTGCACCTGTTCCTCGTGACCGCCCATCATTCCGGCGCGAAAGCTATGGCCCCCGAGAGCGGGTCGCAACCCCGAATGGCATCGCATCGCTCTGCTCCGCAAGCGGGTATACAGCCTTGGCCTTGCTAATTTGTCCTTGCGCAGTACAATTCGGGCAATTCAGGGCTGAAAAGGAGATTGCCGTTTACTCTTTGGAAATGGAAATGCGACGGGGTTGTTGTTTTCTCCCACCATTGCTCAACAACGTTAGAGCCGGCGATTTGGGCATATAATGTCTCTCGTTTTCGAAGCCAAAAGGAGGTTCCCGATTGGTCTTGAATGCTCAGATTGCTGGACCTCTGCGCCGCATTCTCCTGGGCGCTCACACCGGATCTGGAGTTACACAAATGTTGCGTATTGCAATGCCAGTTCAATTCCAATCATAAAGGGGAACTCCGTCCATGAAACGTTTAGCTTTCCTGTGGGTCGCCGCTGTTCTCTTCGTAGCTCCATTATTTGCGCAGCAGACCGCCAGTCACGTCGCTTCCCTGAATCCTCCCGATTCAATCAAGGCGACTGGGCCATGGGGTCTCGCCACCCGGGCCGGCGACACGCTCTATGTAGCTGGCATGCGGGGTATCGATCCCAAGACGAACAAGCTGGTGGAGGGTGATGAGGCCCGCATCCGTCAGGCATTCCTTAACATGAAGCACATTGTCGAGAGCCAGGGGGTGCCGCTGCAAGATTGCGTGCGCATCGTGGTCTACACTACCGACATGTATCGCTACCGGCCTATCGCCAACAAGGTGCAGGAGGAACTGTGGGGTAAGGGGCCGTATCCGCCGCGCACCATCGTCGAGGTGCATCGCCTTAATCAGGACGACATCCTGGAGGTTGAAGGCACGTTCTACATCGCTCCGAAAAAGTAGAGGATCTGTGGAGATCACGATGAATAAGACTGTTGGAATAATATTTCCTTCCATGGGCCGCGCCCGGATCGCATTGCTTTTACTTGCTAGCATTGTGTTTTCATCCAATGCGTTCGGGGCCGAGATACGGGTCTTTTGTACCTTCGGACTTCAGGGAGCAATCACTCAATTGGGCCCCCAGTTTGAGCGCGAGACCGGCAATAAGCTCATTCTTACCTTCG